>Ga0302138_10000007_pt1 | contig 213558 bp, 210 predicted proteins | sample CBN3_321_MG_FD_203110 | JGI IMG/M metagenome (GOLD analysis project Ga0302138, IMG submission 203110) | Marine microbial communities from Western Arctic Ocean, Canada - CBN3_surface | ecosystem: Environmental > Aquatic > Marine > Oceanic | place: Canada: Western Arctic Ocean | collected... | reverse complement strand
ACGATAGACCACGTTGACAAATACCTTCGGTACATCCCCTAAAAAGTACACGGTCCGTACGGAAAGTCTCGTTTCCGCGCTTCGAGCGCGGCGCGTCCCTTGATACGCACCGCGGGTTTCGTGGGCCGCGTGGTTTTTTCGTATTTGTGTACATCTCCAGCTCTTGTTTCCAGATCTTGCAAATCAGCAGGTGCTTTCTTTTCGACAACCGTCCACTTGTTCGCGATGTTTTGCTCCGGGTCACTAGTCGCGTTTTCACCAACATTCCGGTGCAAGTCCCCCCGAACCCGCCCTGCGCGGTGGTCAAAGTACTTCACCCTACGCGGCGCGCCGGTTCGTGGCGGTGCGTTTGCGTGTCTGTCTGTTGGTAACAAAGCCTCGTCCCTAGCTCGCATGTCTAGCAGAACGTACGCTGAAAGCCCGTCTATTTCCAAATAAGACCGGTGCAACGCCACCGCGGGTTTTGGCGGCGGGTTTCGTTTAAGCTCTTCTTGTTTGGCCGGCGCGGGCGCTTTGATTTTTTTAACAACAGCACACACACCGCGCGTGTTTCCGAACTCCACGTGGTGGCTTTGCTTGCCGATGTACGAAACGCTTTTCGTGACGGTCTTTGGTTTTTTAGGCTGTGACGTAGAGACCTCGTTGTGTTCTGTTGACCGCAGTGCACTGCAGTCTGTTTTCTCATACGCGTTACCGGCTTCCCCGTCTCCGCCCGAAACGCGCGCCTTTGAAAAGTCCAAATCCAAAACGTCCCACCTCTCCGCGGCGGACGTGACGACCGCGTTTCGGGTTCCCGGCCGCGCCGAGACCCCTGCACCGGTGGGCACCGCGCGGACGTTTCCCAGGGTTCCCCAAGGCACGGCCAGCGCCTGTGTGATTAAGGCTCGGTCCACGGGTTTCCAGACCGGTTCGGGTTCCGCGTAGCAGGGCGTTTTCGGACGACTGTTTTGCTCCCTTTGTTTTTTCGGGGGATACTTGCTATCTGCGTGCACGCGAACCGTCCCGCTCAGCCGCCCCACCCTTTCCTTCATCGCCGCGGCTTCCATTTCCGTGGCATTTCTTCGGTTCAAGCGAAACTTGGCTAACAACTCAGGGTCCATGAAATTCGGGTCCCTTTCATGGTACTCGTTTTGGATCCATTCGTCGACGACATCGTTTGAACTCGCGGCGGGCGGCGGAAGAGTAGTTTGGGAATTTACGGTGTCGGCTTCGCCCGTCTCCCAATCACTAACCGGTTCCTCCGCCACAACCTCGCCACGCCCACGGCCGTACCCGACGAAATTCCGTCGTGGCTCGAACTTAGTCACTAACCGGGCACCGGACCGTTTCTGGAAACGGCCGGAGTGCAGGTTCGACTTCCTGTTCGCGTCCGCGTCGGACCACTCGCTAACTCCTCTCCCGCCGTCGCCGTCCGCCGCGCGGTTTTGGAACCGCCCGAGATGCACTTCCGCTAACGTTTGGTTCCCCTTAATTTTCGGTTTCGTGACGTCCCTGTGGTTCTCTTCGCACACGCGCGACTCCCAGTTGCCTTTTTTTATTTAGGTGGAGAGGTGGGGGGTTAGTTTGGCTTGGTGTTAGAGGCGTGATGAGAGTCGAATGTGATAGAACGCAATTAAGCATTGCAGAAACGAAAACGAAAAGGGCACCGAAACCCGAAGTGTAAAATCCTCAACGCAAATCCCCGTACCTTCGCCTTGGTCGTGCTCGAAGTACTGTTCTCGCAGTTTCGGCACTCGTGATTTGTGGTCGTACTGTTCGGGAGGCCACGCTTCCGGTGCGTGGGGTGGTGGTACCGCAGTTACCCCAGTACGCGCTTCGGTTCGTTTCCGCGACCGAATCTCCGCGCGAAGTTTTTTCGCGGTCAGGTTGCTAATCTTCCCACTCGGCAGATGCGGTGCCGCGTCCCTTAAATCCGCGGCATAGGACAGGTCTATTGGACCGCGGTTTCGGTCCGTCGAGGGAATGGAGCTGATCATGGCCCGGAGAACCGAGTCCCCGTCGCGCACCCCGCACGCACACCCCGACACTGGTCGTCGGTTCCCCCGGAGTTTCACGTCGTGTCTTCCGAGACCTGTCGGAAATTTGGTCGTCGTCGTGCCTACTCTTGGCCAAAAGCAACGGTAACAAAACTTTTGGCAATGAACGCCTCGACCTCACGTCCGCAGGTCACACCGCGTTGCCACGCGTCCGTCGCGGTGACGCCCATCGATTGTGACGATGGACGTTTCCGTGGCGGGTATCAAGTCGCCCGGCATGTCCGGGCCGGACGCGGACGATACGCCTTCCCGGAGTCCACGGGTACGTCACCCAAGAAATAGAAATAGTCGCATGAGATCGCTTTTGGTTCCGAGATCTTCCCCCGCTCACCACGTTCGTTCTCCCCTCCCCACCCCAAACAGGCGGACGAAGAAGGCTTCGGCACGCCCGTGAATGGCGGCGTTGACGGCGACCGCCAGTTCCCGCCAACACGCACCCCACATTTCGCCGCCACGCCCGCGTTCGTGGTGACCAGAAGGGGTAACCAAGAAGGCATCGCCACTCCGTTGACGTGGGCGGCGAAGTCGGAGTGGCCGCAGGGAATGATGACCCCGAACTTCGACGCGGATGGCGCTACACCGGAAGGGTCGTGGCTCTCTGGGCCGGTGCCTTTTTTCAACCCGGGTGGTGCGCTGAGCAAAAACGACGACAACGTCGTCAGGGTGTTGCCGTGGACGCCCGCGGCAGATGGACGGGCCGCGGCGGCGGCGGCGGCGTCGGCGAAGAAATCGCCAACCGCCGGGGGCACGCCCAAATCACGGAACCGGTTGACACTCGTCCTGGCTTCGCCCGCGAAGGGAACGTATGCTCGAACAGATTCGGGAGGGACTACCACGAAAGCGACGACTCCGACTCGTACGAAACCGAAAACCGAGCTCGGCGCGCGCCGGTCGCTCGGCTCGAACTTCGGCGGGGACGAAAATTTCGTCGAGGTGAACATGATGACGCCGTCGCCTAGCCGAAACTCGGGTCGACTGGATTCACCAATAGGATCCACGAAGAAACCCCCGCTCACGCCCGGGCTGTCCCCAGCAAGAAGGTCGCCGCGACAAAGGTACATATTGAGCCTTTCCCAAAGCCCGCCTCCACGTTTGACCATACACTACTGACACTTTTCTGGCAAAACTCCAAAGCGGCGTCGGCGTTTTGTCGCCCGCGGCGAAGATGCAGGCGCACGCCATCGTGAGCCTCGCAAACTTGAAGTCGGAGATGGAGGACAAGGAGCGCGTTTGGGGGGATGCGCTGGCGGAGGCGGAGGCTGAGCTGGCGGGGGCGCGGAGGCAGGCGGATGAGTTTAGGGTTGCGTTGGAGGAGGAGATTTCTACGACGCCGGAAAAGATGAAACTGCTGCAGGTAAGGCAAGAAGCGTCTTTTGACACCGAGACGAAACCGACCACGCCGCCGTCCCGGGTGGAGGGTTCCGAAGCCGCGGCGGTCGCGTCGGCGTCGTTTTCGTCTGAACCGCCAAAACCCGATTCCGCGGGTGGCGCGTCGTCTGTTTTCCTGCACGCCAAGGTTTCATCGTTGGAACGGGAAGTTGCCAAGCTTTTGGCGACACGCACGTCTACGGAGCGGGCGCACCAGCAACAAATCGAGTTGGAAAATAAAAAGAATCAAGCCCGCGTGGACGCCGCGAAAGGCGAAACCGCCGCGTCCTTCGCGCGGGAGAAAGATTTGTGGGCCGAAGTGCACCGGCTGAGGGAAGCGGTTACCAAGAAAGGGACGGAGGAAAGCACTCAAAAAGAAAGCACTGAGAAAAACGGAGAAACCGCCAAACTTGTCGATACCCTCCGGACCGATCTCGATACCCTCGCCGCGGAAAACAAGGCTTTGACGAAACAGCTTGCCGAGATGGAACAGATGCTGGAGTTGTCTACCGACGATGCGGAGCGGTTTCGCATGGAAAGCGACGCGCTCGGTACGGTTTTGGCGGAAACGACGCGGCGTTTGGAGAGCAGCCAGAGCTTGTACAAAGCAGAGTCAAACGCGTTGGTTGAGCAAGAAGCGGAACACGCGCGGGTGTTTGCGCATACGCACCAGGTTGAGTTACAAGAGGCGGAGCAGGCGCTGGCGGACGCCAGGGCGGCGCTTGTGGCGAGCACCAGCGCGGAGGCGAAAGCATCCGCGGAGGCGGAACGCACGCGGGTCGAGGCGGATGCCAGGGTCGCGACCGAGCGAACACAAGCCAGGGCGTTGATTGAGGAGCGGGAAACGTTGCTTGCGAGGCTGGAGGAGTTGACAACAAAGATGGAAACAGCGAACGTGGAGCGCGACAAGGAACGCAGGGATGCCAAACAAAACCTGCAACGCGCGGAAACCAAACTCGCCGACGCCGAACGAAGGGTCGCGGTGGCGGAGGTCGCCGCGGAGAGTCGCGAACGGGAACAGGAACAGGCGCAACAGGCGCTTGTTGAGTTGAGCGCGTCTAGTGAACAGGCGCTTGTCGAGTTGACTGCGTCTGCGCAGAAAACCGCGATGTCTCGGTCACAAGTGGCGGTTGACAAGGTTGATTTGTTGGAGACGGAACTGGGGCGGGTACAGATGAGCGCAGTCACCGCGCAAAACGCGCTGTTTGCCGCGCAAGCTAACGCGTCGGCGGCTACGAAACGAGCCGAAGCCGCCGAGGCGGATGCGTTCGCCGCGCGGGCCACCGCGGATACGGTGCGCGCACACGCTGCGACAGACAGGAGCGCGCTTCTTCGCGCTGAATCGCGTCTGGATGCCCAGAAAGCAGACACGGGGTTCCAGCTCGCGGAAGCGGCGCGGCTCGTGGCGGACCGAGAGTCGGCGCACGAGACTTCGCAACGACGCGTCACGGCCGCGGAGACAAGCGCGGGCGAGGCGAGGGCGGAGCTCGCGTCCGTGCGCGGCGCGTTGGTCTCCGCGCGCGCGGAGGTTTCTGTCTGCGTCTCTGACCTCGCTTCTTGTGCGAAAGCTAAGGAGACCGCGAACGCGGAGCTACGGGAGTCGGTTGTCGGAACGAACGCGCTGACCTCGGAGCTGGCCTCTGTGAAATCGCGCTGCGCGGTGTTAGTCGACTCCCTCGCGTCGTCGCGCGCCGCCGCCGTCGCGGGCGACGCCGCCGTGCTCAACGCGTCCGCCGTCGCGTCGGTAAACGCCGAGATGACTGCCCAACTGCAAACGCAAGCGGTGAAGGAAAACGTTTTGATTGCCAAGATACGACACCTGGAGGTTGAGGTGGAACGCGCGCGAGCGAGCGACGCGGCGTTCCAGTTGGAAAGGGAAGAAACGGAGTTGGCGATGCGAGAAACACACGAACGTTTGGACGCCACTTTGCGTGTAAAGCGGTCCGGGTCGTCCGGGTCGTTGCCTGGCACGCCACCGAATTTCGGGGAAAGAAATTCAAGTCTCCCTTCGGAAAGAAAGAAACACGGCAACAAAAGAGTACGTCAACGACGAAACGAACCTGCGACGACCGGGAAGGGACGGACGCCGCGGCGAGCGGCGCTGTCGCAATATTCTGAAACCGAAACCGAAAGCGGTTCCGACGAGTTTGACCAAGACGAGTTTGGCGACACCCCCGGCGCGGTAGCCGGGCTGGTGGGCTTGGCTACGGGGAAAAGGCGAAATCTCGCAACTCCGTCGGAAAGGAACTTTGAGAGCTTCCAAAGTAGTCCTCCCGGGTGGTCGAGACGGCGACACGAGACGTACCACAACGCGGGAACGAACATTGACCAGTCAGAAGCGGCGGCGCGGCGCCGCCAGGATGATGGACGGTCGCGGCGATTGACGTCATCGTTTTCCTTCGCGCTCGCCATCGCGGTTTTCGCGCTCGCCGTTTCCACGATCCGAAGCTCGGTAACCGGAACCGGCACCGTAGAGCAGTGCGCGGGTGGTTTAGTCGGGGTACTCGTCTCGTTCATCGACGAGTGGCTGTCAGGCACCGTACGCGCGCGGTTCAGGCTGAACTGCGACGGCGTGGTGCCGTCGTAGGGAGGGTAGCGTTAGGGCAGGGAGGTAGGGTAGGACGATGTGAAATGAATCACGAGGTCAAGAAAAAAGCGTTTGTCGATTGACACAAGTGCAAGTTCAGTCGTTGCTTTTGGTAACTCTTGGATTTGCCGACGACTTTCAACTTTGCATTTGCCGCCCCTTCGGGAGATTGCGGGGCACTTCGCCGAGTCAGGTGGACGCGCACCTCGCGCGCGTCTCCAGACTCGTGTCACGTCGAGCACACAGGGTGGCCTCGAGACGAGGGTGACGGCGCGGTGACGGTCGAGGTTGTGTTGACTTAAATCTGAATTCGCGCCTTTTTCGTGTTGAAGAAAAGTAGAAAACAGACAGCGCGCGGCGTCATGGGACCGGGTGGGCGTACGCACGAGACCTCCCCCGGAGTCGCCGCGGAGATCACGCGTTTGAACGAGCTGAACAAAGTCAGGTCGTCCCAGTTCTTGCGAGGTACTGGTGGCCCAGACCGTGGAAGCGCGCCGCGGCCGGTCCCACCGACCAGCCGGCGAATGCTCGGTCGGAAACCTAGTGGGACCACTCTGGCCGGCGGTTTTGAGAATGCGTCTGCGCAAATCGCGTCGCCTCCGCTACCCGTCGTCGCAACGGGCGCGCTTTCCCTCTCCGCCTCCCGGTGGCTCACCCTGCGCAAAGAAATAGACGCCACCACGCCTGTTCGCGAGGTCTTGCGAAGAAGTTTAAGTGGCGGCGATGCGCCCGTGGGAAGGACTTTCCCGTCCGATTTGGCGCCTAAACGTCTGGACCACTCCGTGGACGCGCCGACCACGCCTGCGTTGCGCGGCGAGCCGAAACCGAGCGGAACGAACGCAAGAACGAGCGCCGCGAATGGCACACCCGAACGCGATGAAGCACCAACATTAACCTCCACGTTGTCATCGGAAAACGTGTCGCCTGTAAAGCAGCCCTTTGTAAACAGCCCTGAAAAGCAGCCCGGTATAATCAGCCCTACAACGCAACCACGCGCGCGTTTGTTCCAGACGCCGCTCGACACACAAAAAGATACGTTCCAGGCTTTGACCGCGAAACTGGCCGCGATGGAGACGCAATCGGTCGCGGCGCGAAACGAGTGTCTCGAGGGTTCAAGCCGCGAAGAGGAGACACGTTTGAAGCTGCAGCGGGCTGAGAAATCCGTGACCGACCTTGCGTCGCGGGTCAGGTTTTTGAAAGCGCATGTCCTGTCGTGCCAAGCGTCGCGAAACGCCGCGATTGCGGAAGAAAACGCGGCGCTGGCGCGGCGCGCGTCGGGTACAGACGCTTCTCCAGAAAAAGAAAAGAATAGTGTCGCCGCGGCTTTGTACGTCGACCTGGAGCTTTTATCCGAAGAGCTTAGGGTGACTAAAAAGGCCTTAGTTGACGTTGAACAGAACAAAGTCGAACTTGAGCTAAAAGCACTACAAGCCGAGGCGTACAACAAAAAGAACTTCGACGGCAAAAGCGTTTCAAGCGGCGGCCGAGTTAGCGGACGCGGCGACGCGGTTCGGGGAGTACAAAAAAAATCCGAGGCTTTGGACGAGTTGATACGGGCGGAACTTCTCGACACCAAAACCGAGCTGGCGCTTGTTGACGCGTCGCTCAGGGTGACAAATCAAAAAGTGAAGACGCTTTCGGACGCGGCGGCGGCGACGTCGGGGGATTTTTTGGAATCAGTTGTTGAATCTCTTGAAAACGATACCCAAAAACCGCGCGCCGCGCTCGACGACGCGAAAGCGGGTAATAAAAAGTTTGGGGACACCGAAGCCGGGACAAGCACGGAACCCGTAAAGAGGCGTGGCAAGGCGTCACGACTTTTCTTTGTGTTTGCGGTTGCACCTTTAATAATCGTCTGCGCCGCCGCGCTGGGTGTCGTTTGGTTTCATCGCCGCGAACTCGAGTTGAGAAACGCGTTTCGAAACAATAAAAGCGCCGAAACCGACACGAACGATTCGCGGTGTTCCCCGTGGGGGGTACTTCACCAGATGTTGGATGAACTTCTATCGGGAACCACCGGGGTGGTGTTTACGGTAAACCCGGGTATGTGCGGCGCAAACGCACTTCACGTGCCGGCGACGTAGGGGGGGAGGATGGACGACGACGCGGCGAGAGACGTTAACTTCGCTTTTGTACTCAAAAAAATTGGCACCCGGTTGCCGAGGACGAATTTGCTGACTCGAGGAACCATTTTTATGTCCTATTTTCACTTCCTCGACGCGTTTTCGTTTCATTGGAACAGGTAAACAGTCCGACACAATTGAAAACTCTGAAAATTGGCCTCGGCAACCTCGTTTTGGTCTCTGCAGTGCGTCGGCGCTTTTCTCGGACGCACCTGGCTACCTCATCAGAGATACGCGCGCCCTCGCCGCGCCGCACCCCATTTTTCTCGTATTTTTGGCTTCGCCGATGTCCGCCCACCCCGTCGCGGCACCCCTCGGTGCCCGGCCCACGGCCGCGCTCCGCCGCAGGGTACGTCACGATCCCGCGCGAGATCTACCTGTCGTTGTTTGTTCTTCATTTGTTCTTCCATTAATCCGACTCGGACGACGGCACGACTTCGCTACGACAAGCGGATGACGCGCCGCGTGACGTTGGATGTACGTCGGTGGCAGGCGTCGAACGTACGCAAACATAATGTCTGACCCCTTCTTCCCCACTTCTTCCCCTCCTTTCTCCAGAACCAGCCCACCGGAACTCGTAACCGCGCGCATGCCTTCCGGGTCGTCGCGAAAGCGGTGACGGAGGCCCCCCCCTCCACGAAACAAGTGTTCGTGTTCGGCGACGGCACCGCGGATGGCGACGCGAGCATGAAGTCGCTTCTGGGCGGCAAAGGCGCCAATTTGGCGGAGATGAGCGCCATCGGCCTGTCCGTCCCCGCCGGGTTCACCGTGACCACCGAGGTGTGTGCGCAGTTCCACGAGAACGACTCACAGCTCCCAACCGGGGCGTGGGAAGAGATGCTCGTGTCCTTGAAGTTCGTGGAGAAGTGCATGGGCAAGACCTTGGGCGACCCTGCCAACCCGTTACTGCTTTCCGTGCGCTCAGGCGCCGCCGTGTCCATGCCCGGCATGATGGACACGGTTTTGAACCTAGGCTTGAACGACTTAGTCGTGGAAGGCCTCGCCGCGAAAGCGGGCGAAAAGTTCGCCTTCGACTCGTACGTCTTGTATTTCCCAAATCCAGGCACACTGTTTGCCGATTGTCCAGAGTAATTACTCATATACATTACGAAAGACTGACACTTTTCTTTTACACAAAACAGTTACCGAAGGTTCCTGGACATGTACGGCGACGTGGTGATGGGGATTCCGCACAACTTGTTCGAGTCAAAAATCGACCAGCTGAAGCGAGAAAAAGGCGTCGTGAATGACAACGAACTCACCGCCAAAGACTTGCGGGAGCTGGTTAAGCAGTACAAGCTGGTGTACGAAACCGCCGGGGTTCAATTCCCGCAAGACCCGCTCGCGCAAATGAAACTCGCCGCCTTCGCCGTGTTTGACTCCTGGAACAGCGACCGCGCGAAGAAGTACATGTCCATTAACCAAATCACGGGCTTGAAAGGAACCGCGGTTACCGTGCAGGCGATGGTTTTCGGGAACATGGGCGAGACGAGCGGCACGGGGGTGTGTTTCACCAGGAACCCTTCGACGGGCGAGAACCTTCTTTGTGCGTAAATACCAACCCAACCCAAATCCCGCGGACACACTGTTTGACTGTTTTACCGAAGCTGGTGACTGTTTGTCCATGCATCGCGATATACAACACTGACGCTTTGTTTTACCCATCGCAAGACGGCGAGTACCTGGTAAACGCGCAAGGCGAGGACGTCGTGGCAGGGATTCGAACCCCGGAGGACATTCTTACTATGGCCAACGCTTTACCAGAGGCGTACGCGGGGTTAGTCAAGAATACGCAGCTCCTTGAAAAGCACTACCGGGATATGCAGGACATCGAGTTCACGGTGCAGGAGGGGAAGCTGTACATGTTGCAAACGCGAAGCGGCAAGCGCACGGGGGTTAGCGCGGTGAAAATCGCGGTGGATCTGGTGCAAGGTACGTATTGGGCCTTTCCCAAATCCTGACACTGTTTCAAGCCCCTGATGGACGTGCTGCTGTATGTAGTACAGTCAGAAAGTCCTGCCACCAATCCCTCATACAAGTTACGAACATGGCCCGAAAGACTGACACTTTCTTTTTTTTACCTTAGACGGGATGATCACAAAAACCGACGCCATTAACTTAGTGGAACCCACGCACATCGACCAGATGTTGCATCCGCAGTTCAAGGACGAGGCGCTTTACGCAAACGACGTGATCGGAGTAGGGCTGCCCGCGTCGCCGGTACGTGTTGCGCGTTTCCCAAATCCCGCCTCCACGTTTGCGCATACGGAACTGACACTTTTATTTTACAATCCCAGGGCGCGGCGGTCGGCCAGGTCGTGTTCGACACCGAAACCGCCGAGACGCTTCACGCGCAAGGCAAGAAGGTACGGCCTTTCCAAAATCCAAAGCGCACGACTGTTTCCTACCCCTGATGTAGTGCTAATGTATGACTAGTAACATTCACTGACGTACTGGTAACAGTTACGAAGTCATACCCCGGTACCCTGTCCAATCCCTCGTACACATGGCCCGAAAGACTGACGTTTTTTTTTTCCTTCAGTGTATTTTGGTCCGCGTCGAGACCTCCCCCGAAGACGTGGGAGGCATGCACGCCTCCGAGGGTATCCTCACCGCGCGGGGAGGCATGACATCGCACGCCGCGGTCGTGGCGCGGGGCTGGGGAAAAACCTGCGTTTCCGGGTGCTCCGAGCTCGTGGTGGACGAAACCAACCGGTGGCTTTCCTTGGGGGGCGTGAAGCTTCACGAAGGGGACTGGGTTTCTTTGAACGGCACGACCGGGGAGGTGATTCGCGGCGCCGCGGAACTGGCGCCAGCCGCGATTTCGGGAGACCTCGGTTTGTTCATGTCATGGTACGTATTGGTCGTTTGTTTCCCAAATCCGACACACCGGCCGTTTTGCCGGTTGTCCGCCCGTAATTACGATAAGGACACATGGCCCGAAAGACTGACACTTTGTTTTCTTTCATCTCAGGGTGGACGCGGAACGGCGGTTGAAAGTCCTGGCGAACGCGGACACGCCGGAGGACGCGAAAGTGGCTCGGGAAAACGGCGCGGAAGGCTTAGGGCTTGTTCGGACGGAACACATGTTCTTCGGGTCCGGCGAGCGTTTGAAAACCGTGAGGCGGATGATCATGGCGGGTAACACGACGGACCGGCAATCCGCGCTTGACGACCTATTACCTTTCCAGGTACGGCCTTGGACCTTTCCCAAATCCAGCCGACTGTTTTACCGAAGCTGGTGACTGTTCGGACCGATTACCTTGACTGTTTGTCCATACATCGTACAATACATCGCGATATACAAGACTGACACTTTGTTTTACCCATCGTAAGCGCACCGACTTCGCCGGCATTTTCGCCGCGATGGACGGCCTCCCAGTCACGATTCGGTTGTTGGACCCGCCTCTTCACGAGTTCCTCCCTGACGGCGACTTGGACGAAATCGTGGCTCTTCTGGCGCAGGACACCGGGACGGACGAAAACGAAATCGTGGAGAGAATCGAAAAGCTCACGGAAGTCAACCCCATGCTCGGGTTCCGCGGGTGCCGGCTCGCGATTACCTATCCCGAAATTGGAAAGATGGTACGTTGTATTTCCAAAATCCAAACACTGTTTGCCCAAACAAGACTGACCCTTTTCTTTTACAATCGCAGCAAGTGCGCGCGATTTTCCAAGCCGCTTGCGCGCACCAGAAAAGCGGCGGGTCGGTTTTTCCGGATATAATGGTCCCCCTCGTGGGTACCACCACGGAGCTGACGCACCAGATACAGATGATACGCACGACCGCCGCCGAAGTGTTTGAGTCCACCGAAATCGTCGTCAACTACCGCGTCGGCACGATGATTGAGATTCCGAGGGCGGCGCTCGTTTCCGACCAAATCGCGTCCGCGGGCGCCGAGTTCTTTTCCTTCGGCACGAACGACCTTACGCAGATGACTTTTGGGTACTCTCGAGACGACGTGTCGAAGTTCCTGCCCACCTATCTGGAACAAGGTATTCTGAAACATGACCCGTTCCAGGTGCTTGACCAGGAGGGGGTCGGGCAGCTCATCGAGATGAGCGTTAAAAAAGGACGGAGCGCGCGCCCGGATTTGAAAATTGGCATCTGCGGCGAACACGGCGGCGATCCGTCCTCGGTGGATTTCTTCCACCGAACCAGGCTTGACTACGTCTCGTGCTCGCCCTTCCGCGTGCCGATCGCGCGGCTCGCAGCTGCGCAAGCGGCGCTGAAGGAGAAAAACGGGAAATGAGGAAGAGAGAGGAGGTTGCAGCTTTTGATTTTTTAAATGATAGACTATGAGTGGATGACTATTTGCACACGTACCCCTCAAGTACAACCCTCACTCACTCGCCTCTCCCCCCCCTGTTTGTCGAAATCGAAATCCACCCACTCCGGGGCTTTTTCTTTTTCGTACCGGTAATCGAAAAACAGCTCCTCGCCCGGCGCGACGTCGCGAAGCGCGAACATCCCGATTCTGCGATTGAGAAAGAAAAGGGTCAGTCGTTCGTAACTTGTATGAGTAAACAGTCTGGCGGTTCCGGGCCTCCACAGTGTGTCGGGATTTGGGAAAGCCCCGATACGTACCGGTGTTCGCCGCGGCACATCAACACTTTGGGTACGCAGTTCGGGGTTTCGCTGTGATTGATGAACTGGGATTGTGAAGAAACAAAGTCAGTCATGTATTGGGCGATGTATGGACAAACAGTTGCCAGCGGAGAGATAAACCAGTCGTCCGGGATTTGGTGCAAGGCCCAATACGCACCTTCAGCTTGTTCCCCAGCGCGTGCCCGTCCAACACGAACTTGTCGTTCAGATTGAACAGAAACGAGAGCTGGTAATTAACGTCGTACACCTTCCCTCGACGGTCCGCTTCTTCCTGGCCGATTATTTCGCCGGTGTACTCGCCGATCATCTCGTTTTTCGACGCCCCGTCCCGCAGAAAAGCGCCCCACCCAGCCACGCCCGATAAACCCATCTGATTGCAAAAAAGCAAGGTGTCAGTCTTTCTTAATGTGTATTACGTACTTACTCTGGACAATCGGCAAACTGTTTGTCAGGATTTGGGAAACGCCCGAGGCCGTACCTGCACGTGTTTCCGGCGGTGCAACGTGAGTTTCATGTTGTCGCACATCTCGGTTGGGCGAAGTTTTACGCGCGTGGGCTCGGTCGGGGGGGGAGGGGGGGGAGGTACCTGGGAAATAGGTATAAGAAAAGGGCAGTCGGCGAGTCGGCGAGTACGAGTATGGGTGTACTGTATTGGGCGATTTATACAGTGGGCAAACAGTCGTGTACTCTGGACAATCGGCAAACAGCGCACTTGAGATGTGTGTAGTAAACAGTAAACAGTCACAGAGGCTTTGGATTTGGGAAGTAAGATACGTACCGGCATGCACAGTTCTTTCCACGGCCACCCGTCCCGCCGGGCGTGCGTCGCGACCTCGCACGTGTACGCGCACCGCTTGCACAGGTCGGGGTCGCACTCCCGGTTCGCGGCGACGCACGGACACGCCCGGCTGTTACACGCGGTTTTGCAGTTGCATCCCGTGAAGTCGTTGCCGCACCGGCCGGAACAGCCGCACCAGATTTCGCAGAAGTTCCCGTCACGAACACACGAGCACCCGCCTTGATAGGTGAAACAAAGCAAAGGGTCAGTCTTTACCTGGGAAAACAGGGAGGCTTTGATTCGGGAAAAGGCCAAGGCCGTACCTTTCACGTCGCACCCGCCGCCCGGCTTCGAATTGTAAAAAGAAAGTGTCAGTCCCTGTTGGGCGTGTATTGGACGACGTATGGACAAACAGTCAGAGTAATCGGTCCGAACAGTCACCAGCTTCGGTGAAACAGGGAGGCGGGATTTGGTGAAACGCCCAATACGCGCCTTCCCGTCCTCGCCGGGGGCGCAACACTCGCACGGCAGGTACTGCATCGCCACCGCCTCGGCGTTTGTGTTGTTTTGCATCCGACGCTTAATCGTGGCGTTGGTTTTCTTTCTCCGCGACGAACTCGCTTTCCTCTTGCCTCCCCACCGGCCTCGCGCGCGCGGGTCGCTGTACTCGTCGTCGCTGTCGTCGTCGCCGCCGCCTTTTGCTTTTCGTTTTGAAGCGCACGCAAACGCTTCGCTCGCGATGTCGAACCGCAACCTCGTGCACACGCTCGCGCAACTCGGCCCGCACAGCGCCCTGGCGATGGCGCACGGCGTCGCCCCAGTGTCCGTTTCCTGGTCATACACCACCCGGAGTTTCTGGTAAAACGATTCCTCAAACACGCTCCAGCGCACGCCGCCGTTGACCCTCTGCGAGTAATCCGTGAAAGGAGTACGGACTCCAGTCTCCCCTTCCCGGTTCCCATCCGTGTTCCTCAAAAATCGCGTCGTTCCTTCCAAACGGAACTCGAGCGGGTTCCAGTGAAGCACTGCGGCGGCGGCGTGCGTTTTCGACGCGCTGACCCAGCACCCGTTGGAACACGGCTCGGGAAGTAAAACGCACCCGTCATCGTCGTCGTCGTCGTCGTTTGTTTTATCGACGAGCTGAGACGATTAACGCCGAAAGTGTCAGTCGGTCGTGATGTGTATTACGTAAACAGTCAGAGGTAGTAGTCCCTTCGCAGGACGAGTATGCGCAATCGGGTACCGGCGGAACGAGTTGGGTGGAAAAGTTCCGTACCTTGTGCGGGAAACTCCCCGCGTCGAGGTCAACCTTGACAACGCGTTGTTGCTTGTGGTGGGTTTCGTGTAACGGGCAGTCCTGTGAGTGTTACACGAAAAGAGTCAGTCTTGAGTCTTGTGTTGGGCGATTTATGCACAGTGGGCAAACAGCTTGTCCTCTGTTGCTCGTATTCTAGTGGTAAGACTGCACTCCATACAAGGCATCAAACAGTGTGCCTGGATTTGGGAAAGCCCAGCCATACGTACGTAGGTGTGGCATCGTTTACAAAACAGCGTGCGGAAAGAATCAACCGCCACGTCCACGGTTTGGTCGTGGAAGTGGAACTCGTGTTGCGAGTCGTTCCCGGTTCTGCCGTGAGCGCGCAAGGCGTCAGTACCGCGGTCCAGGCCGTGGATGTCCCCGGAAAGCACCAGGAAACGCCACGCGGTGAGGTTCCACACGTTCAATCGTTGGCGCTCCGCCGCGTTCACGGCGGCGACGGAGTTGTTTTCGTTTTTGGAGTTGTTACCACCACGCGCGTTTCCGGGGGCGCCCGGATTTCCCAGGTTACACGGCCCGGCTCCGGGACTAGCTCCGGGAGGTACCGCGTCGTCGCCGCCGTCCAAGTCGCCTTCGCCGTCGTCATCCTCCGGGTCCGCTTTCGGGACGACGCGAAGCATGTCCGCGAAGTCGTCGTTCACGCCTCTGGTGTTTCTTTTCGATGAGTTATTCGATGAGTCGTTACTCCCGCCGACGCCGGCGCCCACGTGTTCGTCGTCCCCCGTCAAATCGACGCTGAGATAAATAAAAGAAAAGTGTCAGTCTTTCGTAATGTTACGTGAGTAATTACGGGCGGACAATCGGCAAACAGTGTGTCAGGATTTGGAAATAAAATACGTACCTGATCAACAACCCCGCGCGTTCCAAACGGTTCCTGCGCACCGACTCCGCCGCGGTCATGGCGAGTTCCCTCCACTCCGCGTGCGCGGTGACGCCGTTCGCGACCGCGGTTTTCGCTTGTGCGTAAACAGCGGCCAGGGAGAGGATGTTTTTGTTCGTGTTGAGGACGGACTGTTTCGGGGAATCGGTTGTTTCTTTTTTTGTGTGTGCGGCCGCGCCGTCGTGGTCCATACCGTCGGAGTGTCGCGTCGCACCACCTGCATTACCACCTCCACTACCACCTCCATCACCAGTCTCATTCAGCAGCAAAAGTCGCGCTCTCAAGGTCATCGCTTTTATCCCCAACACCGCGGAGATGCTTTCAATCGCCCGCGCGGTTTCCCCTAAACTCGAGGTAAGCGCGAACAACAAGTAATCGTTCGCCGGGGCCCACTCCGTGCCAGCGGCGGCAAACGCCACCGCGTCCTCGCGCCGCCGCCGCGCCTCAGCGGCGCGCATGGAGTAGGTCATCTTTTGTGTGGAAGGGTCCTGAGAGCTTCCCTTCCCGCCAGTTTTAAAAGGACTTCCTGTTTTTCTAGCAGCCTCCAAAACAGCCTCGTCCTCCGTGTCCTCGCTCGTGGAAACCTCGTCGTCACTCGCGGCTCTCATTTCACCCTCGCCGTCCGCGTACAGAAGTCTGCGCTTCGGCTGGTCCTCGTCCAACTTGGCGTTCCCGTTAGCGCTGTACTGGTACGCGGTGTACTTGGGGACGTTCTTGACGGCCGGTAACACGTGCTGCGTGACCTGCTGTTTCGCGCCGGCGTCTTTTTTATCGGCGGCCTTTTTCGGCTGGCCAAACCTTTTGAAAACGACGGAGGTAACCGGCTCGCCATGTTTCGCGTTGCGCAGAAATTCCCCCTCGTTGCACGCGAAGTTCAAGTTCACTACTTGCTTGGCGTCTTGGCGGAAAAGCCCGGCGGCGCCTTGTTTAACAAGGTCCCCGGCTGCCCGGGCGGGCTGCAGGTTCACTCGCAGACGCACCAGGGCCCAGTTTTTTTCCTGGTTCTTGAAGATCTTGCGATGCGAAGCAGCGCTTCGATCCACCGCGCGCCCGAAATCCTCGTCCCCCATCGCCGCCAGAACCTCGGGGGTTTCCCAGTGCGTCCCGGACGCGATTGTGGCGCCGCCGCCGTCGTCCGTACCGCCCCGGGATGACGCCTTCGAGGGCGTATCCCCGTTGTCCTCGGAAACACCGCCTCGTGAGCGGCGGTTTAGGGCACCCGCCATTGTGTGTTATTTGCGACCCGCCACCCGCCAACCCCCCGTCACCGCCCGCCACGCGAACCACGACAACGGATCCGCGTTCCCGCGGTGCACCAACTCGGGGACGACTCCCGCTTTCGCGAACGCGTAGCACCCCAGTTGTGACAGGCGAGACAGGGACGAGTTGGACAAAACGAGGATCTGCTCAGGAATGGTCAGCGCAGGAAAAAATGATTTATGTTTTTATTTCAGCCTCTCCAGCGCTTTCGTCGCTTCGGCTACGGCATCCGGGTGCTTCTTGATCCACACTTCGTTTACCACAGGGTACCCCTTTTCGGTTAGCGCCAAGTTTGGCGCCACAGCAGCTTCGGGCTCGCTTCGCATTCCGTATTTTCGGAAGTCAACACCGGTACGAGTTCCACCGGGACCGATGGCGTTTTTGTAGTCGTACTTGAAACTGCCGTCTTTGTATTCGCTAACGTGAACCAGCGTACCTTGCCTCTCCCCCTTTTGTCGCGCCGCGTCGCTGAGGCTGACGCTGATCGCCGCGCGTCTTCGCGCTTCGCCGTCGAGGTCGGGGTCGCGCTTCGCCCTGGTGTCCTTTTTTTTTGCGCACTGGCCTCGCGGTCAGCCGCTAACCCGCCGTTGCTCATGTAGATCGCCGCCTCGCGCAGCAGCTGGGGTGTGACCGGGTTGCCCGCGAACGCGCATTCACCATACGAAATGAACTCCTGGAGTTCCAACATGCGAAAGAAGTTCGCTTGCTCGGTCACCGTGACCGCGGCGTACTGCGGCCCACCTTGAAACGCGGCGGCGCGTCCCCAAATCGTGTCGCCAGTCCCGGTCGACGGGGTGTTGAAGTACATGTAGTGCTCGTTGATCGAAAACCCGATTCCCCAGACGTCGATACCCTTTTCCTGTGTGCCGTTGTACTTGGTCAAGTTAGGGTCGATACCTCCGGCTCTGCGGATTTTGGCCGATAGCATCCCCACCTTCCATCCGTTCGCCTTGGCGCGTTTCTTGTAAAATTTGTTCACGGCGACGCCTTGCGGGAACACGTTGTCGTAGTCGAGCGGGAAGTTGAACGCGAGGTCCATAGTGAGATGCACAGAGGCTTCAGCTTTGCCTGGCCATCCAGGGCAAACCAGGGACTTCTGTACTTTGCCTGTTCTGCGGTTTTTCGTGAACGTGTACTGGTCTTCCTTGTGCAACACACGCGCAAGCACGTCAAAGGCGTGGAATACGCCATCCCACTCAGAGTCGAATACGTTCCAGAAAGAATCTGCTCGTTTGCGCACCATCGCGAGGAAGTTCGTCGCGCCCTCGTGTGTCCGGCAGCTTTTGTATTTAGGCCACCCTGGGGTCCACGAATACGTTAGCCTCGCGAACGGAGCTTTGTGGTCCGGGGGACCGACCTGGATTTTGCTTCTTTCGAAAGTCACGTTGGCGTCGGAGTGACGCACCCACGAATACGGGCAAAGAGTCCAAGTAGCGCCGTCACACAGCAAAGCGCCGGCTACATTCGTGCCCGCGCCGACAAAGTCGCCGGCGTCAAAACGTTTCACAACATCCGCAACAAACGCTTCCGCCTCAGCAACCTTGGCAGAAACAGGCGCGCATTTCAGTATCATCGCAAACCGCGCCATGAGCCTGTCTTTCAGTTCAGGGAACTCCTCGAGAAACGCTTCTATGAACGCACCGAGTCTGCCTAAGCGTTTCAGAATTTCGTCCACTATCTTGGCTGAAATAGACGTGCCAAGTAGTATCTTCGGAACCCAGGTCAAGACCGCGGGTTTCAGGTCAGGGTACTTGACGAGAAATGCTCCCACGAATGCCTGGAGCCTCTCCTGCAAATCCCGTTCGTTTTCGTCGCGCTCGAAAGCCGCCGCAACCGCTGCGGAATCCGTCTCCCCGTCGTCGTCGTCGTGCTCGAAAGCCGCCGCAACCGCGGTGCCGCCGGGACGTGCGGAATACGTCTCCCATTCGTCGTCGTCGCCGTCGTCGAAAAACGCCGCCTCCAACGCGTCGGCGACGTCACCGCCATACTGGTCGAGGAAGACTTGAGCCACGTCCAGGTCATCGCACCCGATCACGTTGGCGAACTCAGTGAGCTTCGCGTCAGCACGTGCGGAATCACTGTCATTCCCGGTGGTCCTCGTGTCGTCGTCGTTTGGATCCGGCACCACCTCTTTCCCTTTCTTCGAGATCGAGCGATAACGAGGCCCCCGAAAAGCGTCGCCGCGTCCTTGCTCACCTTCGGCTCACGTGATTCGCCGTTCTTTCCCGAGTCCTTCCGGTTAGCCTTACTCCCCACCTCTCGCGGTGTTCGCCCCGACATCGCCGCCGCAAACGGCAAGATGACGCCAGGCACGCGCCTGGTTCATTGCATGAAGCCAAGATCTGGGGGAAAGGATTGATCATTCGTTGCCTCACGTCACCATCGCGGTGTCCAAGGAAAAACGATCCATTCGGAACGCGCCTAATTCCTCGGAAACCACCAAAGCGTCCCATGTATTCGGTGATGACGCCGCGGACTCCATGAACTGCACTGCGCACCGACGCGGCTGCGCGCGGCCAGAAGTGAGACCCCTCAGCAGGGACTTCTTTGCCTGGAGAACTCGTCGTCCGAGTCGGGCGAATACTCCGCAGTATCAGTCGGTTGGGCGCCTACGGTTTGTAATAACTCATGAATTAGACGGTCAAATGATTTCTTCTTTCACAGACTAATTGTGCGGGTATAAATTCGACTTTTGGGAAGGAAAATCGTCGACGCGGTTGGCGACGGGGAAGCACTCGCACCAGCGCGTGGGTACGCGACCATCGCGAAATCCGCTCGGCTATTGACTTGATAAGCGTGTTTTGTCACGGGAACCGGTCGAGGGGGGGCGGTAACGTATCGCGCTCACGGGTTTGACTGTCAAACGTCCATCGTTGTGTGCGGTTTTCGGCGGCGATTGGTTGTCCAACGAAATCGACACCATCATCGGACGAGTGGATAGGACCCATCTCCGTCTGATTTGACCACGGAAACACGCAAAGAAAGGCTTGGACACAGGTAAGGCATACCCAAGAACACTTCCCGACTCTCTCGGGCTCGAACGAACTGGATAACGAAGCGTACGGGGTGGGTGTAGCTCGGGATTCGGCATCGAACGGTCCGATAATCCACCGCGAAACACAGCCCCGCGCGTACGGGGAGGCTCGCCATGTCGTCGTTAGGGCATCATCGCAAAATCGGGACCGTGCAACCAATCGACATGGTGTCTTCTGGCGTTGGTCCAATTCTTCTGGGGTACTTCGTTCGAACGGGTGACATCATAGCCGCGAGGTCGATCGTGGTTGGGACCTGATTTTGGCTGACCGACCTTCCTTTCCTCAAAATATTTATCGTCCAAAGCCATCGCGCATCAAGCTCAGGGGTACCTAAAGCATGTTCCCGACGTCTTCTTTGAAATATTCTTGCAGAATCGAGCTCGTCGTAAGACACACATCTCAAGGACATTGCCTCGACAAGTCAACTTCTGCAAAACTCAGTGAAGAAACGCGCATCAGTGCGAGCGCGTAGAAGTGGACATTCAAGGTGTAGTTTTCGGTTTTTCAATTTAACAACCATCGCCTCTGAGAAGGACCTCAGGGGTATTATTTATGCTTTTCCGTTAGCTTTTTCAACCTTTTCTTGCACACGCGCCACGCATTTGGTGCACACACACCACTTGAGGAGTTTTGCGTGACACACCCTTCGATCGACTGGTTGAGTGACTCACGCACGCCTCGACCCGGCGATTCGTAAAAACGCATTCAAGCCTTGAAATCACCATTGTTACTTTTTTGAGCCCATCGCGCGCGTTGAGGGTCACCCCGTCATTAATTTCGCGCCGTACGGACGTACCCGCGACCAGAAACGCGCTTTACGATGTACCGAATGCAACCGCGGGCGACGGACTTCGCACGCGGCACGGTGGGCGCGGCGAAGAGTGCCCTTTCGGAGGGAGGGGGGCGATTTCACGACATCCCAGGAAAAGCGCACTTTTTCGAGGGACTAAAACATTTACGAACCCGCAGCGCCCAACCGACTGCCTGTACCTCGCCTACTTATTATCCATCGCAGGCCCTTCGCTTCTAGAGCCACTCCCCTCCGTGTCTGCACTCGCGCCCCCCCGTCCCCGCCCCCCCCGTCCCCGCCGAACCCCGCCGTAGAACGACCCGCTGTGGTTCGCCGTGTTGCCGCGGCCGCCCCTGCCGGTTTTCTCGGCCTCGCGAATCGCCCGCCGCGTTCGGGAATCCCGGAACCCGCGAAGACCACCGGGAGGGATACTTTCCGAAGAACTGTCAGAACTGTCTTCCCTGGGATTCGAGCCTCGGTGGTTGTTTTGAAAGTCTGGCCGGTTCTCGGACCTGTTATCGGACCTTGTATCGGACCGTGTATCGTTCCGGTCCTGTCTACGCGTCCCTCCCCCCCCCCGGGTCACCCACGGAGGCGGCCGGCCCGGGCCTTTCACCCGACGCGGGCCGCCCGCCGGGCGATCGGGGTCGATGGGCATGCCTTTTTCATTGTAAAAGAAAAGTGTCAGTATTTCGTAATATGTATGAGTAAACAGTCAGAGTAATCGGGCCGAACAGTATTGTATTGGGCGATGTATGGGCAAACAGTGTGGTGTACTCTGGACAATCGGCAAACAGTCGTCGGGTTTGGGAAAGAGTGATTACTTCGACTCGTGAAAGACTCTTCACGAACACCGGCTGTGCAAAGTGTACTGCTGACGTACCTTTCTCGTCCGCCACCACGTGTTTCCCAAAGTGGCTTCCCTGAAGTCGTTCCCGCGCGACTTCCATCACCCCGAGCGGGGAGATCGGTAGGAAGGTTACCTGATTGTGGAAAAATAAACGTCAGTCTTGTGTATCGCGTGTATTGGACAACAGTCACCGGCCAACGGTCTGAACAGTCAGGGCATCCGGTAACACGTCCCTTCGCAGGACGAGTACGTCGCGATGTATGGACAACAGTCACCAGCTTCGGTAAATCACAGAGGCGGAGCGTGGTGTTTGGGAAAGTTCCGTACCTGCGCGCGGTCCGCGCGCGCCGACTCGAGAAACGCGAGCTCCACCGCTCTGCGGTTTTTCCTCTTCTGCATATCGATAAAGTCGATCATCACGAGCCCGCCGACATCCCGCAACCTCAACTGCGCCGCCACCTCAACCGCCGCGGCGACGTTCACTGCCACCGCGACGGTTTCCACGGTGCCTTCCAGCCCAAAAGCTGCTCTTCCCGCGTTGACGTCAACCGCGGTGAGCGCTTCGGTTTGCTGAATCACGAGGTGCGCGCCTGGAAGGTCTTGGTCCTTGAGCCACACCCTCTGTTGCGCCGCCCGACCGACGGTTTCACGGAACCCGAGTTTGTCCCAAACCTCGGAAACCGTGCCGGTGTCGGCGTCCACCGTGGGGAGAATCAACTCCACGCGCGCGACGCTCTCCGCGGCGCCTGTGTTATTTGTTTCACGAAAAAGGTCAGTCAGTCAGTGGGAACACGGGACGGGAGGCCTCCCTGATTTGGGAAAGCAAGACAAGGCCGTACCTGTTTTCTTTAAATCCGCCACGATCGCGTCGCGGGCGGTAACGCTGTCCACGACTAACCGGGAAACCCGTTCGCCGAACAAATCGCGAACCAGAATCTGCTCAACTGAAGCGGCGTCCAGCAAACGCCGCGGCATTGGCGAGCGACCGGCCGCGCCCGACGCGCGAACCGCGGAGGCGGCGGCGTCCTGGTTTTGTGGACGGAAACGGTCAGTCGGGTCAGTCTTGTAAGGCCATGTTCGTAACTTTCGAAACTTGAACGGTCACAGAGGAGGGGCTCAAACGGTGTTTGGATTTGGGAAACCCCCCACGGCCGTACCTTGACGTCGCGCCAGTCCTTGGCGAGTGAGGTGATATCCGTGGAAAGCACTTCCCGGGTCACACTCGCCGCCTCTGTGCGCATAATGAGCGCGCAATCCACAGGCGCCACCTCCGACCCGACGCTCTTGACGTACGCCCTCGCCGCGCCCGAAAGTTTCCGCGACACGTAAACGCCCTCGCCATCAGGACACAGCACCACGTTCCGCCCGGGCAACGTGGGCCGCGCGGTGACCCGCGGGCCTTTGTGCCCCGACCCAAGACGCGTTACTTGTTTTGGAATTTCCGAAAAGTGTCAATCTTTCGTGACGCGTATGAGTAAACAGTCAGAGGTAATAACCGTCCCTTCGCAGGACGAGTATATCGCGATGTATGGACAACAGTCACCAGCGTTAGAGGTAAAACAGTGAGTTGACGGATTTGGGAAATGCGCAAGGCCTTACCTTGCACCACGACGGGCATGCCGGGGACCCAGTCATCCGCGACGCCGCGCGAGGACGGTTGAGGGCGTGGTTTCCGTTCAGCCCATTCGCCAGAGTTCTCGTCGCGTTGCGTTTCGGTTTCGTGGTCGAGGTCGTGTGCGGCCGCGTCATCCTCCGCGTCATCACCCGCGTCGCCCAAATCAACCGCCGGGACGCCGCCGCCGCGTCGCCACGGCGCCCACCCGTGGTGCGCTGCTTTTTGAGGCACCGGGTGGTCGTGTGATGCGTCTGTAACGGAACCGTTTCTGGTAACAGTGCCACCGTTTCGCGATGTCTTGTGTTTGCGGTACTTGGCATCAACCTGGTCGGGGTCGGGGTCGGGGTCGGAAGAGGAAACAACCGTCGCATTTAGAGTCGCGCCGTCAATCGCGTCATCTGTTTCGTCGTCGTCGCCGTCATCCACCTTGACGCCATCCAGCCTCATCGCCACTGAAGCGTGGCGGCCACGCGACCCCCCGTCGATCCCTTGCAAGGTGCCAACATCGAAACTGTCGCTCACCCCCACGCCCTCCGCCCACGCGTCCGCCCACCGCCCGCCGAGTTTCGTTTCCGTGGACGACGAATTCCTCGCTTTGCGTTCCAAACGCTCGATTCTGCGCGCCGCGGAGGCGGAGTCGGAGTCGTCGTCCCCGGTTTCGAGGGTATCCCCGGTAGTCTCCCCATCCGACGAATCCCCGCTGGTATTTCCAGCCGTATCCCCAGAGGTATCCCTAGAGGTATTTCCAGCCATTTCCATCTCCCGCAGCGTCTCAATCTCCGCCGCTACCTCCCTTTCGTAAAGTTCATCCGCTTTCCGCCACGCAAGCGCGGGTTCGTCCACACCTTTTTGCATCAGCGCGAACGGCGGTCCTTTCCCAGTCACGTCCACAAGAACCCCCTGCATGCCCCCAATGACTTTCGCCACGACTCCAAGATACACGTCACCTACCCGCATGCCCTCTCCGGGCCCGGCCCTGGCTTCGTACCAAGTCTCGACTAACGCCCCGTCCTCCACCACCCCGACCCTGATGCCAACCTCCGCCGCGTTCGCCGCGTTCACCACGAGTTCGGTTTTCTTGCCTCCCTGCATGTTGTCCAGGTGCGACCCGAGCTTGTACCCGGCCGCGGTGCGGGCTTCGGTGGTTTCTTGCGAAGTATCGTCGTCATCGGTTGCTTGTTTTTCGTCGCCTTCGTCGAAGGTTTCGTCGGCGAAAAAAACGGTGTCGTCGTCGGCGGATTCATCGACCGAAAACGTTACGTCGCCGTCGTCAGACGTACTACCCACCGCGTGGATGGCGTCGACCACGAGCCTGGTATTTTCGTTGGTTGTTTGGCCGCGGAGGGTCGTCGCGCCGCTGTTCGTCCCTCCGTCGTCTCCGCGCCCCGACGCGTCTGCGTCTGGCTTATTTACCGACACGAGCGGTCGCCGCAGCGCGCCTCGCGAGTCGTACCTCGGGTTTCCTGTTTCCACGCCATGTATATCCTCGTCAGAAACCTCGTCGTCGGTATCCCCCCCGTCGCCATCCACGTCCTCGTCCGACTTCGTGCCGTACGCCAGCCACGCCCCGCCCGTCTGCGATTGCGAAAGAAAAGTGGTTAACGTCTTGTGTTGGGCGTGTATTGGACGATGTGTGGACAACAGTCACCGTAATCGGTCCGAGCAGTCACCAGCTGAGAGATAAAACAGTGTGTGTCGGATTCAGGAAACGCGCAAGGCCGTACCTCCACGCGGTACTCGTGCAGCGCTTTTTCCACCGTGGTTATTTGGCGCACCGAGATTGGAAAATCGGAAGCTCCGTTTTGTTTCCCGTCCCGGTTGTGCCTGGTTGGCCAGTCAACGGAAACGTCCACCTGCGAGCACCCGTTCGGAACCTCAACTTCGATTGCCGGGCCCTGGCTCCACTCAACGACCGCGTCGCCCGGGTCCACGGTGACTAATTTGAACTCGAACTTCGTGCCGATGGGCACCACCAGAACCCACTCCCACGTCACGACGTCGTCTTTCCCTCGTCGCATCGGGGCCACCTTACTGCTGTCCCACTTCCCAAGGACCCCCCCCGTGCCGTCCCCTATCAACCCTACTCTCAAATCCCCGGGGCAGTCACGCTTCACCCGAACCGTGACCGCGGCGTCTACGCGGTCGTCGGGGGACAAACGAGGTCTTCGATTGGCGCGCCTGCCGCGTCGTGCGGACCTCGCGTGGTACGCCAGCGGGGTCACCACCGGTTTGGCGGTGCAGGATGGCGTTGCATTTCTGCCATGTGTACGCCCGCTGCGTAGCCCTCGTGCTGAGGATACCGAAACGGACCACCCACTGGGTTGAGGCAACACACACCACCCCATCGGTCGGGACATGCCGACGACGGCGCGACAGGTAGTTTCTTAACCAGATTTCACCCAGCCTTCCCCGCCTCCTCGTCCCCCACCCTCGTCCGCGCCACACCCACTCCACTCGGCTACCCACCTCCGCGACGATACCGGGCACGATCCGAGGCACAGAGCGTCGCGACGCCGCGCGAAGGGCACTGTGCGGGAACTCCGGGAGTCCGGAGGCACGAGACCGAGAACGACGGATGGATATTGAGTGGGGTTTTCGTCATCCGAGGATCTTCTGCTGCACTTTTCGTAGTGTCATCAGAAAATCTCCTCTTCGTCTCGCACAGACCAAACACCTCTGCCACTCCCCGGTGCCCGCGGGTTGTCGCGCCAGCATGTCTTCGCTCGCGTCGACGTCGGTGTCGACGTCGGCGGCGGTCTGGGCGGCGCGTCCGGGTGGGGCACGTCAGGGTAGGGGTTTCGAAACCGCGACTCATGTTGCGTGCAAAAATAAAGTGCCCACGCTTTCCGCGAGGCGGCGACGCGCGTTTCGTCATCCATCAAACGCCTCCCCAACATGCACTCTTGCTTGTCCCGAACAATCCAGAGGTGATGCCGAAACCGGCTTGGCCACGGCGCCTACAAACATAGCCATCATAGGCGCCGGCTTCGCCGGTGTGGCCATCGCGTATCACGTGTTCAAGTACGTCGCGGAGAAGCATGCCGAGACCACCGAGACAAATGACACATCGGAGAATCAACATTCTTTCGGCCCCGTGACGATAACTCTTATCGACGAAAAGGCAATCGCGGGCGGCGCGAGCGGCGTGGCGGCTGGGTTGTTGCACCCGTACACGCCGAGGGGCAAGCTGATTTGGCGAGGCGTGGAGGGGGTTGAGGCGACCTTGGCGTTGGTAGCGGCGGCGGAAGCGGCGGAGGCCGTGATGGAATCCGGCGACGTGTTGTTGAAGCGCGATGTTGAGTTGGATGCGTTCCTTGAAAAAAAAAATGGTACGTCAAAAGAAACAAAACACCGAGGCCAAGCCGTGGGGTACCGCGCCGGCGTGTGTCGTCCGGCTCGGGATTGGAAACAGGCGCTCGACTTGGCGAAGCACTGTGGCGGTGCGTATGACATGGGAGGGCGGGGTGTGGCCGTGGACGTTTATGGGTTAAAAACACTGGTGCCTGGAATAAGCGTCCCGATTGAAGTGGCGGATGCGATTGCGTTTGAGAAAGAACAACACACGACGGACGAAACGACTCAAGAAAACAACAAAGCCACCGCCGGTCTTTACGTCCCCGAAGGCGTGGTGCTCGACACCGCGCGGTATTTATGCTCGCTGTGGGACGCGACAAGGTTGTTGGCGTTCGGTGACGAAACCCCAGACGGGTGCGGCGCGTCGATTGAGATACGAACCGTCGCCAGTTTACAGGACGATTGCGAGCTGCAAAAGTTCCACGCCGTGGTCGTCGCGTGCGGCGCGGGCGCGGGGTCGATTTCGGAACTCGGTGGGGACAAGTTACCCACGAAGCTGCAAGGGGGGCACGTGGTGGAGATGGTACCCGCGGTTTCGAGTTTTGTTGACGACGACGATACTGAAACACAAAACTCGAGTAGTAAATCGTGGCCAGCCGGCGCGCCTGGGATTTTGGGGTCGCCCTACATAGCCCCACTCGGCCCGCAGCGGCTGCTCGTGGGTACCACGAAGGATTACGGCGCGACCGTGTGTGATGCGCGCAACGCGGGGGTTGTGGAGTTTAATGACGACGAGTCCAATGACGAATCCAACGCGTCGAGTGAATCGAATGAAAAAAGTGACCGACAAAAACAAGCGCGTTCCGCCGGTGTTGATTTAGTTCATAAAGCCTCCCAGATTTACCCCCCGCTCGGGGATGCACACAGCTGGGTCGTTGACACCACGAGATACGGCGTCCGCGCGAACCCGCCGAGATCGAACCTCGGGTCGTTGCCGTTAGTGGGGAGGATCTTACCAACTCATGGCGACGACGGCGGTGAGAAAAATCACGACTCGAAACACACTGAGACGAAACAAACGCGGTGGTACGTCGGCGGGCTCGGCGCGCGCGGGCTGGTGTACCACGGCATGCTGGGCGAAATCGTAGCCAGGGCTGTGCTGGAGGACGACGACACGCACGTGCCCAAGGAACTGCGGTTCGATCCGGGGAAGGGGGAAGGGAGTGTTTGAGGTAGTTTGATGAAATAATTAGGAGAGTGAGAAACCCAAAGCCAATCTGTTTTTGTTTTTATCCATGTTTCTGGGACGAAACGTTCGCCTGGAAAAGCTACGACGGTCTTATCTTCCCCCGGCGTGGCGCGCGGAGTGCACACGTAAGTGCGCGCGGAGGTGAATGATGGAGGCACATAAGCGGTGCCCGCACGGAAGGCGGAAACACACCTGCAAGGAGTGTAACCCGTGTCCCCACGGCAACGTGAAACAGCACTGCGCGCAGTGCAACCCCTGCCCGCACGGGAAGCTGAAGAAGAGCTGCGCGCCTTGCAACCCCTGCTCTCACGGCAAGCGGAAAGACGACTGCGCGAAGTGCAACCCCTGTCCGCACGGCAAGGTGAAAAGGTTCTGCGCGACGTGCACCCCCTGCCCCCATGGCAAGCTGAAAAACAGTTGCGCGGTGTGCGCCCCTTGCCCCCACGACAAGCTGAAAAGCAGTTGCGCAGTGTGCAGCAACAACTGCCCTCACGGCAAGCAGAAGAGCAGGTGCGCGGCGTGCAAAACGGTACGCGCGGCTCCACGAGGTCAAAGTGGGTCAAACGCGAGCGGTCAAGTTCGCTCGAGGACAAGCCCGAACCCGAGATCAAGCAGGAGCCCGAGATCAAGCAAGAGCCGTTCACGATTAGCGGCTACTTTGGGTTTGGCGAGTAGACGAGGCACTTACGTTTAAACGCGCTCGCAAACGCGTTGTTACACAGACTGAAGTATAAATGACTAAAGACTTTCGTCTTTCTAAACTCTCTCGAACACGTAAACGGCTCCTCCCTCTCCCCGCGCCACGCGCGCGGTGTCGTCCACGTACGTGGTGAGTATCCACGACTTCGCTCCGGGGAAGTTGTCGGGGACGGGAAGGGCGATTTTGTTCCCATCCGCGTTCACGACGCCGGTGGCGGAGTCGAGAGCTCCCTGTAACACGCCTTGAACGTTTTGCCGAAATTGATCAACCGCCGCGCCTATTTCCTCGGGCGTTTCCAACGAGTTCCCGAGCACGTCAATCGACATCGGTACCCCGATGTACTGCGACACGCTGTCCACTATTTTGGTATCGCAAACCCCGGTTTCCGTGACGCTCGCGCTGAGGCGTTTCGGGGAGACTTGTACTAGCGAAGCGGTGACGAAAGAGCTCGTTTCAATTAACGGCGCTTGGAAGTTAATTTTCGTCACGCATATTATTGCGTCTTTATTTGACGAAGACGACGAAAGCGTTTGCCGCATCTCACCAACGGACACCCCAGGCAGCCCGTTCGCGGCTAACACGAGTAACGTCCGCCTGTCGTCCGTGTAGAGAAGGCGCCAGTCGCCTCGCAGGGGTGTTTTGTTGTTGATATCGAAGAAATCAGCAGGCGCTTCAATTCGGTTCATCGCTTCCAAAGCCACGACGAGTTCGTTGATCTCGGCTCGTTTCGTTTGTCCGGAATCGGCAACGCCCCTTTGCGTGCAGGATACCGCGTTTAACACGTTTGATTTTATGTCCGTAGCGCTGGAATTCAACCACGACTTTTCAGTCTCCTCTCTTGAAGTCGCATTCTCGATTAAAGCATCCATCGCGGTCGCGTCTAACGATGACTCCAGAGCCGCGGCGGCGGCGAGAACCGGGTCGGCGTATGATGTGTCATTTTTTTCGTCCGTGGGTTCGTTTGACGCATCATCTGCATCGGAATCTGACACAACGTCGTCTGATGTGATACCGATTTCGTCGGTGGAATCTTGTGATACAACAGCATCCGCATCTTCATCTGACACTAAGTCATCTGCATCTGCATCTGCCACTAGTGCTTCGAGTAGTGCTCCTGGTACTTCTAGTAGTGCTTCTAGTGCTTCGGGTAGTACTTCGGGGACTTCTTCTAGGACTTCTTCGAGTACTTCAAGTACTTCTTGTGCGTCATCTACTAGTACTTCAAGTACTTCGTCTACTTCGGCCAGAACTTCAAGTACGTCATCTACCACGTCTCCTACGTCTGCGTCACCTTGCGTGTTCTTCCAATTGTCGATCCAAACCTGCGCGTCTTTCGCGTTGGCGGTCGCGTTTAAATCAGCCTCGGGCGCGTCGTCGGAGGTGGCGTGCGTGCGGATGCGCCGCGCGTTTGACAAGACCAATTTTGTCAACGTGGACGGAGAACAACAGCCTCGAAAACGGGCTACGTCATCACGCCTCCCAGCGCTGCGGTGTGCTCTGGCAACTGCAAACCATAAACATTGTGTGGCGTTCGCGAGCGAGGCGGACATCGTACGAGCACGCGAGGAAGGATTCACGACGCGCGCAGGTTGAAGTAGCGTCCATGCAGCCGTCTCGCGTGGTGTCCGCGAAACGTCACGAAAATCGGACTCAAACTCGTCATATTTTTCTCTGTTCAGCCAAAAAGTTAGGCTTCCATTTCCCCGACCACCTCACATCGGCGCCCGCGCCTGCCCCGACAGCAGGCGCGCGGGTCACTTCATGCGAGCCTGTGTGCGGTCCACACACGCGTTTCTTGGGACGCTCTTCGGTGCTGGGACGGATTTTGTTTTCACCGGGGGCGGTATTCGCGGCATGGCGTCTCCGAACGTGGGGAGGGCGAGTTCGTCCTGTTTCGTTCCCAATGGCAAATGGAACACACCACCCACCGTGGGTCATGGTCACCCCCCCCACCCCGCGCTTCATCGCCGCACCGCATTTGCACACAAATCCGCATCACGGCGGAACTGTGGCGCCCGAGACAACCTTCTCGCAAAGGCCACCACCGAGTCGTCCGCGGCGTGGAGGTCCGATGCGGCGGTCTGGGCATCGGGGTTGGGCGCCAAAGCCGCACAAGACGAGTGGTCCGTTTTAAAAAGCGAGATTGAAAAACACGACGCGGCGTATTACCTCGACGCGGACCCATTGATATCGGACGGGGCATACGACAAGCTGCGCGTAAAGGTAGAGGCGCTGGAGGGTACATACCCAGCCCTTGTTACCGCAAATAGCCCCACGAAAAGGGTGGGCGCCGTAGTCGCGAAGAAAAAGGAATCTGCCGAAAAAACATTGAACGAAAATATCGAAAAAAATGAAAAAAAACTCGCCGCCAACGAAAGCGCCGCGCACGAACTCCCCATGCTTTCGTTGTCCAACGTGTTTTCGGTTGACGAGGCGGTCGGGTTCGAGGTGAAACTGCGAAGGGCGCTGGGGGGGGAGTGGTTTGACGAGGATGCGTTTGATGTTGGAGGGGCGGTTCAACCCCGGGCCGGGGCGGCGGAAAAAAATCAAAAAAACAAAAACGAGCTGGAAATCAAATTCATCGCCGAACCAAAAATCGACGGCGCCTCAGCGTCAGTGACTTATGTGGATGGGGTTTTAGTGCGTTGTGTGTCAAGGGGCGACGGAACCACTGGGGAGGACGTTTCACGGCAATTAGCCGGGGCGCTTGGGATTCCTGAAAAGTTAAACGACGTCGGCGGCGGAAAGAAGATTCCGAGAAAAATAGAAATTCGTGGCGAGGTGTTTATCGCCGACGACGACTTCTTAACCGTTAACTCGAGACGAACCGAAAACGGTTTGGTTCCGTTTCGGAATCCTCGAAACGCGGTGGCTGGGGCGTTGCGTAAGCTTGGTGGCACCTGTGCACACGACGGAACCGAGGTCTGGCCGTTGCGGTTCATCACCTACGCGTGGGGCGCTGTTGTTGGCGATGAGGAATACGAGGAATCTGAATCTGGTCAAAATTCTGAAAAAAACGAGCCGTCGCCGTCACTTTTTTGGCGGTCGCAAAGCGAGTTCAAGGAATTCGCGCGTAGTGTCGGTTTGACTCCCGTGCCCACGCTCGCGTCCGGCAACGGCATCAGGAGCGTGCTTGGCGCGCACACGCGTTTGAGCGAAAATAAACCGAAAAATTCACCCACTGATGGAGAATCGAACCGCCGCCGCGAAGACCTCGGGTACGCCGTGGACGGCGTGGTGTACAAAGTGGATTGCGTTTCTTTACAAAAGAAACTGGGCGCTGACGCGAGGGCACCTCGGTGGGCCACCGCGCACAAGTTCCCGGCGGCGACCGGAGTGACGGTGTTACACGCGATCGAAATACAAGTAGGGCGAACGGGCGCGCTGACGCCGGTGGCGGTTTTGTCACCGCCCGTGGACTTGGGAGGTACGGGCCTTTCCCAACCCCAATCCTGACACACTATTTTACCGAAGCTGGTGACTGTTATCCATACATCGCGATATACAATACTGACACTTTCTTTTGTTTATCGCGAGGCGCCACGATCGCGAGGGCGACGCTGCACAACTTTCCCGACATCGCGCGGAAAAACTTAAAAGTCGGATCCTGGGTGGTGGTGGAACGCGCGGGGGACGTGATTCCGCGGGTCGTGGGGTTGGCTGATACCGAGTTATGTGCGCTTGATGCATCAGATGGAGACGTGGGCACTCTTTCAACTCGGTCAAACCTTTTTGTATACTCGCCGCCTACCCAGTGTCCTTCGTGCGGCAGCGCGGCGCGCCGAGCGCCGATTTTCAACGCGCAAGACAGCGAAGGTAAGGGCCTTTCCCAATCACCACATTAAGAGACGACTGATTGCCCATACGAGACTGACACTTTCTTTTTCATTTCAGGCGCTATTCTCCGGTGCACGGGCGGGTTGCGGTGTCCCGCGCAGGCGGTGGAGCGTATTTCTCACTTCGTGTCAAGGGACGCACTCGACGTGGGCGGTTTGGCCAAGGCCACGATTCAAAGTTTGTTTGACGAGGCGGTGATAAAAACGCCAAACGATTTATTCACCGTGCGGCGGCGGTACGAAAGCTCGCTACAGGCAAACAGTGAGGGTCACGCGAAAGGAGAGGAAAACACTGACAATGCCGAGAATCGAACCGGCGTCGCAATGACCAGAAGTGACGCCTCAACCACCCGAGTGGTCCCTCCTTTCTGGCGGTACCAGTCGGGGAAAAACTTGGGCAAAATAAAACTCTCGACGTCCAAACTTTTCGACGCCCTGGACACGGTGAAACTTCGCGGCGTTCCGCTGGCGCGTTTCCTATACGCCCTCGGGATTCCAACCGTGGGGCTGGAAACCGCGAAGGTTTTGGCGAAGGAATATGGTACGTTACACGCGTTTAGAGTCGCCGCGGGGTTGGAGTGGGAGTTACGTAAGGGTAGTGCTGGTGGGAAGGGTGATGACGACGCGGACTTGATTGGGGAAACTTCTGTCAGCGAAACTTCTTCGGAAACGTCTTCGGAAAAGTCTCTACCGGCCCGCCGCATGACCGACGTCGAGGGCGTCGGCCCGGTGGTCGCCGCGGTGGTGGGTCAGTTCTGGGCGGAACCTGGAAACGTGGAGGTTGTGGATTTGTTGCTTCACGAAGGGCTGGTGGTACAGGCGTACCAGGAGAGTGGAAATGAAGGCAACAAATCCTTGAGTTACATCTCACCAAACGCTTTTGAGGGGAAGAAAGTCGTCGTGACCGGGAGCGTGCCGAACATGACCCGGACGGACGCGGCGGCGGCGGTGACAATGGCAGGGGGTATTTCCCAAGCCGCGGTTTCAGGAAAGACTGATATACTCGTCCTGGGCGATGGCGCAGGGCGACGGAAAGCACTGGCCGCGGAACAGAAAGGCGTGACCGTGATCGACGCGGAAACGTTTCTCGCGATTCTTCGCGGCGACGCGAGGTTGTGATGATATTTGCGTTTTGCGCCGTTCCTTCTTCGTAAAACGTTGAGTGCTATATCAAAGTCGCTTTCTTACTCGCCAAACCCGAAGTAGCCGCGGATGGTGAATGGCTCTTGCTTGATCTCGGGCTCTTGTTTTATCTCGGGCGAAACCGAACGCTCGCGCTTGATCCGCTTCGAACTCGGTGGATCAGCGCGTGCCGCTTTGCATTCCGCGCACCTGGTCTTCCGCTTGCCGTGGGGGCAGCCGCTGCATGCCACGCAGTTGCTTTTCTGCTTGCCGTGGGGGCAGGGGTTGCACGCCGCGCAGACGTTTTTCACCCTGCCGTGGGCGCAGGGGCTGCAGTCCTTGCAGCCGTGTTTCAGCCTGCCGTGGGGGCAGGGGCTGCACGCTGCGCAGCTGTCTTTCCGCTTGCCATGAAGGCAGGGGTCGCACGTCGCGCAGTTGCGTTTCTGCTTGCCGTGAGGGCACGGGGTGCACGCCGCGCACTTGCGTTTCACCTTGCCGTGGGGACAGGGGTTGCACTGTGCGCACATGTTTTTCCGCTTCCCGTGGGGGCAAGGGTTGCATATCGCACAGCCGTACTTCACCTTGCCGTGGGGGCAAGGACTGCACTCCGCACACAGTATCTTCTCCCTCCCGTGCGAGCATCGTTTGTTTCCCATTCTTCGCGCGCCACGAAACCCGTTGCGTGCGCGCTTCTGCGGCCACCGCAAACGTCGGAGTCGTGGCTTTTCACCAACTTTTTGTTTGTTCCGAGGCCGACGCCGCTTGAGTTTTTCGCGGTCGGCCCAAAACGAAAAGTCGCAGTCCCCGCGGCTCACTTGTCCCGCGGGCATGGAGATCCACGCGTTCCGGCTGACGCCCGGGCAGGACTTGCGAAAGAGTCTTGTTTCTTACGCCAAAGGCGCGAAACTGGAAGCCGGGTGCGTTTTGACGTGCGTCGGGTCACTGCAAAAGGTTTCGTTGCGGCTGGCGAACGCGGATTCATCTACCAGCACACATAATCCAAAGGGAAACGAAACCGTGTCCCTCGATGAGCGGTTCGAGATTGTCAGCTTGACGGGCACGGTGAGCCGGCACGGGTGTCATCTGCACATATCCTTGGCGGACTACCAAGGCAACGTGGTGGGAGGGCATTTGTTGGACGGGTGTGTGGTGTTCACGACCGCGGAATTGGTGCTCGGTGAATGCGTGGGGCATGTTTTTTCCCGAGAGATGGACGAGGAAACGGGGTTCGACGAACTCGTCGTGACCACCAAGCTGGCGCCGGTTCCCGTAACGAAACGGATACGAAACGGATACGGTAACGGCAGCAACAACAGCTCATTCGACTCCGAGATCAGGAAAACCGGTGTGGGTCAAGCGGTCGTAGGCGGTGTTGCCAACGCCGGCGCTTCTCCGCGAAAAACAAAAATCGAAAACGGCGACTCCGAATCCGAAGAGGAAAGAAAACCGCCTGGGTTTTTCGGGTGGCTCGGGCGAGCCATAGCGCCGCCGCCGCCGGGGAAGTACGCCACGACGCCGAGTGTGTAACGGAAGTGATTGTAATTTTATGCATTGTTTTACAAAGTCCCTTAAATTCAAACACAGATGAGGGCTGGGCAAATAGTCAGAGCTGGATAACACGAACGTTCAACTCGCGACGGATGGAATTGCGCCGGCTGGAATTTCCGGTACTTCTGAATCATCAGAAACAATCTCCGCGTCCTCAACCTCAGCGCCTTCCCCTAACTCCCCTTTAAACCCCTGGTCCAGAATATCGATGTTCTGCTGTCCTTCGTACTTCCAAGGTCTCTGTCCTAAAATTTGTACCAGGTCGTGTCTTTGCAGCACCTCTTTGTCGAGCAAACCGAGCGCCAGGGCTGAGACTTTGGCTTTTTCTTTCCGCACCAGCGCGACGGTGCGTTTGTACGCGTCCGCGACTAACAAACGGACTTCTTCGTCAATCAACCGCGCGGTGTCCTGTGAGTACGGCTTTTGGAAGCTCCCTGATACCAAGCAAAGAAAGAGTCAGTCTTTCGTAACGTGGCCTGAGCAAGCAGTCACCCGTAACCGGGCCTCCACAGGGAGGCGGGATTTGGGTTGGGAAATACTTACCTTCGTCAGACGGGAAGCTCAACATCCCAACCTTCTCGTTCATGCCGTACACCGCGACCCTGGCGTAGGCCATCTTGGTGACTTTCTCCAAGTCGTTCTGCGCGCCCGTCGAGATCTTCCCAAGCATCACTTCCTCCGCCGCGCGCCCACCGAGGGTCATGCACATCATATCCGTCAGCTGATGCGTGGTCATGAGTAAGTTTTCGTTAGGCAGGTACTGCGCGAACCCGAGCGCGGCGGCGCCTCGAGGGACGATGGATACTTTTAGCAAAGGCTCGGCGTGTTCCAGCATCCACCCCACCACGGCGTGGCCGGCTTCGTGGTACGCCACGGTGTTGCGTTCCGTTTTGCTGATGACCTTGTTTTTCTTTTCCAGCCCGGCGATGACGCGATCGGCGGCGGCTTCGAAGTGCGAAAGGTTGACGCTGGTCGCGGCTTTCCTCGCCGCTACCAGCGCGGCTTCGTTCACCACGTTGGCGATATCAGCGCCTGTCATTCCAGGTGTAAGCGCGGCTAACCGCTCGCTGTAGTGCGGTATTTTACCATCGAGCTTGATGCCTCCCAAGTGCACCCGGAAGATCTGCTCACGGCCCTTGATGTCGGGCCGGTCCACGCTGATTTGCCGGTCGAACCGACCCGGGCGCATCAGCGCGCGGTCCAGAATATCGGGCCTGTTCGTCCCAGCAAGCACCACAACCCCCTCCTTGGACCCGAACCCGTCCATCTCCACCAGGAGCTGATTCAGGGTGTTTTCGCGTTCGTCGTTCCCGCCGAACCCGCCGCCTTTTCCTCTTTGTCGCCCGATGGCGTCGATCTCGTCGATGAAAATAATGGAAGGCGCCTTACGATAAATAAAAGAAAGTGTCAGTCTTGTATGGGCAAACAGTGTGTCAGGATTTGGGAAACGCGCAATACGTACCTGTCCCCTGGCTTGCGCGAACAAATCCCGGACTCGGGACGGGCCCACGCCCACGAACATCTCCATGAAGTCGCTTCCCGAAATGGAAAGGAAAGGCACCCCGGACTCCCCAGCAGTGGCTTTCGCAAGAAGCGTCTTGCCCGTGCCAGGCGGCCCGACAAGCAGCGCGCCGCGCGGGATCTTCGCGCCCAAATCCTCGTACTTTTTCGGGTGTTTCAGGAAATCGACAAACTCCATGATTTCAGCCTTGGCTTCGTCGCACCCGGCGACGTCCTTGAACATGATTTTCTTTGCGTTTTTATCAAGGGTAGTGACCGTGGCTTTGCCCACGTTGAAAATCCCTCCTGCGCCTCCTGCGCCTCCTCCACCACCGCCCATCCCGCCCATGCCGCTCATCCCCCCCATGCGTCGGTTAATAAACACGAACCCCGCTAACAACAAAAGCGTCGGGGCTAACCTCGCTAGCTCGGTGGTCCACGCGACTGAGATTGTCCGAACGAAAAGTGTCAGTCCATTTATTGGGCGTGTATTGGACGATGCATGGACAGCAGTCAGGGTATTCGGTCTGAACAGTCACCAGCTTCGGTCTGAACAGTCAGAGTAATCGGTCCGAACAGTCACCAGCTGAGAGATAAAACAGTGTGTCCCCGGATTTGGGAAAGCCCAGGAGGCCGTACCTTCGTTGAGGTATGTGACGGGGACGAAATCGTTGGAGTCTATGCCCAACAGCTCCTGCGCTTCTTCCATTTTCCGCTCGAACGAATCCAAGCTCCCGATGTTGAACGCGTACATCAGTTTACCTGCAGCGCCGTCGGATCCGTTGACGGCGTTTCCGAAACTACCGGATGACGCGCTGGACGCGTCAGCGCCCCCCCCGGGCGCCACCCTGGTCGCCCCCCCTTGGCGCACGAACACCTTCGCCTGTGTTTTGTTCGAGACTTCTATTTTAGCCACGAGGCCTTGTTCCAGGAGGGTCGTCTTAAACTCCTGAAAAGAAATCTCCCTAACGTCGCTTCCGGATGACAGAAACAGCGAAGCCGCCGCGAGCAACAAACCGGTGCCGATCGCGTTCGCGACGTTTGGGTTAGCCAGGAGCTCGCCTACGGTTTTCGGGCCGCCGTCTTTCTTGTCCCCGTTCCGGCCGGATGAGTTACCTCCTGAGTTACCTGAACCTTCTCCGCTTTGGCTTTTCTTGCCGGACTTGTCGTCGCCCGGCTTGTTGTTGGGCTTGTTCGGGCCTTTCCCCGACCCGCCTCCGGCTTTGGGTTTAAAGTTTTCCCACCCCCCCCCCGCTTTCTTGCCCCCCTCGCTTGAGAACCTACGCGCCTGCGATCGCAACGCCGCGAGGTCCTGTTGCGTGGCTCGCGCGGCGGCTCGTGCTGTGGGGACAAGCTTGGAAACGGCAGAAACAACGTTGTGACCGAGATTACCCGCCCCGAACGACGCCCTAGATGCGAAAGCAGAGGCGTCGTGAGGCGCCCATCCCGAGAACTTCGAAGGGGCGCCTCGAGTCGCGCCCACGAACCCAGGCGACACGCGCGACGCGTTCCCAGAGAGTTCTCTGGTGAGCTCGTTGGTGACGGACACGGGGTCACCGCGCGTGAGCGCGCGCTTCACGACAACAGAGGCGGACCGCATGGTGGGTATCGACCGCGGTGAGATCCGCCTCGGATGTTGTTATCAGCACTGAAAAAAACGTCACCTCGATTCCGACGGTCGTCACAAACCCGCACTCTCGACCTCGTTGTCGAACCTCTTACCTGACCGCCGTGGTCGAGAGGTACGTCACGAGTTAAGACTCTCGCGTCGCGTGCTGATGCGCGCGTTGGGTCTGGCACGAGAACGGGTGATGACGAGTGGACCTCTTTTTTTGCAGCGATGACGTGTCGCGCGTTTGAAAGAAGATCTTCGGTTTTCCTCGTCGACGGGTAAATGTCTCATTTTCTCGATTACGCGCTCGTCTCTTCGACGCTCACATCCCTATGCGCGCCCTGCTTCGCCGCATCGTCGTCAATTCGTCGCGACGACCTGTCGCGTCGTCCGCGTGTCAAAAAGCCGTAACACCCCCCCGAAGGCCGTCCCACCCGGTCATCACAAGGCCCAACACCCGAGCAGTTTCCAAGCGCAACGTTTTTCGAACCGCCGTGGTCGTGAGGAGCATGTCATCCATGTCATCCACCCCCCTCACCGGCGACGCCTGCACCGCGTACGACGCGCTGACTACCCGTCTGCGAAAGCTCGCTGATTTGGATGCCGTGGAAGCCACGCTTCAGTGGGATGAGCTCGTGATGATGCCTGACGGCGCGGCGGAGGCGCGGGGGCGGCAAAAGGCAGCCTTGGCGGAGTTGAAACACCGAGAAGCCACGTCTGTCATGCACGGCGACGCGATTGCGCTGGCGGAGGCCATGAAGTCAGGCGAGGGGTGCGCATTCAGGGCGGCGAACATCCGGGACGCGAGAAGGGACTACGACGACGCGATTAAAGTCCCCGCGGAGCTCAAAGCGAAGGAAGCGGCGTTGGGCGCGAAAGGGTACTCTGCTTGGAACAAAGCCCGGGACAACGACGACTTCGCGTCGTTCGCGCCGGTCCTAACGGAACTCGTGGAGCTGCGCAAGGAGTTCGCCACTGTGTGCGCGGTTGACGGGCAGAGTGTTTATGACTACCAGATAGACCAGTTCGAACGAGGCATGACCACGGAGAGGCTGGAGGAAATCTTTGGCAGCTTGAGAGAGAAGCTGGCACCCGTGATCAAGGACATTTTGGCGGCGGGCGAGTTAACACAACACAAAGTGTTCACTGATAAATCGTTACAGGCGTTCCCTGAGCACGCCCAGGAGCGTTTCTGCCGCGCGATCGCGGTGAAGATGGGCTTTAGCTTTGAGTTTGGCCGGTTTGATACCAGCGTGCACCCTTTCACCGGCGGAAGCGGGCCTTTCGACGTGCGCATCACCACGCGGTACGACGCGGACAACTTCATGGACGCCACCATGGTAAGTATTTCCCATGTACCACATTCCGCCTCCCTGAATGCCCATACGAGACTGACACTTTCTGCTTTTTCATCGTATCAGGGCGTGATCCACGAAGTCGGCCACGCGCTTTACGAACAAGGGCTGAACAGGGACCAGGACGGGTTACCGGTACAACGGGCGCTTTCCATGGGCGTTCACGAATCGCAAAGCCTGTTTTGGGAGCGGTACGTGGGTCAGAGCTTGGAGTTCTGGGAGGCTAATTTGGGGTTGTTCCACGAAAGGTACGTATTGGGCCTTTCCCAAATCCAGGCACTGTTCGGCCCGATTACTCTGACTGTTTACTCATACTCAGTACACATTACGGAATACTGACACTTTTCTTTTCCAAACGAAAGCTTTCCAGTGACGAAAACCGAAAACGTCACCGCCGAGGACGTTTTCCGATTCGTCAACAAAGCCAAAGCGGGTTTGATCCGGGTCGACGCGGACGAGCTGACGTACAGCATGCACGTCGTGTTGCGGTTCGAGCTTGAGAAGGCGCTTTTTGACGGGAGCTTAAAAGTGGACGACCTGCCAGAGGCGTGGAATGAAAAAATGCATGAGCTGTTAGGCGTCACCCCGGACTCCGACAAAACAGGCGTCCTGCAGGACGTCCACTGGTCCGACGGGAGCTTCGGGTACTTCCCGTCGTACACGTTAGGGGCGATGTACGCGGTGCAGTTTTACGAAACATGCCGAGCCGAGATTGGGCACACAAAATTCGACGAATCGATCAAAGGCGGGGACTTTTCGGTCGCCAAAAAATGGCTCAACCAGAAAGTGCACGAAACCGGCTCCGTGTTTGTCTCGGCGGACGCGCTTTGCGAAGCCGTGACCGGCACGAAACTGGACCCAAACGTGTACGTCTCTTTTCTGGAAACGAAGTACCGGCGGATATACGGGCTTGCGTAGGGAGGGGGGGTGGTGAGGGATTTAGGGGAGAAGATACTACTGAAGATACTACTTCAGAGGACAACAATTAACAAGCCTTCAAAACACCAAAAGGAGTCAAGCTGCACTTGATGACCGTTGTTCGTTGTGTTTTCATTTGTGTTTCCGCCACCCTTCTCCCGTCCCCAAACCAGGTCCACTCATCACATCTCGACGCGCGTCGTCACCGCGGTGTCTCGCCCGTCGCCGCGTCTGTGAAACGGCGCCGATGGCGTCGGTCCGAGGCGTCCCCGTCGCGTCGGAGGCGCGGTACCGCGCGTTCGCGCACGCCGAATTCTTTCCGGAAAGCACGTCGTTTCGGCCTTCCCTTCAACACGACACGACAGACGCGGCCCCCCCCTTCGACGTCTCCCCGTCCTCAGATCACATGCGCGCGTACGCGCAGAACTGCAAGCGCACGTTGCACTACGCCGTGCATGGCGCGTTGTTTGCGAAGAGGGACAGGTTGTTGCACGACTTGGGGAGGGTAAGGGCCAAGGCGGTGGAGATGGAAAACGTGCGTGATGTGTTTTCCCGGGAAATAGCCTCGGCCGCGAATGAAACCACGCAGCGCTTAGCGGCGGGCGCTGCTTTGCGCGAAACGCAAGTGAAAAGGGAAGCGGATGAGCTCGCGCTTCAAATCGAGGAGATCAATTTGCTAGCGGCTGAGGTCGATGACTGCGTCAAAGAAACAGGCTGCGATTCTTTAACCTCGGAGTTCATCGGGCGGTACCAATCGATGTACGACGCGTGCGACCGGATGAGCCGCCGGGTTTTGCCGAAACAATCACAGTGCGACCCGGTGGAGTTTGAAAAAGAAGCCAGAGCCTTGACAAACGCGGTCGCCGAAAGAGACGCGCTGAAAAAGCTCATCGGGGTGAAGGACGGCATGATATGGCAGCTGGTGGAGGAACGGAGGGTGTTGAGGGAAGAAGTCGACGCGCTGAAAACAGAGCGCGCGCGCGATGGGGAAAAGTCGGAGGGACAGAAAAGTGAAAGTGAAAAGAAAACAAACTTGGCGCCCACAGCCGTCTCAAAGGAAAGGTCCCAGCCCTTGACCGAGAGGTCCCATCCGTTGACCGAACGCAGCGCGGTGGGTGAATCCCCGGAGGTCTCGGGAAAAGCGGAGGCGGAGGCGGAAAAGGTTGAAGCGGAAGAAGAAGCGTCTGAAGAGGAAGAGGCGGAAGAAGAAGAGTCTGAGGAGGAGGAGGAGGGAAGCGAGGCGTCACACAAATGAATGTAAAAAGAACTCACACCACCGCGTTCTGCTCCGCTTCAGCCTTCGCCTGAGCTTTCCTGGCTTCGTAAGCGTTAATGCATTCCTGGAACCCAGCCCTTTGTTCCTGCGCCTTCTCCCTCGCCTTCTGCCCCGCGGCTTCGACGGCCGCCTCCGACGCCGCCGCGGCTTCCTCCTTCGCAGCAACCGCAGCTTTAGCCGCCGCGGAACGCGCGTTCGCGGCGATGATTTCCGATTCGGAAATGCCAAAGTTCTTCCCCTCGTCCTCGACTTGCACGAACCAAACGAAATCACTGCCGACGGACACGGCGTTGATGCCGACACCGGGCTCGAATTTCTCCGGCATCACAAGCGTCATGACTTGGTTTTGAGACACATCCTCTCCTTTTCCCTGCTGCGACTGGTCGTTGTCGCCGGTCATCATCACGTTGCCATCGAGCAGCAAAGCCGCGCTGCAACAGCCGCCCGCGAAAACCGCAGACGCCGGGGACAGTAGCGGGACGGGAACTAGCGTGTACTGCCCCACGTTCAAATTCAGGGCGATGTTCGGCGACCCGAGCCGCTCGTGCAGCGCCATGCCGCACCATCGCTCCGTCCTTGTCCATAAACACGCTGTGCTCGTGCCCCGCGGCGCCGGCGACGATGAAAAGCCCCGATAGCCCAGGAATGAGCTGCGGCGAAAAATACCATAAGTCGTTTTTGTCTTCTTCCTTGGGCAACCCGAGCTTTCCGCCGTTGTTCGAGCCGAACCCGAACACGTTCGTGTTGTTGTCACCCGGGCGTCGCGTGATCACGAAGCCGTGGCCGGTCGAGCGGTCACCACCGGCGATGAGCGCGATGACGTTCCCGGGCAAGGGTAGATGCTTTGGCGTCAGCTGCTCGATTCGCGCGAGCGGGTCGTCGGGATCGGTGCTGTTCGCGTCCGATTCCGCGAGATGCCCCGAGCACCCACCCTCGCAGTTTCCAAAGGAAAGGGCTTTCCCACCCTTCGTCTGCATGAGAACGAAGTTTGCGCCCGCTTTGATCTCCACGATCTTATCGTCGTCGCGCTTTGCCGCGTAGACAATGACAGGTTCTTTGGCAACGTCAAGGGACACGGTAGCCCCGTATCACCCTTTGCTGTTGCGAAACGCTCCGTTGAACGCAACGAAACCGCTCTCTGAGAGGGAGAAAATAAAGGGATGGGAGCGTTAGTCATGGTGTGTGACGCGTCAAGGTGCGCGGGGATGATTGAGGGTGTTGTAAGGAGAAAAGAGAGACAGAGAACTCACCGAAAAGCCACACCGAAAAGCCATCGCCATCCACGACGTCGAATGCTTTCCCGGGAAGGACGACCTTTGAGAACCGGCTCTGTTGAGGATCACCGGGCATGGGAATTGCAGGTGCGACGACGACGTCCTCGCACCTGCGATTCCCAAGGGCATGCGCTTCGTTGCTCCCCGCGGTCCACCCGCTCCCATCGACGGTAACAACCGCGGGGTGCAGTGACCCGGCGGCTACCTTGCGGACTTGGTCCATGCCGTCCATGTGTATGGCCCTGGTCCGCGACATTTCATGCAGGTCCTCGTTATCGCCCTGACAAGAGGCGCCTTCATGAGACGTCCCGTGAAAGCGAAGCGTGGGCCACTTTCGGGTTTGTTTGCGTTTGGGTTCGAGAACCTCGTTAGAAGATTCGCGCGTGGTGAACCCTCGCCGGGGCGATTTCTTCTCTGCTTCTTCGCGGCGCGACGGAGACTTTCGTCTGCGCATGGGGGTGTAAGCGAAGGGACGAGGAGAACCATTGGGGGTTAGGTCATCACACAGGGGAGCGGGTGACGAGGGGAAAAGTTGGGGACGTTTCCGAGAAAAGCCAAACGAGCCAAACAAAGCCAAACGACGGACTCGGCGCCCTCGCGCGCGGGCGAAGAGCGAGACGAACGGGGGATCATACAGAAAGCACGCATGTCGCGCGTACCTGAAGGCTGCTCGGCTTCCATGTTGGAAGTAAGATGTTGGCGAAGTGCTTCGCGGGCGCGAGAAGTGGCGGCCTGGGTCGGGGTTGTCGTTGCTTTGAACCTTTCAGTGGAAATTTCTGCAACAATTCTCAGATCTGCATTTTTCGCAGTCTCTCGTGGTGCTGATGATGCATGAGTTGGTGCTTGCAGTCAGTCGATCTACCGTGTCTTACAAAAGTAGTCAAACCTGCAGTCCTTCTTCATCCGTTCTCTTTCTCTAATCAAAGCTTCAGATGGTAGAGCATTGCGTTGAGCCCGGCGGTCTGTTCGTCCTCTGGCTCGACAGCCATATCCGCGTCGTTCGAGTCCAACGACCCGAGCACGGAACTCAACCCCGCGTTCGCCAGCACGCTCTTCACCTCCTCGACACCCTCGTCGGAGAGGTGATTTTCGTTCAGGTTGAGAGACGTGAATCCCGGCCTAGACGCCGCGAGTCGTGCGGTGGCGACAGCCCCGTGGTGCACCAGTTCGTTGTTGCTGACGTCCAGTTCCTGGAGCGGGCAGCCAGACATCTTGAGCGCCACGCAAATCTGCGCCACGCCAAAGTCACCAAATTCGTTCTCCGCGACGTTCAGCACCTTGAGGTTCTTCATAGCGGAGATGGCCTTAGCGACGGCGGGAACACCAGAGGGAACACCCTCTGGGGCGACATCACAGGCGGAAAGGTTCAAGTACTCGAGCTGCGGACATCCATCTGCCAGCGCCGATGCCACCGCGCCCGCTGCGTCAGGCCCCAGGAAGGTCGCCTCAAAGTTCACGTGAGTCACGTGAGGCTGGTTGCGGAGCATAGCCGCGAGCGCGATGCCACCCTCCTCGTTGATGCTGTTATCGTTGAGGTCGATTTTCTTCAGCGAGGTTCCCGTTGCCAGACCATTTGCGAGCATCACCGCGCCAACAGCCGTGACCCTAGAGGCGTACATCATGAAATTCTCAATGTTGGGCGCCATGGCAAGCAGCGCGGCGACGTGCGCGGTACCGGCATCGCCAGTCGCGTTTTGGCCGAGGTGGAATTTCTTCAGGGACTGGGGTGACGCCAGAAGCTCGAGGAGGGCGAGCGCAGCTTCCTCTGAGATGCCGTTGTTTATGAAGCTGAGGCTCTCGATAGCCGTATGCTGCTGTAACATCGCGGTACACGCGCGAACGCCCTTCTCGCCGAATGCGTTGTCGCTAACGTCCACGGAGGTGAGGTTCGCGCCAAACGTGGCTTTGGTGATTATTTGCATCACTTCCAGGCCCTCCGCCTCCGGTCGTCCCGCCATGATGTCGCTGAGGTCCACCTCCTTGAGCGTTTTTGCGATGTTGGCAAAAGCCGTGGCCGCCACGTAGGCGGCGTCGATACCGAAACTGTTGGTGCTGAGTTTCACCGACGAGTAAGCCGCACCCTTTACCATCAGCGGCGCGAGCACTTGCTCCGCGCGCTTTTGAGTCAAGAACTCGCGGTCCGAGCTCGTCAGATCGAAGTTGTCGGCGTCGTCGGCGACTTCCTCAGCGCCTGCACCGCTGGATTCCGCGGCGACCTCACCGAGGCGTACCGCCTCAGCCTTCATGAGCTCCGCGGCTTTCTTAACGTACAAACGCGTGAGCTCGGAAATCGGGCGGCCGGCTCCCGTGCCTTCTGACCACGACTCTGTGGTCGTGATGCTCGCCACTTCCGCGACGCTGAAAGCACGCTCTTCAATCTCTTGAGATTTGGCGAGGGTACCGGAGAAGGTACGGCGGTACATGTGAAACCCGATGGCGGCGAGGTGCTCGTCCATGCGGCTGACGAGATCGTCCCTCTGCTCTTGGGGGATAGCGAACACCATGGTGACGGTGCTCTGGGCGCAGAGGAGTGTGGCCGTGGACGAGATCCGTACTTTCGTCGAGATCCCGTACTTTCGTGAGTCGTTGTATCTTCGTAACGCTTTTCTCGGAAGCCTCGACGCACAACACCACGCGCACACGACACCCGGTTCTCGTTGTCTTCCAACGCGACGATCGGTATGGAAACTCGCGCACGGAAGAGGAAGCGCGAGCGCAGCGATGCTAACGCGGGCGAGGCCATCCCCGGCCTTCTCAACGACATCGTCGTCACGCACGTCCTCAGATCTGCCTATTTCGACGATCCCGCCGATCTCGCACGGCTCCCAGCGGTGAGTCGCGCGATGCGCGACGCGGTCACGGCGACGGGGCTTACGTTTGAGGAGCTTGATGAAAAGCGTGCCACGAGGCTCGGATGTGTAAGCGCGCTGCTGCGCCTGCAACTGGCAGGTCGCCCGCTCGCAACAACTTCAGCTTCTTGAGCTTTCCGCTGCGCCTGCAACTGGCAGGTCGCCTGTCGCGCAAAGAGTTACTATGCAAGGCAGCGGCGAGGAGCGGAAAGCTCAAGAAGCTGAAGTTGTTGCGAGCGGGCGATTGTCCGGGGGATGCAGGCACGTGCACGTACGCGGCGAGGGGCGGACACCTCGAGGTGCTGCAGTGGTTGCGCGCGAACGGGTGCCCGTGGAACGAGTGGACGTGCCTGCACGCGGCGGGTGGCGGGCACCTCGTTATGCTGCAGTGGGCGCGCGCAAACGGATGCCCGTGAGATAAGGGGACATGCACGAGGGCGGCGGAGGGCGGGCACCTCGAGGTGCTGCAGTGGGCGCGCGCGAATGGCTGCCCGTGAGATAAGGGGACATGCACGAGGGCGGCGGAGGGCGGGCACCTCGAGGTGCTTCAGTGGGCGCGCGCGAATGGCTGCCCGTGAGATAAGGGGACATGCACGAGGGCGGCGGAGGGCGGGCACCTCGAGGTGCTTCAGTGGGCGCGCGCGAACGGTTGCCCGTGGGACAGGGGCACGCGCAAGAACGCGAGCGGGCACGTATTGGAGTGGGCGGTGGCGAACGGTGTACCCGAATAGTCGCCAACAAGTTTCGCGGCGATTTGACATGTGTGGGACGAAACGCGGTGGCGCTCGTCGGGCGGGCGGCGGTGACGCGCGCCGTCGCAAAACCCGTGCTCGGACGCTTTGACCACCGCGGTGTCGCCTTGCTTGTTTTGAGGTGCGTCCACTTGGCGCGCGCGAACGGGTGTCCGGGGTGATTACGACCCAAACAAGAACGCCAATGAAAGGCTGCGGCCGTTCGGTACCGAAGATCCGCAAACGCGAAAGCACCGTCGCGCACGCCGCTTAAGCGGGCGTGAAATGACGGCACCGACGTGTCGTTCATAAGGTCTGGACACGGAAACAGAAGAAGAAGAAGAAGAAGAAGAAGATTTCGAAATCAAAAGACACGCGAACCGTCGAATGCACACCCTCATTACACTCGACCTTTTCTCAAGGATGTTATTTTCTTCGGGGACTTCGGGGACTTCGGGGTTTTCGTCTTCTTCGTCGGCGTTTTCTTCGGGGGAGTCTTCTTCGTCGGAGTCTTCTTCGTCGGCGTCTTCTTCGGAGAACTAGTCTTCTTCGCGGATTTTTTCATCCCCGGCGCGGTCTTCTTCGGGGTCTTCGCGGGTGTTGTTCCATTTTTCCCCGGACCCGGACTGCTCATTGTCTTCCCTCGCTTTTGCGGTTTAGCAGGACTCGCCGGTCCCCACCCCCCTGTTTTCTCATCCTCGGCTTCGCCCGCGAACGCTTCTTTCCCTCCGAACATCTCGTCGTTTAGTTTTTTGTAATCCACTTTCTGTCGTTTGCGCTTGCCGAGTAACACTTCGGGAGAGCTTTCGCTTTCTTCGTCGCCGTCTTCGTTTTCGTCGTCACCACGCGCGCTGCCACTTAAAGGCTCGTCATCGTCGTCCGTACCGCCGTCCGAATCGGTGTGCGCGCCGAAATCGCTATCACAGCTCTCGTCGTCCGGCCACAACTCGTCCGCCCCGGGGGGGGCGTTTGACTTTTGTTTCTCAAACGCTTCGGCGTCGTTCGCCTGCCCGGGCCCTTGTTTTTTCAAATCCAAATCGTGCTCCTCCTGGAATACGTCCAGGTGAGTCGCTTTAGCGGCGTCTATGTGGTAGTCCAAAACTGCGTTCAGGGAGTAAAACGCATCCGCCCGGGCGTCGCATGTGTGGCACATCCAGTCGTCGTCCTCCGTTTGCGTTTGCAAATCTTTCGCCGTGACCACCGGGTCCAAGCAACTCATGTGAAACGCGCACTCGCAAAACCCGTCGCACAGCAAAATGTCGTCGTCATCATCCGCGTCTCCTTTGCCGCACTTTGCGCAGAAAATGTCTGAACAGTCGATCCCGGAATCGGACTCGGCGTCGTCATCGACGTCGGCGGCGTCGTTCGCCGGCGCTTTTGGAATTTTCACATAGTTCCCGTGCGGCGTTTCGTAGTCCAACTCCTTGAACAGCTCCCGAACTTTTAGCTTACAGTTGAAGATCTTGACCCTGGCTTTGGCGATCTCGGCTTTGGGGCGGAGCTTCTCGCGACTGCGTGTTTAGTGGGGGGGGGGTCGTAAAGGGTGACGGGGGTGAGCGGCGGGAGACGAAACGTGAGACGGAAAATCCACCGTGTTTTATTGACAGAAAAAAAAAAGGAGTCTCTCGAAATCGCGAGCGGAAACGAAAAAACACGGATTTGTGTCCACCGATTTGCCAAATGGAACCGTACCTCGCGCCTTTCCATCCGTCCATATCGTACGCCTCGATCATGGAGAGTTGCTGGCGAATCACACTCAGTTGGCTCGCGATCCTGTTCTTGGCGCGTACGTACTGCGCGGGGTAATATACGACGAGAGTTATGGGGCGGTGGTGAGCGAGGAAAAGAATCTCACCGTTTTTCGAAAACTCGGTCGTCGTCGTAGGCACCGAAGTCCCGCCGCGACGAGTCGTTCGTCTTAAGACACGTCACGACTAGAATCGACGCGGACCAAACCGTTTCCTGGGGACCACAACACGCGTCCGTACCTCGTTCACGACCGTGCCGTCGTTCCCTGGTTTGCCGCCGCGACCGCCGCGACCTCCTCGACCGCCTCGACCACCACCACCGCGACCGGAAGCAGATTGCTGTCGCTTGCTTGTCCCACCGCCGGTCGTCGTCTTTTTGGCATCTGTTGGCGTGAACGGCACGACCGCGCGTTTCTCGCGTTTGCCGTACCCCGCCCCCGAGCCTCTGGACGCGCGTCGCGGCGGCGTTCGCCCCACGGGCATCGCAAAAGGGCGATGCGGGCCACGGCACCCACGCGCCGGCGGTTATGTCGGCGGGTCGAGGCGTCAGATTAACGGTCGATCTGCTGCAGCTGCTTGAAAAACAAACACTTTTTCTTTTTCGGCCACCACACACGTCATCCGTCATCACTGTCGTTGCATCTCGCGCGCCACTTCCCACCGCGCCCTCGTTTCGTCGCACGGCCGTGAACCCGGCACGCCACGCTCCAGTACTGGCACGCGCAACACACGCACACACGAACATGTCTCGCGTGGTTATCGTCGGCGCCGGTTTCGGCGGGCTCGGGTGCGCGTGGACGTTCGCGAATCAGGTATCGAAAGAATCGGTCTCTTCCGTCGTCGTGGTCGATTCCAAAGACTGGTTCACCATCGGGGGCACGTGGGCGTACGCGTGGAGCGACCGCACGCCCGTGGCGGAAACCAAGTGGCCGCTGGTGGATGCGAAACCGCGGTTGCCCGGGGTTGAGTTAAGACTGAACACGTCGGTGGTGTCCATCGACACGGCCGGAAAAACAATAACCCTGACGGATCGCCCCGACGAACCGGTGCCGTACGACTATTTAGTCCTTGCACCAGGCGTCGTCGGGGACCCGTCGTCTATCCCGGGCTTGGACAAGTGCGTAGACATGTACTCGCAAAGCCACGTGGAGAGGCAGAAAGCGGACCTGCAGAGAATCGTCCAGACGGCTAAAGCGAACGCCGCCAACAGAGTGGCAGCAGAGAAAAAACAAACTCTCGCGATAATCATCGCGGCGACGCCGTACAAGTGTCCGGTGGCGCCGTTCGAGGCTGCTTTTATTGCGGATGATTTTTTCCGAAGACACGGTGTGCGCGATGCCGTTGACATCACCGTATCCGCCCCCGTGCTGTGGCCCCTGCCCGACCCCGCGAAGGCGATTTTCGAGAGGTACCTGGCCGAGAAGGACGTCCTTTTTCTGCCCTGCAAAACAATAAAAAACGTCGAGACCAACGAAGCGGAAAACTCCACCTCCGTTTTCTTCGAGGACGGCACGTGCATTACAGGTGCTTCCGCGGTGTGGGCGGTGTACCCCCAGACCGCGCCGGGTTTCATTAAACATGCCGGCCTAGCCAACCTCTCCGGGTTCGTGCCCGCGAACATGGGCACGAACAAAGTCAGTAACGACGTTCCCAACGCCGATTCCATCTTCTGCGTCGGCGACTGCGCCGGCCTGAGCGCATCCGGCAAGCCGCACCCGAAAGCAGGCGAGTTCGCGTGGCAGATGGGCGAGATGGTGGCGCACGCGATTGGGAACTCGGGGCCTGAGTATGTTCATTCGCGGTTAGGCGCTTGTATCGCGGAGTGCGGGGGCGGCGCCGGAGTGCTAGTCGCCCCGGACTTCACCGCGTGCGTCGCGGATCCGGAAAACGGCCAACCGAGCGCCACGATCACGGACAAGAAGCAGGGCGGCGAGGAGTACAAGTTGCAGTGGGTTGGGAAGTACGTGGGGAAGCTATTCGGAGACGAAGGGCGGAAGTTCGCGCCGAAGGCGGTTGCGTAATTATTCCTGTTGTCTATTTACTAAAGGATAGGTACGATATGAGTGTATCACATACGTCAAGTACGCAGTCAATGACGGCACTTTCCGTCTCAAAAGTCACGCCTTTAAAACACAACCCTATTTGTTTGTGCACGACTGGACGAGGTTCCCCAAGGGCGCTGGACGTAAAATACCTCACACTCTTTCGGCTCGTAAATCTCGCTGCAGTACGGACACTTGAACGCGCCGAGCGGCCTGCGATTGTAAAAGAAAAGTGTCAGTCTTTCAGGCCATGTTCGTAACTTGTATGAGCAACAGTCTACTTGTGAGTATGTAGTAAACAGTAAATAGTCAAAGAGGGGCAGTAACCAGTGTTGGGATTTGGGAAAGCCCCTACACGTACATGGTCATGCCCCGCTTGCTCTCCACGCGTTGCTTGCCCATATTGTCGATGCTGTTCGCGGACAGTATCAAGCCGCAGGGCAGCATCGTTGGGTAGTCTCCTCTTGCGTCGGCGCACTGCTGTGCCACGGGGTCTCCGGCCGTGGGTTTTTTCGGCGGCTCGCAGGCGTCTCTTGAAACGGGACATACGAAAATCGGCGCAAACTGGTACTGCTCGGGTAACGCGAGCTCGGCGGGAAGTTGTTTTGCGTTTACCTTTTCCCCAGCGACAGTTTTCTCACAAAAGTCCTCCAGCCCTGCTCCGGTGACACGCAACGCGTTTGCCAGTTTAACAAGCGAGGGCATCGCGCAACACCCGGCGGTAACGGCGGTCAGAAGAGGCGACTGTTTCGGTAACCCTTTTGAAGCCCAAAAGGATTTGATGAATTTGTTCGACAGACCTGCCCACCACCAATCTCCGTTTAGAGTCCTGAAACGCACCAGGACCAGTCGCGTACACACAAGTCCAGAGTAAATTGCGCAGCGATACTTCGTCTCCTGAAAAGCAATGTGTATGGCCTATCTCGCATTTCGACGCGAAGGGTTCCATTTTCTGTATCAACCCCAACGCCCCTAACGCGTCCCCTTGGTCCAGCAACTCTATGCATTTACACATGTTTGCTAACCACAAAAGGTCGCTTCCGATATCGGCAAAAGCCTGTTCTTGTGTTTGTGACACGGCAGACCGCCGAGACTCGAACTCAGGAATCGCCAACCCTTCGCTTGAAGCGTTTGTCATCGCGTCGCGATTCAAATCGATCCAACCGAATAACTCAAGTGATTTGATTTCAATCGCGTTGAGAATCCCGTGAAGCGTGGCATGGTCGATCGTACTCCTCAACGAAGCATCGCGGTCACCGCTTCCCTTGTTCGAAAACGCCTCCCCTAACGACGGCGCGCCTTCGCGGAAAAAGTGTTCCGCCACCGCGTCAAACACCAACGCGTCGTCCAACGCGCGTCGCCACTCCGGGCCTTGCGCCGGTTCGAATCCTGGGGGGGAACTTGTGTCGATGGCTTTGCCTAGCTTGCCTACGCACGCGTGGAGGTCTTTCACGTGCTGTGACTGAAGCGAAACCTGGGCAGGTGTGGTGGCACGAAACGAGTGGGCGGCGAAGGTTAGTTTGTGGAGAAAAAACACTTCAAGAAGAAGAGAGAGAAGTTTATCGTATCGAGACGTACCTGTACGGGGTAGGTGTCCATGCCTGCAAAGTCGTACGTGAAATCTGCACGGACTTGCTTCACGGATGTCTCCCCGTTTTCCAGCCTCTTCCTCGCGTCACGCACGTCCGCGAGCATGCTGTCCACCACGGTTTGCGTTACCGTGGCTGAGGCACGGAGTTTTTTCCCCACGCGCGTGGTTTCCTTTTCAAGCAACGAAAGACTCTGCTGTTGAACCTCCGCGAGGGCGAGTTTCGTTGACCGAACCTCATCCGCGGACGGCGTGTCACACGGAGGTTTCACGTTTCCTCTACGACTCGCCGCGGGCGTCTCCGGGTTGACTGGGGGCATGGTGCCACGTAGTTATGCGGACGCGGCGAGCAACGACAGAGCCTTTTTTTCGGGACGTCCAACCAAAAGCAGCAGTGTCCGAAAATCTCGAAAATCGTGAGGTTGGACTGGGGAATGGTTGGGGATACACCAAATTGCTTCCGGGCTCCGGCGTGTTCCAGTCGGTTCGCGCACCCGACGCCAGGGCGGGGTCCGAGATGAGTCGTCTCGGGTCCCCCGCGTCCCGAACGGGGGCCGGGAATGAGTCGTCACGAGAAGCACAACGCGAGGTACGCCACCTACTGCCGGACCTAATCCCCGATTCACGCAGAATAATAAATTACGCCAATTCAATGCGATCGGACCACACGATGTCAAATCCAGTCATCGCGTCCTCCCAACCCGCGGTCGTTCCACGCAAACGGAACACGAGCGACACCAGCACCGTCGCGCGCGCAATTCACGCGATCGCGCGACGACACAGGCAATGACCCCGAGCACACACCACCGCGTGTGCGACACCACCGGCACGTCCCCAAATCAAATCAAACACACCGACTCACCAAAACTCGGTTCTCACCTCTACACGTTTCCGTAAATTCATCAAATCAGTTGGAGCGTTTGCTTCCGTGGGTCAACACGATGCCCGGCCGCCGGTGCTTGGGTTGCGTTTGTGTTGACGACTTGATCGACGGCGAGGTGCTCCGCGAGCTCACCAGGTCGTTGCTCGGGGTGGAGGCTGTTTTCCACGCCGCGCCGGACGGCGACGCGGCGTTTGCGTGTTTGTCCACGCTCGTGAGAAGCGGGCTGATTTCCTTTTCCTTGGAAGAGGTTTCAGACCTGGCGGCTGGATGGCGAGCAGGGGATGCGACTGCCACGGTGCTGGTGCTACACGCGGTGAAGGACGCGCTGGCGAATGCGGTGGCGAGCAAGGACCGGACGTTATCCGCGCGTAGCCGTGTTACAAATGACACGCGAAATTCGGAAATCACATCGGCGCGTCGCCCAGTGAGCGCGCTGGAGCGTCTTTCCGGCGACCGGGGGTTGTTTGATTTCGATGAAGTCGGTGACGACGAAACCACGTGTCTACCCGGGCAACGGGTGGACACGCTGAGGCGTTTAGCAGGCGACCTGGGTCAAGAAGGCGGTTTCGAAAATTTACCCGAGCAAAAGCGAAAGGACAGCGAAGCCGGGTCGTTTAAGGACTGGGGCAGCGACGGCGAACATCGGACCACCGGCGAAACCGACGTTGTTAGGCGCGTTTCGCACGCCAGCGCGTACGCCGCCGCCGCGAACGCCGCGGAAGCGGCGGCGCTGGCGTACGCGACGCGAGCTGAGGAAGCGAGAGTCGCGCGTTCTGCTTTTCTGGACGATGAAGCGCGGGTCGCGGCAATGGGCGCGGTTTCGCGATCCAGAGCCCGGCTCTCGACCTCGCCTGGTGCGAACGATACGGCGGGTACCCGATCTTTCAAGGGTGGCGCGCCCGCGCCGAACGACACGGAATACCTACCCACGCCTAAACAAACAATGCAAACGTTCGCTAACCGCAACGGCGCCTCTACTACAAGTCGACTCACCCCGACACAACAAGACGTGGTGGTGTGGATTTTAGGGCTCGGGTTAGACATCCATGGTGCGTGTTTGACTGGCGACACGGTGACGTCGCTGCCGAGGGCCACTGCAGTTACGTCAGAAATCGCGAAAGGCGCGTTGCTTTGCCGTTTGGTTGAAACGTTGGAGGGCGTACATCTCGGCGAGGTTTACCTGAAACCGAAAGTCAAACAAGAGGCGACGCACAACCTGAACAAAGCCCTGGCGGTGTTGCGAAAGCGTGGCAGGGTTTACAATACGTTTCTTTGGTCGGCGGGTAGTTTAGCGGCGGGGGATGGAAACAGCGCGTGGGGGCTTTTGGGTGACATACGAGCCGCGTACGACGCGGCGGTCGCGTCGTCGTCGCCTACGCGTACGGGCAAACAGTCTGCCCATAAGAAGGTTGCGATGGATTCCGCGAAACTCGGTCGCGTCAAAGGGCGCGCGCTAAGGGTGACACCAAGGGTGGATGCAAGGGGAGGCGCGTCGAACCTGGGTGACCCTTTTGATATCAGAGCGAGGGGTGGCGGCGAAGGGCGTTTGCCCCAAACCCCGGCGCGCCAATCGGCGTCGCCCGCGAAACAGTCCAGGCGGTTCACCCCGCACGCGACGCGACCTTTTGAAGTAACTGAAGTGACCACACACAACTCCCAGTGGCGTCGTGCCGCGCCCGGCACGACGCTTACGAGCCGCGGGTACCCCTCACCGGTAGCGAAGGCCGCCGCGAAGGTCCTGGCAGCGCGGGCAAAGCGCGTGGCTCGCTTGTTTGGTTTTGCTGAGAAGGCTGAGAAAAACGCGCGCGTGCGAAAACTGGTGGCGGGTGACGCAGCGCAGAGCGCGAGTAGGGCTGCGTTCGAAGCAGCCGCTGCGGAAGCTGAAGCGGCTGCTGAACACGAGCGTCTCGAGGAGGAGCAGGCGCTTGAGGCGCTTGAGTGGGCGGCGGAAATGGAGGCGCGCCATTACGCGGCGCGAAAAGAAATGGTACCCGGAGCGGTCGGCGCGAGGTTTTCGCGAGGCGGCGCCGTGAAAGGCGCGCTTTCGGCCGATGTCGAACGAGGAGCCCGCTCGGTTCAAAATGCTAGACCGACATTTAACAATTCAGGTTACATCTCGCCGAACGAGGGGGGGCGGCGACGGAGTGTTGGCTTGTCATTGGAAGGGGGGTTTGGAGGTGCAGTTGCCAAAAACGCGTTCAACCGCGAAAAAGAAAAATCGAAATCACCCGCGACAGCAGCGCAAAGAGGGCTTTCCTTTACCGGTACCGAAACGGACTTGAGTTTTTCGTTCTCCAAGTCCGTCGGACAACAGATGACGGGAGGTCGGGCTGTGAAAACGCAGGTGGGTCTTGACTTGGTTAGGCAGGTTACTACCAGTATCAAGACACCGGTTCGAAACCCCGGGGATTTGTCGCAAACAAACAAAACTAACGAAATCGCGCTCGCCGCCGCGCGAACCGCCGCGCTCGCCGGGGCGTTCCCGGTGGTGTTCGAGTACAGGGAGCAGCCGTTACCCGTGCCCCCGCATGCGCTCGACAGAGACGAGGAAGTCCGGAACTGGCTCGCCACGTTGCGATTAAGCGTGCTGCCAAGAGAAGAGCACTTCCCGTTGCTAAGCAACCCCACGCGGAACGGGGTTTTGTTGTGCGACGTGATGACCGTTTTGGTGGGCGCGCCAGGGTTGACCTCGCGCGAACGCCGTCCTCGAACCCTGGACCAGGCGCGGGTAAACGTGGAGAAAGCCCTCGCGCCACTGCGAACCATTCCAGGCGCGGTGCCTCCCGGCTTAACCTGGTCAACCGAGGGAGTTTTAAAAGGATCACGGGAACACACTTTCGGTTTGTTGTGGTACGTCAAGCGCGCGGCGCTCGTTCGCGTCGCAGGCGTCGCGAAACTCGCCGACGAAACCCTTGTTGACAACTTCGGTGCGCACCCGACAGCCACGCCTGACTCGCGGAACGGGGGATTCGCACGAGCCTCCACGCCGTTACCCGCGCGTGTTGGTGCCGGGAAACAGTTGGCGTTCACCGGCGAGGACGAAAAAGGAAGCGACGTACACTACACCGGCGTGCCCACCACCACTGGAAACTTGAAACATCGGGTGGCGCGGTCGAGCGGCGCGAACCGCGAAGCGCCGCAAACGGTTGGGGAAACCGCGTCGAAGTACGGATCGCCGGACAGTTTAGGTGCCGTACCTTCCAGCTTCGAAACAGAACAAACCGGAACCTCAACGCAACTGCTGGGGTACGAAGCCTTACCCGCGTACTCGATGGAGTCCATAAAACGTCTTGAAACGAGCCTCGTGCGGTGGCTCGTGGACATGGTACGGCCTTGGGGCTTTCCCAAATCCCAACACCGTCTGCATACATCACATACGCACTGTTTACTGCCTCTCAGTGACTTCAGTACTAGTAATATTTACCAGTACTGGCAACTGTTACAAACCGGTACTCGCCGACTCTCCGACTGACCCTTTTCGTCCACACTCCAGGGTTTGTTACCCCTCGACGCGACGCGAAAAGCCTTCGTCGCGCTGTGCCCCGAAATCGCGCGGGGCACGATTCTTTGCGATTTAGTCACCGCGATCGAGGGCGTGCCCGTGGTTGGCGTGTTCAGACACCCGAAGAGTTTCAAAACCGCAGAGGCGAATGCGAAGAGGGCGTGTGAGCGCTTAGCGCGACACCGGTCAATGTCGCGAAAGTTCCTGTGGAGAACAGGGGAGGTTGCCGCCGGGAACGCGGGGGTGTTGTTGGGTTTGCTTGAAGGTTCGTGTGTAAGGCGTTCCCAAATCCCGCCTTCCTGTGTTCCCGTACTCGTGCCAGAAGGGACGGTTATTACCTCTGCCGATTGTCCGCCCGTAATTACGTAGTACACATGGCCTTACAAGACTGACACTTTCTTTTATTCATCGCAAGACGTGCGGGTTTTTTACGACAGGCTGCCGCCGCGAAACTCTGGCACAAAAAAGTGGAACCTGCAATTGCCGTACACGCCGGAAATCAATCAGGTTGGGGTAAACGCGCCGATGGGGCCGCCGACCGTAACACGAACGATGCCGCCGGCCTCGCCCTCGAGGCTGTTGGGAGGGGACAGGTTCGTGGACAGGAGGAGCGGTCGCGAGGTCGGAGAGTCGGAAAGCGACGACGACGACGCTTCCAGCGAAGACTCCAACCCGCCCGCCCTATCCGCCGAGCCTTCCCTGGAAACGTTTCCCACGCGCTTGGGGGGCAGCGTACGCGTGTCGCCCGTGAAGGAACAGAAACGGGAGAGTACTACGGGTGCTAAGAGCGGTGCGGATAAGAGGAGTGCGGATAAGAACAGTGCTACTGCTAAGAGCACTGTTAGAAAGAGCAGTACTCATAAAAGCCGCGGTGTTTCCTCGACGAAACAAAACAGTGTCCCTCTCTCTCCTCGGGTCGCGGACCGACCGGAGCAGGCGGCGAGGACCGCGGCGGTTGCGCTTGACTGGTGGAGCGGTTCGTTGACCAAGGATTTGGGTTACGCGCGAAATCCATCCCCCGGGTTCAAGGTACGTATTTCCCACCAATCACCACGTTCCGCCTCCCTGATTGCCCATACGGGACTGACTCTTTCTTTTTTATCGTATCAGCCGTCCATTCCAAACGTTTCAATCGACGCGTTCCGCGGAACTGGCGGCTTCGGGCGCGCAAACGCCTGGGAACTCGGTTCGTTCCCAAACGTAAAAACCACCCCACGCGAGGTAGAGCGGTACCGCCAATCCGTTTCGAAACAACACGCCGCGGAGACGATCGTTGGGAGTTATTACGAATCGGGCGTGAAGACCCCCACACTCGCAAAATCGAGTTTCGTGGGAATCGCGTCAACGCTGTCAACCGCGCAGCGCGCGCGAGCGGTGGAGCGCGCGCGTAAACACGCTGCGGTGAGTCACGCCAGGGATGTATCCCGCACGAAAATAAGACCGACCCCAGAAGACAGCGCTTTGCTGGCAGGGGGCTTTTCCGCGCCGCGCTCGCAGGCGGCGAAACCGCCGAGGTCGGGTAGGTCCGTCGACGCGTCGCGAGCGCCGAGAACGCCGAGCGCGCCGCCCTCAGCGCTCATTTCCAAACAGACTGCAGCCTCGCCCAACCGTTTAAGGCGGCCGGTTCGCTTCGTGGACCCAATATCGCCAGCCCAGGAAGCCGCGAACGCGCGTCAGTTCGAAGCCACGCGGTTAGCGCGGTGGATTTGTTCCTTGGGGGTTTCGCTGCGGCGCGTGGGGGCGTCGGGGGCGTCGAGAAAACCAAAAGATTCGTCTGAGCTCACCGACCCGTTCCCAGATGCGACGCGACCGCCCGCGGAAGAGCTCGCCGCCGTGTGCGCTGACGGCACCCTGCTTTGCGAGCTGGTCAGGGTTTTGGAAAACAAGGACGTGGGCGGCGTGACGTGGCGGCCTGAATCGAGCGCGCAGAAACTGCACAACCTGACGAAAGCGTTGCAACATTTGCGGTTGCAACCGGCGATGTCGCCGATGCACTTGTGGTGCGAACGGGACATTTTGAACGGGGACACAGAAATGATTTGTGGGCTGCTGGGGGATATGCGCGCCTGCACGGCGTACAGACGGGCGGGGAGGAGGACATAGAGGGTGTAGGGATGTGAAACACGAGGTGATCCAACAACTTCATTTCTCTATTAACGCTTCGTTCCGCTGGCGTTTCACTCGTCACGCCGCGCCGGCATCCCTGAGAATCTGAACGATCGCATCGTGGCCCTTTTCAACGGCGGCGTCCAGCGGCGTCCCGCCGTTATCGGTCGCATTTTTGAAGTCCGCGCCCAAGTCGATCAGCGCCCGCACTATCGCCGCGTGGCCGTTTTGTGCGGCGACGTTCAGCGGCGTCCCGCCGTTATCCATTGCCTTGTTGACGTCCGCACCCAACTCGATCAGCGCCCGCACCACCGCCTCGTGGCCGTTTTGAGCGGCGATAAACAGCGGCGTCACGCCGTTATCCTTTGCCTTGTTGACGTCCGCACCCAACTCGATCAGCGCCCGCACCACCGCCTCGTGGCTGTTTTGAGCGGCGATGTACAGCGGCGTCGCGCCTTTATCCAATGTTTTGTTGACGTCCGCGCCCGCCTCGAGAAGCGCCCGCACCACCGTCTCTTGGCCCTCTTGAGCGGCGATAATCATTGCTTTCTCGTTCCGCGGGGGTTTCCACGGGCAGCCGTTCGCGCGCGTCCACTGCAGCACCTGGAGGTGCCCGCCCCCCGCCGCCCCCAAGCACGTCCACGCATCCCACGGGAAACCGTTCGCGCGCGCCCACTGCAGCACCTCGAGGTGCCCGCCCCTCGCCGCCGCCCAACACGTCGACCTGTCCCACGGTGTGTCGTCCGCGCGCAACACCTTCAACTCTTCGAGCTGTCCGCTCCTCGCCGCTGCCTCACAAAGGTATTCTTGACGCGACAGGCGCCCTCCCCGTTGCAGGCGCTGCACCGCGCTTAAACATCCGAGGTCCACGGCGTCATCCTCATCAAGCTTTTCAAACGTAAGCCCCGTCGCCGCCACCGCGTCGCGCATCGCGCGGCTCACCGCAGGGAGCCGGGCGAGATCGGCGGGATCGTCGAAATACTCATATCTAAGAACGTGCGTGACGACGATGTCGTTGAGAAGGCCGGGGTTGGCCTCGCCCGCGTTAGCCGCGTTGGCCGCGTTCGCATCACGGCGCTCGCGCTTTTGCTTCCGCGCGCGAGCTTTCTTACCGGACATCGCGTTGGATGCGTGGGTGGTTCCGTGTGCGTCTCGGGTGCGCGACGTTGTGCGCCGTGTGTGCGTCGCTTCGTCTTCGGGGCTTCCGAGAAAAGCGTTAGTGTGTCAGAGTGTCAGAGGGAGAAAAGGATTTTTCTTTTTCACTCTGGTTGGGTTTGCCGACCGCCTCGCCCCGACCGTCCGTCGCAATTGACTTCCAACACGTTCGCGACGGCGATGGCGTCTCCAACGTCAACTCGTGAAAAACACATCCGTGCGCAACACGAACTTCTTTGCGTCGCCGATCAGGGCGGAGCCTTCGTGAAGCGGCGAGGGGTGTGACGTTTTTCCTTTGATTTTTGAAGTGGTACCGTGCGGAAAGAAAAGCACGTCCCCGGTGTTACCGAACACGCGCGCGCTGACCCCAACCAACGGAACCTTACCGTCCCCGATGGCCCAGGTCAGGCCTTTTTTGGAGGTAATCAGGTTCTCGGTGACGCCGTTTTCGCGAACCAGGGGAGCGAAGAAAGTCGTCTCGCCGCCGTTTTGTGTGTCACCCGAATTCGAATGGTCATTCGGGTTGTTCAGGTAGATCACCACGGTGTACGCGCTCACCGTGGTGGTGGGGTTTTGGCCGGTACGGGGGTCACCGACAGCCTCTTTGGCCGTTTTCGTGGGTAACGGACCGTTACCCGCCGGCAGTACGTTCCCACCTGAGCCCAAAAAAACCTCCGGCCCAACCCCGGCTTTGTCGAAATGAGGCGGCGACGCGGTGTTCGGGTCGTACCGGTAACACCGCAGCGCGGGGTTCAGTTCGAACCCGGGCGGGGCCAAGGAGCCGGGTTTTTGTGGCCAGACTTTTTGCCCTATCACATCACCCTGCGCCGACGCGTCTGCGCCGACGCTACCGGGAAGGAAAGGACGACACCGCGCGGCCAGCGCTTTCGTTGTGAACGAAAAGTGTCAGTCGCGTATATCGCGATGTATGGACAACAGTCACCAGCTGAGAGGTAAAACAGTCCCTGGATTTGGGAAAGACCCAATACGTACCTGTCATCGCGTCAACGGGAACCACCCACCGCGAAGGCTCGACTGGAGCGTGCGTCACGCCGTCGGGGGTGGTGGTGGCGTTTACAAGGGACAAAGGGTCCACGCAAACTTTTTGCCAAAGAATCGAGATACCGGCGGTGTCGCTGGATTTCGCGTTCGCGCCGTCGTCCGCGGTCACGCTGTCTTTTTCTTTCGCAGTCACGCCGTCGTTATCCATCGCAGTCACACTACCGTGCCCCAACCGCCACAGCCTACGCGCCGCGCTTTCCCGGCGAGGCGTGGGCCCCGGGTGTGTTTTTCCGGAAAACGCGGTCGTGTCGTGAACCCTTTTCCCGGTTCCGTCCGGCCGGGCGTCGTTCGCTTTTCGTTTCTTTTCAATTTTCGAAGCATCCACGAACCCGTCCACCCAGCGGCAAAGCTTGGCGCACGCGTTTCCACCCAGCACGTTTCGCAACACGAACGCCCCTGGTACCTCTGCAACGTCCTCACGTGCTGGGTCGCCGAATTTTAAAACGGCTTCCGAAACGCCCTCGCCGAGTTGCGCGTACGCGTCGCGTTCGGAAATCGAGGGAACGACGCGCGTTTCGTGGGCAACGCCTTGCTGAAACGCTTTCCGAGGGAGGGACTGGACCGTTCTTTCGGTATCAGTAACCTTGTTGCATTCCGTCTCCGATGCCGCCATGTCAGGTGAACTCACCGAGGGAGCTACACAAAGTGCACTCTCCGGAGCAAAACTGAAAGATGCCTTACCCGAAACCGGAAACACCGCCGCGGGTGGCGCCTCAGCGGTTTCGCGCTGCAGTTGCGAAATCTCGGCAAAGGCGGTTTCGCCGGCCAGGTCCATGGGCAGCGCGCGGATGAGGTGCTTATTTTCAAGGTACCCGTCGCTCCAAGTATCACCAGTACTCCGAGTATCACCCGTACTCCGAGTATCCCCTGTATTCACCAACTGCCTCGGAACAAACGCCAACGCGTCGCAATCCGCGCCCGCTTGAAGCAAGGTCCTGTACAACAAAACGCACGTCTCCGCGCCCGCGCAATGCGTTCGCAACGTCTTGCGCGCGGTTTCGATTCGTCGGTGAAGCGTTTTCTTGGTTAATTTCAAAGCAGCGGCGTCAGTTTTGGTGGTGGATTCGATGACGGCACCGCCTTCCGAAAGTGTATTCCTTCCAATATGCAGGGCAGTAGCGCCAGTATCCTTCCCATCGAGCTTCCGTAACGCTTCCTGCGCTTCGCGGAGCTCAAGTTTGGTTTTCTTGAAAAGCCCCCTTCGCGTGAACAACGTCGCCGCTACGTGTAACGGCGCGACCCCGAAACCGCCGGCGCGGCTTTTCTGGTTCACCAGCACCCGCCCCAACTCGCCCGCGCAGATTTGCCGGACCAACGACAAGTGGCCGTAGGACACGGCGTGGTGCAGAATCGAACCGGCGCCGATGTCGTGATTCACGGTGTACACGTCGTGTGTCAAAATTTTATTCAGCAACGAAACGTCCCCGAGGGACGCGGCGCCGAAAAACGTGGACGGCGGGTACGTCTGGTATTGTTTTGCGGTTTCTTCCGCACAGATTTTTGGCCCCAAAACGTCCACCCGCTTCTCTTCTTCGTCGTACCCGCGTTCCACTTGTTTCAGAAACCCGTGCAACCCGAGGTCACCCGACAAACGCGCCAAGCAACTCGGCCGGAACCCCTCGGAATCCGCCCGCAGGTGGTTGTGGTCCACCAAAGCGAAGGCTTTCGCTTCCACTAAACTTTTAGGATCCAAATTTTCCAAACTCGTTACCTCCGCGTCTCCAAACCCGAGCAACCACGCGCACATCCCAACTCGGCCTCGCTGCGCGGCTTTGTGCACCACGCCGTGTCCGTTCGTGTTGAGCAGGCGGAAGGAGACGCCCAGGGATTTTAGGTACTTCGCAGTGGGAAGGCTTGTGTGCACCTTTTGTGTTGCTTCTTCTTCGGTTCTTCTCTCGTGGTCATCATCCAAGGCACCGGCTGATTTCTCGCGCGCCTCAAAATCCCCTTCTCTTTTTTCGTCTTCTAAACCGTTTTCCTCGAAATCCCCCTCCCCCCCCTGCGCGCACCACATCGCGGCGTTGCACCCGAACTGGTTGACGTGTGCGAAGTGGCACTTGCTTACTTCCACCAGCCACCGGGCCACCGCGAGGCGGCCGCGCCATACCGCCCATGAAAACGCGGCGGTGCCTTCGCCCGTTCGGTGGTCGACGTCCACGTTTTTTTCCTTGACACGAGTAACCGAAAGGGTCAGTCTTGAGTCGTACTGTATGGGCAAACAGTCTACTTGTGATGTATGTAGTAAACAGTCGGCGGAATGTGGTGAATGGGAAATACTCACCTCCACTAAATACCGCACCACACCCAAGTGCCCGTTCCGCGCCGCCCAGTGCAACGCGGTTCGCCCTGGATTGAAATAAAATAAATGTCAGTCGTGTATGGGCAATCAGTCAGCGGAATATGGTAATGGGAAATACTTACCGACGTACGCTCTGCGTCCGGTTTGGTGCGAGGCTGGGTCTGCCGGGTCCACAGGCGTGTGCCCTGGTCTTGACTCTTCACAAAGCAGCCGGACACATGCCAAATGCCCCGCCCCAGCCGCCCAAAGCAATGCGGTGGCGCCGTGGCGGTCTCTTATTAACTTCGGGTCCCAGCCTTCGGTTCCTTCGGTTCCTTCGCCGAGCAGCAAGCGGCGCAACGTGCGTAAATCCCCGTTTCTCGCCGCATCCAAACCCGGGTCGGAAAGCGCTTCCACCTTGCCTGAAGACACCAAATTCGCCAGCGTCAGTGGGTCGCCGTTCCGGGCCGCCAAAAGTCCAGCCGCCAAGTCGCGCGGCGCGCGAGTCGGTTTTGGGACGAAACAAGGAGTCCTTGTACCTGTGGTCTTTTCATCCGCGGCTTCAACGCGCGTGTCGTCACTTCCCCTTATCAATACTTCGTGACTAATTTTCACAAGGCTTCTCGATTCATCAGAAGCACAACTCGCGGCGGTTTCGTGTCCCGCGCCGTGCTTGGTTTTCGCATGCCACCACAACGCGCGCTCGCCGGCGACGAACCTGCCGCACACGCGGCACCGCAGGTTACCGAGCGAGCGCTGTTCGTCGTGGTGCTTCGCGGTCGTCAAATGAATAACGCCGCTGTCCCCAGGCGCGACCCTGGCGTCCACTAACAGCTGTGCCACGCGCGTGTCGTTGGCCGGCATCGCCTCCGTGATCGCCACCGCGAGTTCCAACGCGGTGAGGGTTTTTTCAAGCCCGTACGCGGAGCGCACGGTGACGGCTTGGCGCGTGTTTTTTGGCACTGCTTTTGGTTGTGGTTGTGCGTCAGATGGCACTCCCGAATCCTCCACCGACACAGAGAGCATCCGTTTCCGTTCCATCCGCCGGAGTTCCCAGAACATCGCCACCGCGACGTGCGTTTCCAGGTCCCCGCCGTCCCCGCCTGGAGATGGGCGGAGCCAGATGGTGGTGGGTGGAGCTGCTGCGAGCACGGATGCGGCGTCGCAGTGCACCGTACTGGCCGCCAATAAAAGTGCAGCCCGAAGCGCATCTGACTCGGAGGCGTCCAGGGCGCCGACGCCGGATGCTGTGGCCGTCATCACACGATACCGGCAACCCGAGTGTACTGCCTGCACCGCGCGACGCCCGGAAACGCCGCAAACAGCGCGTCCGGGAGTGCCTGCAGGACGAGTCGTGCGAGTGAACATGTGAAAACATACAATATTTTCGGAGTTCGTGGCTTTTTTTCGCCATTCGCCATTCGGCATCGCGCGAGTGTCGAGTCGAGTCATTGGGAGAGGCTCGCGGGCGCGAGGCTCACGGCGAGGGGGCTATCATTACGCCCGGGAGGAATGCGCCGCGCGCTCGTCGCCGCGGCGAGGGTTTCGTGTGGGCCTCGAGGCGAAATACGGACGCCTCGTGTCACGACCGCGTGGGTACCAGAAGGCGTTTGGAAAGGCGATGACCACGATTTCGGGGAGAGGACGTATTCGCGACACCGCCAATGGAGACACCCTTTGGTCGCAGGAAACAACCCTGGGGTGAGTCACACACACGCGCACACGCAGCGCGCGCCAAACGGGTCATTGCGTGGGTTTCCCTTTCCTGTGAATGGAAGGACAGGGAAAGGCCCCACCGATTGCGAAAACGAGGGACGGAAATACCAAACTGGGAGAACGTGGCAATCGAGCGCGACCGGTACTTCAGGTAACGCGAGTAGTACTACGAGTAGTACCCGTAGTACTTTAGGTACTACGAGTAGTACTACGGGTACGCCCCCTCGTAGTATCACGACGAGTAGTACTACCACGAGTAGTACCAAACCTTCTGTCCAGCCCTGGTCCATTGAGGACATAATGACTTTACCCAACTACATTTCAATCGCGCGCGGCGTCGCCGGCCCGGTTTTGGGAAGCGCGTTTGCGTTCGACTTGTGTTCGCCCGAGTTCGTGTTCGCCGGCGTGGTCATGGCGGGGTTTTCTGACTGGCTGGATGGGTACGTAGCGAGAAAAATGGGATTGAACTCAGTCGCCGGAACCTACCTCGATCCACTCGGGGATAAACTCTTCGTATGTTCCATGGCCGTGGCGCTCGGCGCGAAGGGTTTGATTCCAGTTTGGCTCGGCTGTTTTTTGGTAGCGAGGGACGTTTCCTTAATCGCGGGCGCGTGGACGCAACGCGGACGAGCGCTCGGGTGGCGCTGGGATACCTGGGGGCAGTTCTTCGCGGGTACGGAAGGCGTGCAATTTGGAGATACGGATGGAACGTACCAGGGCGGGAGCGGTTTGTACGGGTTTGGAGATCAGGAGTCCTTGAAAAAACAGATGGACGCGCCACCCGTGCCTCCAGTGAAACCCGAATTGATTGGGAAAATATCAACCTGCGCGCAGTTCGCGTTGTTCGGAGGCGCGTTGGGTAACGGCGCGTCTGGTGGAGAAATGCCAGGCCCGGAGGTTATGCAGTTTCTGGTGTTCGTTTCGGGCGGCACGACGTTCGCGTCAACCGCGACGTACTTTTTCAGAAACGACGCGTACGCGCGGAGGAGGTGACGGATGGAATCAATAAAAGAAATGTTACAATAAAGTTACAACAAAGTTCGCCCTCAGTACTGCCCTGTGTTGTACAGCCACCCCAAGGTTTTGCTCGCCTCCTTGTTCCCGTTGCTCTGCGCGACGCGGAACCACTTCACCGCCGAGGTGTTGCACGCCTGCGTTCCCTCCCCGTCGAGATGCAGAAATCCCATGATACCCGCGGCCGTGGCTAGCGATTCCGCGCACAGGGGCACGACATGCTCACCCTTGGTGGCTTTGTTGAGCCAGAAAAGCGCTTCTTCGCCGTCCACGCCGTGGTTCCCCAAGCCGCGGTAGAAAATCTCCCCGAGCTTAAACTGACCGCCCGCGCTCCCCAGCTTCGCCGCGCGCTTCCACGCTTTGTGCGCCTTCCCGAGGTCGCCCTGGGTTTCTCGGAGCGTGCCCAAGCACTCAAGCGCGCTTACGTTTTTGCCTCCCTGGCAGGCTTTCTCTAGGAGTAACGGGACCACGCAGCTTTCGAATTCTGGTTTCTTTTGTCGCAGCGAGCTTTGCGAAAACGGGCTGACTTTGCTGACTTTGTTTATGTACAAATATTCCTCCTGCTCCTCGTTTTTTGGCACGTCCTCGCGTCGTCTGTGTTCCCACGTGCGTCGGTGTGCTACCGCGCCTTTAACACCACCCAGGCCCCGGAACGGCTGGTTCGCATCCAGGGCGAAGGTCAAGTTGGTGAGGTAGTTGTTTTCGGAGAGAATCGCGTCCCTCCACTCCCGGCACACGCCGCACAACAACTGCGCGGTGGACGCGGTGGGTGGTAAATGCATGAGGATTTGCCAAAGGATTTCGGGAGGTAAATCATCCATTCCGATGTTGAATGACGTCGATTCGGGCGAGACAGGCTCGCCAGCATCACGCGCATGTTTGGAAACCTCAGGCATGGCGATGGATGAATCAGCACCCACCGCCTCGGGGACCGCCATCGTGCCTGTGTTTCGGACTCCCGTGCGACGCGGAGTGGGGACGGCGGGACGCGTTTCCCGAACAGGCGAAATCGACGTGTCTGCTGCAGACCTGCAGCAGTTGATTTTGGGCGCCGAACGAGAAAAATAAAACTGTCAAGTCTCTTACGCACAGGCAGTTAGGCACCCGCGCGTGCGCACCCCCACCCGTTGCGTCGTTTCGGACCTCGGCCCGCGACGCGCATGGCAACCTCCGTTGTTTCCGTGTCCTTGGAAACCAAGCGAAGGCGATTGCGTCCGCCCACGCGAACGGTTTTCAACGGCACGAGCTTGGTGGAGCTGCTTTCGCATCTGCGGACCAACGCGCCGTGCGTGGTGGTGGAGGCGCTCGATGCGCTTGGCGCCCCGGTTGTCGTTTCAGCGGATTCAGCGGAAACCCAAACCGACGAGTCAGTGGAGTCAATCAGAATCACCGCACCCGGGGCGTTCGTGGCGAAAATAGACGGACTCGGTGGGGCGGCGAGGTTGGAGACGCTGTTGTTGGTGAGGGATGGGGACGAGACACAAGTGAAAAACAAAACCAAAACCGAAGCGCAAACGGCGAAAACCGAATCCGTGCGCATCACCGTGGCGCCGTGCGCTGAGGAGGTTGAGGCGGCTGACGTCACCGTAGACGGTGCGGCGGCTGCAGCGTCGGGCACGACGTTGAAAAGAAAAACGCGGACTTCGCGAGCGCACGTGTTGCTGACGCAACGCGCGCGGGAAACGTTCGCGCTCGCCGATGGGGACGGGCTTCAAAAAGAAAATAAAACAGCCAAAAAACATCTCCTCAACTGCGTCGCGGCGCTGGTGACCTGGTTGGACGAGATGCACGACGTTTTTACCACACCGGACATGGCGAACGACGGGAAAATTTTAGCCCCCGACATTGGCTCTGGGGGCTGTTTGGTGCCGTCGCGGTTGTTGCGAAGAGAAAGGTAGAGTAGGTGGTGTGATTAGTGACGAGACAAATTCATGTTCTCGACAATGTCTAACCGGTAACGTACTCCAACCTCCCAAACTACTCCAAACTCCTCAACGGACTCAACTAATGCGCGGTGTCGTCCTTCACGTCGTCGTATTGGTGCGCGTCCCGTCCGTCCCGCACCGCGTTCGCAACCTTCGAACGCGCGCTTCCGTCCGCGTACCGCCCGATGTGCGCAAGGTAGTCGTCCCAGTTAGGACAGGTCTTCTTAACGTGCGGCAGTTCCGTCATCGCGGCGAGCCATTCGTGATACTTCATCAGCGCGGGTGTGTTGTTTGGAATCGCAAAGTCGTCACCCCGGTAGTGCTCGAAAACAGGCAGGCGGTGCGCCCAGGGAAACAGGGCGTAATCAACCAACCCCGGGGTTTGTTTCCCCGCGAAAAAGACTCCGCCGTCAGGCCCGGTGCACTCGCCGGCGAATTGTGCAATACCGTTCAACAGTTGCTCGAACCCCGCCCTTTGTTCCCCTTCGTCCTGTCGCACCAAAACGTGGTAGTACTTGCTGCATATCTGCTTGTTCACCCTATCCGCGGCGACGCGGTGGCGCGCGCGTTCGTATGGGCATTTGGGCATGATCGCCGATGTGCCGCCGTTCGCGAGCTCATCCACGAATTCGATGCACACCAGGCTTTCCGTAACCGGAGGTTGCATCGGGCCGAGGGTCGTGTCCCCCGAAAACGTCGCCTCGCTGACCAGCGTGGGGACCATACCAAGGGGGTTGTGTTTAATAAGCTCAGGGGCTTTGAAGTGGTACCAGTTTTCGTGTTGTGTCACAAGGGACGCGCCCGCCGTGTGGCTCGCGCCCGTCGCCCCTCGTTTCTCCCACCCCAAAGCCTCGATCCAGTCGTACGTCACGTGGCCGTGATGGTGCTCCAGCGCCAAAGTCGCGCGGTGCGCGAACGGGCAGAACCAGGCGGACATGTACACCAAGTGCGGCTTCTTCGCTGCGGTGCTCATCGCGCGCGCCAAAAGAGCGGCCATGCGGGCGCGGGAGTGCGCACCAGGCCAGAGGGGCAACCCTATTATCCGCGTGTCGGAGTAAATTTTCGGCACCATCGCCGAAAGCAACACGCACTCCCCGACAGACTCCGCGGCGCCGGCGTGATTTCTCCCCTTCCTATTCCACACGAGACGTCGTTGGGCAACCCCAAAATGCACGCGCGAGTTGTGACCCCCGCTCTTGCGTTAGACCCCGAGTACTGGCGCGCGCTTTGCCCCGCGTTGCACGTCGGGGACGATGCGTTCATGGCATCCGTGAAACCGATGGTTGTGCGCGGCGAAATCGCACAAGACGCGCGCGCGCGCCTCACCAAGCTCGGATTCACCAAGATCCCAGGTCACAGACTTAATTGGCGCAAAGCGGCCGACCACGGAAAGCTAGCGCGCGCGGTGCTTACCCTGCTGCAACACGGCTGGAACCCTTCCTGGGTTCTCGTGTACGACGAGGCGTGGGCGATTGTTCAAGAGCTTTCAAGTTTCATGTACGAAGCCACGGGCAACCGGATAAACCACGACGCGCTGGTGTGGCACGTGTCGCCACACGACGAAAACCCGACCGCGTTTTCCCCGCACCGGGACCGGCAACCCGAGGACGCGCCGAGCACGTTCCGGGAGGACGGGAGCAGTATGTACACCACGGCGTGGGTGCCGCTGACCGACGCTACTACCGAAAATTCGTGTCTCTGTTTCATTCCTCGAAATCAAGACCCGGGGTATTACGCCGGGGACGACGACGACCCGGACGCGCCGCCCGAAAAAACGGACCCGCTGCGTCTCGCGTTGCCACATAAAAACGCGTACCAGCACATCACCAGTGTTCCCGCGGAGTGTGGGTCCGTGGTGGTGTTCACGCACAGGCACGTATGAGTAAACAGTCTCGGGGCTTTCCCAAATCCAATCGCCGTTTACCGCACCTCGGCGAGCGCACTACATTCCGTGACATTTACGGGCGCCTGTTCAACTGCGCACAGCACATACGCGCTGTGTTACCTCTAACGCGCCTGTGGCTGTTCAGATCGATTACCCCTCCCTGTTGACCAGGCCATCGTCCAATACACGCCCAATGCAGTACACCCGTACTCGCCGACTCGCGACTGACCCTTTTCGTGGACACACGCACAGAGTGATTCACTGGGGCTCCGCGCCGCCGCCGGTTGAACCGGCGTCTTATCGAAACTCGGAAACCGAAAACGACGCTGCGTCATCTCCGCGAATCTGCGTTTCTTTCGGGTTCGCGGATGCGGAATACGAACCGCCGTATTTAACTAGCAGCTCGAACGTAGGAACCGGCGACGTGTTTCCCTCGCTTCAAAAGGTACGGCCGGACGGGGCTTTCCCAAATCCGGGGACACGCTGTTTTACCTCTAACGCTGGTGACTGTTCGGACCGATTACGGTGACTGTTGTCCATACATCGTCCAATACACATCCAATACACATACCGATTACCCTGACTGTTGTCCATACATCGTCCAATACACGCCCAACAAATGTACTGACCCTTTTCGTCTCGAAAAAAGCGCGTCGCCCTCGTCGCGGCGCAGATGGTTTCCTACCACGAGCGGTTCGCGTGCGACGGGAAAACTTTGCGTTTGTTTCACAAGCTGTTCACGCACGACGCCGACTCTTTGGATTCTTCGTATAAGCGGAAGGTTTTGGTGGAGTACGTCCGGGCGGCATCGTCGTCGTCAGGAGGGGCTTCGGACAATGGGGGGCGAGCTACCACGAGTCGGGTGACGAAAAAGGGCGACGCAAAATCGACACGCGCAAAGCACGGCGACGACGCGTGTGACGCTAAAAAGGGAACGACGGCGACTTCCGAGGACGACGGCGACGACGATGATGGTGATGATGACGACGATGACGATGATGATGAAAACAGCGCGTCCGAAGCAGATGCGTCCGAAGAAAACGCCTCTGACTCGGACGCCATGGACGCGGCGCTGGAGACGATGCTGGACGCGGAAATCGCGGGGGACGGCGAGGATTTCGAGGACGATTTTGACACGCTTGCAAGGGAGGACGGCGAGTATGCCGAGACGGCGCAGGAGGAAGAGGCAGTGAAAGGGCGGGGCGCGAAACGAAGGCGATAGTGTGAAGCTAAATGGGTGGGGGGAGGGATAAACCACTACATCTTTTTCACAAGCTAAATGTACACGTAGAGTTGTAGAGTTTCACTTAAAAACTTAAAAGCGCGTGAAGAACCACAGCTTCACCACGACCCCGAAGAGCACGTGCGCGCCTACTACAGCGCCCACGAACGGGGTTTGGAACGCGACTCCTGCTTTGGCGTCTCGGGACAGCGGTCGTGCGACGTTGTTCAACAGAAACAAAGCGCCCGCTGACGCCGCGCACAAAAACACGGCCCAGGTAAACGCCTCGTTTGGCCAAATCGAAAGCAGACTCGCCGGAACGAAAACGACCAGGGAATACCCGTAGGTACAGATTATCCGTGCCAACCCCCCGGGTACGTTGCCCCCCGGGTTACCGCCGACGCACCGCAACGCTAGGTACACCAAAATCGGCACCACAAACACGTACCCAAACATCACCGCCGTGGAAGACGCGACCGCGTGGATGTCGAAGTTCCACTGTTGTCTTTTTGTTTCATCCGCTTGGCTTAAAAATTTCGAAAATTCCCCGCCGGTTGCGATTAAAAACACCAGCGTCGCGCATGTCCAGAACGGTCCGTACAAGTCAGGGTTCGTGTCCACCTCATGACTGTCCGTCCATACGCTTTGCCAAGGCGTAAGTGAAGCACTCCTGGCTCGCGCTAAAACGTCAGAAGTGTCCACGTCGAAGAACTGCTGGTAGAAGTTGAGGGAAAATATCCATCCGGTTTTTTTGGTTTGGTTTTTTGGAGTTCCATCAGATGCACCGGACGTCGTGGGTATCGTCGCCCCGCCGCTCCCCCCACTCGCGGTCCTTTCACTCACGGAAGCGGAACTGGAAGATGATTTCATCGTAGAACTGAGACTCGCCAGGCCGGTGGCGCCGCCGGGAAGGAACGGGTTCGAGACGGGTGGATTTGATTTGATTTCCGTCCCGAGAAGAGGCGTATCGGTCACATCATCGTCACCGGACTCATCGTCGGATTCGAGTAAGGGCTTCTTCGTTACGGGGGGTGCGTACGAGTTCGGCAGGCCTCCGAAACCGCCCCCCCCGAACCCGGTGTCGTTGGTGGGGAGGAAAGGGTTGTGCCCTGCCGACATGCAGGCCCGTCCAACCTGACAGCGGCGCGGGGAGATGTGTGCAATCTGAAAAGATTGCCAAAAATATGACACGCAAAAGAGCCGCGGGCAAAATTCACTCGTCGTCGCGCGACGAGTGTCGCCTTCATCGATGGTGAAGCTCACGATGCTCGCGCGCGTGGCGGACGGCTTGCCTCTCGCGGAGGGCTTGGAAAGCGACCGGCAGGCTGATTTAGAGACGTACAAGCAACAGGCGAAGAGTTTGTTTAAGAAGCTCGGCACGGGCCCGCCCCCCCCGTCAAGGATGAGCTACGAGTCTGGGCCGTATTTCCTCCACTACATGATCGAGGGCGGTGTGTGTTACCTCACCCTAACCGACCGGGGTTATCCGAAAAAACTGGCGTACCAGTACCTGGAGGATTTACAGAAAGAGTTCACGAACCAGCACGGCCACGACTCCATCGAAACCGTGGCGCGGCCGTACGCGTTTATTAAATTCGACACCTTCATTCAAAAAACCAAAAAACTGTACCAAGACACTAGGACGCAGCGGAACTTGACGAAACTAAACGAGGACTTACACGACATCCAGAACGTAATGAGCCGTAATATCAACGACATTCTTGGTCAGGGCGAAAGGTTAGACCACGTGTCTTCCATGTCCGAAACCCTGCGAAACGAAAGCAGAAAGTACAGTTCGCGAGCCAAGGATCTTTCGCGGCAAGCGCTTATTCAGAAATACGCCCCCATCGCGGTGGTGATCGGGTTCGTGCTGTTGCTGTTGATCGGACGGCACTGGCTGTTTTGAGGAGAGCAAGGTTCCGAGCCGTGTAAAGCAGTCTTGTCGTCTAGCAGTGTAAAGTCCAAGACCTTATTATGTCATCCAGCGAACATGCGTTCCGGACGTCGTGACGCGCGTCGAGCGTACCGTGCGGCGGTCCCGAGGACTTTTGTAACACGCGTCGAGCGTACCGAGGACTTCGTAATACGCGTCGAGCATACAGTCTGAGAGTATTCAGCATAGAAAGACTTACGTGATTTATGCTCGATTTATACAGGCGAGCATAGATAGTAACCACACTACGTGACATCCTAACCACTTCCTCCCGCTACACTATATGAGTACTTAGTCATCTTTTGTCGCCCAGAACCGGTGCTTCATCGCGTGCACGTACGTCTGGCCCGGGCGCAAAACGCAGGTCGCGAATTTGTCCCCCTGGTTAACGCTGTCCGGAAAGTGCTGCGTCTCCAAGCAAAGGCCTTGGTGTTTGTGGTAGGGCGAGCCGTTTTTGCCGACGTGCGCGCCACCACCCAGAAAGTTTCCCGTGTACAGCTGTACCCCCGGTGTGTTACAGGAAACCTCCAAGTGACGTCCACTTCGGGGCTCAAACACCTCCGCGCAGACGTGCGTTTCTTTCTTTTTCGCGTCGTCGTTGTACCTTCTCAACGCGTAGTTGTGGTCGAACCCAGTCGGGTCGTCGTCGATCGTTTTGGGCGGTAACAAATCACCAATTTTTCGCATCACCGTGAAATCGAACGGCGTGCTTTTCACGGCAACCAGCTCACCGGTGGGCACGCACGTTTCATCCACGGGGGTGTATGTATCCGCGTCGACGCGCAGATGGTGATCCATCGCGGTTATCTTCTTCATGCCGGAAGCACCACCACCTTTTTTGATTTCAGAATCACCCCCAACGCCTCCGTTGTGGCCCGCCAGGTTGAAGTATGTGTGCTGCGCCAGGTTCACGGGGCACGGCTGGTTCACGGTGGCGGTCATGGTGGTGTGCAGCGTGGCGCCGTTTCCGTTTCCGGAACGGTCGGGTTCCAACCGGTACTCCACGTCAACCGCGCATTGCCCGGGGAACCCCTCTTCGCCGTTGGGCGAAACGCGCGTCAGCCGGACGGAAGTGCCGTCTTCCGATTTGGACGCGACCGTCCACCAGTACCGGTCGAACCCCTTTCCACCGCCGTGTAAGCAATTCGGGCCGTTGTTCGCGACTAGTGTGTCGTACGTCTTCGTGACTCCGTCTTCGTCGACGAGGGAAAACTTGGCACCCGCGATGCGGTTCGCCACGCGTCCCACGATGGCGCCGAAATACGGGCGCTCTTCCGTCCCGTCGTACGATGCAAAATTGTCGTACCCAAGCGCGACGTCGTCCACGTCTCCGTGTTTATCAGGCACCAGGATTTTGACCAGCGTCGCGCCGAAAGGCGAGACGTGCACTTCGATGCCTGGAACGGCGAGGACGATGGTTTTAAGGGAATCGCCTGAAGCAGGGGGCTCGGCCATCGCGATCTCGAGGTGTCAAAACAACTGACACGCCAAAAGAAAGTCGCAAAAAGATGAGTCACAAATATTCGGTCTTCTGGGAAGCCTCGAGGCACAACAACGACGCACACGACGCGGACACAAAACCATCCACGCATCCAACGCGATGTCCGGTAAGAAAGCTCGCGCGCGAAAGCAAAAGCGCGAGCGCCGCGAGGCTAACGCGGCCCACACGGCTAACGCGGGCGAGGCCTTCCTCCGCCTCCCCAACCACCTGGTCGTCACTCACATTCTCAGATCTGATCATGGCGATCACCACAACTCCCGCGAGCCTTGCCGACGCGCAAGACGCCATCCCGGGCCTTCTCGACGACATCGTCGTCACTCACATTCTCAGATCTGCGCATCTCGACGACCCCGCCGATCTCGCACGGCTCCCAGCGGTGAGCCGCGCGATGCGCGACCTGGTGGCGGAAACGGGGCTTCGATTTAAGGAGCTTGATGAAAAGCGTGCCGTAGAGCTCGGATGTGTAACCGCGGTGCAGCGCATGGAACGACGAGGTCGCCTGTCGCGTCAAGAACTCCTTTGGCAGGCTCTCAGGCAGCGGCGAGGAGCGGACAGCTCGAAGAGTTGAAGGCGTTGCGCGCGGACAGCTGGCCGTGGGACCGGGACACGTGCTCGGCGGCGGCTTTGGGCGGGCACCTCGAGGTGCTGCAGTGGGCACACGCGAACGGCTGCCTTTGGGACATACGCACGTGCCATAAAGCTGCGGAGGGCGGGTATCTGAAGGTGATACTGTGGGCGCGCGCGAACGGATGCCCATGTGCCGAGAACGAGCTGTAAATTGCCGCTGAAAAGGGCCACGAGGCGGTAGTGCGGGCGCTGATGGAGTTGGGTGCGCACGTCAAGAAGGCAGCGGATGACGGATGGACGCCGCTGAACATCGCCGCTGAAAAGGGCCACGAGATGGTAGTGCAGGCGCTGATGGAGTTGGGCGTGGACGTCAACAAGGCGGTGGATGACGGCGCGACGCCGCTGCTCGTCGCTGTTCATCGGGGTCACGAGATGGTAGTGCGGGCGCTGATGGAGTTGGGCGCGGACGTCAACAAGGCGGTGGATACCGGGGCGACGCCGCTGTTTATCGCCGCTCAAAACGGCCGCGAGACGGTGGTACGGGCGTTGATCGAGGCGGACGTGGACGTCAACAAGGCGGAGGATAACGGTGCGACGCCACTTTACATTGCCGCTAATAACGGCCACGAGGCGGTAGTGCGGGCGCTGATCGAGTTGGGCGCGGACGTCAACCAGCCGACGGATAACGGATGGACGCCTTTGGCCATAGCCGCTCGACAGGGCCACACGGCGATAGTTCAGATTCTCAGGGATGTCGTATTGGTCCAGATGCAGCATTTGTCTTTGTAATAAAATAAATCGCCTGAGGCAGAGGAGAGGGGCTCCGGCCATGCGATCTCGGTGGCAAACAACTACACCAAAAGATGAGTCACAAAAGTGCTCGAAAAAGGGCAACCCACTGGGGCATGGGTGCAATAGGGGCCACGCACCTAGAGTACCGTATAACCGTAATAAGTGCAGACTACGTCGCATAGCCGAGACGAATCGCCTTCCCCGCTGGATTCGATTCCATTCGAAAGCCTCGAACGACGTCGTTTCGCGGACGCGAAAAGACAGTTACTGGCAAGCGACAGTTACGCCTGTTTTCGCGCGATGATCGCATTCACGCCGCGCGTCACGACCGCCGCTTTACACAGACCGCCGCGGTTCCCATCGTTCCGTACCTTCCGTACCACACAAGGCAAAGTAATAACCAAAAAAATGGCCGCCGTATTCGCGCTCGGCGCGCGACCCGTGGGCGAACTCCGTGTCATCGCTCAATCGAATGTCTCACGTCCGCGCATCACGCGCGTCACATGCCGGCCGGTACCCGCGGCTCGCGGTCGCGTTGCTGGTGCGGCGATGCCCGGCATGCCGGTATCAAGAGGCGTGTCTGTGAAGCTGTCAGCTTTCGAACACAAACGCGTTGAACTCAGCTCGACTTACTCGTTAGCCACCACGGAAGCGACCACTCCGTCGTCGCCGGAAACGAAAGCTGCCGTCCCCGCGTCGTCGCGAATCGCCGTCCCCGCGTTCGCCTTCTCCGCAGCCGTGTTGGCGATGTCCCCCGCCGGGCCCGCGAGCGCCGCCGCCACCGCAGTCGCCACCATCAACCAAGCCGACACTGCGTGGGTGTTGATCTCCACAGGTACGCCTCATTCATCACGCCAACGCCGGAGACACACGCGCTTTACCGAACGCGCTCGTTCGCCTTTTCCCGACGGTCCCAAGGGTGCTCATTTTCCCGGAGTTTCGGCAGCCGTTTTCGCAGATCGGGGTGACTTTAATCGCGTATGACTTAAGAATAGACGGCCAAAAGCGCCACATATATTCACCTGACTGACCAAAAACCACCCCCCACGCACGCATCGACTCATCACAGCCTTGGTGCTGTTCATGACCATCCCCGGCCTGTCCGCGTTTTACGCCGGCATCGTGAAACGCAAGAACATGCTTTCCGTGCTGATGCAGTGCTTCTCCATAACCTGCGTCATGACCTTGCTGTGGTACGGCGTCGGGTACAGCCTGTGCTTTTCGGAGATGGGCAACGGCGTGTTGGGCGGCCTCGACAAGGTTTTCCTACAAGGCATCACCAAAGCGTCAATATGGGAAACAATCCCCGAAGCCCTCTGGGCGCTTTACCAGATGACCTTCGCCATCATCACCCCCGCGCTGATGGTTGGCAGTTTCGTGGAGCGCATGAAGTTCTCCGCCGTGATGTGGTACTCAACCTTGTGGATGTTCGCCGTGTACTTCCCCGCGTGCCACATGGTGTGGGGCCCGGGCGGCGCCATGGCCGCCGCGGGGGTGCTTGATTTCGCGGGCGGGATCGTGGTGCACATCACCGCGGGTATCGGCGCGCTGGTGGGCGCCATGGTGTTGGGCCCTCGGAAAGAAAACAAAATGGTCCCCGGTAACCTAGTCCTGACCGTCTTGGGCACCGGGATGCTGTGGGTGGGGTGGTACGGGTTCAACGGAGGGAGCGCTTTGAGCGCGGGCGCGGACGCCGCGTTCGCGTGCCTGGCGACGCAAATCGCCGCGGCCACCGCGGCGATGGTGTGGACCGCGCAGGACGTCCTTGAAACAGGCAAGGCGAGCATGCTTGGCATCGCCACCGGTTCCATCGCCGGCCTCGCCACCGTAACCCCGTGCGCCGGGTTCGTCGGCCCCGCCGGGGCGTGTGTGCTTGGCGTCGCCGCCGGCGTGGTGTGCCGGTACTTCTCCCTGGTGTTGAAAGAAAAGTTCGGGTACGACGACAGCTTGGACGTGTTCGGCGTGCACGGCGTGGGCGGTTTCGTTGGTAAGTATTTCCCATTTACCACATTCCGCCGACTGATTGCCCATACAAGACTGACATTTATTTTATTTCTATCAGGGACGTGCTTGCTCGGGATCGTCGCCGCGCCAGCGCTTGGCGGTTTCAACTTCTCAACCTCAGTCGGCCAGCAGACCGTGATTCAGTGCGTCGCCGCGGTGGGCACCGCGGTCTACACCGCGGTGGCGTCTTATGTCTTGTTGCTTCTGGTCAAGAAAATTGTCGGCGGCGACTTGCGCGTCCCCGCGTCTGCGGAGCAAGGCGAAGGCCTGGACCAGTACTGCCACGGCGAGCAGTGCTACACCTTGAGCCACGGCGAATTGGAAGGCGGGCAACCCGTGGACGTGCCCGGGTGGAACACCGCGGTCACGGCGCCCGAACCCGTGGCGACGTAAGGGCACCAAGGGCGGTATTAACGCCCTGGTGGTAAGGGAGGTGCTTTAAAAATATGTATAGCGTGAACAAGACAATTCTTTAATATGGAACCGACTTTTGTACTTTTGTACCACGCGTACTCGCTTTCTTGGTAGATACCACGTTTCCATTCTGGGTGACGGAAAATCTGTTCGATCCTATAAAACCCTACGTACTATGTACGCTCATGCCCTTTCTTTTTCTCCTCTCCTCTCTCCTGCCCTGTATTTATAGTTGTCAGTAGGCGGTATTAAACACTCACGGGCTGGTTTGCCGGGGGGCTGCCCTAAAATCGTCTATGCATGCATCGCGCGTTGAGCCTTACACGCCGGGCACTTGCCTTTCACCTTGCCGTGGGGGCACGGGTTGCACTCCGCGCAGAAGCGTTTCAGCCTGCCGTGCGGACAGGGGTTGCACTCCTCGCAGTTGCATTTCAGCTTGCCGTGGGGGCAACTGATGCACTCCTTGCAGTTGTTTTTCGCCTTGCCGCAGGGGTAGGGGTTGCACTCCGCACAGTTGCTTTTCCGCCTGCCGTGGGGGCAGCCCTTGCACTCCACGCAGAAGCTTTTCAGCTTGCCTTGGGGGCAGGCGTTGCAGTCCACGCAGTGGCCTTTCACCTTGCCGTGGGGACAGGGGTTGTACTCCGCGCACTTGTTCTTCACCTTGTCGTGCGGACAGGGGTTGCACGCCGCGCACTTGTTTTTCACCTTGCCGTGGGGGCAGCCCTTGCACTCCGCGCAGAAGCTTTTCAGCTTGCCGTGGGGGCACGGGTTGCACTCCGCACACTTGTGTTTCAGCTTCCCGTGAGGGCAGGGGTTGCACTCCGCGCAGCTGCTTTTCAGCTTGCCGTGGGGGCAGGGGTTGCACGCCACGCAGCTGCCTTTGAACTTCCCGTGGGGGCAGGGGTTGCACTCCGCGCACTTACGTTTCACCTTGCCGTGGGGGCAGGGGTTGCACGCCGCGCAGTTCTCTTTCCGCTTGCCATGTGGACACCCGGTGCACTCCACGCAGTTCTTTTTCAGCTTGCCGTGCGCGCACCGTTTCTCGCCCATGGCGCACCACGTAAGGTTCCGCCGCACAAACCCCCGCGTGCCGCTCTCACGTCACGCCAACCGCCCCCGGGTTGTGAGGCCAGCCGGGCGACATCTCGGGGCTTTTCGTTGGAGTTGGGTCGACCGACCACGATTCGCGATTTTTGGAGTCTCCGAGCGCACGCAAGCCGCAAGCACACCGTTATTCTCGACAAAAAGATTCACAACGATCGGCGTGGGAGGCGCGTGCTGTGTGCTGCGATGGACCCGCGCGACCCGATGAGCCCTGGCAGCGGCGGTTCGCGTTTGCGGGATGTTGGTCGGACCGTGACGAGCGAGGCGGCGGGCCACATCGACCGGCTTAAAAAAAGCGAGCGCACCAAGATGGTGGTTGACAAAACCGTGGACTGGACCGCGGAGGCGTTGAATGACCCGGGCGCGACCGCGGATCGTTTGAAGGAACAAGTCAACCGTTTGTGGAGTGAAGACGAGAAAGTCGTCGCCGCGAAACAGCGCACTAAGGAGATGTTCGAAAACGCGCTGGCTGATGAGGAGAAGATGAACAAGGTACGTAACCGAGCCCGTCGTGCCGATGGGTGCGCGACGCGAAGCCCTTTTTTTTTGTAGTTCGCCGTGGGTGGAGACCAAGAGTACCGACCCACTTCCAAATGAACCACACACGCGCCCGGATCGCGTGTTCCCACCGCGATCGATACGCGAACCAAACCGGGTGTGAAACCGGTTTCACAATTCAACACCCACGAGACGAACCACGGACACGACCGCCAAGTGCCGAACGAACGCGTCAACTGACCCGACCATCCCTAAACTCGATCCCCAAACGCCACATCCATTTTTTTTTTCCATTTCATCATCTTTCAAAACCCAACCAGGCCCGAGGTGTTTCCTCCCGGGTTTTCGGCCTAGTCGAGAGACTCGCCTCGAAAGGCCAGGGCAAGGTGAGCGAGACTTTCGGGAGCGCCGCGCTTAAGCTAAAAGGCTTGCTGGTTTCGGAAAAGGATAACAAGCGGTTAGTTGAAAACGGCGGCGAAGTCGCGCGAGACGTTTGGAAAACGCTATCGCAAAGCGCCGGCGAGAACGACGCGTTTGGGGATATAAAAGAAACCGTGACCCGAATAATGCAGAGGCTGAAAGACGTGATGAAACAGCTGCAGGACGACAAGCTGCTTGTGGAAAAAAGCCGGGAGGAGGAAGAGAAACGCGCGGACGCGGCGGAAGCCGAGGCGTTTTCGCGAGGTGCGTTTTTTTTTTTTACCCGTCGGGCGTATCGGGCTGTATGGAGTACAGTCTGACGGTCTGACACTCGTCCGAACCCTACTACCTACCCCGGCTTCGAACCGATGCCCGAAACCTGTCATTTAACTCGACTAATCACCTCCTACCTCCCCAACGTTACCCCGACTGTTTGCCCCTACCCTAAAACCTCTGTAGCCAAAAACGCCGGCGCCGACGACGCCGCCGCCGCGGGCGCCGCCGCCGCAGCGAGGGAGCTCACCGGGCACGTCACGTTCACCACGGGGTCGGACGGGAGGCTTGTTGTGACGAAGGAGAGTGGCAGTGACGGAAGCGATAATCGCTTGGGGAAGCTCGCGACGGAGGGACGGGGTGTTTGGGAGGACGTGCGGGCGGATGCTAAGGTTCAGAAACTGCTAAAAGAAGAAATCGCGCCCGGGTTCGAAAACTTGATAAGGGCCTCGGTGGAGGTTGTTTGCGATTTAATGTCCGCGCTGGAGTTACCAAGAGTGGACGGTATTTACGACTCACCCCTAGGCTCGGTGTGCTACCACGTGGATGACTTGAAGTTCTCCGAGTTCCGCGTGGCGCCCAACGGGTTGCGCGTGCAAAACCGGACGGGCGAAAACGGCAAGCGCGCCGGGTTCGGAAGCACGGTGTACGTATTGCGCGTTTCCCAAATCGCAACCCTGTGGAGGCCCGATGATTACTTTGACTGTTTACTCATACCAATCCCTCATACACATGGCCCGAAAGACTGACACTTTTCGTTACAATCACAGATCCATCGAGGGCATCAAAACAAAAATGAACGACATCAAGTTCGCGTACTGCGAACACCCGCGGAACTGGGGTGTTGTTGACGGCGAGGGTTTGTGTACGGTGAAAGTGGACGGCGCGCAAGTTGGCATTTCGTACGACATCGTGGTGAACACGCCGGAGCTGATGCGTCTTGTTAACCGGGGGGTGGAGCTTTCGAAGGATGCGCAGAAAGTCGACGCACTGAAGGAGAAGGTCAAGGCGCGGTTCGGGGGAGGTACTACGAACACGACCGACCCGGCCGAAACGAACAGCAACAAAGGCTCGCGGCGAAACTCCATGGATTCGTTCCACAGCGCGGACGGTGAAACAGTGGGGTCGCCGGGGGTCTCGCCGGGAAACTCGATGAAAAAACACAGGAACCTTTCCGCAAAAAGAAAAAACGCCTCGCACGCCGACGCCGACGCCGCGCTGGACGGGATGTTTGGCGGCGGGATTTTCGGCGGCGGCGGACCTCTGGATGAGGAAGGCAGTGACGAAGGACAGTCCAGCGGGGACAGTGATGACGACTACGAAGCCGCCCGCGAGAACGGCGAGGAAACTAGTAGCTCCTGGGGGTGGGGCGTGGATTCGCTGTGGGGGGGTGGCGCGGCGGCGTCGCCGCCGGAGGAGAACGAAATAGCGGCGCGCGCGCGGGCGGAGGAACTGAGCGTCCCGTTAACAGCTGAGCAGAAAGAAAAGCTCGAGAAACACAGGCAAATGTTGAGGGATTTGCTCGGGGAGGAGTTCGTGGTGACGGAGCCGGTTGTGGAGTTGAGAGTGCACGCCACGTCAATCGCGGTCGGCCAGCTGGACGTGGAAATCGGAGGGACGAGCGCGGCGTGGTTGTACAACATGATCGCGCTTGTGTTGACGCAACAACTAAGAGGCACCATCGAGGAGCGCATCAACAACCTCACCGTGCGGCAGCTCGGGAAGCTTTCCGGGACCGTGGAGGCGTACAGCGCTGGTTTGATTAAAGTCACGGTGGTTCGTGATGACGACGAAACCGAGGACGAGCCGGAGCAGTCCATGCTGGGGAGCTGGGTCTCGGGGGGGGGGCTTGGGAAGCTGCGCAAAGACTGCGGGGATTGGGGAAAAGGGTGGCGTTGTTCGCACTGGCAACCCGGGGGGGTTATTAAACGCACGCCGTCCGCGCGCGGTGAGATCATGCAGGCGGACGGGAGCCGGGAACTAGCGCCGGAAAGCGTGGAAAGTGTCGCGGCGGGGATTGGGTCACTCAACGTGGTGACGGAAAGCGAGAGCGACGAGGAGGACGACGGCGGCCTAGCGGGCGCCGCCGCGGGGTCGATGTTCTGAGCACAGTGCGGGCGGTCAGTATTTTTATTTATTTAACAAACACGTTACTCGCCCATCCTTTCTTCCGAGGAGCGGAGGCGGTTGGTTTCCCAAAAGGCGCCGGCTTCGATGATTCGCTTTTTTTTAAAAGCCCGCCCGCGACAACTGCCGCGACGGCGATCGCGAGGCCGACCAGACCGAAGGAAATGGCAGAGATAGCGTCTGTAGCAGAAGCAGCTTCAATAGTCGCCGCTGCTGCTTCCTTCACCGGCCCCGCCGCCGCTGCGGCCGCTGCTAACACGGACACCGCCGCGGAGCCGTTTCCAAAAGAAGTCGTCCCTGTTTCTTTTTTGTTTTTATATTCGTCTCGCTCCGTCTCGCTCCCCCCGCACCCCGGCGGGACGATCCGCAGAATTCGGTCCGCGTTTTCGGGGATACAAAAGATAACCCCGTTTTTCCCCAAGAACCCGCCTTGCCACTTGTCTCCAGTCTCGGCGAGGTCGCCTATGAGGGAACAGTCTAAAGTAACCGGGTCGATTTTCAAAACGCTTCGCGCGTCGCCGGGCACTGCGAATGTAAAAGAAAAGTGTCAGTCTTGAGTCTCGAGTATGGGTGTACTGTATGGGCAAACAGTGCACTTGTGATGTATGTAGTTGCAACAGATGCTAGTAAATGTTACCGCCGTAGTGCACTCAAAGAGGGGCATCAAACAGTGTGCCTGGATTTGGGAAATGCAAACGTACCCGCGTACAAACACCCGTCCGGCGCGAGCACCGCGCCTTGCCACTTATTTTTTATGTCCGGCCCCAACCGGCCTTTGCCTATTGTGGTGACTGTGTCGTCTGTGGTGTCTATTCGCAAAACGCAGTCCGTATCGCTGGGCATCCCAAACACGTTCCCGTTCAAGTCGCAAGTTCCGCCGCCCCATTTATACTTGCCAGGAAACGCCGGTCCGATCATCTCGGTGGTTCCCTTCGCGCAGTCTATTTTCAGCACCCGCGGGGCGTGGCTGGGGAAGGCGTATATGCACCCGTTCGGCGCGAGCACGCCTCCGTGCCACTTCCACCCGCCCTCGACTGACGAAAAGTCTCCCAATATCTCACACCGTTTCGTCTCCGGCGTGATTTTTAAAACGCCGTTCGCCTTGTAGGGCATCCCGTAAACGCACCCATCAGGCCCCCGGATTCCGCCGTACCACTTGTTCGTGCCTTCCGGTAACAAACCTTCCCCGAACGTGGACACCTCCTTGGTTCGTGGGTCTATAAAAAGCACCGCATCCGCGTTGCTGGGAATGCCGTAGATGTTGCCGTCCAGACCTGCCGCCGCGCCGTGCCACATCCACTTCCACTTTTTTAGATTTTTTTGCTGCGGCGTCTGGAGGTTGCCGATGGTGGTCACCTCGCCCGTCGCCGGCGTTATTTCCAACACCCTGTCCGCCCACGCGGGAATGCCTAAAATCGTGCCCGTTAACGTGCGTATGCCGCGTAAATATTTGTACTCACGCGTGCCAAGAGCCTCGCCGTGCGTCGTGACCTCGCCCGTGCCCGGCACCACCTTAACAACCCGTCTGTTGTTCGAAGGCACACCCCAGATAGATCCATCCTCCGCCACCGCCGCGCCCAGCCACTTGTGCTCGCCGGGAATGCACGGGCCGAACTCCTGCACGATTGTGTCGGTACTCGCGTTGAAGGGACACGGGCCGGAGGGGCTCGGCACGTGCGTTTCAGGCGCGGCTGTCGCGCTCGCCTCGCGCGCCGAGACCGAGTCCGGTTGGAAGTTTTTGCCCCGTCCCATTTGGAGTCGGCTTCTTCTTGTTCTTCGGGGAAACACTCCTAAGGCCGAGGGAAACACCTGTGCGGCGTGCATACACAGGGCAAATACCACAAAGCGGCGATCCACGAAGGACAGAGGCGCGAGTGGCGCGGCGCCACGGACGCGCGACCGTTGTGCCGGGGCCGAAGCGAAAAGGCGGCGGAGGGGCGGTGAAACTTGGAAAATAGTTGGAAAACAGATTTACTAAACTCCATCGGTCCAGTCCTTCGTCGCACACGACCACGCGCGCGATGTGCTCTGTGGCGCGCGCGTGTTCGTATCTCGCCGCGCGTGTGGCACCACAGGTATCGGCTCGAGGCACGCGAGTGGGCCGGGCTCGTGACGACCGTCGGGGAACACACGTCGTGACCCGTGTTGCGAAGAAACGGCAAACGCAGGGCTGGACCGCCGTGAATGACACCGATGATGTCGTATCAGAAGTGTACCTCGCCTCGATACTCAACCACCGGTCGTGCCGCCGAGCCTTGACCGCGGCGCTTGAGCTGAGCGTGGAGGGGTGTTTCCAGGCGTACGACGAGGGCGGGCGGGTCATGTCCTTGGAAGGGTGGCTCTTGCGTGAACTTGGAGAGAACCTTTTGGCGAACAAAGACGAAAGCGAAACACGGAGCGCCGGGTTTTCGCCAGCCGGGATGCTACGGAAAGTGCTGAGGGATTCGTCAAGTTTTCTACGCGTTGACGGTGAGGAAGCCACACAACTAATAGCGCAGACGCTTAAGGAAAGGTTCACCACAAGAAGACAGATGTTGCGGGATGAAAAAATATGCATAACCTGGAGGGGCGTCGCGACGAACCTGTCCACGATGAGCCGAGTACAAACGGTTGACGTCTCCACGGTTCTCGCCTGCCCCGACGACGACTTCGCCGCGCTTGTTACCGCGCTAAACGCAATCGGGGACGATGAAAACGTGAGTAGCCGCCCGTCTGCGGTAAAAGCAAAAGGCGTGTTCCTAGCCAACGCGGGGTGGTCATCAAGGGGAAGCCACCTGGGAGGTCATCCGCCGTGAAGCGAGGGGTCGCCGCTAGTCTTTTATGACCTTTTGACTCAAACCATAAAAGCAGTCTCTCAGAGTTCGACCCTCCCGCCAAACAGCTCCACTTTTCCCAAAAACATCGCAACCTCAGGGAACACCAGCTCGGGCGCCCGTTTTCCGCAAAGCAAGTCGTAGTGCGAAAAGTGCGTCCCTCCATCGACGAGCATGGCTTCCAACGCGGCGTCGCTTTCGGAACGAGAAACGCTTTGTTGTTTTTTGTCACTCGGCTTTTCAGAGTTTGCCTTTTGCTTTTTTTTCCCTTTTTCCTCTTCTCCCGTCTCTCCCTCCCCAGAAGAGCCCCTCGGCATCGGCCCGTCCCCGAAGCACACGAACCGCGCGCCCGCCGCGAGCGCGGTCGCCGCTACCTGCGCCGGGGGAATCACAGGGTCGCAATCCCCGGCCAGCATCAACAGTTTTGGTCGGCGCGACCGAAGCAGGTTCAAGTACAAAGCGTTTTTGTCAAACGAACCCGAACCAGCGCGCATTTCCGAAAGCACAACCTCCTCCACGGTGGCGTCCCCAGCTTTAATCTGCGATATATTAGCAGCAAAAGCAGAAGTAGTATCTCCCCATCCCTTGAAGCTTTTCTTGGCTCGCCGCTCGGCGCGCCGCTTGGAAGCCGCGTCCACCGCCCTGTCGCGCCGCGCCGCCGTTTCATCCCGGGTCGCCAAGCCGCCCGGCGCGAAAAGCGTGGCCATTTGCAACACCAGCCTTAACGGGACGTTGCCGAAGCCAAAGTACAGAAGCGTGCGGACGTTTTGGGGCGCCGTGGCGCCGGGATAGCACGTACTCAAGCTGACCGCGTTACGCTCCCAAAACGTTTTCAGCGCGTCGTCGTCTTCGGTTTCATTTTTAAGTGACTCCTGATCTTTTTTTGCGTCCAGACTTTCTTTGTCCTTCAGCCGGTCCCTCGGCGCTCCCTTGATCGCCTCAATCGCCATGCCTTGCCCTACGCTGAGCGGCCCTAGGGGTAACTGCGGAACGCCTTTTGAGTTTTGCCAGAAAAGTGTCAGTATTTCGTAATGTGTATGAGTAATTACTCTGGACATTCGTCAAAACAGTCGGCGGGATTTGGGAAATCAACACGTACCTTTCCCGCCGTACAGAAAGTCAGGCACGATTCCCGCCACCGCGGCGTACCGCGCATACGTCGAGGAGTGCCCTTTTTGGTTATCGCTCACGTCGGATACTTCCAAACAAGACGCCACGGTGACGGCGCGCGCTATTTGCCACTCGGCAAAGGGAACCGATTGTTTTGAAATGGACGAGTTTGTTTCGGTACCTCCGGCTTCGTCTGCAGCATTCCTCGCATCAGATTGTGAGTCTATGTCTCTCACCTGCAGGTTGTCAACCGCCCCGGACGCGAGCCCCATAACAAGCATGCCCCCCATGGAGTGCCCCACGGCGCACAGCCGTTTTACCCCGCACACCGAAGACACGTACCCGCACGCCACGGGCAGGTCTTCCCGGAGGTACGTGTCGTAATCGAAGTCCCCGAAAGTCGGCACGTGCTGCTGAGATAAATAAAAGAAAGTGTCAGTCTTGTGTAAGCAAACAGTCGGAGGGATTTGGTGAAATACAATCCTTACCTTCGGGGTGCCTTCTTTGTCCACCCACTGCCCAGGCGATTGCCAAGGCCGCGCGAACCCCACGCCCCGGCACTCCACGATCCACACGTCGTGGCCGTCCTTTGCTAGTTTTCGTGCTAAAGAGTTCTTCTCGCACACATCGAACGTGTACGCGTTCGACGCGCAGCCGGGGACGAAAAGACACGGCATCTTTTGTTGTTACACGATAAGTGTCAGTCCCGTGTTGGGCGTGTATTGGACGTGTATTGGACGATGTATGGACAACAGTCAGGGTAATCTGTCCGAACAGTCACCAGCGAAAGGTCCGAACCGTGACCAGCGTTAGAGGTAAAACAGTGTGTGTCGGATTTGGGAAACGCGCAAGGCCGTACCTTTTCGTGATGCGACCCCCCGGCGCCTTTGACGAAATCGGAATCGTCCCACATCGAATCGGGGGACGTGATACACGGAGTCGTCCAAGTTACGTGGTCTGTTCTGCAGTCGAATGCCTTTGCTTTGTACCGGAGTAACGCAATTGACCACCCCGAGTTGGGAACAGGCAGAAAGTGCATCTCGTCGCACCCCAAGCCCAGCCTGGCTTTGTCCGCGTGTGACAGGTTCACGATTTCAAGAGCAGGCGGGCGACTGTTTGCCCATACGCTGGCGCGATTTCGTTCCAAGCGTCCCGCCGCCCACGCGTTAACGCCGGTAAAAAACGCCCCAAACCCCAGCGGGTCCGGCTCGGAAAGGAAAAATGTCTCCATGTCGTCCTCAGCGATCCAGCTTGCAGCGGCGGCGCGCCAGTCTGTTTTCGTTTTCGTTTTTTTGGTTTTTTTCGAATTGTTTTTTTTTTCTTCATTCCGCGACCCGCCGGTTCTGTCGGTTCGTGTTTCGTCTCTCACGTCTCGTCGTCTCTCGGCGGCTACAGCGTTGACCTTGTCCCTAGCCGCCCAGCCGAGCTGAGTGGCAGTCCATTTGCTCGGCGAGAGCCACGCGGTCCACTCGGCACGCGAACCGTTCGCGCCGGCGGTTCTTTTTTTTTCGTCTCGTTTCGTTTCACTCGCTTCCCCATCATCTTTCCCGACGTCATCCGTATCCACACTCGCGGGGTACGCAATCGCCCTCCCCATGGGGCGTTTCGTGTTGTCACACTCGTCGTCGTCGTCAAAGCTGCTGGAGCTCCACTGACTGACTTCGCGCGCGACCTGGCGTAACGGCCACGACGCGCCCACCATCACGCCCTCCAGGTTTCGCAACGACCAGCTGCTGGTCGACGTGGATCGCACCGCGTCGTCCATGTCCACGGTGCCCCCGACCGGAAGGTCATCCGTGGAATCCTCGTCGAACGAGTCGCTTGCGCAGGACACGTCGTCGTCCGCGTCCGCATCGATGGACAAATCGTCGTCCACCTGAGTGGAGTGGGACTGCTCGGGCGGCGGCACCGCGCGCGGACGCACCGTTCGGGACGACCTCGGGGACGCGAAGGAAAACGACGAACGTGTCGAGCCACGTGGCCTGGTGGCCCGTGAGAACACCACGCGTCGCGGCGGTCCCCGTCCCGCACTCGCGTTGAGTCGTGCGGTGTGTGCCGCGTCGCAGCGCGCCCCAGACGGCCCCGGGGGGGGCCGGCCACACGCGCGCATTCGCTCTGGGACGCCGATGGACTTCAAGCTGAGGCAGCACTGCACTGTTTTTTGGCGTCAAGTTGGCACGATATTTCTGTTTACGATCTCGTGCTCTGGAGAGCCATAGCCCGACCGTAAAGACGCACGGAATGGCGCTGAGATACCTTCTCGCGGGGTCCACCGCGGTGCGTCTTTCGATCCGTTTGTTCCATCCCGGGGTATTCGTTCCTGAGGCGCCGTCTCGCATCCGAAGCGCGCGACCGATCGCATCGCGAAAACATGAAACAGCCCACACCGCGGCGAGACTGTTAGCTCGTCGAGATTGCCCACACGACTGCCCGACTGCTGAACGTTTCATTACCTCCCCTTTCCTCTCACGTGTTCGTTCCCTTTCCAACGGCAATCCCAATCAATCAGGCGGTAGGCGTGTACTACGCCCCTGCTGCGTACAACCTTTACGAAGCCGAGTCCAAGGTCACCGTGGCGGAGAAATCGTTGCGAGTCGCCGAGACGAAAGCCTCGGGTTTCGAAACCGACATCGCGCGCGCGAAGAACGCGGTCGCGCGCGGCGCCGTTGAGTTCGCGAAAGCGCGAGCGGATGCGGTGTCTGCAGTAGAAGCGACGACTGCGGCGAGACAGACACAGGAAGCGGCAACGAGGGCGCTGGAGAACGCGCTGGCGTTGGAGGCGAAAAGCACGGCGCGGGTCTCCGCTATTCAGGAGGAGACGAAAAGAAATGAGTTGGAGCTCGTCCGGAAAACACGGGAGAAGGAAAACTCAGGGGCGGAGCGCGTGCGTTTGGAGCTCGCGGTGGGGAAAGCGAGGGCACACGCGGTGAAAGCCGCGGAGGCTATTTCCCTGCCGCCGATGGTTAAATGGTGAGACAGACTTGCGGTTTTTGGAAGCGTGTCGACGCGGTACTAATATGATAACGGCAGCGATATACGCGAGAGACCAAAAAGGTTTTTAATACACTCGGACACAAACTAGCTCGCCTCTTCCACCGCGCGAATCGCGTCTAGCCGCGCTTGCAGGTCATTGATCGGGACGCCTTGTGTTTCGCCTTGCGGTTCTGTTTCTTTCGGCGCCGCGACGGGCGCCACTTTCGTTTTCTCCGAAGCCGGCAAAGACACGGTAACCTCCCCCGCCAGCTCCGCCAGGATTTTGTTCACCTCCGCCTCCGTCTCCCCTTCTAAGTCATCCACCCCGTGAATGTCCTCCAACGCATCGTTCACTATTTCCTCGATCAACCCGCTTTTCGCCATTTCTTTGCTCATCTCGCGCATGCTATCCCTCACCGCCGCGTTTCGGGTCAAAAGGTTCATCGCCGATAACACCTCGGTGCTTTTTTCAAGATGCCCCACGCTGCGCACCGTCGCCAGCTGCTCAGTGAGCATCATGCTCACGCTGTTCATCTGCGCTTTGTTTTCGTGAAGCCGCGCGACGGTTTTTCGGCTTGACACGATCTCCTTGGCCAAAACACGCATGCTCCGAAGGTCCTCGCGCTTTGCGCAGTCTTTTATGCTCTTCTGGACACCTTTTTCTTCGCGCGTGATGTCTGGATTTTTTTTGGAAGAATGGAACAACGGATTGGGGATGGGCACGACGTGTCGCGGTCAGTTTTTGCCGTAGGGGCTTGAACGGGGAAACCGCAGTGCGGTAATATACCAGGTGTTGCGGTCGGCCGTGTCTCGTTTCGTGTCGCGAGCACGACGTGTCGCAAGCACAGCCTTCGGTGGGGATGGGGGAATGAATCTGCGTGCATTTCATCGTTCGCGACGTGACATTCATTTTCCCACCGTACCTCGGATCTGACGGTCCACGCCTCGCATCTCCGTCCGGATTTTGGTTTGCCACTCCCGAACCAGGTCCTTGGGTTCTTTCTTTTTGAACAGCGCCATGAATCCCATGGCGAGTTGGGGGGGGCGGGGGCCGCGCGCCACGCGTGTGCGTCTCCGCGGAGGTGACTTATTTGTTATTCCGAGAATGAAATAACCCCTGTTTTGCATCTGAAGATTTCCGCGCTCATCACAAGATTTTGGCCTCGGGACCCCCCTCCTCGCGCGGTCATTCCTTCGCCTCGCGTCCGCACGCGTGTGTGTTTCGAAGCGAGATGCCTCAGAACATTGTCGCGGCCCAGAAGGTTTGTGCGCGCGCGTTCGCCGTTCTCGCGTCGCTCGCCCGCGCGCGCGCACCCAACCCTAAAGATATTCGACCCCTGACTGGGCATTCGTACGGCGAGCAGACTGAAACAGGGGAATCCGACCAAACACGCCCCTACCGCGCGCGCTCCTCCCCCCTCCCACGCGCTGACCTCTCCCCTACACTCCCTCACGCAGGCCCTTCAGGCGGCCAAGGGGTATGTTCACCTCAGAAGCGGCGCCATGGTACGTCTTTTTCACCGAACGCGGGCCACTCGGGAACGGAACGACGGTGTGGATGTGACCCGCCCGCGAGCCACCACGGCTCGGACTCGTTTGTGACCCACCATCACGTTTGTAAGATGCAAAAAAAAAATGCTTTTACCTTTTTTTCCCCGCCTTCGCTGACCAAGCGTCCCCGTTCCCTCTCACCGCACAGGACAAAGTGACCTCCATGTTAATCCCCGCCGGGTTCGCCGTTACAGGTATCACATTGCTCGTGAAGGGCATCGACGACTTGAGCTGGGGCAAGAACAGGAAGGAGGGATTCTAATTCTCAAAAGGAGTTTTTTCGAGGAGTTGTGATTGAAACGCATTCGAAATTTCGCGATACGCGTCTAAAACGCCTCAACTCATCTCGCGTGTTTTCGGTACGGCGCCGGCGCCGGTCCCAGGCGTTGCAACGCACGCACTTCCGCGTCCGCGAACTGGCGCCACACGCGTTTCAGCTCGGGCGAGGTGACGCGCGCGCACTTTGTTAAGATCGCATCGCGCGCCGCTCGAGCGGTTTTCGCAACCTCTGATTCAACGTCGCCGTCGTCGTCGTCACCCCACGCCGAAGGGTCCACATCAAGCATCACCTCGCCGTCCTCGCCTGTTTCGCTTTGGCGGTACACAGACGGGTAACAAATCGGGCACCCGCAGTTCTCCGCGTGCGTGGCGAATTCGTTGGACAGTGCCGTTCCGTTCGATGGATCGACCGATTTATGCATCACTCGCGCGTCGTGTCGAAACGCGCACGCGTCTCCAAACCGGCACCCGCTTCGCGCGACGAAGTTCTGGCAAAGCACCTTCGAAACTCCGTGTACGAACCCGCAGGTTTCGCCCTTTGTGCACTGGCCTTGCCTCCAGAACAAACAAGGCAGCGCGTTGTTGGCGTTGTTGGATTGTTTCGCGTTGGACCCGCCGTGAGTCGTCTTTCGCCGTTTGTTGTTCGTGTTTGCCCGTCCGACTTTACCGGGAGTGCGTTGTGACCCATGCTCGGCGTGTCCGTCTGTGCCGTACCCGCCTATGGCAAACGCGCTTGATTTAGGTGGCGCGGACCCTCCGGCCACGGCGTGACGGTCATCCATACCGCCCATCGCCCACCCGGCGAGAAGCCCGGCGTACGCGCCCGCGCGCGATGTAGGCCGAGCGGGTGGCGTCGCCGCCGACGCATTCGCGTTGGAACCTCGACGTGCCTCAACCGCACCGGCCGCGTTGGGGTCACTTTCCCCGCCTCCACCAAGGAACGGCGCCTCGCCCTCCTCCATAACCACGGGGGACTCCAAGCGCGCCACACCTGAGTCGCCGACGCGCGACCCGAGGAGTGCCTGGGCGATCTGTACGTACCTCGACGCTGATTTGCGAAAATTTTGGCGACGTCGAGAGAAGGAGAGAGAGAAAAAGCGTCACTCCTCACGGCAGCTCGACTGGGTGTTCGTGACCTAACCACCCCTTTCGCGAGCTCGTGTTAGTTGTAATGGCGTGCATCAGCGCCTCGCTCGTCCCCAGAGTGGTGTCCAGTAGACGACGCGAGGCCGGCCGCGACGCGAATGGTGAAACACCGTCGTCATCAAAACACAAAACAGGCGCGCCATCCAGACGACACGTGGTCCAGGCCGCTGGCCTGGGGTCTTTGTTCCCGTGGGGGGACAAGATGGCGGCGAAGGCGGTTACTTTGAACAGCAGAGGGACCGGGTCGTCATCAGGGAAAAAAATCTCTGCTGGCCCCGCGAACGAAACCGTCACGGTCGTCAACGGCATGAGGCACAAGCGGTTGGGCGGTGGCGAGATTTTCGTTTCTGAGTTCGGGTTAGGCACGCAGCGCTGGGGCGGCGCCGATTTCAACTCGCCGGATGAAAAACTTTGCCACGAAATGCTGGACCTCGCGGTGCTTGAAAAAGGCGTCTCCCTTATTGACACCGCGGAGCAGTACCCGATTCCGAGTGATAGAGCACACCCGGAAGGCAACACGGAGAAGATAATAGGGAGGTGGCTTGCGAAAGATCAATCTCGCCGAGACAAAGTCGTGCTCGCCACGAAAATCACGGGCGGCGCCAACGTCACGAAGAAGAACATCAAAAAGGACCTGGAAGGCTCCCTGCTTCGCTTCGGGGTGGATCACATAGACATCTACAACCTGCACTGGCCCGCGAGGTACACGCCGCAGAGTAACTGGGGGCAATCCTTACAATACCATCTTGACACGGAACAGGTACGTATTTGTATTTCCCAAATCCCAACAATGTTTGCCCATACAAGACTGACACTTTTCTTTTACTATCACAGGCGCCGTATTACAAAAACCACGCGTCGTTTGGCGAAATCGTTGAAGCCATGTCGGAATTGATCGACCAAGGAAAACTTCGCGGGTGGGGCATGTGCAACGACAACGCATATGGGCTAACCGCGAGCTGCTACGCCGCGTACGCGCAAAACGGTCACGCCCCGTGTGTCATGCAGGTACGTGTTGCGTTTACCAAATCCTGACACGCTGTTCGGCCCGATTACGGGTGACTGTTTCCTGCTCTGTATGGAGTACAGGTTGAAAGTACTACCCTGTTTGCGCAATACAAGTTACGAAAGTTACGAACATGGCCCGAAAGACTGACACTTTTCTTTACCATCGTAGAACGACTTTTCCCTTATCAACCGCCGCGTCGAGGAAAACGGTTTATCCGAAGCGTCGTCGCCCGTGAACGAAAACGTGGGGTTCATGGCGTACAACGTTTTGGCCGGGGGCGTTTTGACGGTAAGGGCCTTTCCCAACTCCAAATCCAGGTGACTGTTTGCCCATACAAGACTAACACTTTTCCTTTTACAATCAGGGAAAGTATTTAGACGTCGCCGCGGCGGTGGACAACCCGAATGACAGAGAGCTCGCCGAAAAGTTGCTGAGCAACCCGAGAGGCAGGATGGACGACTACTCCTGGGGCAAGACGCTTTACCGGTACAGGAGCGGGCCCGCGGGCGACGCTACTCGCGCGTACGCCGCGCTCGCCAGCGACGCCGGGATGTCCCTCACCGAACTCGCGCTGAAGTGGGCCGCTTCAAGAGACGCGGTGACCACGTCGCTCATCGGACACACCAGTATTGACCAGCTACAAGAAACGTTACAGTACTATGACCAAAACGAAACCGACAAGTCGAAGCCGTTACCCGACGACCTCCTTTGGGAAGTCGACCGCGTGCATATGCGCAACCGCCTACCGATTTTCTCGAGCGACAGGGTCGGGGCGGACTGGGGCGGGGCGGGGGAAATAGGAGAAAGACTGCCGTAAAAACGGGTTTTAAGTGCGTACTGATCTGTTATTCAAGGAAAGGTCTATACGTTACTATTCATACAAGTCACCGCTATTTGCAAAACCGTTTAAACACTTCATCCCGACTTTTTCAACGCTTCGCAAAGTCAAGTCTTCGTGTCCAGCGCCAGCCACACCTCCCTGCACCTCGCCGCGGCGCGCCGCACTCTGCGTTTTGGGTCATCAAGCGCCATGGTCGCCGCGGCCGTGACTTCCTTCCTGTAAGGGTACACGCAAGAAAACGGAAGCGACGTCGCCGCCACGAGCGCTTCAAGGGACGTCTCGCGAACTTCAAGACAAGCCGTTGTTTCCCGTTTCTGAGTTTGAGTTTGAGTTTCCTTTTTATTTTGAGTTTCAGCATCATCAGCATCATCGCGACTCGCCGCGAGTTCGCACAGCGCGCGGAGCATCGCCCCCGCGTTCGCGTCCGCGTGCGTTTCCAGTGCGTTTCTTCCTCGGGGATCGGCGAAGAAGCCTGCGATTAGCACCACGGCGGCGGCGAGGGCGTCTGCGTCGTGGAACGGCGAGGTTACATCACTAAGCACTCGTGCCGCTTCGGGGAGCAAAGGCAGTATTTTCAAACCCGCCGCGAACGCGGCACTCCCGGGGGCGTGCCTTGACAGGTGCACCACCGCGGAGAGCGCGGCGGGGCGCACCGATTGTTTGTTTCCTGAGTCGTTACTCGTGTTATCCTGGATCCCTGAACTATTCGTGTTACCCTGGATCCCAGAACTATTACTGTTAGTGCCACCGAGCACCGCATTGCGGTTAGGGATCTGCAGCACCGCCAGCACGTCAGGTAAAGTCTGCGCGAAGAACTTTTGGCGGAAAAGAGGTTTCTCGACGCCGTGGTACACCCTCATCGCGCCGGCGCCGCCGCCGCCGGAGCGCATCGCCTCGCCCAGCGCCCTCGCCGCGTTCGCGGCGACGAGGCGGTTTTCGTGCGAAAGCAACGCCACCAGTGTTTTCGCGAAAACACGCGAACTGGGGTCGCCACGTTGCGCGAGCGCGCGAAGCACACCGCCCGCGGCGTTCGGTCCGGAGTGGTCAAAAAGGCCGAGCGACCCGACCGTGGCTACGCCGCCGCCGATCGCCGCGTCGAGGCCGCCGTTACCGCCGAGCGTCCCGCTCGCGCCGCGCTTGTGCACCAAAGAACAAAGCGCGTGCGATGCGGCGAGTTGGGATTTAGGCGTTGTTTGTGTGTCACTGAGTGTTGCCAAAAACGCAAGCGCGGAAGTCACCGCCACACCCGCGGCGGTGTCGAGAGGGTACGAAACATCAGGCCGCGCGCCCTCAAAGGTCGCCGTCGCGACGCGAAACGCGGCGTCGTTGGCGGAGCATCCGTCCGTCGTGAGAGAAGCATCCATGGAAGCGTCATTCAGTGGTGTATATGTAGCGTCCAGACGTGTATCTGACGACGTACCGCCCTGACGCGTATCAATCGCCTCGGCGTGGCGTCGCATTACGACCCTCTCCGCCTCTAAAAGAAGAGGACCCTGCGCAACCGCGTCGCACGCCGCAACCGCGGCGCGCGTCAAACGACACGCCGCGTCGGCGACGGTTTCACTACACGCAAACGCGTTAGCGTCACGGCCGGGCGCGTGTAACAGCGCGGCCGCGAGAAGCGCCGCGCGTAAGGACGTGTCACTTGACACCGAGTCTGCCGTCATCGCCGCGGTCTGCAGAATTCCGGGAGTTCTAAGTCCGGTTTTAGTGTTTAGGGGTAAAAGCACCGAAACGCCGCCGTCGACCCCGGCGAGCGCGTCCGCCAGCGCCGCGAAGGCGAGGGAATGTGTTTCACCTGAACCTGCCATGTTCGCGGCGCGCTCCACCACGGCGTCGCACAACGGCGCGAGCACGACTCTTCGCGTCACGGGCGCGGAGTGGACGACTCGCGCCAGGGCTTGGAGCGCTCTGCGTGCTTTTTCCACTGAGTCCGGCGACGAAAAGTCAGTCGCGAACGTTAGCAAGTTGGGCGTCGCGACTGTTTCGGCGGCGAACGCGATTTGCGCGTCGCCACCAAAACTCGCCGCCGCACCCAGCGCCTCCCCCGCTCGTACTCGCAGATCGTGTGCGCGTTCGGGAGAAAAAGAGTCTGAGATAAATAAAAGAATGTGTCAGTCGTTTATGGGCAAACAGTGTTGGGATTTGGGAAATGCAACACGTACCGTCGTCCGACGCCGTCGCCGCGGCGCAAAGCGCGAGCAACGCGTCGTTCACGTGACTCGTTTCGGTTAGCCCAAAACCTTTTGGGAAGGAAAGAAGCGTGCGTAAACCCGCTACGCCCAGTACGGCGCCGTCGTCGGTGTCAATACCCCCGGTGCCCTCGGTGTCGACAGGGTGCGTGGTGTCACGGTTCGAACCGCTCTTCCGAGCGGCGAAACTTTTAGTCGCCGCCGCGGCGAACAAACAAACAAGACGCGCGCCGGTTGTACCGAGCACGGATTCCGTGTCTGACCCGGACGATGACTCGTCGTGTCGCGACGCCCCGTCCAGCGCGCCGCACGTCGCGGGCGTCGCCAACACAAGCGCCAAGGGCGCGACCCCTGGCGCGATGCCGGACACGTCCCCATCCTCGCCGATACCCGCGGCGTCCAACAGCGGCGAAACGCCTGTTGCCAACGCCGCTTTGGCCGCGGCTGGCCCCGCGGCGGCCACCGCGCCTAACACGCGCCCCGCGGCGGCCACGATGGCGTGGCCGCGATTAGTAACTTCCGTTGCGTTCGAGCTCGCCGCAACAGCACTCGCGCTGGTTGCCCCAGACTCCTCCTCCTCGCCGCCGCAGCACCCGCCGCCGTGCGTATGCTCGTGCGGCGCATCTTCTTCTTTTTTGGTCGCCGCGTCTTTTTCTTCCCCGCACTTCCCTCCTCCGCAGCACCCCGAGGTTTTCGCCGAACTCGGCGCCAGCGCGGTCGCCGCGTCGCCGAGGCACGGGTCACACAGCGCCATTGCTGCGAGGCTTCCGTCGGGCGCGCCTCCGTCGCCGCCGCTCCAGTTCGCGGCGAACAAACGCGTGGCCCACTTCGCGGCGCCCTCCGCATCCAGGTCTGACCCGGCGGGCGGCCGGAGCAGCACTTGTCTCAGCGCTGACCACACCGCTGGGACGTGCGGCTTCATGGCGGCTTTACCGAACGCGGCACCGCACGCGGCTAAGCTCGCGAGCGCGTCCGCTACGACCAGGGGCGCTTTTTCGGAATCGACGCTCTCCAACACGTGCGGCACCGCGTACGGAGCGTACGTCGGGCTCGCGCACATCGCGTCCCGCAACGTGCTCGCGAGCTCGTCGTGCGTGACCTTGATCGCGTCTCCTGGTGGCGGCCGGAAGGATACCGGGAAGTACGCGGCGACGACGTCGTACAGTTCCTCCGCGGCGTTTTTAAACGCGTCTTTGTGTTGCTGCGACGGCGCGCTTTCCGCGCGCGCGCCGGCTGACCCGCAAAACGCCAAAGGCACATGTTTCCACAGCTCGCACACCAAAAGCACGTTCCGCGGGTCTTTTTCGCCGTCGCAGGACGCGATGAGCTGTTCAAGCTGTTCTTGTGGGGATTGCGAGCCCAGGGGCGGGCCTTTCGGCGACGCCGAGCCCGGGTGCGAACACAGCGCTAGTAACATCTCGTAGCTCCGGAACCGGTCGCCTTGGACCAAACTCGGGACGTGCACGGCTTCGAAGAGCTTGTCCGCCATGGTTCGCGCGGTTTCGTGCGTCACCAAGGCTTCGCCCACACCGGAACGCGCGTTTAAAAGAAAAGTACACCCCATCAGCGCCGCGCGTATCACCGCGAAGTCCTCCAGCTTCGATGCGAAGAACTGCGCGAGGAGCTCGGCGGCGGGTTTCGGCATGGCGCGCTTTGGCGCGCCTGCCGGGGAAACGCCGTACTGCGTCACCGCCTCCGCCAGAAGAAGCACCCCGCGCGCGCGCCGTGCGTCGTCCGTGGTCACCAAACAAGACTCCATGCTTCGTAGCAAATCCAGGAACTGCAACTCACCGGCGTTGAGCATCGCCACGATCGCACCTAAACCTTTTTGCCGTGCCGCCTCAGTCGTGTTTCGATCGGGGGACGTGAACACGTCCACGTCCTGTGCCCACACCGGGGACGACGGAGACGTGTCCATCGCGTCCATCGCGACCACGACCGCGTATCCACCTCCGGAGCGCGTCTCGAACTGGGAGCGGGGAGGGTAGGCGTGGGGGACGAGGGCGCACGAGGCAGTTGTCAGATCCACATGAATCTAAAAAAGTTTGGGAAACGCGTCAGCTGACCTTCTCGACGTTTCGCGTTTCGGGGTACCACACCTCACATCGTCGCGCACGATGTTCGCCACGACCGCTCCCGTGTTCGGCGCCGCGCGGCCGGTCCTTGGGAGTGTGGCACGACCACGCGTCTCCATCGCCAAGGCCGCAAGCGCGTCTACGGCGTCTAAACCAACCCGCCTTGGCGCCAACAAGCCCCATTCGAATCTCGCCACGACGCGTCGAAACTCGAGTCTGGGCAAACGCGGCGACCAGCTCAAGGCGTACGGGTTGAAGGACTTCAAGAACCTGCCTGCTGATTTGAAATCGGTGAACGTGGGGGACATGGGGGACGCGCTTTCTGGGGACGACCGGGGTGAACGGACGGACGCGGTGGTCGGCATCGGCGGATGCGTGTCGTGCGCGGTCATGGCCTACAGCTTGTTCGTGTTACAGCAAACAGGGTGCGGCCTACCCCCCGGCCCGTCCGGTTTGTTCGGCGCCGCGGAGGGCATTAGCTACCTGTACGTCACCGGCCTCGTTTTGTACAGCGCGGGGAAGAAAGTGAAAACAGGCTCAGGGCTTCCCGCCGGACCGGGAGGCGTTTTAGGGCTGGCGGAAGGGTTGGCGTACCTGCTGGTCGTGGCTGGAATCGGGGTGGGGGTTTTGCAATTTTTAGAAACTGGCGCGCTGCCAAACGCGGCACCGGTGGAAAACGGCAAGTGCTTCAGCCCGTGAGTGCGGCGGCCCGTGAGTGCTTCAGCCCGTGAGTGCGGCGGCTTTGGGATGCGTGTAGTTCGTTGGAAAAAAGAAGGCGTGTGACTGGTAAAACGATGCGGCGAGTGACCATCGATGGGGGACCTTGTAGCGTGGTATGTAACCGTATTCCTAGACTTGTTACCCGGCGTGAACGTTTCGGGGGGAGGGAGATCTTCAGGAACTTCGCGTCGTACGGTGATATGAAGATATGTGATATTCAACACTCCGGTGGTTGTTTTCTTTTCGGATATTTGATCCAGAGCCATCAGCTCACTGTTCCTTTCTCTCCGCCTCCTCCGCGTCGTTCGCAGCGTCCTGCACCTTCCGCACTTTGGCGTAGACCTTCTCCATGGCGAACACGAAGAACGCGAACGCGGCGCCTCGGTACAGGCCAAAGTCCAGGGTCGGCGTGGCGGTGAAGGTGAACCCTACGGTGACCCAGGCGATTAAGCAGTCGCGTTTCACGGTCCACGGCTGCTCCGAGAAGTTTTGAAACAAAGGTTTCATCACCCCCGTCGGCGCTAGCAACGGCAACACCCCGCACCCCACCAGCGCGCCGAGCACGGCTTTCGGGAGGTACGCCAACAGCGCGCCGCCCCCCGTGACGACGAACAGAATCAAACACGCCCCGGTCACGCCGTGCGCCAGCCTCGTTTTCGCGCCCGCCGTGATCGCGAAGCTGCTTCTCGAAATAACCCCCGCCACGTTCATCCCGCCCGCGAGCCCGGAACAGATGTTCGCCACGCCCTGCGCCACCAACTCTTTGTTCGAGTCCCACGCCTCGCCATCCTTGTCCGCCCAGAAACGACACACCGCCGCGCCTTCCAGGTACGTGATGACCCCCATGGCGATGCCTGGCACGGCGAGGGCGGAAAGAAGCTCAGCGGGGACGCCGAACGCGGCGGGTGGCCACAGCGACGAGACGTCCACGGAGATGCTCCCCACGACGCCGCCCACGTCTACGCCGTTGAACTTAAGCAAGCACCCTAAAACGCAGCACACCAGCGCGGAGGGGAACAGCTTGTGGATCTTCGTGCCGTTCAGCATTATCGCGAAGGTAGCAGCGGCTAACAGGGCGGTGCCCGGGTGCCAGGTCAGTGGGTGCGTCAGGAGCCAGAACGCGGCGGTGGCGAAGTGCCCCGACGCGGGCCCTGACGCGGTGGCGCCGATCATCGCCGGTACCTGACTAAAGAAAACCATCCAGGTCGCCGCGCTGACGAAGCCCTGAAGCAGAGGCACGGGAAGCGAGGTCATCACGTTCCCAAGCTTCGCGAAACCGCACACCAACCGGGTCACGCCGCTGTACATGGCGAGCACCGCGGCGCCTGCGACGTACGACTCCGTGCCCAACGGCAGTCCTAGATTCAAAAGCGCGCCTCGCGTGAGCAGCGCGCCGAGGGACAGACACCCTACTTGCAGGTACCGGCTGCTTCCCAGAATCGCGCACGGAATAGACGCCGCAGCTGCGGCCATCACCGCGCACTTAACTCCCGTGCCCGCGAGTAACGCGTACGCACACGACTGCGGCATCGCCACGCACGCGGTGGAGATGCCGGCGATGATGTCTTGGGTGATGGTGGCCTTGTTCTGTGCTGGGGTGGATTGGGTGCTGGCCGCGGCAGCCGCGTCCGCGATGACCCCGCTTCGCGGTCGCGGACGGGAGTTGCGCTTGGATTGCGTGTGGATACGCTTGGTAAGCCCTGACGCGGATTTCAAAACGGCAGTGCGCGAAGAGTTGACACCCGCGACCGCAGAGACGACGATCGCGCCCGCCCGGCGCTTTAAACAAGCATCAGCCAAAAACCCAGACGAAGGTCGCGCGCCGATCCGGCCAGGTCGCGGTCCACTGCGAGCGCCAGCCAGAACGTTCGGGGAGGCGATCGCAACGAACGCCATCGCCAACGTCGCCAACGTGGTGTCCCGCCGACCGAAACGCTAGAAACACGCGCGCGTGCGAGAATACGGGCAAGGAACGTGAGCGGGCGCCTTCGGGTCGATGCACACCGTTTGCACTGCGCATAAAAAGAGAGCACCGAAGCCTTCCCTCGGGCCTCACAATCACCGTGATAACCGTGTCCGGAACTAACACAGTGTCTTCAGTCTTGCGACTTTCGGAAATGCCAGACCCCGCAACGACGCAGACGAGACGAATGTCGTCGTAAAATTGACTCGCGGCGCTTCGCGCTTGTCGCTGCCGAAAAGAGACAACAATGTGACCGGCCCGCGCCGGGGCTGTTCGGTTCAGTCGTCGACGCGGGAGGGGTCGTTCGGGTTCGGGTGCGTGACGGAAGTTAAGAACAGTCGACGGACCAGACGCGTGCGCCTTCCCGTAAGGCTCGGAGGGGGGGTCGTGTCCGGGACGTGAGAAGGGACGACTCGGGTTTGAGGGACGGTGTTCATCTGCACGATCCGAACGAACCGAGGATTGATTCGACGTTTTTTACGTGTCGTCACGCGCTTTGACGAGGCGGTTTTCGCGGTCTTCGGCGTCGCGATCGCGCGATCGCACAAGGGCTGGTGGTCCGCGTTGTGAACAAGGGACGCGACGCGAACGGCGCGGCGCGGGGGACGTGGCGGGCGACCTGTGTGTGGTGTGTGTCGTGAGACGGGTGGAAAACGCAGGGGACGCGGGTCGGGACAAAAAAAGAATAGAATAGTCTCGCGATGGATCATCCCCGGCCCCCGCCCCGGCATCACGCCGGCGGCCGGGGCGGGCTGCACGCGTCTATTCCGGGCGGCGGCGGGGGGGGGTCGGACGAACGTGATTTGAAAGAACGGGAACGGAAAACAAAAGGCTTAAGAGGCGGTGGCCTGGAAAAGATGAAGCGGTACCTCGCCAACTTGTCGTTCGTGGAGATGAGCGTGGTGAAAGCCACAAGCGCGACAGACGGGCCTCCGAAACGAAAACACACGTCGCGGCTGGTGGAGGAGATGTGGAGGGACCCTCAAATCGCGCCTGTGGAGGCGATGAACGCGCTTGGAAGGGTTCCCATGCTGAACTCGCCTCTTATTTCCCTGAAAGTCCTCGCGACGTGCCACGAGCTGATGCAGAAAGGATCGCCAAGCGTACTCACCGCGTCGTACGAGTTCCGCGACCATTTCGTGATGTTAGATAAACACTGGACCGCGGCGGTGGCTGGCGAGAGCGGTGGTGACAATCAGACCGGGGGCGGGTACGTCAGCAACAACGCCGGGTACGGCCTCGGACGGCTGTGCGCCGGTCTTGTCGTGGCGTACGCGCGGGCTCTTTTAAAGAAAACGCGGTTCCACGAGGTGTGCGGTGGGTTTGAAAACAACTACTCGTTCCCTGGGGCGACGGGCGAGTCCACGGATCGGCACAAATGCGCCTCCCTGCAATCGCTGACGCACATGTTACAGCTGGGCAAAACCTTACGAAACGCACTAGACGTGGTGACTGGCGCGCTGCCGAGGAACCCGCCTTTAGCGGCGCTGCAGTGGCACCGGCTAGTAGCGCACGTCGGGACGCTCGTCGCGGTGGAGGCGCATTTACTACACGGCGCGAGCGTTTTCATCGCGGCGAAAATCGCGGGGTCCAACGCTGGCGGGCTTCCCGCCAGCAGCGCGCGGGAGATATCGATGGAGCACGAGTTTCTTCGCCAAGCATTCGCGGAAGCCAGAGCGCGGCCTGCAATAAAAACCGCGTTCATGGAAGAGGGGGGCGACGGAACGGTTGGAAATCGCGGCCGCAGAGGCGCCGGGGAAAACGACGGGCGCGGAGGGAGTTTTTCGTTCCTGGAACTTCCCGACAAGCTCCCCGACTTCGCGTCTGATGGGGGCAAAGACGCGATGGCGTCGGTCATGGCTTCGTCCTTCGGCCCGCCCTCGTCGCACCAAAGGCCGTCCGTGTCGTTCGTGGAAAACGCAGTGAGTAGCCCGTTTGACGAGTGCAACAGCGACGACGACTTAGCCGCCGCGACGGAACGGGAAGTCGGGGGGGCGACGGAACGGGAAACCCAGCCCACGATCGACTTGCCACCGTTGATTGATTTCGAAGCGGAAGAAGACCTGGGTTGCGGCTGGGAACAAACGCGGCCGGCAATGGTGAACGCGCCGCCCCCCCCGCGGCCGCCGTTGTTCGGGGGGTACGGGATATCGGCGACGCCGCAACCCATCCACTTTCCTCAACCCAACACCAACGCGTCTGGATCGTTCGCGACGCCCAATGCGGGTGGGTTCACCAGCGCGGTTTCGTCGTTCACGGGGAATGCCGGACACGGGTCGTCTGGTGCGTACGGGTCAGGGTACGGGTCCCCGGGGGGAATGGTGGCGTCGATGAGCGCGTCGAAAATGAACCAGCGCGCGCGCTCGCCGTGCGCGTCGCCGAGGGAAACGGTTTTGGACATCGACGCCAGTCTGGCCGCGTTCGAGCTCACCGCCGCTCGCCCGACTGTTGGCAGGGAGCGCAAGGTGGACGGCGCCGCGCCTTTGATGTTCGCGGACTTGGCGCCCGCTGGTGTGTCTAGTGTTCGGGTGGCGCCGGCGCCAAGGTCGATGATCGCGCAGCGGGGAGGCGACGCGCGCGGCGGCCACACCCAGGTCCATTCCCACCACCAGCACCCCGCGCTGGCGCGCACGTTGTCGGGAGGGTTGCCGCAATTCACCACAGAACAGGTGTTCCAGCAACAGCAGCAACAACAGCAGCAGCACACGTATCAACAGTACACGCAGCCTTGGGCGAAGCAAGACACGCTGTCTGGAACGAACTCGCCGCCTCCCCCGGGCTCGACACTGCATTCGGGAGCGCCTCAGGACTGGGCCAAGTTTGACGACAGCGCGACAACGCAAGCGCCGAGGGGGCAACACGTTCATCACGTTCATGTTCAAAATCAACCCGCGCCGCGAGTCCACACACACGCGCTGGCACCGAACCCAATCACCCCCCTGGTACCTGTTTCGTACAAAAACCAACACCCGCCTGCGCCGTCCGGCGCGAACGTGTTTGTACCGATGCCCGTGGCGAAGAACGGGCTCGAGGCGGGGCGACCGGCGCGGGGCGGCGTTGAACACCAAACGCCCACCCCCGGTCCCGCGTTTGACGAGATTCCAATCGGCGCCATCGCGTTCGGGAAGCGGGTCGGCACGGGGGCGTTTGGAGAGGTGCTAAAAGCCACGTATCAAGGCACGGACGTCGCGGTGAAGCGACTTCGTCTTGACCCGTCGCAGCCGCAAGCCGCGGAGGATTTCAGGCGCGAACTCGCGGTGCTTTGCGGGTTGCGGCATCGGCACGTGGTGCAGGTACGGCCGTAGCGCGTTTCCCAAATCCGTCAGCACGGCGTTTGTTTACGGACCCTGTTTCACGGTTTGAGGCACCACGCCCGTCGTGCAAAGGAAGCGCACGATCCGAGTGACTCTTACCAGTGCAGTACTGGTCTCTGTTACAAACACGGCACAACCGGACTGTTTTACCGAAGCTGGTGACTGTTTGTCCATACGTCGCCTGACACGCGACTGACCTTTTCCGCGTTCCCAACCGCAGTTCCTCGGTGCGTGCACCACCGGCCCCGATTTGTGTCTCGTGATGGACTTCTGCGGGTTCGGGAGTTTGTACGGCGTGCTTCACAACCGGCGGCAACACATCACCGCCGCGCACGTGTTGCGTTGGATGGCGGACACTTGTCGCGGGATGATATACCTGCACAGCCGGTCTATTATTCACCGGGACGTTAAAAGCGGGAACCTGCTGCTGGACGATTCAGGTGCGTGTCGGGGCTTTCCCAAATCCAACGACTGTTTAACCGTTACAAACCCGTACTCCAGACTCTCAAAGACTGACTGACTTTTTCTTGCACAAAAACAGGCGTGATAAAAGTCGCCGACTTTGGTCTCGCCCGCGCGCACGGCCCCACCAGTAACCTGCTAACCCTGGTCGGTACCTACCCGTACATGGCCCCCGAGCTGTTAGACAGCCAGCCGTACAACAGCGCAGTTGATGTGTACTCCTTCGGGGTTGTGATGTGGGAGTGTTTAACCCGGGACGAACCGTTCCGGGGGAAGTCGCCGATGCAAATCGTGGCGACGCTGATGCGCGGCGAGCGCCCGAAGCTCCCGGACCAGCCGCCGTTGCCCACTTCTTACGTGAAACTTCTCACCGAGTGCTGGGCGACGCAGCCCACGCAAAGACCCAGCTTCGGGTTGGCCCTGGAACGGTTGCTGGGAATCACGAGCGCGATGCGCGCGGCGGAGGGGGTGTGACTTTTTTATGACAAAACGACGGGTTGTTTTTTTGTGGTTTTGGCTCTGTCCCTCTGCCACTCTGCTCGCCAGCCGTCTCCGTCGTCTCCGTCCATAATCGCGTCTCCGCGGCCCGCGCGGTGATTTCTTCCGCGAACAACCGAAGCACCTCTGCGGTCGCGACGACCGCTTCGTCTTTGACGGGAAACTTTCTTTTACTCGTCGTATTTGTGTCGCCATCCGCACCCGCTGGGGTTTTCGCAACCTTGAGCTCCCACGCGTACTGCATGATGTGCTGCACCAGGTCTGGGGAGATCTTGGCGCGCTTGGATGCCATCGCGCGCCCAGGGCGTCTGCGGGGAACGCGATGTGAAGCGCGGGCTGAAGTACGAACGAGAAGAGGCGTGAACAACAGAGCAGCGTGCAAGACAGAGAAAACATTTATTTCAACTTCTGGAGACTACTTGTACTTTCCCACTCAAAACTAACTTCGTTTTTGCTCAGTTTTGCATTTCTGTGGACTACTTTGCTGTGGGGAAGGGACACCATCACTTGTGAATGTGTAAGCGACAGCCCAAAGCGACGATTTCAGGGTGACAGGTTCACTGGTTGGAAAAAAAGGTGGTCTGGACTTCGACGAGTACACCCCGCCCGGCCGCACCCTTCTGTTTCGGCGAGGCAAAGAGGTTTTCGCCCGCGGCGGTGGTGCCGAAAGGCGAAGGCGCGGTGGCGTTTCCGGTGCTCGGGGAGTAGGGCGTGCTCGTCACGGGGCCGTGCAGCGTGGCGGCGGCGGTTTCTTGCGCGGCGGGGGCGGCGGCAAACTCGCCGCGCTTTTTCCTCGCCGCGACGACCACATCGACGTCCCCGCTCTTGCGCTTCTTGCCCCCGCTCTTGCCTCCGCTCTTGCGTTTCTCGGTGCTTTGCGTTTTGATGCCCTTCGCCTTTTCCTTCGTTTCCTTCTTCTCCTTCGGCTCGGTCGCTTTTTTCTTTTCCTCTTTCGGCAACCAGTCTTTCGCGGCGGGGTCCGCGGCGGCGAGCGCGTCCAGCCCGCGCTTCAAAGCCTCGTTGACTTTGTGCTTCAGTACGGCGTACCAGTGGAACTCGATCGCGAGTTGCGTCCTACCCTCAAACCTTTTCGCGATCTCAGCCCACTTGTTGCCGTGTGTGGAGTGCGCGATGATCAAGCTCCGCTCCTCCTCACGTGACCACGCCTTCGCTTTTTTTCGCCCTGCGCCCGCGGCGGTGAGCGCGTCCTGCCCAGCATCGTTCGCCTCCTTGACTCTGCGCTTCAGCGTATTGTGCCAGCGACCCTTGATTGCGGCGTCTGGCCTACCCACGAACGTTTTCGCGATTTCAGCCCACTTGTTCCCGTGCAAGGAGTGCGCGATGATCAACGCGCGGTCCTCGTCCCTTGAAAACTGTCCGTGGTTGATGTCTGGGTCCAAGTGAGTGCGCCAACGCTGGCGACACTGGTCTTCGGAACGGCCGTGTTGTTTCGCGGCATCGACAAAGCTCGCCTTGTGTTCGAACAAGAGATCGACGAGCTGAACATCCTCCTCCTTGGTCCAAGGGCCACTCACACTCACATTCCCCGAGTCGACCGTGTAATTCCAGCGACGTGCGCACTGCGTGTGGTCACGCCCTGGAACGTCCTAAGCAATCTTTTTCCAGACCCCCCTCCCGAGCCCGTGCTGTGCAACAGCGCTGCGGAGAATGTCGTCCTCAGCGGGCGTCCAGCCACCCTCCGGCACCTTCCGCGGGGTGGCGCCGATTTTGCCCGAGACGAGAGACGAGGATCGCGCTTTGTCGTCGTCCGTGGTTACGGAAATTACGGGCGTCGTCGACGTGGTTCCGCCTTCCGGGGAGCCGTCCGTCGTCGACTTGGTCGTCAACTTGGTCGTCGACCCCATCGCTGTCGCGGCCGCGCACCGCGGAGAAGAACCGAGGGTCGTCGATGCGCACGACGAGGCGGGGCGTCGTGTGTAAATGACGAGCGTGGCTGCCATTCGCGATTGTTGGCACCCACGTTTTTACGCTTGGCGCGAATGAGGCGATTGGCACCCACCCCTGACAAATCTCCGCTTGCTGACGTGTGTTGCCGTCTCGTTGCAATTCGGGTCGTCATACCTACGGCGCACACGCACCATGTCGCTCGCCGCGCCCGCCTTGGCGGCGGCGCCTCCCGCGTCTCGGACGTGTCCCTCGCACAAGCCGTCTCGGGCGTCGTCGCGTCCGTGGCGCCGCGTGTGGCACGCGGCGTACGTACCCCACGCGGGCCCCACGCCCCGCGTCTACGCCAGTAAATGGCGTGTGTCCGCGCACTCCGCGAGCAGCACGTCCACCAACCCCGGTACACTATCCATCATCGACAGCACGGACGACGTGTTCACCGAGTTCTGCGATGCGCAGGTGGAGCTCGTGGCAAGAGCGCTCGGCAGGGGCTCGCGGTGCATGTTGTACCTGCGCGCATCCGGGGCGGATGGGACGAACCTGCAACTCACGGAAGTGGCGTCTTATCCCCAGCGTGCCTCGCGGTGGAACGGGAACGGGAGTTCGAGTTCGAGTTCGACGCCGGGCGTGAACTCGTTCGAGATGGCGCGAGATGGTGCCGCGAAACACGAGCCCGTGGAAGACGCGTTCGGGGTAGCCGCTTCGTCCTTCGCGGACTCGCTGGGTGGGGGTGGGGATTGCGGGAACGACGGCCGTCCCCAAATTAAAGATCCCGACGTTGGGTTCGCTGCGCAAACCAAAAACACGTCAATCACGCTGCGCGGGGGCGGGTCCGTGGACGAACACGACGGCGGTGGCGGCGGGCGGTGGCTCGGGGGCAAGGGAAACAACATAACCAACGCGGAGGTACGTATTTCCCACTCACCACATTCCACCGACTGATTGCCCATACAAGACTGACATTTATTTTTACAATCTCAGGCGCTTCTGGTGAAGCAACGCGTGTTCGCGCTGCCCAGCACAAACGCGCTGGTACGGAACTTTCCCAATCACCACGCGGACGCCTCTGTGATTTACCGAAGCTGGTGACTGTTGTCCATACATCGCGATATACTCGTCCTGCGTCCTGGAGCATTACGCCTGCGAAGGGCGCATTCCCGGAGGACTGTTACCACGACTGTTTATGTATACCATGGAGTACAGGGCCTACCCTTTCCAATCCCGGATATACCAATCTCGGTTATACACGCGGCCGACCGACTGACCCTTTCTTTTTTATCGTGCCAGGTGGTGCCGTTGACGCGAGACGACGCGCTTGTCGGGCTTCTGGTTGGCGAGATGCCCGATAGCGGCGGCTGGAAAGGCAACAGCGCGCGGACGAAAAAAGAACGAGAACGGAAAAGGAGCGTTCTCGAGAAGAACAGCGATAAGCTTGGCAACAGCGACGGGTCGCCTGGTAAGGGCAACACCGACGCGTCGCCGTTCGTGGATATGATACCCGAAGTGGAAGTGCTAGGCGCGTCAGAGGCGTCGGCGTCGGCGTCGGACGAAGAGAAAACAAAAGAAGCGCAGGACACCGCGGAGAAGTTCGGCGACCGAAGACGAGCGGCGCTCGCCGCGGCCGCGCGAAGCGTAGTCGCGGCGTGGGCCATGCACCGCCGAGCCGATTTCGCCACCGCCGCGGCGATGCGCTCGGACGAACGCGTCAGCGGGTTCACGCAAGCGGCGAGGGAGCCGCTCACGGTTCTGCGAACCCTGGGCGGGATGCTCACTAAACACCTAAAAAGAGACACCCCTTCGAAGGACATGGCGGAAGCGATCGTGGCGCAAGGCGACGTGCTCGCACAACTCTCGTCGGAACTCGAATCCGCGCTTTACCCGAAACACATCGTAGAGGAACTCACGGCGAGTGCGGGACAATCGGAGGGAGGGAAACACAACGCGCTCTCCTCTGGGACCTTACCCGCGTTGCCCGCGCCGGTTGGCAGTCCAGGCGGTCTCCAAAAAAAGAAATCGCAAACCTCCACGGCGACTTCGTTTGCCCTCGCTTCCGGGGGAAGCCCTGTGTGTGACGTCATGCCTGTTGTGGCTGGTTTGCTGGCGTCCGCGGAGGTCATCGCGAAGCCCAGCGGCGTAACAATGACCGCGACGTTTCCCCCCCCGCGCGGAGACTTGGGCGAAACGCGCGTTTCCGCCAACGTCAAAGCGGACGCGAGGGACGTGCGGGTACGTGTTTGTATTTTTGCGCGTTTCCCAAATCCAGCCTCCCGAGTTGCCGATTGTCCGCCCGTAATTACGTAATGCACATCACGAAAGACGTTTGACCTTTTCGGGTCCCACTCGCAGGAAACCCTGGCGCTCGTGATCGACGCCGCGCTTCTCGCCGCGCCGCAGAACGGGAACGTGGACGTGGTGGTCCGGGCGAACGGTGGTGTGAAGGGCGGTGTGGTCATCGCCGTGGGCGTTTCACTGGGCGCGGGCAGTGCTGACTCCGCATTTGATGATGCGCGACGAAAAGAGCAACTGCTCCCGGCGGGCGCGCTCGCCTCGGCCGCGACGAGAATTGGCAACGCCACGGGCTCCGACTCTGACTATTTTCCGGCAACCGGTTCCTCGGAAACCGCCGCCGCGGCGGCTTGCGTTGCGAAATCGCGAACAAAACGAGGACCGTTTTCAAATGAGCAGGATTCCTTCACGGAAAGGACCACTTTGAGGGAAGAGACGTACCCCAGCCTACAAATAGCGCGGTCGCTCGTGGAAAGCGCGGGCGGCGTGTTTCACGTGCTGCCGTCGTCGCCGCCCGCGATCGGCCGCGTGGAGATGTGGTTACCCGCGGCGGATGACTTGAGTGATTTGTCTGCGGATTTGGTGGATTTTTCGTTTGGAAACGATCATGACCGCGACGACGAGTTGACACAAACCCGTTTGGGTGAGAGTAAAAACGTGTACAGCAGTGTGGACGCGTAGCGGGTATTTACAGTAGGATGACGTCTCCGTTTTAGTTTATGGGATGGGAAAAGTATTTCTCGGTTTATAAAATAAACGTACGTTCTTCAAGCCTGCTCCTTACTGTTCGTCTTCAAGCCGCTCATCACACGTTATCAATGCCTCGCTTGATGAGCGCCGCACCGATCAGTACGTTGCCCGCGATGTTGCCGTACTTGAACGCATCAGGAGCGGGGCCGCCGAAGTCTTCAGACGCGGACATGTTCGCCAGCGCGCCGGCGACGCCCAGGGACGTGGCGCCCGCAATCAAATCCAACTTCGCCTTTGTGTTTTTGTCACTGCACTTCAGCCCCACCACCGCGGTCGCGACGGAGCCGGCGCCCATGACGCCGAGAAAGCGAAATAGCTTGCGGCTTTGCGGGGCCTCGACCATCTTGGGCATGATGGGCTCCCAGGCTCTGAGAGGAGACAACAACACGAAAGGGGAGGGAGGGGGAGGTCAGGGACGGACTTGTCGCGGATTGGGGTGTCGGAAAATGCAACTGGGATATTTCGGGAAGGAACGGGAAAGAAGGCCAGAAACGCACCCGGGCGCGAGCATGTTCCCAAGGGCGTACGGCGCGTTGTACGCGATGTGGATCTTGTCCAGAAGGGGAGTGGCCATGGTGACGTGGGGGGTAAAGGGGGTGGGGGAAAGGGAGCGCGCGAGGGAACGATGACTCGCAAAATCGTTCAACATAACGTCACACAAAGGCACAGACAGACTCGACGCCTCGTCACCAAAATTCGGCAGCCAATCACAGACCGATTTTCAGATAAGTGTCTTTCTTTGAGGTACACACCCGCACCAGGGTAAAAAGGTTCTCACGGATGTACAACACGCCTGGCTAGGTATCGATGCCGATCCCTAGGTGCATCAGGTCTTGGCAAACGTCCCAGTGCCCTTTGTCAGGGTGGCGTCGTAATCCCAAGAGATCCAGCACGCGTCGTATGTTTTGGGTGCGTTTTGGGTACGACACGCTACGCGCTTTTCGCGTCGACACACGTCGGCGATAAAATTTTGTTATGAGTATTAAAAGTAATGCGGTAATAGTGTCGTGAATGCACCCGGACCCGGGTGCGTAACGCCCTGCCGAGTTCCGGGTAACCGAGACGCGCGAAGGGTGGAGATTAGTCAGAGAGGTTTCGAAAAACCGTCTTCAAATCAAACCTCCCCCCCCCAACTTTTTTCGACCGCATCCGAGGATGTTCGAAAAACGTCGCCACGGTCCGGCGCGCGCGCGCGCGCGCTTGATGCCCTTGCGTCCACACGGACGTGTTCTTCACACCCGTGTGAACACGTTCGCTTGCTTGGTTTTACGGTGTAAGCGTGGCGGGCGGGGGCGTTCGCGGTTTGTCCCCCATCATGTTCGCCAGGTCCGCCATGTCGTTGACGCTGGGGTGCGAGGTCATGTCTATTTCCGGGTTGCTCGCGAGGTTCCCCTCCTCGCCCCCCGGAATCCAAAGACAAACGTTATTCCGGTGCGCCACGGACTCCGCCCCGGAGTAACCCACGATGTCGAAAAAGTCGTCCGAATTAGCCCCGATGAGCTTTACGCACTCGCTCGAGCTGTAGTTGATGATGGCTCTTCCGAACTCGCGAAGCACGCCCTCTTCGCCGTCCTCGGCGTTGTCCCGGGTGAAAAGAGGCACGCTCTCGTCGCTCTCGAACGAACCCTCCACGCTCACGATGTGAGTGCCCACTAAGCTCTTTTCGTTTTTCAACGCAACCTCGGCTTTGCTGTTGACGATGATTTTGCCAGCCGCGGGTTTCTGAAGCAGAATCCTGATTGAAATAAAATAAATGTCAGTCGTGTACATCGCGATGTATGGACAAACAGTCAGAGGTAATACATAGTCCCTTTTGGTACAAGTATGGGCAATCAGTCGGCGGAATGTGGTGATTTGGAAATACTTACCAGCGCTTGCGCCCGACAAGGGGCTGGCTCACCGCCAGGAAAAGCGTGCCGTACGCGGCGCCTTCCACCACCACCGACGTCAGCTCCTCTATTCGGTTCGAGTGCATCACCACGGTGTGGCACCCCGACGCGGTGGCTAACCGGGCGGCGGCGATTTTAGTGGCCATGCCTCCGGTGCCGAAATTAGACCCGGCGCCGGCGCTCGTGTCGACGTCCAAGTCGTCGATGTTCTCAACAAGCGGGATGATGGTGGCGTTCGGGTCCGAATTGGGGTTCCCGGTGTACAACCCGTCAACGTCCGTCAACAGAAACAGGTAATCAGCATCCGCCAAACTCGCGATGTGCGCGGAAAGCGTGTCGTTATCCCCGAACTTCATGTCCTGCATCGCGACGGTGTCGTTTTCGTTCACGATCGGAATTATGTTTTTACTCAAAAGCGCTTGAAACGTGCGTTGCGCGTTTAAGTACTGGGTACGGTCCATCAGGTTATCCAGGGAGACCAACACCTGCGCAATAGGCTGGGAAACACTAGTGAAGAAGTCGTCGTACATGCGCATCAGCCGCACCATGCCCACCGCGGCCATGGCTTGCTTTCCGGCGAGGTCCGTGGGCTTTTCCTGTTGTGTTTGAGGATGAGACGACGAGAATTAGGTCAGCTATCAAACACGTGTCGAGATTTTTAGAACACAAAAGACCCGACTGTTTGCCTGTGCGCTGCCCTCACAAAATCGAGTTTGTTCGACAAAAAAGCTCGGAAACAGGAAGGCCTCCGAAACTCCCCTAATCTGGGGCGGGCAAGCCTCGGGATGACGCGTCGGCCCGTTCGGTTGTGGGTTCGTGTCGTGCCGCGTCAGAGCGCGACCTGCGGGGAGAATTGCTTTACTTCTAAGGAGTTAAGATCGTCACTTACCGCGCCTAACACTTGGCACCCCGCGCCCACCGCGCCCGAGGTCACCACGATCACCTTGCATCCCGCGCGGCTTAAATCCGAGCACGCCTCCGCGAGCGCGCCTAACATGGAGAGGTGCAGGTGCCCCTTGCGCAGCAACGAACTGGTGCCGACTTTGATCACGACGACTTTGTGCGTGCGCGTCGCTTTTCCAACCCGCGAGACCGAGCCCGCGGGCGACGTATTCATGTTAGAGTGCATGGTGTTCCTGGTGTGTGCATGGGAATGACGTGCAATCGGGCGGTTCATTGTCTTCCTTTCGTCTTCGTCGTGAAAAGGCGGCGGTCTTGAGTCGTGGGGAGTCATTCGTAATGGCTCCCCATACCCTATACCTCAGATAATGAAGACGCTTGTCAGAAAGTTTGAAGTTCGTCATTCGACTTTCTTTCTTTTTCCGTGCGAGAGAGTGCGAGGCAAAGAGTTTCGAGCACGCGCGCGCGGTTCTTAAGGGACCGCGCGATGGCGGCCATCGCGGTACCCGCGGATTTCGCGGCGACAGCGGGGGTCGCGAGCCCGTCCACGGCGGGCGAGCCAGGGAACCGTGGTGGGACGCGTCGCACAGGCAAACAGTCTTCATCGTGCTCGCATCTCACCACGTTTTTCGAAACACGCGAAGGCGATGAAACACTCGCGGTCGTGGCGCGGTTGTGCGTGGAGAACGGTGTGGTGGGCCTGACCTCGAGCAGCATGGTGCGTTGACTGATGATTTGACACGATGACTCAACACCCAGGCCGAGTAAACACCACGTCCCTGTTTCTGGGACACAAGGAAGGACCACCTCCATGGGAGGACCCGGACCGAAAAGCAACAATCCCGCATGCGTCGAAATCGTCGGAATTTGTTTTTAACAACCACGCCCGCCGTCCGCCCACTAATCACCCACTCCCCACCCACGCATCACAAAACAGGCGTGTCTTGACTGCGCCGCGTTGTGCGCTCGTGGTGAGTGCCGGACCCACTGCGGGATGGATAATAGCAACACTCCCAACACTAATCGCGTGGGTAACGCGGAGACTAATTGCGCATTCTCCACAAACCGATGCCGCGGCGTTTTCCTCCAACTCAAACGGCGCGACTTGTTTTGCGCGACCTGCGACGCGGAGGGGTTCCACGCGGGGTTCGACAAAGCCGTGCTGGGTGCGATTGAGTTGACGACTCACTCGGGTGGTGTCTCTTCTATGGATTCTATGGGCAAACAGTCAGACGTTGACGCGAAACAGTCCGAGGTGGAGCAAGATTTCAGGGGCAGTAAACAGTCTGACACAAAGCGGGAAGATATTCGTGGCGCGACGTCGCCCCAAGAAACGGCACCCTTATTCAAAAAGCAAAAGCGAGACGACGCCGACGTCTGCGTAAAATTCGACGAGACCGATGTCACGTCGCTTCCCAACGTCGACGCCTTCGGCGTCCCAAGGGGCGTACGCGGCGTCGTGAACCTGGGCAACACGTGTTTCATGACCACGGTTGTACAAGCGCTGGTTCGCTCGCCGTCGGTGGGTGGTTTCTTTTTAAGGTACGTATTGCATTTCCCACCCAACACGTTCCGCCCCCCTGGTTGCCCATACTCTTCCTGCGAAGGGACGGTTATTACGACCAGAAGGGCGCATTCCCTCGGACTATTACCACGACTGTTTACGTAATACCAATCCCTCGTACACATGGTCCGACCGACTGACACTTTCTTGTTACTCTCGAAAGGGACGGGCACTGCCGCGCGCTTTGTTTGGCGCGGCGTTTGGAAGACCTTGAGCGAAGAAAGAAGAAACAACAAAGTCCCGCGGCGTCTTTTCCGCAAGAGGAGAAAGGAGAAAAAGAAAAAGAAGAACCCTTTCTCGACCCGGGCGGGTCGTGTTTACCCTGCGAGCTGGATTTCCTCGTTTCCGAGTTTTACGGGAATGGGTGCGGTGTCGGGAGTAGTACCGGGAGTAATACGGCGGTTACCACGGCCGGTACTACCGCCGGTAACACCGCCAGTACTACCGTCGTACCCACAAGTAATACCCCCGCCGGCGCCCCGATCGTGCCTAGCAAGTTCCTGCATGCGTGGTGGCAAGTTGCCCCGAAGCACCTCGCAGGGCAAGGCCAGCAGGACGCGCACGAATTTTTCATCCACCTGGTGAGCGCGGCGCACTTGGGGTTCAAAAAAGAAACCGTCCGGGAGGCGGGCGAAAAAAATACTGGTTTGGTGTTAAAAAAGGACGACCACGCCGCCCGCGTCGGTTCGATTCCCGGCGGGGACGTTGTTTCTCCCCCCACGTTTCAGACTGAAACGCACACAAAAGAAAAAGATACCGACATCACCAAGTGTCCGTGTCCCATGCACCGCGCGTTCGCGGGGACGCTCCGGTCGGACGTGACGTGCGGGTCGTGCCAGGTGGTGAGCACCGCGTTTGACGAAACAGTCGGGCTTTCCCTTGACGTTCCCAACGGCGGTTCGCGGAGCTTACCCAAAGCGGTGACCCTGGAGCAGTGCTTCGCGAAGTTCATCCGGCCGGAACGGTTGAGTGACGATTTGAATTCCGGGGGCGGTTCGTCGTTTCGATGCCCATCCTGCGGCGACAGTAAATCAAAAAAAACAAAACAGATGAGCGTGCGGACGTTCCCCCGAACCCTCGTAACGCACGTCAAGCGGTTCGCGCGCGGGCAAAAAATCCACACGCACGTGCAATTTCCATTCACCCTGGACGTCAATCCGTACTCGTCGTCCTTCGCGGAACGGGACCGGGCGCGTTTTCGGGGCATCCACGGGACACGTCATGACTCCTCGGATCCCTCGGATCCGGCAGCGCAACAAAACGAGGCCTCCAAATTCATGTACGAGCTCTTCGCCGTCATAGTGCACAGCGGGAACTTGGACAGCGGGCACTACGTACGTGTTGGGGCTTTCCCAAATCCGACGCGCTGTTTCAAGCCCCTCTTTGACTGTTTCCCGTGTACTACAAGTAACAACTGTTTACAACTACATACATCACAAGTGCCCTGTTTGCCCATACAGTGCACCCATACCTCAAGACTCTCCGACTGACCCTTTTCCTTCGCAACCGCAGTTCGCGTACGTGCGTTCCCAAAACGCGTGGTTCCGGTGCGACGACTCGCGCGTGACGCGCGCGGAGCCGGTGCAAGTCGCCGCCGCGCAGGCGTACTTGTTGTTTTACCACCGAACGTAAGGTTACGGGATTTAGGTATAAAAAGGGTTGTAATCCCGGTGTACTCATGGCTGTTTGTAATAGTACTCAATGTCGTTTCGGAGTCGGGGTCTCTGCTATTATATATTACCCTGCATACTACCAGACTAGCTATCATTACTGCGACACCCTGCCAACACTTAACACGTCTCTAAAATCTCGAAACTCTCCACGGCGGTTCGCAGCGCCTGTTTCTGCGTGTTCCAACTGCTGCCACTCGCGGTGGCTCGGACCAGGTATTCCTTCCCCCCGTACACCGTGATTGCTACCAGCTCCACCGCCTGCCCGAACCGCCCCGCGGTGCCGCCGCCCACTTTTGTTTCAACGTCGTAGGTCGTGGCTTTTCCGCTACTCCCGACACGCGTTTTTCGTGTTCGTTTCCCAATCGTGACCTGCCGCGGCGCGCTTTCCGCTCGGGTTTTAGCCACCGAGTCTATGGTCCCCCGGTCCAATTGCGATTTTATTGATGGGGCCACAATGGAAACGAACACCGCGAGCGTACTGGCTTCGTCGCTAGGGTCCTTCCACGAGTTATCAACGCCCACCGTCCGGGCGCTGGATAAATCTGAAAGCGCGCACCACCCCGAGGGCCACTGAATCGAGTACTGACACCCCAGGGTGTCGTTCCCGGTGACCGAGGTGTTGAAACCGGACGCCGAAACAGAAGGGTCGTCGTATCCTTTGGGGGTACGGATTTCGGCCTGTGTGGATGCAGCGGTCGTGGAAGTCGACACCAACACCGCGGCGGTCAGAGCCATGCGCCTGGTGCACAACGAAGGGTGTTGCTGTGGTTCGTCCTCTTCGTGGGCACGCGGTCGTCCGCGCCGATGTCCGACGCTTCCTCGGGTGCCTTCCCTCCTCGCCGAGGCGGCGTGGACGCGCAAAGAAACGTGCGCCGCGCGGAGTGCGGACATCAGGACGCAGAGGCACGCGTCGCAGAGGGGGTGCGTGCGGAGGAGTGGCAAGCACCAGGCTGATGATGATAAAAGTCAACAAACCCGCGTGTGCGTCCTTCTCCTTTTTGTAACACTACATTCGCCCACTTCGCCGCGCCCCGCGCACGCGAGGTCGCCTAGCCCTTCTCCATGGGGAAGCAAGGCCACGGGAACCGCAGTGGCGATGCGGAAACCAAGCCGGTGCGTGCGCACATCTCCCTTCTCCCGACGTCGACCCAGCGGCGGAGGCCGCGCCCACGACAAATCGAGCACAAGGAACGCGTCCGTTCTCCTATTTCGCCAAGCGCCTCAGGGCACCGCGTGACGGCACCGATTGACACGTTCGCGTCTTCTCACTGGCTGACCCCCCCCCCGCCAGCTCCTGGATGAGTCCGTGTTGGCGCTGAAGTACGGCACGAGGGCGAGTGATGAGACTGTTGGGAGGAACCAGCGTTCTGATTTGCTGAAGGGGGTGAAGTTGGGCGACGAGAACTCCGCGCGGTTAGCGTCGTCGATTAAAATGGCCGCACACACGGATACCGTTGGTGAGGCTATTCTTCAGAACCTCACGACGCAGAGAGACACGATTACGCGCGCCCGGGTAAGCGCGGAAACCATGGAGGAGGACATGGACATCAGCGAACGGAAGATGACCAGGATGGCGTGCGAACAGTGTTTGCAGAGATGGGTCCTTTTTGTGATTGCCGGATGCGTATTGGCGGGGATTATTGTATACGCGTACTACAAACTGGAAATCGAACCGGCGAGGCGTGGAGACGAACCGGCGGGTACGGAAACAGACGCGGAGGCGTCCCTCGGGCGATTTGCACCGAGGCGGTTGTTGCGGTTGTAGCAGCGTAGCAGCGCTTGTAAAATAGAATCAATTTAGACAATGCAGTTTCGTGTGGTGCCCTCTTTTCTCTAGAGTGTTGTCATTACCGATCGCACCTGGAGTACGTGTGTCATCTCGCCACCTTCAGAGGACCCACGTTTTCGGCTTGTGTATCACAGCGACACCTCACATATGGCCGGCCTCGCCGCGGTTTTCGGCACCGTGCGGCGGCGCGGAACGGCCTGGGTGTTCGCGACAGTGACGTCACCGTCGATTTTTGTGTCGCCCAGGACGTACAGTAACACTTCAGATGACTCCTCATCATCCGATGCTTCATCCTTCGTGGACGTCAGTAAGGCTCAGGAGCGCGCGCGCATGAAGGCCGCGGCTGTTGCGGCGCAGAGCGCCGCGGATACCGGCCAGATGTTCGTGTTCGACCGGGCAGTCAAGGCGGCGCAAAGAGACCGGGCGGCGTTTCTGCGACGAAACGATCGAAGTGGCGACATCACGGATCCTTTTCTTGACGAAATCGCAAAGAGGACCCTGGACCGTTTGCGGGACGTGAAACGGGTTTTTCCAAAAGTTTTAGTGCTGGGAGGCGCCACGGATGCCGTGGTGCGCACGCTTCTCACGGAAAGACAGGATGTCACTGAAATCGTCGTCGTGGACGCGTCGTTCGATATGCTTTCGTTCGTGAAACGAAACGCGGAGGCCGAGTTCGGCGCAGCAGAGGTGAAGAAAGACGACGACGTGAGCGGCGCCGACGACGACTCAAGCGCTCCGCGGTTGTCCTCTTCAAACGCTCTGCAGTCGTCCTCTTCAAACTCTCTGCAGCAGTCGTCCTTCTCAAGCGCTCCGCGGTCGTCCTCTTCATCGGACACGGTTTTCACCGAATCGCACACGGTTACGAACAAAAACGGCGCCCCCGTACGCGTTCACTACGTCCACGCGGACGAGGAGGACCTGCCCATGCGGGACGCCTCGGTGGACGTGGTGATCAGCGTTTTGGGTTTGCACTGGGCGAACGACTTGCCAGGCGCGATGAGCCAGGCGCGGCAAGCGCTTGTGCCTGATGGTTTGTTTCTGTGCTCGGTGCTTGGCGGCGAGAGCTTGCGGGAGATGCGGATCGCGTGCGCGGTGGGCGAGATGGAACGGGAAGGCGGGGTATCGCAGCGCGTATCGCCGTTGGCGCAGGTGCGGGACTGCGGCAACTTGCTGACGCGGGCGGGAATGAAACTCCCTGCGGTGGATGTGGATACCCTAACAATGCAGTACCCAAACCCGATGAAACTAGTCGAGCACCTTCGACAAATGGCGGAACAGAACGCCGCGGTGGCGCGAAGAAAAGGGCCGATTCGGCGGACCACCGCGATTGCGGCGGCGGCGTGTTACCAAAGCATGTTTTGCGTGGATACGTTTGATACTTTTGGGGACGAAACCGAAAAACAAAAGAAACAAAAGAAACAAAACGCCGTGGAGTGTACGTTCCAGGTGTTGTACATGACCGGGTGGTCGCCCGGGGCGAACCAGCCGGAGCCGCTGGAACGGGGAAGCGCGGACGTGAGCCTCGCGAAACTCGAAGAGGAACTCGCGAAAGTTCCGGGAAACAAATAGCACTAGATAGGTATTGATATCCTAGACTATGTATTGATATCCTTAATCCATAGAAGATACATCCTCGCGACTTCCGCGGGTCACTCGTGCGACAGCGTTCGCACGAGCGTCCACCTCGCGTCGGAGTCTTCGCTTTCTTTTCGCGGATACTCGAGCAAAACGCCGTTTCCGTGCTCGAACGTTTTTACAGCACAGTACGGTACCGTATTTTTCACGTTATTACCGGCATCAGTGGGAGCGTTTGACATTATCTCCGCGGCGCGTTCCAGGAGCGAAGTGTCGTTCGCGACCGCGATTAAAATGTGGCGCGGCGGTGGCCAAGCGTTTCGTGCGAAGCGCTTTATGGAAGCCGCCCCGAGTAACAAATCGCCATCCTCGGGAGTCGCTAAGCACGCTTTCGTGGCGGCTGTTGTACACGTGATGACCCTCTCACCGAGTGAAGTTGCATCGCGAAGCTGCTTCGCAATCAAGTTGGCCGTCTGTTCGCACGGCTTCGACGAATCCGGAAACACAAAATTCGCATGTCCGATGTGCCACCCCGCGAGAACGCTCGCGAGCTCCACCCCGAGCGATGTCGCCTGCGCGGCGCCCTCGGTGCCTAAGCCGAAAAAGAACCGGTTACCGGATCCGGTTTCTTTTTCGGTCTTTGACCGGAAGCTCGTGCTCGCGGTTTCGTCGGCCAAAGGGTCGGACTCCTTTTCCAAACCAGCCAACACGCGGTCGCGCATTTCCCCCATTGTTTCAACCGCCTCCCCCTCCACCGCGGCTCGGAGAAGCACGAGAAACGACCGCCCTCCCGGGGGGGTGGAGGCATCAGATGGTGGTGACATCGTGGACGGACCGCAGGGCGTGCCACGCTGGTTTTGTCAACACCAGCATCAACACGTACAAGCGCTCGTTGGTGCGCGCGGATCTGCGAACGCACGCACTTCAATCTCGTAACTCACAGGTTTATAACAAAAAGTAACAAAAGAAGGACATTACTCGTAGTTACACGCGTCAGCCCGCGCGCCACATCAGCCCGGATGCTAGACTATGTTCCACAGCCCCGTGGTCGTGGCGCCTTGCGGCAGCGGCTCGATCGCCAGACCCAGGGTTTCGTCGAAAACCGGTTCCAGCGTTGAAACGTCGTACCCGTCGGAGCCGGCGGCGATTTCGGCGTAATATTTCCGCATCAAATCAGTCCCGCTTTCGCGCGAGTCGATTATTTCCACGTCGTCGTCCTCCTCGGTGTTCACGTTGGACCTGGAAGAGTCGTTCCTTTGCAAAGCATCATCTCTGGCACTTCCCCTCACCTCACCAACATCCACCCCGAACACCGGGTTCGTAGTGAACACCCGGTGCAGCGCCTCGACTTCCTTGAACACGTCGTTTAACTTTTCTTCGTCGTCCACTTTGGAGTTTTGCCAGAAAAGTGTCAGTATTGTATGGTCAAACAGTCGGCTGGATTTTGAGAAACGCGAAACAACGCGTACCTTTGAACCCGAGCACGTACTCGCCACTCCGTTTCGACGTGGTCACGACCAGCGCTTTGCCGAACTTGCTGTCCCGCAAAGAAACCGACGCCATCTGCGTGTAAGGAATGCTCGCGTTGAAGTTGGGCGAGTGTTCCGCGTGCCACACCAAGCGCACGTTCGTGAGGTGGAGCACGCCGTCGTTCCCGCGCTGCGAGATGAATAAAAGAAAAAGGCAGTGTTTCGAGGCAAGTGAGTGAGTAAACAGGGAAGGGTAGCCGGGCCTGCACGGCGTGCCGCCTGATTTAGTACACGCGTCGCGTACCTGGTTGCTTAAATTCGCGACGCCGCCGATCTTGTTATAAACCTCTTCGCCTTTCAACAGTTTCAGCTCCTCGTTCGAAATCAAAGCCCCGCGCAGTTTCAACTCTCGGAACAGCTTCGTCGCGTCGTAGCTCCTCTGCACGTGTTGCACGGTCAGGAAGCTTCTCCAAGCGGTACCCCCCGTGGATACCTCCAAGTTGGTGAAAATGAACTCGAACCTACCGCCGTTGCACTTGGTCATCACGTACAGCGAGTCGGTGGCGCCTCTTAGTCGAGAACTCGCTTGCTTTACGTGCATTGACGTGATCGTCCCGAGGCCTACGCTCAAGTTAGCCCTTTTACTCCTCGCGCTTCGCCAAATCAACCTCAAGTTGGTCACCGTTAAGCTTCCGCCGTCGCCGTTGTTGCCTTTCGTGTCCTCTACTTTCGCAAGCACGTCCACCACGATTTCCCCCGGTCGTAGCGCCAGCAGTTTCGCGTGGACGTCGAACTTTATTTCTCGGTCCTGCCACACCGAGTTCGGGCCGTCGGACTTCGGGAAGGGCATCGTTGCAGCGGAGTTTTAGGGCACGCGAAGAGAGTCGATGCGGGGCCAGATCTAGTTGGACGTGATGTGGACAGTGATGACGCAAAACCGTCCACTTTGATGCGTACTTCTGAAGTTGCCTTCCACCGTCCTTCTGCCGTACCCTGTGTCGTGCTTCGTTTCGTTCGCAAAGCGCCGCTTCACACGCCGCACCCACACACACACCGCGGCGACACCCCGGGGAAAACCGAGCGGCGGCGTCCCCCTCTCGACTCGCGTCTCGATGTGTCCCCAATGGGCGGTTTCTGCAACCGGTTTGGCTTTCCCAGTTTTCCAGTCAAAACGTCATTTCTTTGCTGTCAAATTCAAACGGGAAACTCATCATGCAAAGCCACGACGCGCCACCAACCTCGCGCACTCCCACCGCGCACACGCGCGATGGAGTTCTTCGAGGGCAAGCGCGTGCGCGAGCTGCGCGGGACGTACGAGGATGCGCTCGAACAGACTTTGACGCCGCAGAGTCTGGAGGTAAGACCCGCGTTTCGCGGTCCCACACGGTCAGCACCACGCATCACACCGGAAAAGGGGGACGAGGGGGACAATTCCATTTCACCCGCGGTGCGGTCCGAATGCCACGGCCTGGAGAGACACTCCCAGACCACACGGTCGACGTTTCCTGACATCCCTCCCTCAAATCCAACCTGACACACCTCGTCACAGGAGTTCTCCTCCGCGTTGCACGGCCTAGACCCCGAGATGCACGAGCCTTTGTTCGACCTGTACTGCCAGCTCCTTTCCGGAATAAGCACGTTCAGTTTGGACGAGTTTGAATCTATTGTCCGGGAAGAAGCGCTCGTGCCGCGGCTAAACGCGTTGGACCAGGCTTGTGAAGCGCGGGGTATTATGGAACTTGGGGAGCGGAATGGGGGGGGGGTAGCACCGCTGGCGCGGCCGCCTGATGCGGTGATGCGGGCTTTGCGAGCAGATCTGAAGAAACGCGAAACCGCGCAGTTGCGTTTGAAGCTGGACGATGCCGAGTCGGCGGCGAACGCGGCGCGGGAACGGTTGCGCGCGAAATCGAACGACGCCCGGACCGTCGCGGCGGGGCTACGACAAGGCGCCCTCGAACTGCAGGGGGTGCACGGTTTCTCCATGCAGTGGGCGAACCGCGTGCCTGTTTTCCCGAAAGGCGCGGGGGAAGGACCGGCGGTGTCGGGCAGCGGCTCGGTGGCGCAGAGGTGATGTATGTAACGGAACGAACGAAAAGCAATGAAACAATTTCTCAATCAAAAAAGCCTTTCTGATGTGATGGAACCAAACTAAGGCAACGGACACAATCGAGGGCAAATCACATCTGCCACGACAGCTCCCTGGGTCGTCGTTTCGGGGTGTTTTTTTTTTTCGACGATTCCCGCTGGCGCTTGTCCCCGAACGGCGACCGGAACGAGTTGAACCCGTTTTGCGACGACGGGATTCCGTGGGGGTTTGATAAGGGGCGCGGAGTGCGGTATCTGCGGGTTCTGCGCGCCTTTGCCGCCAAGGTGTGACACCGCCCGTTGCTTTTTCGGAACCGGCAAAACCTCCTTTTCGTCGCCGCTGGATTCAAACTCCGAGTCGAACTCGTCGGATTCGAAATCGGAATCGTCGAAAACGATCACGTCGCCGGCGTCGCCGGCCGGTCCGGTGTTTTTGTTTTTTTTCAGGACAGGTCTTGGGTTCGTTATACTCACGACCCCGACCCCAACTCCAACGCCGCCGCCTCCATCAAAAGAAGAAGTCGGTGCCACGCTCGTCCCGTCGTCCCTTGACAGAAACCCGGAAGATACTCGTTTCCGTTTTTCCGTGACTGGCTGGTCAGTGGCTGGGGTCAGAAACGGCGCCGATTGCGCCGGCGCCTTCGGGCGCAAATCGAGGGACACGCCAAACGCGCGAAGCGTGACGGGCGGTTTCGGTTTTCCCCCTTGGTCCGTCGTATTGATGGGCGCCTCGGTTTGGTTTTTTCGGTGTTTCTTTTCTGACTGTTTGCCTGTCGCCTTCGTTTCTGGTGTCTCCCTGTCGGTCGAAAACTCTCCAGCCCGTGCACCCCCCTTCCGTTCAGGGGGAGGCACGAACCGCAGCGCGAGCGGCGGCGAATTATTTTTTGGATTTTTCCCTCTCCGTTTCGCGGCAACCGCCCGCGCCGCCCAAACCGGCATCGCCGCCGGCGACGGTACCGGTTTCGTTTTCCCCGGGGTTCCATCCGTTGGTTCCTTCCACGGCTCTGCAGTACCTCGCGCACTTGGTGCCGTATCGTGAGAATCTCTCAGTGCCTCTTTGCTATTCTCCGGTTGCGTACCCGGAACGTCCGCTTCGCGAGGAGCGTTTCGCCCGCACAGCGTCAGCGCTTTGGAAAGCGGAAGCAGCATCGCCATCACGCCCGCCGGGCACGAAGGCAGGGACTCGGTGAACGCGTCCGCGATTGCTTGGCTGAACGAGGTGTCCAGCGCCCGCCACGTCTGCGTAAGCACGCCAGCCACGAAACCCTCCGCGACGCCTCGGCGGTACTCGGAGGAGGCAGAGGTTCCAGGGCCGGCGGGCGGCACTTGCGTCGGTTTCTGGAGGTTCAAATTCGCTGAAAGCGCGGGTGCTGTTTCGGCGACGCCGTCAATCGTCGGCGTCAGGGTCGGTACATCGCCCGTCGTTGGCCGTTCAAGAATCGCCATTTGCCCCGGCATCGCGTGTGGTGCGTCTACACAAGACGTATCAGGCCCCGCCACTGCCCCCGCCCCCGCCCCTGGTGCCTCCGTCGCGCCGACCACTCGGCTCGGGCCCGCGACGCAATCGCGGCTCGCCGTTTTTTGTGCAAGTCGCGGCTGTTTTTCGGCGGAGCAATCGATGGACGGCGCAGCCGCGGGCGCTTTGTCACTGGACAACGCGCCACTTCCCCGGGCGTTGCTTTGAGGATGCTGAGGCACAGGACGCGTGGCAGGCACGGCAGGCACGAAGACGGTGCGTGTGTGTGCTTGCAAAACAGCGCTGGGCGGAACAACCGGTTCGGGCGCGGCGACGGGTTTTTCCGCGACGATTTCTGGTCCTGGCCGCGTCGCGTCGTCTTCCGTCCCGACGACATCCTCCTCCTCCGACTCTGTCCCGACAACGTCTCCTGACTCCTCCCTCGCGCCAAAGGAATCCTCCTTCGCGTCCAACTCCGTTTCCATCTCCGCCGCCAACGCGAGTTTGCTGAGCGGGTCCACGCGGTTGGACGACGGTTTCGGGGTCGGGGTGAACAACCTCTGCAAGTCGTCGTTTCTGTCAGTCGTCGTGGCGTCGTCGCTGGACCGCCCGCTGCCGTCGCTGACGCGTTTCTTGCCGTTTGGAGCCGTTTGGAAAACACGAACCGAACGCGACGCGCTTCCCGTGGAGTCGTCGTCGCCGGAGTTGTCGCGGCCGTTCTCGTCCATCCAGGGCGATGAGACGTGTCGTTGCTGATGCGACATGGATTGCTCCAACAAACGCTCCGCCGTGCGTAACAACGCGTGCGTCCGCGCCGCGGTCTCACGTACCTCGCGCGTTCGCTCCTTGCGAAGAGACCCGCCCACCGCCGCGCAAGTCGCCGCCGCCGCCGCCGCAGCAGCTGCCGCCGCGCGTGAGTTTTGATTTTGAATCGACCTCCAATTCGCGGCCGGTTCCGGGGCCAGAAGCGGTTCTTGTTCCGGGTCGGGAGTAGGCGGCCGCCCGTCCAGTACCCTCGCGACTCTTCGCAAGCTTCGCGCGGCGACGTCGATTTGTTCGAAATCCTGGGCTATTCTGGTCAGGTTTTTCCGCGCGCTTTTAACGGAGCTGACCCGGAAGCCATCCGGGTACGTCGCGTTTGTCAGAATCGGGCCTACTCGTACTTTGAGTTTGTTCCCCGCGGCGCCCGCGACGCGTCCGGTGGCGTCCGCGAAGAGTTTGAAAACCCAATCCCCTGCCGCGTCCGCGGCGCGCCGCGCTACGTACGTCGCGTCCCGCTCCAGGGCCCCACACAACCTCGCCACCGCTTCCGTCATCACCTCCTCCACGTGTTCCTTGGAAAGCGTGTTCGTGTTCCGGCCGATGCCGTCGTCCCCGTATGCGGCGTAAAACATGCGCCGAGTGGCGGCGGCGATCTCAACGGCGTGCGCGGCGAAGTCTTTCTCTAGCCTGTGCCTTAGGCGGGCGACGATGGCTTCAGGGCCGGGCGCCACCGCTGAGCCTCGGGCGGTTTCAACAACAAGCCTTTCAACCGCCGCGTCGCTCACCGCGCCAACCACCCTCTGCGCGATGTGATTGATAACCGCTTTGGTGCACACCCCCGCGCCAACAGAGACGCCGCCCAAGTCAGTCGCCGTGGCATGAGTCGCGCTTTGCACCAAAGCATCACCGTCACTCCACGCGGCCGTCGCCCCTACGCTGGCGTTTGCCGCCGCGCCGGCCGGGCCGACGTCAAGCAGCGGCGCGAAAATCGTCGGCACCAGCGCGCGCGCTAACCGCGCCGCCGCGGGTCCCGACGCGAGCGCGAAGGCGTCGTCGTCGGGCAACTGCTGCGCTTCGAAGATTGAAAATTTCCTTCCCGTTCGTGAGCTACGGTGCGTACCGCTCTTGGAGGTGGGGAACAGCAACGCCTCGACCGCGTCCGCGGCGGCGCATTGCTCTTCGGCGGGCGCCTTGCTCACCGTCGACCCGAGTCGCGAGACGCACTGCGCGGCGGCGACGTGCAGGTCGTGTCGCACGCGGTCGCGCGCAGCCTCCGCCGCGCGTCGACCGGTGCGAACAACCGCGACCCGCACCGCGTTCGCCGCGTGACAACACCCCGCGCCTATTCGTTCCTGAAGGTCCTCCGCGAGCGCCCGGCGCTCCGCGGACGCCATCGTCAAGGGCTCCGCGGGGTCGCTGTAGTCGTCGTCGCTGGAAACCGCTTTGTCGTTGTCGTCGTCCCATCTGTGGTGGTGCCCCCCAGGATCTTCCCTCATTTCTTTTATTTCGCCCCCCAGCCGCGCCAGACTCTTCGCGCACCCGGGCTCCTCGGACCACAAACGGCACGCCTCCGCGCCGCACCTCGCGGCGTACGCGGCGTACCGCGCGCGCGTCCCTTTTCCGCACTGTCGCAGCGTCTGATTCGCCTGCGCCAGCTCGTCGGCGGCGTCCCTGGTGGCGCGTTTACACACCCCGAACGTCCCCGCGCCTTCCGCGTGGTGCAAAAGCAACACACGCGTCGCGTTGTCCATGCGGTGGACGAGGGTGTTCTGGGGAGGGGAGAATGGGAGGGTAGAGAATCGGGGGTGTCAGTCGGGCGGAATCGTGCTTTGGTTGGGAGTTTTTCCCCGCCCGTCCCGACGAACGCGAACGATCGCCCCGGGTGTTATCCGGGGTCATCGTTCGTGTTCGATTGGTTGTGAGCACTTGAAACACGTACCAGGATGAACCGGAGCGTGTTCTCGTCCACCAGCGCGTCATCGTCGCGTTTGGCCTGGTCCGACGTGCCGGCGCCCGCCGTCAAACGCGTCGTCGGCGTCGTCTCGCGGTGAGACATGTGAATTGCACCCCCAACTGATGTTGATCTCGTCGCCACTCCAAACACGACTTCGCACCACCGGGTTGAGTTTGCACTTCGTACCAGCCACGTCACAACTCAACAAAGCGCTTCACAAACCACGGGCGCGCACCAGCCGCGCCCAGTTCTGGCGAGGGGGCCCGGGAAAGGGCGCCCAGAAAAGATTGGTAGAGAAGTGGGTTGAACAAAAATGGGGAGAAAAACGCGTTTTTGCATTGTTGAAACTGTCAGACTGGTTTCGCTGTGCGTAGCGCCGAAGAGCACCGAATCTGCTGGGAATTCCCACAAGAAGTTCCTTTCTTTTTTTCTTTTCTCCAGTTCTCACCAGATCCTGGCACGAGTCTCGGGGACTCCCCCCTGCCTCGGACATGGTGCACATCACCGAGGAAGCCCTCGAGGCCGTTGTGGACCGAAACCGTGACCCCGAGGCGCACAAAGCGGCGGGTAACGCCGCGTTCGGGGAGGGGCGCTGGGTGGATGCGGAAAGACACTACACGTCTGCGTTGCAGACGAGCGTCGTCGGGGCGAGTGATGTTTTGATGGATGAGGCAGTGCGCAGTGAGGGTTCTGCTACGGTGGCGTCCGGCGATATTTCGGGAGATACGCCTATCGAATCCGACGACGAAACAGGAGTTCGCGACTCCACAGCAGACGCGACGAAACACACGAGGGAAACGACCGAGGTAAACACGCCACTCGACAACACGACGCCGATGATGTATTCGGCAAAACTGCAAAACCAAAAAGGCCAAAGAAACCGCGCGCGCGCCGTGTACTTTTCGAACCGCGCGGCGTGTCGGTTGCGGCTCGGCAAAATATCCGAAGCCATTTCCGATTGCACCCAGTCTATAGCAAGTGACGACTCCTATTTGAAAGCGTTCGCGCGACGCGCGGAGTCGAGGGAGTCGGTAAACCCTCCCGACCTGGAAGGCGCTTTGGGGGATTTCGAGTTCGTGATCGCTTGCTTTGAAAAATTGGATGACGAGGTGAGTATTTCCAATCACCACACACCGCCTCTGCGATTGCCCATACGAGACTGACACTTTCTTTTTTATCTCTCAGTGTGATGAAAAAAAAAAGCACGAACGCCTCGTCGCGAGCGCGAAGGAATCCGCGAAACGACTGCGCCCTTTGGTACACGAAAAGCGCGAGCAAATGAAGAAGGACATGATGGACAAGCTCACGGGGTTGGGGGATTCGATTCTTGGTAATTTCGGGCTCAGCACGAGGAACTTCAAAACGCAGCAAGACGCGACCGGCGCGTATAGCGTGCAGTTCGTGCCGAATGAGAAATAATGGAATTAGATAGACCGCTAGTCAGTGTGATCTCCTATAGACTCATCACGCGTCGCCTTCCTTCACCGTTTCCCGAGTCGAAGCACCACCCCGATGTTCAAAATCCCGCGCAGATTCTTCGAGGAAAGGAACTGAGGGTCAAGTTTACGTTTTTCGGGTACAAACGAAAAACCTTTTGACTCTCCTTCGCCGCCCGTTTCGTTCCCGACGTACCCCATAAACTCCAGCACCAGCCTCTCCACGTCGTTCTCGGTGTGCTCCACCACCACGTCCGCCATCGCGGTTTCGATTAAGATGTCGAAATCCTTTCCCTCGTCCTCCCCGGAAAGGTCCTCGCCGTCCAACACCCGCTGCTGCTGCGACGACACAAGGCGAACCACGTTGGGCATGCGGCGTTTCAGCTGGCGAAGCTGCGTGAGGAACAACTCGCGAACTGTGTCTTTCGTTGGGGACGGAACGGTTTGGTGTGGCGTTTCAGTCACATCTGTACTTAACGTACTTAACGTATCCTCTATACTCGTCGCCGCCCGCGCCGCGGCGTCCGCGGAGACGCGCCCCGTCTCGTGTACGTCGAGCGCCGCGTGAAGCGCGCCGCACAGAAACGGGCGGTTCGCGACGTTCCCTCCGAACGGGGGAGTTCCCTCCAGTTCTCTACACGCGTTGGAAAAGTCACGCAACCCCAACCCCGGGTGCTTGTTATCAAGGTCGTCATCCTCGCCCCGTCGCGGGACGGGATTCGCGGCGCATTTGTCGAAAGCGGACACGACCTTTTGGAACGTAGGATGTATTTTTTCGTCACCCTCGCTCGTGCCTTCTGACACTTTTTTACCCGAGTCATCCGTACCCACCGCTTTCTTGTCAATACCCCTACCAAACAGCGCATCGCACCGGCTTTCGAACGCGCCTATTTGTAACCGGCTCACCTCTTCAAACACCAACCCGACGACCTGCGCGTGCATCACCGAGTTGACTTTGAAGTCGATTTCGAATTGGACTTTGGTTTCGTTTGAGTGGCCGGTGGGTTCGAACCTCCAGGTGCTTATTAACCTGGTGAACAGCCCGTCATTTGAGACGGGGGGTATCGCGGTGGCGGTGACGCTTTTCTTGCCACTCAAGTCGTCCTCCGCGAGCGTCACGTCGCTGACGTACGTCTCCGAAAACACTTTAAATCCAACCTCCAGTTCCGCTTCGAACCTTGTTGGTGAAACCGCACGCACGACTCGGGAGGACGCGCAGAAAGGCACGAACTCGTCGTACCGCGCCACGTCCTTAACCACGTTGAACAGCACGTCAGGAGCGTGTTTCACGAGTTTCGTCGACGAAAACACGCGCTCGCGCATGGAATCAAGATCAGGCACGCTGAAGAACCGCCGACGCCCGGGTTTCGCCGGACCGTGGTCCATCGGCAGGACGTGACCCGGGGCCAGGGGTTTTGGGAACACGGTAGGGTTCCCACGAGTGCCCGCGGCGCATAGACCGTGGCGCGGCGCCGCGACCCATCGCGCAAACCCCCTAGCCACTCGACGCGTGGGCTCACGAGACGCCATGCCTGCCCGTCTGCGGCGAAGGACGACTTTCATCCTCTTTTCACAAGTCTTCGAAACCGCGCTCTACGACTTTGGCCGGTTTTTGATGACGAGAAATCTCACCTTCGGGTGGTCCGCGGCTCCGGGGCGCACACGCATCCGTTTGCGCATCCGACTTTTGGGTATCCTAGCCTATAAGTTCATCGTCCGTGTCTGTGTTTTTGGGCGCCGCTGGTCATGCGGAAGGCCTCGTGCATGTCGTCACGCGGCACGACCCCACCGAAAACGGAGCGTTTTCGGTGGGTTTTCGGTTGGCAAAAGGGAGCAGCACCGGCGACAGGCGACTTATGGTCCTGCGCAGCCAGAGGCTGTAGAACCGAGACGCGCTTCGCGCCAGGGACTCCAAGCACCTTACACGGGTCACAAAGGGTGTAGATGGTGTCAGAAAAAAGTACAGCCCACGGGCAAACAGTCGGATGCGACCCACACGAGACGAATCAAAATCCCAAACCAAATTCTCGCCCCTTTTCTGAACCAATCCGAAAGAAGCTGGATTTTCCCTGAATCCACTTTGTGTTCTGTCGGATGCCATCGGGGAGTGTTGCCGGTCGATCCGCCTGCCGGCCATATTCGCACACACCCGAGTCGATACAATGGCTGCCATGACCTCCGCTGCTTCCGCCGTCGTGGCCCGCCCGGCCTTCGTCGGCAAGACCGGCTCGTTCCGCGCGCGCGCGGTCGCCCCCGCGGCGCCCAAGCGCGCATCCGTGGTGACGTTCGCCGGAAAGGCCGAGGAGACCTCGCGCCGTGCCGCGCTCTCCACCTTCACCGTGCGTGCCCTGCTTGTTTTCAATTCCGAAACGCGTTACGGGGCTCCATCGCGCGGTTCGTGAGCTCGCGAACGCGCTTAGCCAACCGCCAAAGCGTCGCGCGCCGGCCACGCCACGTGCGTCGGGAGTACCTCGCGATGTGACGGGAAAACAAACCCTCCGCGAGTGCGCGTTTCACGAATTCGCGAACGCGAACGCGATCGACCGCTCCGGCGCACGACCCAAAGCTGACCCACGACCGTTTCTCGTCACGATTCACAGGCTGCCGGTGTCGCCCTCGCCGCGAAGCCCTCCCTCGCCGCGTACGGTGAATCCGCTAACATCTGGGGAAGCAACACCAACGTCTCCGGTACGTGCCAAGCCTACTCGTAAAATGACAACGCAGCGCGAAAACGTCGATCGAGACGGACGTCGCGTGACTCGGATAAAGTACCGTACATCGCACACGACGCGCGCGTGCGCAAGGGCGAAACGCGCGTCGTTTTACGACACTGTTTTTTAGGAATCGCGGTGAAAGCCAGGCATCGCACGGTCGCCGACGGTCGCACGCCGGCGCGGTCGCGGTTCCGGAGACGGGCCGGGCCGGACGCCGCAGGGCGTCGAATTTGGTTTTCGTGTCGTCGACGAATCACTCCCTTTCGTTTGCTCACCTTTTCGTCGTTCCTCGTTCCCTTTCCCTCATCCAAAACGACCTTGTCATCAGGTTTCATCCCCTTCGCCGGCGACGGGTACGCGTGCCTGATTCCCGCCAAGTACAACCCGTCCCGGGAACGGCCTTTCCCGCACCAGGACGTGTACTACGAGGACAACTTCGACGCCGTGTCCAACATCTCCGTGCTTGTCGAGAAGGTTTCCAAGTCCAAGATTGAGGATTTCGGCTCACCCGAATCGTACTTGGAGCAGATCGGGTACCTCCTCGGGCAGCAGGTGTACGCTGGGGAGACGCGGTCGGAGGGAGGTTTCGCCGCGAACAGGGTGTCCACCGCCGCCGTCCTGGACGTGTTCACCAAATCGAACAAAGGCAAAACGTACTACTACTACGAAGTCCTGACGCGAACCGCGGACGGCGACGAAGGCGGCCGCCACCAGCTCATCGCCGCCACGGTCTCAGACAACACCTTGTACACCATGAAGCTGCAATCAGGGGACAAGCGCTGGTTCAAGGGCCAGGAGCGCGACCTGAAGCAAACGTGGTCCTCCTTCACCGTCGCGTAAGAGAGCGCAAAAGCGCGACGAGCGCGACGGAAGCGCGCCAGAGGTAGCTGTGAACGGAGTGTGAATTTCAAGTCCCACAAGGGGAATACGTATCAACCGTGTTTCGTGTCTTTATACAACGTCTCGTCTCGTCTCGTCTCTGTTCGCGCTCTGTTTCGTCTCGATGCGTGCCTCACTGCGTGACAGACACGTGTCCCTGACGGTGGGTGTCGTACCTGGCCCTCTCTTCACTCGACGTACCTCACTCACTTGACTCGCAAAAGCGTCCCTTCACTTTGTCCCCCTGAACCCCGAGCCGGGCGGGTTCCGCGTGGAGGGCTCTATCACCGTGACGCTCACGGCTTGCTTGTACTTTTTCAAAACCCCCTGCACGTACGGCGTTTCACTCCAGGTTTCGTCGTCGAACTCGCTCACGCGTTCCCGGACGAAGTGCAGCACGTTTTCGTGGAACCCGGCGAGGAAGTGCGCGCTGTCCCCTCGGCCTCGGGTGTCCGCGGCGGTGCAGAACCGTTTCACGTCTTTGTGCGCGTGGAAACGAATCACCCAGTTGAACGCGCCGGGGTTGTTGCCGCGCACCGCGAGTAGCGCTCGGCGCAGGTCGCCGACGGTGATCGCCAACGGCGCCAGCGGTTTGGTCAGGAAGTCCCGCAAGGTTTCGCGTTCGTCCCACGTTTCACTCGTAAGGCTCTGTCGCTGTGTCGAGCCTCTTCGGAACGTCTCGTCCGCGGCGTCGAAGGTGTCGTCGCCGTCGGAGTGTCCCCCCGGAACGTGCACGTACTCGTCGTCCGCGCGCTCCGATTCGCCAAAAAGGGGGTTGTTTTCAATCGCGTACTCTTCGTGGTCGTCGGCGTTCAAGTCGATATCGCCGGTGTCCGCCAAACCCGACCCGTCGTTCTCGGTCTCGGAGTCGTCCTCGGTGGTGTCGGCGTCGTCGTCGGTGGTGTCGGAGTCATCGCTAGTGTCGCCGTCGTCGTCGTCATCTTCGGTGTCACCCTCCTCTCGTTCCTCCTCCTCCTCCCCGTGGTCGCCGGGAAGGGGCTGCGCCGCCGCGAACGCCAGCGGGTTGGGCGTCAGCTCGCGCGACACCGAGTTCTGGCTTTGCGGATCGGACACGAGCGGCGGTGTGTTGGATCGGGAGCGCGAGCCTCGGGGGCGTCGAAGAGAAACGCGGCAGAGAGAAACGCGGCGTCGCGACGAACGAACCGCGACGTCGGCGAAAACGGCGGCGGCGGCGGCGACGAGCGCGGCGGCCGCGGAAAGCACCGCGCGCCGCGACGCGCGCGCCGCGTCTCTTCGCGACGCGACGAAAGCGTCCGTCTCGGCGAAACTCTTCGCGACGTCACGCAACGCGTCAGGGGGCATCGCATGCGCTTTACGTAACGCAACAGTGATATCAAGTGTCTTGCGCTGTTTCCTGGTGGTCTTGGTGAAAAAGTTTCCCCCCTCAACCTTTTCATCCGCGTCGCGTTCGGTACCCGCGTCGCGGAACGCGTTTAGCCACGCGGCGACGGCGCGCGCGGTGAGCGCTTCAGGGGACGCGTCCCTCACACACGCGGTCCCGACATGCATCCACGCCGATACAGAGTGTGTTGGTGCAGCACCTCTCGCGTCTCGTACGGCGTCGGGGCATGACTTTTCGAGACGCAGAGTTGCTGTCGCGGCATCGCCGACGAGCGCTAGGGCGGAGACCCAGGCCTGGGCGTTCCTTTTGTCCACGCCCGAGCTCAACTCACGCAGACCCAGCGCCAGGGTTTCGCGCTCCACCACGCACTCGGGGATGTCGCCGAAACCAACGATAACAGTGTCGAACGTCCCAAACGCGCGGTGCGTCATAGAGTCAGTGCCGTTCCTCAGCGCGTCCCTCAGCTCCGGAAGCGCCAAGGCGGCCGTCTCCGCCGTCGCGAACGCCACGACGCGTTCGCGCGCGACGCGCGCGGCATCCGCGGCGATCGCGCCGTTGCGCCGTTTCCAGTCACCCCCGCGCGTCTCCAGAACGCGGAGCACATCAACACGGCGTCGAATGCCGTCGCGACTCGACATCGTCCAGGACGCAGACGCGGCCTCAAGCGCGTCGTCAAACGCGCGCGCGCCCGCGAATGCCGCCGCCGCGTGAAGCGCCGCGAGCGACGACGCTCTCAGAGGCAAACCGGGAGCGTCTTCGGAAAGGGAAGGCGGGGAAGGCGTCTCGACGAAATCGACGTCTGTGTCATCAGCACGTTCAGCACCCGCAGCAAGCGTCGACGCGGTCATCTCCAGGTCGTACGCGCGCGTCGCCGCGGCGGTCGCGGCGTTCAACGTTTCAGACGTCTGTTCGGCGTTGTCGCGCGTCGCGTCGGCAACCGCGGCGTCGCGCGCGCGTCTGTACTGCCTCTGCGCGCGACGCGCGCGTCCCCGTGAGGCGTAGCACCTTTCGTACGGCTTGGTGGTTAATTCCAGACCGGAATCCGCGTCCGCGATTGCGAGTTTGAGTTCGCGCGCGAGCGTTTCGGGAAAAACCGGTCGGCGCACGGCGTTTATCCCGGTCAGCGCCGCGGAAATCGCGTCGTCCGCGGCTACGGACAAACCCTGGTCCACCACTGTGTCGTGCCTGATGACATCTTCTGCCTCGCGCCTTATCATCTCAACACGCGCGTGCTCAAGAGGCAAACGCCACAGCCGTTCGAGTTCGAACAGGTGTGTCTTGAACAAGCGCTCGGCGTCTAAGCGCGCGCGTCTCAGCGTTTGTAGAAACGCGTCCGGCGCCAACGGCGGCGACGCGCGAAGCGCAACGCGCGCGCCCGCGTCACGCGCGTTCAGCGCCGTGGCAGTCGCGGACGCGACGAGCTTGGCTTCCCATTCCGTGGACCACACTAGCTCGGGCAAACGGCCGTCCCTCGCGGCTTCGATCAAAGTGGTCAGGCGCGCGACGAGACCGGCGCCGCGCGTGCCGTCCGCGCCTTCGTCCGCAACGTCCACGCGTAACTGGTGTCTGGACACGGTGTTTGACAAAATTTCCTCCCGAAACGAGTCGATCTGATGTAAGTACTCCGGGTCCAACGCGTTCTGGGGCAGGAGATCCAGCCGCGACAGGGACTGGCCCGTACTGGTGGGCGGGTAAAAAATGCGCGCGGCGACGTCTCGCTTGAACAGCTTGGCGAGCGTGTAGTTCCCGGCAACTAACGGCCGGCGACCGATAGCGGGGGTTTGAGAAACGTCACCGCTTTTTCCATGCTTCACCTTCGCGTGTGTCTCGTCACTCAGATCGCACCCCTCACCGAGACAGTCGCCTATGAAGCTCTGCAGCCACTGCGTCGGTGAGGTCTGATACCAATAAACGAAAGTGTCAGTTTTGTGTGGGAACTCAGGGAGGCGGGATTTGGGAAAGGAGGCTCAATCAACACGAACCTCGCCTAAATTGCCCACGAAGTACTGCACCGCCCACTTCAGCGGCGGGAACCCGACTGTCATGTCCTCCACGTTCAGGCTCCACAGATGCGCCCTTCGCGCCAGGGTCTCCAGGTACTCCACCTCTTGTGCTTGGATCAGATTTTTTGCGTTGTACACCAGGTGCGAGCTCAGTAACGTGGCGACGGAAAACACCTGCGCGTCGTACGCCTCGGCGACGCCCGCGCTGGAGAAACCCTCCGTGTCGAGAAGCAGAATTCGCGCCCCGTCTTTTTGGGATGTCATGTCAGTGACACAAATCCACAGCCCTTCCGTGGTGGCTCTGTGTCCGGCGGTGATTTCGAAGCCATTTGTCCGGCCGTTCAGCGCGTTCAGCAGGAAAGACTTACCCCCGTGGTACCCGCCCACGACCGCCACGATTGCGAGCTTTTCCCTCATTCCCCCTAAACGCAAAACACCCTCCTGCACCACCTCAAGCGACGAGTGGTCCGCGGTGGGACGCGCGATCTGGAAGATATCCACCACATGCGGCGATACGTGCGGTGGTGCGGACGCGGAGGTAAACGGGGCCGCCGCGAGCGCGACGCAAAGGAGAAACGCGACGATTCGATTCATGATGGTTTTGCCGTCGGACGCGACGAAAGGAAAGTGCGGAAATGCGTTTCGCGCCACGACCGCACGAGTCGCGCGCGCGCCACGAAGCGTTCGCGCGGCGTGGAAAAGACGCGTTCCGCGGACGCGTGTGTTTCAGGTAGTCCTCGAGGTGTGCGATACACCTCGAGTGCGCTTGGCGCTGTGGCGAGGGCGACGTGCCTCTTCTCAGATTGAGATGACGTTTCGTCACTTCCCAGAAAACAGCTGGACTCAAATAAAATAAGTTTTGCAGCAACGCGATTGCGCAACCCTGCCCCCACACCGTAGCGCGCCGCCCCTCTGCATCGACGGGCATCGCGCTCGGCGTGTCCGGCGCCGATGCGTCGCGCGCTCGCGCGAGCGCTCGCGTCTGCACGCCTTTCCAGACGGTGCGACCCCTCCGCGCGCGCGGTGGTTTGGCGAGCGCCGCCCTCATCGTGGTCGGCACCACACCGAGCGAGGTGCACGTCCGCCTGCGAGGCCGAGGCCGTATCCCTGATGGCGTCGCGTCTGCAGGCCGCCCTGGGTGACCCCGACCTCGTCGCGCGCGTGCTACCTTATCTGCCACGACCGTTCGTGGAGACCGGTGATTGGCTGGTTGGGGGTGGTTCCTCGGCGACATCCGCATCATCATCATCATCATCATCACCATCCGCGTCCCCCAAAAAATCAAGACCCACCCGCGTCGCAGTCGGGCTTTCCGGCGGCGTCGACTCCGCAGTTACCGCTTGGCTGTTGAAAACAGCCGGCTTTCACGTCACGTGTGTCTTGATGCGGAACTGGGACGAATCCGAGGAAACGGGCGGGGCGTGTGATTTCGAGAAGGACCAGCGCGACGCCGCGGCGGTTGCGCGGCGTTTGCACCTGGAATTAAAGGAAGGTACGTGTTGCAGTTTCCAAATACCAAGACCGTTTCAAGCCCCTCTGTGACTACACTAGTCATTAAAATAAAGTGCACTACATACATCACAAGTGCACTGTTTGCCCATACAGTAAGACTCAAGACTGACACTTTTCGTCTGCAAAACGCGGAAGTCGACTTCGTTTCCGAGTACTGGCACCGCGTGTTCGCGCCGTTTCTGAAAGATTTTCACAACGGCAACGCCACCCCGAATCCGGACTTGGCGTGTAACAGGCACATCAAGTTCGGCGCGCTTTTGGCGCACGTGGAAAAAACCATAGGTGCTGATGTTCTCGCCACGGGGCACTACGCGCGGGTCGAGCGTAGCGACAATACTGAAAAAAAAACGCCTCGCTTGCTTCGCGGGTTGGACCCGACCAAGGACCAGTCGTACTTCCTAGCCTCCGTGGATGGCGAGGCCTTGCGAAGGGCGTGCTTCCCTCTCGGTGGGCTGACTAAAAGAGAAGTCAAGGAGATCGCGGCCGGACCTGCTGCGTTGCCGCAACAAATAACAAACCGAAGATCAAGCGCCGGTATTTGCTTCGTCGGGCGGAAACAAAACTTCGGCGACTTCATCGCCGAGTATACAGGAGGGGATGGAGGGGAAGACGAGAGTGAGGGTGATGACAGGAGTGAGGGTGCCAGAGGAGATTCTAGAGAAAGTAAGGATGAGGGACAAGGAGACCGCTCACAAACACAAAAGTACGGCCATTTTGTATCCGTGGATGACCTCTCGGTAGTTGGCGCGCATAAAGGTTTAGCGAGGTACACGATCGGCCAGCGCGCGCGCGTGGGCGGCGCCCAAACACCCTGGTTCGTGGTCGGGAAGGACGCCACTGTTGACAAAAACTTGGCCTACGTAGCTCCCGGGCCGGAGCACAAAGCGCTATTCGCCACACAGGCGGTTGTGGGGCGGTGTTTCTGGGTAAACGGCGCTCCTCCCGATTTTGAATCTTTAGATAAAAAAGGACTCACCGCGCAGACGCGGTACGGAGGCACCGCCGTTGCGTGCGTCGCCCGGGTGCTGCATCGCGGGCAGCCGAGCACGATCACACCGACCAAATTCGGACCGCCAAATCAGGTTTCTGATGCGTTCCAAAACTCCGAAGGTGACGAAACTGATTCAACATTACTGGAGGTTTTCTTTGCCTCCCCGACGCGCGCGCTGACGCCGGGGCAGGCGCTTGTTTTGTACGAAAACGACGTTTGTCTCGGCGGCGGCGTGGTGCTGTACCCCGGGCGGTCGGAATTCGAAAAGGAAACTGGAGGTTTAACGGTTTAACGGTGTAACCGAAAGTGAGAGAGGTGAGGTAGTGTCGTAATGAGGTGTATCTCGAAAGTAAAGTAGTCTATTATGACCAATTATTAAGCTAACTAAAAGCACACGGGTTCCGTACTCACCTGTTCTTCGCGATTCGCGACATCACGGCGACGAGCCCCGCGGCTCGGACCATCAGCCGTCGTCGCCGACCTACAGCGTGGACGTGGTCGTGCCCGATGGTGGGTCTTCGCGTAGTGCGGTGGATGATGGATTTCTTGAGGCGCGAAAGCGCGGACCGCACGAGGGCTCGGCGTCGGCCGTGCACCCTACCAGGCTCGTTTTCGCCGGTCACGTCTTGCCCGCGTGCGGCGTGCGGGAACCACTTGGAGTTCGCGTCGCCCCGGGACAGGGAAAACCGCCGCAGGGGCCAGAAAGAAGGCCGGCCGTGCCACTCGCCGGCCTTGCCGTGCGGTTTGTCCCCGAAAAGACGCCGTCGAACTCGACCGTGGTGCCTTTGCTCGGCGAACTTTCGCCGGTTCCGGTGCGCGATCGCGGTCACGGCGCCGTTTTCGAACGCACCGCTCCGCGCCGCCGCCTCCAGCCCGCGCATGTACGGCATCAAGCCCTTGCACGCGCCAAGGCAAATCACCGCGGCGGGGACGCCGCTGTCCTCGTGGTACACAGACACGAGCTCCGCGGCGCCCGTGTTTTTTCGCCGCGACCCGACTGTTTGCCCGTACGGCCCTGGCCCTGAGATTGTAAAAATAAATGTCAGTCTTGTATGGGCATTCAGTCGGCGGAATGTGGTAAATGTGAAATACTTACCTGTAGGAGCCTGTGTCGTGGAGTTAGCGGGCGAGTGCGAAGGCGCTCCCTCGTGAACCCCGCCAGGGTCGTGAAAAACAACCTGGTCCGCCTCTTCGAAACCCTGGACGTCGCGAATGCGCTGCCCCGAGAAGATGCGGCGCACGCGGTACCCCCCCCCGCGCGCGACGCCGTTTTGTCGTAACAAGGCGTCGGCGTCTCGGCACCCGGTGGCATCTTTCGTGACCCCAAAGTACGCCCACCCGTTGTCCGCGGAGGCCCTCCACCGCCGGCGCACGAACAGGTACTCCCGCGGCGCAAGAGGCATGGGGAACTTCATCCTCCAAAACGCGAGCTCGGTGCCGTTGCCCGAATCGTCGTCAATTGAATTCTCCCCGCTTTCATTAGGTACACCAACCGCCTCGCCAACACGTTTCGCGATGTGGTCCGCGTGAAGCAGCGAATTGTCCCACTCGTTCCTGATCACGTCGTTCATCTGCACCCGGGCCAGCTGCGACGCGCTGACGCCCTCCATCACCATCTCCAGCCGGAACTGTGTTAACCCGCGAGTGCCGTTCAAACCAGTGCCGGGCGCCGGGCCGTTTCTTTTGAGCATGCGGAACGTCGTGCCGTTCCCGGTGTCGCCTCTTGACACTAGTGACCACCCGGACGCGGCAGCCTCCGCGGTCGCCACCGCCGCCGCCGCCGACTCCGTTCCGTTTTTGTGGTCAAACAGACGCGCGCGATTGCGTCGCGGCAAGTGGAGTCTCCGTTCTTCGAGCCGTGCTTCGCCACAACCGCTTACTCCGGAAACAACCTCTTCCTCCAAGCCGTGTCTTTCCAGCACCTCCCGCTCCGTCGGCGCGCTTTTCAGCTCGGACAGGAAGTGGTCGATGTCGTCGTCCGTGACGAGCGCGTCCAGCGCCGGGGTGGTGTTTGGCACGCCCTCGTGCTTCTCACCGAACGCGCTCTCCGGGAACCCCGCGTCGTGCGTGTACGAAGTCCCGGACCGCCCGGACCGAACTCTTCCCAAAAGCACGTTCCTCGCTCGCGTGACACACGAAAACACATCCCGAAACGGCTCCAGGGTTATCAAGATGGAAAGCACCACCAGCACCGTGCCGAACGCCTCGCGGGTACACGGCGCGGTGTCGCGGGAAATCGAAAGCGGATAGCGGGAGTCCGCGTCGGATTCGAAACCAGCTTCCTCCAACACGAAGCGCCCGGCTCTCTCGTCCATCACCCTCACAAACGCGGTGGCAACACCGAAACACACTGCGGACGCCACCACAGTCCGCGCCGCCGCGGCGACCGCGGACGACGACATCCGTGGAGGCCGGCGTCCGGCGTCCGCGCCAATGGGAGGTTTCGCGAGCTTTCGACGATCCAACGTGGCCGCAGAACAGAGCGATTTCAAACGAGTTCGTCCAATCATTGGCAAGCACAAGTCGCCTTTTTGACGTCTTTTTGCATTGTTTTTTTCTCAACTTTCACGTCAACGTTCACGCGATCGCTGTCGTAGACTCGCAATGCTCTTCCTCGCCCACAATCGAGGGCCTTCGGCACGACCCTCTCGGTCGGGGCTTTTGAAACCGCGATGCTCCCGCGGTGTCGCGGGGTGTTTCGCGGGGCAGTTCGCGAGTCACTGCCTCACCTCCGGGCGTGGGTGGTGTGTGGAAACGAAAGCGGCTCGGGGTCGGGACACGCGGTCGCGATCGCGGGTGGGCACCGATCGATGTCGGCGGATGTGGGGTCGGGTAAGAATTCATCGTCGAGAAAAGGCCGGTCTCGTGCAGAAAAAACCCCTTCCCCGGAAACGGAGCACATGAAGATGCGGAGCTTGGTGCCTGAGATTGATAACGGGCTGAGAGGTGCAGGTATGATGCATTCGGATGGCGCATCGAACGGTGTGGCACGTCGAGGCGACGCATCTTCAAAAAAACATGGCGATTCGGGGAGCGGCGATTTATTCTACACCCGCGTCGTTCCCGCGCTGCGTTATTTCTACGAAGCGCACTCGCACCTGAACGTGCATAAGCTTTACGTGGTGCCTGGCGACGAAGACGTGCCTTGCGAAATCCGGGGATTCGCACTAGGTAAGCGCGTGGATAACATCCGCGCGCGCGGCGATTTCGTCAAATCCAACGCGAACAAACTAGCGGCGTTACTCAGTCTCGGCGGACTCCACGATTCCCAGCGCTTCGTGTGGAAAAGCAAAAAGTGGGTGTTCACGCATCAAATCATGCCAGCCTTGCGATACTTCAAACAGAAACACGGACACTTAATCGTTCCCAGGGACTACGTCACCCCCGGTGGCGAAAACGCGTTGCTGAAACACCAAAGACTCTTCGCGCTCGGCAGCGTGTCACACGACATGCGGAACAAGGTAAGGGCCTTTCCCAATCACCACATTCCGCCTCCCTGATCGCCCATACGAGACTGACACTTTCTTTTTTATCGTATCAGCAAAAGGGCTTTTACCTGGACCAGCGACCGGACCGCGTCGCCGCGCTGGACGACTTGGGGTTCCCGTGGGAAACGGTGAGTCTGGAGAAGTGGGAATTGAGGGATTTGCCTGTGATCAAGTGGTTCAAACGCAACTACGGGCACCTCGCCGTGCCTACTACATTTGTTTGTCCGGACGGCAAGGACGCGGAGGAAAGCGGGCTGCCGCGCATAGCGGCCGGCGCGCTGTTCGGCTTGCGGTGCGTGCAGATAAGGAAACGCCGCGCGGCGGGCTTGTTGGACCAAGTCGTGGAGCGAAAACTCGAACAGTTAGGGTTTCCCACGAACCTGCACACCGCGTTTCTGGAGCGCGTGGTGTTGCCTTCAGTGAGTCACTACATCGCCAAACACGGGCACCTAAAATGGGACACGCGAAGACAAGCGGGGTTGTACCAAATTCCAAACGGAAACGACGCTCCTGAAATTCCATCCTTCGCGAAAGGACTACGTCTGGGCGAGGTTCTTTTCGGCGCTGTCCGGCCGTCCGGGTCCGATCACTTCGCGGGGTCAATCGGGCTGTGGGACGGACGCGGTTGCGGTGCCGTGGAAAATCGGCTGGAACGGTTTCGCGCGTTGGAGAAAACCGCGCGGTTCGCGCTTGAAAAGTTCGCGGACGAAAACGAAGACGCGAAGCACGACTGGGAAAGCGGAATCGCCGAGACGCTCGACGCGGTTCGCGCGCGGTGCGAATCGTGAGAGTCTTTTTGTGAACTTAGCGTATTAGGTAATTACTATTAGTTTGCGAACGCTTTTATTGCTTCTTCACATCGGTCTACGTTGGTCCGTTGAGTTGCGTTAGTACCTTGTTTGTGATACGATTCGACGATTCGCAGGCCTATCTCTTCGAAGAGTCTCTCCTGCACTCCGCACAGCTGCGTTTCAGCTTCCCGTGAGGGCAGGGGGTGCACTCCGCGCACCCCCTTTTCTGTTTGCCGTGAGGGCAGGGGTTGCACCCCACGCAGTCGTGTTTCACCTTGCCGTGAGGGCAGGGCTTGCACTCCGCGCAGCTGTATTTCACCTTGCCGTGGGGGCAGGGGCTGCACTTCACGCAGCTGGTTTTCAGCTTGCCGTGGGGGCAGGGGTTGCACTCCACGCAGCTGTTTTTCAGCTTGCCGTGAGGGCAGGGGTTGCACTCCGCGCAGCTGGTTTTCCGCTTGCCGTGCGGGCACGCGTGGCAGGCCGCGCAGTTGTTTTTCAGCTTGCTGTGGGGGCAGGGGGTACACTCCACACAACTTGTCTTCAGCTTCCCATGCGAGCACCGTTTCCCTCCCAACGCGCCTCGTGTCCCAAGGTATCGCGGAGATTCCACGTCCGGCCACGTCCGGCTATCGGATCGTCGTACCCACTCTCCACGGATGTATCAGTAGCCTCGGAAGCGTCCGTCGGAGCACGACACGAGAGCGCTCGTCACGAAGTGTGGTTCAGTAGTGTCCCGATTACACTCGTAGATCGTTTTCGTGCGCGCATGCGGATACATCGGTCAGATTTTCCCGTCATCACTCGCCCGAGCGCCAGGTCGACCTCGACGATGTTGGCGACGGCGGGTCGCGTGGTCGCCGCGATGAGCGCGACGCGGTGGCTCCCGGCGTGCCACTCGCTGGGTCGAGCGAGGCCTTTTGCGGTCCACCGCGCGGCAGTCACCGCACGGTGTTTGCGAGCTGGGCACCTCGCGCAAGCCATTGTCGCGAGAAGCGGGCATCCCCACTCGAGGTCCGTTGTTACCGAACCCGCGCACGTGAACCGCGCGTCGTGGTCCATAACGTGTGACTCTTCCCAAACTCGCGGTTTCAGGGTCGTGGCCAACGCCGGCGGAGGCGGTGACTGGGAGGACGATTGGGACGAGGATGATGATGAAGATCCTTGGGCGGATGAGGATGAGGAGGATGAGACAGACGATGATGAGTCTGTTGTTGGCAAGGCGAAAAAGGACATCCTTCAGCTTCGTGGCATCAACGAAGTGCGCATCACGGACACCCTACCAATGCCCGCGCCTGGGGAGAACACCGACGCTCCACGGAAAATTACAAGAGATGACGTCCAAATCGCCTTCGCCAGGTCGGGCGGCGCGGGCGGGCAGAACGTGAACAAAGTCGCCACGAAGGTCGACATGCGTTTGCATTTGGCAAACGCGGAGAAGGATTGGTTGCCGGCGTGGGTGACACGACGGTTACTCGTTTTGGAAAAAAACCGAGTCAACAAAGAAGGCGAGTTCGTCATACAAAGCAGCCGATTCAGGACGCAGAAGCAGAACGTGGACGACGCGCTTGAAAAGATGCAGGCGTCGCTGAACCGCGCGTCGAAGTTACCGCAAAACGCGGCGTCAAGTAAACACAAGAAAACCAAGCTCGTGAAACAGGCGCAAAAGGCGAACGCGCGGCGGTTGGATGACAAAAAACGGGGGGGGGAGAAGAAAGCAGCGCGAAGCAGGACGGACTGGGACTAGGCTTACTACGGGAGCATTGAAGGTACCACCAACATACTCCATCCGTCGTGAGTTCGTTTCTTTTTTACACGGAGTCCGTCCTTTGCCCGATCGATCAAAATGCATCTTCAATCATCGCTCCCTCAATCCAACCCCTCCACGGTAACCACCACCCCGTTGCCGTACTCGTGCACCTCGGTTTCCACGCTTCCCACCACCGCATCTTTGGGTTCCTCGGGCTGGTCCAACCCAAGCTTGTGTTTCATCTCCTCCCGTCGTTCCTTCCGCTCCTGGTTCCGCTCCTTCCTCGCTTTCTCCACCGCTTGCTTCTCCGCGTACTTCCGCCGCTGCGTTTTGCGCTTGCTATAACCCAACACCCAATCCCTTCGCACGGCGTCGTCGAAAACCGCCTCACCGCCTCGCTTGGTGCGCTCCTGGCCGCAATCCTATGTTTTGGAAGGGTTTGGAAGGGTTCGATTGGTTTGATGGGGTTAGCACTGTGGGCGCGAGAGAAAGAGGAGTGCGATTTTTTGAGATTCACTTTTCACGAAAACATCTGCGGTCCACCAAGGTGCGTACCATTTTCGCAAGAGGCTTGCCTCCCTTGCTTCCCTTCGCGCCCTTGCCTTCCTTGCCGAACGCGCCTTTCGTGGTGCCGAAAGGCATCTTCGTTCCCGGAACGCGCTTCGTACGGTCGGTCTTCTTCCTCGGCGCCTCCTTCCCGGCGGCGCGGACGTACGGCGCGGAATCGGCGGCGTACTGCATCTTGTGTTTCGGCGGCGTAAGCAAGGGCAATCTTGGCGTAAGTTCTCACTACTCGCGTGTGTGTTAAATACGCCCGAGTGCACCTCTGTGACTGACGTGAGCGCCGCCGGTCTCCGAACTCTGCTGAGGGGGTCGGACAATCCGCCGAGACTCGAGTGCCTCGCGGTGTGTGGTTCGCGGGCGGGCGCGATGGGGGGCTGCGCGAAATCTCGCAACCCGAGCCCATTTTCGCAAATTTCCAGCATCCTTTTCGAAGACGTCAGTTGGAAACGGACTCGCGTCTTGGCGTACGCGTCGCCGCCGCGCCAGTTCCAGAAGACGCCGCGCAGCTCGTCGGAGCAACGGTGCGGCTTGCAAACTCGAAAGGCGGCGCAACGACGTGACGCGTCCTTTGGGCGTCGTTCCGCCCGGCGCGTGTTTCCGAAAGGGTCGGGGGCGGTGGTGGGGAAAGGGAAAGGGGAACACACGTGGGAGATCTTGCGATGCGACGCAGTTCTCGGAAGCGCAAAGACGTGGATGCTGAGAACGAAAACGACCCGGAGGTGCTTGAGCTGAACCGCGCGGTGAAGCGCTTGAACACGGGGGACGTGGCGAACAGGGCGAGGGCGAACGGGGGGGACGGGGTGGGGGGAAGAGCGCCGGTGATTTCGGAAGATGGCAAGGCGAGGCCAAAAAAACTCCCACTGTTGGACGAAAACTATGAAACCTACGATGACGAGGACGAGAAACGGGAGGAGGAACAGACTGCAACCACGCGCGCGTCAAGCGCATGCGCCACGGTATACTCGGAAATCAACGCCATGCTGAAGAGCATGCACTTCGCGAGGGTACGGCGACGGGAGAGCGCCGTGCCGCCGCAAAGCGCGGAGTGAGGGGTTTCTTTTTTCGCGCGAGACGAAAAGGTTTGTAAAACACGAAGGGGTACGTTTAGGAGGGTAAAGGCCAAAGGCCAGGGCACCACGGGGGCGCGACGTTGTTGCGAGGGAGACACAAAGAGGGAGACATAAAATAGTAGTACGTGGCATCGAAGATGTCGTAGGTTTAGAATTCAGTAGTACGAGGTACGCGTAAATGGGTTTACTGAAAAGTTTAGTCTCCTGTTTGATACTCCGACCCCGGCCTTGAGTGCCCCCGGGTCGACCTCGGGGGTACGAGGTAGTGCGTCTGTAACTGCGCGGCGGTGAGCAAAACAGGCGGCGCGCCCGCGAAAACCGCCGCGCTCAGTTCCGACCTCGCCGTGGTTTCCGAGTACCCCGCGTCGCTCTCGTTCCCCAAGTCGCTCCCGCCAAAATTCCCGTGGTCCCCGACCCCGCGTCCCCCGAACGCGGACACGCCAGCGCTGTACGCGTCGCTATCCACGGACCGGAGACTGATGTTATCCAGGTCGAATTCCTTGGCGCGGTACCGCTTGTACTGGCGAATCGCGGCGCGCGTGTTTGGATCGCGCGGAACGTTCGCGGGGTCGGAGAATTGATGATCGCCCGCGCCGACGGTTGCGTTACCTCCCTGTCGTCGCCGGACGTGGTCGTACACCCCTCCCCGGATTGTTGCGGACGATACGTTTCCGCCTTCCAAGCCTCCGTACCCCTCGCAATCCCGTCCCCCGTGCTCCAAAAGGCTTTCGCCGTCGCCGGCACCCGGAGCTCCGAAGCGGTTTGATCGCGCCCGCGTTTGCGAGTGGCGCCACTCGTCGTCCCAGTTCCCGCACGCCACTCGTAGCACGCACGCGGCGATGAACAGACACGCAATCGCGGGAAGGCGCCACCCGTCCGCGGAGGCGACCGCGAATGACAGGCGACACATGGCGCCCACAACGGTGAGCTCCATCCAGAAGCAAGTCCACCGCCGCGACGCGGTGCCGCGCGTGCGTTCCGCGCCGCCCGCCGCGATGAAGGGTGCACTAAAAGTCTCAACACCGCAAGGCCCCGCGTTATCCACACTCACACTGTCACCGTGTGTGTCCGCATCGCTACTCCTGGCCGGTTGCGGCGGGGTACCGGGAATCGTGGGTAACTGCTGCGTTCCGCGGTTGAGGGTTTCGAATTCGTGTCCCCCGGGAACGCCGGCGGGACGCTTCGTGGGCGTGGTGGGTTCGGCGCCGCGGGTCCCTCCGTTCGCAGCAGCCGCCGTGGCGGTGTCATTCGAGCTACTGAGAATGACCTCCGCGGCAGCTTGCACGCTGCCGGTGTCACTCCCGCGCGCGACGCGCGTAGGCTCCGCCCTGAGGTGGTAATAGCCCCCCCCCGCTTTGGGCGTCCTGGCGAAATCCACGCGCGGCGACACGACGCCGAGTACGAACGCGGCGGCGTGCGCGACGACCATACCGGTCTGTACCGTGACGTAAGGCAACAGCCACAGCAACCGGAGCGCAGCGACCTGGCTCCTTTTCATGAGCAAAGGAGGCGCCGGGGGAAGCGCCGCGGCGGAAACGGCATCCGCCGCGAAAAGCAAAAGCGGCGGCGCCGCGTACAGAAACAGCGCCGCCGGGCGCGGCAAAACGAACGAGTGTTCATTGTGTTCCGCCCCGAGCCACCACCCGTGTCCTTTCCGAATCAGCACCGGCAACGTTAACATCCACACCAGGGCCACTGGCCACATCGATTCCCGGACCACCGCGCTGAACAAATACCAGCGTTGCCACAGCGGCGCGCCGCGCATACGAAGCACGGCCAGGGCGTGTCGCTTCGAAACCTGCGCCCACCCCTGCGCCCACCGCTCCTGCTGGCCTTTGTACGCCGCGAAGTTGTTGGGCAACTCCGTTAGCACCACCGTGTTCGCTAGGAACTTGCTTTTGTACCCGGCGCACCACAAACGCAAGGACAAGTCCGTGCTCTCCAGCAAAGCAGTGGCGTCCCAGCCGCCCGCCGCGGTCACGGCGCGCGCGCTCCAGGTGGCGCCCGCGCCCGCGCCAACCACGCACCCGGTCGCTTTTGACAACACCGCGCTCCCCGCGTGCCTGTGCGCTTCTAGCCTCATCGATTGCGCCATCGTTAGCGCGCTGTCGTCGTAGTTCAAAAACCCCCAGCGCGCTTGGACCATCGCCATGTCGTCTTGTGATTGTGAAAGAAAAGTGTCAGTCTTTCGTAATGTGTATAAGTAATTACTCTGGACAATCGGCAAACAGTGCCTGGATTCGGGAAAGCCCCAACACGTACCCATCACCCGGCCGTCCGCGCCGTAAAAGTGGGGCACCACGCGCTCCAGGTAGTTCCCAGGCGGCACGCAATCGGAGTCGAACACGGTAATCAAATCCGCGGCTGTTTTCTTGCGGCCGTGTTCAAGCGCGCCTGCCTTGAACCCCATTCGGTGCGCCCGACGCACCACGTTGCACATCAAGCCCCGCTCCCGCCACGTCGCCGCGCACGAATCCACAATCGCGCGCGTCGCGGCGTCGTCGCTGTCATCCAGCACCTGGATCTCCAGAAGGTCTCGCGGCCAACGCAACAAACACGCGGCGTCGATCGCGCGCTTCGCCACGAACGGGTCGTTGTACATGGGCAGTTGCACGCACACAAAGGGTAGGTCGTCCGGCAACGGCCTTTGCGTGCGTCGCGACGGGTGCTGATACCCACCCACGCCGGCGACCGCCTGGCGAGTCTCCGTGTCGTCATCTTCGAAAGCCTCTTCAGCCTCACTGCACCCGCACATCTTGCCAACCCAACGCACCGCGATGGAGAAGCGCTCGAACACCCCGAGAACCGAGTACATCCACAGTATGACCAGTGGAACGTGCATCACGAGTAGGATGGCCAGTTGCTTGTTCGAGATACCCGCGGTTGCACCAGCCGAGGAATCGTCGTTGTACCCGTGGTTTTCGTTCGCGAAATTGGGAGGAACAGGCGTGCCCGACGACGCAACGAGCTCGTCCAAGCTGAAAGTTCCCAAACCCTCCAGCGCAACCGGAGGTTCACTCAACACCGTGTCAGCCCCGCCGAACGCCGAGGCGAGGTAATCCTTGGCCATCTCGGACCGGCCCCTGTCCCTCACGCCGCGGCCGCGGGCCACAATGAATGTATCGCGTGCCTTCTGCGTGAAACGAGAAAAATCAGCCTCGGGGACGCTAATTTGTTTTCTTGAACACCCGGGAGCTCGGCCTGTCCATTGCCTCTCGCGCGGCCGAGTGCGTCGATCCGCCGCGACGATGGCTCGCTCAAAATGCGCGGTGCTCCTAGCACTCGTCGCCTTGTCAGGTGCGACTCCCGTTCCACGCTTCGCGAACGTTTTCGCGCGATCAGCACCGCCTCCCCCTCTTTCTTGTGTTTTCTCGTTCGACTCGACGCTTGGAGGACTTCTCTGACCGACCCCACACCACCACGCATCGCAGGCGCATCGACCGTGCTCGGTGAAGATATCGCGGGGGGTTGGGGCAACCGCTATCGCGCCTCGGAGGTGAAAATTCACGACGCGCCCCCCGACACGTGGGCGCAGTGTCCGGACTACGAATGCGCGCCTTGTAAAGGCAAGCACGGCCGTGATGCGTGTCCCCACCATAACTTCACAGGCGTGCGCGATATCATCTGCGGGTACCGAAACGAGCTGTGCGAGCGTCTTCGCGTTGAGCACCGCGCGTGCCGCAAAGCGCGTGGGCGCATTTGCAAGCCCGTGGGTAAGCGCACGCGCACGGTGTGCACGCGAGAGGTGAGCCGCGAGTGGGGGGAGAAGTGCGCGGAGGATCGCGGGAAGATCGATTCGGGATTGGACGGTTTGCGGGATCAGCTCGCGGCGTTGAGAAAGTTGCGTAAAAGCCTCGATAACGGCGGCGTTGGTGAGGATTGCGGGTGCGCTGTGCCTGTCTCACAACCTGCGGTCACCGCGGACCAATTCACGTGCGGGTCGGACGGACATGTGATTGCGAAATCCGAAACCGCCGACGCCGGGTGGTTCGGCGGGAAGACACAAACGCGCAAACAAAAACGCGAAGACCGCAAGCGCGCGCGTTTCGGGAAGAACAGCAAACTCGCGGACGTGCAATCTTCAGTGGTAAGAATTCGGGACACCGCGAGCGCGCTTCTCGGGGACGAGCTCGGGGTGTCAGGCCTGGGTTTCGCCGTGGATCTAGGCGGCCTGACCGCCGCGATGGATGAGCTGGAGGATTCAATCGTCGCGCTCGAGGAGCTCATCGCGAAGTTGGAGGCGAAGAAGAAAATGAACGCCAAGCTTTGTGACCCGAACCGGGACGATGTTGGGATGTCGAAAAACGTCCTGAACCACTGCCACGAAGTCGAGGAACCAGACGCAATGATGGAAAGACACGAAGAGAAGTGCGCGCGTCGCACGGCGGAGGCGCTGGCGCAGAGCGCGAAGCTTCAAGCGCTGATTGAGGAATCGGGGCGGAGGCTTTCCATGTTGAACGGGCTGGATGACGCCAACCAAGGCGTGACCGCGGCGTATACCGACATCAACCTCACCGCCCCCGCGTTTGCGATTCTCGGCGCTTCATTCACGAACAACGAGTTTTCCTCGAAAACAAGAGACTTGATGGAATCAATGTTGGTAAACGAAACCTCCCTGTGCGCCGAGGTGTTGCCTACGCTGCAGTTTTCCATGCAGGGCCTAGGGATTTCAAAGGAACAGGTGTGGTGCCCCTCACCTACCGGGACGTTCATCGGGGGACGGGATCTGCCTGACTGGGCACCCCACTTCCTGGTCGGGGTGGGTTTAGTGTGCGGGCTGCTGATCAGCGCCTTCGCAAAGACCACGCCACTGATTTTCGAATTCGTATGCGAACACCCGCTCGGGTTCTTAGTTGGGGCGGTCGTGGTGTTGGCGGGGAGGTTCACGTGAATGTATCGACAGACGCCGCACCCGGGAGATAGACGAGGGTCACTTGTGACGAAATAAATAATGAACCATCGCGCGTGCTGTGCGTTTTGTAAATCAGTCTTGTATTTTCTTCAAAATCGATCGATTCGCGAGCGTCTCGTCTCGTCGCGTCTGTCTCACGCCACCGGCGCCCGGAGCTTCGCGTCTTCGTCCGCGGTGGTTGTTTGCACCACGAGGGGCGGGAACTGCCACATCATGGATCGCGCGCGCTGTCCATTTTGCATAGACGCGGTCTTCCCGCCTGGGGCGTTACCCCCGGGCAGGGCTTCGTACGGCATCGACGCGAACGGCATTGAGGACATGAAGCACGCGAGCTGGTGCTCAAGCTTGTGTTTGTCCTGCAAGATGCCTTCGCGTTCTTTCACGAGATTTTCGTTGGTGCTGCTGACTTCACGCAAGGAGCGCGAGGTTTTTTGTAACTCGGCTCGCAGATCCCGGATCACCTTCGCCGCTTCCGTCACAACCGTCGCCTTATCCGTCTTGAGCGGCTCCGCGCTGTCCGGATCAAGGGACGCGGACAAACCCATGAAGTGGTCGTTTAGGGCGTCCCGTCGTCGCTTTTCGCGTTGGCTTTTTTTGTGTTTCCCGTTCTCGCCTCCGCCGGTTCCGGAAACCTCCTCGCGCGCGCGTTTGGACGCGCTTCCGTTTCCGTCGGAACACAAGTCGCCCCCGCCCCTTGGCACGTCGTCCAGTTCCCCAACCTCGCCCTGCGCCTCAAGCACGGCGAACACCTCATCCTTCAACACCAGCTCGTCCGCCATCACGATGCCCTCGATCGCGGCGTCGTCCATCACGTCGAAGATATCCGCTAACCAATCCCCAGACCCGTGCGCTTTCACCAGAGAGTGGCCCGTCATCTTGCTAAGCCTTTTGTCCGCACTTAGACTCAACGTCACTTCTAATCCTCCTAAACCCGATCACGTCGCGTCACCGACGTCCCGTACAAGGCAACCGTCCGCCGACGGCCCGTAGCGTGACTTCCTTCGCGCCTCCGGCGGGCACGTGCCGAACGGACCGTGCGCGCTTCGAGGTGAAGTGGGCGGCGAGAGAGGACAGGCGGCAACCCTAATTTTGTTCACGCCACACTGGCGGTTGAAGATTCTGTCAGCGGCACACGCCTTTTCGGCTTGCTGGTATCGGGAATTCCCAGGTATAAAACATGGGGCTCGCATCTCGAAGACGACGAGTTTGTGTTCCTGCTTCTCGAATTTGGAAGACAGATCTGAACGCGCGCTTCTCTTCGCGCGCGTTTGCTCACTCCCGCCGATTCTCATGGCGGAAGATCGCGCGCAGAAGGCGCTGGTGAAGCGCTTAAACCTGTGTTTGAAGCGCCCCGAGAACCTGGTGTGCGCGGACTGCCCGATGCGGCTTCCTCGGTGGGCCAGTGTGAACCTCGGCATCTTCGTGTGCACGAACTGCAGCGGCATCCACCGCAGTCTCGGGGTGCACATTTCCTTCGTGCGATCCACGCAACTTGACCGGTGGAGCGAGGTGCAGGTCGTGAAACTGGAGCGCATGGGAAACCACCGGGCGAACTTGTTTTGGGAAGCGAACCTGCCACGGGCGGCGAAACCGATGAGCTCGGATCTGCCCGTGGTGGAGAAGTTCATTCGCAAAAAATACGAACGAAAAGAATTCGCGGACCGAAACGCCCCGGGTCCGGTTCCCGGGGATGGGAACGGCGACGGCGCCTCTTCTGTGGCTCAAACGCTGGCACCGGCACAGTTCGTAGTTCCAGCAGCGGTGGCGCACACAGCACCGGCCGCGACCGCGAACGAAGGACTGTTCGATATGCTCAACGTCGCCGCGCCATCGGCGGGCGCCGTCTTCGACGCTTTCGGCGCGGCGCCCGCGGGCGACGGCTTCGGCGACTTCGCCTCCGCGGCAGTTGCGCCGACTAACGGCAACGGCGGGTTCGCGAACTTCGCAGAGGCACCACCCGTCCAGGCTGCGTCCGTGAATGGAAACTTTGCGAGCTTCGGGGCGGCACCCGCACCCGCGGCGCCGGCGGCGGCGCCCGCCGTCGACGAAGGCTGGGGCGCCTTCTCCGACGCGGCGCCGGCGCAACCCGCGCCGCTGGCTGAGATTTCGAAAAACGACATCTTGAGCATGTTCGACACGCCTGGGAGCCAGTCCATGATGGGGGGGGCGCATCAGATGTCGGCGCCGACGCAACCGCAGTACGGTCAAACGGCACCCGCGCAGTATGGCCAGTTTGGGAACGGTAGCGGCATGGGTGGGGGGATGATGGGTGGGAATGGAATTATGCCTACGATGCAGCAAGGCATGGGAATGGGCACGATGGGTATGGGCGGGCAAGTACCGGCGCCGCAGATTTTTGGCGCGCAGCAAGGGATGTGCATGCCTGGAATGCAGCCGCACATGATGCAAAACATGGCGATGGGTGGTGTTTATCCGGGTATGGCGCCGCAGCAGCAGTTCGGGATGTCGCCGCAACAGCCGTTCGGTATGGGCGGGCAGATGCCGATGGGCGGGCAGATGCCGATGGGGGGCTTCCCGGGGATGTATATGGGCGGTAACCCGGGGGCGGGTCCCACGATGGGAGCCGGCGCGCTTGACGACGGGTTTTTCTCGCAAGGCGGCGCGGTCGTGCGGAAAGAACCGGAAAAAGTAAAAACGGCGCACCACCCGGCGTTCGATCAGTTCGGGCTGTGACGGGGGTTTTGTGTGTGCCATCAATCGAGTCTGTATCCCAAGCTTTGCGTTGTATTAAAATCGTCTCTTACCAAATAAACCGGTCCTCGCGTTTGCTTTGCCGTGCGTCTTTCTACTGTATTACCATCGCCATTCGTTTGCGTCTCCTTTACGGCTTGCTTGAAGCTTGTTGCGCGCGCAACCGCGCTTGTCGTGCGCGTTCCTTCGCCTCTCCCTCCGCCATTCGCCGCGCTTCCTCTTCCGCCTCCGCGATCGCCGCGCGTTCGTCCTCCTCCGCTTCCCACTCCTCGATCTGGTCCTTCAGCTTAAGCAGGCCGAAGATGGAAAGCAGAATTCCCGCGACTAGGCCGATGAGCTTGCCCGGCCCGCTCTTCTTTTCCTTGATGTGGTGCGCCTTCAGCATCGCGACGAGCTTCGCGGGCATCGCGCCGGACATCTCCTCGAGTTTCTCGCCGTTGCGGTACAGCTGGTACGTGGGTAACGCCTTGACGTTGGCTTTCGTCGCGACTGTGGGGAGCGCCTCCATATCCACGCGCACGAAGTGCACCTTTTTGTACTCCGGCGACCGGGCGAGCGTGTTGAGGTACGGCGCCATGTTTTTGGAACTCGTGCTCCAGCCCGCGACGAACTCCACCAGGACCAGGTCCTTCTCGCCCGCTTTTTTAAAAACCTTCGCGTACGCCTCCTCAGTGTGACAGCTCTCGATGCGGCTGAACGCCATCATCTTACGAGCGCTGCCCGCGCGCCTTCGGACCGCCATCGCGAAGAGTTTTCGTCGTGAATCGCACTATCCGATCGGTGATTCGCGTTTCAGTCTGGTTCTCTGCAGCAAGATAACCCCGGCGAGGACACACGAGAGCGACGCGCGTGCTTCGTGGACGTCGTCCGCGTGTGTATCTCCACGAGAAGAAGTACGCACGACCGTTCGTCCGCGTGGGACGCGTCGGAGGTTCTGGCGCGTGCGTAGGGGAGGCAGGCTGGATAACGACACCACTTTTTCCTGCCCTAAACCCTGAAGATCGGCAATAAGGCGCTGAGGTGGACAGCAACTTTTACCGCCATGCAAAAGCAACAAAAGCGAGGTTTAGATGCTTCCGCCGCCCTTTTACGCCGGCGTGGGCACGCCGTGCACCACCTGCGAATAGTACACGCACCTCAGACCACCTTACGCGTTCGTCGAGACAGCGACAGAGCGAAGCCCGTGCGCGTGACATCCGCGTTCCGCGTTCACTAGGAGGCCACCCTTCTTTTTTCTCTGCCCAACAAACATGAGCGATGCCGGATACTCGACAGACGAAGATGCTCACGTCGGAGGCGATGCGGACCCTGTTATGGACCCCACCCTGAATGTGGACGTCGGATCCGGTCTGACGGTACGTCCCGAACGAGTTTCACCCGCGCACGCGTTCGTTTCCGTCACGATCGACACGAGACGCGGACAGGAAATATTCGCCCCGCTTCCCCGCCGACCCCCGTCGCCCCGCGAACGATCGGCCCACCGTGCTGACCCCACCTTCCACCTGTCCCTCCTTCCCCACCCCAATCTCAACAGAGCCACGATTGGGCGGATATCGACAACTCCGACCTCGTCGCGAAGGTCCGCGGAAGCGCTGGGTTCCGTATCATGCGTGAGATCCAGCCTTGGGACGGCGCGCTTGCCGCCCCCCCTGCGTTGCACGCGAAAAAGGTTTTCGAGTTTTTCTACGTCCAGCGCAAAGAGGCGGATATGTGGAAAAACCTGGCGAAGGAGTGCTTTCCCGAAATGTACGAAGCCGCGGGGAATGACAAGTCAGAGAAGAAACGGTTACAGTCGCTGTGGGCGCAAGCCGTGCTTGACGAAATCAAAGCCATGCGCGATTACGGGAAGCTCACGCTACGGTGGATCACGGCGGTCGTGGAGGCGCAAGCTTCCGATCATCTTTTCCTGCGCCGAGAAGCCCTGAAGCACGGCCCGGGGAGCATGCAGGAAAAAGCGGCGAACATCGTGTGGAACCAGTCATCCAACAGGATCAAGGACCAGGTGTTTGAAGCCATGCACCACTGGACGAACAAAGCCGGCGCGCAATCGGGGGGCACCGCGCGCATGTACAAGCACCAGCACGAGCTTTTGGAGGAGTTGGACAAGCACTACGAAGCCGCGGCGCGCGCGAGGGATACGGCGTCGAAACCGCCTTTGCCTCTTCACGTCATCCTAAGCACCCCAACCGGGTCCGGTAAAACCTTCACCGCGCTGATGGTCCACCTGCGTCTGCTTAAAGAAAAGCACCCGAACGTCATCTTGCTTTACTCCGTACCCACCAAGCAAGTCCTGAAGCGCGTCGGGCAGGAATGCGAAGCGCACGCGGCGCCGTACTGGACCGCCGCGCGCGACCACTCCGGTGATGGTACCATGCACCAGGTGCGTCGTCCGTATTCTATTCGCGACAAAGCACGCAACCGCAAGGCGATGCGCGCGAAGGCTGCGATTGGCGAGAAGCTCAGCGCCGGGTCTGGCACCGTGGAACAGCAGCTCGAGTACGCCGCGAAAGTGGGGTTCCAGCTGAAAGATCGAGGCGCGGGTAAGCCCGATATCATCATCGCTGATCTTAACACCACCGCGTCGCTGCTCAAAGCCGCGAACGTCGCCCCCGAGGGTAGCTTCTACCACAAGGAAAACCTGCTGCTGTACTTTGACGAGCCGAACATGGGTATCCATCTCGATCCCAACGTGCTCGGCGTGGTGTCCACGATCCAGTCGAACATGCCGTGCGCCGCGGTGCTCGCGTCGGCGACGCTCGGACCGTGGGAAGGCCTCGAGCAATGGTGGCGTGGCCCACTTCCCGCGCGGCAGATCACGATCAGCATGGAGCCGTACGATCTGCCCATGTCCACGCTGAACGTGTGGTCCGAGGAGAAGAGTTCGCTGGCGCCGATCAGCCCGCTCGGCGTGTTCGAAAACTACGTCGAATTCCAGCGCACCATGCAGGACGTGCGCTTGCCCATTCTGTTGCTTCGCCACCTGACCAGCCGCCAGGGTAACGACCTGATGGGCATCAAGGGACCGGGTGGGGACTGGAACAAAATCCAAAGTGACGTCAAGTCTCTTCGTCTCGCGGTGGAACCCATCTTCAAGGGTCTGTCTTACGAAGATTTCACGCGCCTGAAGAAGGAATGGGCGACTGGCGACGGCGCGCCGATCAAGATGGACGGCCTTCGCAGCGCTCTGTCCAAGGAAGGCGTTACGATGGTGGGTTGCATCGACCCAAGAAAGGTCGCGATGATTCTCGCCGGATACCTCGACCGCGAAGCTTGGACCCAGGACGTGCACAAGCTGAACAACAAGCTGAAGGAGGCGGAGCGCATGATGAAGGAGTCGGCGAAGGCTGAGAAACGCAAGAAGAAGGATGACGAGGACGAGGCGATGCTGGGCGACGACGCCGAGGGACAAATCGGTCTCATCACCCTACGGCCTATGCTGAAAGTTGGCGTCGCAGAGGCGCTCGATTCCGACGTCGACACGCTTGTTATGCTCTCCAAGGGTATCGCCTACGCGTGCGGCTCTGGCACCGACCCGATGGTCAAGCGCTTGTACAACCAAGCGTTGCTCACGGTGCCGGATTCTTTGAAAGGCAGAGCCCCGCCCCTCAACGTGCTCGTCGTGGATTACTCCTCCATTTACGGCACGGATTGTCCGGCGGTGGACACCCTGCTTCTTCAAGAAGACCTCGGCCGGTTACTGGCGTGGGAGGATCTCCAGCAGTTTTTAGGGCGTCTGCGAAGAGACGGCACCGCCATCTTCTACAGCGCGCGCACTTTGCGCCGCGCGGCGCTCGGGCCGGGCGCCGAAGCGGTCGCGGACAAGGAGCAAACCGAGTACGCGAGGGAGGTGGAGGTTGCGATGCTGGGTTTCCAGGATAAACCCTCCCGGGACGCCAACGCGGAGGTGGCGGCTTTGGTTAAGTTGGCGGAAACCAAAGGACGGTCGTCCACGGAAACCGCCGGGTTCGCGGTCACCGCCGTGCTTTCCTTTACGCTTCCCCCGCCCCCCGGACTTCCCAAAGGCCTCGCGTCGCCGCACCCGGCGGAAGTCACGGGCACGGACAAAGAAGTCCTCGCCGCGCTTGGAAAGCACCTCAAGACCAACGCCGGGCTTCTCGAGACTCTTCTCAAGAAACGCACTGACCAGGTCAAGACTATCGAAAAGATCGAAGCCCTGGCGTTAAGCGCGAGCCCGTTCGTGAACCGAACGGGCGGCGTTCGCTTTCTCGGCGCCGCCGCGCAGACGCTCAAGCTTTTGTACGACGCGGACGTGTTGTCGGAAGAAGCAGTGGTCGCGTGGGGTCAGGCCAAGGGGGCCGCTGCGAAACTGGACCCCGACTTGGACGTGCGCTTCCTGGAAAAGGCCAAGCCGTTCATTACATGGCTGGAGGAAGACTCGGAGTCTGAGGAGGGGAGCGACGAAGAGTAAAGTAAGCGCCGCGAGCGACGGTTACCAAAAAATATTGAAACGAAAATCTCTTTTTATTATTTCGACCGCGACGCTTCGTGCTCTTATCCGCTTCTTTTTGCCAACCACCACACGCCTCGGAATCTGCTGACTCTTCCGAGAAAAACCCTCGTTCCAACGACCTGGACTTGCGTCCGCCCCTCGTGCCACGTTCAAATCGTAGTCTTGGACGACTCGAAACAAAACCCCCGCCGTGGCCAAAGGTCCTCCCGCGACCGCAGAGCGGCTGCCGCTTACTCCGTGGGACACGTACCTGCGGTAGGTCATCGGCGAGGTATCCGCGCTGAAGTATCGGTATTACGACGTGCCTACCATGCAGGGCGCGCCGCAAAACTACGCCCCCGCTCCTGGCGGAGGACAAGGGGGCGCTGACCCTGCGCCGCAAGAGTTTGGCCTTTCCGGCGGCCGTATGATAGCGGGCTGGGACATGAACACCGCCGGCTTCTTCTCGGAGGCGGAGTTACTCGGTGCGTCACAGTCGTGACATCGAACACGTCCACCGCACTCCTTCCGCGTCCCATCTCCCCGTGCGCTCGTCCCACCCTCAGGAGTCGCCGTCCTTGAAGCACGCGACGCGACGCCCCTTTTCTTTTCCCGCCTTTTCTTTGGCCAACGCTACTAACCTCGAAACTCCTTCCTGTCGCCATGCTCTCTTACAGATCTCGGCCTCCACGACGACGGGCTTACCAACGGAGGAGCTCACGTCGCGATACCGGCGAAAGAAGAAGATCCCTCAACCCCCCAAGACCACATCTTGCAGGGCGTCTACCAAACCCGCCAGCAGGCTTCGCTTTCCCAGCCAGCTTCGCACGCCTTCAAGTCCACTAGGCTCGACGCCGAGGACACCATTCGGATCGCATGCGCCACTGCTGCAGCCGTCAACGGTGCTATCGCAGATGGAAGCGGCTTCGTGCCGGTCGATACCAAAGCCGGTATCACAACGGTGCTCAGATCGAGCGTCGTCAAGCTTCCCGCGGGTGCCCCCGCGAAGCGCACGCGGGCGAGTCGAGCAAAGCCAAAGCCGACGACGGCGAACAAGCAAGCGAAAACCGGCGGCGCCAACGGCAAAGGACCCGCGACAGCTTCAGCCGACAACCACAGCAGCGGTAGCGCTACAAGCAAGCCACTTGGTGGTGCAGGTGAGGTGGTGGTCAACGAGCTTGGGAACATTCACAACCTGCACTCATCGTTGGCGACGGCGCAGAACCCAGGGACGGCGTTGGCGCTCATCAGCCCGGGCGAAAAGCAACGTTCGAGCCAGTACCGCGGCGTTACGAAGCACAAGCGCAGCGGCCGATGGGAAGCGCACATCTGGGTCAAGGACACGGGCAAGCAGATGTACCTCGGGGGATACGAGAAAGAGGAACACGCCGCCGAAGCGTACGACGTCGCTGCGATGAAGTGCAAAGGCGGCAAGGGCGGCGCGCGCAAGGTGAAGCTCAACTTTCCCGCCAGCAAGTATTCCGAGCTCGACTCCTTCATGCAGAGCGTCGGACTGGAGGAACTCGTCATGGCGATTCGCAGGCAGAGCCAGGGATTCGCGCGCGGCAGCTCAGGCTTCCGCGGCGTTACGCACCACCCGAACGGACGATGGGAAGCGAGGATCGGGATGCCTGGGTCCAAGCACATCTACCTTGGGCTTTACAACGAAGAGGCTGCCGCCGCTAAAGCCTACGACCGCGCGCTCGTCCGCCTGCGCGGCGCCGCCGCCGCGACCAACTACTCCCTGACCAACTACAAGGACGAGCTTCAGGCGTTCGAGTTGGACACGTCCACGGAAACCCTGGCCTTGAGCAACGGCGCTGACAGAATTTTGAAGCGTCCCGCCCCGGCGCAGCCGCTTCCCACGCGAGGGAATCCCGTCAAGTCCCCCGTCACGCCGGGAACCCGCTAAATTCCCCGCACGTGCTTCCGGGTCGAAACGACGCTTGGTTTTGGTTTTTTCACAGCTTCACTTCCCCTTCTTCGATCATCGTTAACAACTTGCTCGCAAATTTGTGCGCGGGGAATCCCATAACGTTGAAGTAACATCCAGTGATGGAGCTAACGAAGGCGCCCGCCGGACCTTGGATACCTGCGCGGGGAAAGAGACGTGTCTTGTTTTGTTTGATTAGCGAGAGAATACGGTGTAATCAAGATTCGCAACGTAGGTACGAGTGAGCAGTGTTCGAGTCAGGACACGAAAATCACGCACCGTAGCCTCCAGCTTTGTCGAAAGGTTCTCCCGTTTTGATGTATGCCCTGATCTCAGCCTCCTGCAGCGGCGCGAACGTCACTCGCGTCGTCTCGGAGAAGGACTTTACAAGCGCGCCGTCCGTCCGCGCCGGGTCTGGAAACACGATGCCCACCCCTGAGTGGACTTGGTGCGTCACACCCTGCAGCGACAACAGCATTCTCATCGCCGCTTCTTCGTCTGCGGGTTTCTCCATGATGGTTCCATCAGGCGCCTCCACCACGGTGTCGCTCCCTAAAACCATAAAGGGTCGTTTCGCGCCATCCTCCGCTTTCTCAAGACGAAGCGCAACCTCCAGAGCCTTGTGCGTCGCGGTCGCCTTCGCGTAGTCCGCCGCAGAGGGAAACTGCGATTTGTCCAGGTCCTCGTCGAACTTAGACACGACGACCTCGAACTTCAACCCCTTTGAATGACAGCGCGCGGTGGGTCAGCCAAGCTGCAGGTGTTTCGGAAAGTGGGCACCAGCGAGGTAAAAGGGATAAACGCACCAAGTTGCCTAGGATCTCTCGTCTCCGCGGTGACGCGCTCGCCAGCACGAGGCGCTTCGCGCACAGTGCCTCGGCGTACTGTAGCAACATTCGAAGTGACTGTCTAAGCCGTCCACTCCACGCGCATCTACCAGTGTTCTTGCTTCGCTAAATTCTTGCTGCAAAAATTCCGTCCGCCGCTCGCGCCGACTCAGTCGATCGAGACTGTTGGTTGAGATCACGGCGCGATTACACTCTTCTACGCGCGGTAGTCGAACATATCGTTGACGTGTGCGAGTATCGACTTCTTGCGCCCGAACAGTCGCCGAGAACGCAGATCGACTAACTCTAAGGCGTTCCGAGATGGACCCGATGGGTGGCCTCGCGCCGTCTCCGGAGGAAGAGAAGAAGATGGCTGCCATGATTGAGGGCATGCAGACGAGAGACAGCCTCCGGATGTACAACAACCTGGTGGAGAAGTGCTTCAGTACCTGCGTTCAAAGTTTTCGCAGGAAGACGCTGGAAAAGGATGAGGAGAGGTGTGTGAGCAAGTGCTGCGAGAAATTCTTGAAACACTCCTCTCGCGTCAGCATGCGGTTCGGGGAGCTCAATCAGCAGTCGATGGAGCAACAGCAGCCACCTCAGTAAAGGACGATTGGGATGTTCGCGCGTTTGTTGCACGCACGTATTCTTTGATGGGGTAGTTCCCTCGTAGTCGATTGAAAACTGATATTAAATACCGCCTATTTCTTTCCTCAAACACACACCTCCTTAAGCGCGTCGAAGTACGTCGGGAACGTCTTTTTCGTGCACGTGGGATCCTTGAGGGTCACGCCTGTTCCGCTGCACGCCGCGAGGGCGAAAGCCATAGCCATGCGGTGATCGTCGTAGGTATCGAAGACTACGCCTTCGTTGATCTTACCGTCCGCGGGTGGAGTGATGACGCAGTAGTCTTCACCCTCGAACACGTCGCAACCAAGCTTGCGAAGCTCCGTAACGATGGCGATCATGCGCTCCGTTTCCTTCACTCTCCAGCTCGCGACGTCGCGAATAGTAGTCGGCCCGTCCGCGAAAAGCGCGGCGACGGCTAAGGTCATAGCAGCGTCAGGCATTTTGTTCATGTTCACATCAATAGCCTTGAGCTTTCCGCCAGGTCCCGTCACTGTCACGTCATTCTTACCCCACTCAACCTTCGCACCCATAAGCTCCATGGTTTCCGCAAACTTGGTGTCACCCTGGAGCGACTCCGTGCCGCAACCGATCACCTTCATTTTGCCGCCGGTGATGGTCGCGCCCGCGAGGAAGTACGACGCGGATGACGCGTCGCCCTCCACGAAAGCTTCGCCGGGAGACTTGTACGTCTGCCCACCCTTGATTTCGAAGCGCTGCATGTCATCGAACACGCCAACTTCCACCCCGAACCTTTCCATGAGCTTGATGGTCATATCGATGTAAGGCTTGGAGATGAGCGTGTCGGTGATGACAATCTCGATGTCTCCTTTCGAAAGCGGCGAAGCCATGAGCAGCGCGGTGAGGTATTGGCTGCTGACGGAGCCCTTGAGCTCGACACGGCCTCCGGGCAAGCCGTCGGCTTCAATCTTAACAGGCGGGCATCCAGTCCCCATGGTACACTCAGCGTCAACGCCCAGTTGCTTGAGTCCGATAATCAGGTCCTGGATAGGTCGCTCCCGCATGCGCTCCACCCCGTCCAGAATAAACGTCCCTTTGCCCGCAGCAGCGACAGCGGCGGTGAGCGGCCGCATCGCGGTGCCCGCGTTACCCAGGAACAGCTCAGCACCTTCAACCGGGATCTTGCCGGCGCAGCCCACGATTTCGAGAATGTTGTTCTCGCGATCTTCCGTGATTTCAAGGCCCAGCGTCTGGAGAGCGCCAACCATGAATCGGATGTCATCAGAGTCAAGCAGGTTGAGCACCTTGGTTTTTCCTTCGGCGAGCGCGGAGAGAAGCAAGATGCGGTTGGACATGGACTTGGAGCCGGGAAGGGTGACGACGCCTTCAATCTTCTTGATGGGCTCCAGGGTCAGCTTGTCTTCCGATCCGGAGTACCCGGGGCCGTGGTCCTTGTACCCGTCAGCGGCGGCCCTGATGCTCACCGCGCGACGCACGCCGCGTGTGGACACACGAGCACGGGGCTTGAGGGCGGAGGTGGACTGGGCGAGCGATTGCATCGCGAAAGTGGTTTGCACGTTGGCTAAGCTATGTAAGAATACGGGTGCACCGTGTGCGCGGGCTGAGCTGTACAAGCGGCACGGGCTCGGACCGACTGACGCGTGACTCGTGCGGAAGCGCGCGAACACTGGCGTTGAGCGGGGCGAGTCGACGGATAGATCCGATCGTCGCTTTATTTCGAAGCAATGCAGAGCCGACGCCGAAATACGAAACCATCCTTTCGTCCCCAGATTTTATCAAACTAAAAAAAACAAAAGGAAGCAAATGGAAATCAGGAAATGGAAAGCCACAGCAACCCGTGCACGGCACAGACGATTCCTTCAGCTAGGTCTGACATATTGGAAACGTTCTAGACTATTGTGTGACTAAGAGTGAGTGAGGAACGTGCACGCGCTCTCGATGCTGTAGTGCAGGAGTGCGAACTCGTCACCCATCGCTTGAAATTTTCCCAGCCGAATCTGGGGACTCGGTTCGTCATCCGAAGCGTCGTCGTCTGAGGATGACCGTGCGTCCTCATCCTTGTTCATCGCGGTCTCTTTCGCTTTCTCATCTACGTAAAAGCCCAACGATGTGTTTCTCCAATGTAAACCATCAAAGTCTGTGCCTTGATCAAGCACGCGGAGGAGAAACGCAACGCCGAGCGCAAAGCCGTCATCCGCAAAGCTCACCGCGGGTGATTCCGTACCGCGCCGCGTGAATTTCTCTCTGCCGGCAACCACGCACTCCACCGCGTGTAAACTCAACGCAGGTATCATGATATAGAAATCCTTCAAGTGCTCGTCGTTTGTATCGTCAAGCTTCGCAGCGAAAATGTCTACGAGCGCCTTGAAGAAAAAGTTGGTGCCCTCCGCGGTTTGTTTCTGCAAAAGTTCGAGCGCAGCATCCAGCGTTTTTGCCGCCTCAACTGTGCTCGCAGACATCTCATCCGACTTGGCAGCAGCCTCGAACGCACGAGAAGACCTGTTTAGACCAGGGACAAACTTAGCCTCGAGAGCGGAGCAGTGCATCGAGCCCAACCTCATCAAACGAAGGAAGCCCAACGCGTTACCAACCTCGCCGACGAGCAGACGGAACTGTTCAGGAAACGTCAAACCGTCTGCCGCGAGGCCCAACCTGCGAAAATCTCGCAGCAACCGAAGCGAGCGCTCCTGAAGGGGACGGGACGAAGAGTGTCAGAGAAAAATGCCCACGCGACGTCCCTGAAGCGAGTCTTTCGTAACGCTGTCGTCTTTTCTGAATCTGATTCGAATCATTTCGTGGTTGTAAAACTGAAAAAAAAACAAATCCGCAGAACGAACGCGAGAAATCAAAAAAATTCAAGAAGCGGGAATGACTTACCATGGAATATTCCTTCGATCGCGCGGGCGTCGACGCGCCATTGAATGATTTAGAGCCAGATTGTTCCCATCTAAACTTCCTGGCTTCCTTCCCCAGGACGCTCCTGATTTTATCATCGCACAACAATTCGCTGAACTCCTGGAAGCGCTGCGCGAGATACTCCTGCACAGAACTGATCGCGGCCTGAGTGATGCCGATGCCGTGCGTTCGAATCGAGCTCGCAACGTGTTGAATTCCGAAGGCGTTCCCGGCCGTCCTGTCAACGAAACACTGGGAATTGAGATTGAGCGAGTACTTCACAACAAAGCGATGTGTGTCTCTAATCGCTTCAAGGACATCCATTGCTTCGTCCCCTGCGTGTCCATGTAGTTCAATCTCCGCAAGCGGAAGCCCGTACTTATCAATCGCGAGGCTACGCATTTCTTCGTATGTCTTCAAGCTATCGAGCGATACCGCGGAGCGATAAAACGAAGCGTTCAAACAGTGCGCAACTAGACTCCGAATGTCAACCTCTTTCATCGCGATACGCAGCGGGACGACTCGCAGAAACGCGCGAATATCCTTCGTCTCAAGGTTGGGGGCTCCGTTCGAACGAGCAGAGTCAACGTGTCGACGTAAGTCCGCTTCGATATCGGCACAGAGAGGGCGTATGATTTCATCGCTTAGAGCATCGAGAAGCTCTCGCTCAAATGCCGCTTTCTGTTGCTGCGAGGCTTCTCCGCAATTCAAAAGCTCGATTGACGCGCTGAACGCTTGAACGAGCAACGGGAGACGATGCGCCTTGAACGGAGGGAAAAGGATTCAAACGTGTTAGATGTTCGGCGCTCGTGTATCGTAAAGTGTCAAGAAAGTCGTACCTCATTCGGATTGTCGTACACGTCGGCTAAGCACGCGGGGAACAAATCTCCGCACTTGTAAAGGAAGGACGTGTCGCACGCGTCGTTGGCTCGCGCGCCCAAGTTTGCGAGCAAATCAATCAAGTCCTGCGCGTTAAACAAAGTGAAAAGTCAGCGGCGAAGAAATACGTATTTAGCGCGCGTTGAATTTTTAATTCGCAGGTTACGTACGATGAGCTCATCCGCGTCTTCTGAAGTTAGATCACTCATTACGTATGCGTCCGCCAATATGTCGAAACACAAGCGAATTAGCATCAGTCTGCGTGAGATGAGGAAAAGTTGTCAGCCGCGTTCGGTGTCATAGTCGTCCTGTCCTGTGTTTGTGTCAGCATCCCAAGCTATCCTACTTACCTCTGTGTTGTTGCCGGTCCCGCTAGAACGTTTTCGGCAAGACTGGCTGCTGCGACAGCATCTTGACGTGCGAGTTCTGCACCTGTCCACTTTCCGGCTTGTGAGATTTGCACGCGGCTCCAGCCGGAAACGACTGAATTAAGTGCTTCCTCAAGGACTTGCTTGGCTGGCACGACTAACATCGCTAGACGGTCAAGAGCAAAATCCAGCAGGTGCGGTAACTCGAGCGCAAGCGCTGTGTTTCGCCTCTTGTATGCATTATTTATTCCGTGAAGTAGTTCCGCCGCTCGCGCGAGCATTCGTAGTTCAACCGGCGTCACGGGGGACTCTAACATCACGTGCAGCTGGATTGTTTCTTGAACGCGGTTTCGCAGCCGGTGTGCGATACACATTCCGTCGCTTATCAAGCGTATACGTCGGCCGAGCACAGCGGTCATGTTCTCCTCACTCATCGCCAAGCTCGTCTCCAGATTCGCAATCCACGCCGCGCCTTCGGTGAGTAACACCGAAAGCTCTTTCTTCAAGTCCGTACCAATCCGATCAAGCGCATGATATCTCGCTTCGTGTGCCACTTCCAAAGGATACGCAGGACTAAGTTCGATGGCCGCAGGTGGGAAATATCGGCACAGGAACTCAACAGGTTGCACAAAATGTATCCTGGAAACCGGAAGCATGATGGCGGATTCGCGCACGTCCCACACCACTTCACACAGCTTCTTGTCAACCTGAAGAGGTACCAATCGGGAATGCAGAACAACCAAACACATGAGCGAGAAAAGATTAACTCGGTCAGTCGGCCTCTCTGCCTTGGTCAACAGCCGAGAGGTTATTTCGGTTACGCCGTCAAACGCCGTTTTCGCCATTTGGTTCAAGAAGTGCTCCGGGTGTCCGCCCTCTCCCATTAAACCGACAAGCCTATTGACAAGTGTATCGAACGCGTTTGCGGTCAAAATAAGTTTCTGTAAGTTGTTTATAGTCGACTCGATACCCTCAAGGTCGCCAATTTCCTCGGCAGAATAAACAGACGGGTTCGCGCGAATCGCGCTTAGCATTCGTCTGAATGTGTCAAATGCTACTGGCAAAGCGGTGTTCACCGTCACGGCCTCATCCAAGCCTGCGGCCAAACCTAGGGTTTCACCTAGTGCCATAAATGCGGTAGATAGCCGCACGGCTTGTAAGGGCGAATATACCCGAGGTATGTCGGTATACAAAGCGGACAGCTGCTCAAACAAGTTGAGCGCAACCGCGGATACTTGCTCGAGAAAAAGCACGACGTCTTGGAGTTGCTTCAACGAACGCGCAAGCGCCACCTGAACCTCACCTTCTGGAAGTCCAGTGTCTGACCCGTCGATATTCGGATGCTCGCCAAAGATTGCCAATGCGGGAAATAACGTTTCCTCCGCTGCTCTCCGCAGCCTCGCAACCTCCGTGGCGAGCTGCGCGAAAACAACAACCAGCTTGCTAAAAGCGGGGTTCAAGGTAACCCCCAGATCCTCGAGTCGAACATCCTCCTCCATCGCACTCACCACACACACCGGTTTATTTACAGGACCTGGTGCATTTCCCATGTCACATATAACCCCTCTCGCGAAGTTTTCCCAGTCCTCGACGAACTCCAGGAGGGGTTCGCGGTGCACGTCGTGAGCGGCGTTCATTGTTTAATCTTTGTTGCCTTGTCCAAGCGCGACCAAGTCCGACGCGTGGCGCGCCGCGCCTATAAACGCCCACGACTGCGAGTGCCACGGGTGAGTTTCGAAACGGGAGTCTATATGATTTAGCTGCGATGTACGGTGTAGACCTCCACCTCCCGCCTGAGCCCGCTATGGGACAGCAGGAGGGGCGCGCCTGCTGCAATGAAAAAAGGGAGGTGCCTTCTTTCGCTTTGTCAAAGTAACAAAAAAAAAGAACGACATTTCCAATAGTTCTCCACCTCTCTATCAACCTCGTGACGTACTTGAAGGGAACAGTCCGAACATATACAGAAACAGATACGTAAACGCACGCGTTGAGCTGCAAACCTTGATGTTGATGTGTGCTCCGTACTTGAGCGTCAGGTACGGGCTATAAGGCACCACCCATAAACACCCAGTGGTTGTCAGCTGAAATCTTAAGATTTTTTTTCGAAACGCCAATCCAGCCGACAGCCGATTTTGTTTCGCTGCCTGCAAAGCTCTGTCGTTCAAAAACTCCAGTGCGCGTTCGCAGACACCCGAGCGCACCAACATGGCAGGTTCAGAGGAACCGAAAGTCGGCGCCAAGCGAAGCCGTGATGAAGCGTCCGATGACGCTGATGTCAAGAAACCTGACGCGAAGGTTTCTAAGGACGAAGAGGCTAAGGTGGAGAACGGCGCGGATGAGAAATCTGTGAAGGGATCCGACGAAGATACAAAACCCGCCGCGGATGACACGAAGAATGATGGGAAGCCTGCTGCTTCGGTACCTTTGTTTGGCAGCGGTGCTGCGACGATTAGCGGCTTCGGTGGGTTCGGGGTATTCGGATCAGCGAAGCCCGCTGGAGAGGGCTTCGGGGGCGCGGCTTCGGGGGGAGGTTTCGGTGGGTTCAGCAGTGGCGGTGGGTTTGGCGGGTTCGCCAAGGCTGCTGGATCCACCGAAAGTGGCTTCCCGGCGTTATCGACGGTGTTCGGCGACGGCAACAAGCCCGTGCAATTATTCGGAAAAACTGCATCCGCGGACGACGCGGGGGGTGACGACGATGCCGATACCGCCCCTGAAAGCACACCCGCGGAAACCAAGCCTGTGATTACGCTTCAGCAGGAAGACGTCACGACGGGCGAGGAGGACGAGGAGGTTGTCTTTACAACCGACGGCGCGCTTTACGAGTTTGTCACCGAAGAGGGCAAAGGCGGCGCGGCGTGGAAAGAGCGGGGCCGTGGGGAAATGCGTTTGAACCGTGGGAAGGATGGTGGTGCACGTATGGTAATGCGCGCGAAAGGGAACTACCGGCTCATCCTCAACGCGGCTATGTGGCGAGGGCAGACGTTTACCAAGATGGAGGGTGGCAAGGGACTTACGTTTCCGTGTAAAAACGCCGTGAACGGCGACGACGCGAAGGTGGCCACCTTCGCGTTGAAAATGCGAGTGAGCGCCACGCACGTGGAGCAGCAGGTCGAAGAGTTCCTCTCCGCGACACAGAAAGCCCTGGATGGTCTGTCAGAGCACGCAGCGAAGAGTCCAGAGGAGAAGAAATGAGTATTAGCCTCGTCCCCGTTGTATGTACCATAATACCTCGCCTTATGCTGCTCGAGTTCAGAAACGAATCATAACTCACGCCACTCAAAACCGCGCCGAGCACGCGTCATGGGGCTTGACGTCGAAGCAGAGGTCAAACAGCTCGTGGAAGAGATCAAGCGACTGGGTGGGAAAGGCCCTGATGGCAAAACTTCGGTGAGTATACGTTCGATATCCCCGCTCCAACTTGAGTGGCACCCGAAGGATCCCCGAATGCTAACACCACCAACGTATCGATACGTTTCCCTACGCGCAGGTTAAATTCGGTGTGCTCTTCGCCGACGATCGCTGTCAGAACATCTTTGAGGCTCTCGTGGGTACGCTTCGTGCGGGGAAGAAGCGTAAGCTGATCCACTTCGACGGGGAGATGCTGTTGCAGGGCGTGCATGACTCGGTGGACGTGGTCCTTTTGGAAGAGTGTTGAATCTGTTTGTCGTCCTCTGTGATTCACGAATGTCTAGTGTGCTACCTCGGTTGCTTCCCGGTCCTCCCGCGCCCGCTCCTCTGGCATTTCCTCTTCCTCCATTTCCTCCTCAGCTAGTTCCTCCTCTGCCATTTCTTCCTCAGCCTCCTCGTCCTCAGGCTCTTCAACGTACCCCGGTGGTTTTCCGTCAGCCGGGAGCTCCTCGCACTTGCGTCGGTTCTGAGGGTTCACGCACGATTTGCATTTCATGCAGTACCACGCGTTTCGAGTGCCTCGGTAAAACTGCCCTTCATCCGGATCGCCCAACGTCCCTGCCTTGGCCTTTTCGCAAAGCAACTCTCGGGTACGCTCGTGAATTCGGAGCCTCGGCTCGCCGTCTTCCCGTCGTATGGACGGCGAAACACTCGAATTACGGTCACCGAGACCGAGAAGCTTGCGGTAGTTTCGACCGGGCTTGCACACCACGAAATCTTCCAGGTCGTCCCACTCTTGAGAGCGCGCCTTCTTCCCTTCGGTTTCTCTCAGCGCTTGCACGAACGGGTTCCTGTGCTTGCGCTTGAGTTTCTTTTTCTTCGGTTTCTTCGCTGATTCTGGCTCGCCTTGTTCCACGAACTGATACCCCACGGCGTCGGCGGTCGTCTCGAGCTGTCCCAACAGGTCGGCGGTTTCAACCGGCGCGGGTTTCGTCTCGGCGCGCTCGGGCCAGTCGTCGTTCCAGCGCACTTTTTTCGCCAGCGTCGCACCAGTTCGCAAGACGCTTTCGTTCACCTCGACGCTTTCGAAAAACACTTCTCGGTGCCAAGGCTCCAACGCATGCGAAATCTTCTCGGGCAAGATTCGGAGACGAAGAAGCATCTCAACGGCGCGTCGCAAGTCGTGGCCCGCCGTCGCGAGTTCAGAACTCGCGGATTCCGATCGCGTCATGTCAAGGCACAGTCGCGCGGCTCTGACAGTCGCGGACGCAAACGTGGGAACCCCGATCGCGTTGTTAACGACACCGCTCGCATTTCGTTTCGTTCGTGAGTGAATCAACACGGCGTTGATCACTTCTTGCGTCGCCGCCGACGCGTCCAGCACGGCGGCGTCGTCGAGCGTTTGGGCGACCGCGCTGCACCGCGACAGGTCAGTCTCGAAGGTTGTCACGAGCGCGTGCGTCGCATCCAAAAGTGTGCCGCGTGCGACGTGCGGCACTGCTTCGAATACCAAGTCCGAAAAGTTCAGCAATCGCTCGCTCGCGGTCAAACACCTCCCATAGTGCGCCAACAGAATTCGCATGGCGCGAGTCGAGATCGCCGGAGGCATCCCGCGAGGATGGAAAACGACGTCGCGCACCGCGTTCATTGACGCGTGCAACACCACCGCGGCGTTTCGCGACGTGTCGACGGTGCTTAAAGGCTCCAGCACCGCGATGACATCGACGAGACCAGCGGCTACGCGCTGACCATCAACCGAGTCCAAGCCTGCGCGGCGAAAGTGTTCTAGAAGAGCGTCACAAAATACGGCAGTCGCGCCGCACGCGCCCGAGGACTCGACCACGCGCGCGACGACGTCTCGTTTTGTCTTCCCGACGGCGCTATGCGCGCGTTTCACCAGAGCTTTCGCCGCGTATGTGCGTTCATCTTCCTTCGTAACGACATCAACGAGTTTGCGCACCTGATAGGCGTCTCCTGTCGCCGCCGCGAACGACACGCATTCTTTCAGCAAAGACAGTTCATCCGCGACTTCGGCGTCGGACGTCCAAACGCGCCACGCCGCGGAGGCGTGCGACGCGCACCGCTCGACCGCGCACGCGGCCGACGCGTCGAGGTCGGGATGAGGATTATCTGGTGCCAGCGCGTATTTCACGCGACGTGCAGCTAACACCGAGACGTGAGATACGTGTTTTCTCTCGAATGCCACCGACGTCTGAGCAGTAGCCAATAGAGCGGCGCAGCCGGGAAGAGTCACGTGACACGAACTGTCTTTCTGTGTCAACATCTCGGTGAGGGTGATGTGCGCGTCGATAAGCCCGACGAGGTAGGTATCGTCGACTGCTGGAATGTATCGCACGACATCCGTCGGAAACAACACCGCTTCGTCGAGCAGAGCCTCGAACGATGCCAATAAGATCCTTAGACTCGCGTCATCAACAACCTCTGTGGACGTTTCACTTTTTACGCGCGCGAATGCGTCGAAAAGCGCACTGGTGAGCTCCGCGGCGACTGCGAGGCGGGCGTTCGTGGGCGCTCGTGTTTGCCGGAGTGCGAGGCGCGTCATCGCAGCGACCACCTCAACGCCAGGTGGAGTGCCGGTACCAACACCGATACGCGCGACGGTATCCACCGCAGCACGCATACCGTCGTTCGCCAACGCCGAGTCACCGAGAGTCTCGCCGATGATTTTAAACGCCAGGCTCCTCACGCGCGCGTCGCCGTGCGATACCCCCAGCTCCAGAAGCGTCGTCGCGGCTTCTGTATCCCCGACTCGAGCGAGCTCACCGGCGATGAATAACCCACACCACGCTTCAACACAAATCGGTCCACGCAACGACGCGCGCGCCTCGTCGGTTATGGCCGCCGCGCACGCTTTCGAGCCCGACGTCGACGCGACGCGCGTTATCGATCGAGCCACGCGCGCCGCCGCGCGTATTCCGCGGCTTGAAAGCAAGGACGTTAGCCTGGATGCCATTCCCGCGGTGAAGCGCGCTTGCGTGTCGTCCAGGGTTCCTTGCCATCCTTCCACAACTGGTTCAAGAACCGATACCCACGCCTCGCAGTTTTCGCCAGCCGTGATTCCCCACAGCGCGGCGTCGAAAACCGCAGAGCGACACGCCGGCCACGCTTTGATCAGCGCCGGGAGGGCTTTTCGCGACGCGCCGCCGTCTGCGGGAACCGCGAGACACGCCTCCAACGTATCTTTTCTCGCTTCCTTGCCACCGCACCACGTGCCCATCATGGTCGTCACGTCTTCAGGTGACATTGCCCTGATACACGCGTTGAACGCGTACAACGCATCGCGCGTCGTGGCGTCGCCACTCGTTTTGGACGAAAGCGCCGCGAGTATCGCAAACGGCCACGCGTGTGGCCCGTACGCAAACGGCGCTCGTTTTCCCTGCGAACCGCGCGCCGTCGCTTCGCGCTCGAAAGTGGATAGGAACGTTTCCGCGAGATTCGGAAAGCAAATCAGGGTCTCGCGGATCGCAAGGTACGCGCGCGCGTAGTCGGGTGACCTGGCTCGGCACAGCACACGCACGGCGCACGCGCACCACGCCCCAGCGTTTGCGCTGCTTTGTTTTTCACCCGTGGTTGGGTGGGTTTCAGATCCTACACCACCGTTGTTCCTTCGCGACGTACACCGCTTCCCCGCGAAGGTCAAGCACGCGCGCAACACGAACGCGAGAAGGTCATCCTCGCCGCCGCTCGATTCCACGTGACCATTCTCCAGCGATGACCCTATCGAGCCCTTCACCAAACGACGCCTCGCCAGAGCCTCATCGGCGATGCTCAAGTCCTCCTGGAGCAGCCGGGCGAGAATCTCAGGCACGAGGTGCGTCGGCCAATCGATCTGAAGAAGATCCAGGGGCTGGACCGCGGTCGTCATGATGTCGTCGCGCCGTGACTCTCGCTCAAGGTTGCTGCGCTAGGGTTAACATTGGTAATCACGGCTCCGCGTCGTTCACGCGCGCGAGGGTACAACGAGCCTCAGTGTTGGCACCTTTTAAAAGCCACAGAAAGCATGCGAAATATATTTTCTTCGTTCCAGAAAATATATCCAAGAATTATTAGCGAACTCCGATACTGTACGCGATCGTCACAATCGAAAGCACATCGGACCTCTCAGGACCGTCTTCAGCCGACTTTTGTCAAGAGCCCTCTTCGGCTCATCCACGCCTTTACCACCTTTCTTCAAACGCAAAACAACCATGCCTCAAGGTACGTCACCGGCAACCTTATCACACGTGCTCCGATCGATCCAGTTTCTTCCGGAAAGCCACTCGTGGCCCCAATGCTGACTCCGCTCGTCCCTCGTGTCCTCTCCGACGTCTACTCTCCAGGTTTCGACACCATGTGCCTCCACGCGGGGTACAACCCCATCGGCGATGATGCCGTGTACGGTCTCGGCCAGGGTGCCCCCCGCGGCGTCCCCCTGAACCGCACCACCTCGTTCCAGGTACGTCCGATCTCCCGATTCGCGATTGCCGCTGTTCCCCCTTGCCAATCGCGACGCAATCTGAATTGGATGTTTCGCTGTCCCACCGCGTCGACAACACTGACCCTGTCCCATCTTTCTCGCCCCCTCCCGTTGACTCCCGCAGTTCACGAGCACCGAGCACGCCGCGAACCTATTCGCCCTGAAAGAGCTCGGCAACATCTACACTCGCCTGATGAACCCCACCACGCACGTGCTGGAGTCGCGCGTGTCGCAGCTCGAGGGCGGGCACCCGCTCGCCGCCGTGGCGGTGGCGTCCGGAACCTCCGCGATCTTCTACTCCATCATCAACCTCGCGCAGGCTGGGGACAACATCGTCGCCTCGAACAAGCTTTACGGCGGCACCTACACGCAGTTCAACGACATTCTGCCCACCATGGGCATCACCGTGCGGTTTGTGGATGCGGAGGACCCCGAGAACTTCCGCGCCGCGATTGACGACAAAACAAGAGCGTTTTTCTGCGAAACCGTGTCCAACCCCGCCCTGGAGATTGTCGACCTAGAAGCCGTCTCCGCCATCGGCCACGAGAAGAACATCCCCCTCATCGTGGATTCCACGTTCTCCACCCCGTACCTCACCAACCCCTTCGCGCACGGCGCCGACATCATCGTGTCGTCCCTCACGAAGTGGATCGGCGGCCACGGCACCGGCATCGGCGGCATCGCCATCGACAAGGGTGGATTCAACTGGGCGTCAGGCCGACACCCTTTGTTTGACAAACCGGACACCTCGTACGGTGGTCTTCGCTGGGGCCACGACCTTCCCGAAGGTCTCGCGCCCCTCGCGTACAAGCTCCGCATGCTCACCGTGCCCCTTCGCAACCTCGGCGCGTCCATCTCGCCGGATAACTCCTGGATCTTCCTGCAGGGCATCGAGACCCTGTCGCTTCGCATGGAGCGTCACTGCGAGAACTCCATGAAGGTCGCGGAGCACCTCGCCGCGCACCCCAAGGTTGCCTGGGTGCGTTACCCCGGCCTCAAGAGCGACCCGCAGTACGCCAAGAACGTCAAGTACCTGAAGGGTAAGGGTGGCGGCATGGTGATTTTCGGTATGAAAACCGCGGACGCCCCCGCCGCGGGCAAAGCGTTCATCGACAGCCTGAAGCTCATCTCCCACGTCGCCAACGTGGGCGACGCGCGCACCCTCGCCATCCACCCCGCCACGACGACGCACTCGCAGATGAACCCCGAAGCGCAGAAGGCGGCGGGTTGCCCTCCGGAGATGGTTCGCCTTTCCATCGGCCTCGAAACCGCGGCTGACATTCTGGAAGACATCGACCAAGCGCTCGCGAACGTCGCTGTTTAAGTTACCGCACGAGCGAACGAGTTTTAATAAAGACGAATTGAGTTGTTTACAACACACGCGCGCTTCAACATCACGCCATGCCTTCGTCCGAGTCTGCGTTTTTCGTTGCGTAAATTCCAACCGCGTCGCGCAACGAAATCGCCGCGTCGCCCCCCCCGATTGCGTTTTCCAGCAACTCCAAAACCTCCTCCACGGAAATCGCGTCCACAAACGGCGCGCCCAGTCGCGCCGCGTTCGTCTCGTCGTAGCACCGCCGCGTCGCCCTAGCTACGAGTGTTGCACGTAACAGCCGCACGTACCCCGCATCCCCACCCGTGGTGCGTTGTTCGGAAAGCTGTTCCCAATCCGTCTCCGCCGCGGCTCGGCGCCAGAGCGTTTCCAGTAACGATTTGTTTGCGCTTCGGAACGCCGACCCCGCGCTGGCGAAAACGGCAAACCCGTCGAGAACGTCGTCGTCGCGCCCAGTCCCAGCTGTCCCCTCCGCGCCGTCGCCGAGGCACGCCTCCACTAGCCGCAGTGGCGGTAGCGGCGCATCCGCGTCGCTGCCGCTGCCGCGTCGTGTGGAGAGGTTCGTTTGGATCGCGGTGAGGTCGAGGGCGGCGTCGATGGCGACGATTTCGGTCTCGGCGCTCGGCACGCCGTCCGCGAGAAGCGACAGTTTCGCCAGGGAAAGAAACCGAACACGTTGCGCGAGCGAAGCGCCGCCGCCGTGCGCCAAGCCCAGGGCCGTGCGCGCGGCGCCGGAGTAGTCCTCAACACGAAGCTGGTGCATCCACAGCAACGACGGGTGTGGGGCTAAGCACGTCTCAAGCTCTTCGTAGAATTCGTCGGGCGTGTTTCGCAACGTCTGCGCGACGCGCCGGCCGATTGTCCCGGCGTGCCCCGGGTGTTTCCGCGCGCGTTCAAACACGAACGTCGCGAACGACCCTTCGTTGTCCGCCGGCGCGCCTCGAAGCGTCCGCATGTAGTGGTGTAGCCGGGACGCCGCAGCTGTGATCGCGCCGGGGTCGCGCGCACAATCCGCCTCGTGCGCCACCGCTTCGCAAACCTCCGCGAGTTGTTCGTACCCAAAGTGCGCCTCCGCGACGCTCGCGACGGCGTCGGCGGTGACGCCCGCGAAATGCGACGCCGGCGCGTTCACTTCGTTTTTGGCGGCATCCAGAAGCGCGGGAAGCACAGCGTGTCTCGCGTTGACGTACTCCTCGCGCGCCACCGCGCGCGCCGACGTTCCCGGCGCCGCGGACTCGAGGTTCGCCGCGCACGCGTCCAACAGCGGCGTGGCGAGCGCCAAAAGCCGCGCGCCCAACGGCGCGGCGAGCTCGGGAGCGCCCCCGCGCGCCGATTCTTCCCTCAGCGCCGCCGCCGCCGTCGCCGCTTCCCTCAGCGCACTCCGCGCGTTCGCCCCCGCGCTCCACCGCGGCGGAGGCGCCGTGGCTCCGCCGGCAGGGGGAGGGTACAGCCCAGCGTGGTGCGTCCGGAACTCCGCCGCGGCGCCGAGCGCGCCTAACAGCGCTCGCGACAGCGCGTCGAGCGCCTCGGCGCGTTGTCTTAACGACGCGCCTTTCGCGCCCGCCGCGACGCTCGCTCTTTTTCGGAACCCGTCCGCCAGGGCTGGGAGCAGCGCATCACACACACCGGTCGCGCGGCTGTAGCACACCTCCGCTGCGGGTCTGTCGCGCACAGCCGCGTCGTTTTCCTGTAACGCCACGCCCGCCGTGGTCGCCGCTTCCCGCAAAATCTCAAGCGCCCCGTCCGTCTCGTCTTCGTCCATCTCGCCCGCCGTCTCCGCGGCTTCGTTGTGCAGCGACCGGACACAAAGCAGCGCGGCAACGAGTTCGCCGTGCTCCAAAACGCGTTCGCGCTCTACGGGAGGGATCAAGTTCCAAACCCCCGTCGCTTCCGCGAGAAACCGCAGAAACAAATCGTGTCTCCTTGCTTTTTCGTCCAAGTGAGATTCCGTGGCGGGTCCCGGACCGGACGCGCCGGACCAGTGTTTGGGAAGCGCGTCGGCTAAGTTACGCGAGGTCGCGGCGAACGGACACCCCGCGCTTCCATCCGCCGCGAGCGCGCCCGCGGCTTTCAACCGAAACCCCGATTCCGCGGGAGCGCCGCCCGTGCCGTTCGCGAACGCCGCGAACTCGGCTCGCACGGACGCCTCCGCGGCGGCGGGATCGACGTTCACGGCGATCGGGTCCGTGGCCATCGTCGCGGGACGCGAATCGTTGGCACGGGACGTGGCCGTCGGGGTAACATGGACGGACGACACAGGTGACGCGACGCCGCGCGTCGTGACCGGCGCCGTACCGGCGCCGGCGGGCACGGGCGCGTACGCCACCACGCCCATGAGCTCGGTTAACATCAACCAGCCACCCGTGCTCGGCGCGGCGGCTGAGGCGAGCACGCGCCCGCCACCCGCGGCGGGGTCGTGCATAAGCAACTGCTCGTCCAGATTATCGCCCGCGAAAAGCGCGGCGCCGCCGGCGGCGGTGACGACGAGCGCGGCGTCGGAGGGCACGCCCCCCGCGTGGAGAGTCGCGTTGCCGTCGCGGTTCGACGCCGGGACGGTACCCGCGGCGGGCGTCGTCGATGACACGAGCGTCACGGACGTGTTCCCGCGTCTTCGTTCGATGCGGTGTATGGAAAGACGCTTCGCACCTCCAAGCGCGGCGAGAATCACGACCGCGCCTTCGCCCTCACCAGGCGCGGGGGACGCGGACACGAGTTCGAATCTCGACGCGTCGGTTCGTAGCACGCGCGCGATTTCCGCCGACGCGCGGTGCGTCTGCACCAGCCCGTACCCCCCCCCCCCGTCGCAGTCCACTTCCCACTCCTCCACGATGGTGTCCGTGAGCACCAGGACACGCGCCGCATCGCCGTTCGACGCGTTCGGGGCCCACGTGACTGACTTGACCACCGTCACCGCCGCGTCCGCCGCGGCGGTCGGTTCCCGCAGAAAACTCAGCGCCGCCTTTGTGGCGGACAGCGCTGCCATGCCCCACTTCGACGGCGTTGAGGCCCCGCCGTCACCGGGGGTTCCGGCTTTGCCATTTGCAGAGTCCCGGCGCATCTCCACACAGGTCACCGTGTCGTCGCGAGAACACTCCACGAGAAACAATCGTCCGTCGTCGCACCCCGCGACGCACGCGACGCCGCCGCTTTCCGTGGAGCGCGCCGCCATCGACGTCACCCTTATCGGCGCGTCGTCGTCGCCCTGAAACTCTCCAACCGGACCGATGCGCGCCTCACCCATCTCCTGTGTCTCCCCGCCCGCGCATCTCGCGACCTGTATTTTCCCACTCCCCGCCGCGGAGACCATGATCCAAAGCGTCGCGCCGCGGTCGCCCGCCACGACGGCGACCGCGGACGGCTCGTCCGCGCCGTTCGTCTCTATGTCGTACTCCGCGTATCCGATGGGTTCCGCGCCCCCCTCAGTTTGCGTCTCATCAGCGGGTATGGACCACGCGTGTACCTGTGGGGTTCGAGTTAGGAAGGAGTGAGGTGAGCGACGGAGACGGGGGGTTTTGAATCAATCTTTTCGTGGAGAACGTTCCGAGGCTTTCTGAGATCCGGGGTTGCACAGGCAAAAGGGGCGGGATACGTACCTTGCGGGCGCTAGATATCCAAGCCGTGCTCGCGTTAGCGTCTAGACCACCTCGCGTGTGCGTTTCGCCTGTTGACGGGAAATTTAAGGGAGGGAAAGGCATGGTGAGCGGCCCGAGATCGCGACCGTGAAGGGTTTGTTTCGTCCCGTGTGCCTGTCGTCGGCGGATTTCGCGCGTTGCGTTTGGTTCGCGTCGCGTACCCGTGCGGAGCGCATCCACGACGCGAGGCGGCAGCTTGCACTGCACTCGCCACATCTCCACGACTCGATCGCGCACTCGTCGCGTACACGGGCGTCTCGACCTGCGCGGACCCGTGCGAGCGTGTGTGGGCTCCATTTCAAAAGCACGCCATGTGAAGCCAAAGTCGACGGCGTTTTACCCAACTTTTTACATCGTCTATTTTCCACCATGGAGTCAGTCGACGCCACTGGTCCGCCGCGCCCCCGGGCGCGTCGCGGCGCTCCAGTGTAACTCGGCGTCGCGACGCCGCGGAGACGAGTGGGTCGCCATGGGTTTGTTCGGTGACCTGCCGGATGCCACGGGTGATGGCGACGGGTCTTCTGGGAAAACGATTGGCAAACACGATGGAGTCGTTTCTGGACCTGGTGGTTGGTCCGGCGCGGGAAGCAAGCTTCGGGCGCCGACGCGACGTCCCCCACCGACCCTGCCGAGCGCGCACGTCCTGAAAGCGCAAGCCTCCGCGTTGAGGGCGCAACAGGCGAAACTAGCACGCGCGATTGCCGAAACACAGGGCGCTTCCACGGAAAAGTCTGGTGATGCCCAGTCCGGTGCCCATTCCGCCGGTCCGTCCGGCGCGCAAAACGCTGAGCCGTTTGTCGCGACCTGGGGTACTATGAGCGCCACGATCGAGGACGAGTACTTACCTTCCGTGCCGAACGGGTACGAAGCGCTGGCGCGATCCCGAGCGGCGTTGCGGGAGACCGAAGCGATGGACACACAAAGGGAAGCGCGGAGGCTCGTGCTTGAAGGACGGCGAGTCGCGAGGGCGGCGCTCGCGCGCGCCGAGGCGTGGAAGCGCGGGGAAGGCGACCGAGTTTCCAATCGACAAAGCCTGGACGTTACCGGGGAAGAGGCGTATTTGGCACGAGCAACGCTTGGCAACACACACGCGGGAGATACAACTATTAGAGATGGCATCGGGGAGACCTCAAGCGGCGACAAAACCGGCGCCATAAAAAAAGACGACTTCGCCTGGCGCATGATGAAAAAGATGGGATGGAAGGAGGGCCGGGGTTTGGGAAAGCAGGACCAGGGCATGACCACACCGCTCGAGGTGAAGCGAGACAGCGCGCGGGGGGGAACGATAGTCAAAGCTCCGGAAAAGAAAATAGAGTAGTAAGAGTACATTGTGTAGTAAGAGTAGTAAGAGCGTGAAGCGTGTTAATTCATCGCGAGCTCTCTCTTTAGTCGTTTTTTTTATCCGCCGTCGCGTGTTTCCGCGTCGGCGCAGTGACCAGCGCTAAAAGGATGGCGAAGCAAATGCCCACCACGGACACGAGCAACATCGCGGTGCCGTACATTCGCGGTGACGCCGCGGCTGCGGTTTTTGCGGTCGCGGTGAAACCTCCGACCCCGCGCTCGCGCCACCCGCCACTCACCGAGCCGAAATCCTTACTCGCCGTCGCCATGGCGCCTTGGAAAGCTTGGTGCGTGTCGATAATAATCACCGCCAGGGTTTTGGTGAACACGGAGAAGTACGTGGCGAACGCACCCGGCGGCGGCGGGACGTCGTGTCCAGTCGAGTCGACGTAACTCACCGTGGCGAACCGTTTCAGGGATTCCAAATCGCGCGCGCCCGCGTGTTTGAACACTTTTTTGTCCCGAAACAACAACAACGTGGGGAACCCTTTAACGTGTGCGTTGAACCGGTCCGTGGTGGCTGGATTTTGGGTCGCGTCTAAATCCGCGATCACCACGCCGGTGCCGTCGAGCTCTGCCGCGAGCTCGCTCCACGTCGCGGCCATCGCGCGGCAGTGCCCGCACCACGGCGCGTAAAACTTGACAAAAAACACGCCTGTCGTTTGCCCGGACGATGCTTGCGTCGCATGCTCAAAGGTTGCATCCGTCAACGTCACAACCTCGCCCTGCGCGGTGGCTCCCGCGACGGCGAAAAGAACGACAAGCGCGAGGGCGGCGACGCGGGAACGACGCATCATCGCGCGGTGGGGTGTGCCGTGAGGTGTGCCCAGCCAGATCTGGTTGGTGATTTGGACGACTGTTTTTGGCACTCGCCGTTGCTGCTCGATCCATTCTGACTGGTTCCCATACGATTGAATCAATCGAAGCCCCGCGCTTGGAGCATCGGTGCGTCACAGCGAGCCGCGCGTCCGAAACCACGACGCTACTCTCGTTTCGCAGGTTTCGCGTCCGCAAGTCCCGCGTTTCCCACACCAAGACGGCGTCGTCCCGCGCGTCGTGAGTCACCACACATCGTACCCGAAAAGAAACTCGCGCGTCCGGCGAGATGGGGAAGCAATTCCACGGCGAAGCCGCGAACTACCCCGGGGCACCGAAGAACTTCGACCCCGAGAACCCGTACGCGGACGGCGTGGCGATGATCGCGCAGCGGGAACACGTGGTTAGGGAGAAGATGATCAAGGTGGAAACCGCGAAGGTGCGTTTACGGAGGTGACCGCCGGTAGTGGATACGCAGAAAAGAAAAAAAAAATGAGAGGCTTCCGAAAAGAAACCCTACCCTCGTTCCACCGCCCGACCGCGTTCGCAGCCTCCACCGTACATCGCTGACTCACATTTCACCACCCCCCCCCGTCTCTCCCCGCTCCGCAGCTGCTCCGCGAGCGCGTGCAGACGTGCTACATGAAGGAGGGCGTGAACCATTACCAAAATTGCAGGGACGAGGTGAAGGCGTACTTGGAATCCATCAAGAACGTGGGGGTGCACCGCGCGAACATCGGGGTACACGACCGAGCCGGCGGAATCTAGAAACGTACCTTCCACAATACAAGTGGGACCGGCGGCTAGGTACGAGAAAGGTAAGACACGAAGCCGCGTCGCATCGGTTGTAAGTTATATCCATCGCGTTATCAAATGAAACAAACCGCGAGACGCAAATAAGTTTACGCTACTTTTACACCACGCAGGACACGTCGGGCGCCCTCTCTACTTTAACTCGCGAGTTTCCCCGCGACCGCCGCTGCGAACACCAAGGCTCCGTACCCCGCGTTGCTTTTGAACTTCCGTGCGCACTGCTCGGGGTCGTCCAGGTCCACGGTTTTGATTTGCCACGCCAGGTGCGACGCAGCGCCGGCGACCCCCGCGTAGAACGGCCACGCCACGCCGGCTCCCGCGCCCGCGCCGACGAGCCCCGCCACCGCGAGTCCCGAAAACGCCCCCAGGTACTCCTTTGTGTCCTCTCCGAAGTGCAGCGCGGTTGACTTGACGCCCGCGGAGACGTCGTCTTTCTTGTCCTGGTGCGCGTATATGGTGTCATACACCAGCGTCCACGCGGCGGCGGAGAGGTACAGCGGCAGCACCACGGACGGTTCCAGGGACCCTTTCGCGGCGGCCCAACCAACAAGCGCGCCCCAGTTGATCGTGAGACCCAGGAAAAGCTGCGGCCAGTGTGTGATGCGCTTCATGGCAGGGTACGCCGTGACCATGAGTAACGAGCTGGAGGCTAAAACTCGGGTGAAGTCGTCGAACTGCAGCAAAACCGCCAAGCCGCCGGCGAGCTGCGCCCCAAGAAAAAAAACCGCGTTCGTTTGCGTCACGGCGCCCGACGCGAGCGGTCGGGTTTTCGTTCGTGTAATCTTCCGGTCTATGTCTCGGTCCCACAGGTCGTTAATCGTACACCCCGCACCTCGCAAAAGCACGCTCCCGGTGGCGAACAGAACCAGGTGGTACGGGTCGGGAAAATGCCCCGGCTCAGCGGCGAGCGCGGCGCTCCAGAAACACGGCCACATCAATAAATGCGCGCCGGTTGGTTTGTCAAGCCGCGCCAGCTTGGCGTACGGAACGAGTTCTTTCGGGAACGTTTTGTCCACCCAAGTTAAAGGTTCGTCATCACGTTGATCGTTTAGTTTACCTCTTTCGTGTCCCGTTACCAAACGATTCGCCCCGGCGACGTCGGGAAACCCGTTCCCGCGCGTCGCCAGCGCCCGGCGCGATTGGCGGGAATGAAAACGTGACGACGGACGGATTGCGTCTTCGTGGTCGTTGGGTCGCGATGGGGACGCGGAGGACGCCGCGTCACGTAGGTCGCCGCGGGGGGCGAACTCTTTGGACACACGTTCACCCAGTGACGGCGTGCCACCCACACGCGCGGCGAGTCCACGGGACACGCGCCAGTTGTGCGGTACCGGCGTGCACGCCAAGGACGAGGACGACGGGTCGTCCCCACAACACGCACGTTCCAAAACCGAAGTGTCAGGTTGGCACGCGGACGGGACCGCGCGTGCACACGTGGTGGAACGCGCCAAACGCCGCGCGCTCGACTCGAGCGCGCGCCACATGCTGGCGAGATGCGAACGCGCGTCGCGCTCTAAGGCCAGCCCCGAGGACAGGGCGGAGAAGGCCGGCAGGTGCCACCGTGGCGAGTGAGTCTAAAAATCCCCATTCAGAAAACGACGCTTCGAGACTTGTCTTGCCCACAATGAGTCTCGCGTCTGTGGCGCCTGTTGCCATGGCTTCCGGGCCGGGAATGTTGAGTAAGAAAACCTGGGCGGTGGTGGGTAACCACGCCAAGAACCCGGTGGTGGAGCGAATTACGAACCGACTGAAGTCGAACGGCAAGGACGTGCACCGCGTGAACAGCCCGGGAAAAAGTACCCCGCCCGCGGAGTTCAACTTCCTGGGCGACGTGCCGGGCGAAATCGACGTGGTTGATGTGGTGTGCGCCCCCGCGATGGGGGCTTTGGTGGTCGAGGAAGCGTCGAGGCTGGGAATCAAGCACGTGTGGTTCCAACCAGGCGCGGACGACCCGGTTTTAGTGGCCAGGGCGAAGGCGCTGGGAATGGAAACGCACTGCGGGTGTGTTTTGGTGGACCTGCCGAGCGGGGCGAATCTGTAATTACCAAGGGCTCTAATAACGGAGGGGTACATCAGTCGACCGACCGGACGACATTAACGGTCTAATCAGGGTCTAATTGACGCCATATAAGCCCTTTTTCCGTCTCGCTAATCTCCTTGCCGCATTCCGCGACGCGCGCGCGCACGCGGGGGGGTCGCCGCGCGCGTTCGCGCCATCCTTGACCCCTGAGGTCGTCGACGGGTATGTACTGAAGCGGTTCCGCGTATCGTAGCGCGCTGTTGTGCCGCTGGCGTCCCTCAGTCGCGGCGCATCACCCGTCCGCCACCGTTATTACACTGTGGCTGTTGGATCGCTACTCGGTCCCCACAGCACTAGAAATCACGTTGTTACAAAAAAGGACCGTTGGATCGCTACTCCGGGCGCCACTTGTACAGCCCTCCACGGCGCGCGACGGTTCTTTTTGACACGGGTGAAGAGTGTGATACCTTAAAACACGAGTTATGAAGGTGACACGCGCGTCGTAGCGGCCAAATCCGACACAAGGCGCGTGTGCGAGGCTCGCACACGCGCGCACCCCTCGCACTTTTCGGCGAAAAATAAACGCGGGATCCGAAAAAAGTGACAAAAGTGACTTTTTCTGATTCTTTAGGAGTCGCAGACCAATCGATTCGCCATACAAAAAGTTTAGCGAGACGGTCTGGTAGGTCGATTGCGCCACCCCTTCACTATTATAGCCCTTGTAATTACCATAAAAATATTCCATGCCCGCGTCCGCTACTGCACTTCTGGCTTGGCTAGAAACCGCGCCATTCTGATCGCTGCTCTCATGGCGTTCCCCGCGTAGGCTACTCTGGTTTCCGCCTGTTCCGCGGTCGCGCCCGGCCCGATGATTCCCATGCCAACCGGTTTCGAGTACTCAAGCTCCAACTGCTTCAACACCAACGAGCACGTCGCGCCCATCTCCTGGCCGTGCAGCGTGCTGCCTTTTTCGATGTACCCGAGTACCACCACCGCGTCTAAATCCGAATCAAGCATCTTCTCCACCACGAGCGGCGCTTCGTACGTACCAGGAACCCACACTACTTCGTCCAACGTGGCGTTCATGGAAACCGCGGCGACCCGCGCGTCTTCCAACATGCGATCCATCAGCCTGTTGTGGAACTCGCCAATCACCACGCCGACGCGCACGGGGAACTCGTTACCTTCGCCGACGTGCGACACGTGCGAGTTTTCCCATTTTGACGCCTCCTCGTCGGTCTGGTGCGCGAAAACCACAACGTCGTCCGTCTCCTGGACGCTTCCCGGGGTGTGGAACGTGTACGTCTGTTGAAGCTTCGCGGGTTCGCCATTCGCCGATTCGCCAGCAGGGGGCTTGGGCTTCGCATCGGACTTCCCTTGCCCAGCCTTCGCGGCGGCGCGCGTGGTGACCACGGTGCGTTTTGAAAGCGCGCGACGCGCGGGCGGCTGAGATTTGCGGGAAAGGATGTGGGACGAGAGCGGGGTTAGAAAACACGGAAGTTCGGATGGATGTGAAAGCACCGCACCGCCTACCCGCGGTTTCGGAGTGACGCGGATACCCAACGACGATCACGCCCGCATTTGAGGAACACGCGCCGGGACGTACCGCGGCGGAGGTAACCCTAAGGGAAACACGCATGGGCGCAACAAGCGCTGCAGATGCGCACGCCATCGTCGTACGGACTCGCGTCGAGCCGGAGGGTCACGAACTTCGACGCGTCGGTCGAAGTGACGCGCGGGTTGGACGCCGCCGACGAATTCACGACGCCTCAGACGGCACTCCAACGAACACGAAAACAAATCGGACCCATAAGCTCCGTTTCCGTCCCCATTTGCAAGGAATATAAACGCACTCCGCCCATAAACTGGGTACGACTGTACTTTAACAGGATTATTGCTTCAGTTCGTACACCCTTATCAGTGTTCTTCAAACATTGACAAGCTCCTCATGGCGGAAGAAGATTTAAGCAGTGGCAGGTTGAGCCGGAAATCCGCCAAGGATCGGGGTAGAAATACCACGCGCCTTGGCTTGATGATGGCCCCTTAACATCATTCCAGTTGAGGCGGACGCCTGCCGCTCGTTCAGACGTCTTTTGCTGGGGCGGGGTATGGGGGAAACGAGGTGCCTGCGTGGGCGCGTCCTTTGCGCCGCGGGTGCGCCGCACTTTGCGAAAAGAAAGATTGATGACTGCAGGGAAAATGGAATGGAAACCATCACTTCTTTCGGTCGAAAGCAAGTCCAGAGTCAAATTTATGAGTAAATCCCGAGGTTGCCCACCCGAACGCGGTTTTCGCGGTTCAGAGAAACGTTCATGGCTTCAGGGTGCCCACTCACGATTCTCGGGCCCTTTGGGAAAACACGAACTTATCCACGCGCAAGCGAGGTACTTTTTCGCGCTTTTGCGGATGACCTAAAGAATTGGCGCATTGCAGGTGCACCAACAGAACACGCGCGCCGCCAGTCGACGCACGCCCCTCGACGACCTTCGTCGCACGCACGCTCGCGTACCTCCCACAGCGTCCGGTCCGCGGATCCCGTCCTTTCTCGCCGAGAACCCACATCGGAGGCCGGTCCCAGGCCAAACTCGCGTTTGTGTCGAACCCGCTTTTGCACAGGATCGCATCATGCTGGCGCATGGCCAGACGGTGCGCGTGACCGCCCCGTGCGTCGCGCGCGCGCGCGAGGGCGCCAAGGGGACCCCACACGCAACCATAGCGCGGATCACTCCGGTACGTTTGCTTTTCGTCTGAACCGACCACGGGGACGCGCCTTGTACCCACCCCGGTGCCGATTGAATCGGTTCCGTCAATCCCCGTCACCGCGCGTTTCCGACGCGACACGGTCAAAACCAACAACGTACACCCCGACATCCCCCCACCGCGCCGCGCGAGCGCACGTCACTGACCCTCTTTCCTTTTCCTATCGCGCCAACCCCCGTGAAACCCTCGACAACCACAGCGACGCAAGGCGCTGTCGTACAAGAGCCGCTCCAAAGCCGTGACGCGCTCGGTGGCTGAGCCCGAGCACACGCCGCCCTCCATGGCGTCGGCGCCCGGACCCGCGACGCCCCCAGGAATGGACATGCCCGGCGCCTCGGACGCGGCGCGCCAGGCGCACGACCACGCCGCCGCTTTGGCGGTGGAGGCTGCGGCTGCGCAGGCGCAAGTCGCGGCGGCGCAGGCGCAGGTCGCGGCGGCCGAAGCCGCCGTGCAGGCGCAGATGGCGGGCGCCGCAGCCGGCGCGGCGCCGACCGCCGCAACAGTCGCGTCTGTCCCAGAGGTTGCGCCCAGGCTGCCCCCAACTCCAACACCAGTTCATTTGAACATAACAACAGGCGCCGTGCCCGGTTTGTTCGACCTGCCTACGGTAGGCGCCGCGTTGCCCCTGGGCGCGTCACTCACCGCGGACGGCGTTAATTTCGCGGTGTACGCTGCACCGGAGGCGCACGCCGTGGTGCTGTGTTTGTTCACCCCCGAGGATTTGCGAAACGGCAAGCCCCCAACGCACGAAATCCCCCTGGATCCAGAAGCCAACCGCACCGGGAACGTGTGGCACGCGCATTTACCAAAGTGTTCCGACCAACTCCTGTACGGCTACCGCGTGGACGGCCCGAAAAACCAGCACAAAGGCCAGATGTTCGACAAAGACCTGGTGCTTCTTGATCCGTACGCCACGACCACGGTGTCGGGCGACAGGACAAAGTACGGCGTCCCCTCATTAACCGCGAAAATCGGCGAGGAGTGCTGGCCGCAATACGCGGGGGCGGTGCCGTCGCGGACGGTAAGTATTTCCCAATAACCACATTCCGCCGACTGATTGCCCATACACGACTGACATTTATTTTATTTCAATCAGGACGTTTTCGACTGGGAAGGCGTGACGTCGCCCGGGTACAAGATGGTACGTGTTGCGTTTAGCAAATCCAACGACTGTTTTATCTCTCAGCTGGTGACTGTTCAGACCGATTACCCTGACTGTTTGTCCATACATCGTCCAATACACGCCCAATACAATACTGACACTTTCTTTTACTCATCGCAAGGGTGATCTGTGCGTGTACGAAACGCACGTCAGGGGTTTGACCGCGGCCGAGCCGAACGGCGGTACGTACAAAGCCCTCATCGACAAGCTGCCGTACCTCAAAAGGATGGGTTTCAACGCCCTGGAGTTAATGCCCATCGCCGAGTTCAACGAGTTGGAGTACTACAGCGACAACCCGGTGACGGGGGAAAAGCGGTTCAACTTCTGGGGGTACAGCACGGTTAACTTTTTCTCCCCGAAACAGCTGTTCGCGCAAAGCGCTGGGGAGGACTGCGGCCGCGCGGCGAACCGGGAACTGAAAACCATGGTACGCGAGTGCCACCGGAACGGCATCGAGGTTATTCTAGACGTGGTGTTTAATCACACCGCGGAGGGAAACGAGCGCGGGTTATCCCTCTCCCTGCGAGGCTTTGACAACCGCACCTACTACATGGTCGCCCCGGAAGGGCAGTTCTACAACTACAGCGGGTGCGGCAACACGGTGAACTGCAACCACCCTGTTGTGCGGCAGATGATCGTGGATTGCTTGAAGCACTGGGTCACGGAGTACCACATCGACGGATTCAGGTTCGACCTGGCGAGCATCATGACACGGGCGCAGAGTAACTGGGACCAGCTGTCGGGCGAGGGGTGGCCCACCACGGGGGAGAACAACAACGAAATCTCGGTGGGCGACGCCCTGGGCGACCCCCCCGTCGTCGCAATGATCAGCAACGACCCGGTGCTTGGGGACGTGAAGCTCATCGCGGAAGCCTGGGACGCGGGCGGGTTGTACCAAGTAGGGAGCTTCCCCCATTACGGAAAGTGGGCGGAGTGGAACGGGCGGTTCCGGGACGACGCGCGGAATTTCATTCGCGGTTTCGACGGGTACGCGGGTTTGTTCGCAGAATGCATTTGCGGCTCCCCGTCTCTTTACAAAGACTCAGGAAGGAAGCCGTACCACTCGATCAACTTCATCACCGCGCACGACGGGTTTACGTTGCGGGATTTAGTCTCGTACAACGAAAAGGTACGGCCCCGCGCGTTTCCCGAATCATAGACGACTTGTTTTCCAGGTCGGTCACGAGACTGACACTTTTCTTGTACAAATCTCAAGCACAACGACGCGAACGGCGAGAACAACGCGGACGGCGAGGAGAACAACCAGTCGTGGAACTGCGGGCTCGGGCCGCACGAGGATGGCGTGAATGCCACGCCGGTTGCGAAAGTTTTGCGCGACCGACAAATGAGGAACTTCTTTGCCGCGCTTTTCGTGTCGCAAGGCACGCCCATGGTGTACCAGGTACGGCCTTTGGCGTTTCCCAAATCCGACACACACTGTCTTACCTCTAACGCTGGTGACTGTTCGGACCGATGGCCGGTGACTGTTGACCAGGCCATCGTCCACAATACACGCCCAACACGGGACTGACAAATTCTTTCCACACTCACAGGGGGACGAGTACGGCGCCACTAAAGGCGGGAACAACAACACGTACTGCCACGACAACTTTTTAAACTGGGTGGACTGGGACAGCGCGAAGGACCCGGTTAAAAACACGGGCTTGAGTCGCTTTTGCCGGCTCATGCGGCAGTTCAAGGCGAAGCAACCCGCGCTGCGGTTGAACGACTTCCCGAACGAAAACAACATCAAGTGGCACGGCGTGGAACCGAACCAACCGTCGTGGGAGGAGGAGAACAGGTTCGTGGCGTTCACGGTGCAGTCGCACGACCCAGGAAGCGAGATCGGGCTGGGGAACAGCGAACAGATCTACGTCGCCTTCAACGCGTACCACCTCCCCGCGAAGGTGGTGTTACCCAACCCCCCCGACGGGTGCGCGTGGAAAATGGTCGCGGACAGCGCGTTGCAGCCCCCGTACGATTTCCTGGACGCGGACGACATCCCGGCGCAATCCAAAGCCGCCGCGGAGGCGATGTTGAAACCGCAGCTCGCGTCCAATTGCTACACCGTGATGGACCGCGCGAGCGTGGTGATGAGGGCGGAGAGGGTGAAGCCGTGGCTGGTGCCGGAACCCGTGGCCGTGCCCGTGCCGGCGCCCGTGGAGCCGACGCCAGCGCCCGCGCCCGCGGCGTGAGAGTGTCCTCAGGCAACGGCGCGACCGAGCGGCGAATAAGAAAGAGAGAGCATCATACATTTAGAACAAAATATTTGTTTATTCTTAACGGTCATCTTCTACAACTAGTAGTCTAGTACCAACTAGTATCACCCTCCCCTCTAGTAGTCTAGTACCAACTCGTATCACCCTCCCCTCCCTGCCTGTTCCTTCAGTGTCTCCACGACTTGTCGCGCCACCGCCCGCCCGATGGCATCCGCCGGCCCCGCCGCTTTCCCCTGGCACCCGCTCACCGCCACCACCGCGCCGTCCGGGCCGAGTTTTTCAATCTGCAGCTCGCCGTCTGCAGTGCACGTGGTGACACAAGGCTTGGTGACCAGGGTGAGGAAGTTCGTGCGTGGCATCAACGACACCAAAACCTCGTGCAGTCTGTCCGCCACGGCGTCGTCGCCGGAGCCCGCCATCCATTCGCGTAACGCCTCAACCGTGTTGTTTTCGTCCGTATCGTCGTCAAAAAAGTCGTTCGCGCCGCCCCCGATCTTAACGTACCAGCCCTGTGGCGGGTCCGGACCGGGGTACCGAATCGGGGGCAGGACGTACACGGACATTTGCTCGTTCGCGCCGTGCGTCGAGGTCGACGTTTGTGCAGGCGTCGTCGCTGAGCTGTTCGATTGGTCGTCGCAACCGGAATTTTCACTCGGCGCCCACTGGTACTTCACCGTGGGCATGTGTTTCAAAGTGGACGTGGCTTCGTTTGACGTGACCTCCGCGAGCAAAACCGTTCGCCTGGACAAACGAATGGACGCAACACCAACACTGGCGTCAAGTGAGACTTGTTGATTGTTACTACCACTTTTCGTAGTTGCCGTTAGCCCCGAAACCTTCGCCAGCGCCTTGATGTACGCCCCCCCCGCCAGCACCACCAGTTTTGCGACGCGCGCGCCGCCTTCGGCGGTTTCCACAAAAGGCGACTCGCCGTTCGCCGCGCGCACCGCGACGGCGGACTCAAGGACGACGAGGTTTTTGTTGGCAAACGCGTTTTCTTTTTCGAACGGGCCATTAGAGTTACCGCGTCTAGTATCATCGTTACCTTCATCCGAGTTATCGCGTCTAGTCTCATCGTCACCAACACGAGTCATCTCGTTACCCGCGGCCGTCATCATCATCACAATATTCTGCGCTTGGATCATTCGTTTCGGGTTCACGAACCCACCCGCGGCGTCTGACACGGCGACGTGCGTTTGCGGCACTGAAAGGTACGGGAAGCGTTTTTCAACCGCGGTTCCGTTTTCGTGCCACGTGAAGTCCACGCCCGCTTCCGTTAGCCGTTTCACTGGGTTCGCCACCCACGCCTCCGTGCCGCACGCCAAACTGCCGCACTTCGTGAAGAATTCCACCCCCGATTCCGCCTGCAACGCCGGGAACCCTTCCAATGATTCAAGGTTCCAACTTTGCCAACAAGACCGGCCCTCCGCGTCCAACGGCCGGACGATTCGGCCCTCGTCATTCCACGCGCTCGTAAGCGAGTCACGGCCGTCGATCACGCACACGGACGCGCCTGCCGCGGCGACGTGCCGCGCAACCGCGCTGCCGATCGGGCCGTTGCCCACAACAACCACGTCGTGCGTGGTGGTGGTGGGCACCTGGTGTGGGGACAACGACGCCGCACAAGCTGACATCACGCGGGAAGCACGCCTTGCGACGGCGACGCGGCGAGCGTGCGTGCGCAAAAGGCGCAAGTCGCGCGTCGAGGGAGTCGGAGGTACAGGGGCACTCGCGCGCGCGCGCGGGAGCACCCGCGAGGACATCGCAGGGAGCAGCGCGCCTCGCTGTGAGCCGACGAAAGGGTCACATTAATTTTAACGAAGCGGGAGTAGTTTTTTTGCGAATCAAATCTTCTTCACAACGATCGAGCTACCCTCGACCACACCCACACCCTGAGTAACCACAAAAAGACGTCGTTTAGTTCTCCGCGGTGACCTTGGTCTTCTTCTTCTGCATCTTCTTGATGTAGAAGTCGAGTTCCTTGCCCTCCAGGACGTACCCGTCGCACCGTCCGCACTGGCCGGGGCGCGACGTGACGAGCGCGAAGAGGCGCCCGGTGATGAACTGTTCGTCGATGGGCTCCGCCACGGCGTGCTTGTTGTTGCGGTCCTTGAGCTTCTTCTTCAGCGCGTTACTGCGCTTCTCGTCGATGTCCTCGGACTCCACCTTCTCGCCGTTCTTCACCTTGATGCCAACTTTCTTGCCGTAGTGCTGTTGGTACCACGCCCGGAACGGCGCGGCGTCAATCTGCACAACCGCGCTCTTCACCAGCGTCTTCGTGCGCACCAGCTCGTTGTTCGAGGCGTTGTACATCACATCCATGATACGCGTCTTCCGCGTGACGTTTTCGGAACCCCAACTGAAGTTGCCATGATCCAAGCGAAGCGCCCTGAACTTCATGTTCCCGCCGCGGCAGCGCACCATGCGCACATCACCGGTGGTCACTTTTTGAAGCTTCCCATCCTTGTCCTTGGTGTCTTTGCTGTGGCTCGCGGCGAGCTTGGTGTTCGCGGGCTGGCGACCGAGCTCGTACCTGGTTAACAAAAGAAACAGGGTGGGAAAGGTTAGCATGCGGGGTTATCGTTACTGAAACACACAGACCGTAGCATCGCGGAGGGCGCGCGGCCGCGGGTCCGCGGAAATCCGGCGCGCGGGCCGTCGGTGCGCCATTCGGAAACTACCGCGAAACCCTACGTCGTCATTCGCGGACGACGGAGCGTAGAGGGTACGAGACGCGCGCGCAGATTCCGAGTCTAGTTGTGGTACGTACTTGCGCTTCTTGCGCCACGGCTTCTGCTTGCCACCGGTGTTGCGGCGCTTGTGGAGAGAGTCGCGAGAGATACCTGGGGTGCGCGGACGGCGGGGATCGGGAAAAACGGGTCAGCACGTGTGTGATGGCTGGGCTACGAAAATCAAAGCCGGAACGGCGATGGGGCCGGAGAAGCGCGTCGCGCGAGTCGGTCGAGACGCGCGCGGAGGCGTGGGTGTGCGCCCGCATTGCAACAAGCACGTACCCATGTTGTATCCCTTTACCCGACGTTCCCGTGCGTGTAGAAAAGACCGCACGGTGGGGCGGACGCGCGTTGAAGCGAACGCATGGGTTAGGGTCTGCTCTCGGAAATCGCTTTTGGGTAATCGTATGGGTATTTCGACCCAGAAAGGCCCATTTCTTTGATACCGGCCCGAGACGCTTCCCTCCTTGGAAATCGGCGAAGCGCCCGCGAAACAGAATCATTCACAAGGTGGCGGTGGTCCAGACCGCGACGCGCGTGGGTTGCGTGACTTGTTGGGGTTGCGCTTTTTGGTTCTGCGAGGCGACGAAGTAGTGGTGTTTCGCGAGGCGACGAACTAGTGGTTAGTAACTCACGAAGCGGAGGGGGAACCGGGGCGACACCACACCACATCCATCTCGATTCCCACGCACGATGCGCGCGGAGAAGATCTTCAAGCTCGCCAAGGGGTTCAGGGGCCGCGCGAAGAACACGATCAGGGCGGCTCGGAACCGGGTGGAGAAGGCGCTCCAGTACCAGTACCGTGACCGGAAGGCGAAGAAACGGGAGTTCCGTGAGTTGTGGATCCAGCAAATAAACGCGGCGACCAGGGAGCACGGGGTGCGGTACGGCGAGTTCATGCACGGGCTGAAACAGGACAACGTGGTTGTGGATCGAAAAATCTTAGCCGAGTTAGCGCAGAGCGAACCGTTTTCGTTCAAAGCGCTGGTGGACCAGGTGAAACGCATGAAAGGTATCGTGTAGAGCGGGTATAACGAGGGTATTTTACAAGGACACGACGTTATCGAAAGGCATAGAGTAAGTTGCGAACACGATTACGACGCGCGATGAAATGAAATAAACGACGATCTCTGGAGAAAAACAAATCTAAATCTCACCGAAAGAACACCCCCCTCTCAAAACTAACTCTCCCGTGTTAACCGCGACCATCACCGCCTAGTTATCGTCCGAAAAGCAGCTCCCGAAGGCGTAGTACTTGTTGATTGCTAAGGTCATGTCCTTGATCATCTGTTTCAGGGCGGGGTTAGCGGTTTCGTCGACGGGTACCGGTCGTTTGATCACGAAGTACCGCCCGTTTACGAACTCATCCTTCCCGCTCCTGTTCGTCTTGACGAGCTCGCCCTCCGAGTTGGGCATCAGGGTATCGTAAATAGGCACGAGCTCCAAATCCATCTCGCAAAGAAGCTCGCAGATCTCAACCTCCTCGCCGTCTTTGTTCCCGAAAAGCGTGACCAGCATTCCGTTCGTCAACTCGTCATCCCCATCCTTGCCGTTACTTAACAAATCAACCTGCATGCGCTTGCCGTACTGCGCCAGGCCGTTGTCGCCGTACGAAATCTCCATGTAGCGGTACATCTGCTTCAGGAAGTCGTGGCTGCGAATGTGTTTCATGCGAGGGAAGTGGGAAGAAGAAAGGAAAGGTTAGCGCGGTGATTGACCGCGGTTAGCGCGGGGTTTGACCGCGATTTGCGTTGCAAAAAAAAGCATCTCGAAAAAGTGAATGTTCACGTTCCAGGTCGGTGTGTTCGTCCTTCGTGCTGTTGCCCGTTCGGTTTCGCAGCCGCCGCGGTTTCGGTGGTGTCAAGGCACTGTACGCCTTGGACCACCTTAGCCATACACGCGAAAAACACCACGCACCGTGGGATCTTTCCCGGGATCTCAGCCTTGCACAGCTCCTGGAACTTGCCGCACTCGGTGAGGCCTGCGATTTCGCCCGCCCTGGTGACGACGGCTCTGCCGCGGGCGGCGCGAACGGGCGTGCGCTTTCCCGCCGCGGTTGGCGCGAGTGGCGTCCCGCGGACGGCGACAGAAGAGGCGAGGACGGCGGAGGCCATTACTGGATGCCGGGGGGGAGTCGGACGGCGGGTGCGGTGCAAACTGCAAAGGCGGCGGTGATGCGGGCGATTTGGATAGCGGAACGAAAAGGTCGCCCTTTTTCGAGCCAGGGAACTGTCTGACTTGACTGTAAGCCACACTTGAACTTCGATCGCACCCGTTCTTCACTCCTCGCCGCATCGCGCGCGTGGCGCGAGCGTCGCGGTGTTTGGGTGACCGGGTTCCGGGTGCGCGCCTTCTCCCCATTCGGTCGCCATGGACCGCACTCGGCTTCCCTCTGGGATGAATCGCCTGGTCACGAGCAGGGGCAAACACCTGACCGCGCATCAGTACCGGTTCAGCGTGTTGGCGGTGACTTTTTTGAGTTATATGATGTACCACGCGTCAAGGAAGCCCCCTTCCATTGTGAAGTCCGTTTTGAACCCCACGGCTGAACAGCGGGCGAACGGCGCACCCGGGTGGGCCCCGTTCGACGGCCCTGATGGCAACCACCTGTTAGGGCAAACCGACGTCGCGTTTCTCGCCGCGTACTCGGTTGGTATGTTTTTCTCAGGACACATAGGGGACAGCATGGATCTACGCGTATTCCTGACCTACGGCATGGTGGGCAGCGGTGTGTTCGTGTGCCTCTTCGGGCTAGGTCAGTATTGGAACATACACAACCTTTACTACTACGTCTTCGTGCAGGTCTGCGCGGGGGTTTTTCAATCCACGGGGTGGCCCAGCGTGGTGAGCGTGATGGGGAACTGGTTCGGAAAGAGCAAGCGCGGGTTGATCATGGTATGTCTTGGGCGTTTCCCAAATCCCGCCTCCCTGTTTGCGCATACAAGACTGACACTTTCTTTTACAACAACAGGGCGTGTGGAACGCGCACACCAGCGTGGGTAACATTCTTGGTTCGCTGGTGTCGGCCGCGATGCTCAAACGGGGAGGGGACGGGTGGGGCAACGCGTTCGTCGTGAACGGGGTGTTAACCATAGCGTGCGGGTGGCTGGTGCACAACTTCCTGGTCGTCGCGCCGGAAGACGCCGGGCTGCCGTCGCCGCACGGAGGGGAACAACACGAGACGCTTGTTTCGAGCTCTTCTGGAAACTCGGGAGGCGAGCTTGGTGTTTTGGAACCCGAAGGACGTGACGGCAACGTCGGCGGGGACGTGGGGAGCATCGGAAGCGCCACCTCCAAAACGCAAAAGTACCCGCACTCCCCGAAAACCTTTGCCAAAAAACCACCAGCCGCCGGTTTCAAAGCAGCTTTGAAAATTCCCGGAGTCGTAACCTTCTCCCTGTGTCTTTTCTTCACCAAACTCGTGGCGTACACGTTTCTGTACTGGCTGCCGTTCTACATAGAAAGAACGGAGATCGGGGGGGTTTACCTAACCCCAGCGCAAGCGGGACGGCTATCCACGCTGTTCGACATAGGGGGCGTCGCGGGAGGTGCGTTTGTTTTTGAGTTTTTTGAGTCGTCTGACTGCTCGCGCGTAGCAGACGGCGACTACCTCCGTCAGAAGCAGCACGACCCGCTCGCCTCGAACCGACGACGTACACGACCACATCACCACGTACTAACCACCTCGGTTACCTTTCCTGTGACTAACAAATACCCCACCACTCCCCCCCCAAAAAACAAAAAGGTATTCTCGCCGGGTACATCAGCGACAAATTCAACGCGCGCTCCATGACGTCGGCGGGTTTCGTGTACCTGTCGATTCCGGTGTTGTACTGCTACCGGGAGTACGGGAGCTCATCGATGACCGCGAACGTGTTGTTGATGATGCTGGCTGGGGTGTTGGTACGTATTGCGCTCATCTTTCCCAAATCCGACACCCACCGCTTGCCCACAAACGACTGACACTTTTCGTTAACAATCAGGTGAACGGGCCGTACGCGCTGATCACCACCGCGGTTTCGGCGGACCTTGGGACGCACGAATCCCTGAAAGGAAACGCCCGGGCGCTGGCCACGGTCACCGCGATCATCGATGGCACCGGCTCCATCGGCGCCGCCATAGGCCCCATGCTCACCGGGTACATCTCGTCGCACACCAATGACTGGAACAACGTGTTTTTCATGCTCTACGCCGCGGATCTTGTCGCCGGTCTGCTGCTGATGAAGCTCGTGATGAAGGAAATCAGAAACACGCCGACCACGCTGAAGTGATTGTTACGTGACGAAGGAAATTAGAAACTGCCAACGACGCTGAAGTGATTGGTGGTTTATGAAAAATATTATTAAGCTCACGACCCGTACCCTCGCGCTCGGTCCTGTTGTCAAATTACAAGTTTCATCAACGCTTCCTTGTTGCCAGTGTACGTATGATGTATGCGCAATTAGTCTTTGATAAAAATATGCAAAAGTTCCGTATGCGTATCTAGTGTGGAACGGCGTGAAGAGGCTGAATCTAATTTAAGGTTTTTTTGGCCTGCTCTTCAATCCAACTACCACCTCGCATCACTCGCATCATCTTGGTCTTTCTTGATCTTTGTCGTCTGCCCCCTCCGCGCGCCCTCTCACTTCGCTCTAATGTTCGTAACTTGTATGAGCAAACAGTCACAGAGTTGGATAAACTCACGTACTTCTCTGGACCACCTTCTCCAGCCACGCGCGCACCTCGGTCACGTCTCGGAACGTCGGCGGCTGCGTTGTAAACGAAAAGTGTGTCAGCATTGTATGGCACGCAGTCGGCCGGATTTGGGAAAGGCTCAAGACGACGTACCTGCTGGAACGGCCTTCCCATTTTATCCCTCGCGATGTCCACCAACGCCGCGCTTACCGTGTACTCGATGTATTTCACACCCGGGGACGTTTGATCATCACGAAGCACCCCGCAAATCGCCTGGACTCTTCGCGACGCGTCTTCGTTGACGAGGTGAAAAAAAACCCGGTTCGGGTACGAAGACCCTTCAAAGCCCTCCACGACTTCGTCCGTGAACTTATGCCACCGGCCTGGCACCACCGGTACCACCGCGTCGTCGTACGATTCCCTCCACGTGTTGTCCGCCTGCTCGGTCTCGCGCGCATCTTCACAAACGATGGCGTCCACCTTGCAAGCCTTTTCAATGGACCCGACCCCACCGCGTCGCCGTTTCGCCTTTGAAGCCGAAACGTCCCCAAGACCCGAGCACGTCGCGTCTTGTGTTTTGCGCGTGGTGCCGCGGCCGCGGGTTTCGCGAAGGCGGCGACACGCGTCGCACGTGTCAGGCCGTGTCAGGTCGGACACGGGAATGTGACGACTCGAGCGTCGCGGAGCCGCGGCGGACACGGGACCGCATCGCGCGCATGTCGTGCCCCGGGCGGGGACGATGGGAGACGCGGCCGTCGCGTCAACTACGACTTTTTTTGTCATGTCGGAAGGATACGAGAGACGCGCACGGCGAGTGGCGGAGTACCAGGCGACCGCGACCGGTGTGTGCGAGGTGTCGTGTCGGGTCACGAAACGCGTGGGTGGAGTGAACACACAAAACCGAGGTTGGGAAACCGAAGTCGGGAGAGGTGCGCGGGGCGAAGTGCGCGTGTGGATGTGTTTTGAAACGTCACGTCCGAGAAAAGAAACGATACGGCGGGGTCGCATCGGAAAAAAGTGTGTCGGAAAAAAAGAAAGAGGGAAGGCGACTGCTGGCTTCGATCGATGCTTTCACTCGTATATTTCATCTGGTCTGACGACCGCCCGGCCACTCCCCCTACCTCCCCCCCTTACTTCACCCAAACTTAGTAAAAATTGTCATAAGTTGATTGTCGGAACCACATATAATCAGGCAGGAACTGCACCGGCCCGATTGCGGCGATGGCGGGGCACTCATCGCGGATGTATTTCCACGCCACAGATTTCACCGTTTCGGGGGACACGGCGTCGATCCTTGCGATAAAGAAAAGAAAGCGTCAGTCTTGTATGGGCAAACAGTGTGTCAGGATTTGGTAAGGGCCCAATACGTACCTGGCGAAGAGCTCGGCTCGCGGGATCCTTCGGCCGTAGGTAAGGAGCTGCCGCCCGATCTCTTCCGACGCGGCGCTGGTGCTGCTTTCGTAGTGCAACAACAAAGAACTCTTCAGCTGCTGCTTCGCTCGAGTCACCTGCGATTGGAAAAGAAAAGGGTCAGTCGGAGAGTCTTGTGTTGGGCGATTTATATATACAGTGCGTAAACAGTCTTGTACTCGGGGGTGCACGTATTGTAGTGGTAAACAGGTCATCAAACAGTCGTTGGATTTGGGAAATACAACACGTACGTCTTCCAACGTGGGATCGTAAATCAACCCCCGAAGCGCCTGCATCACGCAAAACGCGGCGTCGTCCAGGTGCTCTTTGTTGTCACTGCTGACGTGCACCCCGAACAACCCTGAGTCCGCGTAGTTGGTGTTGAACGCCATGAACGAGTTCGCCAGGTCGTTCGCGTGCAGCGCCTGCGCCAGCGGCGACCCGGCGTGCGCCGCCCCGGGCGCGGCCTTGTCCCAGCTCCCCAGCATGGCTTGCATCACCATAAGCGGCACCGCGTCCGGTGAGTTCCACTCCGCGCCTTTGAAGGCGACACAGAACGACGCGGTGGTCATGTCATCGTCCCTGATCCGTACTTCGCTCCCCGTGAAGTGCGCGGGGTCGGATTTGACTAGGGACTCGACGGTTGCGCCGCCGGTGGGCAGCTTGGCGAACGCGGTTTCCGCTAACTTCACAAGCGCGTCGTGCTCCACCGCGCCCGTCCCAACGAGCACCATCCGTGAGGCGGTGTAGTGTTCGTTGATGTACGTCGCCAGGTCATCCCTGGTGATGGACCGGACGTTCTCCGCGCTTCCCAGAATGGTCCGCCCGAGGCCGGTGTGCTGAAACGCGGTGGCGTGCAGGTGGTCGAAAAGCACCTCTTCGACTTCCTTCTCGACTTCTTCCATCTCCCTTAAAATAACCCCGCGTTCGCGTTCCACGTGCTGCGCACTGAGCGCGCTGTTTTGAAGAATATCAGAAAGAATATCCACCGCCTGGGGGATGTCTTTCTTAAACACCTTGGCGTAGTACGTGGTTTGTTCCCGCGACGTGTACGCGTTGAGATGGCCGCCCATGTTTTCGATCTCCTCCTCTAAACCCGACGTGGTTCGCTTCGCGGTGCCTTTGAACGCCATGTGCTCCAGGAAATGCGCGGTGCCGTTGTTCTTTTGGGTTTCGTAACGCGAACCGGCGTCGATCCACACGCCCACGGTAGCGGTTTCCGCGTGAGAACTGTGTTCAGTCGCGACGCGCATGCCGTTCGCCAGGGTGGTGACCTGATGGATTTGGAGATTTTTTGGGATTTTGGTTAGTTGTCCAGTGGTTAGTTAGTGGCGAGTTTGTGTTAATTACGATTTCCCCCCTCCCAAAGGGTTTGATCAGGTGTCTCGATCGCGGTCCCCCTTCGTGTTCACCCCATATGGGTTGATTCGCGGGTGGTCTCGTGGGTTTTCGCGGTGTGGTAGGGTATCACCGCGTGCTCGTGCGTATGCGCGCGTTGCTCCCGTCGCACCTTCGTCATCGGCGACGCCAGGATGGCTTGATGCGTGAACTGCTGCGGCTCGGGGGTTGTCCATCGCAGGAACGAATCCTCCTCGGACACGGTCGCGACGTTCGCGGCGTACGGCCGGGTGAAAACGACCGCGCCGGGGCACACGCGGTGCACCGCGCGTCTCGCGATCCCGGAAAGGGACGTCACACGGCTCGCCATGGCGACCGCCGGAACGGAGTGCGGTGAGGTGTGCGAGGGACCGGATCAAATCCAACGGGAGCCGGTCAGTTTGGGTCGAAAAGGGGTCGGGTTGAAAAATATCTGCTCTCGGCAGTGCCAGAAACGCTTCACGCAGATCTCGGCGCACACCACTCCTCGATGGCGGAGGCGGGGACGGCGCTTTTGGCCGCCGCGTTCGTCCCCGCCGATACCTTCGCGGGCGCGAGGGCTGGGTATTGCTTTAAACGCGGCGACGACGGTTTGGGGTACTACCCGGATGGCGGGGCGGAAACCTGCCGCGCGACGGATTCGCGTTTGACCGAGTCGTCGTCCAGCGCGGGCGTGGAGCTCCACGACGAGCCCGATACCGCACCCGCGCTGACGGTGGATCTGTTCGACTGGTACCGGAATCGTCTTGTGAAAAGCCTGGGCGGGCGTAGGGCGCCCCTGGTGGCCACCGACACGGTGGTGGTTAGGGTCGTGTCCCTGTGGCCGCACGGCGTGGTGGGGGTGGTGGACGCAAACACAAAAAAATATGAAAAAGATGAGTCAAAAGAGCTCTCCAGCGACCAAAGCGACGTCATCGCGATTCGGTGCGACGTGGGTGTTTCCGTGGAGTGGCAAGCCGTGGTGCGTTTGCCGGGGTCGGAAACGGTGTTGGGGTCGGTGAACGGCCGGGTCAAGATCGCCAGCGCGGCGTTGGGGGCAAACGGGACGGTCGCCGTGTCGGTTCCCGAGCTGCTGGTGGGCTCTGAGAAATCGGAGGTGGAGCGCGAGCGCGATACGAAGCGGGACACGCCACAGGAGAAACAGCGACTGGAAATGGAGGCGGACGCGAAGAAAGCGGGAGGGGATACTTCTGTCCGCGAGGACAAAAACGAGAACCTCGCTCAAAACCAAGACCCGGACCACCAGCCGATGGTTTTCGCGGATGGCAAGTCCCTGGACGACCAGGCGCGCGAAGCGATGGTCAACGCAGGAGGCGTGGCTCGGATAACCAAACAATTCGCGACGGTCGTCGGGGACTGCATCGTGCGCGCGGAGGGAGGCTTCGTTGACGACGTGGACGTGGATGGGTCGTGGGATTCGGGTGGAGGTCCCGGTGCTATTTTGGGCGACGCACACGAAATCGCCGCCGCCGCCGCGAACCTGCGGTTGACTCGCGATTGCGACTTGCCCGCCACCACGCTCGCGATGCTCCGCCCCAAAACCCTCGATTCCGCGCTTTGCGATTTGATTTCTTGTCACGGCGAGATTGGCGGCGCGCCCTCCGTGACCCTGGCCCGACAGGAACTCCGCCCGATCCATTTTCTCAAAGAGTTCCTCCCGGCGCTGTCGCTTTGCAAATCAAGCGACGCGCCGAAAACGCTCGATCTTTCGTTTTGCGGTTTGCGGGACGCGGAGGCGCAGCAGTTAGTCTCCGTTCTCGCCACTGGGTCCGCGCCGGCGTTGACTGAGCTCCGAATCGCAGGGAACTCGCACATGACCGCGGTGACGGACGCCATGCTCAAAGGCCTCGCGATGATGCGACCGGGCGTGACGGTGGTGCGGTAACGAGGCGTACGAGGAGTACTGTACCGTAGTAAAAGGTAAAACAACAGAACGCGGAGATACCGGGATGAGGTAAACGAGCGCTAGTAACGAGTAGGTGGGTGATAAGGTGATACGAGTGGTACTAGGTGATACAGGTAGTACTTAGGTGATACAGGTAGTACTAGTAGTAAAGGGTAAAACAAAAGGACATGACGATACTGGGATGAGTTACCAAAAGAGTTACCGGAAGAGTTACCGGAAGAGTCACCGGAAGAGTCACCGGAAGAGTTACCGGAAGAGTTACCGGAAGAGTTACCGGTGGTATTGCGACAAAAACCTTTTTTACTAAAACCCCCACCCCTACGCGTCCAGCACGTTCCCGTTCCCCGACGTGGCGCCGACGCGTCCCCACGGCAGGTTCGTGGTGTCCATCCCGCTTTCCTGTACGCCCACGATTTTCCGTAAAGCGTCTCTCGCTTCAACTCGGTCGTCGAACCAGTGTTTCCGGTTCCCCACCACCACGTAGTCCTCGTGGCCTTTGCCGCAAATCAGCACGGCGTCGTGCTCCGTCGCCATCGCGATGGCGCCGCGAATCGCGAACCACCGGTCCACCATGACGTACCGGCGGCACATGTTCTGCAGCTTCATGGTTTCGAACCTCGCGTTGGGGTGAATCAGGTACATGTCTTTCAAAAACGGGAACATCGCTTCGTCTTTGATTTGTGGCAGGTTGTACACGCGGTCCCTGAACCCGGCGACGACGTCGTCCAGGATTTTGTACGGGTCCTCCGTGCGCGGGTTGTCGTTCGTGACGAACACGATATCGGAAAGCTCATCCGCCACCGCGCCCATTTCATGGCGCTTGCCAACATCGCGATCGCCCCCGCACCCGAAAACAACAATCACGTTCGATACCCCGGTTTTGCGAACGGACGAAATCGCCCGGCGAAGGGCGTCGGGCGTGTGCGCGTAGTCCACGATCACGGGAAACGGCTGGCCTGCGACGAGTGGAACAAAGTGTCAGTCTCGCGTCCCGTGACTTGGCGTGAGTAAACAGTCATCGTAATCGGGCCGAACAGTCGTGTACGCTGTTGCGCTTCTTGCAGTAGTGAGACGGGCGCGTAACTGCACTCCATACGTGGCATCCAACCGTGCCGCCTGATTTGGGAAACACAACGCGGCGTACCTTCGTCCAAAAGCTCCATGCGCCCCGGTACCGGTTCCATCGCCTCCACGCCCGCCGCGATCACGTCCAAGGGGATCTCCAGTGCAACGCCCACCGCGACCGCGGCCGCGATGTTCGTCACGTTCACCTCGCCCACCAAACCGCACGCGGCGTCGAAGCGTCCGGCGGGCGTGCGCACGGTGACGACGGTTTCAAAAAGCGAAAGCTCCGCTTTCTCCACGAACACATCCGCCTCTAGGGACTTTGACACCTGCGTGTAAAATAAAAAGTGGTTAACGTCTTGTATGGGCAATCAGGGAGGCGGAATGTGGTGGGTGGGAAAGGCCCTTACGTGCGTGGCGTAGGTGATGATGGGCACGCGGTCGCCGCTACCCGCGGCGGTGATGAAAAACGCGGACTCGTCGAAGGCTGCTGTGGGTTCTGTAGGTTCGGGTTCGGGTTCGTTGGGTGCATCGGAATCGTCCTCATCCGATTCCACATCCTTTTTTTTCGTGCTCGTTTTTTTCTTCTCCGCCTCCACGTGACTCGGGTCCAAGTTGATCACCGCGCGTTGCCGTTCCGGATCGGTGAGTTGCTTGAAAAGTAACGCTTTCGCCTCCCGGTACGTAGCCATGTCGCCGTGAAAGTCCAGGTGGTCCGTGGTCAGGTTCGTGAACACCGCGACGTCGAAATCCACGCAGTCCACTCGGCCTTGCGCCAGGGCGTGCGACGAAACCTCCATTGCCACCGCGTTCGCGCCGTTGTCCAGCATACCAGCCATGAGCTGCTGGCACTGCAGTGCATCGGGGGTGGTGTTTGGTACCTCGTACTTGCCTTTGTACGGGGCTAGCCACCCGGGGGTGGTGCAGTCTTTTTTTTGACTCGGGTCGGGCTCTTCGGGTTCCCTGATTGAAATAAAATAAATGTCAGTCGTGTATGGGCAATCAGTTCGTGGAATGTGGTGGGTGGGAATACTTACCAAACCCCGCCGTGCGGGGTGAGCTTCACGTCGCCTAGAAGATACCCGGTCGTACCGATTAGCCCGCACTTCAGGTCGTTGGCGTTTAGAATAGCCCTTACTAAGTGCGTGGTGGTTGTTTTGCCGTTCGTACCAGTCACACCCACCGTGGTTAAACTGGCGCTCGGGTTTCCGTAAAACGCGGCGGCCAAACGCGGCAGCGCCGTGGTGGCGTCGCCCACTATTACCTGCGGCGTGTCTTCGGACAAAGATTCAATGCGCCTTGAGCACACCACCGCTACCGCGCCCGCGGCGACCGCGGCCAAAGCGTAGTCGTGCCCGTCAACCTCCGTACCGACACAACAAACGAACACGTCACCGCCCAACACCGCCCTACTGTCGTTCGCGATACCGCTGACTTCGATGTCCTCGTCCTCGCCGAGGTTGAACCACTCCGAGACATCCACGCCTCCGTACTCGAACAGCTCTCGTAGAAGCGCGACGCCGTCTTCGTCGTCGCCTTCGTCATCACCTTCACCTAACACGTCAACATCGTCGCCGTCGCCGTCCACGGACCCGACCGCGCGCGCCGCGACGGCGGCGGCGACCGCCATGGCGTCCTCATCGTCATCCTCATCATCGCCCCAGCCCTCCGCGTCCAACGCTTCCAACGCCGCGAGCTCGTCGTCGTCGATTTCGTCGTCGAAGCTATCCTCCCTACCCGCGGCGGCGGCGAGCACCACCCGGCGCGTGCCTGCGAGCCGGAGACGGTGCGCGCCTAGGTCAGGAACGCGGCGGACGCGACGGTTCGCCGAGGGGGCGGCAGCCGCCGCCGCCGAGGGACGCGCGCGCGTGGGCGCGCGCGCGAGTGAGCCTCGAGGCGCGCACACGGAACGGCGCGTCGCGCCACTCGTGGTGAACCGCACGTTGCGAGCCACACCGGCGGTGCTTCGCCCGGCCGCCAACACCGAGGGGCCTCGGTGCACCGACGTGGCTGACGTCGCGAAAAGCGCACCGCTCGACATTGCGCGCAACGTTTTGTCAACCCGAACGCGCGTCACGACCACGCGATCTCGTCCAGACCCAAACGCGCTGAACAAGTGACCCGCGATCCGAGAACGCTGTTCGTGTTCAGTAGATGTCGCGCGCGCAGGTGCGTCGCCGACGCGAGCCGTGAACCGCCGTCGCACGAGCCTCCGTCGAATGGTGCGGTGGGGTACAGATGAAACCTAAAACCTTGGTGGGCGGCGGAGGCAAAAGTCGAGAAAAAACGAAATATCTCGGTGAACCGCCCCAGTCAAACGGTTGGAAAGCAGTTTCGAGCACATACGGTTTCAAAGCGTCCTTACGATCAAGCCCATGAATACTCGATCAAATTCAGCAAAACCTGCTTTGATTGGTCCAAGAGATATTAGAAATGCGCCAAAGAAGCACTTTTTGCGGGCATCGAAGGTTGCCGAGCAGTCGTCGTCGCGCGCTGCTCCCCGCGCGCTTTCGCGATGGCGTCCCTCGTGACGTCCTCGTTGACACACGCGCGTATCACCCCTTCGATCGCGTCTCGCGCCAACGACGGCACCGGCCGGGTCGCGTCGCGAACCCCCGCCCCGAGTTCACGAAGAATGACGGGCAGACGCGGGTTCCACGCCGTGGACCGCGTGCCGCGGGAAGGCGCGTTCGCGTCACCACGAAGACGTTCTTCCGGGCTGTACGGCCCACACCGCGACGACCGGCGGTGGCGACGGTTCAGCCACCCCACGGAGCCCACGAGTGGCGAAAGGGCGGGGCGGCTGGTTCCCCTGGCCAAGCCGCCCACGAAGGAAGATGCTGGCCAGGAAAAAACGAGCCTCGAGCAAGTGACGGAAAAGTGGGGCCTCGAAGCCGGTCTTTGGAACGTGTTCCGGGGAAACACTAACTCTGGTGATGGCGACCCTACATCATGGAACGGCGTGACCAAAATGACCTCGGCGAAGAACTTGCTGAAGAAATACGGCAGTGCGTATTTAGTCACCAGCATCGGACTATCCATCGTTTCCATATCGCTGATGTACGCCCTGATAAGCGCGGGCGTGGACGTTCCTTTTTGGCTGGACAAAATCGGCCTAACGGTGACGTCCACTTCGGAGAAGTTCGGAACCTTCGCGCTAGCGTACGCGGCGCACAAAGCGCTGTCACCCGTAAGGTTTCCACCAACCGTAGCCCTAACCCCGATCGTCGCGGGGTGGCTGGGCAAGAAATCGGTGCTGGACGAGGAGAAGTAGGATGGCGCGCTGCAGCGCTCGCCGTGTAAAACACCAACGAAATTATTGAAAACTTTTCTCCAGTTTCTTGGCCAAACAAAAAAAACCTCGTGTCTTCTCGGGCGTTCGCGCTTGTTTTTCGGCGTACCTCTGTTGTCCCACCGTCGTCCGCACATCGTCCTTACCACAACTTCACGCACCCACTTCGTCGTGCTACGACACATGCGTGTGTTTCCACTCACTTCGCGTGCGTGCGTGCTGCTTTGCCTGTGCTGCGTCGTCCCTGCTTTCGTGGCGTCGCAACCCACCCCCCCGTCCGCGGTGCCTTCGTCGTTCACGTGTGTGTCCTCGGGCGACCAAGGCGGGTCGTGTTTCGTCGCGTCGTGCGCGCAGCTTCGAGCCGCGGTGCAAGCGGGGGTGTCGCACGTCACCCTGTACCGCAACCTCAGCGCAGCGGATGATGACCAGTGCCAGTTTCCTTTGGTGGTTTCGAAACCGCTCACGGTGCGAGGCGCGTGCGGGGACGGAAGAGCGAGGTGTGCGGTGTTCGGTGGAGGCCGGTTGGTGCGCAAAGACCTGAACACGTGTCGCCAAAAATGCACGACGTGCGTCGGCGGGACCGGCCCCCTGTTCGACGTGCGCCCAGGCGGTCACCTGACACTGACGAACCTGGAGCTGAAAGGCGGGTGCAACGCCAAGGACGGCGCGGGGGGCGCGGTGGTGGTGCGAGGCAAACGCGAGTCTGGGCAAAACGAAAACACAGAGCAAAATTGCCAAGATAAACCGACGACTTCGGAAGATGTGAACCGCCTTGTTTCCTGGGCGGACGCGGACGAAGCCGCGAAGGTGGTGACTGACCTGCGTGCTGAACGGATGGATGTGTTGGTGAATGGACCAATGGCAACCACCGGCGTAAACGGAAACCCACCCGACCAAAACTCGAACAAACAACCCTCCGCGTCACTCGTCGCGGTTGGCGTTTTCTTTTCCCAAAAGTACGTCTCGCGCGTTTCCCAAATCCGACACACGCTGTTTTACCTCTAACGCTGGTGACTGTTCAGACCGATTACGGTGACTGTTGACCAGGCCATCGTCCAATACGCGCCCAATACAAGACGTTAACCACTTTTCTTTCCCAATCCCAGCCTGGTCACGGGCGGTGGCGGCGACGGTTATTTTCAAAGCACCACGGGACAGCAAACAAGAAGTCCTCCTTGGAACGGCAAAGGCGGCGCCGTTGCGGTGCTGGACACCCAAGCCGCCGCGGAATTTGTGGACTGCGAGTTCACCGGAAACGAAGGTACGGGCCTTTCCCAACCCACATGCCGCCGACCAAATCCCGCCGACTGTTTCAAGCCCCTCTGTGACTATTTACTGTTTACTACGTACATCACAAGTAGACTGTTAGCTCATACAAGTTACGAATATTACGAAAGACTGACACTTTGTTTTACCCACCGCAAGCCTGGGGAAGCGCGTCCGCGGATTTTGGCAACGCGTACGTCAGCGACGTGGGCGAGGGCGGCGCTGTTTTCGTGGACGGCGGTTCGTTGTTCGTGGCGCGGAGTAAGGGCCTTTCCCAACTCCAAATCCCGCCTCCCTGTTTGCCCATACAAGACTGACACTTTATCTTTTACAATCAGGTAAGTTCGTCGGGAACGTCGGCGAAAAAGAAGGCGGCGCGGTGTTCGCGACGGGCGGCGCCACGATAGACATAAGTACGTTTGCATTTCCCAAATCCAAGGACCGTTTGCCAACACAAGACTGACACTTTGTTTTACCCATCGCAAGCCGCCACGACGTTCACGAACAACACGGTGACGGACGATTACTGGGACGGGGGCGGGGCGGTTTTTCTTGGCGGGGTCGGGACCACCGCTACGGTTGACGTCGCGCGGTTCGTTGGAAACAGGTAAGTATTTCCCAATAACCACATTCCCCCGACTGATTGCCCATGCGAGACTGACATTTACTTTTACAATCTCAGCGTAACCGAGTACCCCGACCAAAGACGACGGGCTTTGACCTGCGGCGGCGGCGCGGTGGCGGTCACGACAGGAGCGGCGGTGAGCTTCAGGTACACGCTTTTCGAAAAGAACGCGGCGCCGAGAGGAGGCGCGGTGTGCGTACACGACGCCACGGCGCGGTTCGACCCGGGGGGCGCGACCGGCACGGGGGTTGCCGCCATGAGCAGCACCGCGGTTTTCAGAAACAACGCGGGAAAGCACGCGTGGTTCGACCAGCCACCTGGTAACGACGTGGAGTGCGTGCAGTGCTTCACGAGTGCGCAAATCGGCGGCGGTGCCACGCAAGGCCAGACCTCCCAAGTCACCACGACGCCGTCCAAGTGCGCGTACACGCGAGACGCGGCGGCGACGCGCATGACCGCGGTCGGACAGAACGGCGCGACGTACCCGGCGTGCGCGCCGCCGCCGGATGCTTTTTCTTTTTCAATGACTAACTACCCGGGTAACGGTGCAGTGGATGCGAGGGACGTGCCCGGCCTGCCACCGAAACTGCCGCCGAGTAACACCGGAACGCCGTCCGGCGTCGTCGCAGCAGCAGCGTCCTCTGGTTCCAACGGCGGCACGAACGCGCTGGAAGCCGCGTTCGCGGCGGCGTTCACCAACGGCGATCGCGACGACGACGCCGTTTTCGTAAACGCCGCGGGGGAGTCGGGCGCCGACGCGAACGCGGCTTTGAAGCGCGCGACGCGCTCGGAAGGCAGTTTCTAACACTGCTACTACCTGTTTCACGTTTGTAACACCTACTACCTGTTTCAGGTTTCTAATACCGTCATACCTCCAATACCCGTTTCACGTTTCTATTACCTAAACGCCTAAAAATACAAACCCGCCTCACAGCGCAACCGGTCCCGCGTCGCGCCGCGTCGCGACGAGCGTTAGATCTCGCCAAACCTGTCCCCAGCGGACCGCGTTTTTCTGCATGGCGTGGAACCACGTTTGGATATCATCAGGACGAGTCAACGACTCGTCCGTTTGCGTTTTCGACAACTCGCCGAACTCGGAACGACGCGGCGTCGTGAACCCGCACACCCGGTGTTTCGTCGCGACTTGTTTTGCAGACTGGTTGTCCGCGTTGGACGTCGCGTTGGCGTCGGCCGTGGCGTCGCACGTGGCGTATACTTCGAACAGTTCCAGATCAGTGGTGGACAGCGCCCTTTGTGCTTCTCCAATCGCATCATCAACATGAAACCACGCGTAGACCCTCGGGTACCCCAAACACACGCCGACCAAAGTCGGCGGCGGCACGAATTCGGCGCCGACGCCGAGCGCCGCGACGAGGTCGAACGGCGCTCGCGGGCATTTCCCGTAGTCTCGACTTTTTGTGATCTCATTGACATGATTGAGTCCGGCTTTTATTTCCCGTGACAAGTGCGCCATCGCGTGCCACACCTTTTCTTCACTAAGCGGGGTAACTGAGTTGGGCAGGACGTCGATGAACCTCGGGGCGCGGGCTTTTTCGTCGTCCTCGTTAAAGTGAAAACTTGAAAGCACTTCACACAATCTGAAAACGTTCGCGACGAGCACCACGCCGTGTACCTCGAACACCTCCAGGTGGTTCAAACCAAACCAGTCGGGTTCGCATAACACGCCACTCAGGTGGTTTAAGATCAAACACGCCCCGCCAGAGGTCATCCCAGGCGCGTAGTCTATCATCACGGCGGGGCGCAAACACGCGACGTCGTGTGGGGTGGTTTGGTTTGAGAAATCAAGAAGCGCGCACAGGTCGAGCGCGAATGTTTTTCGTTTGTGGTGGTTCGGGGGACCCAGGGACTTGAACAAGTTGTGAGTTACTTGACACACGGTTGCAATCAACGCCGACGCCCTAACAACACACGGGGTCGTGGAGGAAACCGAGGGCGTGGTGGCCATCGCACCCGCGGGCGCGGCGGCCCTCTGATGGCGTTGCTTGAGATAAAATTAAATTTAGATTTCAGAAAAGTTTTGCCATGCTTGACGAGGAACAAGCGCGCGACGCGTTTGGGACACCCGCGCTATTTTCTTACTTTCAATCAAAGGACTCCGTACCCCCTCCCCCCGCGTTTTCGTCGGTCTCGTCAAGCACCCCGATTCGATTTTTTGTTTCCCCAACCTCCGCCAGCACTCTGGCCAGTAACTTTCCCTTCAACACCCCCTGTAGTTTTTTCAGCTCGGCCGTTTTCACCGTAAGCGCCGTCCGCGCCGTCGCCAAATCCACCGCCGCCGCCTCGGCGCCCGCCGCGGCGGAGGCGAACGCCGCTGCTTCCGCGGCTCTTTCACGGGTCACCTCGAGCTCCGCTTCAAGCACGTCGTTTTGAAACCGGGACCGGTCAAGCAAATCCCGAAGCTCGAGAAGCTCGGCGTCCCGGAGCGCGAGCAACTCCAAAAGCGCGGACGTTTCAGGACGGGCGGACCGTTCCTCGGTCTCGGAGCTCCCGACTTTGTGGGGGCTGGTGATTGGCGGTGGCCTCCAGGGCGGGTGGGGTTTATGCGCCGCGCGCCGCTGTGCCACCAGCAGCGCTGTGCATTCACTCGCTGGTCCCCACCCAGGTTGCAAAGAAGGGTGCCACACCAAAGTCTCCACGCTCGTTGCGAAAGAAGCCCTCACCGCGTCCGCGTTTGACAACAGCGTGACCAGGGTATCAATAACCACGGGACCGAAGGTTGTGCCGTCGGAACGAGACGCGTGCCAGGAGTCATCGTGGTCGTCAGGGCCAGGCGAGTCGTAGGCGACGTGTGGAACAGACGTCGTCGCGTGTGCGTTGGGCTTGGGCGTGTTCCGTGATTGCGTCGGTTCGATTTGGAACGACGACGTGCCCGTCGCCTCGGCGTCGCCGCGGTCGCTTGGCGCGGCGTCACCGTCACGGTCACGGGGCGTGTCCCCAGAATTGATCGCCACCGCCGGTACAACTCCGTCCACGCACATGGCGAACACGGGAAAGTCTTTCGCGGGACACCACTCGGCAAGACCGTCGCGCCAAACAAGATCGTCCCCGCAAAGCACCCCGCACCGCATTTGCGCGCGCAGGATTCGGAAGTTGTGCGGTCCTCTTCTCGTCCCCGAGCGGTCCACGTAGAACCACTGCGTGCCGCCGTCGTGCTCCTCCGCGTGCTCAACGAATGACGGGGTCAACGGGGACGACTCGGGAGTCGCCATCGCGAAGGCGGGACGGTCGTCGGTGCGGGACGATGTTTGCGTTGGACGATGCACTGCGTTGAGAACTGGAAGCATTGTTTTCGTCCATAGCTATGCTACACGCCCCCCGGAAATCCTATCAAACATGCTTTCAGAACGGAATTATGTGAAAGGTAGTCCTATCAAAAAACGTCAGATTGATCGAAAAGAGCCATTTCGGCTCTTTTTGCTGGCCGGTTTGCGACCGATTTCCGGGGGGCGTGTAGTGCATAGAGAAAAAAACAAGCGCTCCTGAACATCACTTCGTCTCCATCCATATGGTACGTCGATGCGACGCAACTCCTAAGCTTTCACGGTACACGCGATGAGAAAACCAATCAACATTCAACTGTCTACATCAAAACGCAAAACTTTCAACCCTCAACTTTCAAAACTTCCCATCCCCGGGATCCCCACCGCCGCGCCGACTGACGGGATTGACTTCCCCACGCCGGCTTGTCTGCCGTACAAATCCACGATCAAAAGACAGGTATCCACGGTAGCCGCGGGCACCACCCCGAACTCAAACGCGTTTAAAAGGTGCAGTGCGAACAAACGTTTGAACGTTTTCGATTTGGACATGGCGTCCCCCCTGTGGTGCGCGAACGCCTCCTGAGATTGTAAAAATAAAAGTCAGTCTCGTATGGGCAATCAGGGAGGCGGCGGTGTGTGGTGATTGGGAAATACTTACCAGCGCCCGCGGCAGCTCCCTGTTGCCCACAAACGCAAACTGCGCCACGAACAGATTCCACTCGTGCATGAAGATCTTCTCCTCCCTTTGAATATCCTGGAAATCAACAACCCGCCGGTAGTCCTCCCGCGCGAACGCCAAAGCGTCGTCCTCGTCGTCGCTGTCGACTTTGGGGGCGACGTTTTCGAGTCGGGTTTTGTTTTTTCCGTTTCCGTTTCCGTCGTCGTCGGCGTCGCCCAGAAAAGGAACCACGGGCGCTGCGGTTTTGGCGTGGTACGCCGTGCCTGGAGGGCCGATTCCCCCGTGCGGGATCGAACCGCCGACCACCTGGTTGGTAGGGAACGCATCAGCCACTCCTGATTTGCCCCCACCAGCCTTGGGGGTGTTCTTCCGAAACGCCTTCGCGCCTGCCGTTTTCTTATCCTTCTTGTCAACCGCCGCGCGCTCCGCCAATCGCTTCGCGGCGGCGGCCTTGACTGATTTTTCAAGCGCCGCCGCAGCCGCCGCCGCCGCCGCCTCCTCCTCGCGTTTCTTCCTCGCCGCGCCTGGTTTCGGACCTGGTTTGGTCCGGACGTACGGCGTTTGTTGTTCTTTGTGCGTCTGCGTCGTTTCCGACAGACCCAGACCGCTCGTGGTAAGGGTCTCCGCGCCCCGACTCGCACCCGTCTCACTACCCAAAACAAGCGCCTTCGCCTGCGCCTGCGCCAACATCGACCGGTTGATGTCGGCGATGATCTGATCCACGGAGGAGGTGGTTTTGGATTTTTTTGCGGGACGGCTTAGCTGCTGGTCACCGTGCTGCTGCGACGCGAAGTCACCAGCCGCCACGCCCTTGCGTTTGTCACCGCCGTCGTACCGAGCGGAAGGCGCGCCGCCGAACAAGGAGCGCGAGCGCGAGTGCGCGTGCGAATACGAATCGCCGAACCCCGCGGACGACGGCGCGGAGACACCGCTGTCGTGGTCCCCCGGCATGCGGCCCACCGGGATACCGGGCACGCCGCCGTTGGGGGTACCGCCGGTGCCGCCGGTACCGACGTGACCGTGCACGCCGCCCGTACCGTTCTCGCCTCGCGCCGCGGTGATTCGATTAATTTCCAGCCGTACCAGCCGTTCGTTCGCCTCCAGTTCACGCAAACGCATGCGCGCCAACGTGCCGTCGCCGTACCCCAGGTGCGGCACGAACCCCGCGGCGCCCGGCCCCGCGCCGTTACCGAGGCCGGGAATGGCACTGGGGACGCCGCTCAGGTGACCCACCCCCGCGTTCACAAGTTGACCGCCGCCACCGACACTACCCGGAAACCCCAAAGGCATCCCCCCGTGCGCGAACCCGGGGTACATCTCGACGTTCCCTAAATGGCCCATCCCGCTCATCCCAGAGTTTCGCAGGTGCTCGTGGAACGCGCCGTTGTGTGTGGCGGGGCCGGTGTCGCCGCCGCCAACACCTGCGCCGCCGCCGAGCCGCCGCCGGTCCAAGTCAACCGCGTGCGCGATGGCCATCTCCCGGTGTTTCGACAGCTGCATCAACAAAAGCTGTTGCCGCTGTGATTGTGAAAGAAAAGTGGTTAACGTCTTGTATGGACAAACAGTGTGTCAGGATTTGGGAAACGCGCAATAAGTACCTGGTGCTCCGTGCTTTGCTGCGCCAGCGCGGTTTCGTCCTTGGTTTGCGCCTCCTCGCGTTCGCGTCGTCGGCGCGCGGTTTGCGCCTCCACGCGTTTCGCCCGGTGCTGCGCTTTCAAAAGCGCGACGTCTTCGATTTGTCGGTTTTGTTTCGAGCGAAGCACCGCGGCTTCGTGCGCCTCCCTCATCGCAAGACGAGCCATCCTGATACCAATAAAAGAAAGTGTCAGTCTTGTATGGGCAAATAGTCGGCGGGATTTGGTAAATAAAATACGTACCTCTCCAGCGGGTACCGCCGCGACGCAAACACAAA
>Ga0302138_10000005_pt1 | contig 245108 bp, 238 predicted proteins | sample CBN3_321_MG_FD_203110 | JGI IMG/M metagenome (GOLD analysis project Ga0302138, IMG submission 203110) | Marine microbial communities from Western Arctic Ocean, Canada - CBN3_surface | ecosystem: Environmental > Aquatic > Marine > Oceanic | place: Canada: Western Arctic Ocean | collected... | reverse complement strand
TTGTGGGAATGGGTGGAAGGAAGGTGGGGAATGAATTAGTCAGGGTCGTTGGTCACGTAAATATACGGGGGCCGTACACGCATCCGTCTCGTGTCCGTCCACGAAACTCGCGTGTTTGGGGGCCGCGGGCGTTCCGGCGCGATCCCGCGGCCACTGCGAAGCACCAGGATCGAAATGCGCTTGGTTTCACCGCGGGCGGTCCCGACGGTTTCGGGGTGTGTGCCCATCGATGCCAGCCGTGTGCGGTCGAACCCGTCACGCGGACAAGCGGTCACGGCTCGCGCCGATGCGCGATTGATCCCGCTCGCGGAACGAGATTGGCGCAAGAATTGCGACGCATTGCGGGTCACCCGCGCATCAAACAGGGCAACTAGGGAAGGAAACGCACCTGCGCGTCATCGGCGTAGTTACCCGCCATCGCGCCCGAAACGACACCACCGGAAGGTGCGTCTCAACGGAGGCGAAAACGCGGTGCTGCGGCACGGGGGGTGCGCGAATGAGGCGGGCCGCGGGTTAGCGGGTGTTTCCTGCTGCTTTGGGAAATCAATCCCACCAACAAGAGGCGAAGAAAAAAATCGAGCCGAAAGTTCTGGTACTTGTAATTCAACCGCTCGGATGTTTTTAAAGAAAGAAGAACCCGATGTTGTTACTTTTGTTGTGTGCCAATTGCACACACGCGCCTTCGTCCGCGCGTCGACCAGCCATTCACCTTTTGTACCTTCTCGGCGGTGTCTCCTTACACACCGATACCACCTCCGACGACCTAAACAATACATAATAATTACTTAGATCTTGGTCGCGAACTGTACGCCCCATTTTGTGTTCAACCTGGTATCCGTTTGGACGGACAGCGACCCGGTGGTCTTCGCCGCGACGTCCCCGGTGGTGTGCAGGGAGAACACCGGGTCGATCGCGGTCCCGGCTTTCAGCGGAACCGCGGAGGAAACCGCGAGCTTCCCAGAACACACGTCGGAGAACTTTCTGGAAACCGCGAGCGCGGCGGACGCGTCGGAGGCTTTTACCTTGTACACCACCTCGCACGCGCACGACGTGGTTTTGTCAACCCTCATCGCGACGCTGGTTTTCACCGTGTCCAGGGCGTCCAGGAGAATAACCCCCACGGTCACGTCATCCACCACGAACTGCCCGCCGAGCTGGTATTTGGTAACAGCACCGGACTTGCAGTCCACCAACGACGACGCCCCGAACGCCACGGCGCCGCGTGAGTAACACGCGTTGACGTCGGCTTTGGGCGCGCCCGATGATATCGCGGTGAGGTCGCACTTCATCCCAAACGCGTCCCGCAGGAGCTGCAGACCGATCTTCGCCCCAGGCAGGTGTTTCGGGTCCCCGGAAACCGTGAGCTTCATGCCGTCAACCAAGCCGGAGTGCGACGCGGATGCGCTTACCTTGCCGCCCGGAAGCGAGGCTTCGGTTTCAAGGGAAACGCCCTGGTGCGATGAAAATGGAAAGGGTCAGGGAGGTCGTGACGCGTGTATCCGGGATTGGAAAGGGTAGGCCGTGTGTACTCCGTGGTACGAGGCATCGGACCGGGTACCGGGGTGTGACTTCTGGTAAAGTGACACAGTGCTGTGTCTTTTTGCCACAGCACGCCAGTAGGAGGTACCAGTAGTAACTGGTAAGAGTTACGGCCGAAGCAAACAGTCGCGCAGGTAATCGAACCGATCCGTTTGGCGGAACGTGCTTGTACGTGGGAAAGGTCCGTACCTTGGCCACATCGAACACGGATTTCACCACGCCGGTGGGTTCCGTCGAGCCGTTCTTCGTGGTCGCGCTGCAACTGAGCTTCAGCCCATCCACCGGCACCGCGTTCTTCGCATCAAGAGAAAACTTGTTGTCGTAGTTGAAAGACCCGGAGATCAGGTCTTTTTTTGGAAGCAGCGTGGGGGGACGGGTCAGTGGTGGGCGAAGAATGGAAGACTGGAATTCGCGGACTGCCCCGTCATCGAGCCCCGATGGGAGTGGAAACACCGAGGACGCGCGCGCGTGCTTGCGCGGGCACACGAATACAACGACCCCGCGTACCTTTCGCCGTCTTGGCGATATCGCCGAAGTAGGAAGGCATCGTGGGGGACGATGCGCGAAGCGTAGTGGCGGGTGATGAGGGACCGCGCGAGTCTTCATCGTGGAGTGCATTTTTCAACCGTTGGAGCCTTTAACGCGTTTTTTCGGTTTCGTGACAGATTCGGTCGGAACGCGGTCATCACTTTGCCGGTCGATTTCGGTCCGACACCTTTCGGAGAGAAGCTCCGAAAGCGAAGCAGATATTTCCGCCCTTTCGAGGCGGCGAAGGTGCCAATCGACGCTTAGCAGCCAGTCGTTTTGAAGCCGAAGGTAGTTTCATCCAATTTTCATTCTTGTGACCCAGCGAGCCCGGTCGTCTCGGAGACCACACCGTCACCCGCGCGTTCGCTTCCGTCACACCCACACGCGCGCGTCATCTGTCTTGCAAACCGATATATGTGCCCCTTGACCGCTATCCTTCTGGCGCTCTGCGCGGGTGCCCTCTAGGCGGCAGTCACGACGCGTGTCTCTCAAGAAGACGCGGTGGGGTCGGCGTGTAGAACGCCGATGAAAGTCGGACGCTGTTTCGAGTCTTGCTTTTTTGAGGGGATGGGGGGAGGGTAACGCGGCCGCGCGATGTACGTAATAAGACGCGTGGCACGCACGAGTTGAGTCGACGAGACGTAGTCACTAGCACACTTTAAGATATATAAATCTCGTCGCGACCTTTCGTGTTTCCACGCGCGTACAACGATCCTCCAGACGCAACATGACCGACGTTTCGAGAGGTGTTGAAACGTTTCGAGGGGCGAAAACGAGATGCGCGTTTCCGTTTTTGACCGGAGAAGCGCAGACCAAAAGGCGTTCTGCTGGTTTCAATGTCGTCTATTTCAAACTAGTTTACGGCCGTACCTATCACAACGGTCGCCCTTGCCTATCAAATTGTCACCTGGGTTTGTTATCAGGACACCTCCAAAACAATCCTGTATTAAAACATCAGCGCGGTGAACAGCGCGACGCTCGAGTTGATCCAGTGCGATTCGGTTTGGTTGGTCGGTATTTCCAAGTACATCACGAAGTTCGTGCTGTGGCCTGTTGTGGATAAGGTGCCGGCTCGGGTTAGGGTTTTGTACGCGGGACACAGAAACACCCCAGAAGTCGGATCGACCCGGTCCTTTTTAATAAAAAAGAAAGTGTCAGTCTCTCGTAACGTGTATTACGTAAACAGTCAGGGTAATGGGCACAGGTAACCGTCCCTTCTGGTACGAGTATGGGCAATCGCAGAGGTGGAACGTGGTGATTGGGAAAAAATACGTACCTTCACCGGCTCGAGCCAAAAAAGGGGAAACTCCGTGTACAGCTCTTTGGGTTTGGACTCCGCCAGCGCGTGGTTTTCGTAACACCACCGCGCGCCTTCAAGGAAGAAGCCGTTGATGTAACACCCACTTGCCGGTGCGTCAGGGGTGTTGGCCTCTGTCCTTCCATCCTCCACGTTGAAGTTCCATGTGACTTGGTCGATGGCGAACCCGTTTTTGCGCGCGAAGTTTTGTAACGTCCCGGTGAGAAATGCCTGCGATTGTGAAACGAAAAAGGTCAGTCGCAGAGTCTTGGTACGGGTGTATTGTGCTGGGCGATTGGCAAACAGTGGGCAAACCGTGGTGTACGGGCGGACAATCGGCAAACAGTGCGTTTCTGCTGTATTTGTAACAGCCGCGAGTATGCCAGTAAGTGTTACTAGTACTGGCAACGCTACATACGCCACATTGTAAAAGTTACCAGTACTGGCAACTGCTACATACATCACGAGTACTGGCAATGCTACATACATCACGAGTACTGGCAACGCTACATACATCACGAGTAGTGCGCTGAAAGAGGGGTGGTAAACAGTGCTCGGATTTGGGAAACGCAAAAATACGCGCCTGCGGAAAGAACAACCCGCTGATCCAGTACACGGCGGGCGGGCCGTTTTCGATCCACTGGTCGATGAAAGTCAGTCTTTCTAAAAGGTCAATGACCCAGGACGACAGTGGTTTCAGTGAAGGGTACGCCTTGCTGGTCCACATTTCAGGAACTCTGTTGTCGAAAATAGCATCCGTGACCTGCTCAAGTTCCGGGCTCATCACCACCAAGCCTTTCAGCGCTTTCAGGGCTTCTTTCAATGTGTCCAAAATCACCTCCAGTAAAGCGCTGTACCGGATACACTCCTGCGTCAACACCGTGTTCATTGATTGGCCATACGTGGTTGGGTACTTGTGGGTCACGACGTCGATGTCGAAGGGTTCCGGGATTTTCTCGAAAATGTCCGTCGCTGCGAGTTCGATCACCGCTTCCCGCGACAAACCCGCGCCGCCCACCACCCTGGGCTGCAAACTCAACACGGTTTCGAAAAGAGCGTAGGTTTCGTTTTGGTCACAGGTTATGTCCGCGTTTTCGTGTAACCCGAAAATCTCGGGGTGCGGCACTCCTGGCATTTGCATGATGTGTGCCACGGTTTCCTCTCGGTTTTTAGCCATAGGCATTTGGTACGCACCGGAAGGCGACCAGCAGTAGTCCTCGCCCACCACGTTTTCCGTCACGAAGTTATCGAGCAGGTTGTTTATGAGCCGCCGGTCTTTGTCATCCGTCACCCGTCCGCCGTAGTTGATCTCACCGCAAAGCACCCGGATCACTTTAAACGGAATCACGTCGTAGTCGTCGATCATCATCTTTATTTGCCGCTGGCACATGCTAAGGTCGCCGTCCGTGAAGTCGTACGGGATGTTCCACCCCAACGGGCCGAACTTGCGCCGGTCCTGAATCACGGCGTGGAACAGACAAATGGAAAAAAGCAACTTGCGGTGCGCGACCGGGTCTTTGCTTTCGTCGATGTACTCGTCGCTTAACCGTTGGTAGCTCCTAACTAGGTTGCTCTTTAACCCCTTGGGAGGCTCCAAGGTCATCTTCACGCCGTTCTGAAGAATCGCGACGGGGAACGCGGGCGACGGCATTGAAGTCAGCCACAGCCGGAAATCCCGGTGCACCGTGTCGGGGTCGATTTGCTCCACGAGCACGTCCAGTTTCGGCATCCAACTCTCCGCTAAGTGGCAGTTCTGAAGACACACCCACATCCCGGTTTCCATGGCGATTTTTATTAGGTTCGTCGCTTTGGGGCCTTGGCCTTGCCCAAGACTCACTTGGTCGAACCGCTTCGCCATCTTTGACTCGGCGGCGAACTTCGCGAGGTCCGCCATCGGATCCGCGCCGCTCGACAAAACGAACACGAGCGGCGAAACCACGCTCGACTCGGCGTAACACGCGGACAAGTCAAACGCGGGCGGCTCCACGAACCGTTGGCCTAAACTCTGCGCCACGAAACCGCTCGTGCCCAGCATGAACCGGTCAGGCCGGATGCACCGGACGATCAGCAGTTTTTGAAACGCGTTCAGCGCGGTATCAAACTCCAGGTCCAGGGGAAACGCGTGCGCGTTTGCGTTTTCGAAGTACGATCGGTAGTGTTGCACGTTCTGACTGAACGCCTTGTCGAACCCTTTGAATTTCTCAAGCCGGCTCACGTTGACGATTTCGATCCACACCTTCTCCGTGACCCACTCCGGGGCCGGGTTCGGTTCTTTGATCTCGGTCTCCGTCGGGCCGGCTAACAGAAAACGCCACTCCCGCGAGTCGATCGCGCCGTCCTGGGTTTGGGAACGAAAAAGGTCAGTCTTGTATGGGCATGTGTATGAGTAATTACACTAGACAATCGGCAAACAGTGTTTGGATTTGGGAAAGCCCCGTACACGTACCTGCGTTTGAATCGCGATCGTGAGGAGTAACGAAAACATCAGCTTGTGGCGCTCGAACAGCGAGCGGCAGATGTTGGTGTACAGCGAGTACGTGAAGAAGTCGTTGAGGATGGCGATGCGAGTATCCACGTCGTCGTCCGTCGCCGCCTCGGTCGTGGCGCGAATGAAAAGGTTGAGGAACCACGAAAGCGAGTACTGCGATTGTACAAGAAAACGGTCAGTCTCGATCGGGTTGGGCGATGGGCGGGGTATTGGGGTTTGTAACAGAGTATAACAGATACCGTAGTACCGGTTACCAGTACCGCGTCGCTTTACCACGGTACTGGTAAACGTTACGGTCGTAGTGTACTACTGGTAACTCATACAAATAATACATCACAAGTAGTGCACTCAAACAGTCAACCAGGTGCAGCAAACAGTGTCTGGATTTGGGAAATGCACGTACCTGGTACATCGGGTCCACGCCCGCGAGGTCGGAGATGCAGAAAAACAAAACCGAAGCGCGCGTCGCGACCGGGCGATACTTCTCGCGCGTCGCGTCGATGTCTTGAGATTTTACATAAAAGAAAGTGTCAGTGTTGTATGGGCAAACAGTGTTGTATGTGCAGAGGTAATTCTCCCTTCTGGTACGAGTATGCACAGAGGTAATGCGCTCTTCTGGTACGAGTATGGGCAAACAGTGTGTGTCGGATTTGGGAAAGGACCAAGGCCGTACCTCGTTCCGTGACTTCCGCTTCCGCGACTTTTAGTGAAATCTCATCCGCGGTTACTTTGGACTGCGCTAGCGTGTCGATTAAGACCTCGTCGTCCAGAATGTTGCCACTCGCGTCCGAAAGCAGACGCAAGATTTTATCTTCAATCTCCGTGAGTTGCGTTTTCATTCGCGCGTTGCTCACGACCAGCGCGTTTTTCGCCTCCGCCAGGTCTTCCCGCTCCTGCATCACCACCGTGCCTAAAAGCTGGTCCTCCAAGCCGTCAAGAGTGACGAAAAAGTTCAGCAAACTAACCTTAACACTAACCTCCGGCTGGTAGTGCGGATTCCGCATTTTGGTGGTCATGAAGAACCGGAAATCGGGGTGGTACGGAATCACGTCGTCGCCCATCTTGATCACCTCGCTGCCGCCCTGTTTGAACGTTTGCTTTTGCAGAAGCGGCTCCAGCGCGGCGTCCAGTTCCTCGCCGATGTTCTCAAGCAGCACGGCGCGGCCGAACCGGATGCCGTTGGCGAGGGTTCGCAGGTAGTCTTTTTCCGTGAGCTTGATGACGTCGATGCCGCCCGCGGTTTCGCCAACAGAGTTTTTGCACTCCTTGTTCATGTTCTTTATCCAGCGGTTGGCCTGGCCTTGCGGGTCGATCATTAGCGGCCACCGTCTTGCTTTAGCGACGATGATTCCGTTTTCAACGGACACCGCGTCCGAGGGCAGACCGGCGATTTGCCACTGTCTGATTTGCACCGGGTCCGCCAAGGTGGTTTGGATATCCGCCCCGGGCGTGTGCGGAACCTTCAACTCGACCATCTTCCCGAACCACTCGTCAAGAAGCTCCTGGCGGAACAGCGGCGTGAACGGGCCGTTGTACGCCACGACCCCCGAGGAAACCACCACGTCCCCCACAACGTGTCGCAGCTTCGTCCCCAGGCTCGCCACCGTGGCTTCCCACCGGCTCTTCTCGCCGCCCAAGCCCCCGATCAGCTTGCCCGCCCGGTCAAGCTGCAATTGAGGAAAGAAAGTGTCAGTCATTCGGGCCATGTGTATGAGTAATTACTCTGGACAATCGGAAAACAGGGAGGCGGGATTTGGGAAACGCGCAACAAGTACCTGCGCCTGGCACCGCGCCACCTCCGCTTTGAGCTCGTCTTGTTTCTGTTTGCCCTGCCTGAACTTGTCGTTCAAGTCCGTGAGCTTGGCCTCGACGCCCGCTAACGTGGCTTTGGCTTCCGCGAGCTCGGTCATCGTCACGGCGAGCGATGACTGGGCCTCCGCAAGCGCCAATCGCTTCGGTTCAATCGCGAGGCTCACGTTGTAATACGTGTGCATCGCCCGCGCCCACATGCAAATCGAGGTACACGCTTTGCTTACTTTCTTAACCACCGCGGGGTCGAAATCCTCGCGTAACATGTACGGATCCGCGCGCTCGATTATCTCAGGGCCGATCGCGTCTTTGTCGTAACTCAACAGGGAATCGAGAAACTTTTGCGGGTCTGATACCAAGCAAAGAAAGTGTCAGTCTTTCGGGCCATGTTCGTAACTTGTGTGAGAGTAATTCGTCACGAACGGGGTAGTAAACAGGGAGGTGGGATTTGGGTCCTGGAAAGGCCCGTACCTTTCACCAAATCGGTTGATTGACCCCAGTAGTCCTGCATCTTCGCCCCTGGTTTCGCGCCTTCCCTGGTATCAGGGACCATCTTCGGCGCGCGGCCGAAGAAAATACACGCGACTTCCATCACCAGCCTGACACCGGCGGGTGGGTTTTTCAAACTCTTCACCTCCACGACGTCGTTTTTGGTTAACAGCTAGAGTGTGGAAAAGAAAAGTGTCAGTCTTTCTGACCGCGTGTATTGCGTAATTACGGGCGGCAGATCGGCAATGACGTGTTTGGATTTGGGAAACGCGCAAAGCCGTACCTTGAGCGCCTGCACCGCCGCGTCCAGCGCGGGGAGGGCTTTGTCCAGGTCCTGTTGCGCATCCGCGGCGATGGCTTTCGCTTCCGCGGCTTTCGCGTTGGCGTTTTGTTCCTGCGCCAGGACTTTGACTTTTGTTTCATCCGCGACCGCCGTGTCTTGGGTGATCACCGCGATCATGGCTTCCACTTCCAAACTGGTGTTCGCCAAAATCGGCTGCAACGCAACTAGCTCTTTTTCCATCACCCCGACCTGCGTGCTCGTGCTTTCGAGCTTATCCAACCCGGTTTGCAGGCGGTTTCGTGTGACTTCGATTTCCGATCGCTTTTCAGACAGTAACCGTATAAAAGTTCGGAGCAACTCTAAATAACTCGTCGGCGTGACGTAGTTGAATCGCCGCAAGGTTTCGTAAAATTTCGCGCTCTTCTTCTCCACGCTCTGGTGAATGAAGACGCACGATTTCACAACCGCGGGTAGCACAGACGGGTCATTGAACGTCTTCGCCACGTCGATGAGGAACGTGTTCGCGACGGAATCAAGCGCTTCAAGGGGCCACTCGCTGAACCAGTCAATCGTACAGCAGTTCACTAAACTCGGGAACATCCGGAGGCGTTTCCGGAAGCTCTCGCTCACCGGCGACATGGCCAAAACGCAGTGCAGTTTCGCGCGAACTCGCGTGATGAAGTACGAGTTGACTGCGTTTTTGGTGGTCGGGAGACCGAGGCCTTGCATTAGGGGCCGCAACACCGAACCTATTTGCTCCGTGTCCTCGCTTTTCAACAAATTAGGAACCTCCCCTGAGTTCAAAATGTTGTTCACGTCCTCCAGGAAGTTTTCTTGCACGATTTGCGTATCCGCGAACAGAAAAACCACGTCCTTGCCCTCGCACCCGGCCATCAGCAGCACTTTGCGCAAGTCGTCCCGCCACTCGGTCCGGCCGTACCCCTTGGCAACTTCTATTTGGAACAGCTCGAACTCCTCCAGCGCCGCGGCTAGCCTTGTTAGGGATTGCCTGCCTGATCCGCCAACTCCCAGGAGTAACGCGTTCCCCAGGGGTAACGAAATCACCCGGCACACTCGCGACACGTGCTCGATCGCGTCCAGAAACATCACCAGGTTCATGGGCGACGTCGTCACGGAGTTGTAGTCCTCCAACGCTTCCTCCACGACCCGGCGCAAGTGACTCACGTCACGAACGCGTTGGTACACAGGCACGTCGGCACCGGGAACGAGGTAGTCTCCGAAGATCAGCCTTCCGTCCGTCGTGGGCGGCTCTGAAGTTTCGTCGGCGTCGTCTTCGGGTTTCCTCGGCGCCGGCGAGTTGACGACTTCGTCCCACCCCACCCCGAGTGTATCCGTACCAACCCGGTCAATCAAGTTGGTGAACCAATCCCGGTCGGTTTTGTTCACCATCCGGTCCTGGAACACGCGCATGTTTTCGTGCATCCAAAGGCCGTACAGTTCGTTGGTGTCGCGCGCGACGAGCTTCGGGTCCGCGCGTAACAAGCCTTGGAACACCCGCGCCAAGTCCCTCAGGTTGAAGGTGTAGTGGCTCTTCGCGGGCGTGGGTAACAAATCCCGCCGCACCACGTTGTATACCTCCACGGTGGCCTCCACGAACTTTGTGGACAAAGACGCGACGTCTTGGGTGAACTTTTTACCAAGCGTTGCGCCAAGAATCGAGTCGAAGATCACCACGAGGCTGGCGTCGGACATATCCGTGAAGGAAAGAAAGTTGAAGTGCCGCAGCGTGCGGTTGGACACCGGGTTCCGGCCGCCCCCCGGGGGTCCCATGCACGCCACCAAAATCACGTCCACGATTTGCTTAAACGCACACGGAGGGGTCCGGTCATACCACCCGTTGTGGTCGAACCACTGCCGTAAAAGTTCAATCGGGGGTTGCGCGAAGTACTTCTCCCGCATGGGCATGTTCAAGTCGTCGATCAGGAGACAGAACTTTGGAGTTTTGCGAACGAAAAGTGTCAGTATTTCGTAATGCGTATGAGTAATTACTCTGGACAACCGTCGAAACAGTCGTCTATGATTTGGGAAATGCGGTACCACGAACCTTCTTGCCACTCGGCGGGCCATAAACGCCCTTCCGTTTCTTTTCCATCCGCCCGTCCAGAAAGTCCTGGGTTTGGTTCGCGCTGGCGCGATGAAAAAGAAAGTGTCAGTATATCGCGATGTATGGACAAACAGTCAGGGCAGAGGTAAGACGTCCCTTCGCAGGACGAGTACGTTGTGTGTGTTGGACGATGGCCTGGTCAACAGTCACCGTAATCGGTCTGAACAGTCAGAGGTAACCGTCCCTTCGCAGGACGAGTATGGGCAATCAGTCGTCTCGTAATGTGGTGATTGGGAAAGCCCCGCACCTGGTGCGCGCGCTGAAGGTCATGAACACGGGGGTGTACGAATCGGGCATGTGGTGCTGTAACTTGTCCATCACGTTCAAGGTCTTGCCCGTGCCGGTATCCCCGACGCACAACACGTGCTTGTCGTTTTTTAACAAAACGTCAATCAGAAACGTGTACCGCACGGTGTCGGGGGTGGGCACGATGATTTGCGAAAACGGCGTTTCCGGGTTCACGGCGTACTCGCCAACCGCGCTCATCCACTCCGTCCACTTGCCCGTGTCTTGGTCGTACTTAAACTCGTACATGGAACACGTGCTGTTTGTCGAGGTGACGGTCGGGGGCATGTGCTTTGCGAAGCCTTTTGTTGCCGCGGTTTCCCGGAAGAAATCGTTCAGCCGGGACCGGCCCTCGCCGACGCAGCTCGCGCCTATCGACCTGAGACGATAAAAAGGAAAGTGTCAGTCTCGTATATCGCGATGTATGGACAAACAGTCAGAGGTAAGACGTCCCTTCTGGTACGAGTATGGGCAATCAGGGAGGCGGAATGTGGTTATTGGGAAATACTTACCAAATCATTGAAAAAACCCAAAGCGGAAGCACCGCCTTTTGCGCCGCGGAAGTTTCGTCGGCGTCGAGCGGGGTCTGGCCCATCTGCTCGTCCCGGTGGTATCGTTTCAACAGAGAACTCATCACGTTGAAACACCCTTGTACTAAACAAGTATCAACCGTACCGACCGTTTCTTTCAGGTGTTTCCGCAAGAAGAACAACGCGCCGTTCAAACCCGGCACCGCGTTTAAAAAAATCTCGCGCATCTCGTTTTTGGCGCCGTCGCACAGTGGAGGGAGCTGGTTTTGTACAAGAAAAAGGGTCAGTATGAGTAAACAGTCAGGGTAATCGGTCCGAACAGTCAGTCTTGTAAGGCCATGTGTATGAGTAAACAGTCAGAGTAATCGGGCCGAACAGTCACCAGCAGAGAGGTAAAACGTAGGTGTCCCCGGATTTGTGTCAGGAAACGAGCGGGGCCGTACCGTTTCGAGAAACGAATCAAGCAGCGGCTCCACGCCCAGGCTTGTAGGTTCCATGTAGATCATGCCGCACCGTGAAACCGTGGCGGGCGACGCCACCGCCAGGTCCTCCACTTCGAACATCATGGTCATCGTGGCGCTCATCTGGACGATCTCGCCGGACACGAGACACAGCTGTTGTTTGTTGTAAAAAAGTGTCAATCTTGTAAGGCCATGTTCATGACTTGTATGCGCAAACAGTCTGGCGGTTCCGGGTCTCCACGGTGTGCCTGGATTTGGGAAACCTCCTACGGCCGTACTTTTTTGTTATCGTCCAGCACCGTGTTCATGTTTTCGATCCAAATCGCGTCCACCGGGCCTGGCCCGATAAAAAAGAAAGTGTCAGTCTCGTGTTTGGGCAATCGCAGAGGCGGAATGTGTTGGGTGGGAAATACGCACCGTCGAACATCATCCACTTTTTATCAAGGTTCTGTTCCTCGGAAAGGTCCCGCATGTAACACGCAAGCACGCCGTCCGTCCATTCGTGCGTGGCGTCGTCGAAATCGCCGTAAAGCTGGCCCATGGTGATGGACTTGGGGTTTAACACGACGCACTTTGTTTTTTTGTAATGGGTCGAGCCTTTCTTGGCGAGGGAGGTTTGCGCGATGCGCAAACTGCGGTAGCACATCGTTTTCCCACCCCCCGCCGGCCCTACTAACATCAAACCGTGTCGCACCACGGTCATTTCGTAAAGCTGGATTACTTTATCAATGAACTGCTTCACGGGCTGGACTTTCAGTTCAACGCACGCGTTGTTCAGGGCGCCGATTAAGTCGTCGTAATCCGCGTCTGGTTTTTTCACGCCGGGGAACAAATCGGAGATTATGCCCTCGAACAACGGCAGGTCGTGCGCCAAGAACTTGGGGGTGTTGACGTCCATCAAACCTCGTAACAATAACACTTCCTCGTCGTCATCGGGAAAGTCGCGTTTCAAGTTCCCAGAAGCCGTGATCACGGACTTCACCGCCCTCATTCCGTAGTCGTAATGGTCCTGCGCGCTTAGTTGTTCGGAACACAACTTAAACGTGGCGACCATTTTCCGCGCCAACGGCCGGCCTCGTTTGAACCCGAAACTCATCAGCGAGATTTCGCCAATCAACGCGTAGTCGGGGACCATCATCGCGCACGGCCGGAACAGCGCTTTCAAGTTATCCGGAAGCTCCGACCGCCCGGCGTACCCCGGGTTCATGGTGATGAACACCGCGCACCTCTTGTCCAAAGCGATTTCCGAACCCTCGAAGCTGAACCGCCGCAGGCCGCGCTGAATCGCGTTTTGAATCGTCAAGATCTGCGCCGCGATCACGGACAGCACTTAAGATGAGTAAAGAAAGTGTCAGTCGGGGGTGTGGAAAAACAGTCGTCATCGTCCGGGATTTGGGAAAGGCCGTACAGCCGTACCTTCCAAGTCGATCCGGTTGAACTCGTCGAAACACGCCCAAGCCCCGGAACTGGCGAGGCCTTTGAAGAACTTGGCCATCGCGAGGTAATCGAGGCCGTCGGAGCAGTTGAACACCACGCACTGCATCGCCAAGCCTTTCGCCAGGTCCTTGGTGGTTTCGGTTTTCCCCGTTCCCGCCGGCCCGGCGGGCGCGCCCCCGAGGTTAAGGTGCATCGCGCCCATCAGGGTCATGTAACACCGGTCCGTGAGCGGGGTCACGACCAACCGGGGCTGGTTACCAAGGTACTCGTACCCGAAAGGTAACGAAGCTTGGACCATGTTACACCAAAGGTCACCGGTTCGGTGTTGGTTTTCGGGGTCGACGGTTTCACCATCTTTTTCGTCGTCTTTTTCATCCCCCGCCTCCTCGTCCTCGTCGTCGTCCCCGTCGTCGTCTTTCACGGCAGGCCCGAGCTGCGAGCTTCGCTGTTCCCAGTAATACCGCAGCTGCGCGACCCAGTCGAAATCGGTGAGCGCGGTGACGTTCTGACTTTGAAGAAGGGAAAGGGTGTCCCTGATTGTGAACGAAAAAGTGTCAGTCTTGTATGGGCAATCAGTCGGCGGAATGTGGTAAATGGAAATACTTACCTTGAATGGACGTCTATTGTGATCAGCGCGCCGAGGGTTTTCCGGTGCTGCTTGTGAAAGAAAAGTGTCAGTCTTGTATGGGCAAACAGTGTCGGGATTAGGTAAAGGTCCAATACGTACCTGCCCGGGCAATTTGCCGCGCACCATATCCGTCAGCGCGTCCAGTTGCGCCACGTTTTCGTTGTACCACGGGGTCAAGCTTTTTCCCACAATCGCGGTTTCCGTACTGGATGTCCAGTGCGTCGCGCTCACCCCGAGCACGGTCATCGCAGGCCAATGGGTGACCCACTCCACGCGAGGTCGTTGGAGGTAATCAACAAGGCTTTCCACCACGCTGTGCCGGCAGCTTTTATTGTAAAAGAAAAGTGTCAGTCTTGTATGGGCAAATAGTCGTCAGGGATTTGGATTTGGGAAATACGATTCCTCACCTTTTTTTCATCACCCGCTCCACCTCCCCGAGCCAAACCTCCACCGCGCCTTTCGGTTTCATGCGTTCCGCGAACGGCACTTTCTCGCCTTCCGCGGAGTTCATGGCGACGATTGTGAGGTCGTCCTCGAAGTCCAAACTCGAAATCGCCTCGAAACACTTGCGCAAATGCGGCTGCACCGCGAGGGGGTTTTTGGTTTGCGACAGGATCTGAAGAAGTTCGTCGTTTGAGAGAAAGAAAAACCGCGCGAAAGCCAGTCGCTTGGTTTCAAGGTACTCAGCGAGGCCCTGATAGTAAAAAAAGAAATGTCAGTCTTGTATGGGCAATCAGTCAGTGGAATGTGGTAAATGGGAAATACTTACCTTCTGTACCCCGTCCAGCACCCGGTTCGCATCCCGGAACTGCTCCAGCAGGTTCCGGTCGTCGCACATGGTTAACACTCCTGGTGTGCTTTTCGCGCGCAAAAGCGTTTTCCGCCACGTCCGGTCCACCGCGGCGAAGCGCTTGCCCTCCAGCGGCAGTCTGCGATTTTAAAGAAAAAGGGTCAGTCTCGAGTCTTGTTTTGGTAAACGGTACGGCCGTAGCGCGCTCCGTGAATAGTCACTAACGGGGCTGTGACTACAGTCGGCTCTCGATTCGGGTTCCAAGCCCAGGGCACGTACTGCTCGATGATATCGTCGCTTCCGAAAATGGGTTCCAAGTACATCCACGCGCGTTGGAACACGAGCCACTCGTCCAGCACCTCGCTGGTCATCCCCAAGGTTCGTTCCCACTCCAGAATCTTCGCCTCGAACGGCTTTTTGAACGGCGAAAACGACATCGCCTGCGTCATCACGATGTGGTCATCAAGCGCCTGCGTGATTGCCTCATCCACCCGGATCACACAAGTTTCCGTCTCCCGGTACTCCACCACTTCAAGCACGATCCCATCCCACTCGGAGACCATCTTGTCAATCGCCTGTTCGATGGCGTACTCCTTCCCCGCGACTTCCGAGACCTTGGGTGTAAAAGAAAAGGGTCAGTCTTGAGTCTTACTGTATGGGCAAACAGTCTAGTTGTGATGTACGTAATGTACTTCATTTTAATGACGGCCGTGTAGTCACAGAGGGGCTTGAAACAGTCATGGGATTTGGTGAAACGTGCAATACGTACCTTGAACATCTTGTCCTGCGTATGCGTCTCGAACGCGCCGGTCTCAACCAGGGTTTCCAGGGAGAAAACGGACGTAACTTGTACTTCTTCTTCAGTATTAGTACTTGGCTCAGTACTGGTACTTTCTTCAGTTCCAGGTACGTTCAGCCCGGTTTCGGACGAGATTCTTTCCCAGTGCCGCTGGCGCATGCCGGGCGACCGCAGCGCCAAACAAAGCGGAACGTACTTTTGAAACGCCTCCAGCTGTATGGGCAATTAGTTAGCCGTACGATTTACGGAAAACAAAGGGTCAGTCCCGAGTCGTACCAAGCGCCACGTACGGGGGATTGGGTGTGCCGTGACCGGGCCGGACACAGGGCACTGGTCCGAGTAATCGGGCCGGACACAGCGCGTTTGTGATATATTCGTAACAGCCGCGAGTACTGGTAAGATGTGATTACGTAGCTACGGGCGGACAATTCGCAAAACAAACAGTCGTTGCGTGGATTTGGGAAAGTTGGCACCGCCTACCTCGTTCCGGATGCTTTCGCAGTTCTTCACCTGAAGCGGGAGTTTTCGCGTGGTGAAGGCTTTGCCCATTTTGAACATAACCTTGAACGCGTCGCTCACCGTTGCATCCATGTGCGTTGCGTCCAGGCCGTAAAACGGCGTGTTCCACCACGAAGTTCGGTTCACCTGCCAGTCCCTGGCGTAGGTCCAGAACTTGTGGAACGGGTCGAAGGCGTCGCGGGTGGCGCGGATGTTACTGTAATCCGTCGCTTTCTTGCCAAAAACCCCCTCTCGGCGGTTGAACACAACCGCGTGTTGCGTCGCGTTTCGGAGCTCAGCGTCTAGTTGTTCAACCCTCTTCGCGAACTCGGTGGTCAAACTCATGTCGCTCAACTCGGAAAGCTCGTCAACCCGTTCGATCAACTCCCGCGTAGTGCTTTCGAAAATCTCCTGCGCCCCGAGCTGGTCCTCCTCGAACTTCAGCGCTTCTTGCAGCGCGCTTTCGGTTTGCACGCGCAGCGCGTGTCGTATCTTGGCCGGCCAGAACTGCGCCGTGGCTTTCGCGGCGTTGTCTTCGTCACTAAGGTTTTTCAACGCGGCTCTCAACGCGTCGTAAAAAGGACGCGCCTCGTCGAAAACCAACATCTGCTCCACGCAGAACCGCGGGACGGTTTCGCCTAAATCGCGGAACGCCTGAGTGGTGCAAAAGAAAGTGTCAGTCGGTCGTGACGTGTATGAGGGATTGGTATGAGTAAACAGTCGTGGTAACAGTCCGAGGAACAGTCCCTTCTGGTCGTAACCGTCCCTTCGTCAGGACGAGTACGGGCAATCGCGACCGGCCGAACGTGTTCAATGGGAAAGCCCCGCACCTGAATCGCCTCCGGGGTGTCCCGTTGCAGTTCCAGCCGCGTGAGCAACTTGGTGAACTGCTTGTTGATGGTGTCGCAGATTTTCCGCGGCGCCTCGGCGATCAGGCCTTTGGTTTTCTCAATCAGGGTTTCCCTTTTTTGAACCAGGGTTTGCCGGACCTTGCTCGCGTCGATTAAAAAACACCCAACATGGATTTCGTGGGGCACACGTTCGAGGATTTCGCGCAAACACAGTTCGTGGTGGTCAATGCTCTCGAGATACGAACCCAGCCGCGCGTCCTCGTCCTCGCCCGTCCGGCGCTCGCGCAGCCTCGAGGTTTCTTCGGAAACGTTGAGCCGCAGAAGCGGGACGTACTCGGCGTACTGCGAATTGAGAAAAAGAAAGTGTCAGTCTTGTATATCGCGATGTATGGACAACAGTCACCAGCATCGGTAAAACAGTGTGCCTGGATTTGGGAAAGGCCCAAGGCCGTACCTTGGTCAAGTACTCGCGCAACAGCGCTGTGGCGCCTTGCAACACGTTTTGCAGATTCTCCCGCGCGCCGAGCACGAGCGGGTCGCCGGCACTCACGCTGGCGCAATCCGGCCAGAACGTCCAGTGCAGGTGTTTCATCACCGCCGGGTCCAAGGTCTTGACGCCGGTTGTGATTCCGGCTCCAAAGTCGAAGAGAGACAAAATTGAATCCACGAAGAGGTTCAAGTCCACGGTGTACAAAAACGACGGCGGAACCTTGCCGTGTTTGCCGTACTTATCAACCACGGGCGCGCCGCCCTGGTCGAGTGTCATTTCGAAGCGGAACAAAGGCGGGAGGTTTTGGTTCGAAATTCGATTGTCTTGTCCTCCCGGTAGGGTTACGCCTTGTCCTTTCGACTTTTCCGAACCGTCCACCCACTCCACGGTGAGGTTGTTCGTGGAAGCGATTGTAATCCCGTCCGCGCGCATTGCGTCCGTCATGAACACCGAAAACTCGGCAACGGAAGTTTCTGTCAGCGACCGCAGCGCGTCTTCCATCTGCGTTTGAGCGCGTTTCAGGAACCGTTTCATTTTCGAAAACTCAAACGCGTCGCGGTTTTTTTCGCAAAGGTTGTAATGGCCTTTGCCGCACTCTTGGAACGACTGCACTACCGCGTTTTTAACACCGGAACGCCACTCGTTTTTTACGAAACCGGCGACCTCAGACGCGTGTCGCCGTTGGTGTTCGATGAACTGGTCCAGGGTGAACGGCCTTTGTTGTGCCGTTTTCCCAGCAGTAACGCCGAGCACGTCGAACGCGCGTTTTTTGTCCGTAAGGGACAGGTTTAACGTCCTGAGGAGGGATAAACAAGTAACCGCCTCCGGTTTCGTCAACGCGGTGACGAACGCGAACTTTTCAAGCGCCGCGGCGAAGGCGACACCGCCGCCCGTAACGCTCGTGTGGGTATTTAGTCCACCACGTTGGCTCGTGGACGCCGTCCCGTTGTGCGCGACGCCGCGTGCACTGTTACCGCGGGTCTGACGTGGTGAAGGATGTTCACTTTTTTCGAAACCGCCGCCGCCGGTCAAAGCACCCGCCGCGCGGAAGTCAATCGCGTTCATCGACCGGCACCACAGCCGTTCGCTTTCCAAAACCAATAACTGTTTGAAAGCCTCGGCGTGTGTGTTTTCGTTGCAGTACTGGAAAAGTTTCCGGGAACCACCTAGCGCGTTCGCGACCACTCGTTTCGCCATCTCCTTGGAAACCTCAGAAGGAACCTGGAACTCGGTTGGCATCGAGTCGATCGCGAGCTCGAAACGCAACGCGGACGCGGTTTCCTAGAGATAAAAAAGAAAGTGTCAGAGTCGCGTATGGGCATTCAGTCTTCGGAATGTGGTAAAGAGGAAATTCTTACCGCGCGCGCGGAGAACGCGGCCGCCCGTCGCGCCACGAACAAACGCGGGTCTTCGGTTTCGAAACAGATGTCGATTCTTGGTACGCCGTTCACTAAACAGCCGTCCCTTGCTAGCTTGACGTCGTACGTATCAGCAGAAGCGTCGCCGGCAACGAGAATCCCGGGTAAAAAACTCGTAGCGCGCGCCACTTGGCTTTTTTTGGGGACAAAACTTTTACTTTTACTCGCGGCGTCCAAAAAACACGACGCCACGCGGCATCGAACCCCCGCCGCCAGCGCGCTTGGGTCCAGCCACACCGAGTGTGGGTCTCTTGTTTCGAGTGTCTTGTCGTCGAACAATGCCAGGGGAAGCAACGAGACGTGCGACGTTTGACTCGCGCCCGACGTTTCTGTTTCCTCAATTCCACGCAAAACGTTTGCCCACAAAACGTCCAACTCCGACGCGCCCGCTGCGTAAAGTCGCTTGAATCGCTCCACCATCACCTCCCGAGGCACCTCACCGGGCCGGGTAACAAACGGGGCTTGGACTTTGGGCTCCAGCGCGGCGGGGGGGGGTGTGGGTGGAACCGCGGTGTTGGGTTTTGTGGATTGTTCGTTGGACGAACCCTCGGCTTGCGATGACGCCATCGACGACTTGCGTAGGGACCCAGCCTCCCCGCTGCTCGCCGCGCTCGCCGAGCTACCCGCCACCGTCACCGCCGGTGCCTGTTCAGCGACGACCTGCTGCTCGTTATCTGCACTCGTGGCATTGCCGGAAACCGCGACGTCCTTGACGAGCGCCTCCGATGCCTTCACCGACCCATCAAGCGCGTCGGGATCGATTGTACTGTTCGTGTTCACCGGGATTGTGTTTTCCTCGTCCGACGCGCGCGTCTCGTCCGGCGCGGTGCCCTTAGGTGGGGGCGACGCCGCGGGCTTGGCGCTGGACCGACGCGCGAAACGAGCTGTGTGTAGAGGGGAAGGGGGCACGGATGGTCAGGCAAAGGTCACGAAAGGGCACGGTGCTACTACTCAACCGTCCAATTTCGGCATTCGCTCGCTAGGTTCGGCCGGATGGGCTAAAAGCAGCAACCCCTCCATCACGGGATAGAGAGAAACGCACCTTTCGGTCCCGACACCATGACGCGTCGTGGTCTTCGCGTCCAGACCCTCTCTTCGTGTGCGACCCGTCCCCGACGCAGGATGGGAGGTGCACGCGAGTTGTGAAGGGACCACACGGTCAGGTAGGAACGAGTACTGGTACGGACAGATTCGCTCGGTTTGGACGACGGGTCAAAACTCCTGCTGACGCAGAAGAGTTGAAAAAATGCAGGCACCCTTTGGCACTCGCGTCGGCGCGGCAGGCGGCAGGCATGGCGAGCACGTCCCAACGACGTTCGCAGGTTGACTTGCGTCTTGATGTTATTACGGAGTTTCTGGAAGCGGCGACGCACCACACGCTTCACGCGCGCGGGGTTTACCCCAAGGATCTGTTCGAGTCCCGGGCCTTTTACGGCGCCAGGGTGCAACGTTCGCGGCATCCCGATCTCGAGACGTACATCGGTGATGCGATTCACGCGTTGCGCGTGCCGATTTCCCGGGGGGACGTGCAGCGGGTGGTGTTGGTAATCAAAGAAGGCGACGCCGGGCAAGATGGGCTACCGTTGGAACGGCACGTCTTCGACTTCTGCCTTCGCCCCGGGTACCTACACAAAACACCAACCGCGGAGGATGTGAATCAGCTGGCGGCCGCGTTCGCAGCGTGCATGAGCAAAATCAGTTTCCTGGACTCCACGTTGCCGCCCATACCGGGCGGTGTGCTTTCTGGGGTTACTTTCGAACTCGTGGCCTACGCGAACAAGCAAGGCATAGCACGGGAGCTGGGAACGGACGCGTGGAGCGAGGAACGCGTCGGCGTCGAAAACGACGACGGCAGAGATAGAAGTACAAATTACGGAGCCGACCGCTCCATGAACTCGGAAAAGCAAATGGAGTTCCCCGCCAACGCCGGCGGCAAGCAGACGTACCCGGTGAAAACCACGAAAACCAACCTTATCGATATCGACGTGTTCGTGGAACGGAAGAAAAGTAACTAGTAGAACTAGTACTAACTAGGAGGACTAGTTATAAATAGAATAGCCTGTGTAGGAAATACAAACGTACGTTGCGGAACTCAAATTATTCACAAGCGGCGTGTCTTGCCTTGTCAAACAGTGCTCTAATTCATTTATACTTCTCCTTCTCGTTGCTCTCATTCATTACGCGTCCTTGTCCTTCTGCCAGTAAAAAACAGTGCTGCAATTCATCACTCGTCCATCGACTTGATCACGCAGTCCACCAAACCCTCGCAGGTTCGCACGTCGCTGTTTTCGTCGTACGATTTTTCCGCCGCCGCCGTCTCCGTCTCCAGTCCCACGAAACAAGCGTCGCCGTCGACGGACGCGCCGCTCGGCGCGCGTAGAATCGTCCCGGGCAGCTGGCAGAACTGCATGGTTTTCATGTGCTCGGCTTCGTCGTCCCTGACGTTTTGAAAAACGTCGAACAGCGAGTCGATCACCGGCCGTCGGCGCGGCGCGCAGTTCCCGCTTGGTTTGTGTAGGTCCCCCGTCTGGAACTCGTCGAAAAGAAACAAGTCGCCCTCGGTGTAGTACTTCACCGCGACCGGTGGGGGGGGCGTGGCTTTCAGGGTGGATTCATTCGCGTTGAGAAACTCGTCGTACGTGTGGTACGCGTGCGACTCCACTTGTTCGCTCAGGTTGTACGCCATCCGAGGCGAAAAGAGGTAAATCACACACGTCATCCAGTAGTACCCCACCGCCATGTGCTGCGCGAAGAACCGATCCGCCCATCTCTTGTCCCCGCCCATCGCCTCCATGATCAGAAGGTGGTGAAACTCGTTCATGGTTTGCGCGAAGTGCACTTTCAGGTAATCCGCCCGGCGCCAGAACCCCAGGGTTTCGTACAGATGGAGCACGGACAGGAAGGAAAAGTAAGGAACCCGCGCCACGGTTTCCAACGCGTAGAAGCGCTGAAAATCGCGCCCTTCGTACAGCGAGTCGATCACGGCAACCGCGGATTCCACGATGGCTTTGTTAATCGCGCGTTCCGTTTTCGGAACGAAAGCATCCGAGTGGATCGTAAGAGACTCGTGTTTGCCGTACGTCGCTTCGTCGTAATCTGCCAGGGAAGGGGATGTGTTTTTTTTTGTGGACGACGACGACAACGACTCTGCGCGAGACACCGCGTTGTTACTGCCACTTGTCGCATTTGTGACGTCACCGTCCACGCCTTCACCCACCCTTTGGTCGCGGTTGGACTTCTGCACCGCGCGTAAGGGACCGTGGGAGTTGCGTTTGTACGCGTTGCGGGTGACGTGACATTTGCGCGCGCTGAAACCGACCAGGCTGGCGTGAGCAAGGGCCATTGTCTCGGCGGTCGTGGCGAGATCGTGTGGGCGTTTCGAAAAAGCGCAACGACGTCGTACGCGGCTGTGGTGCGCGGTCACGACGAACGAAACCGGCGGTGACCGAAACAAACGCACGAAGTGACGTGTGCGGCGAGGGGGGCGTAGGGCGCGGCGGGAACGAAAGCGCTGCGTCAAAACGTAGCGCAGTGCGCGAGCGGTTGTGCTCGAGGTGGTTGCAGTCGTGATAAATATCTCTGTCGACGCGGGCGTTTGGCGCGAGAAAACGAACGTCGACCAAAAATCTGAATTTGCAAAATCGGTCAACTTTTCCAAATCCAGCCCGGTCTTGGATCCGCGGCCATTCGATCGTGGCGCGCGGCCTCCGCGGCTTACGTCCGAAACAGACCACCCCACTAAACGCGATGGTGTTGATTCACTGCAAAGGCAAAACCGAGGAGCACCAGTTCTTGTTCGAAACCACGGTTGATTCGCCGGTCTCTACGGTGGTTCGCGAGCTCGTGGAGATCCACAACCTGCGTTTGCGCATTTTTCGCCTAAAAGTCGAGGGCGACGAGCTCGCGTCGCACGGCCCGTGTCGTCCTCCTGACAAGCAGGGCCTGGACGAGGACATCCAGGCCGAGGCGGATGGTGTGGCAACGCAGGAGCGAGGCAGCACGTACGTGAAAGACCCTAACGGTAAGAGGGACGGCAACGCCCCGATTTCCCAGGTGCAAACCATGTTACGGAAAGCGCTGGACGACGCGGCGTGCGCGGCGAGCAAAAAACAAGTCGCGCAAAAGATCGTGACCACCAAAAAAGCGCTCCTGGACGCCATAGACATCATCCGAGGTGCGGTGATGATCTCCTACCCGATGGGCATTCCGAAGTGGGACCCGGTTAGGTTGGATATCGAATCCGACGAGACCCCGGGAAACACGCCGTCCAACGTTGATGTGTTGGACCCGAACACGGCGCAACTGTGGTGGGCGGGGAAACAACTGTTACCCTCGAACAAGCTTTCCGTACACCTAGGGAACAACGAAAAAACAAAGGTCATCGCGAAGCTCACGAAAAAAGGAAACGGGCCTCCGCAACGCGAAGCCCCGGTGAGCGCGGAGGAACAGAAAGCCATGATGGCGTACTACCACAAACGACAGGAAGAGATGGCGGCACTGGAGCGGAACCAGGAGGACGACTACAACAACAGCGCGTGGGCGAACAACGCGGCGTTGAAATCGCACTTCTCGGGGGTGGGGGGGGGGAAGGGGGGCATTTCGCTAGGCGGGCTAGGGGGGAGGAGCGGGTTTAATTAAGATTAATTGAAATGCACTGCTATAGTTTACATTGTTTCATGAAGAACAGTTACGACTGCCCGCTTCTCGCGACGAGAACGTACTAAGTAGTCACTCACGTCCCTCTCAGCCCGTCCCTCCCGTCCGCCGAGTCAGCATCCCCGACCCGTGCGTCGAAAAGCTGTTTGTTCCACTCCAAAACCCACTTCCCGAGGGAGTAGTAAATCGCGCCGTGCCGGATGACGTACATCAACAGAAGCGCCGCCGAGCTGAAATAAAAGGTTTCCGAAAAAGCAGCCGCGGCGTCGGTGATTGTCGCCGCCCAATCCGTGCCGTCCAGGAACAGCAGCACCGGGATCGCGGCGAGACGTACTAGCTTGTTACTTCGGGGGGGCTCGACGCGCCAAACCGAGCGCCATCGGATTTGAGACAGCTCCATTTTGAAACCGTCCTCCGAGGTTCGGGGAGTCCGGTCGGTACCGCTATCGGGGCTTGAAGTACCGCTACCAGTACCACAACCCGTCACGTCAAGTAACGCCGCACTGAGTCCTGGCATGTGCAGCGCTCCGTACAGAAGCGCGACTCGTGTCGCGCCGGGCGCTTGCGTCGCTAAACGCAAACACTCGATCGCTTTTTCGTTCCTCTTGGTGACCAGAATCGGCACCTCGCTCCCCCCCCCCACCGCCCCTTTCGCCTGCGCGCTGACGATCATCTGCGCGAAGGCTAGTCTTCGTACGGATTCGATCTGGCCGCTGGCCAGGGAATCCAGCATCGCCCCCAACACGGGCGCCGGCCGTCCCCCGCCCCACACCCAGTCCAGCAACAACAGATGCGCCTCGGGGCACGGCACGCACCAGCACAGGTACCGGATGAGTTGTTTCACCGGGCCCCCGCCCGCGCGTCCCCGTGCTGCGATGACGAACGCCTCAACTACGGGCGGCAGTGGGCCTGTTGCTTTCTCAGCACCGCCGTTAAGCCCAACTCCCAGCCGATCCAGAAGCGAAACGATCTTCGCGCCGATTCCCGGAATCTCGCTCGTCGGCGTTTGCAGCGCGCGCCGCGACCCAAGCGCGGTTTCCCCCGCCTCAACCTGCAGTTTGAGTAGCTGCTGTTTCGGTATGTCCGCGACGTACCAATTCGCGCCGGTCAAATCAAGCGCGTCGAGCTGCGGAACCAAGCCATGCACGCTGGCCAAGTTCCGCGCGTCGTCCGTGGGCGACAGCTTGTTCGCGAGCCGAGGCAGGAAGCTTTTTTGTTTTTTTTGGAACGTTTCTTCCGTCGACGACGAGGAGTCGTTACTCAAGGACTCGTCGTTCCTCAAGGACTCGTCGTTCTCTTCCTCCGAAAATACCCCCGGTAAGAACTCCTCCGACGCCCATGGCATTACCCCGCAGTCCTCCCCCCGTCGTCGTCGTTTCGAAAGACTCGGCGGCCGACCCGGGGTCAAGTTCTCCTCCCCCGTGATCAGCTCGAACAGCACCACGTCGTAGTTGGTTTCGCACTCGTCTTGCAAACCCGCGTAGTACTCCCTATCCCCGACGTGTACGGTCGCGGCTAACGTGACTTCTAACACATCCCCGGGGTCACTGCCCCGTTGTCGGAACACGCACGTCGCGCTTTGCAGCTCCCACGCCCCGTCATGTAGCTCCACCAGGCGCAGGTACTCATCCAACGGAGGAGGCGTGGTTGTGCCCGATATTGGTCGAAAAACATCTCCCTCGTCAAAAGAAGTGGACGCGGACGAGGAGGACAGCGCGCGATGTATGTACTTGTGCTTCCCACGAGACGCAGTGTCCTCGCGACTCGGGGGGGGCACCAGGCCCCCGCGAGAAAAAAATCCCGCGAGGGCCGACATCGGCGCGGCCGCGAGCGCGCGGTGGTGTTTGACTTGGAAGTAAAATATCGACCAGGCAACAATTCCAGTCACTTCGCGCGGCGCATGGACGACGACGCGGCGCTGGCACGCGAGGTTCGCGAGGCGAGGGAGGTTGAGAGACACGTGGTGGATGCGCTTCGGCAGGACGGTACCTTCGACGCGCTTCGAAAGCGTTTAGTGGAGGACGCGAGTTCGAAGGATGAGCTGAGGAGCGTGGTGGCGAACGCGCTGGCGAACAGCGCGGCGCTGCAAAAAATCGATCCCGCGCGAAAGATTACCGAGAAGGAGACGGTGGACGCGTTACGCGAGGAGCTGGAGGATACGGTGATGACCGCGTTCTCCAAGGAGCTGTGGGATTTGATGACGGACGAACAAGAAGGTCTGGGGCGGGAGCTGTACGAAGCCGTGTACGCGGCGAGGGAGCGGCTGAAGAAGGCCCCGTAGATATAATTGAATTTAACCACGAGCACCTGACAGATCTCTGTCTCAGAAAACACCACACGCTCGCGCGCGCGTGACGATGTCACTCGCCTTGTTCCACTTCGCGACGAATCGGCGTGCAGTTGTGACGCCGCGGACGTCACATCGTCGCGCGTCGTCCTTTCCCAACGCGTCTTCGTGTCAAGGGTCGCCCAAGGTGCCGACTCGTCCCCGACCAGAGGCACATCGTCAACACAAAGCGTGTGTCCCGTGGCGCCGAGTCCCCGTGGCGCCAAGTCGCACGCCACGATGCGACGCCGCGCCCGCTGATAAAGAAACGACCGTAACATTAGAACGCGATGCACCACAAGCCAAACTGAACGCCTCGAAGCTTTGCAGGCTACTCACGGTGAACGCGTGTGTCGAGCTCTCTGGGTGTGTCGCGGTTTTGGCAAATCCAAACGCCGTGTTCCCCGAAATCACCAAATCAGTCGCCGGCGCGGAGTGCGCACAGTGGTACGCCCTGGCCCTGGCATGCCTCTCCCTGGCGTCCTTCCTGTGTCAACGGGGTGTGCAATCATCCGACACGAATCGACTAAAAACCGCCTGTCTCCCGACCACGGCGTCCATGTTTCTTTACCACGTCGGCGTGGCGTGGTTTCAAGCGCGACAGATTTTCGGAACGAAGGCAAGTATTTCCCATTTACCACATTCCACTGACTGATTGCCCATACAAGACTGACATTTATTTTATTTCAATCAGGTAAGCGTCGTGGCGGTCGGCGCGCTTTTAGTACACGCGCCGCTCGCAGCCTGCTTCGCGTTTGGCACGGTTTTCTGCGTAGCGGACGACGAGACGAAGGGGTGACAAGTAGTCGATGTAGTGTGAAATGTGACTACGTACTCGTTTGGACATTAAACGTTACCTACAGAAACGCTCGAGCGCGTCGGTTGATTTCGTCTTCGTTTTTTTCGACACCCCCGGAGCTCGCGTCCTGAACCGTCGACGGAGTCGTATCCCCAGCAATACTATCCCCAGTCGTGGTATCCCCAGCGTTGGTATCCCCGGCGTTGCGTCCCCCCTGCGTAAACTCGCTCGCCGGCGTCACCCCCTCCTCCACCGAGTACCTCTCCGGTTCCTTGAACGTCCAGCACTCCTCCCTGGCTTCCTCGCACGTTTTTGAAAAGTGCTCCAGCGGGTTTTTAATGGCGCCGTGATCGGGCCACGCGTCCACGCGTTGGCCCATCACGCTAAAGTCGAAATCACACTCGTTTTGCGCCGCCGCGGCCGGATACACGTCCGTGCCTTTTTGTAGCACGTGACACACGCCGTACTTGATATCGGTGGACATAACCCGGATCAGCTGGCGGAACCCGGGGGACCACGTCGTCGGGTCCTGGTACCGCCACGCGTGCACGGAGTCAAACACGGCATCGTCCGTGGCGATCGCGTGAAGCCGCGCGGCTAACTTGGTGGGGGTGTCGAACTTTTTCAAGTCCACAAACGACTCGGGCGTGGGCATGGTGGCCAACACGTTTTCGTCGCCAAAGTAAATCGGCACGCTGCCCCTGGTAAGCGCCAGGAACACCTTCTCCGTGGCATACCCAGGACACTCCCCGCCGTTCTCCACGGCGAAGTAAAACATGTAGGTTGACATGAGGTCCTGGAATCTAGCGTCGCCGCTGCCGCGCCCCGGTAAACCAGCTGGGGCCTGCGCGTTGTTTTGACACGACCCGAGCGAGAACACCGGGAAGTGCTCGCCGATTTCCTGGAGAATCCTGGTTCGCAGGGGTAAGCAATCCACGGCGAGCCAGGCGACGCCGGGCACCCTGTTCTTTCTGGGTCGCGTGAAGAATTTGAAGTCGATCAACATGCTGCGCAGCGTCGGCCCGAACGGCCACCACACCGCGCTCGTGGTGCGGTCGAAATACCCGAGGTAATCAAACTGTTGCATCACGTTGTTCTCACGGAGCTCCCACCCGAACGTCCCGGCGGCTTCGTGGGCGAAGTACAGGTACACCTGGTCCTTGTGTGACTTGGGAGGGAGCTCGATGTTGCCTTGCGCGTTCCTGTGCCCGCCCCCCCACAGGAACACGCCCTCGTTGAAAATAACCACGTCCGCGTCGTCGCAATTGTCCTCGGTGACTTCGTCGAAACACACGCCGCCTCGGAACAAATTGTCAAGCCCCACCGCGTACGCGCTGTCCCATGACTTCGCGCCCTGGTCGATGCACACCTTGAACTTGTTCTTGCCGCCGCCTCTGGGTGTTGTGGGTTGGTGGAACCAGCCGTCGGCTAACATGTCGAAGCCTAGCAGAGTCGGGGGGAGGTACGCGTTTATCACCGGGTCGTCCCGCATCGCGACGGCTAACAAATCAACCGGGTCCGTCGATGCTGACGTATCGCCTGATCCAGAGGGAGAGATTCCCAATCCATCGCCAGATGACGCCTCGTCTGCCCCAAAGATGTACGCCGACGCCGCGCCGATTGCGTCTTCCCCGGCGGCCGCCGCGAGAACGTCCGCTTCAAAGGACTTGTGCCGAAACCGTTCCATCTCGTCCGAGAGCCGGCTATCGAACGTGGGCTGGCCGTTTTCCGCTAAGCCGCCTGGGGTGCCTTCGAAGACGGGAGGCTCTTCGGGTTCGCCCAGGGTTGACGTGTCTTGTGTCTCGCCGGTTTCGGAGACGGAGCCATCTGATTGCGGCTCCGATTGTTCACCCTCTGATTGTTCACCCTCCGATTGCGGCTCCGATTGATCACCCGATTGATCACCCGATGGCGTTCCCTGCGACTCTTTACCCTGCGACTCTTCGCCGGTCACGTCCGATTGCGTCTCAGCCGCCAACGCTTCGGTTGTCGTGTCAGGCGCGTCGTCCGCATCCACCGGGCGCGTTTCCGTTGCTGACCCGTCCTCCTTTTCATCAAGCATCGTTTCGGGGGACCCTGTGGTTTGTGTCGGTTCCGGTTCCGGTTCCAGGTCGCCCTGTGAAACCAGTTCCGGTTCCGGTTCCATGTCGCCCTGTGAAACCAGTTCCGGTTCCCGCTCCCGTTCCCGTCCCAGCGCGGCGCCACCGGAAACTAATCGTTCCGACCCCAAACGCAACAATCGGTCATCCACCGTGTTTCCGGTTTGCGGCTGGTTCTGGAGCGCGAGCATTGGAACGTGAGGAGAGTTTGTCACGGGAACCGCCGCGCCACCACTCGCCGCATCCCTCGCGCTTGTGTACGGCGAAGCACCAACGGTACGCAACCCCTGGCCTAGTTTGGCGAACCCCCCCGGGGCGTGTCCGGAAACCACCACCGCCAACGCGAGCGCCCCCAAACAGGCGAGCGCTTTCACCGACCCGTTGGTCCGGCCGGTCGTGGAGACCGACCGGTGCGTGTCGCCATCGACCGATTGGGTGTCGCGAACCGTCGGGAGGAGCTGTGGTTGGACAATACGAGGAATGCGGAAAGGAGAAATGGGTCAGCACGAGACGACAGAGCTGCGAGAGAGGGAGGGGAAAGCGCGCCAGACCCGAAGATGGCGAGATCCGACCGCGGGTGTTGTCGTGGCAAAAGAAAAGGAAAGCGGGCATACTGCCAGGAGAAACACGGCTCATCGAAACGCACCGAAAGTCGCTCCGCCTTCGAAGCCGTCTTCGCGTGCATATCCATCGCGCGCATGGCGGGTGCTAACTGCTCGCCATCGACTGTGAAGGCGCGGGAAGTTGGCGGGGCGGGGTGCGCATGATGAGGGTGTTGACATTTCCGTTCCCGAGTCAAGATGCAGATGCAGACGAGATAGATCTTCAAGATGCAGTCGAGTTGGCTTTTTGGAGCACGTGTGAAAAGTCGACGTTATGCGTCGGAACAAGCGGTGAAGAACGGAGACGTGATGGGGGAGGATTTGGACCGGGAAACGGGTGACGCCGAGGGAGAAGAGGAAGACGCAGCGTCGTGTCGGTCGTACCCGTAGTAGAGCGGCGGTGGGGTTCGAAGTATGTACTGTACCATAACTAGTATTTCCAAAAGACTTCGGGTGCGCCGTTCGCGCGAGCCCAAGATAATAACTCGAAGTGCCCTTCTCTTGCCGCGAACTGGCACGTGTGATGGTCCCACGGGCAGCCGTTGGCGCGCACCCACTGCGGCAACTCGAGCTGGCCGCCCAACGCCGCCCCCATGCACGTGTACGCGCCCCACGGGCACCCGTTCGCGCGAGCCCATTGCAACACCTCGAGTTGCCCGTACTACGCGCACGTGTTTTCGTCCCACGGGCAGCCGTTCTCGCGTGCCCACTGCAGCACCTCGAGGTGCCCGCCCCTCGCCGCGTACGCGCACGTCCGCCCGGCCCACAGGCAGCCATTCGCGCGCGCCCACTGCAACAACTCGAGCTGGCCGCCCAACGCCGCCCCCATGCACGTGTACGCGCCCCACGGGCACCCGTTCGCGCGAGCCCACTGCAACAACTCGAGGTGCCCGCCCTGCGCCGCGCTCGAGCATGTCCACTCGTCCCACGGGCATCAGTTTTCGTGCGCCCACTGCAGCACCTCGAGATGCCCGCCCAACGCCGCATGCGCGCACGTCTTCTCGTCCCACGGGCAGCCGCTCTCGCGTGCCCACTGCAGCACCTCGAGGTGCCAGCCGTTCACCGCATACCTGCACGTACACTTGTTCCACGGGAAGTCATTCTCGCGCAACCACTTCAGTATTTCGAGTTGTCCCCCCCTCGCCGCCAACCTGCACACGCTGCAAAGACGAGCCCGGAACTAAAGTGTGCAAGCCTTGCTACGAGAAGAACTGATTGGACGTCGCTGCGGCCGCGGGGACGACGTGCGTGACGTGCGGGACGGATACGACCAGTAAGTGGATCAACTGCAAAGACGAGCCCAGAACTAAAATTTGCACGAGTTGCTACCAGAAGAACCAGAGGAACAAGAAGAAGGCGGCGAGCGCAAACGAGGCGTGAGACTTGGCGACAACCGCCCGGGTTTTGAAGCGATATCTACAAAGTGCGTATGTATATGACTAACATCTCGTACCCTACACGGAAGGCTGGAGACGTCGAGTAGATGCGGTGGCAAAATAAATATTGACTGAGTAAAGCTCGGATGGCGCTGGTGTGTAGTTTTGACGAAATCTCGTGTGCAGCGAAAATGATGTGACTCCACTCTACAAGTAGTGTTCGGATTAGGAGTAGGGGGTTGGTGGGTATGGGGCTTAGGGTTTGAAAGCACGAAGTCACGCGGGCGCGATTGAGAAATTGCACACATCTTTTGCGTTTTCGCAAGGCAACAGGCAGCAAACGTTTCGGCCGAAAAATTTACGTCTCTGGCAGATTTCTCAACCTATCCGCACGACTTCGTGCGCACGTACGCAAGAAACGTGACATGCACGATGATGATTAGTTGGGTACATTCGATTGATAACTACATTTACCATCGATGAATTCAGTGTCGCGTGTGCTCTTATTATCGTCCTATAGACCCTTCGCACGGACTGAAACGAGGCGGACCCAGTGGAAAATTTCGACGTCTTTGTCTTTGCACGTCGTCCTTTCGTAACGCTTTTCTCGGAAGCCTCGAGGGCACAACAACCTGCACACACCTGCGTGCCACCACTCAGCACTCACCGAGATGATGACGTCCCAGGAGAAGATGAACATGATTCTCTAGTGGTTGCGCGCGAAAGACACGGTGTGGGACGAGCGGATGTGCGCGGCGGCTGCGGCGGACGGGGAACTCGACGTCCTCACGTGGTTGCGCGAGCTCGGTTGTCCCTGGGACGAGACGACATGCAAGAACGCGCGTGAAGGCCGATACCTCGAGGTGCTGCAGTGGGCACACAGGAACGGGTGCCCTTGGTATATGACGGTTGGGACCAACCGCGTCGGTGCTGGGGCTTAAGCTCGAGGAGCACGAGGCTTTCCCGGTTCCCGTGGAAGTCGTGGTGACGCACATCCCCGGATTGGACAATTTGCCCAATCCCGCGGATCTCGCGAGACTGCGAGCGGTGAATCACGCGATGTGCGACGCAATCGAGGCGACGGGGCGTGAAATAAAGGAGCTTGATATTGAAAGTACCGTGGCACTTGGATGCTTAAGTGATGTGCAGCACCTGCACCATCGGCAAGGTCGCCTTGACAAGCGTGTCGTGTGCGAGTATGCGGCAAATTACAGGCAGCTCGAGATACTGCAGTGGGCGCGCGCGAACGGCTGCCCGTGGAACGAGTTTACGTGCTCGGGTGCGGCGGAGGGCGGGCATCTCGAGGTGCTGCAGTGGTTGCGCGCGAACGGCTGCAAGTGGGATGCGAGGACGTGCACGGGCGCGGCAAGGGGCGGGCTCCTCGGGGTGCTACAGTGGGGCGCGCGCGAACGGCTGCCCGTGGGACTATCATACGTGCACGGGCGCAGCAAGGGGCGGGCACCTTGAGGTGCTACAGTGGGCGCGCGCGAATGGCTGCCCGTGGAACATTCAAACGCGGCAACTTGCGAGAGGGAAACCAGAAATACTGAAGTGGGTGATAGCGAACGGCGCACCCTAATATCTAGACTACAGTAGTGAGAAGCTTCGGTTTTCTGAGAATCGAGCAATCGACACCTCTAGAACAGTTTGCTATTTTGTGACACCGAAAAAGGTACCCCTAATCGTTTTGTCGTCTGTCGTTTGTCGATTTTACGTTGAGTACAACACGAGCCTCATACCCGGCCGAAGTGTTAGGGGTGAGGGGCGACAGTGAAAGTATTGCGTATCATGAGAGAACGAAAGGGTCGTTGAGAAACGAAAGGGGACGAGAAAAGAATCAGAAGATCGGCATCCCATTCGATGCAACAGACGCAGCAGAATCAAACCAGGCGAAATAGACTTAGCAAGACAAGCGAGCGCGCGCGTGGAAGAAGCGTATGTGACAGCGCATAGAAAGACATCTAACATAACTAACATCCTGGAGACGTCGAGCAGATGCAAAAAGTGTTTCAATCGATCTTCCCAACCTGTCAAAACCAAAAACAAAAAGTATTTCCCCGCGGGGATTCGAACCCCGGAAGGCCGGGTGAAAGCCGACAATGATAACCGCTACATCACGGGGAACACGCATACAGTCTGTGACTTCCGCAAACTATTAGTCTATGACTAATTGCTCAGCGTCGGTCGCAACCTTGCGTATTCGTCAGATTTTACTCTGAGTGGTTGGATTTTTCATTTCTGAAATCTTTCTGTGTCTCTTCGGTTGAGGAGCGGCACGATTACTTGGAAGCATTAATGATTTTTGTGAATATGAACCCGGTTGGTTTTTTGCATTCGGTTGGCGCGCGGCGCGTAGAGATTTTCGTTTTGTGAGTCAATAAACCAAGGTTCTTAGGGACTATTAGTCACACAGCCAGCCAGTCTTGTATTTCGGCTAATTCGATCCTCCTTTTGTAGGTGAAACACGTATCGCTGTGTTTGATGAAACACACAAACCCCGCGCTGTTCAATACATATACCCTAAACCCTATATCCACCACCCTCCACACGTTTTGCGTGTTTGACACCGCGTCGGGTATCGCAACCCTAAATCCAAACACGAAGGCACCGCGGGTAACAGCACGGCCGTGTTTAAACCCAGCAGCCGTCCGTCCCAATTTTGTCCGAGGAACGCGGGACGTAAACACACACAGCGGCTGCGCTGTTTAATATCACATATCCCCTAAACCCACCCCCCACCACCCTCCACGCGTGTTGCGTGTTTCACACCGCGAGCGTCGGCATCGCAACCCTAAATCCGAACACGGAGCCGCCGCAGGTAACAGCACGGAAGTGTGACGTTCGACTCAAACCATAGACTATCTAACCCCAAGCGGCGCGTTTCGCGACCGCCCCGCCGCCCGCCGCGCGCGTTTCCGTGGCTGTGTTACTAGTCTGTGCTTTATCCTCCCCCTCTTTGGAGTATCGCAGCGGAAGGTCGGGTTTCGCGGCGGGGAACACGCGTGATGCCGCGGGGAGCACCACAAGCCAGGCGTCGAGAGCCTCGGCGCGGAGAGAGCCCCGGCGCGGAGGCGCCGAGCGACCCGTACCTCAAGAGTCATTTTTCTTTCCTCATCAGAAATCACATCTACAGGTATAGGTCTGCTGTTTGGCTGTGTAAGAGTACGCGCTTCTGCTTGTCCCTCCCGAATTCGTCATCCCTTCGCGGCGGTATGCATGTCACACACCTTCTTGTGACGCTTCCAGTCCGCCTTGCAACACATTTTACTACACCGTGACCCTGCAACGTCCGCAATACTTCTTGCCGCCGACAAGCGGAACGGCGACGGAACAGGCTTCGCACGCGACGCTCCGCGTATTTGCCGTCGTGCTGTTCTCCTCGCGGGTGGTCTCAATAACATTTGCCGTCCTGTTCTCCGCCTCCGCGCGGGTGGTCTCAATAATACGTGCCGTCCTGTTCTCCGCGCCAGCCTCGATAAGCACCCGCACCACCGCCTCGTGGCCTTGTGCAGACGCACAGCGCAGCGGCGTCATGCCGTGATTTGCCGCCGTGTTAAACTCCGCGCCCGCCGCGATCAGTACCCGCACCACAGCCTCGTGGCCGTTTTCAGCGGCGCAATGCATCGCCGTCTCGCCGAACCCATCCATCGCAAAGTTGACGTTCACACCAGCCTCGATAAGCGCCTGCACCACCGCCTCATGTCCGTCTCCAGCGGCCATGTGCAGCGGAGTCCCGCCAACATCATCCGCCTTGTTGACATCCGCGCCCGCCTCGATCAGCGCCCGCACCACCGTCTCTTGGCCGTTTTGGGCAGCCGTGAACAGCGGCGTCACGCCGCCATCCGGCGCCTTGCTGACATCCGCGCCCGCCTGGATCAGGACCCGCACCATCGTCTCGTCGCCTTTTTGAGCGGCCATGAACAGCGGCGTCGTGCAATCATCCATCATCGCCTTGTTAACATCCGCGCCCGCCTCGATAAGCGTCCGTGCTACCGCCGCGTGACCCGCAACTACGACGATGTGCAGCGGCGGTAAGCTTGTAACCCCCGCCGTGACATGCACGCCAGCCTCGAGCATCGCCGGCGCTACAGACCTACACTTGTTAACATCCGCGCCCGCTTCGATCAGCACCCGCACTACCGCATCCTGGCCCGCCGCGACGGCGAGGTATAGCGGACTCGAGCCATTTTCGTGTTGTTTGTTGACGTCCGCGCCCGCCTTTATCATCCCCGAGAATCCACTTCTGCTTTCCCAGAATCGCATCCACCGGCCCGAACAAAGCCTGCATGTCACCCTTGCCCCTGCTGCTCTCCAAAGCAGGCCACATCGTGGCTTTGGCCATAAGTATCGCCCGCGTTAACGTAACGTCTCCGTTGTGCGCGGCGCCGTACAGCGTCATCTCGATAAATTGCGCGCGATCTGGGGGTGACGGACCTCCATCGCGAGATGCCTTCTTGCGCGTCGGCATGATCCGTGGCCGCGGCGACACGACCGCGCCGCGGAGTTCGCGGCGTCTTGTGGTGTCCCCATCAGATCTCTCGGACGGAACGTTTTCTTTCCTCTTCTGGGATGGTATCGACGAGGAAATTCAAAATCCTGGACCTTTTCAACTTGCGAACGCGCGAACCACGACCTGCATCATCTCGCGTCGCGCCACGCACGCCGCGCACGTGGAACGCCACCCCCCCCCCCTTCCACCATGGCGGACGTCGCCGAGGTCACGCAGGCGTTCAGTGACCAGGGTTTCGCGTTCGACGACACCGACGACGTCGCCGCGCAGTGCTTCGCGATGTGCCGTTCCTTCGGCGCCAGTGCCTTCGACCTTGCGCTTTCCTGGGACGCGTACTACACCGAGAACGCGAACCGCATGAAGACCGCCACGCCCACTGGGGCGCACATGGAGGCGTTCCGAGTGCACTACGAAAAGCACGTTTTGAAGACCTCCAAAAGTAACGCCATGAAGACCCCCACGGCGTACGTGTACGGCAAACGATCGTTGGCGGAGAGTTTGGAATCTGGAGCTCTTGATTCAGCGACGGCGAACGCGGCGGTGGACGCGTCTCTCGCGGCGGTGACGCCTGGCCGGGGAGGGGACACGCCTGGGGCGCAGACGAAACACGCGAGGACTGCGTTCGCGCGGGCTAATGGAGGTGGCGGTGTCACAGACACGGCCGGCGTGACCTTACCCAGCGCGAACGCGCACGAAGCGCTTGAACAGATGAAACCCGCAAAAGGCACAACCGCGTTCGCCAAGCGCCTCACCCCGGGAATGGCGAAAACGGAGCTGAACCCTCACTTGCCCGCGCCTGTTGCGGGGTCGGGAGCGCGAACAGGCAAAAACGCACACGCGGTGGAAGTCACGGTACAGCACTCAGCGCATGGCGAGTTAAACGAAACCAGGCGGTTCATGCGCGACAGGGTGGCGGACAAGGTTGACATGATCGAAACGCGCCTGGTGAGCTTCCAAAAACAGGTCGAGGCGAACCACCCTGGTTTGAGATGCGGCGCCGCGGTGTACGCGGCGAGCCAAGACGACGTCACCGTGGTAGGCCGTGTTGTGTGTGACAGCGAAGGAAAGCTCAACGAGCATTCCGTGATGCTGGAAGGTTCAATCGCCACGTCAAACGGCATGCGCGTGCGTCTCGAGTTGCGCGAGTTACCGAACTTTTCCCTGTTCCCGGGGCAAATCGTGTGCGTGCAAGGCCAAAACCCGAGCGGGCACTGCTTGGTTGCGAAACGGTTGATTTGCGGCGCGCCGCCTGCGATGGCGGTTTCGGATTTGAAAGCGCCGGCGCACGGCGCGTTGACAATCGCCGTCGCGTCCGGGCCGTTTACGTGTATGGGGGACTTGGCGTACGAACCGTTAGATGCTTTATTCGCCGCGCTCGCGAAACACAAACCCGACTCCCTGATCCTGTTAGGGCCGTTCGTGGATTGCGAAAACAAAATCGTCGCCGGCACCGGCGACAACGCGGGCGCCGCCGAGCCCCTGGAAGTGAGCTTCGAGGAGGTGTTCGCGGTTGGCGTGCGGGACCGGCTAGAGGCGTTTCTTTCAAACGCGGGTACGTATTGATTGGCGTTTCCCAAATCCGACAACACAACGTTTACTGCCCCTGCGTGACTATTTACCGTGCACTACTGGTAACTGTTACCAGCACAACCGTAACGGTCACGAAGTAACACTACGGTACCCCGTCCAACCCATAAAACAAGATACGAACACGGCCCGAACCACGACGACTGACACGTTTTTTCACCCATCGCAAGACGTGGACGGGTATTATCCGAGCGTGGTGTTGGTGCCTAGCGTGCGCGACGCCACGGCGGCGGCGGCGTTCCCGCAGCCGCCGTTACTTGACCCGAGCGCCATTGAAACCCCGGCGAGCGCGCGGGTTACCGCCGTCGCGAACCCCGGGAGTTTCGCCGTGAACGGCATCACGTTCCACGTGTGTACCCAGGACGTGCTCCGGCACCTCTCCGCGAGCGAAGCCGCGCGTGAGGGGGGGGGGGGGGTGCACGACCGCATGACCCGCTTGGCGCAACACCTGCCCGGCCAGCAAAGCGCCTACCCGCTGTTTCCCCCAAACAAAACAGCCTGCCTGGACGCTTCGCTTGCGGCGCACCTCACGTTGGACGTTACCCCGGACGTGCTGCTGTTGCCGTCGGACCTGAACCCGTTCGCCAAGGTGGTGCCTCGTGCGCCCGAATACGCAGCCGCGACGAGCGCGCCCGCGCTGCCCGCCGCCGCGGCGACGTCGAGCGCGGAATTTGAAGACTCGTTCGTCGCCATCAACCCGGGACGCATAGCCAAGGGAAACGCGGGCGGAGGGTTCGCGCTTGTTAGAATCGCAGAGGGCGCGCTTGCTGGTGGAAACGGCACGCACGCGCACAACGTGGGCGCCAGGGCCAGGGTGGATATCGTCCGAGTGTAGGTTGAGAAATGAAACAGGAGGAGGGTAACGTGTTTTTCGAGACGAGATTCACGAGAGGTAACGCGTTTGAATAACGAGAAAACTCATGTCAGATACTGAAAAATCGCACTCTTAAGACGCGCCGCCGAGAATTCGGCGCGTCGTCGCTACACGTCATTGGGCTCCGTGCCCCCGTACAGGCGTGGTATGGTACAGGCGGGTGGTGTTGAGCGCGGACGCCGAATAAAGGCGTCGATTTTTTGTCGTCGGTTTGGTCATTTACACAAGACGGCGCCACGCGGGTCAAAGACGCGAAAGCGATCCTCTTTGACCCGCGCCGTCGCGTCGATTACGAAGTAAGTAGTTCATTACTTCGCCCCCGACGCGGCGAACCCGCGGGCGGCAGGTCGGAACGACTGCTCAACCACGGAGGACGCCACCATCTTCGCCTTTTGTTCCTCTTCGTCCATCGCCATGGCCATCATGGACACGCCGCTGCCCACCGCGACGCCCATGCCCACCAGCGCGGTGAGGGAGATGATGGAGAGGGAGGTGTAAATGGCCTGAGTGGACGCCATGTTGAGTTGCGTTTCTGGTAGTTTTCTGTGGGGACGGAAGGGAAGACGGGTTAGCGCGCGGTCTGTAAAAGAAATATCTTCAAAAACCTCGCGGATACGGTTAGCGTTGGTTTTTGGGAAATCCAACCAGAGTCGCGTCCTCGCGCGACCCCAACACGTGCTGGTCGAGCATCCTTTCGCCACCGGGATCGTGCCAACGTCGTGCCACGCGTGTTACGACGCGAAGTTGGGGTTTTGTAAAAACACACCACGCGATCCAGACTCGGGCTTGCACCGTAGCCGGAGCTTTGTCAATCCCGAGGTTCCAAGACGCAAACGCGCTTTCCAAGTCCGAAGAATGAATGCACACGCGACGGCACACACGGAAACGCGCCCGGCGAAACGCGTGCGACGTTCGCGAGAAACTACACGAGCCAGACCCGACGTACCTTGAGTTGCGCGTAGATCCAAAGATCACGCTGGGTGTGGGGGGGGGGGAGGTGGAAGGTGCGGAAGTGACGGCCGGAGAACGCCTACGCGGCTTTTGCTCATCCCGCCGCGAGTTCCGTGGTCAAAAAGGGAAAGGGAATTCGACGAGCGGCCGAGAAAGCAGGTCTGGAAAAAGACGATGCCGCTGCTTTGAAATTTCAGTTTCAGCTGGTGTTTGACCGCACATCGTTCATCTTGAACGCTGAGAAATGCGACTTGAAACCTGATTTTGGCCGTCCGTCGCCAGCACTGGCCAAAAAAGAAAGAAACGCTTTTCTGGGAAGCCCCGACGCACAACGACGCGCGCACCACGACGCGCACACAAAACCCTCCGCGATGGATTCCTTCGCACAGGCGCGCGGTCGTCCGTTTGCCCGTCCGCGACGTACCACCGCGGTCTTAGTGCGCAGCTCTTCCCCGCAAGAAGCCATCCCCGGCCTTCCCGACCACCTCGTCGTCGCGCACATTCTGAGATCTGGGCATTTCGACGATCCCGCCGATCTCGCACGGCTCCCAGCGGTGAGCCGCGCGATGCGCGACGTGGTGGCGGGAACGGGGCTTCGGTTTGCGTAGCTTGATGAAAAGCGTGCCGTGGAGCTCGGATGTTTGAGCGCGTTGTATCGCCGGCAACGGCAAGGTCGCCTGTCGAGTCGGAAATTACTTTGTCAAGCAGCGGCGAGGAGCGGACAGCTTGAAGAGTTGAAAACGTTGCGCGCGAACAACACACCGTGGGACAGTAACACGTGCTCGGCAGCGGCAAGGGGCGGACACCTAGAGGTGATGCAGTGGGCGTGCGCGAACGGCTGCCCGTGGGACAAGGACACGTGCGCGTGGGCGACGCTGGGCAGGCACCTCAAGGTGCTGCAGTGGGCACGCGCGAACAGCTGCCCGTGTTGGGAGAGGGATCTCTACGTGGCCGCTGAAATGGGTCACGAGGTGGTAGTACGGGTGCTGATCGAAGCGAGCGCGGACGTCAACGAGGCAAGGGATGACGGTTGGACGCCGCTGTGCACCGGCGCTTTTCACGACCACGAGGCGGTGGTACGGGTGCTGATCGAGTTGGGCGCGAACGTCAACAAGGCAGTGGATGACACCGAAACGGCGCTGTATGCCGCTGCTGATAGGGGCCACCAGGCGGTGGTGCGGGCGCTCATCGAGGCGGGTGCGAATGTCAACAAAGCGAGGGAGGGCGGTTGGACGCCGATATACGTCGCCGCTTAAAAGGGCCACGAGACGGTGATGCGGGCGCTGACCGAGGCGGGCGCGGACGTCGACAAGGCGATGGATGAAGGCGATTCGCCACTGTACAACGCTGCTGATAGGGGCCACCAGGCGGTGGTGCGGGTTCTGGTCCAGGCAGGCGCGGACATCAACAAGGCGATGGATGACGATGCGACGCCCCTGTTCATCGCCGCTCAAGAGGGTCACGAGGCGGTGGTGCGGGCGCTGACCGAATTTGGCGCAGACGTCAACAAGGCGATGAATGACGGCGGGACGCCACTGTTCATCGCTGCTCAAATGGGCCACGCGGCGATTGTTCAGATTCTCAGGGATTCCGGCGCGGTGTTATGACGGAAACGCCGGCGTGTATTACTCCCAGCCCGTGCGGAAGCGAACTGCGCACGCGATGTGTACGTGTAGTGGAGAGCGCGAATAGACGTGCGCGCCGTTGTGAAAAAGACCACGTAGTACTATAAGTAAATCCGCGGTTCACGCGCACTGTTCCGCTCGCCAAGTACTTTTTATTTTTGCGAACACCTCGTCTTTAATCAACACGCCAACCTCTCCTCGTTGCCTCAAGACGCGTCCACTTGCTCCACGGGCACCCGTTCGCGCGCAACCACTGCAGTACCTCGAGATGCCCACCCTCTGTCGCCCACCTGCACGTTATCTTGTTCCACGGGCACCCGTTCGCACGCAACCACTGCAGGACCTTGAGGTGTCCTTCCTTCGCTGCATACGCGCACGTCGACTCGTCACACGGGCAGCCGTTCACGTGTGCCCACTGCAGCACTTCGAGATGTCCGCCCATCGCCACCCCCGCGCACGTCGACTCGTCCCACGGTCAACCGTTTGCGTGTTCCCACTGCAGCACTTCGAGATGTCCGCCCTTCGCCGCCCCCGCGCACGTCATCTCGTCCCACGGGCAGCCGTTCTCGTGTGCCCACTGCAGCATCTCGAGGCGTGCTTCCTACGCCGCCATCGCGCACGTCGACTCGTCCCACGGGCACCCGTTCGCGTGAGCCCACTGCAGCAACTCGAGGTGTCCGGCCCGCGCCGCAGACATGCACGTCTACTCGTTCCACAGGCAGCCGTTCGCACGCAACCACTGCAGCACCTCGAGTTGCCCGTACTCCGCCGCCACCGCGCACGTTTCTGCGTCCCACGGTGCGCCGTTCGCGCGTGCCCACTGAAGCACCTCGAGATGTCCATAGCACGTCGCATACCTGCACGTCCACACATCCCACGGGCAGCCGTTCGCGCGCGCCCACTGCAGCAGCTCGAGGTGCCCGCCCTCCGTCGCGTACGAGCACGTCTTCTCGTCCCAATAACAGTCGTCCGCGCACGCCCACTGCAGCACCTCGAGTTGCCCGCCCCTTGCCGCGGCCCTGCACACGTGAAACCAGTCGCAGAAGTCACTTATACGATCTTTCTCGCGCTTGTGCTTAAGCGTATCCAAGTACCCGAGCTCCGCGGCTCGTCCAACCGTCATCTCCTCCACAAAAAGTCCAGTAGAATCAACCGTGTCACGCATCGCGCGGCTCACCGCGTGTAGTCGCGCGAGAACGATGGGATCAGTGTCAGATCGGAGAATGTGCGTCACGACGACGTCTTGCGGAAGGCCGGGGAACGCCTCTTGCGCGTCAATCTTGAGCGCGGGTGTCGCGGTATCACCTTCCGCGGGAGTATCGGTAACAAGGGTTGAGTTGGAGGACATCGGGGTCGGGGTAGCTCGTGTGTTTGGCGTCGCGTGGCGCGCGTCGTTGTGGCTTCCTCTTTCTGCCTCGGGCGTTACGACAGAAGACGGGGACCCGATTACCCGATTTGCCAGTTGCAGAAGCAGGCGAACCCGGAGCGAGTATGGGCCTGGAAGGGGTGCATGGGTGTGAAGGGGTGAACAAGGATCCTTGGGGGTGGATAAAGGGGTTTGAATAAAGCATTTGACGTTCTTATTTCCAACATTCCGAAAAGGGGGCATGTCCAACCTCTGATAATCAAAGGTATAAACTTCTGAAGGCTCGGTAGCACAATTGGCAGTGCGTTAGATTCCAGCTCTAAAGGTTGTAGGTTCAAGTCCTGCCTGGGTCACTCTCCTTTTGCCGTCGTCAGCTATCTAACGAAACGAGCCATTGTGCAGGTCAATCGGTGATCAGGCGGCTCCTTGGGGACAGCATGGGCGATGGGATGTCATCATCATGGAAAAATTTCGGGTGAAAGGGGATCCCCAAAATAATTTTGACGTTGTGCGTCGGCCGGCGGTTCGATCCGCCACCCTTTTTGCATGCATCCTGATGACTGTTTCCTCCATGGTAGTCTACCTCGATGAACTACGCAACGCACGCGTAACAAAAGTCGCCCGATGCACACTTTTTGATTCATTTTGCCCTCCGGACCGAAAACCACCGAAAACGCTCAGTTTTCGAGGGGGTCGTGCCGCTCGACGACATGCATGAGGCCTTCCGCATGACCAGCGGCGCCCAAAAACGCAGACATGGACACTACACGCATGTGCCAGGATCTCCAAGCGTCCCAGGCGCAAACAGATGCGTGTGCGCTCCGAAGCGGCGGACGCAGCCAGGGATAAAATTCTACCCATCAAAAAGTGCAACGCGACCTCGCAGAATCTTCGTCGTTATTGGTTAACTTTTGCTGCCACCTGTGTTGGCGAAGGAGACCGATATCGTCCCCGACTCGCCCTTGTGTTGCCACTTTCCATGCGCCACGCGTGTTTCGCGACCGCACCCGCGTCGCCGGTCGGTCACGCGCGCGTCGCGACCCCCCCCGCCGCGATGGCATCGCGTCCGGTGCCCTGCGCGAGGGCACCGATGGCGGGCGCAGGCCGATCGTCGTCCGCGAGGCTTCTTGGATTATCCACCACCGCGAGGTCGGGGGTGGGAGGAGTCGCGCGGCGCGCGTGGCGGAGCGTCATACCTCCCGCCGCGCACAAATCCATCGGTGCCGTGGCTTCCATGCGAGGCGCGTTTTCCACCAAAGCAATGAAACCCGTATGTTCCAAAGAACGCCGAACACGACCCACGACACACACCCACCGAGGAACCACCGCGGTGAAAACGTTCGCCATCGGGAAGTTCTTCGGCGGCGGCAGCGAAGGCGATTCCAAGGACGATACCTCCGTGTTCGCGTCGAAAAAGCGCTCCGCCGTGCGCATCCCCGGCCTGGTGTTTCAAGTCACGCCTGGGGACGTTTTCGATGCGCAGGCGATGGCAAACATCGAACGCGTGGTGGCCGCCGGCGCCACGGCGGTTGTGCTCGCCGACCGAAACGGCGGTAGCTCGACCCGCGCGCTGTTCGACGCCGCGGTTGCGTTGAAAAACGCGTTACGAGGCCGGTGCCGGCTTTTCATCGGCGACCGCGCGGACGTAGCCGCGTCCGCGGAGGCGGACGGGGTGGTGGTTGGCGATGACGGCGTCCCCGTCGTGGTGGCGCGCAAGTCATTGCCCGCCGGAACCGGGATCGTGGCGGTGGTGGTGTCCACGGCGGACGCCGCGCTCGTGGCGGCGAAGGAAGGCGCGGACTTGATCATCGCAACCGACCTCGGCATTTGCGAAGAGGTATCAGGGAAGATCTCCGTGCCTGTGTTCGCGAGCACTGAGAAAGGGTGGGACGGGCTCCAGGAAACCGACACACTAGTCGCCGCGGGCGCCGCTGGGTTTTTCTACGCCGACGCGCCCGGTAACGACGTATCGGAGCAAAGCGTGAAACTTGCGCTCGCCGCGGTGGGTTCCAAACTCAAGGGTGCAAATGCTACAAATGCTTCCGTCGCAGGTGACCTCGATGCCGCGTCCAAAAACCGAGCCGTAGCCACTCCCGCCACTCCCCCAAATTCTTCCACCAAAAGCGGCATCGCGGGAAAGCTCATCGACGGGGAGTCGCTGAATTTGCTACAGCGCGAGCGCGAGTACGTGTTGGGGCTTTCCCAAATCCAGGCACACTGTTTGATGCCCCTCTTTGACTGTTTGAGTACACGGCCGTCATTAAAAGGAAGTATACTACATACACTCCAGTTAGGCTGTTTGCGCATACAGTACACCCATACAGTCAGACTCAAGACTGACCCTTTTCCTTCCCAATCCCAGTTTACTCGACGAAGCGGTTGCGTTTCTTCAAGCCGCGGTACCCACGCTGGAGGAGATTGAGTTGCTTCTTGAGGCGCGCCAGGGTTTGGAGGAGCTCTTTCTGTTGGTGATCGTCGGGGAGTTCAACGCCGGAAAGAGTTCCGTGATCAACGCGGTGTTGGGCGACAAGTTTTTGAAGGAGGGCATTTTGCCCACCACGAACGAAATCACGGTTTTGAAGTACGGCGAGAAAAGCGCGACGACGCAGAGCAAGGACGGTTTCTACACGCAAACCGTCCCGGCTGAGCTTTTGAAGGAGGTGAACATCGTGGACACCCCGGGGACGAACGTTATTTTGGAGCGCCAGCAGCGTTTAACCGAGGAGTTCGTGCCGCGGGCTGACTTGGTGTTGTTCGTGCTGTCGGCGGATCGCCCGATGACGGAAAGCGAGGTGAAGTTTCTTTCCTACATCAAGAAGTGGGGCAAGAAAGTGGTGTTCATCGTGAACAAGTGCGACCGGCTGGAAAATGCCGGCGAGATAAACGAGGTCAAGCAGTTCGTGGTGGAGAACGCGGAGCGGTTGTTGGGTGTTACCGACCCGGCGGTGATGCCGGTGAGCGCGAAGCTGGCGCTGGCGGCTAAAAAGAACGGAACCAGCTTGGCGGACTCGGGTTTTGACGAGCTGGAGGAGTATGTGTTGAGTTTCCTTGGGGGGGGAGGTACCAACGGGACCAGCAAAACGGGAAGCAGGTCCGGCGAGGGAATGCGGTTGAAACTGAACACGCCTTTGCAAGTCTCCGAGTTGCTTTTCAACGCGGCGGAGGATATTCTGGACAAGGAAAGAGCGAGCGCGTCGGCTGAAGGTGCGTATTTCCCACCCACCACATTCCACCTCCCTGATTGCCCATACCCCGACTGACACTTTCTTTTTTGTCGTATCAGTAACCGCCGCGACGGGCGTGGGGTCCGCGATGGAAAAGTACGCCGACGCCATGAGCGACGACTTCGCCGAACAACTCAAAAGCGTGCGGAGCAGCGTATTACGCGCGGTGACTCGGTGCGACGAGCTTCTGGATGACACGCTTCGCTTAACGAACGGCGTGGAGCTGTTCACGACGTACGTGTTGGGCGACGGCGGGAGCGGCGTGCGAAGGGCGTACAAGGTACGTATTTCCCTTTCACCAAATCCAGGTACACTGTTCGGCACGATTACGGGTGACTGTTTACTCATACACATTACGAAAGACTGACACTTTCTTTTTTATCTCAAAAGCAAACCGTGCTGGGCGACGCCGAGACGGAGCTGAAAAAGGCCCTGGCGGAACACACGGGGTGGCTGTTTCGGAACAACAGCAACCAGATCGAGGCGTATAAACAAGCCGTCACCGCGCGAGGGTTCGACCCGGACGAAACCGATTTAGGGCTAGGGGGAGTGATCGCCGCGGCGCCGGTGACGGAGGAGGAGGTGGAGGCGGCGCCTGCAAAGGACGTCGGCGAGACCGCCGGCGAGGAAGCCGGTGATGGCAAATCGGTCGCCGAAATCGCGGCGGGCGAGTCCCCGGCAGCAGAAACACTCATCTCGGCGTCTGACCTCGTGCGAGTGCGATTCAGCGCCGCAACTGAAACCAGCGGCGTCGCAATCGCAAGAGGGTTTGACCATGCAGCGGCGGCGGCGCTGTTGCAGGGGGAAATCAAGGGCGCGGTGTATAGCACGGTGGGCGCCGCGGCGGGCGCGTTCGTGGTGGCCGTGTTTCTCAGGTACGTCGTATTTCCTGTTACCACGTTCCGCCGACGCGACTGATTGCCCATACAAAACAAGACTGACATTTCTTTTTTACAATCTTAAAAAGCGGTTTTTTGGACTCACTCGCGGAGGACGTGTTGGCGTTTTCCCTAACCGCGGCGGTGGGGTACGTTTCTGTGCTTTCCCTTCCCTTGAAGCGCGCGGAAACGAAAGCCAAGGTAAGAGCGGCGGCTGAGGATTTCTTAACCGAAACCGAAGCCGCGATGCGGCACGAGTTTGAAAAGAAAACCCTCGCCGCGACGAAACAGGTACGCGGAGTGGGCTTTCCCAAATCATAGACGACTTGTTTGCCGATTGTCCGCCCGTAATTACGTAATACACATGGCCTTACAAGACTGACACTTTTCGTGTAACAACAACAGGTGCTCGCCACCACCGCGCCGTGGAGCAAAGCGGCCGTGGAGGCGGAAGCCGCGGTTATGGAAAATCAAGCCGCGCGGGACGCGTTGCAGGAAGCCCTGGACGTTTTGAAAAGGGACGTACAGAGTCTTTAAGGTGGGGATGGGTGCGTTTCGTTGTAGTTATTTATCACTGAAGTTTACTAACTCAAAGGCACGCGTCTGGTTGTCTTTTACAATCGCGTTTGTCTGTTTATTTGATTGATGATGGCTCTCCCCGGGGTGCCTAATCGTCCTCGACGTACCCGAGTGCCGCCGCCTTAGCCATTATCCAATCGCTTCATGGACAGCCTTTCGCGCACGCCCACTGCAGCACCTCGAAGTGCCCGCCATACGCCGCGTGATGGCACGTATACTCGTCCCACGGGCAGTCGTTCGCGCGTAACCGCTGCAGCACCTCGAGGTGCCCGCCCCTTGCCGCTCTCGCGCACGTGTATTTGTCCCACGGGCAGCCGTTCGCGCGCGCCCACTGCAACACCTCGATGTTCCCGCCCCTCGCCGCCCCCGAGCATGTGTTTGCGTCCCACGGCCAGCCGTTCTCGCGCAACACCTTCAACTCTTCGAGCTGTCCGCTCCTCGCCGCTGCCTGGCAAAGGTATTCTTGATGCGACAGGCGACCTCGGGACTGCCTGTGCTTCAGTGTGCTAAGACATCCGAGCTCGACCGCTTGAATATCAGATCCCGGATCCCTCACCTCACGCCCCGTCTCCGCCACGGCGGAGCGCATGGCGTGACTCACGGCGCGAAGCCGCGCGAGAAGAAGGGGATCTCGCAGCACCTCAGATCCGAGAACGTGAGTGACGACGAGGTGGTCGGGAAGGCCAGGGATGGCTTCTTGCGCGTCGGACTGTTGCGCCTCGGTCACGAGCGCTGCGCGCGCGCATCTGGGCGCGCTCTTGGTAGCGCCTCTGGTTATCTTACAGGACATGGCGTGCCTGGTGTTGTGGCTCGAGCTAGATCTGAACGAGGGCCTTTCGCAAATGTGGAAGAAACGGTTTCCTCGGATGAGGAGATTTTTAGAGAAAGGTCTTGAGTTTTATTCATAATCCGGACTACTAAATGTACAAGTAGCCCTGATCGAACTGAATGATTGGGACGCAAAACGAGCTCTAAAGGTTGTAGGTTCAAGTCCTGGGTTTTGGAGGGACGCAGGAAGGACGCAGAAGGACGCAAAACGAGCTCTAAAGGTTGTAGGTTCAAGTCCTGGGTTTTGGAGGGACGCAGGGACGCAGGAAGGACGCAAATCGAGCTCTAAAGGTTGTAAGTGACGCAGGAGGGACGCAGGAAGGACGCAAAACGAGCTCTAAAGGTTGTAGGTGACGCAGGAAGGACGCAAAACGAGCTCTAAAGGTTGTAGGTTCAAGTCCTGGGTTGTAGGTACAAGTCCTGGGTTTTGGAGGGAAGGCATGCGTCTGTTGTCTTTTACAATCGCGTTTGTAGTCTGTCTCCACTTCGTTCCCAGTTGTCTTTCTCGCGTCGTTTGTGTTTCTTCGTATCAGTGTACGTCATTGGAAGCTCACGGTGTTTTATTCGTCAAAGTATTTACGCAGATGCGCCAGAGCCGTTCCGTACCCGCCGAGGTACTCGTCCGCGGACGCGCCGGAATCGTACCCGAGGTTCTCGTCTAACCTCAAGTTGAACTCTCCGTCAGATTCGTCTTCGTCGTCCTCGATGTACCTTGGTTCGTGTTCGACGTACCCTAGTTTTGCCACTTGCGTGCGCGTCCTCCAGTACCACGGGCAGCGGTTCTCACGAAGCCACTTCAGCAGCTCGAGGTGCCCGCCCCACACCGCCCCCACGCACGTATCCTTGTCCCACGGACAGCCGTTCGCGTGCATCCACTTAAGCGTCTCGAGGTGTCCGCACATAGCCGCGATTTTGCTCGTCTTCTCGTTCCACTCGCAGCCCTTCGCGCGCAACCACTTCATTGCATCGAGCTGTCCATCCCGAGCTGCCACGTGGCACAGTTTGTGTACATCCAACGGGTACCCTTTCGCGTGCGCCCACTTCAGCACCTCGAGCTGCCCATGTGTCACACTCGCACACCCAGCCCCTGTCATGGCTAGGTTGCCGATCCAGTCGCTGCAAAACGGCGATGTTTCCGAGCTACTAGTATCAAGTTCATGTACCTCACGCCCTGTCGCCGTTACCACGTCGCGCATAGCAGTACTCGCAACCCGAAACCGTGCGAGGTCGATTGGATCGGGGAGGTTGTCAGGACCGAGGATCTGGTCCATGACGTGCTGGGGTAGGCTCGAAATCGGTTGTTCCGCGTTGTGCTGTTGCATCTCGGTCACCCTAAACCTTAACACGAGCGCTTTGGTAGCGCCGGGGAGTTCCCACTTAAAGGATGGCGCGCCTGGTGTTGTGGCTCGAGCGAGATCTGTCGAGGTCCCTTAGTCGGCATTCAGAATTAATGTCGGTTTCCTCGGACCAGCCGTTACGTTTTTCTGGGAAGTGGAGAGAATTCCCATTCCATTCGCAAACTTTGATGACTATGTGGACTGTCATCATCCGAAGCGACGCCACGTGTCATCGTCGTGGCTTTTTCCCGGGAATTCGCTCGCGCGGATGTCGCCGACGGCACTCGAGGAAGCGCGCGCCACGCACGCCACGCTCACTCACCACTGACCCCACACCCCTCTCGTTCAACCCTCATCGTTGGACGACTCCCCCGAGAGTCCCGAACACCAAGTTAATGCTCGCTGCTTCGCGTCGCGTATCGAAGCAGGGTTTCTGCTGGTTAACAACCGGGTCGCCAAGGCGACCCCTTCACGCCTCACCGCGCATCATCTCCACCTCCGCGTTCGCCGCGTTCGGTGACGATCTCGGGCGCAGGCCAATCGCGGACGAGGGTACCCCCTCTTATGTCGCGCGCGACCTCGCGCGCCACGTGCGCCGTGGGATCTCCACCGGGGAACAACCAAGGGTCGTCTCCGCGAAACTCGCGCCGAGTGTGGTGGAGCTGCCGTGGCGCGGGTACCTGGACCATCCCTCGACCCCGGCGCACTCATACCACGTGCCTCACGACCAGGCCGCCGCGTTCGGATTCGGAACGCACGGCGCTGGCGCGCATACCGCCGCCGCTTCGCGCGACCCGCCCCCCTCCGCGGCGCATGCCGCGCACCCCATCGCGCCGGTATCAGCCACACCCACTTCACGCAAAAAGTCATCATCGTCCGCGTCTTCTGTGTCCGGCGCGCACGACGTCCCGGACGCCGCCAAGAAGAAGATGTACCACTTCGAAATCAAAGGTGCTGATGCTAAGAAGAACATGGACCGCACGCTGATTAAGTGCATGTGCCACGAAGTCGCCGCCGCGGCGGCGGAGCGCGCGCGCGCCATTTTCGGCACGCCGAGCGTCGCGAGCGTCGTCACGAACGACGACCCGGATGGCGTTCGCGCCGAGTACGTCGCGGACGACTTCTGCGTCTTCTCGCACACCGTGATGAGGGACATTTTAGATGCGAAACACGCGAAGCACACGTTCTGGGGAAGCACGCACTGGTGCGGAGGTGACACGCTGGTGAGCACGGCGGTGCGGCAGATGACCAAGGCTAACGTCGGGGCTTTGCTCGTGATGGACCGCGTGTGCATGGACGTGGACGCGGACGACGTGATCACGGAGGAGGAACTCAGGTCCTCCCCCGAAAGCGGCGCGATCAAGGGAATCATCTCCGAGCGGGACTACCTACGCGCGGTCGCGAAAGACGACATCCACGCCGACACGAAAGTGCAAGAGATCATGATCGACTTTGACAGCAACCCCGAGCTCCTGATAAGCGTCACCCCCGAGTGCAGCGTCCTCGCGGCGATGCAAATCATGACCGAGCACCGCATCCGGCACATCCCGTGCATCAGCGCGGCGCGGGGCACAAGAGGGGCGAAGATGGAGGGCATGATCACCATCGGCGACGTGGTGAAGGCGCTCATCTCGGAGGAAAGGGAAGAGGTTGCGCTGTGCCACGACTACATTCAAGGCGCGTATTCATAGGGCAGCAAGGGCAGCAAGAACACACACACGCGCGCGCCCGACGGGATTTTCCAAACGCCAAAAGTGAAAGACAAATAGCTATAGCTTGTTTATTGTTTGGCGACCACCGCAGTGGACGCGTCGACCGCGAACGCGTTGACCGCCGAGTTACCCCGGGGAGTCGACCTTTCGCGCGTACGACCGCTACCGCGTTTATTAGGAACAGCGCTTCTACCAAAACAGAAGAGACTCTGTGTTATCACAAAACAAGAAGAAAAGCAAGTAGTACTGTATCTCTTCGCGAAGAAAAGCAAGGGTACTCTTTTATTAGTTAGTGCCGTGTTAAAATCCGCCAAACTACCACCTACACCTCTACACCTTTATCAGCATCACCACGGTGTGGCACGCGATGCTTCTGTTTTCCCCGAGCGAGTCCACTTTTTCGTGCGTCTTCGCCTTGACGTTCACCACGCTTTCGTCGCACCCGAGCATTTTGCACAAGTTGGCTTTAATCAAAGGCTTGTGCGGCGATATCTTGGGGCGCTCCGCGATGATCGTGCAGTCGATGTTTCCGATTTCATAGCCTGATTTGATTGTAAAAAAGAAACGTGTCAGTCTTGCGTCGGCGAGTGTGGGTGTACTGTATTGGGCGATTTATACAGTGGGCAAACAGTCTATTTGTGATGTATACAGTTGAACAGTTGCCAGTAATGTTACTAGTAGTGCACTCAAAGAGGGGCATCAAACAGTTCAAAGAGGGGCATCAAACAGTGTGCCTGGATTTGGGAAAGCCCCAACACGTACCTTCCAAGCGCATCAGCCGGCAGGCTTCCGCGACGAACACGTCGCTGGTGCATCCTTTCCACTTCGGGTCGTTATCGGGGAACAGCTGGCCTATGTCGGGTAACCCCAGGGCGCCCGTAATCGCGTCCACCACGCAGTGCAGCAGCACATCCCCGTCGCTGTGCGCCACGCACCCGCGGTCGTGCTCAAGCTCCACCCCGCCCAGGATGAGCCTCAGGTCAGGGAACTCGGTGCGCAGCTCAAGGCGGTGCAGGTCGAAGCCGTGGCCCACCCTGAAGGGGGGCGAGACCTTCGTCGCGTTGGCGCGCACGCTTTGGCGCGCACGTGTGCCGGATTTGCGCGTGGTGACTCGGCCCGGGGTGAGACGCGCGGCGGCAACCATCGAGGCGAACGCGGAGGCGGACATCGGATGATGGGATCGATTGGCTGGCGGTGTGTTTGCCGTGGGTCGGATAAACCGTCGAGGGGCGGACGCGCTGCTTAGGCCTTACGGGGAAACCGAACGGAAGGTGGGCACGACGAAAAGGTCGGAGGACAAAGCGGCGTGTGCGCGCGCGTGCGTGTGGCGGGGGGGTGCGCCGACGAGAGAGTGAGACGCAGAAGGCAGAGTTTGGGGTCGCGCTGATGTCCTGTTGTGAGCCGCTGACGCAGCCAGCCAGCCAAGTGGCGCTGTCGTGATCTCGCCGAGCAGCAAAATCTGGAGGTTTCTGGAGAAAATAAAAGAAAGTGTCAGTCTTGTATGGGCGCACAGTCTTGGGATTTGGCGAGAGGCGTATTCCCTCGGAGCGTCAAAAATTGCTCCATTTCTTACTCACCCCATCACACTCCCTTCGCGCTCCCCGCGTACGCACCCGTTTCCGAGTTCTCCCCGAGACTCGCCCGCGCGTCTTCACCACCCGACACACTCCGTAACGCGACTCGCGTTCATCACCTCTCGAGGAAACCCTACAGTCCTCGGACGCTCGAAAACACGATGGCTACTCTGTTCGCGACCCCCGCGGTCGTTCTGCGCTCCACTCCTCGCGTTTCACGCGCCCGCGGCCGCGCTTCCCTGCGATGCAACGCCGCCGCGAAGGGGATCGTCGGCGACGGCAGGGTGAAACTGTGCGTCTCCAAGGATGAGTTCGACGCCGTTAACGCGGCCGCGGGAGACAAGCTGGTGCGTGGATCTCCTCTCCCACCCCGAAGCGACAGTGACACACTCGGAACGCGGGACCGCCAGGCTGGGGATAAGAACACAGTCAGCGACGATTTCGCGATTTTTGACAGATTGATGTGTTTTTTCGATGACATCACTGACGCAATGCTCCCTTCCATCTCTCACCCTCCAAAAAAACAGGTCGCCGTCCAGATCTCCACCAAGACCTGTGGCCCTTGCAAGGTGGTGTACCCGCACTTCGCCGGGCTTTCCGAGGAGCTCCCCGATGTGAGCTTCGTGAAGATCATGGGCGACCACGTACGTGTTGGCATTTCCCAAATCCAGGCACCCTGTTTGATGCCCCTCTCTCTGACTGTTTGAGTGCACTACTAGTAACATCACAAGTGCACTGTTCGGCCCGATTACTGTGACTGTTCGGCCCGAATCCCGCCGGCTGTTTACTCATACAAGTCACGGAAGACTGACGCTTTTCTTTTCCAACCGCAGGACGCGGACACGCGCGCGCTTATGAAGGAGTGGGGCGTGAGGGTGGTGCCTCTTTTCATGTTGTTCCGCAACGGCGAAAAAGTCACGGAGTGGAGTGGCGCTAAGCCCGACGTGCTGCGGGAAAACGTCCTGGAGGGGTGCACGGAGGCGGAGAAGGCGAGCGTCGTGTCGGCGTGAGTCTTGAGGAAGCAAAGTTCCTGAAAGACACAAGTTTGAAATTACAGAAAACGAAAAATCGATCCCAACGAGTAATCATCATGTTTAAGGTAATCGTGGTTTAAGGTAAATCAACCCCTACCCCTCACATCCGCGTCGGGACGTTCTCGCTTCGCATGTGTGTCTTGACCTGTTCAATGGAGACCTCGCCCCGGTGGAAAATACCGGCGGCCAAAGCGGCGCTGCACTTGGTGGCTGCAAACACGTCCGTGAAGTGTTTCGGGTTGCCCGCGCCGCTCGACGCGATGACGGGAATGGACACCGCGTCTGCGATCAACCCCACGAGCTCGTGCTCGAACCCGTTGCCCTGGCCGTCTTCGTCGATGCAGTTCAGCAGAATCTCACCCGCGCCCAAGTCCTGCATCGCCACCGCGAGCTCGTACGCTCCGATGTCCCGCCCCTCCCGCCCGCCCTTCACCGTGCACTGCCACCAGCAACACGTCTCGCCGTTCGGGCCTTTCTTTTTTGTGGATTCGACGACTTTGTTTTTCGTATCTTTTGGACCCTTAACCCAGACCCGCCTCGGGTCAATGGAAATCACAACCGCCTGCGCGCCGTACCGCGCGCTTATCTGCTCCACGCTCGTGGTGCCGTCTTTCGTTTTTTGCGTGGCGTAGTACTTCTCCGCGACGTACACCGCGTCGCTGCCGATGCTAATCTTATCCGCCCCCGACAAGAAATACGCAGACGCCACTTCAAGCGAAGTGTAGCTCTTGCCGTTGCTATCGGTGAAGTCCCGGATACCCCCCCCCACGGTTAGGGGCACGAAAACGGTTTCCGACGACCGTTTCAAAACCTCCAGCATAGGCGCGTCATTCAAAGGCAAATCCCGGTACCCGGTGATGTTCAGAAACGCGACTTCGTCGGCGCCTTGGTCGTAGTACTTCTTCGCTAGCTCAACCGGTTTACCGAGGTTCCGCACGTCGCCGCCCTCGCTCTTTTCCCGAACGTCGTACGAGTCGCCTTTCGTGACGACTAAATCTCCATTATCGTTTGACCGGACGTCGAGGCACGCGATTACTCTGCGAGCTAAGCCTTTGTCCGTGCCGGATGCGCTTGATTTCACAACCGGTGTGTCCGTCTCGGCAACGTTGCCTTCCAGAAAGTTTTTGAAAATCCCAATCCCGCGCGCGCCGCTCTTTTCGGGGTGGAACTGCAGCGCGCACACCTCCCCTTTCTGCACCGCGGCGACGAACTCGCCTCCGTAGTCACAAGTGGCCAGGATCCAGTCCTTGTTTTTCGGCTCGGGAGTCGCGCGGTACGAGTGCACGAAGTACAACCGGTCGTTCGGCGGGACGTCGCTGAGCAAGCCGGAATTTTTCTTAACCTCCAAAGTGTTCCATCCGATGTGCGGCACGATAAGGTCGTCCCCGGTGAATTTCCGTACGGTACCTGGAATAATACCAAGGCCCTCCACGCCGCCGCTCTCTTCGCTGCCGTCGAACAGAAGCTGCAGCCCAAGACAAACCCCCATGAACGGCTTCCCCGACGCGCAGTATTCCTTCAAAGGATCCACGAGGCCGCGTTGTTTCAGGATTTCCATGGCGCTGCCGAACGCCCCGACGCCGGGGAAAATGAGCTTGTCCGCGCACAAGATCTCCTCAGCCGTCGTCACGTCCTTCACCGTGAACCCCAGCTTGATGATAGCGTTCCTCACGCTACGCACGTTCCCGGCGCCGTAATCCAGAAGCGTCACCTCGCCCTTCGAAGCGGCGACAACGCGCATGGGGTGGCGCGAACTCGCTCGGCGAACACCTCGGGACGAACCGGAGAAACCGGCGATCGGCCGCGCCAGCAACGAGCTCGAACAAGCGGCCAGTGCCATCGTGCGCGGCGAAGGCGTACAGTGACGGTCCCAAGACGCGCGCGACGAAGCTGTGGGGCGACACGAAGGGCGCGGCTGCTCGATGCCGAAACCCTGAAATTGCGCGCTGCTGAAAAATGACGACTTTTATTTTCCCTTGGAAACGGCTCGAAAAAAACACATCGTGCGCGCCACAGCGGGTCGACGCGCGGTCGGCGTCGACCGCCGCGCGCCGGCATGGACTTCGGCACCATGTTGGAGGGTTTTCGGTTCGGCGCACCTGGGAGCCCGTCGCCTCTGAAGCGCGCGAAGACGGCACCGAAACCAGAGGTTGGGTCGAAAATCGACAACGAAATCGAAGAGTCGTGGCACATCTCCGACTCCGAAGGCGACGTCGGGGAGGGTAACGACGACGTCGCGGGTACCGCGACTTCCCAGGAGGCGACGGGGGCGACGTCGCCGATTGATACACGTAACCACGAAACGCAGAAGAGCGTTACGCTCGAGGAAAACAACAAGACAGGGGCGGTTGCAGGTGACGTGAGAGATGATGAGAACCGAACCGCAACCGATGACGCCGCGTTGACGTACGGCGATTGCGTGGACGCTGATGAGTCGTTGATGAGGGTGACGCCACCTGCAACGACCTCTTCGGGAAAGCGGAATAATTTCTTTCTCCCGAAAGGCCACCCGGGAAGGCCGAATGAACCGGCTCCGGCTGGGTGGCGCGAGGTGTTGGACACCATCACCGATCACCGCGCGACACAGCCCCCCGCGCCCGTGGATGCGTTTCACGCTTTTCTGCTATCGCTGCGAACCGCCCCGGACGCGCATTTCCAAGCCCTGGTAGCCTCGCTGCTCTCGGTGCAGTGCCTTGATTCCGTGGCGCTGAGGGCGACGAAGTTGTTGCGCGAGCGCTTGGGGGGCGAAATCACGGTTAGCGCGGTTCACTCCGCTCCGTTGGCAGACGTGTTGGACGCCATCAGCACCTGCAACTTCAAAAACTCAAAAGCGAAGTACGTGAAACAGTGCGCCTCCATGGTGAAAATCAAGTTCAACGGGAAGGTACCTCAATCGATTTCCGATTTACAAAGTCTGCCCGGAGTCGGCCCGAAACTCGCGCGACTACTGAACTCGGTGGCCTTCGGGAACGACGACACCGGAATCGTCGTGGACACGCACGTGCGCAGAGTCGCGGGGAGGCTGGGGTGGACTTGCTTGGTACGTGTTGCCAATTATTAAGGCCCGGCGGTATTACATTTCCCAATAAATCCTGACACACTGTTTGCTACTACAAGACTGACACTTTTCTTACCAAAACACTAAAAAATAATCAGGACCACAAAACCTCTGCCGAGAAAACGCGACGTCGGCTAGAAGAGTTCCTGCCCGAAACCGAGTGGGGAATCGTCCCCCTGGCGCTGATAGGGTTCGCGCAAGTCACGTGTGTGTCTCGGTTCCCGAAGTGTCACGAGTGTCCCGTGAATGGTAAGTGCCCGAGCAGCACACGTGAAAACCCGTATGAGCAAATAGTCAGGAGCAGCGGAAGGACGGAAATCCAGGACGTGGAAGACCTAGCGCCGGCGGGGTAGGCTGGATAGTAGAGAAAAGCGTAGGACGTGTAGGACACAAATGTTTGATGGATAAAATAGAAAATGACCGGCGCGGGCGTGACAGTACCACAAGCGCGCGTCACTACTTGCTGTCGCTTTTCGACTTGGCCTTTGACTGGAACGGGTTCCTCTTTTTCGCGGAAGAAGAAGAGCCTGGGGGTTTCCTTTTCGGTGTTTTTTTATCCTCCTTTCGCCGCGCGTGTTTCGAAACCTTCCCGCGGTCGTACTCCTCGTCCGCGTCGTCGTAGGTTCTTTTTCGTGAAAACTCGCCTCGGCCGGGAGCGGAGGGTTCCTTTGCATGTGATTTTGATTTCTCTTTCTTCACGCCCCGTACAACGTCTTGTCCGTCCAAAACAGTGTCATCCCAGCCCCTCTCCCCGCCCCGCCCAACCACGTTGGCGTCCCTCGCCTCGCGGTTGAGCCATTTCTTGACGCTCTTCGCGTCCAGACTCGGCGGCGGGTTTTGGGTTCCTCCTTTTTTAAGCAAGCCCGCCCTCGAGGTAGTGGAAGCGTGTTGTGCGTCATCAGACGCGGAAGGTACCAAGTCGTCTATTACCGCCCTTGAAGGTACGGACTCCACAGTGTCTTCCTGCTCCGCGAGTCGCGCCGCCCTCGTTTTGACCGGCGACACCGGTGCCCCGAACCGGCCCTCCCTCGATCCGCGCGTTCGTTTCATTTTCGACGAAAACAGCCGTAACCGCGCGCTGTCGCGCGACGATAACAACTTGCCGCCTCTGGACCCGACGGGCGACCGTAACCCGACATGGCGTTCCAGGGTCGGGCCGGACGCTTCCGTGGGTGACCCCAGGGCTACGTTCTTGGCGAATTTCTTCTTCTCTTTCGGTGTCGAGTCGCCGACTCGCGCCCGTTCTGCTTTCGTGGACAAAGCTTTCGTCCGTTCTTCCGTCGCCAAAGCTTTCTTCTCTTCTGCTAAAGCCTTCGCGACCGCCGCCTCCCGTTTCGCAGCCTGCTCCAGATTCGCACGTTTCGCCGCAACGCGCGTCGCGTGTGCCGCCGCCACAGCCGCGGCGTCATCACCGCCCCGCTTCCCGCAAAGCCCGGTTCCCGTTTTCGCGTAAAACAAAAGATACGCGCGCTGCGTAAGCGCCGCTTTTTCCCCGCACTGCGTCACGCCTTCGTCGTCCATCTCGTACCAAAGCCCCGTGGCGCCTTTGACGTAGCAGTAGTAGTGCCCGGAGTGCATGCTACCGCCGCTGTGCACGACGACGCCGAAGAGTTGGTAGTTTTCGTCGCTTCCTGAAGTCGTTTTTACCTTGGTTCCTTTGTCGCTTTTCTTGCCGGCGTGACTCTGTTTCGCCGCACCCGACATGGCGTGACTTAAATCCAGCTCAAGCGGGTACTCCACGAACTGGTTCAGCTTCCCTCTACCAAACGGCACGTACTCGAACCGTTTCAGCTGGATTGTCAACACCAAAGGCGCCTGGTCCACGGTGAACTGTTTCGTCGCGCGTGCCATGTGCGCCTTCCCCGGCCCCATCTCGCACTTGTACTTGTTGCGCCCGTCCAGCACTTCCACGGCGACGTAGGACTTCAGCGCGTTCGCCACGCTCTTCGCCTTCGCGATGTCAAGACTCAAGTCCATGAACCCGTCGAACTTGTCACTGCACCGGTTGCAAGTCAGGCACGTCACCCGCGAGCGCAACTTTCCTCCGAACACTTGCCACACGAACGACGTTTCAGAACGCGCGCTGCCTTCCTTCGCGACCGGCCGCGCGGACTCGCACGCCTTTTTGTGCATCGCGTCCAGCAAACACCGCGCGAACTCGTGCGCGTCTTCCTGTCGTCCTTTCCGGAAGGTTTTGGAAACCGCCCTTAGGTTCTTCACGAGGCCAACCGGCGCGACCGACCGGCCGCCGCCGTTGTTTTGTAACGCCCGCACGATGTGCTCGCCCATCTCGTACACCGCGTTGAACCCGGAGCCGCCATTTTTTGGAGCGCCGTACTTTTTGTGCTCGCCGTTTAAACAAAAAGCGGCGAGCGGCGGCGTGTGCGTTAAGCATTGCGTCACCGCGTTCAGGAAACACGTGTTCCCAAGGTTCGCCAGGCCCGCGCCGACTTTGCGCACGGACGGCCACTCCATGTGGATGCCGTGGCGTTGGTACAGGGCGTCGGGGAGGTCTTCGTTGCTTCGTAGCGCTGACTCCGCGTTTTGCGCATCACGGTTCTGCCCACTGCCCTTTCCCGCATCACTATTCGACTTCGTAGTCTCGCCCATCCCTCTCTGCCTTGTGTCCAGGACAATCATCCGCTTCTGCGCCTCCTCGGAAACAAGCGGCGGGTCCGCGCGTCTGTTGGTGTGCATGAACACGGTTGATCACAGGTGCGGGGTGGGGAGGTCAGGGTCACATTCGGTGCGCGATCGATGGCGTTCCAACCAGTGGAAATCGGTCGGCGCGCCGGCGCCGTCGGCGGAGGGATGTTTGCCGAATGGTGTCGCGCGTTGTCGCGCGTGATACTCGTACAACGCCAAGTAACGTGATACGTGGGAAACGTGTATAGGCACCGCACTACGCAAAATTTACCTGGCTCGAACGAAATTCAGTTTGCGCAACGGCGGCTCCACGTCTCGCTCCAGAGGCGCGAACGGCGACGGCTTGGCGTGCTTTCCCATCGCAGATTCGCCGTCCCCACGAGATTGGATTTCGAATTTCCACGCGCCGACTTATGTAGTACCACTTCGATCGTTTGGGGTGACGCAGATGTGTTTTTCTCGACGTGGAGCTCGAAACGCCTCTCGCGTGATCCAACAACTGGACTCGCGACACGCGCGCACGCCGTTCTGGTCGGTGCGAACCCCGAACGACGACCGGAGGAGAATCACGATATTTTTATAAATCTCGGGGACGAAGTTTCAGAAAACAAAGCTGCAGAAGTTCAGCGAAAAGTACCCGTCATCAGTCGCGCTCGCGCACCGCCTTTCGCGATGTCCTCCGCCCCTGTGGACGATCCGGTTTCTTCCCGGGACGCGGGCCGAGACGCGTCCTCCTTGGACGCGTCCGTGTTGACAACCAATCACCACGCGTCGTTTATCCGTAGGTCCAGCGAAGATCGAGACACGGTGGAGTTCGTGTTGACCGAGCACTTACGGATGAGCGGGGTGTACTGGGGATTAACCGCGTTGGACTTGCTTGGTAGGCTAGACGTGATGGAAATAGAGCCTATTTTGAATTGGTTGCAGCAGTGTAAACAAACTAACGGCGGGTACGGCGGCGGCGTGGGGCACGACGCGCACGTGCTGTACACCCTCTCCGCGGTGCAAATCTGTTGTCTGTTGGATCGGCTGGATTTGATCGACGCAGATCAAGTCGCGAAGTACTGCGCTTCTTTGCAGAACAAAAAAGACGGCAGCTTCAGCGGCGATGAGTGGGGCGAAAGGGACACGCGGTTCAGTTACTGCGCGCTCGCGTGCTGCGCGCTGTTAGGAAAGCTCGAGTCAATAGACCACCAACTCGCCGCCGAATATATAATTAAATGCAAAAACTTCGACGGCGGGTTCGGGTGCGAACCGGGCGGTGAGTCCCACGCCGGACAGGTACGTGTGTAAGGCTTTCCCAAAACCCGCCGACTGGTTACCTACCGGTCAAGGCTGACACTTTGTTTTTACCTGTCGGGCAGATTTTCACGTGCGTTGGGGCTTTGGCTCTGTGCGGGCGTCTCGACGCGGTGGACAGTGACTTACTAGGGTGGTGGCTGTGCGAAAGGCAGGTCAAGGCGGGCGGTTTGAACGGCCGGCCCGAAAAACTCCCCGACGTGTGTTACAGTTGGTGGGTGCTTTCCAGCTTGCAAATTCTGAAACGAACGCACTGGTACGTGTTGCGCGGTTTCCAAATCCCGACACACTGTTTCTGCCGCCCCTCTTTAACGTCCATGGCCGTCATTAAACGGAGATACTACGCACATCACAAGCGCGCTGTTTTATCTCTCAGCTGGTGACTGTTCAGACCGATTACCCTGACTGTTGACCAGGCCATCGTCCAATACATCGCGACGTACAGTACACCCACACTCGCCGACTCAAGACTGACACTTTGTTTTACCCATCGCAAGGATCGACCGCACCGCGCTCGCCGCGTTCATCCTGAAGTGCCAGGACCCGGAAAAAGGGGGCATCGCGGACCGCCCGAACGACGAGCCGGACGTGTACCACACGTTTTTCGGAATCGCGGGGCTGAGCCTGATGAACTTTCCGGGGCTGAAAAAAATAGACCCCGTGTTCGCGCTGCCCACGCACGTCGTGCAGAGAATGGGACTCGAGAAATAGTTGTGATGTCATCATCGTACCGCGTCTTTTCAATACAACTGAAATCAGCACCCTCCCAACCAATTCACCTCGAGGTGTCCTCCCTGAGGAGCCCCATCATCATCTCGAGAGGCGTTTTTATCCGCCGCCGAGTACGTCGCGCGCTTGTTCCACGGGCATCCATTCGCGTGCAACCACTTCAGCACCTCGAGGTGCCCTCCCTGCGCCGCCTCAATGCACGTTTTCGCGCTCCATGGACAGCCGTTCGCGCGTGCCCACTGCAACACCTCGAGGTGCCCGCCCGCCGTCGCGTCAGTGCACGTGCCTTCGACCCACGGACAGCCGATCGAACGCAGCCACTGCAGCGCCTCAAGGTGCCCGTCCTTCGCCGCCGCCGAGCACGTGTTTGAGTGTAACGGGCTGCCGTTTGCAAAGGCCCACTGCAGCACCTCGAGGTGTCCACCCCTTGCCGCGTACCTCAACGTGTCCGCGCTCCGCAGCGTCATGGCACGTGCTTGTGCCCCATGGGCAGCCGTTCGCACGAGTCCACTGCAGTACATCAACGTGTCCGCGCTCCACAGCGTCATGGCACGTGCTTGTGCCCCACGGGCAGTCATTCGCACGCAGCCACTGTAGTATCTCGAGATGCCCACCCCCCGCCGCCCCCGAGCACGTATACTCGCTCCATGGACAGCCGTTCGCGAGCGCCCACTGTAGCAAATCAAGGTACCCGCCCTTCGCCGCTGCATTCCACTGGTCCCACTCGCAGCCGATCGAACGCAACCATATCAGTACACCGAGGTGCCCGCCTGATGCCGCGCTATTGCACGTCCCCTTCTGGTCACACGAGCAGCCGTTAGCGAGCGCCCACTGCAGTACCTCGAGATGCCCGCCCATTTCCGCCGCACGACACGTCGGCCAGTCCCATAGGCACCCGTTCTTGCGCGCCCACTGCAGCACCTCCAGGTGCCCGCCCTCCGCCGCTGCCCAACACGTGTCTTTATCCCACGGGCAGCCGTCCGCGCGCAACAGCTTCAACTCTTCGAGCTGTCCGCTCCTCGCCGCTGCCTGACAAAGGCGTTCTTGACGCGACAGGGGACCTTGCTGTTGCATGCGCTGCACCGCGCTTACACATCCGAGCTCCACGGCGTCATATTCGTCAAGCTCCTCAAATTGAAGCCCCGTTCCTGCCATCGTGTCGCGCATCGCACGGCTCACCGCTGGGAGCCGTGCGAGATCGGCGGGGTCGTCGAAATACTCAGATCTCAGAATGTGCGTGACGACGATGTCGTTGAAAAGGCCGGGGATGGCCTCGCCCGCGTTAGCCGCGCTAGCATCGCGGCGTTCGCTCTTCCTCTTTTGCGCGCGATTTGTCATACCGATCACCGCGTTGGAAGACAAAGTGAAGGGTGCGTCGTTGTGCGCCGTGTTGTGCGTAGAAGATTCCAAGCGCGACAGTAAAAAGGCAGCACAATTAAATGTTTCAGTAAATTTGTCTCCGCCGCTAAACCTAAATGTCCTCATCGCTACCCTCGCTCCCGGTCCAAATCCACCACCACATCGCTCGGCACCCACACCGGATTCGGCGCCTGGAACGACCAAGCCGGCCCGTCGTACCTGGAACAGTGAAGATACAGTCGCTCCAAGTCTTCAGCGCGCGTCTGCGCGGATCCGCCGGGTTCGTCTTTTCCGTTTTCGTTTTTTTCGCCATCCCCGAAATCCCGCGCGCCGTGCGCCACCATCGGGCAGTGCGGACACAAAGGCCATTCAGGGTTGTTGATTGTTTCAACAGGCGCGTGTGACGTCTCTGGACAGCAATCACTCGAGGTTTTTTTCCCGATTCCGTCACCGATTGTCAGCTCGCGACACGTTTTCAGTTGCCCTTCGATTCTCGCCGAGTCGCCCGTGCCCAAACCGCCGTACTTAACGTCGTTCGCGATTGGGAAGCCCTGGTACGATAAAGCCGAAAGCGTCAGTCGGTCGTGACGTGTATTACGTAAACAGGGAAGGGTAATGCTCCCTTCGCAGGACGAGTATGGGCAATCGCAACGGCGGAACGTGTTCAGTGGGAATCACGCACCAGAACCTGCAGGTGTACCCGGATCTGGTGCGTCCGGCCGGTCACGGGCTCGCAAAGCACAAGCGCGGTGTTGAGGGGAAGCCTTTCGGAAATTTGAATCACGGGACCTTCTTTTCCAACAGAGCTACGCTTCGCGACGTCGGCGGAAACGGCGACAAGCGCGAATTTGGTCTCCGCGGTTTTGAAACCGTCCTGCGTTGCGGTTTCGCAAGGCGCGCAACTCGCGATGTGTGCCCGCGCGTCGTACTTGATCGCGTTGCAGACGGTGACAACGTTGTTCCCCTGAAAGGTTTCGAAAATGCTTCCGCGAGAATCGGACGACCGGCCGTCAATTTTTTTGACTGCAGTACTCACCACGGCGAGATATTTCTTCCGCACCAAGCGGCTCTGCACCTCTTCACGCAACGCGTTCGCGGTTTCCGGGTTCCGCGCCAGTAAAAGCAACCCGCTGACGTTCTTATCAAGCCGGTGCACCGGGTTTAACCGGCCGAGATCCGGCCGCTGCGACGCCAACAACCCGAGCACGGTGTTTCTTCGGTACTGCCCGGTCGGGTGCACGGGCGTGGTGGCGGGTTTGCACACCGCGACCATGTTTTGCGTGACCCTGATCACGACAATCGGATCGGCCAAACAAGGAGGCTCGTGCCGGTGCAACGCGTGGCGCAAACGCTCGCCCGCTTTTAGCGACGTCAAGGGTTGTACCTTCGGGGTGGTAACTCGTTGTTCGAAGGCCGTCTTTGCAGTCGTTTCTGTTTTCGTCTCGGTCGTCTCGGTAGGCGCCGCGGGGTGTTGCTTATCATCATCCTCCTCATTTTTTTCATCCGTAGTTGCGGATTTTTTCCGCTTCAAACTTCCGTTGTTCGCCGGCGTCGCCTTCTCCGCGCGCAAAAGTCCTTGTTGATACGCGTTTTCGTAATAACACCGCGGTCGGTTGGGGAATTCGGTGGTGAACAACTCCACGATGTTTTTTCCTTCCTGTCGTTTCTTGACGTGGCACACGAAATCGAAGCTATACGGCGCCGCGAACCGTAGCCCGTTTACGAACACGAAATCTGATTCGTTTGGCGGCGCCGCGAATAAATCGCCGCTCGACTTCCAATCCATCTTGTAAAAGGTACGAAAGTATTCTCGTGTGGAGGATCGAGCTACGGACCTTCAGCCTACTAGTATGGTATCACTTGGTCGTTCCCTTGGCGGTGGCTGTCTCGTACTTCCGCGCTAATTCCTCGTACAAAGTCCAGACGCAAAACTTGCACTGCGGCGTCGACTGGCAGCAATCTTCAGGACCTGGTTTTTGGGGCTCGATCGGTACCTTGCTGGTACTTGTACAAGCACAGAACCGGCGGTGGCAAGTCTGGCACACCGGGGGTGGCGCCGGCCTTTCGTCGTGCCGCCCGACCCGGGAGTTGTCCGCTCGGGTCGGGCCGCCGCTGCCCGTCCACGCGTGCCTCGCGGTGGGTGGAAGTATGTGGAAGCGAACCGTCCGAATCGCAAAGGGCGCGGTGTGCACCACGGGCGTGCAACGCGAATTCGCGCACCGATTGATCGCCCGTGCGTTCCACGCACACGTCGAGTTGAGGAGTTCGAGGAATGCGCGGTGTACCACAGCACGCGCGTGGCGCATGACGCGGTCGCCGCGCGACGAAAGTGTTTCGACGCGTAGATTGCTTTTCGGCAACGTCGGAAATCCCGAAATCTGTTTCGAGATGATGAGTGGAGGCTTCTGACGCGACGTCGACGAGGGTTCAAAGCACACGGCGCACGCGTCCGTCGCGTGTCTCCACTTCTCGTCCCTTGCGTGTTTCGTTCCGCGGGCGTTTAAGAAACTTTTCCGACCGCGTCGTCGGAACCCGTCGTCGTGAACGCGATGTCCGCCGAGTCCGCGCGACGGCGCGTGACCGACCTGTCGTCTCACAACCCAATTAACGTCGACTCGTACAAAGCGGACATCAAGAACTGCAGACGCGAGCTCCGTAAGTTAATCGACAGCGTGAACTGCCACCCGATTCTGCTGCGGTTGGCGTGGCACGACGCGGGGACGTACGACGATTCCGTGGCCCAATGGCCGGATTGCGGAGGCGCGAACGGCAGCATCCGGTTCGACACCGAGATGAGCCACGGGGCGAACGCGGGTTTACGGAAAGCCTTGACGTACCTAGCGCCCATGAAGGAGCGGTTCCCGAACCTTTCGTGGGCGGATATCATTCAACTGGGCGGGGCGACTGCGATTGAGGTGGCGGGGGGGCCGGTCATACCCATGAAATACGGACGCGTAGACGTTTTGACGCAAACACAGTGCCCGAAAGAGGGGAACCTTCCCGACGCGGAGCCGCCGTTCGCGGGCGACGAAACAATCGACGCCTCAGAACACTTGCGCCGCGTTTTTTACCGGATGGGGTTTGGGGATGAAGAAATCGTGGCGCTTTCGGGGGCGCACACCATAGGACGGGCGTTCGCGGAAAGAAGTGGCACGACTGCTTTCGGAATTGGAACGAAGAAAGCCACCAGGTACACCGGGGGGTGTCCGGTGATTGGAAATACTTCAAACGCTTCATCTCAATCGGGCGGGTGTCCATTCGCGCCTCCTCGAAAGGACGGCACCGAGTCCTTCGGCATGCCCGGCGGCCAGAGCTGGACGAAAAAGTGGCTCACGTTCGACAACAGCTACTTCAAACGGGAGTACGTGGACGAGCCTAAAGAGCTGCTTTGGCTTTCCACGGACAAGGCGTTGCACGTGGACGTGGGTTTCGCGCCGTGGTTCAAACTGTTCGGCGACGACCAAACCGCGTTTTTCGATTCCTTCGCAAAAGCTTTCGCCAAACTCTCGGAGCGAGGCGCCAGGTTCCTGCCAGCGGGGGGGATTGAAGCGTAGAGCTTTGTAGGGTGGAGGTGGTGAAGGGGAGGTATAACTCCGGAAAAACGATTCTGCCGTACGGGAGAGAAACGCTCGGCGTTGGTTCCAAGCGCCGCGCGGGACGTTCTTCCATAAATCTTCGCTTTGTAAACAACACGTCGTCGTCGTCTTGTTTTGTTTTACATGAACGGCAGGAATGACAGCAACCTCGCCGCCGCCGCTAACACCCCGTCTTCGCCGAGCATCTCCCCGAGATCAAGCTCCGTCGCCGCTATCTCCGCGCCGCCCGTTTTTTCAATCAACGCGGTGACCCAAAAGTTCGCCGCGATCGAAGCGGTGACCAAAAACGTCACGAAATCGACTTTCCGCACGTCCGCCATCGCGCTCCCTTCCATCTGGCACTCCCCCATCGTCGCGACGTGTTCCGCTTCGTCGTCCCGGATCGCACTGAACACGTCATACAGGGACTTGACCCGCGGGCGACGAAGCGCGCGTTTCGGGCGCGCGGTTTGAAACGCGTCGAAGAGATACAAATCGTCGGACGTCCAATACGCCTGAGGCGGTACAAAAGAAAGTGTCAGTCGGTCGTGACGTTCGTAACTTGTATTCCGCGAGCAGTGCACTTGTGATATATTTGTAAGAGCCGCGAGTACTGGTAAGCGTTACCAGTAGTGTACTTCCTTTTAATGAGTGGACGTCAAGTAGGGGCTGTGATCAGGGAGGCGAAGTGTGGTGCTTGGGAAAGTTCCATACCTTCGCCACGCGCGGCGCCGGAAGCGTTCGCAACACCTTTTTATTTTCATCCACGAACTGCCCGTACGTATCCACCGCGTGCGCCTCCACTAGTTCGGAGAAGTTGTACGCCAGCGCCGGCGACGCGAGCCAGGTTAAACACATGAACAGAAAGTAAAAAATAGCCGCGTGCTGCCCGAGAAATCGATCCCGCCACGATCGATCCCCCCCCAGCGATTCCATCACGAGCAAGTGCTGATACTCGTTCCACTGCTCCGCGAAGTGCACTCTTTGCAGCTCGGACGACCGCCGCCACCACCCCAGCAGCTCGTAAATCGTTAGCATGGTGTTGTACGAAAAGTACGGCATCCTCGCCACGGTTTCCAGGAACCAAAACCGCGGGATGGGTTTGTTTTCCGGGAACAAAACGTCCAGCAGGAAACACAGCGCGAGGTACGGGCCTTTTATTATTAAAGGCGCCGCGACCTGCGGCCGCGCGTGTTCCCGTTCCCAGATCCCAGCGTTACTCAACGTCAGGGTTTCCAGCTCGTCGCGAAGCGCGGACATAGTATCCGCGTCCGGTTGCGATACCGTTCCAGGAACTACATTGTCGAGCTCGTCGCCGCTGAACGGCACGGCAAGAATCGCGTCATCCGCGGATTCGGTTTTCTTGAAATACTTCACCATCTCCCCAAGTTCTCGCGTAAAGTTCGCACTGGATATCGCGAGGACGTTCTTGGGAACACCAGGAGGTCGCGTTTTGCTCACGTCGATAAATGCACCAGCGTTGCTTTGCATGTACCCGTACTCGCACCGCACGCGCGCGAACGGCGAGGCGTTGAACAGGGTATCCGCCTCGTCCATGGATTCGACGCTTCCAAAGCCGAGTCGGTGCTCCACCGCCCGGGCTAATTTCTCCCTCGCCTCGCCCGCGGCGATGTCCGCGACGAGCACGTCTCGCTCAAGCGAGTCGAGCTCGGGGTCGTCGTCCAGGGGGGGGGGGCGGGCAATGGGTTGGTCGTCGTCGGAGGAAGCGCGGAGACACAAACACCGGTCGCGGCTTTTTTTAACGGCACCCATCGAACGAACCGATCGCGATGATCTTTTCGGCGAGCCGCGCGAACACCGCGGGCGCGCGCGGGGGGTGAAAACGACGCGGTGCAGAACAAGCGAAGACATCGTGTAACCGTGTACACGCAGTGCGCGGGCGGCCGGGGAGCCCGCGACCGGTGCCGCCGCGTGCATGGTGCGTGCTGTTATGATGAAGGTGCCACGTGGCGGAGGTGGAGCGAAAAGCGCGTCCAGTCACCTGTCTTCGTGCGTTCCAAATCTTCTTAAAAAATCTGGGAACGAACGATACCAAGCCACGACTCCCTCTTCGCGTCCGAGCGCACAACGAGGCGCGCAGAGCCAGAAGAGGCGTAAGTGCGCGCGGAAGGGGGCGTAACGCGACGGCGGATCGGGAGTGATGGGGCATACGCAGTGCAGGCACGGCAAGCAGAAATTCAACTGCGCGGTGTGCACCCCCTGCCCTCACGGGAAGCGGAAAGGTAACTGCGCGGACTGCAACTCCTGCCCTCACGGGAAGCGGAAAGGCCACTGCGCGGACTGCAACCCCTGCCCGCACGGCAAGCGGAAAGACCTCTGCGCGGCGTGCAACCCATGCCCTCACGGCAAGCGTAAAGACAGCTGCGCGGCGTGCAACCCATGCCCTCACGGCAAGCGTAAAGACAGCTGCGAGGCGTGCAACCCCTGCCCTCACGGGAGGCGGAAAGACAGCTGCGCGGACTGCAACCCCTGCCCTCACGGCAAGGTGAAACGCTTCTGCGCGGACTGCAACCCCTGCCCTCACGGGAAGCTGAAAAACAGCTGCACAGCGTGCAACCCTTGCCCTCACTTCAAGTTGAAACAGAACTGCGCGGCGTGCAAAACGGCACGCGCGGCTCTGCCGAGGTCGAAGCGGGTCAAGCGCGAGCCGGAGAGTTCACCGAGATCAAGCAGGAGCCCGAGATCAAGCAAGAGCCCGAGATCGAGCAAGAGCCCCAGGTCAAGCACGAGCCGTTCACCATCCGCGGCTATTGCGGCATTCGCGAGCGAATAACGATCGATTGCACGGAGTAGTGACGAACGTAACGCGAGTGGAACGAACGAGTCTTGTTCATACTTCTGAAGTAAAAAGACGCCACCCGAAAGCGGGCTCGGGGTTAAATTTTCACCTGCGCGCTTTCCCCTAGCACGTCCCAGATCGCCCCCGTCATGCTTTTCGAGACTTTCCACAGCCGCGCCGCCGCGTCCCGGTCGTACGACCACTTTGACGATTCCGTTATTTCGTGAACGCCCTTTTTATTCGCCCCGGATTTCTCCGCGACGTACTTCCCGCTTACGTTTTCAAACGCGTCGCCGATCGCGAGTTCGATTTGCCCGCGCGCGCCTTGTTCGGGGGTTATCAAACCCCCGATTTCTTTCAGCGCTGGGTAGAAATTCAGGGACAAAGACCTCGGGAGCTCGGTATCAACCACCCCTGGGTGCACGGCGTTCACGTCAACCCGGTTTCCGTCGCCGCCGAAGTGGCGCAAGCGCCTGTGGAGTTCGTAGGTGAAGTATAAGTTCGCCAGCTGATACGATCAAAAAGAAAGTGTCAGTCTCTCGTAATGTGTATGAGTAAACAGTCAGGGTAATCGGGCCGATCAGGGAGTCGGTGTGTGGTGAATAGGAAAGGCCCTTACCTTGGTTCGCCCGTACGTCAGCCACCCCGAGCCAAGGTACCCAAAGAACCCGTCTGAATTAACATTCTCGAAATCAATCTGCCCCCACTCGTGCGCGACGGATGATAAATTAACAACACGAGGCCGTCCTTCAGCGGCGAACAACAGCGGCATCATTCGTTCGGTCAAGTAAAAGTGTCCCATGTGGTTTGTGCCCATTTGCTTTTCGATGCCGTTCACCGTTAACTCGCGGTTCGGAATCGCCATCACCCCCGCGTTGTTCATTAAAACGTCGCAGTGGCTGTACTTTTCTTTGAACTCGGTCACGAATTGGTCTATGCTTTGTAAATCGGAAAGGTCCAGTCTCATGACGTGCAGTTGGGTGCGCTCGTCGTCGTGTTTCGAGGAAACAGAAAGATGGTCTTTGATATCGGCCACTGCTTTTTCGCCTTTGCGTAAATCACGCACCGCGAGCACCACGACGTGTCCTTTCGCCGCAATCTCCCGCGCGCTGATGAAACCCAACCCCGTGTTCGCACCCGTTATGACCACGACTTTGGGTTTAGCGGTGACGTGCGGGGCGTCCGTGGCAGAGGTGGCGGAGAGCAACCGCGTGAATCGGAAAGAAGTGACGTGCCGACGCGACGACTTTGCGACGACACGAAAACGCGCCATCGGCGCCGCGCCCGCCACCGCCCTAACGGAGGCCATGGCGACACAGGACATGGTCGGTCCGTTGGAGTGGAGGGGCCACAGTAGTAACTCGCGTGAAACGAGAAAATCCGCGAAACGCGTGCGCAAAGGGCGTGTGCGTCACGATGTGGCGGTGGGTGTCAACTACTGAAGGCCGGCCACGTGGCGTACTGAGGAGCACTCGAGCCAAAAAGACAGCATGAAACTAACGCCAACGCGTTCTCTCGATTAACAACACGCCTCCCTCGCTACGTCACCGCTTGCACGGTCTTTTCCGCAACGCCGGCCTCGCGCCCCCGACGACCTGCTGGCACCGGCCGATCACCGCGCGTGCGTCTCGGTGCGCGGTTTGCGCGGTTGAGGCTACTGCCGCGATGTACTCGTTCGCCAGCGAATGGTCCAAACCGAATCGTTTCACTAAAACTTCGTCTCGCAGCTGCGTTGCAAAAAACGGCCCCAAGCGTTCGAGGGCGAGGCGCTGAAACGCCACTGATACGATTAACAAGAAAGTGTCAGTCTCGTATGGGCAATCAGTCCGCGGAATGTGGTGAGTGGGAAATACTAACCTGTTTCACCAACCGCGGCGGCGCCCGCGGCGTCCCGAACGTCCAAGTCCCCTCGGAGCACCGCGGCGACGCAGCACTCGTTCACGACGACCTCAACCGCGAACTGGGAGAAACCGGGTACGGGTTCGTTTGTTTGGTTGTTCGGCGCCATTGGGAACCAATGAAGCGCCAGCTTCGTCAGCGCCTGCACCGCGGCTTTGCGCGACACCGCGCTGGGGTGCGCGGCGGCGGCGGCGGCAAGGCTCGCCAGAACGGTTTCCCGAGTCGCGGTGATTGTAGTCATCAAATTTTGGACACCCTCGCGAACAGGTGGTAAGTCACCACCCTGCAGCGCGAACACGAGCTGGTTCGATCCTAGCGCGTGGACGTGCGCCACGAAGGCGACTTCCAGCTCGCGCGCCTCTCTTGAGTCCTCCGTGTTTTTCAGCGCGTTGAACTCCGCTTCTTTCTCGGGAGTCATTTGGTCGGTCGCGATGGCCGCGTCCGCCGCGGATAGGAAGTTCGCAACGTCGCCGATGCGCCGCACCAACCCGAGCACGCCGTGGGTTCTGCCGTCGGGGGAGACAAACGGCGCCAGCGCGTTCATCGTTTGTTCCACCAAAAGCGGGCTCACTTGCGTAATGAAAACCCCCAGCTTGTCCTGAGAGATTAACAAGAAAGTGTCAGTCGCGTATGGGCAATCAGTCCGCGGAATGTGGTTATTGGGAAATACTTACCTTAAACGTCGCCGCGAGTTGGTTGCAAAGCACGAAACACTCTTTCAGGTCTTTCTTGGTGCCGCTTTGCGCGATTTTGTGAACAAGCGGGACTGCGATTGTACAAGAAAAGTGTCAGTCTTTCGTAATGTGTGTGGGTAATTACTCTGGACAATCGGCAAAACAGTCGGTGGATTTGGTGAAAGGCCCAATACGCACCTGCGAACGGAAACGCGCGTTCGCCGACGCCTTGTACCATCCTTTGGAAGTACGCCACGACGCGTTGCCGAATCAAAACTGAGGCACCGTCGTTTTGAGTGTCGAAGTGACTTAAACTGCTCGTCGCCATCTCCAGACCGACGCAAAGCGCCACGCCGATCTCTGGGCGAGTTTCCGCCGCGAGCCGAACCGAAAAGCCCTTGGCGATGTTGGCCATGCCCACGATGCATCGCGCCGCGGTTTGCGAGTCGTTTTGCGCGGCGGCCAAACTCAACCGGTGCCTCAACCGTGTGCAATAAGTCTCCGTCAACTCGATTTGCGTCCGCGCGGGTATCGCGTCGTCCTCCGTGCCGAGCAAATATCCCAACGCTTCGTACAGGTAAAGCCGGTCGTCGTTCCCGACCGTCGCCATGGCGCCGCCCGTGCCTTTGTTCAAGCTTTGCGTGTTTCCGTTGACCCTCGTCATTTCCACTTGTAACGGCTCCACGCACGACAAAACAACCCCCTCCATGGCGCTTAAAACTTCCGGTAAATACGCCGCGATTTGCGGGCGCAGGGGCTTGACGAACTTGGAGAAAAGGTAACACGCCCGCGCCGCGACTTCCGGGTCGGGGTGCCGCGCGCCTGATACGATAAAAAAGAAAGGGTCAGTCGGGGTATGGGCATTCAGGGAGGCGGCGTGTGGTGATTGGGAAAGGCCCTTACCTCTTTGGTCCAGAAACGCAGCCAAAACCGGCAGCAGTAACTGACCCGGGTTCCGCGCCACCGCGAGGTGGTACCGGACGCAGGTTTCCAGAAACACCGGGGCGACCAAGCGGTGCGACGCGGACGGGTTGCTTTGCGGGTGCAACGCGCACTGCTGCAGCGAAGAATTCGTTTCCCCAAAAATCTCGCCGTTCCACCGCGACACCACAAACTCGAACAACTCGCCTAAAGGCGAAGACGCGTTTAACTGGTCCGTATGGGTCAACCCGTTACCCGCGACGCTGGCATCCGTCAAGAAACCCTCGCACCCGGGTTTCACCGCGGGGTCGTTCGCGCCTTCGCCCAGCGAGTGCACCGCCGCGACCGCGGATTCGACTTGCTGCCATGTTGGTTTCTGTTGCGACGCGCTTTGACCGTCACTACCCAACGGCAACGCCGCGATCAGCGCGCTTCGCACCGCGTGCAGCGCGATGGGGGGCGCGCACCGCGCCACCGCGCGGAACAGCACGCCCAACTCCCGTCGGACCTCAGCGGTTTCCGCCTCGGCTTCCTTAACACGGTGGCAATCGCCTCGGGAGAAATCAACCCCAGCGCGTCGTTCGTCCGGGAAAGCACCGCGCGCGACGCACGCGCTCGCGATTGCCCCGAGCGCACCACGCGCCGTTTCCGGGTTGACACACACCGGGCCGACGTTCCGTGAGTGCGATTGTGTCGGAGATTGCGAGTCCCCACCTCCTGGCCCGATAAAAAAGAAAGTGTCAGTCGGTCGTGATGTGTATATCCGGGATTGGAAAGGGTATACCGTACTCCATAGTATGAGGGATTGGAAATACTGTACTCCATAGTATTACGAAAACAGTCAGGGTAACAGTCCTCCGGGAATGCGCCCTTCTGGTCGTAAGACGTCCCTTCGCAGGACGAGTATGCGCAATCGCGAAGGCGGAGCGTGGTGATTGGGAAAGCCCCGCACCTAGTACGCCTCCAAAGCCTAGCACGCCGCCGTCCCCGAACCCGAAACCCCCGGTGTCCCGCGAAACCTGTACCACCCCGTTGTCTCGTTTCTTCCCTTCGATCGTTCGGCCACTCGACCCGCGATCGGCTTTCAAACGGTGCACGTACGCGGCGCACAGGGGAAGGGCCGCGGCGACGACGCGTTCGTCGTCGTTCCGCAAGTGCGCCACGCCGGTGGGCATCAGGGTGTCGGTTAACAAAGCGGCTTGCGTGAGCGTGTGCGTCGGGGGGGACGCGGCGTGCGGCTCGGTTTGGTCCGCCCCGGCCGCGGCGTCGCCCGCCCGCAAGCATGAGAGAAGTTCGTGTCCCACCGCGGCGGTGAGTTGCGCCGCGCACACCGCGGCGTCCTCGTCCTCGTCCCCGACGGACACGGCGTGCAGGTGCGCGCACACGTCCACCAGCCGTAAGCCGGTGATGAGTTCTATTTTTTGGGAGTGGTCCATTCCTTTCGCCACCAAAGAGGTGAAGAACGCGCAACCGGCGGCCCGGCGGTCGGGGTTGGGTGAGGTCAGGGCGACGCGCGCCGCGTCGGCGATGGATTGCGATTGCGGAGGGTTCGATTGCGTCCTCACGGACGTGAACAGGGAGACGTCCATCCAATCCACGTAACGCATCGCCGTTGATGTCGCGGCTGTGGCTATTTTCAAATCGGGACAGGCAATCAGGGTCGCGAACGCATCCACCAGTTGTGTAAGCGCGACGGCGTCGTTTCGCATCGCGTCCTTGACCCTCGCCGCGCACCGCTGGTCGAAGGCGTCGCCGAACGCGCCGCACACGCACGTTTCGTCCACCGCGTCTAAGACGCGGCAGAACATATCTGCGGCGTTTGATAAGTTCCCCGTTGAGAGTAGGCCCAGAAAGTCACGAAGAAACCCCGGCCACCGGTCCGGGAAGTGAATCTTCGCCACGAGCGCGACGCACTGGGAGAGTTTATTTTTAAGGAAAGGCGGGACGCCTCCGGGTTCGGAACCGCTTAGGATAGGTAAAAGAAAGTTTCAGTCTGGTGTATGGGAACACAGTCTTTGGATTTGGGAAAGCAGGCACACACGAACCTGGTGTTCGCCACGGCGTCGCCCACGAACCCCATCATTGTTCGGTGCAACACCGCGACGTCGGTTTCGGGTAACTCGGCTAACAAGTTCGGAACGAGGAAAGCGTGCGCCAGGGTTTGTAAACACCAGAACTTGACTTCGGGGTAACTCGTGCACTGGTACCGGTCCACGCAGGCGCGCCAGGCGTCGGGGGTCGCCTGATTGAATGTTAAAGAAAAAAAGAAGGGAACGATGGGTACGACGATGATCGACGTTAGATTGGGGGAGGTGGTGGTGTCTCTTCGAGTACTGCTGCGCTCCATTAGCGTCAGTACAAGGAATGATTTGCAGTGCGTGCAACACTATTCGCGAACGTGTGTCCATCAGCGTTTCCTTCAAAACAAACCCTGTTTGACTAATGTATTGCCTGCCACCGGTGCCCGTCCACGAACTGCGCGAGGGTTTTTGTGTCGTCGCGTGCCGCCGACGAAACATGGAAACAACGAATTAAACGAACCCACGCGGTTCGTGGTGCTTACCTGTACATCCCGTAAGTACCCCACCGCGCGCTCGCGGAGCTCCGGGGCGACCGCGCCGGACTGGTCGAACGCGAACAAGATCGCCTTCTCCACGTCGTCCGCCATACCGGGTGCGCCGGCGGGGCGGTCCGCGGGTGCGCCGAGAACAATACATCCCCATCCGCGTCGACTTGCTTTTTCCAAAATTCTCGTTTCTTCCTTTCTTTTTCACTTTTGCGTCGGTCTCTCTGTCTTGTCCGGTCGAACGCGGTCGCCACATCGCGTCGCGAGAGACGACGACACAGGTACGTCCTTTCACCCGAAAACAACGGGCGGTTTCAAGCGCCAAGCGCGGCTGTGATGCCGCGATGCGTGGTCCCACCGCGCGATCCTGCCGCGACCCCGCGCGTCTCGAACGCCAGGTGGTTCCCCCATTCTCGTGCCCGCTTGGGGCGGTGCCGGGGACGATGCGGACGCGAGCGGGCGAGGGACACGTTCGTGGTTCGCCCGATGCGCGTTGTGTTGAGCGTGTCGCGCGCGCGCGCTGGCTGGGAACGACCCGCATGGTCCGGACCTGACCCTCGGAACCGACGCGCGCGTGCTCATTTTTACCACCCGCGGTCTGCGCATTTCGTGCGCGCCACTCGTTCACGTTCTCCCACCCTGACCTCCCTCCGTCCCACCGCAGCCATGGCCGAAGTCACGAGCTCCGGCGTGCCCCTCATGGGGGCGGTCAACAAGATCAAGGACTCCGCGATGCACGTCTTCGCACAGGTACGAGCGCGCGCCCGGTGGACCGATCCCGATACGCGCGCGCGAAAACGAAGATGTGCCCCTCATCTGCCGCGTAGCCGTTGGCTTTTGCCAAATGCCGCCAGCTCATCGGTTTTCGCGAAACGCTCACCCCCCACCCGTTCCCCCTCTTGTTTCGGAAACAACACAGAGGAAACCCATGTCCGAGATCCTGGACCGCACCGCGTATCAAAGGCCGGGGAGCTTCTCGGAGGTACGTTTGTTGGACCGGGTCCAGACACAAGCACGAGACTCGCGGAGGACCTGCTCCTCGGAAATCTTTCCATTTCGCAGAAAAGGCTTTGAAAAACAGCTCCCACCTTTTCAGTAATCTCCCCACTAACCCCCCATACAACATTCCGGAAAAAAACAGGCCACCGGCCGCATCCAGAAAAACTTGAACTACTTCAAGATCAACTACTTCCTGGGCAGCGCGCTCGTGTTTGCTTTTTTCATCATAACCAACCCGTCGTCGTTGTTCGTGTTAGCCTTGATCGCGGCTTCGTGGACGTACGTGTATTTAGTCAGAACCGAGCCGCTGAAAATCGGCGAGCGACCGGTGAGCGACCGCGAAAAGATGCTGGGCATGTCCGGCGCGTCCATCCTAGGTACGGCCGGACGGGGCTTTCCCGAATCCCACCGACTGTTTGATGCCCCTGTGTGACTGTTTGAGTGCACTACTGGTAACATGTAGCAGTACACGCGGCTCTTACAAATACATCACAAGTGCACTGTTTTATCTCTCAGCTGGCGACTGTTTGTCCATACGTCGCGATATACAGCACACCTGTACACTCAAGACTGACACTTTTTTTTTTTTAACGGCAGCCATCTTCTTCATGTCCAGCGCGGGGAGCGTGATGCTGCAGGCGTTCGGGGTGGCCACCGCGGCGGTCGCGGCGCACGGCGCCATGCGCGTCCCCGACGACTTGTTCATCGACGACGCGAACACGGACGGCGGTTTTTTCTCGTTTCTGCAGCCGCCGCGGGCGGGGATCACGGGGAGCGTGGCGTAAACGTTGGGATTTGATGATTTGATGGGTGATAAGGTGTACGTCTTGCGTAATGTTACGTGAGTGATTACGGGCGGACAATCGGCAAACAGTGTGTTGACGGATTTGGGAAACGCGCAATATACATTTGGGGATGAGGTTGGAGTTGAAACGTAACGAGAGAGAGGTAGACCCGCGCTCCCGAACCGACCGGTACGCGGTGGTCCTTTAAACACGGTGTGCAGTGGTCCTTTAAAGACCGGTACCCCGTGTGGTCCTTTAAACACGGTGTGATTGTTACAAAGCTATATGTCTCTTCCCCCAACGAACGAACGCACTCACTCCTCACCTCAGCGTCCTGCTCACCTCCACCGCTTGCGTCAGCGCCAGCAAGCTCTGCGCGCTGACGAAGACTATGGAAATGACGTTGATGGCGTAGTCGCACCGCGTGATGAACGTCTGGCCGGCGACGTAGTAGATGTGCATGAAAAGCACGTACGCGGCGAGCACGATGCTGGCGTACAGGGGCCCGCTGGTCAAGGTTTTGTTGCCTTTGCTCCCGAGAAACAGGCGGGGCGGCTCGATCAGGAGGTAAATGAACAGCAACGCGAATTCGGTTTCGTACGCCCCATCCGGGTAAGGCAAGTTATACCCCTTCCAGCACATCACAAGGAAGCTAAGCACCCAAAACACGATGTCCCACAGCTTGCCGAAGTAAAGGAAGATCTCCAGGGAAAGGGAAGGAGCTTTTGGGGGGGGGGGTCAGCGCATGCTCGGACACAAATGACGCGAAATGAGGAGGCAGCACCCGGTGGAAACAAAGGCGACTTTCATGGGAACGTTGGGACTCCGTCTCGGGCCCGGCGCGTGCGTGTGGACGTACCCGTCATCCTGGTGACCACGCGTGGTGACTCCCGGGCCACAGTCCGGGTCTACCCGCGTCACTCCGTGTGTGTCGACCGACACGCGCGTGCGGAGTGATGCGCGCTCGCCCGCGACGGCGAGATTGGCTCAACGGCTTTCGAAAATCAGAGTGCAAAGCACGAAAGCAATTATGGAAAACCCGCGTGTAAGGTCATCACCGAGTGCGGACCAAAGATTGTTGTCGCCGTCCTGCGCCCCACACCGCCACGCCCTCGAACGCAACGCGTTTGTGACGTCGTCGCGTCTAGGGTGTCCTAAGAGCGTCCTAAGAGCGTCTAGGGTTTAGGGTTTAGGGCTACCCTCACGCCGTTCGCGAAGACGTCACGTCGTGTTCGATTGCGAAATGGCGCGCGCGATGAAAGCCTCGGGCGGCGGCGCGAGCACGAAGCGCAAAGACCGGAGACAGGCCAAGTTCACCCCCGGCCCCGGGCCTGGTTCGGTGAAGCCCGTCGGGGTCGCGGATGCTCCACCTGATGCGCCTGCTGCTGCGAAGCCCAGCAAAACCGTTAACGGGAAGATGAGCAAGAAACGCAAAGCGGAGGTGTTCGGGAGGGGCGGGGAGGACGGCGGCGGCGAACAGAAAGGCGACGGTTCCCAAAAAAAGAAAGGCAAATCCAGCGACACGTTCTTCGCGAACAAGACGGGCGCGAAGGATGAGTTTGCTTCGAAAAAGCCGCACTCCGGTGGTGACAAAAAAGCCGACCACAGCAAAGCCCCTGCCACGAAACAGGAACAGAAAGAGCTGGCGAACCAACAAAAGGCTCTTGTGAAACCCAACCACGCGGTCATTCAGGAGATGGTCGGGTATTGGGAAAAGTTACGGTCGAAGAAGGTTTCTGGGAAGAAACTGTCGCCCGAGGAGAAAAAAGTGCTGGTCGACGCCATCGCCAAGGCGTCACTCGGTAAGGTCCCCACGCTGGCGAACAACCACAAGGGAAGCCGCGTGATTCAGGCGCTGTTGAAGTTCGGCACGGAGGCGCAGAAGAAATCCGTGTACAAGGAGTGCACGCCCGCGATAGCGCAGCTCGCGAAATCCCTGTACGGACACTTCCTCGTGAAAAAACTCATCGACGATACGGATAAAAAGAGTATTCCTTCTCTGTTACAGCACGTCAAGGGGCAGGTACGCGCACTGGCGAAGCACCCGGTGGGGAGCCAGGTATTGGAGTCACTTTACTTCCCCGCGCCGCCCAAGGAAAAACTGCAAATGCGGTGCGAGTTTTACGGGAGCGAGTTTGCGTTTTTCGGCGCCGGAGGTGCGTGTTTCCCATTGAACACATTCCGAGAGACTGATTTGATTGCCCATACGATCCCTCCGACTGTTTTGCCGGTTGTCCGCCCGTAAGTCCGCCCGTAATTACTGTTTACTACATACATCACAAGTGCACTGTTCGGCCCGATTATGCTAAGTGCACTGTTTACTCTACCCAATCCCCCATACATGGCACTTGTACACTCGGGACTGACACTTTCTTTTTCATCGGGCCAGGCGCGGATGGGGACGCGAAAAACGTTTCAGCGCCTAAAAACTTACGGGACGCCATGAAAAGCAAACCGCGGGCGCAGCGCCAAGGCATGTTACGCCAAATGAACGCGTCGCTGCTCCCAATTTTGGAAAAAGGCCTAGTCTCGCCGTCCCTGGTGCACGCGGCGCTGTGCGAGTACCTGGACGTGGGTGGCCCTGGTACGAAACACGAAGCCGCGCAGTCCCTGGCGGGCCCGGCGTATCTGCGCATGATCCACACCCGGGAAGGGGTTTGGGCGGTGAACCTTTTGTTCGCGCACGCCGGGGCGAAACAGCGCAAGGCGGTTTTGAAAGCCCTGAAAGGCCAAGTCAATAGGATCGCGCGGGACGAACACGCGTCGCTTTTTTTGGCGTGCGCGGTGGAGTGCGTGGATGACACGAAACTCACCGCGAAAGCGATAATCGCGGAACTCCGAGACGAAGGCCTGGCTGATTTAGCGCGCTCGCCCGCGGCACGGAGAATTTTGCTCCACCTGCTGAGACCGCGAAGCACGCGGTACGTGCACCCGCACGTCCTCGCGACGATGCCCGACCCGGAAGAGACGTCCCGCGTGGCGAAGGAAACCAGGGACGCGCTCGCCGCGGGAGGGCACTTCGCGGATGAGCAGGATGACGATGCCGGAGAGATTGAGGAGGATGACGAAGAGATTGACGAAGACGAGGATGACGAGCAGGACGACGAGATGGATGACGAGATGATGGATGATGAGTTTGAGACGGAGGAGGAACCAGGGGATGGGGATGTCCCCCAGATGACCAAGCAGCGTTCGCGTGCCGCGGAGGCGGGCGGGGACGACATGGACGACGACGACGACGAGGACGAGGGTGGCGGGGACGGCATGGATTTCGGGGTTTCACGGAAAGACCCGGCGCAGCGCCGGCGGGAAATCTTTGGTGCCCCCGGGCACTTGGGGCGGTCCCTGGTTGCCGCGTGCGTAAACGCCGCCGCGTCCATGTTACGGTCGAAAGAAGCGTCAGACGTTTTGTTCGAAACGTGTTCGGGAGGCGCGGGTGGTGTGGTGGTGGCCGCGGTGGGATCAGTGCAGATGGCGGAGCTGCACGACGCCGTGGCGGAAGCGGCGCGGGTTAGCGTGGCGGGGGAGGAAACTTTCCAGGATGAGGATGAGAAAGGCGAGACCGCCGAGAAACTGCCGTTGCACGAGGATTACTTCGCGACGAGGTGTCTTCGCAGGATGGCGCTTGAGATCGGGGTGGGTGCTGCTGGCGGTGAAACCGACACCTCATCAAAAGACGGAAAAGACACACCTCCTTGCTTCGCGAAGGCGCTTTGGGAAGGCGCGGTGGGTCACGACATCGCGGCGTGGATCGGCGGGCACGGCGCGAAGGTTGTGGCGGCGATTTGCAAGGCGGGGGACGACGCCACAAAGGCCAAAGCGGTTTCTGCTTTGAAAAAACACCTGCCCAAGGGCGCCGACGTCGACGCCTGGGTCGGCGGGTTTTTCCGGGACTTCTCGGAGATGGAGGGGAAGAAGAAGAAGAAAACCGAGGGGGTGAAGGATACCAAGAAGAGCGGCGAGAAGAAGACTTCCGAGGGGAAGAAGACTCCTGAGGGGAAGAAGAATGGGGACAAGAAGACTGCTGGGGACAAGAAGACTGGGGACGCAAAAACCGGCGCTGTCAAGACTCCGGGTGCGAAAAAGAAATCGGCAAAGACCGACGACGCGGTGACTCCCGGCGCTGCTCAGAAATCGGTGGGTAAGTCTCCCAAAAAAGACAAGTTCTCGCCTCGGTTAACTCGCGCGCAACGCGAGGCGAAAGCGGGTGGGAAAGTTGGAAAGAAGTGAGGCGGTTTGGTAGCGTACGGATTGTGCACCGAACCGAACGTTTTTTTGTTAAATTGGACGTTCACTTTCATTGTTCACCTCGTACTTTCTTTTTTTTCTTACTCCACCTCGGTACTTTCAATTGTCCACCGTACGCTACACCACGACTTGTCTTTTCTTTCACTCGCCGAACCCGAAGTAGCCGCGGATGGTGAACGGCTCCTGCTTGATCTCGGGCTCCTGCTTGATCTCGGGCTCCTGCTTGATCTCGGGCTCCTGCTTGATCTCGGGCTCCTGCTTGATCTCGGGCGAACTCTCGGGCTCGCGCTTGACCCGCTTCGAACTCGGCGGAGCCGCGCGTGCCGTTTTGCACGCCGCGCACATTATTTTCCGCTTTCCGTGGGGGCAGGGGTTGCACAACACACAGCCCTGTTTCAGCTTGCCGAGAGGGCAGGGGTTGCACTGCGCGCAGCTGTCCTTCACCTTGCCGTGGGGGCAGGGGTTGCAAACCGCGCACCTGCTCTTCCGCTTGCCGTGACGGCAGCCGGTGCACATCGTGCAGTGGTCTTTCCGCTTGCCGTGAGGGCACGGGTTGCATACCGCGCAGGCCTGTTTCACCTTGCCGTGAGGGCAGGGGTTGCAGTCCGCGCAGCTGCGTTTCACCTTCCCGTGAGGGCACGGGCTGCATACCGCGCAGGCGCGTTTCAGCTTCCCGTGAGGGCAGGAGTCGCAGGTCGCGCAGCTGCGTTTCGACTTGCCATGGGGGCACGGAGTGCACACCACGCACCTGTCTTTGCGCTTGCCGTGCGAGCACCGCTTCTGTCCACTCATCACTCACGATCGATAGACTCGTCACCCACCCCGGCGTGCACACTGTATCTGTGCTCCGCGCGCCACGACGCGACGTTAGCAACGAAGAGGAGCGTCGTTGCTTTTTTGTTGGCGCAGTCAATCGACCGACCGAGGCGCGTTTCCCTCGTTGCGACCGAACTTTCGCCGTGCGCCTCGGCGTGTCGTTCGTCCTCGACGTGACGACCTCACAACTCGTGTCGCCTGCGTTGGGTGTGTGGTACACGATGTCCTCTCCACACGAGACCCCGTGGATCCTTCGCGACCCCGCGTGTGCGAACCGCGCACCTGACGCCCCGGCGGTGGGCTTGAGGGTTATTTGTTTGCCCCAAGCCGGCGCCGGCGCCTATGCGTTCCACGGCTGGCAAAAACGTCTGCCCCCCCACGTCGAGGTTTGTCCCGTGGAGTACCCCGGACGCAACTCGCGTTTCAGAGAACCCATGGCGTATGAAACCCTGCAGGAGCTGGCGTGCGCGATCGTGGATAACATAGCCCCGCTGCTTCCAAAGGAGAACGACACCGAAAGTCCGCCGTACGTAGTGCTCGGCTGGTCCATGGGGGCGTGGCTCGGGTACGAGGTGGTGTGCGAGATCCAGAGAAGGCGCGATGCTCGTGCTGTGTCCAGTGGCCGAATTATACAAATGCCTTTGTGTTTGTACGCGGGCGGCGCGCGAGCCCCTTCGCTTTTCGGTCCGAACAACGACACGGATTTGGAAACGCCGTCGATTGCGGGGCTTCCCGATCGCGAGTTTTGGCGCGCGTTCGAACGACGGTACGGCGCGAATCCAGAACTTCAATCGTCCGCTTTGAGGAGCGTAATCTTACCCATGCTGCGCAAGGATTTCGGGCTGATGGAGACGTACGTGGCGAGCGGAGAGACGTTCAAGAAAGATGACCGGCTTGTGGATACGTCGGTGATGGACGGACTGGATACGAATCGACTTTTCGAACAATCAAAGTCGCCCGGCGTCGCGCGACTCGAAATCCCACTCCTCGCGTTCGGCGCCCAAGGCGACGGGCGGTACACCCCAGCGCAAATCTCACGGTGGACCGACGTGGTGTGGGACCAGCCTAACCACCTGCCCGCGGAATCTCCGTATGGACAACCAGTCCGCACGTTTCGCGAACGGTGGTTCCGCGGCGTCAATCCAAACACACACAAACCGGGCGGCGATTGGAAGAAACCGCACCGGCTCGCGCTTGATTACCCGGACGAGGTTCTGGAGTTTTTGAGCTGCGAGTTCGAGGGAATGGGGTACACGTGTTGTTAGAACAGATCACAGGCCACGCTTATGTAGAACCGCGGATAACACAACACAAAACACGTATAAACACGCATCGCTCCAAAACTCCAAAACTCAAAAGACATTTTCACGTTTTTTTCGAGAAGTCGCGTCGGGGACTCGTTTCCCTCGATTGCGAAACGCGCGGAGGCACACCTCTCCGCGCTGTCGGAATGGCGTCGGGCGGAGAGGGCCAGGTATCGTGGCCTGGGGTTTCCTGCGTCGCGGTGGGGGCGTTGTTCGGGTGGGTATCGCGGGTGTTCAAACGGTGCGTTTGGTGTCATCATCCTCGTTCGCACCGGTCCCACTTCCGGAGGCACAACCCGCGGTCTCGGCACGACCGATGAAACTCAATGATGAATCAAACGCGGTGCGCAAGTACTCCCGTGGTCCTCTCGCTGACACTTCCCCCCAACGCACGGTGTGTTTCCCTCACCGCACAGGGACTGCACGCGTTTAAAACAGATTCCCACGTACGACGATTTCGTGCGCCTGGAAAAGGACTTGAGGAAACACAAGGGTGGAATAGATGGCAGGGCCAGACAGGATCTGGGTTCAGATGGCACTCTTCATAAAAAAGAAACGAGTGCATCGCAACAAAACAAAAGGGCGCGAACCATGCGCGTCGCGCTGGTCGGTTTCGCGGGCGCGGAGGAGTCGGACTTGGTGATGTGCGAGCACGCGCGTATGGATGGGTGGCACGCTTCCGGAAAAAGTACTCACGATGGGAAGAGCACTCGCGATGTAAAGAGTATAAGTAACACCGCAAACAGGCACACTGCAAATCCGGTGCGGGCTATTTTCTATGACCAAACAAGCGAGCACCACCTGGCGAGGCAGGCGGTGCGGAACGGCGAGTGGGTGCGTGACACGCGTGTCGTCGCAGGGAAAAGAGGCGAGGCGCCGCGGTGGCACTTGGCGGATAGTTCCGGTAAAAAAATAGTCATGCACGACGCCAGCGCGTTCGGGCAGCTCTCGAGCGCAGCGCAGCAAGGGGACTGGCACCTTACCACGGTTTACGACCAGTTCACTCCGGCGGGGTCGTCGGCGATACACGGGCCGGGAGGTTCGGGTAGCGGCGGCCTCACCGCTACTGGAATTTTAGCCAGCATCGTTGACGCCAATCTCGGCGTGCACGTCCTAGGTGTGCGCACCAGGGAGCGGGTCATAACACCAGGCACAACGTTAACCGCGATAGGAGAGGTTTACCTGAACAAATCCAACGAAATGAGGTTCCGCAAACCCTTAGCGAGCGGAAGCAACTCCGATAAAACGAACACAAAAAAGAGTGATCAAAAAAACCACTTCGCGGTGACCACAAAATCCTTCGAAACGTTCGTCGCCGGTTTCGGCCGAGCGGGGCGGGTTTTCGAGGTTATCGGTACGGGGTGTTTCTGCGTAGGTGTAACGCTGGTGGCGGTGAAGTTGGCGCGCGCGCGGCTGGTGAAACGGAGGGACAAGGCGTTCCGCACGAGGCTGGCGCTCGCGGTGGAAACTCGTTTGCAAAACGGCGACGACGAAAACGTATCAGGCTTGGCCCCCGGCGAAACCTGCGTGGTGTGTCTGTACAGCAAAGCCACCGCGGTGTACAAGGAGTGCGGCCACCTCGTGTGCTGTGAAGTGTGCGCGGCACGGATGAGCAAGTGCCCGCTGTGCAGGAAGCAGGGAGGGTGGATGAAGGTGTACAGGGCGGGGGGGTAGCGAAATCGAAATGAAAAAAAGCCTCGTCAATAAAATAACAACGAAAGGAGTCTTCCGAGATCCCGAGAAGAACGATCCTCTTGTCATCAGTGTCAAGCGCGCGCTACGATGATACACTCGGCGTTGGCGCTTGCTGCTGTGCGCCGAGTATGCAACGCGCGTCGGCGCGACGCCCTCGGGTTCGCGCACATCTCAGCGCTTGCGTCGTGTCGCGCAAACGCATCCAGCGCCACCGAAACCACGAAAACCGATCCCGAGGCGTTGAGCGCGGAGATGGTGACGTACGCGCGACGCGCGTGGCGGTCGGGCGACCGCGCCACCGCCGCGGGTGTGTTGGAACACGGCGCGGATCTCATAACACGAGCCGTGGAAGGGCAAGCCGCGTTGGCACTGGCCGCGCACGTGGCGAAAGCAAGGACAAAACTGGCCTGGGCAGCCATGCAATCGGTACGTCCCATTTTTTGTGTCGTCCCAGAAACTGTTTCTTTCTTTTTACGAAGGCGCTTTGCTATTGTCGCGTATTGATACCCCCGACTCACCACCTACACGACTCACCCACTAAACCACCACCCACGCACACCACCTGACTCACCTGCACCACGCTTCAGGACTCCGGCGAGCTCGCGCACGCGCACCGCACCACGGTTGAGGCGTGCGCGTCCGTTGACAAATCCGGCCACGAGTTCGTGTCAGACGCTGTCGTCGCGCACGTCGCGGCGGCGATCAACGCCGCGCGGTGTCACCGCAGCAACGCGATTTCCACTGCGCCCGACCCGGAGGGAACTTTCGCGACTCCGTGGGACGTAATGGCGCTGGAGGACCACCTGGAGGACGCCGCGAGCGCGGCGCTGTTGGCGGAGTGTGTGGGGTCCCACGGGAAAGACTTGGGGGATACGGAAACAGGGCCGGGTCTCGAGCGGTGTCACTCGGTGTCTTTGGACACAAAATACAAAGACGTCCCACAACACGCCGACGCCGTGGCGCTGCGCATCGCCATGCTCGGCGGTCGGTGCGCGGCTGCGTCCGCGCTTGGTGACGCAGACGCCGCGTGCGACGCCGCGTGCGATATCCACACGCAGCTCGAGCACAACGAGTGGGCCTCGGAAAAAGGGTGGACGCTGGTGAAACAATCCGCGGCGCGCGGTCCCCACGGCGCCGCCGTGGCGTCGGCGCTGAAGTACGTCTTGTATTTCCCAAATTTCAACACTGTTTGCCCGTACATGACTGACACTTGTTGTTTGCAATCACAGGTTCGCGGCGCACTGGACGACGCTGCGCGGCGCCGGGTGCGTCGGCGTTGACGATGACAAGTATGCGCTCGCGAGTAGGACGTACGACAGAGCCTTGGCGGTGGCAAAAACGGTGGCTGAATCTACAGAGCACTCCGCCGCGACCGCCGCGCTTTGCGCGGACGAAATCGTCGCCGACGTGTGCCTGGCCAAGGCGCAACTCGCGCTGCGCGTCGCGGTGGCGGCGTTTGAGGACAAGCGCGGTGACCACGATTTCGACTACCTGGCCCTGGCGGAAACCGCCGCGGCGGCGGCGGTGACCGCGGCGGAGAGCTTGAGGTACCCAAACGGTAACCACCCGCGGGTGGGGTTGGCCATCGCGGCGAGCGCGGACGTGTACGTGGCGAAAGCGGTGCTGGCGGCGAAGGGGAAGGGCGGGGTCGGGGACGGCGCGGGGGTTCTTTTCGCGGATGGCTTGTACCGCAACGCGCTTCATAAATTCGGCACGGCGCGGCCGCCGACCGCGGTCGCGAGCGACGCCGACGCCGCCGCGGGGGGCGCCGCGAGCGGGCACCTGCGCTTGGTCGCCGCACTGGTGCACGCCAAGTACGCCGCGGTGCTTCGCGCGAGCGGGACGAACCGGTTTTCGGAAGCGGAGCTTTGGGAAACGGCGGCGGTGAACGAGTGGAGGCACGATTTCTTTTGCACCGGCGAGGAAAGGCGGGGGGACAACGAAACGACCGTTTCCGTGATTCAGCACGCGGCGCGTGGAATCGGAAGCGTGGGGAAACTTTGTGTGGTGCTTGACGGCGAACTCATGATGCCGGTGGTGGGGTGATACAGCACGGCGTGTGGTTTGGGAGCCGATACCATAACAGTACTACCGGACGCTGATAACAGCTTCGTAGTTGTTGGTTTCGTAAACCTTCTGGATGACGTCACAAATGAAACAGCCACGGACGACCATCCGTCGGCGCAAGCGAGACGTACGTTTGATTTCAAAAAAGCTTTGAGCACGGGTTGCTTTTGATTTCCACGAACCACGGCTCGTGGAAATATTTCCCGTGCTTCACGCTTTATTGAAACACACGTTGATTTCGTTTTCGCCAACTGATGTTCAGCCTGGAAGCTTCATTTGGGATGGACCCACGAGGGCGACAAAACCGCTACGACGCCGTTGTCGACGCAGCCTTGAAAGACAAAACTGAGGTTGTTGATGTCAACGATCCAGACAACTACAGTACACAGCGAAAGGGTTGTTTCAAAGCGCTGACGAACGACCCTTTCGCTGTGTTTCGTTGTCGTCTGGCTTGTTGATACCCTCAGCCTCCGTTTTGTCTTTTCTGTGTCCGGTCCGCTGGTAAACAGCTTCGTATTGGCACCGCTCGACAATAACATCGGTACGCCGTGACCAAGGACGTTCATCAGCTGACTGAAACGATTTCAAGTCATTTTTTTGGGATGGTCTCTTGCGCACGTGTTTCCGGTGAGTAGTAGTTCGTGAAAGCCTTTTTCTTTCTTGATTTCCGCGAACTACTTGTTACCAACGGAAACACGTAAGCCAGAAAAGCACCCAAAAAGACGACTGGACGTTTGCGCCAGCTGACGGACGTCCTTGGTGAGTGGCGATCTCGGTATTATCGTCGAGCGACATCCACTACGACGCTGTAATCAACGAGGGATGACAGCTTCTTGCTGGATTTCGGGCTCATTAACAATCACCATACGCTGTGACCAAGGAGAACCATCAGTTGGTTCAAGCGTGACGCGGAAACTTGTTCATGGTTTTTTTGCATTGAGCGCGGGTTTACGACAGTTGTTCATGGAAGTCAATAAAAAAAGGCTTTCACGAACTACTGTTTTGACCTCCGTGCTCAACGCGTGATCCAAAGACACGTTGTAGTGTTGCGCTCGAACCAACTGATGGACGTGCTTGGTCATGGCGTGTTGAGGTTATTAATGAGTCCGACACTCAGCAAGAAGCTGTTATCGACGCGGCCGGGCGACCGGGCGGTGTGATAAGGAGTAACAGAGACTTGGTGTATAACAGAGACTTTTCCATTCAACCCTCAACACTCCGTGACGAGCGCCGGTGACAACCTCTCGATACGCTATGGCAAATTTACATCAGTAGACTACCCTATCAGTACTGCCTATCAGTACTTCATCAGTACCCTATCAAAACGCTCGCGAACCTCCCTATTCGCCGTCCGGATTTCTCGGTAAACTTCCTGGCGAACAGCCAGCACGGTTTCGGGAGTCCTGTTTTTTTTCCGTAGCGGTACCACCCGCAGGTACTGATACGACAAAGCCGAAAGTGTCAGTCTCTCGGACCATGGGTATGAGGGATTGGTATTACGTAAACAGTCAGGGTAACAGTCCGAGGGAATGCGCCCTTCTGGTCGTAATAGTCCCTTCGCAGGACGAGTATATCGCGATGTATGGACAACAGTCACCAGCTTCGGTAAATCACGAAGGCGGAGCGTGTTCAGTGGGAAGGCCCCGCACCTGTCGCCGCCGTCGAAAACGTCATCCACCGATTTTTTTTCCATAATTAGTGTAACTGCATCTCTTGCTTCCTGTACTGCGTACCGCTTCGGGTGCCACCGAGTCGTAGGCCACCAGTTCGTGTACGTCACGGTTCTTCCCTCCAACTCGTGTTCCTTTCCCAGAATTGATAACAAAGTCGCGACGTAGTGCTCGTCGGGCGCGCAGAAGGATTTCGTTTTCGTTTTGGATTTGTCGAAGCGCGACCCTTCGCGAACGGGCGCTTCGCTCAACCCGGGAATCGATCCGCCCGAATGAACAGATCCTTCAGCGGTATCGTTCAATGGTACCAGAATGTCCCGGCTCGAACTCGCGTCGCAGAACCTCGCAAACGCAGAGAGCACCACCGTGTCTTGCTCCACCAACTCTGCGTGCGCGCGAGTCAAAACGAACCACTGCGCGCTTTTCCGCCAATTCTGAGATGAATAAAAGAAAGTGTCAGTCTTGTATGGGAAAACAGTCTTGCTGGGATTTGGGAAAGGCCCAAGCCCGTACCTTCGCGGGAAGCGCTTTCGCGATTTCTTCGCGCCCCCTCCCGGGCCAGCGGTTGTGTCGATCAAAACCAAGCTCCAGAAAGGACTTATCAGTGCCACGTACGTCACGTCTAAACACGTCTCCGTCGAACAAGTAGTCTCTCGTGAAAGGAAACGTTCGGATTGGTACGCACGATTCGCTGAGCAACACGAACCGGCGCGCGATCGGCGCTGTGGACGCTAACGCCGATTTCAGCAACCGCTTCTCCGCGTTGACAATAGAGACGCCGCCCCAGGTAACCGGAAACACCGGGTCTTTGATCTCCGTACCAACGAAAATCGCAGGCGCTTCTGTGTTGGTTTCGTCGAACGTAAAGTTTGGCGGAGCGTGGACTCGGATCAAGTACGTCCGCTCGTCCTGGTTGGCGAAAAACCTGATACGATAAAAGCCGAAAGTGTCAGTCTCTCGTAATGTGCATGAGTAAACAGTCAGGGTAATCGGGCCGAGCAGGGAGGCAGAACGTGGTGATTGGGAAAGACGTACCTGGCCCACAGGTGATCGTGGGGAAGCGCGAAGTGGCCGTCACTGGGCCCTCGGGTGAGGAACAAAAACGCCACGGCGCCGCCGGGTGGTGGCTGTGTGTGCGACAGGGATGTGGACCGCGCGTCGTCGTCGCGTGAAGAGAACCCCACGACGGCGAGCGAGAACACCGCGCCCACCAACACGCCGAGCGCGAGTCGGCCGAACCGAGACGAAAGAAATAACTCATAAAGCCTTGGGCTGGCACTCCTGGAGACGTCCGCGCCTGTTTTGCCTGGGGCTCGCCGCGGCAAAAGCGGCGTCGCCTCGGGTTTGGCCCGCGCGCGCCAACTCAGGACGCGTCGTCGCGTGGACGGCGCACACACGGGAGGCTCCGCCGCGGAGGAAGGGACGCGACGTCCCGGACACGACTCCTTGTCAGGCTCCGTCGGGCCGCAGGAGGCGACCATCTCGAGACGCGAGGTGAGAGAGTGAGGAGGGACGCGACGAGGAGGACGAGGACGCAACTCGGAAAACACGAACACGAACCTTTCCCAGAGACGATTTTGAGACCCGGAGTAACACACTGAAAAGACGGACGGACGTCGTTGCGAACAACACGAGGAGAGAAACTAGACTATTTATTTTGAACGCTTCGACTTCTTATTCTATTCAGAACCTCACCTTCGCGAGCGGCGACGACTCGGCGTGCGCTTGCGCGTGCATGAGCTGCGCCACGGTCACGCCCTGGCGCTTGGCGTCTTCCTTGAGTGACAGTTTCGGCGGCGCGTGTCCAGTCGAGTTACCGTCCGGCGAGTTGCAAACCTTGCTCTCTCCCCCGAACGCCGCGGCGCCGCCCAGGGTTTCGGCGCGCATCGCCGCCAGGAGCTTCGCCTCGAAATCAAACGCCGCAATCGGCTCTTCGCTGGCGAGTTTCTTTTGCTGCCCAGCGGCCAGCGCGGCGAGCACCGCGGAGGCGGCGAGAGCGGGGACGGCGAGAGGGACTGCGGCGTGGATTGTGTGCGATGAGACTTTTTTTGCAGACTCGAAAACCACGGGCGGGTTTTTCAATGAAACCCACTCCGGTTTCGGCAACGGCGGCGCCTTCGCGGCCGCCGCTTTCGCGAGCCACGCCGTGGGCGGCGGCGGCGGCGCGCACGGGGGGGATATTACCGGCGACTCGGTCAAGGATACGTCATCTATCGACTCGTTTTCCACGCTCGTGTCACTGCAACTCCGTGCCAAGTCCACGGAGCCGGAGTTTGAAACCCACTCCGGTTTGGCGGACGGTTTCGCGGTTTCTTTCGATTCCACCCGGGCTTTCGTAACCGCAGACGCGGCGGTCACCCTCTCGCGAACGCGCGCGGCCCGAGCGCTTGTTGGAGTTTTCTCGACTGATTGGGTAGAAGACTCGGGCGTTTGCTTCGCCGCCCGCGCCGGTGTCTGTCGCCGAAGAGGCGCCGGCGAGTTCATCATCTTGGACGAGTTTTGCGCGCCCAGCACTTTGTCCATGTCCGTCGCCTCGGCGTCGTTCGCCGCCGCCATGGCTTTCGCGAGCATGCGTTCGAAATCGACACCAGGAGGGGTGGTTCCGTTATCTGTCTCCTTCTCGGTCGTAAGCGCCGCGGTTCGAACCGCGGTCGGGGTTTTCGCTTTCGTATTTTTCGGTACCGGTTTGGCGCCGCGGAGGTTTCGTCGTTCAGGCGGCGACGCCGACACCGAGACGGGCGACGACGCCGGATCGGGGATATTTTTGGTACCGTGCGTTTTCGCCCGGGCAAACCTGGGGGTCGCCTCGCCGTCGTGGTCCATTAAACACGACTCACTAGGTGGCTCGGCATCGTCTATGGGCAAACAGTCTGGATAATTCGCGGCCGCGGCGAAAACCGGCCTCGACGAACCTGGGGGCGAGTTCTGCATGCCGCCCGACAGCCCGGACAACCCGCCGCCTTTCTCCGCGAGCGCCATGGCGGCTGTGATTTTTCTTTCGAAGTCGTCGTCTTCGGCGGGATTCGAACCGGGGACCACCGGGAACGTCGTACCTTTTTTAGCCACTTCTTCTTTAGGCACTTCTTTTTTAGTCACGTCAGCAGTCACGCTTTCCTTCGGCGCGGCGGCTGGTTTCGACTTTTTCGCAAGAGGCGCGTTCTTTTTTTCCCCAGCCGCGTCCTTACCCGCCTTTGTCGTTTCCTCGGCGCCTTCCCTACGCGACGTCCCGGCCGCGTAGGGTGGCGGTGTCAGTGCTGGGACGGTAGCGACGCACGGTTTGCCCACTGGCGAGTTACGCATCCCACCTGACTTGTTGCCCCCGACCGGCGAGTTACGCATCCCGCCCGACAGCCCGGACAATCCGCCGCCGCGCTCCGCCGCGACCATAGCGGCTTGCAGTTTCCGCTCAAACGAGTCATCCAGGGAAGGTTGGTTTTCGGAACGGGGGTTCGACTCCGTCCGCGGTGTCACCAGCTTTGACCGCGCACCCGCTTCCGTTCCTTTGCGTTTTGTTTCGAAAGACGAGGTATTCTGTATGGGCAAACAGTCGGAAACGTTCGCCTCGATCGGCGACGCCGGCGCGGCGAGCGCCGCGGATGGCGCTTTACTTTTTGGAGATTTGTTCTCCGTCGAAACCGCCGTTGGCGGACTCTCTATGGGCAAACAGTCAGGACTTTCCAACACAACCACCGGTGAGGAAAACGGAGAGTCAGCACACGCCTCCTCCTCCACGTCCATCATGGACACGTCGTAATCGGGGTTTAGCTCCACGGTGTCGTCGTCGGAACAGACGTCGCCGTTGGAAGCGTCGTTCGCGTCGTTCGCGTCGTTCTCTTCTTTTTCTTCTTCGTTCGATTCAAACGCGTCGAAACATGCGGGCGGCGAGTTTTGCGCGGCGCGCGACTGTTTGCGCACTGGCGAGTTACGCGTGCCTCCGCCGCACAAACCACCCGAGCCTCTGTTTTTGTCCGCGGCGGACACGGCGAGGTTGATTTTTCGGTCCAGCTCGGAGGAGTCGGTTGAGACGGGAGGGAAAAGATTGGGCGACGCTTCTTTCGCCTCTTTCGCCGGCGAAGGCAAAACCGTCTCACCCTTCGTCCGCACGTCCTCTTCCCGAAAATCCAAAAGATCCTCCTCCTCGAAATCCTCCAGATCCGTGTTCTCCTCCTCCTCCTCAATCATCGGAACCGGGGCGAACGCGCCTGACTGTTTGCGCATAGGCGCTTTCGCCGCGCGCGGGGTGAACGACGGCGCGAAGACGAAATCGTCGTCGTCGTCCAGCAGCCCTTTCCCAACAGCGATGAATCCTTGAAACGCATCGAGGCCCAGGCTTTTGCGTCGCGTCAAACGAGGAGGGGCGGGGGCGGTGCCCAATTCGAGTCTCGAGCCATGAGCGGGGGGCGGTGCGAACACCGGCGAGGCCGCGGATGTTGTGTTTACGTTTAGGTTCAAGGAAGACCTCAACGTCGCGGGGGACACCGCGGCATTATCACGTTTGGCCAAAACATCTGGTTCCGGGCTCGCGCGTTTTCCCAGACAAGATGGAGACTTGGTCGCCGTAGACGCAGGGCAAGTCGTGGCGTTAGCATCAGGCCCAACCCGAAGAGAGGCTTTCACAAAAGGACTCGGGGCGAACGGGAACGGCTTGGCGGTGGCGATGACACCGGTGTCACTCGCCGGGCGCGCGTTCGCGTTCGCGGGCGAGATCTCGCCGAGCGGCGAACACGCCAAAGTCCTCGGGGGATGCCGCGCCTGCCCTGCTGTGATGGGAGACACGTCCCCCAGATCAAGCAAATCGTCGTCCCCACCGTCAGTGAGCCACGCCGTGGCCATGGTCGTTCCCGACGGAAACGCCGCGACACGCAAGAAGCGCCGCGACGAGATTCCGGCGCGGTACGCAGTGTCTTGCCGAGCGCGCGTCGTTCCCCTCTTTTCCACATCCCGAGAAAACGGCCAAAGCCGGTGAAACTTGACCGATTCCGGCGATGAAGTGGTTAGCTTCAGTTTTTTTGTTGACCGTGACTTTGATCGCAAAAAAAAAAGTTTCTTCGACTTGAACCTACACTACAACCTTTAGAGCTCAAGCTTCCTTTCTTCGTTTCGCGCTTTCGCCCGCCGCCCTTTTTGCTTTTCGATATTCCTCGCCGCGTCGCGATCGCAGAGACCGCCGCGCCACCGGCCGGTGTTCAGGGTTTGCACCATGGCTAACGCTTTGTCGCTTCCCTGCGGCCTCGCGGTCTTAACCCCCGCCGCCAAAATCGCCAGATCCATCACCGCGCGTCGCGCCGTGGTTCCCCGAACCTCGTCTGTCCCGCAATCGCAATCTTCGGTGTCCCTGTCCACGAGACGAAATGGCAAATCCCGTTTTCCGGTCCAAACAATCGCCGCGTCAGAGAGCAGCGAGTCGCAATCCAAGCCCGACCCTGTGGGTGTGTACGGCGGCCCTGCCCGGTTAAAGGAGGGCTTACGAAGACAGACGATGTTGATTTACGTCGCGGACGAGACCGGGATGATCAACCGAGTCGCGGGGGTTTTCGCGCGCCGAGGGTACAACATCGAATCCCTGGCGGTTGGTTTGAACGTGGACAAGGCGATTTTCACGGTGGTCGTTATCGCGAGTGACAACGACGCGAACAAGCTGATCAAGCAAATAAACAAACTCGCGAAAGTGAGGAAGGTGGAGAACGTGACGGACAAGATGTGCGTGGAACGCGGGTTGATGCTGATCAAGGTGCGGTCCACGCCGGAACAGCGGCCTGAGATTATCGAACTCGGGAAGGTGTTCCGCGCATCGGTGGTGGACACGAGCGACAACACCCTGATGTTCGCCACCACCGGGGACCCGGGGAAGAACCGGGCGTTCCAGCAGGCGTGCTTGAAGTTCGGAATCGTACAGGTGGCGCGGACGGGTAAGCTCGCCTTAAAGCGCGAGCCCGTGTTTTCGGAATCGCGGCGCCGGCGGGTGAACTTGATGAAAGCCATGAAGGAAGCGAGGGCCGCGGTGTCCGGGATGGGCGGCGGGAGCGGCGGGGACGAGTACGATTACCAGCTCGCGAACAAAATCGTACGTGTCGTGTCCGAGATGGACGCCAACGCGGACGGCGGGTTCGACCTTGGGGACACGTACGCCTCCATGGACGGCGGGGGGGGGACCGGTGCGGGCGGGGTGTGGGACGTGCCGCTGTTAAGCCCGTCGCCTGGACAGCTCGAGTACGTGTTATTTCCCAAATCCAAACGCTGTTTGCAGACCCTCTGTGACTGTTACTGAGTGCACTACTGGTAACATTTACAGTACTGGCAACTCTTACAAATATATCACAAGTGCACTGTTACCTGCGTTTTATGGAGTGCTGTCGGAAAGTCACACCACTACTGTACCCAATCCCGGATATACACGTCACGAAGTACACCCACACTCGCCGACTCGCGACTGACCCTTTTCTTTCCCAATCGCAGCACCGACGACGGCACGTCGTCCATACCCAAACCCGACCCGAACGCCGCGTACGTCGCGCACACTATCTCCATCGTGGTGATGAACAAACCCGGCGTGCTTGATGTTATCACCGGGGTGTTCGCCCGGCGGGGTTACAACGTGCAATCCCTGGGCGTCGGGCCGGAGAAGACGTTCGATATTTCGCGCATCTCGACGGTGGTTCCAGGGACGTACGAAGACGTCAGCAAACTGTTAAAACAAATCCTGAAAGTCCCGTACGTTATCTCCGCGGAGGACATCACGAAAACGCCGTACGTGGAACGCGAGTTGATGCTTATTAAGGTGGTGTGCCCGAGACAAATGCGGGGCGAGCTTGTGGATATGTGCGACATCTTCCGCGGCCACATCTCGGACGTCAGCGAAGACACGGTGACGATTGAAGTCGCGGGAAAAGTGTCAAAAATAACCGCCATGCAGTCGTTACTGGAACCTTATGGGATTTTGGAAGTCGCGCGATCCGGACGCGTGGCCTTGCCCAGGGACTCGGGGGTGGACAGCAAGCTACTCGCCGCGATCGAGGACGAGGGGGACTTGGAGTTTATGTGAGTCTTTTTGTCCAATAATATATTTCCTTGGTCTCGCCGAAAAAAAAGCAACGACACTTGTTCTTCGTAGGCCGTCTTTCAGTCCACACCTCCGCGCGCTTGCCCTCGTCCCCGTCCCCATGTCCTCCATGACCTCGCGCCTCGCGATGCGCGTCTCTATGCGCGGGTACCGCCACAAACTGCACGCGGGCGTGGGCGTTCCGAGATACGCGGAGGGTTTATTTTACCCTCTCCCGAGTTTTCACCGCGTCCCCCACAAAACCGAAGGTCGTCTTCACGTACCCCACGCGTCGCGGCATCCACGCACGCGCGCCACCGGAGACGGGACTCCCGCATCACAGGCATCGACCTACGACCCCGTGTTGTTACTGGCGAACCCACGCGGTTTCCTGGTCACCGTCCAGTCCGCGGCGGGCGGCAAGAGCGAGGAACGCACGCGCCGGGCGGTGCAAGAGGCTCGTGCTTTACTGACGTCCGTCAAAAATCCCCCGACCACGTTGGGTGTTCCTTTGACACAGTGCGTAGGACACGAAACCGACTCCATCGCGCTACACCCGGGAGGCGAGTTCGGGTGTGCGTATTTACCCTTACACGTCTCAGACGCCGCCGCAAAAACGCCGTTCCCTGTGGGAAACCCGGTCGTTTCGCTCGCGGCGGCGGCGGTCGACGCGTTCGCGCAACCGCCGTTCGCGCCGAACAACACGCCCGAGTACCTCGCCAGACTGATCCCGGTAGAGACGGTGTGCCACGCTACGGAAGATGACATCGTACGCGCGGTGCGTGACATACTCCCACAGTCCTTCGGCGTCCTGTCAAAGCCGGTAAGCCGAACCTCCACGAAAAGTCTGAGCTACGACGTCAAGTACGCGCACTTCGGAAAGGTACGTGTTGCATTTCCCAAATCCTGACACAGTGTTCGGCCCGATTACGGGTGACTGTTTACTCATACACATTAGACTACGAAAGACTGAAACTTTCGGTTACTCATCGCAAGTCTCCAATCGATCGCGAAAGTTTGATTGAAAAGATCGACCGCCTGATTCCAGAAGGACCGGACTTTGACAAAGACGCAAACGACCCTGACAACGCAATCACGGTGCACGTGTTTCACGACGTCGCGCTTATTGGCGTGCTGCCGCGATGGAAAGCGCTCCGGGGGTACAACCCGAGTGAGGCGCTTTCGGTGGCCACGACGCTTGCGCACGACGCGCAGCTCGGCGGGACGCACGACACCGTGGTCACTACGGGCGGGGAAGGGTACCCGTGAGTGGGTGTTTTTTTCTGTGCGGCACCTAGAACAGACATCGGTCGTCTCTTTCTCTCTTGTCATGAAATGCTTTTTCTTCTACGACTAGAACAGACATCGGTCGTCTCTTTCTCTCTTGTCATGAAATGCTTTTTCTTATACGGGTACGGTGTAAAGTAAAAACTGATGCACCACAGCGCGCGGGACACGAAGAAGCTCCGGAGCCCATACACAAGCGCCCCGCACCAGGTGTTCCGGAACCCACAATCCCTGTATAAGAAAAAGAGAGAAAGAGACCGCGAACGCGAGAGACTGCTTGAAATAAAAAGATTACCCATCCGGTTTTCTCTCGCTTTTCATGAAAGTTGCTGAGGTGACTGTATGGATAGACCCAGCATCCGGGACGTATGGAAAGGCTCTCTTTTTCTAAAACGGTAGACTGCCGCACCGTAGCCCCTTCGGAAACGACGTTTCAATTTTTTTCTTCTTCTCGGAACGAGTGACCGATATTTCCCCAGCGAATCTTCGAGTTTCCCGGGAAACAGAGTGGCAGTATTTCTTATCGACGTGTTCTTTAAAACGCGATGCCCCACCCGGCCCTTCCACTCTAGGCACACCACGACGCACGTCCATAACGAACATCAAGGCTTTCCTTGATTCCCATTTCATGCAAAAAACGAATCAGTAAGCGATGTTAAGTTCCGCCGCCCTGTCCGTCTCCGTCTCGCCCGCCGTCGCGGCGCGCGGCGCGGCCGGGCCTGGCCGTCCCAAGTCTCGTGCTTTGAACTTGGTGCGACGCGCGCTGACGAGCAAGGAGCCCAGTGAGAGCTCGCCTAAGCAGGATGACCGGAGCTCGACCAGCGACCCGTTGAGTGCGATGATGAACTTCATCTCAGGCGTCAACCCGCTGGCGTCGGTGTTCAGCTCGGACAACGGTGCGTACGCAAACACCCCCCCCGCGTGACACACTGGTTTTGCAATCATCTCCCGATCTGACGAGGCCCACCACCCATCTCCGCCCCCCAAAACAGACAAGCTTCACGTGCACTTCGGGGCCGGGAGGCTCGGGTTCGGCTTAGTGCTTCCCGCGCTTGAAAACGCGGGAAGCCCGTACGTGATTCTGAACCGCCCGTCCGCGCAGTGGATGCCCGTGGTGGAACGGGAAAGGGACACGCAGCAACACGTGGGGGTCCAGGTACGTCTCGATCTCGCAGCACGGTTTTCCTAAACCTTCGTCGAATCTAAACCTGGCGTGGCCACGTCACTTCGGGGCGCCGCGGGTTCGCGTCCGGAAACGCCGTGCCCCGTGTGGTGATCAGACGCGGTGGTGGCGGTGACGAGTGGGGAACCGGTCGTGGCGCCGCGATCCGCGACCGCCCTAAACCCTCGCCACTCGCGTTCTCGCCATCGTCACCGCTCGGCACTTCGCGTTTTCCAAGCGTCGCACGGCTTTTGTTTGTGGGAAAAGACGATTTTTGGCTTCTTTTGTCCTTTTCGAGAACGACGCCGAGCGAAGACGCGGCGGTTAGGAGTTAAAAGACCTACTCGACCCTGACCCTCCCCCACAACCATACCCCCACAAACGCAGATTAACGGCGAGTGCGCCTGCGGCGGCCGCGGTTTGTTCGTGATAACGGAGGAAACCATCGGGGCGCACACAGACGGCGTGGTTGGCGTCGTGTCGGATGCGATTCGGGGGGGGGCGAAAGGGATGCTGTGCCTGTCCATGGACGTCGATTTACTGAAACCGCTGATGGGCGCCGCGACCTCGTTTTCGTGCGCCATGGGCCCCGCTGTTCCATTCCTAACCGAACACCTGGTGAACCTTCCCGAGTGCGAAGACGAGTCGCGGCCGGTGCTGTACGCGTGCGAGAACGATCACGGGATGATCGAGAAACTGCAATTCGCGCTGCGCACGAAAATCGAAGCCATTCCGTGTATGGTTGACCGGATCTGCGCCGATTTGACCGTGAGCGACGACGCCCTCACCGTGCACGTCACCGCGGAAGGCCACGAGGGGTCGATCGTGATGCTGGCGACGCCCTCGGAGGGCGAGGACGGCGAGCCCCTGCCCCTGATGGGCGACCACGTGCAGAGCCCCGAAAACGAAGCCGACAGCAAGTACCTGTACCGCAAAAAACTGCTCACCGTGAACGGGATGCACACCGTGATTGCGTTCCGCACGCTGTGCTCGTTCGCCGCGTCCCAGAGGAGTTTCCAGCCCCCGGAAAAGTGTCCGTCCATGCCGCTGTTGAGCGACGAAACCATCACGGCGGAACAACGACACGAGATCTGGAGCTGGGGCGTGGCGCAGCTCCTGGTGTTGATGTGGGAGCACGGCGTGACGACGATGAAGCGCGTGCACCGCAAGGAAACGGACGAGGAGCTAGTGGAGTTTTTGCTGGACACGTTACGGACCACGCTTGACCGTTTTTTTTCAATAGAAGACAGCACGTCGCGGGTTTTAGGCGGCGGCGTCAGCTTGCGGTACGAAGGAAGGTTGTTACCCACGGCCACGACTGTGTCGAGTGAGATTTTTCAAACCGGCTGGAACGAGGGATGTCCTCAGGAACTTCTGTTAGCGGGCGCCGGCCTAGAGTTCACCGAGCTGAAACAGACGCTTCAGAACCTGGTGGACGAGGCGCGGCCGTTCGCGGCAGTTGATAAAAGGGCGCGCGCCATGGAGGCGCTTGAAAACGCGATGAAGGAGGAACAAGCCGCCGTGCAGATCCGCGAAACGCAAATCCGAACGACCGCCGCGAGCGACATCGCGGTTATTTTCGATTTCGACGGAACTCTTGGTGATACCGAATCCCCCGCCATGGAAGTGGCGTTCTGGGAACTCGCGCCGTACTTTCCCAACGTCTCCGCGGAAGACCTCACTCCGATTCGCATGAAAGAGTTCATCCGTTTGAACGCGGGGAAGGCGTTTGAGTTGATGTTCGACAAGGTGGAAACGGAGAGAGCCGCGGTTGGCCTTCCCTCCATCGAGGAGATTCGGGAAAAGTACACCGAGGATTTCGATATCATTCAAGTCGTCAACGCCAACAGAGCAGGGCTAGGCTTAGAGCCCCTGGAGATGTGCAGGGAGAACCACGCGACGTTGCTGGAAAAGCAAAAAGATGAAATCCTGGTGGCGCTGCGGGCGCTTGCAAAACCGAACGACGGCGTGGTGAAGGCTTTGAATTTTCTGAAAATTTCGGGATTCAAGTACTGCGTCTCGACGACGTCGCCGAAACCGCGCGTGCCTGTTTGCATCGAAACCGCGCGTTTGCAGGAGTTCTTTCCGGATGACAAGATCCACTCCGGGCAGAGCGATTTCGACCCGCCGAAGTACAAACCCGAACCCGACGTGTACCTGAAAGCGGCGGCGGCGGAGGGCATCAGCGTTGATTCGTGCATCGCGGTTGAGGATTCCGTGTCCGGGGTCGGGTCCGCGGCGAACGCGAACATCGGTTTGATTGTCGGGTACGTGGGGGGGTCGCACGTGGCGAGGGATCTAGAAGACACCCAGGCGTTTGAGTTGCTCGAAGGCACCAAGAGTTTGAACGGCCGGGGCGCGGATATCGTGATTCGGGATATGGAGGACCTGCCCGCCATCGTGAACTCGTTTTTGAATTTAAAGCTGGACCACCCCGAACTTTGCAAAGCCGGGTCGTTTGACTTTTCGGAAATCAAAAACTCGTTAAGGGACAAGCACTGGGAAGCGGATTCCGAGGGGTTGGACAAAAGAAACATGCGGGAGTTGGACGAGACGCAGGAGTTGGATGAGGCGTAAAAAAGTTGGACTGTGCAAAAGAAACGAGAGTAACCCGCTGGCGTCGTGACGGTGCGCAAGTGTTGACGCCGTCGAACGTGACACGCCGCGGAGCGAGAGACGTTAGAAAGACAATGTAAGCGACGTTAGAAAGACAATGTAAAACAAGAAACTTGAGCAAGACAATACACGAGCCTGCGGGAAAACGACCGGTACTTTTTGCGGGCTAACGGGCGCGTCTAGATCCGTACGCCTTTAAACAGGTTAAGGTTTAGTAAGTATACTTCTAGCTTTAGTAAGTATTTCAAAACATTCTAAGAGTTCGCGCCTGCTTTTGGGCGCGCGGTGTTGACTAGTCTATTGCGGATGCGTATCCATCGTCGATTATTGTCCTCGCGCGCGTCGTTTTCACGTTTCGCGCGCGTGTGTTTTTGTATGCGTATACAGTCTGCGTTGATCCTGATTTCAGATCACCGTCTTTACACAGGTAGTGACTGTTAGTACAGGCTGACGAAGGCGACGGCTTCGTCTGTGATGTCCGGCGCCGCCGCCGCGTCTTCGTGCGCGCAGACTTCGTCCAGGATGAAGGTCCCCGAGACGCGTTCGGAAAGCCGCGCGCCGTTCGATCCGAGTTGCGCGAGATCGCCGTTTGAGTTGTGCCCCACGCCGAAGATGTACCCCAGCAGGGTGGCCTCCACGCCACTCGTTGCGATGTCCTCAAACTCCCGCACCACCGCTTGGCGCCACCCCTCGTGCTGCGCCAGCACCCCGAACACCTCCTCGATGTCCAGGAACCGCTGCAGCGCCGCGGCGTCCTCCGCGGTTTGGGGAGGGAGACGCGCGGGGACGGCGTACTCCGTGGCCGTCACAGCCGACTCGACAGGCCCTACGCCCGCGACGTCCGCCCACGGCGCGACGATCAAAGACGCGCTCGCGTCCCGCACGACAGAGCCCTCCATCACCGCCTTGCGCAGAAAGTGCGCCCACGCGGCGACGTACAGCGCGAACCCTCGCACGGTTCGGTCCGCGGCGAGTCCCTCCATCACCACGGCGCGGCCTTGCACTCTGAATTTTTCGCTGCCGTCCATGGCGATCCTATCAAGTGTGTCCTTCACCGCGACGTTCTTGAACCGGGAAAGCACCAACTCGGCGTATTGATCGAGCCCACACACCAGCGCTTCCATGGACGGGTCCGCCACCAGACTGGCCGCGATTTCCTCGCGCATCAGCCGTTTCAGAAACGGCTTGATCATCTTGTGCGTCACCGCTTCGTGGACGTGCTCGCACCCTGCTAAAACCCCCGCGTAGCACATGGCGCTGTGCCCAACGTTCAGCAACCTGACTTTCATGAGTTCGTGCGGCCGGACGTCGGGTACCAAAAGCGCGCCGACAGTTTCCCACGCCGGCCGAGCGCCATCCACGAAGTCGTCTTCGATGACCCAGTGCTTGTACGGCTCGCACATCACAGGCCATGCGTCGGTGATGTCCGCATTTTCCTTCAGCGAAACGATATCCTCATTCGATGTCGCGGGCGTGATCCTGTCCACCATCGTGGACGGGTACTTGGCTTCCGTCTCGAGCCATTGTTGCGTGGCGGGATCTAAATCCAAGTCAGCGGCGGCGCCCAGCACCCGGCGCTTCGCGACCTCGCCGTTGTGCGGGAGGTTGTCGCAGGACATTATCGTGAACGGCCTCAGGCCGTGTCGCTTGCGGTTGGCGAGCGCGGCGAGCAGGATGCCGAAAACGGTGGCGCCGGCGCACTCGGCGGGGGTCGCTTCGTCGTTGTGCGCGCCGTCGACCGCGCCGTCCAGCGCTAGCTTCACGAGCGTCCGGTCGCCTTCGTTGATCGGTACGCGGTACCCGAACTCGGTGATTGTAAGGGACACTATTTTCACGTCAGGCGAGGACAGCAGGCGAACCGCCGCCGCGGGGTTTTCGAACGACAGGAGCATATCACGCAGCGTCACCACGTGATGCACGTGCATCGCCATTGTTTCAGGGGTCTCTCCGGTCCGGGACACCACCGGGTAGGTGAACTTGTTCGCCACCAGGTAGTCCCGCATCTTCGTATCGAAGGATAACACCCCAAGTCCGGTGTAGCACCAGGACTTGGTGTTTTCGAAATCAACACGGAGGAGCTCGTCGAGGTACGCCTGCGGTTGGAAAGACAAGACGAGAAGAAACGCGAGTGAATTGAGGGCGAATGTCAGCGGTGAATTCCGAGGCGGGGAGGATCTCGACAGGATGGGGTTGTGCGGGTGGGAAAACCACGGGCGGCGAGTTGAGACGCCTGAGTTGGCACGACCGAGGCCGGTCGTGACGTTCGGTACGCGTTTCATTCGGTGAATCGCACGCAACAGCACTTCCGACACGTCCCCTCGCGGTTCCGAAAACGGGCGTCCGACGTTTTTGGCACAGAGAATGGGACAGACACGCACCTGTTGGTGCGACCGGTGGAACCCGCCGACGCCGAAGTGCACGATGCCGGTGCTCAGCTCGCCGCGGTCGCACACAAGCGCGGGCGCGCGAGTCACGGAACCGCTCATCACAAATTTGGTGACGAGTACGGTGCGGTGGGGTGTGGGGTGGCGAGGGCTGATGCTGACAGGACAAAACGGGCCGCCAAAACGCGTGGGAAAGCGCGTCGGCGCAAAAACGCCCGCCCGATGGTTTCCGTGGTGGAACAAAGCCGAAGGCCGCCGATGGGTGCTTTTGGGTGGATCAGGATGACGCACCCCATGTTTCCCTTGCGAAACGAAACGCTCGCAGTCGCCGCGGTGATGACGTGGCACGGCGTGGCCTTTTTGGAGACATCCGTCACCTCTGAAAAACCGCGGGATGCTTTGCTCTTTTCGTCGGTTTAGTTTGGTGTACCTGCGCCGGCACAACGAACGACGCGCGTCGTTTCAACCGCGCGTCGTTTTATTGATACCCACGCACCATGAGTCTCGCGACGCACGGTCTACGCGCCTCTCTGGGGTTTCCCCGAATCGCGGTGAGGCGCGCGGTGCGGCGCACGCGACACCGCGCGCCCCCGGGGATTCGTGCGGAAATAACGCGCATCCCGGCTCCCGATGGAACCACGGACCGGAAGGGTGTGACGTTCAAGGAGAGGGTCGTGTTCGACCGCGCCGCGACGACCACGGGCATCATGCACGTCGGCGTGGGCGGGTTCCACCGCTCGCACCAGCTGGTACGTTTTACCTCCACTTTCGAAAGCCCAGAGTCTGTTGTTAGCCCTATCGTCCAACTCAGCAGGATGATGTTCGGAAAAGCCGAAAGGTCGCGCCGCGGCGTTACGCCGCGAGCGCGTCTTTGCGTCGTCCGCGGGACTCAAAGCGCCTCGCGAGTTTGTGAAACTCGGTATCCGCGAGATGGTCGATCTATGGACGGCTCGAAACCCTGAGCCTCCGCACCGCGCGCAACTAGGCCGCCACCGCGCGGCTTTTGATTTCCACCCCTCCATTCTTTGTTCCCGTCTGGGAATGGTGACTGGATTATTGATTTCTGGCAACTTTTTTGGATGAAAAGTGCACTGAAACGCGACTCCAAAGGAAACAGCCTGACAAACTCTCTCTCCCCTCCTCAAAACAGTGTTACCTGAACGATTTGCTGAAACACGACTTCGAGAACGCGAAGAAGTGGTGCTACACCGGTATCGGCGTGATGCCCGGTGATGTGAAGATGCGTGATTATTTGAGGGACAACGATTGGAGTTATCCGATAATCAGGTACGTATTGCGCGTTTCCCAAATCCCGCCGACGGTTTCTGCCGCCCCTCTTTGAGTACAGTAGGAAAGTAACTACACTGTTTGCGTATACACGTTATGAACATGGCCCGAAAGACTGATACTTTCTTTTATTGGTATCAGTCGCGCCGGCGCGGAGGTTTCCTCCTTCGACGTTCAGGTCGAGGAGGTCGTGGCGATGCACGACATGGTGCTCGCGTGGGAGGACCCGATTGGTACGATCGAGCGAATGGCCTCACCTGACGTGAAGATCATCTCTTTAACGATCACGGAGTTTGGATACAGGGTGCCGCTCACGAAAGGTAAGGGCCTTTCCCACCCACCACATTCCGCTTTCTGATTGCCCATACTCGTACCAGAAGGGACTATTCCCTCTGACTGTTTGTCCATACATCGCGATATACGAGACTGACACTTTTTCGTTCACAATCAGGGGACTTTTCCTTGATTGAACGGTGTTTGAACTGTCAGTTACGCGACGAAGACGAGCCGCTTCACCCGGAATCGAAAAACCCCACCACGTTCGGCCTGATCTGCGCCGCCGCCGCGGTGCGGTTCGCCAACGGCACGCGGCCGTTCACAATAATGTCCTGTGACAACCTGCCCCACAACGGCGAGGTGTGCAAGCGCCGCATGACGAGCGCGGCGGAGGAGCTCGGGTGCGCCGGGTTGTGCGCCGCCAGCCTGGACGAGTTCGTGGTGTGGTTGCAAACGCAGGTCAAGTACCCGTCGACGATGGTGGACCGAATCACCCCCGCGACTTCGTGGGAAGACATCGCGACGTTACCCTCGCAGTTGGGGTTCGAAGACGCATGGCCTGTGATGTGCGAACCTTACAAGCACTGGGTGATAGAGGACAACTTCGTGGACAACGAGCGGCCGGCTTGGGAAGCAACCGGCGCGGTGGTCGTGGCGGACGTGATTCCGCACGAGCTCATGAAAGTCAGGCTGCTGAACGTCACGCACAGCGCGATGTGCTACGCCGGCATATTGGCGGGGTGCACGCACGTGGTAAGGGCCTTTCCCAATCACCACGTTCCGCCGTGCGCGATTGCCCATACTCGTACCAGAAGGGACTATTACGACCAGAAGGGACTATTCCCTCTGCCCAGTACCCTGACTGTTTACTCATACCAATCCCTCATACCCATCACGAAACGCTGACACTTTCTTGTTAATCGTGCCAGCACGAAGCGGTGACGCACCAGAAGATTCGCGCGCTTTTGACGCAAATCCAAATCAACGAAATCGCCCCCACGCTTCTGAAACACGGCGCGATGATAGACTCGCCCATTCTGTTGAACGGCATGGAAACGTACGCGGGAACGGTGTTGGCGCGGTTCGAGAACGTCGCGGTGAAGGACCAGCTGGACCGCATCGCGGCGGACGGGAGCGAGAAGTTCCGAGTGCAAGGCCGGGACGTTGTTGTCGAGGGGCTTACACAGGGCCTGAAGATGCGAGGCTTTGCGATGTACGTCGCATCCTGGGCTTGGTTCTTACAAAGAGAGGTTAGTGAGGGGAACGAGGTGAGGGACGCAGGCGGCGCCGCGGTCACCGCTTGTTTTCAAAACGGCGGGTCCGGCGTGGTCGGGTTTTTGGGAATGGAGGAGATCTTCGGCCCGCTCGTGGGCGAATTCGGCGACGAATGGCGGAACGAAATCGTGGGGTTCTACAACACCATCAACGAAGAAGGCGTTGGCGTCGCCATCGACGACGCCCTGAACGAAAACGTGTACCAACAAGAAGAACTCGTCGCGGCGGCGCGGTGAGACGGCAAAGGTGAAAAACTTTGAGGCAAAGAAATAAAAGAGTCTAGTCTGAAGAACGCCAAAGGCGCGTTACGTACAAGCGGAGAAAATCTCCCTCCCCATATTGTTTGTTAAAAAGTACCACACTAAAACCTTACGTTACACTACTCGATCCACTTCAACTACAACTAGTCTACCAACTACCACACTGGCTAATTTCGGTCTATCAGAAACTAAGACTACGTATCACACTCTGGTCGCGTCCCCGCTTTGCTCGTTCTCGTTTTTGTCTCGCTTTGCGAATGCAAACTCCTCCGCCTTCGTCATCGGGTCGGCGAAAAAGTTCTGTTTGCACAGAAAGAACGCCATGGGCACGCAAAGGACTGACAAAAACATGCTCCCGATCGCCAGGGACGGGTGTATGGTGTACAGCACCTGATTGTAAAAGCCGGAAGTGTCAGTCTCTCGTAATGTGTATTACGTAAAGAGTCAGGGTAATGCTCCCTTTTGGTACGAGTATGGGCAATCGCAGAGGCGGAACGTGGTGATTGGGAAAGGCCCTTACCGCGCACGCGATGGGACTCAGGGTCTGGCCAAACGCGAAACACACCCGGCTGGCGCCCGTTATTTTGCCCATCTGAGATGAATAAAAGAAAGTGTCAGTCTTGAGTAAAACAGTCTACATGTGCTGTATGTAGTATACTTCCTTTTAAAGACTAGTTTAGTCACAGAGGGGCATCAAACAGTCGTTGGATTTGGGAAACGCGCAACACGTACCTGCTCCGGCGCGTACTCGTCGGCTATTATTTTTATGCGCATTTGATTGGGAACCTGAACGGTCACGACGCACAGAATCAGGCAGAACGTGACTGCTAAGATACCCACCACGGATGTATGCACCGCAGGTAACGCGAATGCGCCCAGGACTATCGCTGTGCACACACTGGAGTACGTGATAAGCGCGTGGACGCCCAACTTTCCAATCAGCGGCGGGATGAAATAATACATGGCGAACGTGTTCGCGATCGGGATGGCCATGAACGACCACCCCAGTTGCGCCGCGGACCACCCAAGGATTTGTTTACTCATCAGCGTGAACAACACCAAGAAACCCATGAACTGGTACCCCACGTTAACCGCGGTGACCATGTGCGACACCATGGCGCCGGTTTTGTACACGCCGTAAACGTCGACGCTTTTTTTTGGAGCCGCCGTTTCGTGAGCAGCGCGGGTATTCGGAGACGTAACACCGTCCTCACCAGTCTCCTCGTTAAGGGTACCCTTAACGTTCTTTTCCGGAGTATTCCTTGGCACCAGCACCAGCACCACTACCAGTGCGATTCCCGCAATCCCTGAGCTGAGCAACATCAGCCCGGCCCAGCCCAGTGCGTCGTACCCCACGCCGACGATAACTCCGCCGAAGGCGTACCCGATGTTCACAGACGCGCTGTACGCATTGACGCCTCGTAACGTTTCTTTCTTTGTACTGGCGCTTCTTAAAATGTAATGCAGTGAGGCTACTAGTGGCGAGCTCAACCCCGCGAAGCACCGCACTGTGGTTAGCAATGCGACGTTCGTGGAAAACGCAGTCGCCGCGAACAACAACACGTCGCCCGCTAACGTCGCGCCCATCGCGGTTCGGCTGCCGAGGCTATCACCCATCGCGCCGACTATCATGTTCCCACACGCCGCCCCCGCGTACTGCGCCGTGGTTACCGCGCCGGTCCACGTCGCAACTTTGTGCGGGGGCATGCCCAGGTCGGCCAGGAAGTACGGCAACGCGGGGGTGAGCATTGACATACCCAGGTAATCCGCGAAGCAAGCAGCCATGCCGGGCAGGAAAGGGTGCATCACCAGTTTTGTGCCACACGACGCGTTTTGGCTCGCATCACCACCACCCTCTGGAACGGCGTCGTCTCCAGGGCCGTCACTGATACCGGAGTCGACCATTTCAGGCGCGGGTGACATCGCCATGTCCCCTATCTCCTCCCTCACCCCCGCCGCGCGTGGCATCACACCTGACACCCCAGTCCTCGACGCCGCGAACTATAAACGCCGCCTCGAACAAAAAGTTGTTTTTGCCTCGACGGAACAAAACGAAAAAGCGCCCATTCAATCCACGCGCACGGCGTCGGCGCCCGCCCGGGTTCCTCCTGTTTGACCCCCGTGGTGTTGTGCCTCGGTGCGGGCCGTGCCACTACCCAACCGATGCCCTTCGTCGACCTCGGCGTCCGCGTGGATCCCGGGAACCCGCACGCGCTGCGGGAGCACCTGTCGTCGTTGTTGGAACTTGGGTACGCGGCGGTGGCGCTTGACACGAAAGTCGACGCGTGTGACCGCAACGCGCGGCCTGTGCTAATCGCTGGGTTGATTCCGCTGGACGACGACGTGCTTCGCGCGGTGGCCAAGGACGCGGACAGCAACAACAACGCGGTTACCGAGCTCGTCGTGTTACGACGAGTCACGGTGAGTTTCGGCGAGCCGGGCGATTTGGCGACGTTTCTCGCCGCAAACGACGACCTGGTGCGCCGGTACGACTTGTTCGCCCTGCACCCGACCTCGGAGCGGTCGTTCGCGTCGTCGGTCGCGAACAGGCGGTGTGACATCTTGGCGCTGACGTTGGGCGGGCGGAGCGCGTTTCGCCTTAGAGCAAACAGTCTGAAAAGCGCGTCCGCGAGCGGAATGAGCGTCGAGATTTCGTACAACCCGGCGTTGCTGGATTTAGGGAGCCGGCGGAACTTTTTCGCAAACGGCGTGTCGGTCGCGCGGGCGGTGGGGGAAAACGCGGGGGGGGGTATGCGAGGGACGGGCGGTGGGGACAGCGACGACGATAGCGATGACTTGACAAGAAAGGTGGTGCCTATGCCGGGTACCTCGAATAACTCGTCGAATACCCCCAACTCCAACGCCTCCAAAAAGAAAAACAGCGGTGGCATAATCCTCACGTCGGGTTCGCGGCAAGCCGTGGAACTCAGAGCGCCGCGGGACGTTTGTAACCTCGCGAGTTTGATAGGCATGAAGGACGAAAATGCGAGGGCGGCGTTGTCCGTACGGCCGATAAAAGTGGTGCGAAACGCGAGTCGGAAACGACAAGACGAACGGTTCGCGGCGGGGGACAAGTAGCGGTTGCGACGGAGTTTCTGCAATGCAGTTGCTTGTGGTTTCAGTCGAATTGTCCAAAGGTATAGGTAGTCATTATTCGTCTTTCACAGTGTACCGTACTCATCCCCTTCCCTAATACCCCTCCCCCTCGGGAAGCTCTCTCTTTCCCTTCTCCACCAACCCCACCGCGGCGGCGCCCCCCAGGTACAGGGACATGAGGGGCACGGCGAGGAGCATCTGCGTGAACGGGTCCGTGGACGGGGTTAGGACCGCCGCCGCCACGACCGACCCGACCACCACGTACCGCCACACGCTCAGCATCTGTTTCGACGACACCAAACCGGTTTGCCCCAACAGGAGCTGAATCACGGGGACTTGGAAGGAAAGCCCGGTGGAGAACAGCAAAACGAGGACGAACTCGAAGTACTGGTCGATTGACCACAGACTCTCCACGGCTTCGTCGGCGTAGCCTGATTGTAAAAAAAGAAATGTCAGTCCCGTATGGACAAGCAGTCGGCGGAATGTGGTGATTGGGAAATACGTACCGATGAAAAACTTCAGCGCCGCGGGGGTCAGCACGGCGTACGCAAAGTAGATGCCTGAGTGTGGAAAATAAAGTGTCAGTCTTGTAAGGCCGTGTGTATGAGTAAACGCTACGGACAATCGGCAAACGTAGGTGTCAGGATTTGGAGTTTGGAATCACGTACCTGCGTAGAACAGCACGGAGCTTCCCAGCACGATCGGCCCTAAAAACTTGCGCTCGTCTTTCGTGAGCCCGGGAAGCACGTACGCGATGCCTTCGTAAAGCACCACGGGCGCGCCCAGCAGTAACCCGCAGTACCCCGCGACCTTGACGGTGGTGAAGAAGTACTCCCCCGGGCCGAGCTGTAGGAACCGCACGCCTTCTTCCGCAACAGGGGCCTCTAAAAAAATAACCAAATCCTTGGCGAAGCAGAAACACAAAAGAATAGCCGCGGTACACGCGCCCGCGGAAATCAACGCCCGGTCCCGCAACTCCTCCAAGTGCTCCCAGACCGTCATGTTCACGTCATCCGGAAGTTCGGACTCGCCCGGGTACAGGAAAGACCGGACTTGTTCCGCTTGCTTTTCAGGGGGAGGCGCGTACGTAGCAAGGCCGGTTGGTTTCGGTTTCGTTACCGCCAAATTCGACGGAGGTGTGGTGGCCAAATTCAAAGGCGCCATGACTGGGGCCGGAGCCGCGTCCTTTGGCGCGGGGACGAAACCTTGAGACGCCGACTTCTGCATGGCTTGCTCCGCGAAAGTTCCTCGTGTCCCTGTCTCAGCGCTGCTGCTGGGTGTGAACTCGTTCGCGGCGAAATCTGCGGCGGAGTAGGTCACGACTTCCTGTGCTTGTTTCGTTTTGGGCACCGCGTCCGGTACCGCACTCGTCGTACCAATCGCCTCTGTTCGCGCAACCACAGGAGGGTCTAAATTCCTGACTTTCGTGTCCCCCCAGTCGATGGAAGGCGCGACGAAATCGTCCTTGGTCACGGCTTGTTGTGTTGATTTTGAAGTCGAATCATCTGTCATGTCCGACACCGCTCGCAGCGCCTCTGCGAACGCGGGATCGGCGCTGAGGCCGGTTTTGAACGCCGCGGGTGTCTCCGATGGTGCATCATTTTCACCACCCGCGGGAGACTCGGTGTTCTCGTCACCGGCCGCCCTGAGCGTGGGAGGCCTGTCTCTCCGTGAGCGCCGTTTCGACGCGCCGCCCCTGGGGCGCGACGCGGATGACGCGACGGTGGTGCAGACACGCGTTGTTCGTCCAGTAACACTCGAACCTCCGCGACTCACCCTCCAAACCGCCCCGTGAGACGCAGACGCGCCGACACATCGCGACACCGAGTTCGATCCCATCGAACCCATCGCGCGTGAACCCGTGGTGCGCGCTGAGTTCGGGTCGGCCGTCACAGCACGTGCCGCCACCGAAACGCCAGCCGACGTCGCGGACAGCATCGTGATCCGCGGTTGTGCGTACACTCGCGCGACCGCAGCAATGCAAGCGCACGAACGCGGGGAGACGTAGGTGGAGAAGCGAGATGCTTGGATTGAAGTTGACGATGACGTGCTTGATTGACGTCGCGATCAGAGCCAAAAGATTGAGACCTTCAAGAGGTCGTTATGCAGTGTGTATTTAGTCTTGAGAAAAAATCGAACGAATTATTCAGACTGAGAAGCTGTGCATCAACAACTCGGGCCTCGTCTTCTTGAACGTCTCGAAATCTGCGCGCGAGGCGAATCTCGCCAGGCGACAGGAGAAGGAAAGCAAGCAAACAACGGGTCGCTTCAATGCCACACCCGCGCCGTGCCAGCGTCGACCCTTGACCCCCCGGATCCCCCACGACATCGCGCGCGCACCCAGGACGCGCACACGCGTGCGTCCGGTCGCGGGCCCGTGTGGGTTTGTTTTGGAGGTGGCCCGCGTGCGCGGTGGGAGCCGAAGGTTAATCTCGACGACGTGTCCGTGTCAACGTTTTCCCGGGAAATTTTTCAAGCCCATCCTATCCTCGGACGCGCCGACCATGGGTGACCGCGGTTCGCAGATAACCGGGGAGTGGTTCGTGAAGTGCGCCACGGTGGTGTTACAGGCGCGGGTGGTGACGACGGACACGACCGCCAACAAACAGCAACGCAGTAACCAGTGGGTACGTCCCTTTTGACCCATTGACCCGACCGCTCGTTTACTACGACCACTTTTGACTTTATTCAAAACGCAAAGATTTGAATCTCTGAATCTCGACTGACGCAAACGTTTCCCATGACCGCCTCTTTACACACACACTCACACAGTTCAACTTGGAAACGAAGTCGCTGGACAAACGGTGCCACGACGCGCTGGCGTTGTGGCGGTCCACGCCGAAATCGAGCGACTCTGTGGACAAGGAGTCAGGTAAAAACGCACCCGGCGCGAAATCCAGCGCCGATGCAGATTTGCCGAAACAAAACAAAAAAATGATCCTCGAGATTTTCGCTGTCCCGAACGCGAACGACGCGTCTGGAAACCCCCGGCCCCGAATCTTAATCGAGCGCTGGGTGTTTCGTCACCAGCAAGTCGAGTCAACAGTAACCGATAGGGACGGGAACGTACCACTGGTGGCACGAGAAAGGGTTTCCGTATCCGCCGCGTACAAGCAGTTAGTGGTGATGGTGCGCACGCTGCGCGCGCAAACCAGGGCGCTGCCCGCGCACAAATTCGCAAAGCACGCGGCTGAGAGACACGTCCTTAATATTCCAGACGGCCTCGGTTCGAAATCGCGCGGGTTCACGTTGGCTTGGCAACTTACAGGGGATGGCGATGCGGTCGTGGAGGCGCGCGGCGTTGACGCCGAGGGAAACGCGAGTTACTCCGCGCGTGACGACCCCGGAAACGGTTTCGATAAACCGCCGCCTTTGCTTCGCACGGATTCCGACTCGTCTGCACTTGGACGAAACCAAGACCTTCCTGGGGGATCATTTTCCGGCAACCTGAACCTTTCCGGAGTGGACTCCGCGAATGAGTTTTCACTCGGGGTTAAGGACGCGCCAAACGAACGCGCCTCGGCGTTGACCCTTTCCGGGGTTTCCTCCGGATCGGAGGGCTCAAAAAACAGTTTTTTGAAAAACTCAACTCGGTTCAAATCAAACCACTCGGAGTACATGGTGTACCAGTTCGCGGGAAACGCGGCACCAGGTGGCGGGGGAACCCGCCTCGACGCGAGGGTGTTTTTCCTGGACCAGGACGCGCTTTACGGTTTGGATCTGGAAGACGCGCCTGTTCCGCGGGCGCCGAAAATCGTGCGCCAAAAACTTACCTACTCCGATTTCAACCTTGCGAGCGACACCAGAGGTACGGCCTTGGGGCTTTCCCAAATCCAGGCACACTGTCTGCCCACACAAGACTGACACTTTCTTTTATTTATCGCAAGGCGTCGCGATCGCGCATCGCACGGGCGATCCGAGTACCGGTCGCAGGGCGACGGAAAAACACGGAAGCAACAGCACCTCTGTGTCTCCCTCGCCCAAGCGCGCCAACAGTTGGACCGCGCGGGCTTCGTCTTTCCTATCCACGTCCCCCGTCGCGCGGCGCAGAAGTTCCAATTTCAACCAGGATCTGGACACGCCGCCGCCGCCGGAGCGCATCGGGATCTCGCTTTCGGTGCTGGACACACAAGTTCGGGGCGGTAGTGGTGGTCACACGGGTGGTCACGCGATGGGTACGTTGGTCGGTACCGGGGGTTCGTTGGTGGGCGCGTACGGGAACGCGCTGGTTACCACGTACGGGAGTATATCCTCTATGGGCAAACAGTCAGAAACGGAAACGTTTCGCGCGCGTCTCGGCGGCGCGGGGAACGTCACCGGGTTGCTTTCCCGAGAGATGTCGGCGATTGGTCGGACCCCCAAAAACTACCACACCGGCGGCGGCGCGTACCCCGACGTGCCCGTTACGGTTTCCGAGTTCGTCGGGTCCCCGAAAACGTCCGTGGCGTCGCCGAAAACGGTGGCGTCGCCGGGGTCAGCGTCCAGTTCGTACTCCGCGAAACCGCCGCTCACGCCGCGGCCGGTAACGCATTCGCCCGTGCCTATTTTCGGCTTTGGCGTAGGGTCGTCCGGGAATACTCTGTACGGTGGCGTGGGGTCGGGGAATACCCCTCACGGTGGATTCCTCGCGAGTTCGTCTCAACACTCGTACGGCAGTCCGGGCGCCGCCACCACCGGGTTGCTCTCCAAGCTCGCCGGGAAGCTCACCACCTCGGGAAGTTCGCTGCCGTTCGCGATCGGGTCGCTTGGGAAATCGGGAGGCTCGTCCGGGTCGGGGCGGTCTTCCGCGTCGCTGGGTTCGCCGTCGCACGCGCTCGCGACGAAAGAACTCCACCTCCAAACAAACCACCATAGTGTTTCTTCCTCAGGGTCCAGGTCCGCGTACCGAGCCCAAGCGTTGTGTCCGGGCACGCCAATGCGGGGTGACAAAACGGACCCTGACCCTCCGGTACGGGAAAAACAAACCGCGTCGTTACGTAACGGGGAGTCGTTACTCGAGGACGTCGGGGGGTCGCCGGAGCAAAACAAAAACGCACAAGACACGCGACAATTTGTCGCCGCCGCGCCGGCGCTCACACGAAACCCGGCGACGCCGAATTCGATCAATAATGCCGTGCCAACCGCCGACCCCGGGCCGTTCGCGTACGGCGCGTGTTCCCCCGAGATGACCTACGATTTTGGTGCCGCGATGAACAAGTACGGTCCATCGATGAACAAGTACCACTCAAACCGGTTTGGAAAGGGATTTTGCGCGGCGTCGCCCGATTGCCACGCAAGCGCGGAGGCCGAGCTGAGCGGCGTTTCCGTTGCCGACTTGGTAACCCCCGAACGACCCAACGAAGTGTCCTTCTCGACAAGAAAGGCATCACGCGATTCCGACTCCATGGAGGACTCGCTTTCCCTGCCGTTTCACCTGGAGCTGGAGGATTTGGGGTTCGAGGATGAGTTGTTGGGGAGCGACGAAAGCGAAGAGGTGTTGGACGTGAAAAATGCGCAAAGCGACTCGACAAAAACAAGAAGCGACTCTGAAACAAAAGATGCCGCGCTCGCCGAGTTCGCGTCCGCGTTGAGGTTCGCGCCTGCCCTTGTGCAGAGTTCCGGGAAAAGCGGCACCAACACCATTGTGCAGGTCAAAGCCCTTCTAACCAAATGGAGGGAAGAGGTTACCAGTGCCGGGAATGAAACGTGGACGGACGGGGGACAAAAAAAGACGAAGCCGGGGGGTGAAAAAGAGGAGGAGGCTTTTGAAAAAAACCCAGCCTCGCTCGGCGCGAAAAAAAGAAACGATCCGTCGCGCGCCTCGCTGGTCATCGACGCCGCCGTGGACGCCGCCGTGGCGTTCGCGATGCCTGTTTGATTTTCCATGAAGGACGGACAGGTGTTACTACTAGACTAATTGCGCACGCGATTCTTTGTAAAAACAACACGTCGGTTTGTACCGTGCGCGACCACACTTTGAATTCTTCATTTTTTTGTCCAATGCACCCTCTTCCCACTCATAGCCTTTTTTCTGCCTGTCGTCTGCGTCGGTCGTCAAAAATGAGTCCAAAAGTGCTTTCCAAAAAGCGGCGCCGCGCACTTGGGGACGCGTGTGGTGTGCTTGCGTGACGGCCCAAGGGTGAGTTGTGTTTGGAACCGGGTTGTTCTGCATCGCGGGCATACCACCGCGTCGTTTGTAGTGGCGTGAAACGCGGTCTTTAACGGCGCTGGTTGTGTACGGGTTTCCGCGCGCGGCTTGGTTTCTTTCATTCGGCGTTTAGATTTGCCCAGGGGCGTACGCAGTACGCAAGCGGATTTAAGTGTTGGTCCAGGGCCCTCCGGTGACCTCCAACACACACCAACATGTCCGAAACCGACACCAGCGGCTTGATGCCGTCCGCGGCTGCTTACGAAGAGGCGAAGTGGTCACGAGTGCTGGCGCAGCAGGCCGTGGCGTTCAGCGCGTTCGCCGCGGTGCTCGTGTTGACCCGGCTGTGGACGAGTTTCACGAGCACCAAATTCTTGAGGCGACGGCACAAGAACCAGGTGGACACGTTCCTCGCGCTTACCGACATCGTGTGCTCCACGGCTAGCATGTTCATATTCGTCGCGCAGAGCATCATCCGCGAGTACCAAGTGGGAATCACCGCGGTGGAGGTGTTACTTTCGTCGTTCTACGCCGTGGCGTTTGTGCGAAGGCTGTGGGTGAAAAACTTCGACTTCGCGATCGCGTTTACGTTCAGCACCTTTTTCGACGTCTACGCCGTTTCCGTGATTTCGTACCAGGTGTTCTCACCCGAACCAACCTGGTTAACCCCTACCTTCATGAGGAGCATCAGTGTGCTAATAAGGTACGAAGAGGTGATGAAGATGGGTTTCTGGGCGTCCTACGCGGGGGAGGTGAAGCAACGCCTGGGGCTGTCCATCCTGCGGTTCGCTTGCGTCACGTTTTTCTACGCCTGCGTGGGTTTCTGCTTGGAGATTTTGGGTGATATCGACCTCGAGGTTGACGGGAACGGGGCGATTGTAGGAATAAGCGAACGCTCGCCAAACTACGACACCACGTTGTTAACCCAGCTGTACTTCGTGGTGGTCACGTTAAGCACGGTGGGGTACGGAGACATCACGCCGGGTACGTATTGGGCCTGTACCAATTCCAGCCACACTGTTTTACCTCTAACGCTGGTGACTGTTGTCCATACATCGCGATATACAAGACTGACACTTTGTTTTACCCATACCAGCCACCACGTTGCACAAGGTATTCGCCATAGTCATGATCGTCAGCGGCGTGGCGTTCTTTTCCTCTGAAGTCGCCGCGATTGTGGCGTTGAAGGATGAAATCGACAGCGGCCGGGGGAAGTACCGCCGGAGCCGGTTCCGGAACGCGCACATCATCATTCTGGGCGGCGCGGTAACTTCGGGGAGCGCGACGCTACAGATTTTCCTGGAAGAGCTTCTTCACCCGTCTCGACCGAACAGTTCGTTACCGGACGTGGTGCTGATGTCCGAGGAAGCACCCGGGACTGGTTTGCGAAGAGTCCTTACCTCGGCGTTGGGACAAGCGCATGTTAAGTTCATAAGGGGATCGCCCATGGACCAGGCGGATTTAGCCAGGGCGGACGCGGCGAACGCGGATATGGCGTTCGTGCTTGGTAACTTATCGGTTAGGGATCACTTGACCGAGGCGGAGGATGAGGATACGATTTTAAGGGCGAGCCTGTTGCAACGGCAACTCCCCGGGTTACCGGTACGGCTTTTGTTACTCCGGTCGTGGGCCAAGGAAATGGCGCGCACCGCGGGGATCAACCCGCTGTCGTGCTTAACCAGCGGGGTGCTGAACCACTGCCGCACCGCGCTCGCGGTGCGGTGCCCTGGTTTACCCGTTTTGCTGACCACGATGTACTCGAAACTCGCGGGGGACTGGTCCCAGCTCCCGAACAGCATGATGCCCTGGGTGCGGGAGTACTTCACGAGCATGCGGTGCGTACGGCTGGGCTTTCCCAAATCCCGCCTCCCTGTTTACCGCGCCTGCGTGACGACACGGCCGTCATTCAAAGGAAGTCGCTTCACACATCACAACTGCACTGTTTTACCGAAGCTGGTGACTGTTTGTCCATATATCGCCCAATACAGTACACCCAGACTGACCTTTCTCTTTTTTTTAATCAGGCACGACGTGTACGGCGCGCAAATCGGCGCCGCGTTTGATGGGATGCCGTTTCTGGAAGGTAAGTATTTCCATTTACCACATTCCGCCTCCCTGATTGCCCATACGGGACTGACACTTTCTTTTTATCTCTCAGCCGCTGCGAAAATCTACGAAGAGCACGACGTGAACTTGCTCGCGGTGCAGTCGGCGCCTGAAAACGGCGGCCGGTTGTGCCCCGCTGGGATGATCGGCGGGCACCTGCACGTCCTTTCCGAGGGGGACGTTGTTATGTGCTTGGGACAGGACGTGAAGCGGGTGTTACGCGCGGTGGGGAGCTCGAGCAAACACCCCGAAGCGTGGCGCGCGCGGTTCCACGCCGTGCGCACCGCCGCGGCGCGGATGGGGATTCGACGGGAGGTTTTCGTGGCGGCGCCGGGGGGGGCATCGACGCACGGGGGGGCATCCGTGCGGGGCGGGAACGTTTTCGGTGGTTTGAAGAGCGTGCCAAGCGCCAGGCTCGCCGCGTCTTCCGAGCTTAACAAGGCAACGGAGTTTGGCAAAACGATGGAGTCCGGCGCGCATAAACCGACGCACCAGCGCGCGAACAGCGGCGAGCTCGCGTTTGGGTCAGTCGAGGGGTTGTCGCGCATCGCGCGGCTCTCAAAAGTCGAGTCCGGCGACGGCGACCTGACCGGGAGTGGTGATTTCGACACGAGCTTCCACAACGGCGTCGCGCCGCGATCGCCTTCGCAGTCGTACGCGAAACGAAGGGTCTCCGTCCCCGCGGGTATGGGTTTATCCACAGAAGGAGGCGAAGGCGCGGTTTTGGAACCAGCACAAGTTGGCCTGGAGGAAACCGGTTCCGCGAGCTCGCGGCTAAAGCAAGCCGCCAGCTCTTCCCTTAAGTGGATGGACACCATCGACGCGCAGACGCCGGCTGGGACGAGCGACACCCGGGAGGCCGCGTCCGGGTCGCAGCGGTTCACGGAACATGCCCCGCAAGCCACCTGGCGCAGAGGGGACGCGCTTGGGATGCGGCACGAACTACGCGAGCTCGCGAGTAGCGCAGATAACCGGCGGCGCTTAGTCCCGAGCGCGCTGGCGGGTAACCGGCTCTCCGCGTCCACGCGAAACTTGTCCGAGTTAAGAGCGAAGCTCGCCACGAAAGTTGAGGTACAAGACCTGGCGAAAGCGGTGCGGAAGCAACGCGCGGAGGGCTTAGCGGAACTGGGGTTCACGCCGTGGCACACGATTTCGCGGATTTGCAAAACCGGCAACCACATCATCGTCATCGTGGACGGGCACCTCGATCAGCCGCGGTGGAACGAACTGGAGGTGCTGTTGCACCGACTACGGGGCAACGACGGAAGCAACATCCGCCCGATCATCGTGCTTTCCAAATCGCCCCCAGCGGTACAAGACCTGATTCTGTGGCGATCCATCGAAGTGTACGTCACGGAAGGTTGCGTCAGCGACGTGCAAACCGCGCAGGCGCTTGCGTTTGACAACGCGGCGAACATCGTGTTGCTCGCGGACGCGTGCGCCAGTGACAACCCGCTGTTAATGGACCGCCGAGTTTTGCTCGCAACCTCCGTCCTCGAACGCGAAGACGAGCTCACCCCCGACCACATGCTCCCCAAAGTGATTTTGGAGTTCCACCACCCGAAAAGCGTGTGGCACGTCCAAGAGGCGCGGGGGTTTGGATCCCTGGAAAGCGGGTTGCGGAAACACATGTGTCGCGCCGAGAAAGGAAACGAGCGCGCTGGGAAACTATCAACCGCGGGGGGCGGCGCGGGCGGGAGCTCGGAGAATTTGCACGCCATGAAATCAGTCGCGGCGTCGAAAAAACGGCACGCGGACGCGCGCCGGCGGTTCAGCACGGACAACGCGTCCACGTCGCTTTCGTACGCCATGGGCACGATGGACGGTTTGCGCGACGTCACGGTTGAAAGGCGATTCACGCGGAGCGCCAGGTACGTATTGGGCCTTTCCCAAATCCGACACACACCGTTTGCCCATACTCGTACCAGAAGGGCGCATTACCTCTGCCCATACTCGTACCAGAAGGGACGGCTATACCTCTGTCCATACTCTTACCAGAAGGGACTATTGCCTCTGTCCTTACTCGTACCAGAAGGGACGGCTATACCTCTGCCCATACAAGACTGACACTGACACTTTCTTTGTTTGGTCTCAGTTCCGATCCGCGGCGAAACGACCTAAGCGATGCGGATTTGTTTCAGAGAAAGGAGTCGCACAAAAAAGACCGCGGCCGGCGGGCTTCTTTGGACCGCGGCTGGGGAAGCATGGCTATTGGGGCGCGCGGGGACGGGGACGATACCGCCTCTTTTGACAACGCCCGGGCCAAGACGCCCCTGGGGCTGGCGTTGCAGAAATCACGGGGCAAGTCGTTTTTCGCCAAGTTCGTGCGCGGGTGTTTAAAATTCGTGGGTGTCCTGGACCGTGACGGGCGGGAAAGAAACAGGAAAAACATGTACAGCGCCGCGTACCGGGACTCGTTTCAAAACCAGTCACGGCTGAGTTGGGTGGAACACCCGGAGTCGCACACGCAATACAGCAGGGGGAATGTGATGTTCAGGACGGAGGTTTCGCGGGTGATGGCCACGGTGTTCTACACCCCTGGTTTGATGGAGCTTGTTGATTCCTTAACAAGAGACGCGCACTCGGGCGAGGACATCGGGCACCACCCGCGGATCTGGTCCGTGCCGCTACCCACGGAGCTGAAAGGAAAACGCATGGGGCACGCGTTTCAGTTCTTCGCGAAAAACGAAGCCCTGGTAGTGGGGGTGTACCGAAACGTGAAGGGCGGGAAGGCGCGCAAAAAAGTCGCGCAGCGAAAAATAAGACGCGGATCGGTGGACACGCCGTTCGGATGCGACGAGTGCGACGAGAGCGTTCACGGAGGCGACGAGTTTGCGAGCGCGAGCGGAGACGGTTTTGCGAACGAGCGGAGAAGCCGCAACAGCTCTGGAGGTACTTTAAACACCGGGAACTCGGATTCTCCCGAAAACAGCACTGCGGGCGGCGGGAGTAAATCACCCACGAGCAGCGAAGGCGAACACGGATCCGATTTCGACTCCGAGGACGAGGACGTGTTGGACGGCCGGCGCCGGGCGGACCCGGAGCACGACTACGTATTGACGGCGCCGCCGCACACGGTTAAACTAAACTCCGCGGACCGCCTGTACGTCATCGCCACCACGGACTGGGCGTGGATAAACGTCCCGGAGATGGTGGAGCTGCGGAAAACGAGCGCGGTTATTTGTTTGCAGCGGCAGTTTCGGGCGCGAAAAGACAGGCGCCAAGAGATGGCGCGGGACGAGAAACTCGCCGAGTTCCCGGGACGAGCGGGGCCAGAAGAAACCCCGCTTTCCGAAATCACGTTCCGGAAAAGACGCATGTCGCAAGGAAGCGCGTCCCTGGCGGATCTGATTGACTCGCCGCAGAGAACCGCGAGTCCCAGTCCGTTGCGGTACTGAGGACGGAGGTTTAATTTATGGTATCCGAATTTGGTCCCTCAATGTCCTTCATCCATCATTGAGAATCTGAACAATCGCCGTGTGGCCCTCTTGAACGGCTATTGCTAGCAGCGTCACGCCGTCTTCCGTTGCCTTGTTGACGTCCGCGCCCAACTCGATAAGCGCCCACACCACCGCCTCGTGGCCCTCTTGAACGGCTATGGCCAGCGGCGTCCATCCGTCATCCGTCGCCTTGTTGACGTCCGCGCCCAACTCGATAAGCGCCCGCCCCACCGCCTCGTGGCCCTCTTGAGCGGCGATAAACAGCGGCGTCCAGCCGTCATTATCCGCCTTGTTTATTTCCGCGCCCAACTCGATAAGCAACCGCACCACCGCCTCTTGGCCCTTTTCTGCGGCGATGCACAGCGCCGTCACGCCGTCATCCGTCGCCTTGTTGACGTCCGCGCTCAACTCGATCAGCGCCAGCACTATCGCCTCGTGGCCCTGGTGAGAGGTGGCGTACAGCGCCGTCACGCTGTCATTCATTGCCTTGTTGACGTCCGCGCCCGACTCGATCAACGCCCGCACTATCGCCACTTGGCCATTTTGAGCGGCGATATACAGCTCGTTCTCGTCACATGGGCAACCGTTCTTGCGCGCCCAGAGTAGCACCTTCAGATGCCCGCCCTCCGCAGCTTTATGGCACGTGCGTATGTCCCACGGGCAGCCGTTCGCGCGTGCCCACTGCAGCACCTCGAGGTGCCCGCCCAAAGCCGCCGCCGAGCACGTGTCTCGGTCCCACAGCCAGCCGTCCGCGCGCAACGTCTTCAACTCTTCGAGCTGTCCGCTCCTCGCCGCTGCCTGACAAAGGAGTTCTTGACGCGACAGGCGACCTTGCCGTTGCATGCGCCGCACCGCGCTTAAACATCCGAGCTCTATGGCATACTTTTCATCAAGCTCCTTAAGCCGAAGCCCCGTTTCTGCCACCAAGTCGCGCATCGCGCGGCTCACCGCTGGGAGCCGTGCGAGATCTGCGTCGTCGTCGAAATGCTCAGATCTGAGAATGTGAGTGACGACCAGGTGGTTGGGGAGGCGGGGGAAGGCTTCGCCCGCGATAGCCGTGTTCGCCGCGTTAGCATCGCGGCGCTCGCGCTTTTGCTTTCGCGCGCGAGCTTCCTTACCGGCCATTGCGTTGCAAGAGTGGACGGTTTTGTGTAGCGTCGAGCGCGTCGTTGTGCCTCGAGGCTTCCGAGAATGTGCGTTTTACGATAAAATTCCGAGCAGGTGACGAGCCACAAAAAACAAAAGCAAATCACCCATTACGAAGCACCATGTACATAATAAAGACATCGCCGTCCGAACGCCGATTGAGACGTACATGGGCTCGTTGGAATCGTCGCGATGTCCTCTACGCGAATGCCAAAAAAGAAAGAGCGGCGGGTCCGCAGTCACCAAAAAGAAAGTAAATTCATGAGAGTAAAAGATTAGCATCACCCATGTGTTATCCTTTATTTTAAATGAATCCCACACACACCTTAGTCCCCTACACCCTAACCCCTCTACCTAATACACGCGTAACCCCTACCCCTAACACACACCTAACCCCTCTCTACGCAATAAATTCCCGGGTCACCGCCGCGACCGGGAGGTAGTGTTGTCCCAGGTGCGCTTCCAGTTCGCGCTCTAAAATTTCCCCCGACGATTCGTCGGGGGCGCACAGCTTTACCGAAAACGGCGCCGTGTGCAAAACCGGCGCGCGCTCGCCTAGGGACACGTCAGTCGCCGGATTCCGCAAAGAGAGGTGGGCAGGTATCTCGTAGCTGCTCACCGCTTCCGCGGCTGCTCGTGCGACGAGATGCACCGGAATTCCGGAAAAAAAAGCGCCGCCCTCGAGCCCGAGCATCGGAACGGCGAGGGAGCCCGGGTATGCCTTCGTGTTTTTTTTCAAAACGTTTTCGGTTTCCGTTTTCGTTTCGGTTTTTTTGGCCAACTCATCGACGCACTCGCCGCCGGTCTCGCCTCCGTCCCCTTGACCGCGACTTCCGTGCATTTCAGACAACCCCCCCGCGAAGTGCGTCACCCCGATTCCCCAGCCCGCGTCCAACACGGATTTGTACGTACTGACCAGATTGGAGTGGTACTTGGGGTCGTTTTTTTTGGGCGGCGTCACGCGCACCACGTGTTTGTATCCAGCGCTTTTGCAAGCGCCGCTCGATTCGGAGACATCGGCGTTGCCAACCGGACGTGTCGTGTTCGCGACGCCGTCGTCCATTGTTGCCACGACTAACACGTCGCAAACCCCACCCGGCGGGTGTTTTATCATGCAAGGCGTGACGTGCAGCTCCACCAGAAATGCCATCGTGGGGTCCCCGCGGTGGTGGCCCAGCACTTTGGTCGCGGTTGGGTACCCGCGGTGCGTCACGTTCGTTTTTACCGAATCCGACTTTCCTTGTTTGTCTCGCGACTCCGCCGCGGATCGAACCGCCGCGGGGGTGGGGGGAACCAGCCCGTCACCGAACGGCCGGCCGTGGCGCCTCGCCACGACGCGCCAGACGCGCCAAAGCGTCGCCATGACTCACCGCGGCGCGTGCAGCGCGGGAGTGATCGCGCACACAAATAAATCAGAGTCATATTGAAAATCACGACCGACACGTCACGTCATTTTTTATTGTTCCGATCGCCCACACCCCGGTGGTCACTTCCGTTCGCGCCGACCACGCGTGCCCCCCGATGTCCATCGGCTGTGCGTTCGCCGTAACCAGTTTATCCGCCACCGCAAGAGCGCTTCGCCAGGTCCGCCCGTTCCGCGTCTCCACGAAACTCGCGAAGAAAGGCCCTGCAGTCCGATCTTTAAGATCTTCCACAACGATGGCCTCCCTGGACACGAACCCGCTCGCGACATGGAGCTACGGCCTTTCCGCCAGCTCTAAAGACGCGCCAGACCTCCCACGGTGGCAAAGCATCACCGCGGAGCACGTCCGGCCCGCGATCACGGACGCGGTGAAGGCTGTGAACTTGGAGATCGACGCTATCGAGAAGAAGTTAAGCGAATCGAAAACGCCCGTCTCGACGTGGGAAGAAATCATGGACCCGCTGGAGCGTCTTTCCGAAAAGCTGTCAAGGCCGTGGGGGGTTGTTTCGCACCTGAAAGGCGTGCGCGACAGCGAAGACCTCAGAAAAGCATACGACGACATGCAACCCGACGTCGTGACCGCGTCGCTGCGGATCGGCCAGAGCCGGCCGGTGTTCGACGCCCTCGTGGCGCTCAGCGAAAACAAACAAGCCTGGGCGAACTTGTCCTCCGCGCAGAAAAGAGCGGTGGAGTGCGAAGTCAGAGACGCCACGCTGTCCGGCGTCGCCCTTGACGGGAAAGAGAAACTCAGGTACAACGAAATCGCCAAAGAACTCTCCGCCCTTTCCACCGCGTTTTCGAACAACGTGTTAGACGCCACCAAGGCGTTTGAACACTTGTGTACCGAAAAAAGCGAAGTCGCGGGGCTCCCTCCTTCGGCCCTGGAGCAAGCCGCGCAGACGGCGCAGACCAGAGGCGGGCACACCGACGCCACACCAACAAACGGCCCGTGGATGTTCACCCTGGACGCGCCTTCCTACATGGCCGTACGCGCGCACGCCGAGAACCGAGCGCTGCGGGAGAAAACATACAAGGCGTACCTCACGCGCGCGTCGGAGTTTTTCGAAAAGTACGCGCCCGCTAAAGATGATGATGATTCCGTCTCCGAGAAAACCAAACCGATAGGAAACAACGCGCCTTTAATCGAGCAGATTCTTTCCCTGCGCCTTGAAAAAGCAAAGCTGTTGGGGTACGACAACTTCGCGGAGGTTTCCATGGCCACCAAGATGGCCACACTTGTTAGCGCGGAGGCGCTGCTGGAGGACATCCGGGTCAAATCAAAGCCCGCGGCGGAGCGAGAGTTGGCCGCGATTCAGGCGTTCGCGAAAGAAGCCGGTGCCGCCGAAGCCACCGAAGGCCTGAAGCAGTGGGACGTTGGTTTCTGGAGCGAGCGTTTAAGGGAGGCGAAGTACGAGCTGAAGGAAGAGGACTTGCGGCCGTACTTCCAGCTCCCGGCGGTGATCGACGGGATGTTCGATTTAGCGGGAACTTTGTTCGGTACGTATTTCCCAAATCCGGGGACACCTACGTTTGCCGGTCGTCCGCCCGTAATTACTCGCGTAACATCACGAAAGACGTTAACCACTTTCTTTTATGTATCCTAAGGTATCAAGGTCGAGCCCGCGGACGGCGCAGTTGAGGTGTGGCACCCTGACGTGCGTTTCTTCAAGGTTCTGGATGCCGCTACGAACGAACCTCGGGCGTACTTCTACCTGGACCCGTACACGCGCCCGGCGGAGAAAAGGGGCGGCGCGTGGATGGACGACGTGGTGGGGCGATCAAGCGCCATGGCGGCGCCGGGGGAGTTGGTACGGTTGCCCACGGCGCACATGGTGTGCAACGGCACCCCCCCGGTTGGCAAGAACCCGTCGCTTATGACGCACAACGAAGTCACCACTCTTTTCCACGAGTTCGGGCACGCGCTGCAGCACATGTTAACGACGGAAAACACCGGCCCGGTGGCCGGTATCAACCAAGTCGACTGGGACGCGGTGGAGCTGCCTTCGCAGTTCATGGTAAGGGCCTTTCCCAATCACCACGTTCCGCCTCCCTGATTGCCCGTACTCGTACCAGAAAGGACTACTACCTCTGACTGTTTACGTAAAACACGGTTCGACCGACTGACGCTTTCTTTTGTATCTCTCAGGAGAACTTTTGCTACGACCGGAAAGTGCTCCGAAGCATCGGCAAGCACCACGAAACCGGCGAGCCTTTGCCTGACGCTTTGTTCGAAAAGCTGGTTGCGTCCAAGAACTTCGGCAGCGGAACGAGGTACCTGCGGCAGTGCCACTTTGCGATGACCGACTTGGAGCTGCACGCGCGGTACGCGCCGGGCGCCGGGTGCGATTTCGTGTTCAAAACCGAACAAACGATTGCGGAGAAAACGCAGCTCATGCCGTCCTTGGCGGAGGACCGGTTCCTGTGCGGGTTCGGGCACATCTTCTCTGGGGGTTATTCAGCTGGGTACTACTCCTACCTCTGGGCGGAGGTGCTCTCCGCTGACGCGTTCGGTGCGGGGCTTTCCCACTCATCACGCACCGCTTCCCTGATTGCCCATACGAGACTGACACTTTTCCTTTTACAATCAGGGGCGTTCGAAGAAGCCGGGCTCGATGACGAAAGCGCGGTGAAGGAAACGGGCGGGAAGTTCGCGTCCACCGTCTTGGCCATGGGCGGCGGCGCCGCGCCCCTGGCCGTTTTCAAGGCGTTCCGGGGAAGGGAACCGAACGTGGAAGCCCTGCTCAGGCACAACGGACTTGTTGTGGCGAGCGCGTAATAACCAGGGAAGGGAGGACCCGAGAGCTGGTTTGTGTGGGGTGTAGCTCAACACGTAGTGCTGATGTCGATGTCTTGTTTGGGTTGCGCGACAAGTAGCGGTGACGCGCTTTGGGTTGCTTTTTTGAGAAAAAAGAGAAACGGTCATATTCCACCTTTAACTTTTCGTCGCCGTCGCCGTCTGTCTTGGATGTGCCTCTGCTTGCCTCGCCTGTCTCTTTTGTCTCGCTTCGCGACGCATCACTCCTCGCCGCGCCGACGTTCCCGTATCGTCGTCGCTTACAGTGGATTCGTCCGTGAAGTACCCTTGTTCGTTCGGTCGGGTTCCGGTCGTGCCAGAGGGGGGTGCCCATGGCGGAACCGGCGGACACGCCGGTCGCCCTCGGGGGCGAAAATATGGCTGACGTGCCATCTGACACGCCTGGGGCGTTCGCGTTCGAGGCGCGACGCGCGCGCATGGACTGGCGCGCGATTCACGCGGTTGACGTGGACAGGGTGATGCGTGAGAATGACATCGACACCCTTGAGAGCGTCCTGGTGCGTCACGGGGAAACACGCAACGCGGACGCGGTGCCCAAATCTAAGGCGCCAACGACCACTTTTTCCGTCTCGGATGCACCTCACCGATGCCGTCACAGACCACTGAACCAACCCTTCTCCGCCCTTCCCACACCAAACCCACCCAAACCCAACCCTCGACACACAGGAAACCGTGACCTTCGGGGACGTTTCCGTGGAGGACTCGCGGTACCTCACCACTTCAAACGCCCGGAAGGTGATTCGGTTAGCGCAGTGCCAGGTTGAGTACTTGCTTCACGTGCAGGAAACGCTCGCTACGCACAAGGAGCGTTTGCGGGGGGTCGCGGAAACCGCGCAGCGAGAGTCCATCACCGCCAAGGCTGAATCCAAGGAACACCGGGCAAAGGCGCGTTGCGCGCGGACGGAGTTGCGGAAAACCAGGAAGGCGCTCAAAACGTACGAGGTGCTGGAGCAGATTCGAGCCGGAACCCCGCTTGAAGAGATCTTGCTTGGAACCGCGCAAGGTTCCGACACGAACGGCGACAAATCGAGCACAGGGTTGGACAAGTCGCACCGGTTGGATACCGATGGCGACGAAAACGAAAACGCCGCGGTAAACGCGTTCGCGCGAGCCGCCGCAAAAGCGAGGGACGCGGAGGCTTTTGAAAAAAGAGCCGTGGCGGCGGAGGCGAAGTGCGCGGAAGCCGTTTCATACGCGGAGAAGCTCACGGTTGAGCTTGGAAACTCGGCGACACAGCGGGGACTGGCGCTTGAAGCGCTTGAGAGCGCGAAGAAACAAGCAGCCGCGAGGAATGCGTCTTCGTGTGAGACGTTCGAAAAGCGATTAGCGCAACTGGAGGTTGAGCTCGTCGACGCCAAGCAACAAGCGGAGCGCGCGTTGGCGGCTTCCGCGGTTGACGCCGCCGCCGCCGACGCGGCGCGCGCGCGGGCGAACGACATGGAGCGCCATCAACGGGAAGCCGAGCTGAACGAGCTTCGCCGAAGCGTGAAATCGGTCGGGGACGGGAGTGCCACGGAAGCTGCCACCGCGCTCGCGGCGGCGACGGCGGCGGAGCGGCGTTTAGCGGATCTCGAGGCGCGCGACGGCGAAATAATCGCCGAGCTGCGGCAACGCCTCGCCGCGAAGGATGAGGAGTGCGCGCGGCTGAGGGTGAAACGGGACGCGCTTGAGACGCAGCTCGTGAGCCTCGCGAGCGGAGCAGGGCTGGGGGGTGGTGAATCCCTGATGCACTCGGTGCACGGCACGCCGCTGGTCTCCGCCGCGGGCACGCCCATTCGAACAGGGTCGTATTCGTTATCGCGACGAAGCGGCGACGCCATCGCGGATGAGCTCAGGGCTCACTTGGAGCGCGCGGAGGACCCTGAGCTCCGGGAGGTTCTGGAGAAGGCGAAGGGTGAGATGCGGAAGGCGATGGCGGTCGCGGAGGATGCCAAACACGCCAAGGATGAGGTTGAGCGCTTGCGGTTGTCAATCGCGAGCGACGAAGCCAAGGCGGCGAAGGAGGAGATTGCGAGGTTAACGATCTTCAACTCGCGCGAAATCGCGCGGCTTACCAAGGAACGCGAAACCGAAACAAGAAGGCTCACTGAACAGCTCCAAAAAGAAACCACGCGCTTGGAAGACGACGCGCTCCGGTTACGTTTGGAAAAGGAGGAGGAACGGGAAAAGTTTGTGCGCGAACGCGACGATGAGACGGCACTTTTGAGGAAAGAGGTGCGTATTGGGCCTTTCCCAAATCCAGGCACACTGTTTGCCCATACAAGACTGACACTTTTTTTTACAACCTCAGCGCGAAGCCGCTTTGCGCGAGCGGGATTTGGAAAAAGCCCGGCTACTGGAAGAGACCGCGCGGCTCCGGGAACAAAGGGAGGCCGCTATTGCGGAACGGGACAACGAGAAGCATTTGTTGGGACGGGAACGTGACAACGAGAAACGTTTGTTACTCGAGGAGCGCCAGCTGGAGCAGAGCAAGATCCGGGAGGAGCGCGCGGCGGAAACGGCGCGGGTGATGGAAGATTTGGACCGGGAAAAAGATTTACTTTCCCTGGAACGAACCCGCGAAAAAGAAACCGCTCGCCGTGAGTCCGCCAAGGTTCTGGAGGAAAGACAGGCGGAGACGAAGCGGCGTGTGGAGGAGAGACTTGGGGAGAAGGAAACGCTGCTGAAAGAAACCACCCGGCTGGCGCAGGAGAGGGATTTGGAAAAGGAAACGGCGCGAAAGGAACGCGACGCTCTTCTGAAGGAAAACGAAGAGACGAGGGAAACCGCGCTGAGAGAACGCGAAGCTCTGCTGAAGGAAAAGGAAGAGACGAAGGAAACCGCGCTTCGCGAACGCGAAGCTCTGCTGAAAGAAAAAGAAGAGACGCTGTCCAAGATTCGCGAGGAAGGTTCCAAGGAAGTCGCCGCGCTTCGTTTGGCGAATGAAAAGCTTTCAGAAACAGCCGAGGCGGCGCGGCAAAACGCGGAACGCGCGAAGCGTGCGGAGTTGGAAACGAGGGAAAAAGCGCTGAGGGACGCGGAAGGTACGTGTTGTGCGTTTCCCAAATCCCAACACCAGACTGTTTGCCCATACAGCACTGACACTTTCTTTTATTTACCGTAAGCGAGCGAGCGCAGAGTGTTCGCCGCCGCCGCGGCGCTTGAAAAGGAACACGCGTTGCGTGAGCTTGAGCTGGAGAAGTTCGCGTCTTTGCGCAAGAGCAGCCCGGAACGCGCGGCGGCGTCGGCGACGGTCGCCGCGGAGCTCAAGCTTTTGCGGGAGACGATCGCGGCGGTTCGTACGGCGGACGGGGGTCCCGGGAGCTTAGTGTCCACGCCAGCCAAGGCGGCGCAGGAGTCGGTTGCGCCGGCGGTCGCGGCGTCAACCGTCGCGGCGATGCGAATGACGGAAGACGCGCCGGTACCTGAAAGCGCAGTCAACTCCGACTACGACACCGCGGTCGACTCCGACTCCGACACCTCGTTGCCCGACTCAGATTCCTTCCTCAGGGACGCCACCAGACGCGCCTGGGACGAAACCCTGGGGTCGCCGACCACGATCCCGGACGTGACTCCCGATCCCGAGTTAAGTGAAAGTGTCTCGCTCCACGACCCGGTGCCCGCCGCGAAGGCCACCGCCGCCGCCGGTACCACCGAGACGATGAGTCGCAAACAGTCCGAGGACGCCGAGGTTCCGACTGTGGAGGTTGTGGCTGAGACCGGCAAGGTCGAGGTGGAGGCTCCGAAGGTGGAGACCGAGAAGGTCGAGGTGGAGGCTCCCAAGGTCGAGACCGAGGAGGTCCAGGTGGAGGCTCCGAAGGTGGAGACCGAGAGGGTTGAGGTCGAGACCGAGAAGGCCGAGACAACGAAGGTCGAGGTTGAGACACCGACGGAGGAACCCGAGACCGGCAAGGTCGAGGTCGAGCCCAAGAAGGAAAAGGTCGAACCCAAACCGGTTCCGACCGAGACGGAGGAAAAGGTCGAACCCAAACCGGCTCCCGGCAAAAAGAAAAAGGGAAAAAAGAAGAAAGGACAGGGCGGTAAGACACAAAAGGATTTTAGCGAGGCTCCATCGACGGCTGTGACGGCATCGGTGGAGCCCGAATCCAGGGTTCAGACAGGGGAAAACGAAGCTGGCGCGATTGAGATTGAAGAAATTGAAATCGCGGAAACTTCGGAAGTCGCCGAGCCCGCCGTCACAGCGAATTCTTTGTCGAGCGAAGAAAAAGAAGAGGACACGTCCAACGAGTCCTCTTCTTTTGACCCTTCACAAACACGAAAAGAAAAGGAACTTGAGATCGCCACTGTTTTACGCGAGAAGAAGAAACAAATTGCAGAGGTTTTAGCGGAGAAGAAGGCTGCTATCGACGCGATTTTCGAAGCGCGCAAGGTTTCGATCGAGCGCGTCGCGAACAAGAAGAAGTCGCGAGCCGAGTTGGCGACGCAAAAGGAGGCGCAGACACGTGTGGCGGAGGAGGCGCTTTCGAAACAGATCGAGGAGGAGAAGGCAAGGGCGATAGCTGAGGCTCAGGCTGAAAAGCGGAAAGCGGAGGATGAGGCGAGGGCGGGTAAGGCGAAGGAGACGGCGAACAAGCTGCGCGAGAGTCAAATTGCGATTGAGCAGATGCAAACCGAAAAGCAAAAGCTCATAGACGACGTCGCGCACATGGAGCAAAGCGCGAAGGCGGTTGCAGTTGCTGAAATTCAGGCTGAAATACAGAAAGCGCTTGACGAGGTTCAAAAAGAAGAGGAGGAACAAAAGAACGCGGTAGTTGCGGAGATTACGGCTATGAAGCAAAGCGCAATCGCGGAAATCGCGGAGCGCCGGGAACGGGAAGAGCAAAGAACAATCGCGCAGATGATGCAGACGCACGCACGGGAAGCTGAAAAGGCGGAGGCTGAAAAAGAAGCGGCTGAAAAGGCGGCAGCAGAAGCAGTGGCTGTGGAAGCGGCGGAAGCGGAAGCGGCGGCTGCGGAAGCTGCAGCGGCCGAAGCAGCAGCGGCCGAAGCGGCAGCGGCGGCTGCGGATGCGGCGGCTCAACAAGCGTCCGCGCACCCCGCGGCGAGTTCCGAAAGCGACATGGACGAGATAATCATCCACGAGGACGTTTCCGACGAAGCCGCGCGACCCGATATGCTTCTTGTGTTAGCGCCGGTTGATGATATGGTGCTGCAGAGCGCGCCACAAGTATTACTTCCGCACATACCGGTGGTCACGTCCATTCCAAGCGTCGCGGATGAGCCCGACGCGATGGATCCCAAAAAGGCGGACGAAATGATTTCCCAACACGTTTCCCGCGTCGCGTTTGCCACTCGACAAATGGAAAAGGAGCAGCAGGCGCTTATGGCGATCATCGACGCCGCGCCGGCGGCGGGGACGAAAACCGCGCCCCCGCAGGGCGCTGTTCCGAACGCGTCGCCGCGCGTGATGAAGGATTCCGTGGCTAAAACCGCCGCCGCAGAAGAAGCCAAAGAAAGACTCGTGGAAGTGCGGGCGGCGGCGTGTGCGACCGCCGCGGACGCGGCGCGAGCCGTGGCGCGCGCCGCGAACGCGCCCCCTTTCCTCACGGAGAGCGACAAGACCGAGTGGCTGGCGAAGCACCCGCACCAGCCTATCGCGCGGGCGCCTTACGCGCTGAGCAGGCACGCGAGTCACGACGCCGAGCTTTTCGACGCCGCGGAGGAGGCGGTTGTGGCGTACTTAGAGGAACAGGTTACGAATCAGTTAGTCAACGTTGGGGTGGCGGTTACCGAAACGAATTTGGACGACACCCGGTACATCCGGATGATGCACGAGTTCCGGCAAAAACGGAACCTTGAGGTTGACGATTTATCAACACTGGACAAAAAGAAGTACCAGGTGGAACGCGCGTGTATTCTGAACCACGTCGCGCGCGCGTCGCGGGCGGTGATGGCGACGCGAAATAGGAATAGCGCGACGGACGAAACCGAAACCGAAGCCGACGACGCCACCGCGAAGTTTTTGTTCCCCGAAACCCTCACGGACGATAAACTCGCCGCCGCCGTGCCGAAAGTCATGCAAGGCAAGTCCGTGAGGGAATCCCTGGAGTGACCATAACGGGTACTTGTTAATACAAGTACGTGCAGATGTTTTGTTCACATACTTTCACTCTAACAGAGGAAGGTATTGCCTCTCTACTCTATAACTAGGGGACTATTTGCTATTTTGTTTCCCTAGCTGACATTGCTATTGAATCTAATGAAAATACCCCCCGTCCAGGTCCACCAGCGCCTGCCTCGAGTTGCCACCCCGAATTTGGGAGTTGAAGCTGTTCCTTCCGCTGTTCCTTCCACTTGCGTTGTGGCTGAACCTCGGCGTGCCTTGCGGCGAGATTTCGAACTGTGTCTCCGCGGGGGTTTCGGGTGGGTTGAACACGTTGAATAACGTTTCGCACTTTTTCTCAGCCAGCAGCGCCTCGGCCAACGCATCACGGACTATGGGGGACAAACTCGCCGCGGCGTCGTTGTCGTTGTACGCACTCCCAATCGCAATTCGTTGTCCCCACCGCGCCAGCTGCGCCATCTCACTCACCAGCCGAGAGTTCATCTCGTCTTCCTCAGTTACGCCGGGAGCGCCGGAGCCAACCATGGTTAGCGTTTTCGCACAGATTGTCGCGGGCGATGGCGGGTCGCGCAAATCAAGCCACCGCCAAGCTCTCGTCGCGCGGTCCCGGTCCAATTCAACCTCACGATGTGACCTTCGTAACGCGTTCGTCCGCGCCGCCGATTCCGCGAAGTGCTCCGCGTGGCTCTCGGCCATCCCACGCGCCGGGCGGAGTGGCCAGGCGCCGGCCGTCGCGGCAACCGGAAACGCAACTGAACGGTCAAAAGCTGACTCGACCTGCTCGGTTCCAGATTCGCGGATGAAGTCGGCGTGCTAAAAAGCGACTGATCACTCGTGTCGGCGCAGGTGACCTGGTAGGCGCCTGCACGGCGGGCGCGAGACCTCGCGTGCGTGGAGACCTGGTGACTGGCTCAAGCTCGTCAGACGCGGGGGCGTTTTTAGGTCACCACCGCGTCCGGCGTGTCCCGGAACCCCGGAGCGGGCGGCGGAGGTTTTAGATAAAAAAAGGTCCCGGCGGAAATAGGGCTGGTGACGAGATCGAGTGCGACGCCTGTGGGCCGTGACCGCCAATAGATAGGTAGACCCGGCCACCCCACTGCAACAAAAATGCCCCGCTCCGATTACATCGAGATCCTGGATGAAGCCGAGTCCATGGAGACTCGAAACGAGGTGTGGGATCTTGTGGTGGAGGCGGGGAGGCTGGGACTGGAGTTGCTTGATTTGCCTCTTGACGAAAAAGGATGGGACCGGGCGGTGAACGTGGGGTACCGCCGAGCGGCGTTGCGAGGCCATCCCGATAAAGTGCCCGCGAGTGAAAGAGTTGTAGCAGAGGCTAACTTCAAGAAGCTCAATGATTCGCACAAGCTATTGCTACGGGTAGGCAAGGCGGTACGACAAGAAGCTGAGTCGGGCGACGCCGCTGATTCAATAGCGGCGGCTAAAAAAACGGAACTCGAAGCTGCGGAGGAAAAAAAAAGAGCATTATCAAAACGCCTCGCCGATGTCATGTCCCTGAACGGCGTCGCCACGGGGTTCGGGATGGGGTCGCGAAACGACAAGGACGCGGGTGTGGGTTCGATTCCTGGAGAAGCCCAAAAACAACGCACCAAAGGCGACCTGCAGCGGCAAATGGCCGCGTTGCTTAGTAAGTGCGGGGATGAATTCGAGAAGAGAGCGAGACGAAAAAGGCGAATAAAAATTCTAAAAAGAATCTTGGCGGGTGCGTTGGGCGTCGCGTTCCTTCTGTTCGTGCGTAAAAACGCACCTCCTGATGACGGTAATGATGCGCGGTCCGAGCTCCGGGAAATCGCGGAGGGTTTAAGAGCCGCGATTCGGTTCATGGGCGCGGAGTTAGCCGCCGCGGTCGGCCGACCGGAGGATTCGGACGAGATGGCGGATGACTTGGAGGAGGCGTTTTTGGAAGGTCCGTATTTCCCATTTATCACATTGGCCCGATTACCAAGACTGTTTACTCTTTGACACAGTACTAGTACTGTGTCAATTTACCAGAGGTCACAACACTATACCCTTCCCAATCCCTCATACACATCACGAGAGACTGACACTTTCTTGTTTATCGTGTCAGGCCGCATGAGCGTCAACGAATCTGGCGGGTTACAAGTCCTGATTCCGGACGACGACGCCCCGGGGATGTTTTACAAGCTGAACATGAGCTCGAAAAGTGACGGGGGCATGGCGGTTTGGACGGAAGGGACGAACGGCGAACGGGTGGAGGTTGAGTTGGGGGATTTGGAGTGGGACGACGACGACGCGCGAAAAGAAAAGCCGCCTGGCGTTTTCGGCCTCCCGGCGGAGCGAAGCGGGGCCGGGAAAGGGACCGTCAATTGGGACGTGGAACCGGGGGGAAACGATTCATCACCGGGAGGAAGTGGTTCCGAAAAGAAGAAGAAGAAGAAGGAGAGGAATAAGGAGAAACCGCAGGCGGAAAAAGAACCGACGAAAGGGGGACGGTGGGGACGGCCGAGGTGACGCGATGAAACCGCGAGCTCCTTTTGCGCTTTGTTTGCTTTCTCTTCGTCTTTGCGCCTTCCCTTCTTCGTAAAAAGTTGAGTGCGGCTATCAAGTCTCTTTCTTACTCGCCGATGCCGAAGTAGCCGCGGATGGTGAACGGCTCTTGCTTGATCTAAGGCTCCTGCTTGACCGCGGGTTCGAGTTTGATCTTGGGCGAACGCTCCGGCTCGCGCTTGACCCGCTTTGAACTCGGTGCAGGTGCGTGCCGTTTTGCACGCTGCACAGTATCTTTTCTCCTTGCCGTGCGGACAGGGGGTGCATGTCGTGCATTCCTGTTTCAGCTTCCCATGAGGACATGGGTTGCACTTCACGCACATGTTTTTCCGCTTGCCGTGAGGGCAGGGGGTGCACACAGCGCACTTGTTTTTTATCTTCCCGTGCGGACAGGGGCTGCACTTTACGCAGCTGTCTTTCCGATTGCCGTGAGGGCAGGGGTTGCACATCACGCACATGTTTTTCCGCTTGCCGTGGGGGCAGGGGTTGCACGCCGCGCAGCTGGCTTTCTGCTTGCCGTGAGGGCAGGGGTTGCACTGCGCACAGTGCTTTTTCAGCTTGCCGTGCGGGCAAGGGTTGCATATCGCACAGTCGTACTTCACCTTGCCGTGGGGGCAGGGGCTGCACTGCGCGCAGTGGCTTTTCTCCCTCCTGTGCGAGCATCGTTTCTTTCCCATTCTTCGCGCGCCAAGAAACCGAACGCGCACGCGCTTCTGCGGCCACCGCAAACGTCGTGGTCGGAGTCGTGGTTTTTTTTTCGTCCTCTCACAATATCGGATTATCGGAAGTGCAAAAATCCAGTTGGCAGTTTTGTGGCCACCGATCGTCGTCCAACACCCGTCCCCTCACAACTCCTCACGCGTCCACGCCGAAAAAGCGCACCTTTGGCGTTTCAAACGCACACCCTATGGTCGTCTTCAACGCCTCCGCGGTCGCGGTGCGAACCAATTGGTGCACGACGCGCGCGTCAAAGAAGAGCGCCTCGACACATCAACATTTGGTCAGTCGTCAGTTCCAACGCCCGCAGATGTCGGCACTGACGCTCGGTCCACGGTCTAATAACTCAAGAAGCCGCGCCTCCTCACTCACCACGAAATGCGCGTCTTCCGTGCGCGACCTTCCCGACGACCAAAGGGTGGTGATCACGGGCGCCGGCGTGGTTAGCACCGCGGGCAACGACCGGGCCACGTTTTTCGGGAACCTGTGTTCTGGGAAATCGGGTGTCATCGATTTGACGAAATGGAAACCGGGCCTGTTCGACCAATTGCCCACGAGGATCGGCGCGCCTATTTTGGACCTGGACGCGCAAGGCGACCTCACCCTAAAGGAAATAAGAAGGATGGACAAGGTTCACCAGTATGCGGTGGTGGCGGGGAAACGGGCGCTGCGGGACGCGGGGTTGTGGGGTGACACACTTGACGGGATGGATAAAACCAAGTGCGGTGTTTTGGTGGGCAGCGCCATGGGGGGTTTGCAAGTATTCGAAGACAACGTCCTCGCGTTGCACGAAAAAGGCATAAAAAAAGTATCCCCGTTCACGGTGCCTTACATGCTCACGAACATGTCCGGGGCTATTCTGGGTATGCAACCCGAACTGCAGTTCCGGGGACCCAACTACGCCTTGAACACGGCGTGCGCCACGAGTAACTACCAGGTACGCGTCGGGGCTTTCCCAAATCCAGGCACCGGCCGTTTTGATGCCCCACTTTGGCGGTTCGAGTACACGGCCGTCATTTATAGAAGTGAACTACGCACACTCCAAGTGCACTGTTTTACCGACGCTGGTGACTGTTCAGACCGATTACGGTGACTGTTGTCCATACATTGTCCAATACATCGCGATATACGGTACACCCGTACTCGCGACGGAAACGACTGACCCTTTTCGCGTACCAATCGCAGTTCATCAACGCGGCGCAGCACATTAAAAACGGCCAGGCGGATGTCATCCTGGCAGGCGGAACCGAAGCGTCCGTCACCCCGATGGGTTTAGCTGGGTTCATCGCGTGCAAGGCGCTGAGTAAACGGAACGACGACCCGCAAGGTGCGAGCCGGCCGTGGGACAAAGGACGGGACGGGTTCGTGATGGGCGAAGGCGCCGGGGTTTTGGTGATGGAGAGTTTAGGTACGTATCGGGGCTTTCCCAAATCCAGACACTGTTTGATGCCCTGTACGGAGTGCAGTTACGCAAGTCTTACCACTGCAATAAGTGCAACAGAGTCTGCCGACTGTTGCCCACTGTGCATAAATCGCCCACTTCAAGACTCAGGACTGACCCTTTCTTTCATAAATCTCAGCACACGCGAAGAAACGAGGCGCCGTCATTCTGTGCGAGTACATGGGCGGCGGCATGAGCACTGACGCGTACGACCTGACGAGCCCGCGGGCGGATGGAAGGGACGTTATTCTTTGCATGGAAAGCGCTCTTAGGGAGGCTTTGATTAAGGCGGATGATGTGGATTTAGTAAACGCGCACGTACGTGTCGCGCGTTTCCCAAATCCGACACACGCTGTTTTACCTCTAACGCGCCTGTGACTGTTCAGACCGATGGCCGGTGACTGTTGACCAGGCCATCGTCCAATACACATACCGATTGCCCCTCCCTGTTGTCCACACATCGTCCAATACACGTCCAACACACGCCCAACAGACGGACTGACACTTTTCGTGTAACAATCACAGGGCACGTCCACGCCGGTTGGGGATTTGTGCGAGGTCGCGGCGGTGAACGCGGTTTTCGGAGGAAGAGGTACGGAACTTCCCAATCACCACTCTCCGCCTTCGCGATTGCCCATACGAGATGTTAACCACTTTCTTTTTGATCGGGCCAGGGAAGAAGGATTTCAAACTGAACTCCACGAAAAGTATGCTCGGCCACCAGCTCGGGGCGTCAGGCGCGCTTGAAGCGATCGCGTGCATCGAGAGCATTCGCACGAGTAAAGTGCACCCCACCATCAACCACGACGACCCGGAAGAAGGCGTTTTGTTCGACGTCGTGCCGAATGAAGCGCAGGACTTCAAAGTGACCATCGCGCTTTCCAACTCGTTCGGGTTCGGGGGACACAACAGCTCGGTGGTGTTCGGGGCGTTCAAGCAGTAGATTTGGTTAGGTAAGAGTGTATTCCTACCTTTGAAAGTAACTCGCATCTTTTCCTAACGGGCCTTACACGACTCACTCACATCAAAAGACTTAATAACATGCTCAGTCCCCCGCGTCTAATCCATCAAAAGAATGGTAAGTCTCATCACGCACCACTAAAAAGTGGAGGCGCAGGGTATCGATCCCCGTACCTCTCGCATGCTAAGCGAGCGCTCTGCCATCTGAGCTACGCCCCCTGGGTATTTAGTCATCGACTTCCGTCAATGACCAGATACTACTCCTCAGATGAAGAGTAAAATCGTTGTGGCATTTCATCGGTTTTAGAGAATAATAATGTCAGTTTATTTCCCATCTTTACCCCTTATATATACATGCTGTGACTGAATACCCATACGGCATTTTTTGCTTTTTCAGTTGTCCTCCGATAGGTGTCGGCACTCGCCCCGACACCCGTGCCCTCCTCCTGCATGCCCGCGCCGGCCGAGGTCATTCCGGTCGGCGCGAAGCGACCCGTGCCTGTGTGTAAGGGCGGTAGTCTCGGTGGTGCCGCGGTTCCCCCTCCAACGGACGCGCATTGTTCGGGTTCCACGGCGAAGAAACCGCGACAGGAGGTCCGAAAGGAGGTCGGCGGCGAGCCTTCAGTCGCATCCGCGGCAGGGGTGGCTTCACCCCACGCAGCAATGCCCTCCCCGAAGTCCCTGGTTCCCCGGTATTTACTCCGCGTGCAGTACGACGGCTCGAACTTCCACGGGTTCCAACGACAAGCCAAGGCACGAACCGTGCAGGGGTGCGTGGAGGATGCGCTTACCAAATTCATGGGAAGAGGCGGTGACACGAAGAAAAAAGGCGAAGCAGGGAAAACACCGGGCGATGCGTATGAAAAAGACGATGACCACCACCAACCCGTAATCAGCCACGGGTCGTCTCGCACGGACGCGGGGGTGCACGCCCTTGACGCGACGCTTCACGTCGACCTCGAAAGGGTTTCCAAGCGACACCCGAATACATTACAAAAACCTTGGACTGCGAACACTGTGATGTGCGCGGTGAACCACTTTTTGAAACGCGGCGGGTGTTTGGACGCCAAGATATCGCAATGCATCCGGGTCGACCCAGCCAAGTTTCACGCCCGCTACAGCGCCACCGCGCGGACGTACCGGTACCGGATACGGGTTTGCGATGCTCAGACGCCTCCTTCGATTTTCGAGCACAAAAAGGTGTGGCACGTGGTCCGGAACGAGCCGCTCGACGTCGGCGCTATGCGGTTAGCGGCGGCGAAACTAATAGGCACGCACGACTTTTCATCCTTTCGCGCCGCGCATTGCCAAGCCAGCGGCCCGATTCGTTCCGTGGATTTCATCGGCGTGGAGGTCGAGAATGAGAATGGCGGGGTCTCGAATGGTTGGGCCTTGTGGGATTCGTTTGGAGGGCCTGCTGATGACTTTTCCGAGGTGCGGGTGGAGGAGGAAGAGGAGGATGGGAAAGGAAAAGGCGTGAAAGCAAAACAGCAGAACTCGTCTAGTCTGGTGATCACCACAAGGGCGCCTTCGTTCCTGTACCATCAAGTCCGCCTAATTGTTGGCACTTTAAAAGCAGTGGGGTGCGGTGACATGAGTCCTAGCGACGTCGAGGTGTTACTCGCGAAAAAAGACCCCATGCAAACGCCGACGATGGCCCCGGCGTGCGGACTGTACCTGGCGCGCGTGCACTACGACGGGAGCCGGAAATGGGACGCGGCGCGAACGGCGGGCGAAGCGAAAGAGGAGCATGAATTGAATGAATCGAGCGAATGATGAGAAGGAGACTAAGTACAATACCTGGCCTTTGTTTCGAAGAGACTCAGGTAGACTGACATTCTAAATTTCATTACATTCCTATCCTATCCTAATCCCAATTTCAAAGTATCCAGGCTTTCCTTTGCGTCAGCGTGAGTTCGGGGCACATCGCGGCGAGCGCGGGGTCGCTTGATTTCAGGATCATGCAGTTGATTTGCGCTGTGGCGTATTTCTCGGGAGGACATTTTTGTTTTCTCCATTGATTCGAATCGCCGCCCAGCCTTCCAAGCGCCTGCACGACCCCAACAGGCGTCGCCACCGCGACGTCTTTCGAGCCTCCAAAGAACGCATCCCCGAACGAGTGCACGCCCACCACGTGCCCGTTCTCGGAAACCAACGGGCCGCCTGACGCGCCGGACGCGACGGCTGCGGTGTGCAGAATAAAAGCGGTTATCTTTTCGTTTTCGTTTTCGTTTTTCGAAAGATAAGCGTTTGTCGCTTCGTACGTCGCCAACGTCTCGCCTCTGGTTTCCGTCGCGAAACGCTTTTCTTTGTTACCTTTACCACCACCCAAACTCCGGACTAAACTCGAAACCAAGGAACTCCAGCCCATGGCGTACCCAAACGCGGTGACCCTGGTTCCGGGAGGCAAGGGGAAGCCCGGACCGGCGAGCCGAGCGTACGCTGACGGAAACTTTTCTTTTTGCGTTTCGGTATTTTTTTCGGTCGCATTCCCGAAACTCACCGTCCCTTCCCCCGAAACCGCCTCCTCCTCGTCCAACGCGATGAGCGCCAGGTCCACGGATGGGTGCACGGCGACTACGTATCCAGTTCGCGTGCGCGCGCCGAACTCTGGGCTGGCGCGAACATCAACCATGTTGTGCTGGCCTGCCAGGCACGCGACGTGCGCGCAGGTAAGCACGCGAAGCTCGCCACCTTTCCCGTCAAGCGAAACCACGACCCCGGAGCCCCTGCGGGATGATGCAAGGAACGGAATTTTTGACGTGACGTGCGGCGCCACCACCACCGTCGCGGCGCGGGCGTTTTCCATGACCGTTGCGAAGGACACGTCACAACACGCACCCGCGCCAGGTCGGGCGAGTGCGCAACTTCGATGGCGCGACCGAAACCCGACCGAATCAACATGTTTTTTGCTTTTTTTCCAACCATCGGCACCGGCACAGTTCCCACGCGTCGCCCGCGCGAACGGCACATGAAGCGCGCTCGTAGTGGACATCGCGAAATGCCACCAACACCGCGTGCGCGAAACCCACCACTCTTCCGAGCACACCGGCAAGGTCGCGCGCACAGAGACTGCGCGCACTAGCTAGGTGCGTCCCAGGTGTCCTGAAGTTTAATGAGTCCCGAGGTCCAAAAAAAACTGCTGACGTAGCTGGTGTCTGGTCGTTCGTTTCGTGACTCTCACGTCCCGAGGAGTGCCACCAGCTCCGCTATCACTCCGCTTCACACGACCCCTCGCAAAAGTTCGCCTCACCGAACACGATGTACGCCGTCGCGCAAACCTCCGTCGTGACTTCCCTCCGCGCGCGCGTTCAGGGACCAAGACGTTCCAACGCGATCGCCCCCCCGACGCGCGCCTCAGCGTCCGATGCCGGTGTGACTCGCCGTGACGCGATGCTCGGCTCTGTCGCGACCGCGGTGCTTCTCGGCGCCCCAGCCCCAGCGCGCGCGCTGGATATCGGCGCCACCGCGCCTGTGTTCACGCTCCCTGCCACGGGCGGAGGGGTCGTGTCCTTGGCGGACGTCGTGAAGTCAAGCAAGTACACGGTGTTGTACTTCTACAACCAGGACTTCAGCCAAGGGTGCAGCATCGAAGCCGAGAGGTTCAACCAGGCGCTTCCCGATTTCGCATCCAATAACGCAACCGTCATCGGCGTGAGCATGGACGCCATGGAGAAGCACGAGGAGTTCTGCACGGCGAAGGGTTTGGGGTTCAAACTTCTTTCCGACGCCGACGGAGCGGTCAGCGCGGCGTACGGCGCCGATTTGAAAATTCCAATCCTCGGAAAATTCTCCGACCGCCAGACGTTTTTAATAAACGACAAAGGCGTGGTGGTCGGGCACTGGCTCGAGAAAGACGGGAGCATGGCCAAGGTTAAGACTCCGGCGCACACCACGCAGATTCTGGAAGCCATCGCGGCGCTGTGAGGGGAGGCATAATTGGAGTGGAGTGCTTTATTGTTACTCCGTCACTACGTCCGTCAATCTACCGGTGTCATGCTTTATTGGTACTCCAAAACTAACTGCAATCTACCTATGTCTACTCCCGGTACATCTGTTATAATCATACTCCAATACTACCTGTCACTTCTACCTATTGTCTACTCCCGGTTCGTCTGTTGCTACTCATCGCGCCCTCTCGCCTTCCTCACGCCTCGTCCCTCTTTTTCGAACCCGTTTTCGTTCGAATGAACCTTCCAATCGCCTTTGCTCGCGCCCATCGCGGGGGTGCGTTTTCCAACGCGAGCCGCTTAGCGTCAGCCACGGCGACCGCTTTGCGAAGCGCCACGGATTCCGCCTTGGCTTGCTTTTTCAAAAACACCTTCTCCGCGTACCGATCGTCTCGTCGCCGTATCTTCGCCCGCGCCGCGTCCCTCGCGAGTCGTGTCTCCCTGTTTCGGTAATTCAAATCGCGCACGTCTCGTAGCGCGGTTGCGACGACCCGCGACGGCTCCAAACCTCCTTTTTTCAACGCCGTGTGGTAGGCAGGCGAGTTCGCGATGTGGTTTGGAGACGGGTAATTGTCAAGCATACGCACCGGGTTATCATCCACGATTTCGTCACCGCCGCGCGTTAACCCGTCCCGCGCGTCCACGATACTTCTGCCGTTCCCGTCGCCCCACATCTTATCACAAGCCTCAATTGTGCGTATACGCCGGTCCACCACGGTTTGTCTCAACTCAACCGAAGCGCGCCAGCTAAGCACTTTGTCGCGAAGCCCTTTGTGCATTGCGCCAAGCGCTTTTCTGCGAAGTTTGTTTTTGTTTTTAGCGTTCGTCGAGCGCGTTCCGTCGCGTTCGTCGTCTCCGTCGAAATCGTCAGCCGTCTCGGTTTTGCGAAAACGGTCGACTCGCCACGGCGCGTGTTTTTTCGTCCACTCCGGGTCGTCCGGTTTTGTGAGCCACGTTGGCAGGGGAGGCGGGACGTATTTATCTTCGCCCCCCGCCCCGAGCGTCTCCCTGTAATGCGCGCGCATCATCTCGTCCTTCAGCTCGCGCTCCGCCAGAAAGAAAACCGCGAGGTGGCCAATCTTCTCCTCCTCCTCCACGCAATACGCGCGCCATCTGGTCAGACCGCGTCCTTCGGGGTACGACAAAGGCGTGCCGTCGATATCGAGACGTATCCGGGCCAGGGTTTTTGGGGAGGGAGGTTCAACGCGAGGGGTTGTTTTTTCGGCGGCGGCGGCGAAATCGTGTTCGGCGAATTCGTCCTCGCTGTCGCTCGTCGTGTCCGCCCAATCCCGCGTTCCGTCGCCGAAACCCGGAACCAAACCTTTCCGCGTTGGAGTTTTTTCCAACCTTCCATTGCCCACGTCCAGAGGGTCCCACGAATCAAGCATACCCAAAGGGACGTGGTCCAGGGAGACGATTCTGTTACCCAACTGCGCTCCCGGCGACGTCGGCGCGTCAGGATTGATAAACTTGGAATTCACCCCGTCCCTGTCCCCGGCCCCGTCCCCGTTTCGCATCGCGAAGTACCGCTCCATGTACCGCGCCCGGTCTTGTTTGTTTGAAACGCTTCGCACCAAGCTTTTGCGAATGCGGCGAATCGCGTCTTGTCGCAGCGCTTCTTTTCGCAGCGTGTAAGGATCCGGCCGGGGCGGGACGCGAATTCTTTGCAGGTTTTCGTACTCCGCGATTGAAACGGAGATGGCTTCATCTTCAGCGGAAAGGGTCGATTTCGCGCTCGCAGGGCGAGCAAGCGGAACGCGGGGGGGCTTGTAGCAAATGCACGTGTGGTACGCGCCTCTTGCGGCGCTATACGCGACGCCCATGAACGTCTCCGAGCGCGGACCAATTTCGTGTCGCGGAAAGAAAGCGTTGTGTCGGAAGGAATCCGGGCGCTAAAACGAGCTCCAGCCCGGGATGACCCCGCGCACCGCCTTGTTGGTCCGGCGAAGCCCCTTGAGTATGGGCGCCCGGAAGTACCAAATCCAAAAAAGCAAAAGCGCCCAACCGAGGTACACCGTGTGGATGACGATGATGTCCATGCCGGTGGCGCCGGTGCGCGCTGGTACTCTGAGGAGAAAGATTCTCGGAAGACACGGCACCCTTTTCGTTAAATTGCAAAAGTTTCCCGAAACCGGTTGCCGCGCCAGACGATGCTGCGCCGAGTCGGCGCGCGCGCCGCGGCGGCGGCGCTGGTTTCTTTCGCGGCGACCACCGCGATTTCAGAGCCTGGGAGGTCACCGCGTGGCGACGGTACGGGGCGATCGCCGTTCTCCTACCGCGAACTCGATACCGCTATTTTGAGAAGACGTGAACAGGAAAGGGCGTTGGCAGATTACGTAAACACGATATCTCCCATGCTAAACGCCGCGCGTTCCGAGATGGCACACGCGCACCGGGTCGGAGACAAGAACGGGGTGGAGCGCGCCCAACAAAGGTTCAGCAGGCTCGCCTCGCTGGCGCAGGCGGAAACCGCGGCGTTGACGTGGGGCAGCGCGGATGGCGAACGAAAGCGAAAAGAATTCGTGGAGCGATTCGGGTGCGTCGGGTGGACCGACGCGGCGGTCACGGAAATCGTAAAGCACTCGCCTTTGATTGAAATCGGGGCTGGAAAAGGCCAGTGGCAACGGGAGTTGGCAAACGCAGGCGCGGACATAGTGGCGTTCGATAACATGGAGTCAGTACCGGGAGGAATGCGTGAACCTTCGGGGGGGGTGTTCGGGTTCGGTAAACGCGACGTGAGGTACGTATTGCACTTACCAAATCCAACAGACTGTTTTGCCGATTGTCCAGAGTAATCACTCATACACATTTCGAAAGACTGACACTTTCTTTTATGTATCTCAGGAAAAAACAAAACACTTTCAACGGCGTCGTCGCGAGCGGCGACGAAAACGCGTTAACCGGGCGACGGATTTTGAAACAAAACAGAACCTTACTGGTGGTGTTTCCGGAGGGGGACTTGCTTTTGAAGTGTTTGGGTAAGTACAAAGGCGACGTGGTTCTTTTCGTGGGAGAGGGCCGGGGGGGCGTGAACGGCGGCGAACGCGTCTTCGATTGTTTGGAGGAAAACTTCAAAGTGGAAAAGGTCATCGAAGTCGCGCCGTTCGGGGACGGCCACGAGCGGCTGTGGGTGTTACGGCGGAGGGGGGAAAGGGGGAGGGTAGTGTGACCGCGTGCGGTGATATCGGGGATCAAGTGTTGCATCTCGTAAGTGTTGTTTTGAGTATAAATGTACCAACCAGTAAATAAACTACAAGCAATCGTCGACCGTTTTTTCAACCGGCGCGATCGGCGCGATCAGATTCGAAACCCACGCGCCTAAATCGCCGACCCAATCCCCGCCGCCTTGCGTCGCATCCTGTGTTTCTCTTCGTTTCTTATTTACTTCCTGCCTCTGTCTCCTCGCGGCTTTCATGCCCAGCTTGGGCGCCCTCGCCTGCGCGGCGGCGATGACGTCCGCCGCGACGACTCGGCGTTTGTCGGCCGGGTCGATACCCACGGATCGTAAACACGAGTTCGCCACCGCCGCGTCGGCGCGACGCACCGCGGTGGCTAAGTCGACAACGAAAGGAGAAAGAGACCCAGTAGTTTTTAGACTACGGGAGTTAATCCCGTTCGCGCTGTTAACACCGGCAAGATCCGCGAACACGGGTTCGCCTCCCCCGATTTTCGAAAGCAGCGTCCGCATGGCTTCGGGACACTGCGATAAATACGCTTCCAAGTCGCACCCATCGCTTCGCAACACATCCGCGTGCGTGAACACCACGACGCACCGTTCCAGAAACCGCCCGGCACCGAAGGTGAGCTTCAAATCCTCTACGACCCTTAAATCACCAGCAGTCACCCGGCCACTCGCGTTGAACACCAGGGCGAAGATATCTATCCCAAACGTCGGATTTAGGCGGTGATCGCTCGACGCGCAACACCGAACAATCTCGCCCAAAACTTCATCATCGCTCGATCCCGGTTTCGTTTCGTTCCCGTCACTTAAACCTGGCGTGTCTATTACCCACCAGGTTTCATTTCCGTCAACAATAGCGACACCGCCCAAGCCGGGACCAGCGCACGCCGCCCCAGAGCTCGTGGACGTGACACCCGAAGCGCTGCGCCGCGCCGTGAATGGATTTTGTCCTGACGCCAACGCGTTTCCCACCGATGACTTACCAGCACCGACAGCACCCACCAGGACGATACATCTCTCCGTCGTGCGTCGCACTTCATCGCCGTCCGCGGACATCGCGCGGTGTCTCGGCGTGTCGCCAAAAGAGCCCAAAAGAGCAAACGCCCTACACACCCGGGGGGCCTCCGGGACTGACCACGACGAGTGGGCGAGTGCCGACAAAACTCAGTTTCGTTTTCCCGAAAAGAAATAAGCAAACTGAATCAGGGTTAGGGTCGGAGTCCTCATCCGTTGTGTACGCACTCGCGCTCGCGCCACGTGACCGGTGTGCCGCGCGTGTTTGGTTCCCAGTTGGTTTCGCCTCCCTCGCAATGAGTCGTGGAGTACGCACAGCCGCGGTGAACCGGGTTCTGGACGTCACGGGGTCTTCTGTCCAAGTCGGCGCGGACACGCGAAGCAAAAACATCCAAGGCTTGTCCCGAGCCGCACGGAAAGGCGGAGGCAGGCTTAAGTTCGCGTACTCAAGAAAGCTGCGCATCGGGCTCCCTTGCTTCATCGCGGGCTTCGCGACGTGCGCGTGGATGGGTTTTATTAAGAAACCCGCGGTGATAAAGAAGGTTGTGCGTAAAAAGAAACCGGCGCCGAGGCGCGGGCCTATTATCGAAGAGCTTTCGGACGACGACGACGCGGCGGCGTTGACGGTACCGTCGATGAGCGCGACGAACCCAAACGAGGAGATGAAGCTCGTGTTAGTCGTCAACGCCGACCTCGGGATGGGGTCGGGGAAAATAGCCGCGCAGTGCTGTCACGCCACGTTGGCGCTGTATCAAAGCCTAGAAGGCAAACACCGGAACGTGCTGCGGCAGTGGGAAGCGGAAGGGCAGAAGAAAATTGCGCTGAAAAGTAAAGAGAGCGAGATGAACGGTTTGTTGGCACTGGCAGAAAAGCAAAGGTTACCGTGTTACCTCGTGTCCGACGCGGGCAGAACGCAGGTCAAACAAGGCGCGCACACCGTGCTCGCCATAGGCCCGGCGCCGGGGAGTGTCGTCGATGCCATCACGGGGAAGCTGCGGCTGTTGTGATTTTTGAAAGTTTCTTTAAATCAAAAAAAGCAGTCTACTTGGTACTCATCTAACTATTTTTATCGCCACTGGGTATATACTCTATAACCCTCATACCTCCACGTGGTGCACACCTACGTATCAGTACACCCCTCCTCCTTACACGAACATATCGTCCCTGTCCGCCTCGCCCGTTTCTTCGTTCCCCTCCTGCGCGTGCCCTGAAAACTCCAAAAAGTGCGTCGGCCGGTGTTGTTCGTGGTAAAACTCCTTCGGGTTCGCCAGACGAAGGGCGTATTTCATGGCGGGCGAGTGCTTCACGCCCTGGAAGTTGAAGTTCCATGACCCGCCGTCGGGGACCATGAAATAACCCAGAAAGCGATCGGACAACAGCATCTGTACCTTCTCGAAGTGCTGATTCCCGAAACCCGAAGGGTTCGCGCCGGCGTTGTCTTTGTTCGCGCGGCCCCATTCGTACCCGCTCGGGGTTAGTTTGTACGCCGTTAACGAACAAGAACCCGGCGTGAACGAACACGTCAGCACCACGCACTTCTCGCCGTTCCACGATTTGTGCGTCTCCAGAATCTTGGCGTGTTGCACCACGTCCTGCGGAGGCAAACTTGGGGTTTCGTTGGGCTGCGTGTGTAGCCACCCCAGCGGCTCCAAGTCCTCAAGGTACTCGTGCTCGGGTAAACCAATCGGCATGTTCACGCCGTTGTGGGAGCCCCACTGCGGCGGCATCACGATGCACCGAATTTCTTTGACGTTCGGGTTGTCCGGAGGTGACACGCCGTACATGTACCCCGCGATTTGCGTGCGCAGATCCGCGATCGTGATGAACTTCTTCAAAACGTTTTTAGGTAACACGTACGTGAACCCGTTGTCGCTGATGTCGTCGCTGTTGACGTAGATGTGGTTCACGCGTAAGTGCAGGTTGCTCGCGCTAATCGCCCTGATGCGCCAATCCGTTTTCGACCCGAACGTCGCGGTTTCGTACGGGGACGTGGTGGTGACAATGAGCTCGTCGCCGTGGATGTTGGTGGTTTTCGTGGTCACCGCGGTGAGCTGCGCCGCGTCAACCGCTTGTTTTTCAATCGCCGCGATTTCCTGCCGCTGCGTGCTCGGGGGCGTGATCTCCGCGCCCAGGATGATATCCCGAATCTCGCTCTGCGTCAGCGCCCCAACGTTGACGTTGTTCTTCTTGGCGTAGTCTCCTAAAATCAAATCCTTCAGCGCGATTTCAACTTTGATCCACATCTCATCACTCAAATCAGGCCACACGTGGTGCGGTAACGTGACGATTGTTTTATCCGGCTTCAACAACATCTTCGCCTTGTCGTTGTTCACGTGAAGCGCGCGTAGTATCAAAATCAACCGCGAAAACGCGGTGTAGCTGGAAATCGTGCGCAGCCAGTCGTCGTACGCGTTAAAAAGCGCCATCTGCGGTTCGGTGGCTTTCAAAATCAGGTCGCCGAACTTTTCGATCTTCATGCACGCCTGGAACGGCATTTGCAGTTCGCTGCCTTTGATGACGATGTTGGGGAAGTCTAACAGGTGCACCTCCAGGGGGTCGAGCATGCCTTTCCGCGTGACTATGATCTGCTTGGGTTGTTCCTCCACCGGTAGGCTCCGCACCAACGCGGCGACCTCCTCCGCCGTTTTCCACTTCGCCAGCTGCCCGAGGCGCTTCTGCCCCGCCCACACGCTCGTGTGAATCACCTTCAGAAACAGCTGCCCCGTGCGCGGGTTGAAAATGAAAATCGCCCCGTTAATAGGCTTGGTGGTGAGGTTACCCTCGAAGGTCTTGTGGATCGTCACGCGGTACACGTTCGTGTCGTCCACGAACCAAATCGTCTGCGAGTGTTCGCGAAAAGTGTCAGTCTCGAGTCTTGAGCGCTTGTGCGCTTGTGCGCTTGCGTGGCGTACTTCCTTTTACAGACGGCGGTGGACGTCACGACGGGGCGCGGCGGTACACAGCGCCTGGATTTGGGAACGCCCAAAGGCCGCACCTGGTTGGAAAACAGCTCGCCGTAGTTTTGCGAGTTCAGGTACGGCTCGGTGGGTTCGGAGCTGTACAACTGCAGCCCTTTCCGAACGCGTTCCCGCAGCACGTAAAGCGCGGGGTTGGCTTTCATTATTTTGGCCATGGCTTGCTGTACAAGCGGTTTGCCTCCCGGGAACCAGTTCCCGTACGCGGCGTGCAGGTTGTACGCCAAGTCGATGCCCACCAGCACGCCCGTGGGTGAGGGGTAGATGGACATGTTGTCCGTGGTGTAGTCGAGAAACTTAGCGCGCGTGTACCGCTCGATGTCGTGCGAATCAAAGTCACCCCACCGGAGCTGTACGTCAACCCAGAACTTGTTCGAAGCTTTCTGGTCGAAAACATCCTTCGCGTCGCCGGTTAACGACGGCTTGCTCATCTGCCACTTGTACGCCGCGAACAACAAAATGTCCGCGCAACTCGAGTTCATCTTGTACGACTTGCGCGGGTGGATGGTTTCTTTCTGCACGGTTTCGATTTCCAGGGCGTCCAGTTCCTGGTCGAACACCTGGCAAAGGTCCATCACCACGGACTCGTGGATTTTTTGCCACAAGTGCGCGCGGAAGATCTGAATCAACGAGATTTTCAACGTCGGGATCTTGCCGTGCATGAAAATCCCAGTCAAATCGAGCTGCACTTGGAACCCGACGTACACGTTGGCGCGGTTAATGGTGGGCGACCACCAAAGCGTGAACCGCCGGTTCGGAATCTGGTTCAAACCGCTTCGCTGCGCGTTGGTGAGCTTTTTGTACTTCATGCTCTCCTCGAACCCGCTCGCTGATACCAATCAAAGAAAGTGTCAGTCTTGTATGGGCAAACAGGGAGGCCGGGATTTGGGAAAGGCCCATCACGTACCTTTCTCCCAGAACAAACCCTCCCAGGTTGGGAAGTACGTTCCCTTGAAAAGCGTGTGTTCCAAAATACCCTGCGGCAGGTTAACCAAAGTGTCAGTCCCGAGTCTTGCTGTATTGGGCGATGTATGGACAAACAGTCACCAGCTGAGAGATAAAACAGTGCGTTTGTGATGCATGGAGTGCACTTCCTTCTAATGACGGCCGCGGACGTCACGCAGGGGCTTGAAGCAATGTGTCAGGATTCGGGAAATGTCGCGCGCACCTCCACCCCGCCAAGCGCCTGGATCACGTCGGTGCGGTAGTTGTTCAGGTTCCACAGCTTCCCGTCGTGCCGCGAGTGCGTCCACCAAAACGGGTTTAAGCGAAGCAAGCAGTGCTCTTTGAACGTAGTACGCACGCGCCAGCCTTTGTCGTACGCCAACGTGTGCCGGTCTTTTTGAAACAAAGTGTTGATGCGCGGAATCCCGCGGTCCCACGAGTCTTCCAAATCTGAGTGTAAAAAGAAAAGTGTCAGTCTTGTACATTGTATGGGCAATCAGTCTGTGGAATGTGGTAAATGGGAAATACTCACCTTCCAACGTGAGTCTTCGGTTCTGCGCGCTCGCTTCCTGGCGCTTCAGGGCGTACTCTGCCCAGACCCTTTGTGAATCCACAAACTCGGCTTCCCAGGGCTGGATGTACCGGAACAAGTTCGGGATTAGTTGGTCGGTGTCGTGGGACATGCCGGATCGGAAGTGAGTTACCCCGGTATCGGTCTGTACCGAGTACTTCAGGTCGCTCTGCGGAATCAAAATGTGCCCCATGGAGAGCATCCCCAGCCCGCCGATTTCCTTGGGGGTGTAAAACACCACGGGCGGGAACCGCGACGGCATTTTGCTGTTCAGACCGATCTTCACCCTGGTCTGGATCTTGTTCTCGCACTTCACCAGCAAATCAAGCAACTCGGGGGTGTGCACCACCGCCTCTCTGTAGTACGTCATCAACCCGATCAGCGCGGTGTTCCATTTGTTGACGATTTTCGTAAACGTCGTGGCGCCGCTGCGGTTGTGAAAAGAAAGTGGTTAACGTCTCGTATGGGCAAACAGGGAGGCGGTGTGTGGTGAGTGGGAAATACGTACCTGCTCATCAACACCTGCCTCACGCGGTTTTCAAACTGTTTCAGGGCTTCGTCGTCCACCCTTAAAAACGCCTGCGCGGTCCGCTCCTTGGTGTGCTCGTTCTGTAGGTTCCACACCCCGTCTTTGTTCGCGAAAACGTCGCCGGTGGTGCGCACCCGCGGCATGATCCGCACTTCGAACCCGCACATGTTGAACAGCAGATTGGGGTTGTCCCTGGAGTACACGCTGACGAACCCGTTGTTCCACTCCAGGGAGGTTAGCGACCGGGGAAGGCGGTTTTTTATGTCCCAAAACACCGCCCGCCCCAGGTTCACGTCGTGCTTCATCAAGCGCATCCGCGAATCCCGCGGCCAGCACTTTTTGTTGTTGTACCCCACGAGGTTTTCGTTGTTCGGATCCGGGTGTTCCGTGAGGTACCGCTGGATCAGGTCTTTGCTTTCTTCCTTCGTAAACTTGAACAAGATGTGCAGCTTGTCGATGTACCGAGAGTACAGCCGGATCGGGTGCCGCGTCTCCGTGGCGACGTCCCTGATTGTAAAAAAGAAATGTCAGTCTTGTATCGCGATGTATGGACAAACAGTCAGAGGGAAGACGTCCCTTCTGGTACGAGTACATCGCGTGTATTGGACGATGTATGGACAACAGTCACCATAATCGGTCTGAACAGTCAGAGGTAACCGTCCCTTCTGGTACGAGTATGGGCAATCAGGGAGGCGAAATGTGGTGGGTGGGAAATACGCACCGGTGGTTGATGAACTCGTTGGGCATCTGCGGCGGGCCGGCGATTTCGCTGGCCCTTGTTAAACCCAACACCAACAAATCTAAAACCAACCCGTAGTACTGCGACACGAACGACGCGAACTGTAACCCGCGAATCAGCCCGTACGAGTTCGTGTGGCTCATGTCTTTGTACGACACAACCACGTTGTTCTTGGCGGTGATGTAATCCGCAATGTTGTGGTCGACGATTAAACGCAACAGCCGGTTCAGCATGGTAAGGTCAATTTTCTCGAACAGACGCTCGAACTTGGTTTGCAGCATCACCACGGTTTCGCCCTCCGCAGTTTCCCAGATCCCGCTGAGGTTGTTTATGCCTTGGCACCACTTGTACACCAGCAGGGGCGGAGGCTCGGTGTCCGCGGGTTTGATCCAGTTGGGAAAAAGACCACGCTTGTCGCTTTCGTACCACACGTACTGGTCGAGGTACGCGTCCGTGATTTTCTCCAGGGGTTCGATTTCGTACACCGGAATCAGGTGCGAGTACAGATCCATGAACTCGATGCCCACTTCCTTGAACGCCCGCGCGCTGAGCAGGTGCCTTTTGATACGATGAAAGCCGAAAGTGTCAGTCTCTCGTGACGTGAATTCGGAATTGGAAAGGGTATAGCAGTGGGTCTAGTAATAGTTGCCAGTACTCTGAGTACTGGTAAATGTTACGTATGCCATACAGGGCAGTAATCAGGGAGGCGGAACGTGGAAAACGGGAAATTCTTACCTTTTGATCCGCGAAAGCGCTTCGTGCGGGTTATCAAACGCCTGTTCGATCAACCCCAGTTCCTCCCTCTGGCTTTGATTCAGCTTCGCAGCGATTGAGAAGTTTTCCTTCAGCCGCTCAAGCGCTAAAATCAGCAACTTGCGGTCGTGCTTGTACGAAAGCGGCGGAAACGGGATGGGCGAGAACTTGCGCGACTCGAGCCAGTGCACGGTGGTGGTGTAAATCGCCACAGCCTCCTCTGGGGTGACGTACGGGCCGTCCTTCAGGTAGTTGTGCTGTCGCTCCTGCTCCGCTTTCAGCCAAAGCCGAGTCAACCTACCAAGGTTCTTCCTGCAAACGGTTTTGTCAACAGTGGCGCCCCGTCGAATCCGTTCGCGGTTGTAGTGCGCCACGTTCGTCCACCAATCCGCTTTGGACTTGACGTACCGCAGAATCTGCGATTGTAAAAAGAAAAGTGTCAGTCTTATATATCGCGATGTATGGACAAACAGTCGGGGCAGAGGTAATAGTCCCTTCTGGTACGAGTATGGGTAAACAGGGAGGCCGGAATTTGGTGAAAGGCCCAATACGCACCATGTTCTCCACCGGCGCCGGTAGCCCCGGGACTTTCCACGGGATGTTCGCCTTCCAGCACCGCCACGCCTCGCTCAGGTGCGACAAAATAGTCTTCGCCTTGTTGGCTTTGATCCCCTCGGGCATCATGTCCAGAATGTCGTGCATCACCGCCGCGCGAAGCTCCAAATCAAAGTGCGACTCGATGCGCTGCTTCGTCACCGTTTTCGCCACGCCCTTGGAGTGGCGCCCTTCGAACTGCCTGGCAAGCAGGTTCCCCAACCACCGCTCCAACAAAGGCACGATCCCCCGAAGAAAGAAAAGCCACACCCGCCACATCGGCGCCCAGAAACCAACCCCCGGGCCCTTCCCCACCGGCCCGGTGTTGAACCGGTAATACACCAGGTGCTTCAAGTCCTTGCACATCCGGATCTGGCGCATCAGCCGGTACTTGTACCGGTACATCCCAGTCAGCTGGCCGACGTGCGAGAACACGTACTGCAGCCCGTCCGCGAGCTGGAACGCGTCCACGTTCCCGAGACGGTACTGCACGTTGGAATCCACCACGAGCTTGGTGAGTCGCAGAATCTCGCGACACAAGTGAAACGCGTTTCCGAAGCGGCTTTTTTTTCGCTCCTTCGTGGTCAACGTCTTCACCGGCTTCAGGTTGAAGTTGTAATCCAAGTGCAGGTAGTTCAGGTTTTTCCGGTGAATCAGCAAGTTGAGCATATTGTACCCTTGCCTGCACACCTGTAACCCCGCCTCCACCCAGTCCAACTCCGTGGCTTGGAAGAACTTCGTTTTCTTAAGCGCTTTGAACAAACTCCGCTTCTTCACCGCTTTCGGCGGGCGCTTGTGAAGCTGGTTCAGGACGTAGCACTTCAAAAGCTTCTGGTACGACACGCGAACCTTGACCGGGTACCCGGAAGGGCAGTGTTCCTTGAACCAGCCGTTCACGAGGGGGACGTCTATGGTTCGCTTGGTGTTGCCGCTGCGCTTGTTGAAGGGCTCGGGGGCGAAAACCAACGCGATGCCGCTCATCGTGTTCTCCGTGTAAAGGGGCGCGTCTTCGCAGAAAGGAACGCACTCCGTGGGTAACTCGAACACATCATCCGGGTCGTCCTCGTCAAACCCGATGGTGTACCGAGAACGGGCAACACCGGTGTTCTCGGACGACCGGTACGACGCGATCGGGTGAATAAGCGGGTCGTAGTAAAACGCGGGCTTGTTTTTGTGAAAGAAAAGTGTCAGTCTTTCGTAACGTGTATGAGTAAACAGTCAGGGCAGAGGTAATAACCGTCCCTTCTGGTACGAGTATGGGCAGAGGTAATGCGCCCTTCTGGAACGAGTATATCGCGATGTAGGGACAACAGTCACCAGCTTCGGTAAAACAGTCGTCGTGGGATTTGGGAAACGCCCGAGACGTACCAAATCCGGGTCCTCGGTTTTGATGTACATCACCATCGGGTGGTGGTACGGGGGGATGTGCACTTTTCGCGGGCGGTTGTTGTACAGGTACGGGAACGCGACTTTGTACTCCGTGCGGTTGGCGTGCCGCACGATGAGCTTGTTCACGTCGTTGAACTCGTTCCAGTCCTCGTCCGCTTTGTCCATGTCCCGGTGCAGGGGCTCGAACTTGGGGCCGCCCGGAATGCACATGTTAAGCGCCTGATACGATTAACAAGAAAGTGTCAGTCTCTCGTAGCGTGTATTAGTAAACAGTCAGAGGGAATAGTCCCTTCGCAGGACGAGCATGGGCAATCGCAGAGGCGGTGTGTGGTGATTGGGAAAGTCCCGCACCTTTGCGGTGAAGAACGCCTTGTCCTCGAAAAGGTAAAAGTAGTTCTTATCCACGGTGTCGCTCAGTAACTGCCCCGCGAGCCGGTAAAGGTTGCTCATCACGGGCAACGGCAGGTGCCACTTCTTGTAGGACGAGCCGTTCAGAAACTTGGTGTACCGCAGCGGCTTGTGTTCGTAGAACCACTCCGCCACGGCGCCGTCTTCCTCCGGGTCGAGCTCCAACTCGATCGCTTCTAGTGGATCCACGTCGAGCAGGTTATCCGCATAATCAAGAGGCGGCTCTTCGTCGTCGAACGGAGGAAAACGCATGCGTTTGAAGTGCCGTCGGTCCCGCTTCTCCCGGCGCATCATGATCCACATCGTTCCCCACTGCGCCACGTAAATCGGTTCCACAACCTTGGGGGTTTCGTTGACAAACGTAATCGCCCCCGTGATGTGGTAAATCACCTCGCAGTGCCTCGCCTGTTCCCACGGCATGGGCATGTTCTCCAGCAACTTGAAAACCGCGTGCGGCACGAACTTCAAGGCGCCGAGATAAACGCGCTTGTCGTGCCGGAATTTCCGCGAACTCATGTCGCCGTGGTCCTTCACGATCTTGCGCACGTGCTGTTGGGTTTTGGTTTTGGTCGGGTGAGGTGTGAGGTGATTACGTTTGGAATCAGAGGGAGCTGGGTTCAGGGAATGGCAGGATACGCGTGTGGTTCGGTGAGATACCAGTAGTGAACGGGAGAACTCGACTCAGACTCGAGGTGTTCATTCGGGATCTTCGAGACGTGTAGTGTCGCCTCAACGATGACACCGCAGTCGCATCGATCGATCGGGGCGGGAAAGATTATGGTCCTCTCTTGACGTACCTCCGGCGGCATCTCCTCCTTCGGGGGTTCCACGTATCCGAACTTGCGCGAGGTGCCGTAGCGCTTGCTGTTGAGCTGCTGCCATTTGCGAGCTGTTGAGGTCGAGGGGGGGGGGGGGAACAGAGGGGTGGGGATGGCGTGTTTGTGAGCGAGTGATTGCGGAGTGATATTTGTGGCGACGGGATTGGTACGTTCGTGGTGGTGCCGGAAAACGCGCGTGTGCGGCGACGCGACGTCGCGGTGTTTCCCACGACCGCGCACACACACACACAGTGGTTGTTGCAAGAACAGGGCGCGTACCTTTTTCCTCGAGCCGGGTTTGTTCCGCGGCATCGGCGTCCGGATCCATGACGCCGGGCCGGTTTTTTTAACGCCGCTTTGCTTTCGCGCCCGGCGACAAGATTCCACCCGCAGACGCCACTTGGGTGACAGGGTGTCTACTCGCTCCCGCAACCGCAACCGCCGTCTCGGTTGTTTTTCCGCGCGTGGACCTTCTGTGCGTCACCTGCCGCCGCGAGGTGGGGTCACACAGGCTGCGCGTGGTGTGTGCGCGCGCCCGAGTCTGTGCGATCGCGCGCGCGCGATGACGTCTGCTAGGGTAAATGGCGGCAGGAATTGTCTTTTCGAGCTGAAAATTTTTCCACTTTCTGTCAGTTCCCTACCCGTTGAGAGAGCTGTCAGTTCCAATCGCACGCCGTCGCCTCGAGTCTGTCCCGATGATGGCCCGTCGCGTCTCCGCCCTGCTTGTCCTGCTTCTCGTCCTGGCGCTCCTTTTAGACCCCGTCTCCGCGGGAGGCGGCGGAGTTTGCCCCGCGGAGTCGTGCCGGGAGTGCGTCACTTTGGGGTGCGGCTGGGTGGGGAATGATTTGCAGTGCACCAAGAAAGGCTTGTTCGGGTTCGGGAAAGGGGTGACCACGGTGGTGACGCAGTGCACGCCACTTCGGGACGCGCTGGTGCGGTTAGCAGATAACTCGCCAGCATTGAGTGCGAAACTAGTCGCGACGTACGACTTCATACGAGAAAAGATCACCGTGAAGTAGGGAGGAGACGAGGAGACTGTATTTATAATGGAGAGAGAGAGATTTTGTTCGACGACGGGGGCGACGCCGCCGCCGCCGCGCATCTACTTTCCGTACTAAAACTGAAACGCAAGTTATGTGGAGCGGGCAGAACACACCGACGCGACGCGAATGTAACGTAAAAATATCACAAACCCGTCCCCGAGCCGTTTGCGGTTTCACTTGTGCTATCTACGTGTGTCACGATTAAGTCGTAACAGTGTCTCTCTTGCACGCCGCGCAGTTCTTTTTCAGTTTGCCGTGAGGGCAGGGGGTGCACTCCGGGCAGCCCTGTTTCAGCTTGCCGTGAGGGCAGGGCGTGCACTCCGGGCAGCCCTGTTTCCGCTTACCGTGGGGGCAGGGGGTGCACGCCGCGCACCGGCGTTTTAGCTTGCCGTGGGGGTAGGGGTTGCACTCCGCGCAGTTGCCTTTCAGCTTGCCGTGGAGGCAGGCGTTGCACTCCTTGCAGCTGCCTTTCACCTTGCCGTGAGGGCAACCGCCGCACTCCGCGCAGTCGCTTTTCCGCTTGCCGTGGGGGCAGGTGTTGCACTCCGCGCCGCCGTGTTTCAGCTTGCCGTGAGGGCAGGGGTTGCACTCCGCGCAGTTGCCTTTCAGCTTGCCATGAGGGCAGGGGTTGCACTCCGTGCAGTTGCCTTTCAGCTTGCCGTGGGGGCAGGCGTTGCACTCCTTGCAGCTGCCTTTCACCTTGCCGTGAGGGCAACCGACGCACTCCGCGCAGTTGCCTTTCAGCTTGCCGTGGGGGCAGGGGTTGCACTCCGCGCACCTGTATTTCACCTTGCCGTGAAGGCAGGGGTAGCACTCCGCGCAGTGCTGTTTCAGCTTGCCGTGGGGGCAGGGGGTGCACTCCACACAATTTCTCTTTTCCTTTCCATGCGAGCACCGTTTCCGTCCCATCGCGTCTCGTGTCCCACGGTATCCCGGAGATTCCACGTCCGGCCACAAGCGACTATCGCGTCGTCGCGCGTCTATTCACCGAGGCTGTGTCCGTGGCCTGCGAAGCGTCCGGAAGGAGCACGACACGACAGCGCGGAGCGCACGAAGTGTAGTGCATGCATTCGTGAACCACAGATCGTTTAGAACAGAACAGTTTTACCTTCTCTGCTTCTGCAGGTATAGAACTCATCTTTTCGGCGAATCGTACAACCGTCTTTCGAATCAGAACGAGAGTGACACAACAAAAGAGTACTGAAGCGACATGACTGAAATACTTAAGCGGTAGGTGTATAACAAGTAAGTCGCGCGATGCGGGTACCGGTGTTGGGGATTGTTTGGATGTTGGAACAAACCCAACGGAGGTCCGCGAAAAATAGCAAACCTCTGAACCGCACGGGGGGAACTTCACCGTAACTTACACCTAAAGAAGGTATATTTCTTTCTTCGTTTGCGTCCCAAAAAAACTTTGTGCCTTCGTCACGAATCACGGCACGGGCAAAGGCTTGATGTCCCAGATTTCCGTGGCGTACTGGTCGATTGTGCGGTCGGAGTTGAACTTCCCCGAAAACGCGGTACTGATGATGGACGACTCGGTCCACTTATCTTGGTTCTTGTACGCGGCGTCCACGGTGGCTTGGCACTCGACGTAGGATTGGAAATCCTTCGCGACGAGGAAGTAATCGCCTCTGCCGAACCCGGAGTCGCCTTCCAGCGACCACAGGAGCTCGTCGAACTCGTTGGGGGCGCCGAAGGTCCCGGCCTTGATGCAGTCCATCACCGCAGTGAAGGAAGCGGGGGGGACGAACTCCCCAGCCGCCCGTTCCGCCCGCGCGGGTTCCACCGCTGGTTCCTCGATGCCGAACAAAAAGAAGTTCTCCTCGCCCACGCACTCGCGAATCTCCACGTTCGCGCCGTCCAGGGTGCCGAGAATCAAACACCCGTTCATCTGGAACTTCATGTTGCTGGTACCTGAAGCCTCGGTACCGGCGGTGCTGATGTGCTGCGACAGCTCGGAGGCGGGAATCAGGGTTTCCGCGAGGGAGACGTTGTAGTCGGGGACGAACACCACCTTGAGCAGGTCGCCGATTTCCGGGTCGTTGTTCACCACGTCGCCAACCGCGGTCACGAGGCGCACGATGCGCTTGGCTTGCAGGTATGTGGCGTAGGCTTTGCCTCCGAAGACGCATACGCGCGGGGTGACCTTCGCCCTCTCAGCGGGGGTCATGGCTTTCATCTCGTTGTACCGGTGAATAATACCCATGATGTTCAGGAGCTGGCGCTTGTATTCGTGGATGCGCTTGATTTGGATGTCGAACATGGCGTTGATCGGAACCTTGACTCCGGTGCTGTCAAGAATGAGTTTGGCGCACAGTTTCTTGCGCTCGATCTTCGCGTCCTTCCACTTCTTCTGCAAATCAGCGTCCTTGGCGAGCGGTGCGAGCTTTTCAAGAAGCGCGGTGTCCGTGACCCACTCGTCCGTGCCGATGGCTTCGGTGATCACGCCCGAGAGCTGCGGGTTGCAAAACGCCAACCACCGGCGCGGGGTAACCCCGTTGGTTTTGTTCTGGAACTTCTCGGGGTACAGCTCCGCGAAATCCTTGAACGTGAACGTTCGTACGATTTCTGAGTGAATCGCGGCCACGCCGTTGATTGCGAAACCCGCGATGCAGCAAAGGTTGGCCATCCGTACCATGGGAGCGGGGATCGCTTCCTCCGTCTCCGTCTCCGCGACGGTGCCCTTGTACGCCGGGTCGACGGTGGCTTTCGCAGCGGCGGCCTTCGCCTTGACCGCGGCAGCGGCGGCGGCGGCTTCGGGGGTGACGTAGTTCTCCAGGATGCGCATGGCACCAAGCTTGGCGGTCATCTCAGCCTCGGTGGCCTTGGGGTACGCCTTCTTAACGCTCGCGATGAACTGCTCGTCGATCTTCATGATGATCTCGACGTGCCTGGGCAGGAGCTCCTGCATCAACTCAAGGGGCCACTTCTCCAGGGCTTCGGGCATCACGGTGTGGTTGGTGTACGCCACGGTTTTGCTCGTCAAACCCCACGCCGTGTCCCAGTCCATGCCTTCCTGGTCCATCAGAATCCTCATGAGCTCGGGGGCGGCGAGCGTGGGGTGCGTGTCGTTCATCTGGATCGCCACTTTCGTGGGAAGCGAGGGCCAGTCGTTGCCCCGCTCCTTGAACCGCGCCAAGATGTCCTGCACGGACGCCGAGCACAGCATGTACTGCGATTGTGAAAGAAAGTGTCAGTACTTGTATGGGCAAACAGTGTTGGGATTTGGGAAAGGCCCAATACGTACCTGCTGGGAAAGACGCAGCGCCTTGCCTTCCCGCGTGCCGTCGCCTGGGTACAGCACCGCGCAGAGCTGCTGCGCGAGGTTGGTTTCCGCCATGGAGGTTTCGTAGTCGCCGGCGTTGAAACTGGCGAGGTCGAAATCCTTGGGCGCCACCTCGGCGTCCCAAAGCCTCAGGGAGATGCAGTTTTTGGTTTTGTACCCGGGAATAGGCGAGTCGTACGCCACGGCGTTGATTGTTTGGCCGGGAACCCAGACGCCGTCCGTGACGGCGCCGCCGAAGCTTATCTTGTGCGCGACTTGCCTCTTGACTTCCCACGGGTTCCCCACTTCAAGCCAGTCATCCGCGTACTCCATCTGCTGACCGGTAGTAGGGTCGATGCCCTGCTTGAACAGGCCGTACTTGTACCGCAAGCCGTAGCCCCAGGCGGGGAGGTTCAGGGTGGCGATTGAGTCGAGGAAGCACGCGGCGAGGCGCCCGAGGCCGCCGTTGCCGAGGCCCATGTTCCTCTCAACGGACGCGCAGTCCTCCAGGTTATACCCCAACGTCCTCAGCGCGTCGCTGTACTCCCCCGTTAAACCCAAGTTACCAATCGCGTTGGTAAGCGCGCGGCCTTGGAGGAACTCCATGGAGATGTAGTACGCCTGTTTCGGGTTCTCCGCGTGGAAGTGCTTGTACGTCGCGTTCCAGTTCTCCATGAGCTGCTCGCGGACCGACTCGCTGGTGGCGCGGTACATGTCGCTTGTTTCGAAGGAAAGCGGCATCGCACCGACCTTGCTGGTTTGGTACACGATGTTCGCGGAGATGGCTTCCGCGGACTTGGGGCAAAGGGGGGCTTCGGGGAGGGACACGGCGTCGGCGGAGACGTCTTTTGGATGAAAATTGAAAAGAAGGAAACAGGGTCAGGTTTCGATCGAAGAAGCAGGCGGGGGACATTGTCGAGGTCGGGACGGAACGTGGAACACCAAAAGGACGACAGTAGTGGTACGTCGTTTCTCGTGGTCGTTCGTGTTGTGCGTGTGTGTCGCGCGCCCGACTCGTCACGACTTCGCGCAGATCTGAGCGTAAGCTCGTTGTCTTCTTGCTGTTTCTTGCAGAGTTTGCACAACCCAAGAGCAAGAGGCGCGTGCGGGAAAAAAAAAACGACAAGATTACGACGGCTTGGGCTTGCAGGTGTACGTACCGCGCTTGCCCGCGGAGGCGACAACACCTCGGGTCACGACGCGCGCCTTGCAGGCGCGCTTGGGCGCGAACGAAACGCGGGTCGCGGGCATCGCCGCGGCGAAGGTCATGGCAGCCATGGTTGTCGGGTTCCTGCGATGGGGCGAACGGGTCAGGGTCAAAGCTTGGTTTAAAACTCAGCGGGCCTTGCGTGAAAATATCTGATTCGCGAAGCGTCGTTTTTGTCGGCGCGCGCGATGGGTAGGCGTTTCCCGTGATCGCGCGGAGAGGGCGTGGCGTGAAGAGAAAAACTTCGTGAAGACAGGGAAACGAATCAAGGGCACGCACTGCTTAACGGCGTCGCGTAGCAACTACTACGCAGGCGTCACAGATGTGAAGGGCGCGATCGCAGGGCGGCGGCTTTTATTCAACAGCCGAGAGATTCAAACGATTGACTGTCGTGGTTTTGAAGAGTGCCGAGGTGGCCTGCCGAAGGACGAAGATCCTTCTAAAAGCACTTTGGAAACTCTTTTGGAAGCTTCAGCTTTTCGTGGCGTTCGACGCGCACGTCCGAATGGAACAAGGAGGGAACTCGGTTGACTATTTACCGGTGGTGTCCACGGACGAAACGCGAACGCTAATGGGGCTCGTCACCATGCGCGGGTTAGCGGAGTGCGGGATGTAGGTAGGGATGGCAGTAAGGATAGTACCACGTAGTCTTCGAAGTATGAAGTATGTACCGTAAACTAGTGTTTTCCAAAAGTGTCTTCTTCTCACCTATTGCGGTGCGCCGTTCGCCTGAGCCCAAGATAATAACTCGAAGTGCCCGTTCGACGTTGCGAAAGCGCACGTCCGAATGTCCCACGGGCAGCCGTTCGCGCGCGCCCACTGCAGTACCTCGAGATTCCCGCCCTCCGCCGCCCCACGACACGTCCTCTCATCCCACGGGCAGCCGTTCTCGCGCGCCCACTGCAGCAGCTCGAGGTGTCCGTCTCACACCGCGTACGCGCACGTCGACCCGTTCCACGGGCAGCCGTTCGCGTGCGCCCACTACGGTACCTCGAGATTCCCGCCCTCCGCCGCCCCACGACACGTCCTCTCGTTCCACGGGCAGCCGTTCGCGCGCGCCCACTGCAGCAGCTCGAGGTGTCCGTCCCACGCCGCGTACGCGCACGTCGACTCGTTCCACGGGCAGCCGTTCTCGCGCAACCACTCCAGCACCTCGAGCTGCCCGCCCAACGCCGCGCCCGCGGACGTCCTCTCGTTTCACGGGCAGCCGTTCGCGCACGCCCACTGCAGCACCTCGAGGTGCCCGCCCCTCGTCGCCCCTGAGCACGTCTTTGCATCCCACGGGCAGTCGTTTGCGCGCGCCCACTGCAGCACCCCGAGGTGCCCGCCTAATGCCGCACTGTGGCATGTCAACTCGTTCCATTGACAGCCGTTCGTGCTCGCCCACTGCAGCACCTCGAGATGCCCGCACTTCGCCGCCCACAAGCACGTACTTTCATTCCACGGGAAGTCATTCGCGCGCAACCACTTCAGTATTTCGAGTTGTCCCTCCTCCGCCGCACACATGCACAAGCTATTGAAGATGTCATCCAGGTCATCTCGCTGATGCAAGAGCTGCATCCCGCTTAAGTCTCCGAAGTTTATGGCTTCCAAAGCTCCCAGTTTGTACACTCTACGCCCCGTCGCCGCCACCGCATCGCGCATCTCACGACTCACCGCTCGAAGCCGTGCGAGATCTGAGGGATCGGGCAGATTGCGCGAACTCAGGACGTGCGTGATGAGGATGTGGACGGGCAGAGCCGCGAAGGCGTCACCAGCGTCGGGCTGATGCGCGATATCACTAAAGTCAAGAGTGTTGGGGTGGGAGGTCGACATGGTGCGTCGTTGCGCGGGCGTTAGTGTGACTTCAGCAAACGCGTTTCGTGGCTTCCGAGGAAAGCGTTACGACTCGAGGGGCTCTTATTTGAGATTCACAGCCACAACACGCCGCACTGACACCTCCGCGATGGCCTCCAAGCCCAAACCTAGCCCCGATACTGCCACGCGCGGTCGTATCGCGACTACCATGGATCAACCCGACTCGCAAGCAAGCGTCTCGAGCTCCAACTTCGTGCGAGCTCCGTCCTATTCACCCGCAGAACTCGCGGGATTTCGAGATTTCGCCAAAGTGATGCGCGACGCGATCGGGGAGAAGGGTTCGTTCAACGAGCTTAAGCCTGGCGAAGCCGCGGAGCGCGGGTGCTTAGGCACGCTGAAGAGTTTGCATCGGCACGGTCTTGTGACGTTTGACAAAGAATTGTGCGAGTTCGCGGCGTACGGCGGGCAGCTCAAGGTGCTGCAGTGGTTGCTCGAAAACGGCTGCCCAGTGGACGAGGCGGTGGATGACGATAGTACGCCGCTGTACCTCGCCGCTCAAAATGGCCACGGGGCGGTAGTACGGGCGCTGATCCAGGCGGGCGCGGACATCAACAAGGCGGATGATGACGGCGCGACGCCGCTGTTCATGGCCGCTCAACAGGGCCACGAGGCGGTGGTGCGGGCGCTGATCAAAGCGGGCGCGGACGTCGACAAGGAAATGAATGACGGCGCGCCGCCGCTGCGCATGGCCGCTAAAAACGACCACAAGGCAGTAGTGCGGGAGCTGATCAAGGCGGGCGCGGACGTTGAAAAGGCAAACTATGACGGCTGGACGCCGCTGTTCATCGCCACTCAAAAGGGCTACTTGGCGGTGGTGCGTTTGCTGGTTGATGCGGGCACAGACATCAACAAGACGAGGGATGGCGGCGCGACGCCGCTGTTCATGGCCGCTCAACAGGGCCACGAGACGGTGGTGCGGGCGCTGATCAAAGCGGGCGCGGACGTCAACCTGGCGATGGATAACGGCGCGACGCCGCTGTGCATCGCCGCTTCAAATGGCCATGAGGCGTTGTTGCGGGAGCTGCTCAAGGCGGGCGCGGACATCGACAAGGCAATGAATGCCGGCGAGATACCGCTTTACATGGCCGCCCAATGGGGTCGCGAGGCAGTGGTGCAGGCACTGAACGAAGCGGGCGCAGACATCAACAAGGCGGTGGATGACAGTAGCACGCCGCTGCAAAGGGCCACGAGGCGGTGGTGCGGGTGCTGATCAATTCGGGCGCTGACATCAACAAGGCAAAGGATGGCATCTGGACGCCGCTGTTCATCGCCGCTCAAGAGGGCCACGAGGTGATAGTGCGGGCGCTGATCGAGATGGGCGTGGACGTCAACAAGGCGGGGGATGGCGGTAGCACAGCACTGTATATCGCCGCTCAACAGGGCTGCAAGGCGGTGGTGCTTGCGCTGATCGAAGCAGGCGCGGACGTCAACAAGGCGGCGGATGACGGTAGGACGCCACTGTTTGTATCAATGACACTCGTTCGTAGCGGAGATCAAGGGGGGCACGCGGCGATTGTTCAGATGCTACGGAACGCGGGCGCGGTGAGAATATGGTGTCGGAAACGACGCGAAGCACGTGTTGACGCGAGTACGCGACGAGAGAGATGAGCGCGCGATTGAGACTGAAAATCAAGAAAGAAACTGTTCTCAAAACATGAAACACTTGTCGAACGCGGGTAAACTGCGCATGTCGTTCACGGAGAGCGAGGGAAAACACTTTGCGTTGCGTTCGTGGTCCACATCTTCCCACACCGCTTCTGTTTTCGCAGCGGGGACTTCGTTGTTTTGCCAACTCAAATCGCCGTCGCGGTCGTCGGATCCGTTCGCGCGAAATTTCGTTGGCCACGAAATTCCCTTCGCGAGCGATGGGTCGCTCGTAAACTTTTCCGGATCGGGAAACGGCCGCGCGGAGCCTTTCGGGAACGACCCAACTGACTCCTTCCCCGAGCCACTCATCGACCGCGTCACAGAGCCCCGAATCTCAACCGTGTCCCAAAACGCAATCATTAACGTCACCCGGCGCGGCTCGGTGGGCGGCGATTGTTCGCGCGATGAAGATTTTCGTTTCCAAGTTTTGACAGCAGTGTCTTTCGCCACCATCCCCCGGCCTGGAATCACGCCGTGCAGGCACTGCCCGTCGAAAACCGCGATTCGCCCGTTTTCCGGTGCCACCAGCCACCCGTTCTTGGCGAGCTGTTTCGAACCAGATTTTTGGTCCGTGACTAAAGTCGGGCCGCCCACGCCGCCCGTCACGAAAACCACGGCGCTGCAAATCGGGTGTTTAATTGTCAAGCCCAGCCCCTCGTCGTCCGAGTCGAAGTGCATCTGGTGCCCCGCCGTGTGCGGCCGCGAGTGCGCCCACCACTCCGCGCAGGTGGCGTTTTTCGCGGCAGGAAACGCGTGAGCCGCGACGGCTTGTACGCGGCGCACCACGGAATCCATGAGACTGCGGCAGTCGTTTTTTTTACTCCCGTCGTTTCCGCGCCGTTCCAAATCGTGCGCGTAGCTGAAGAAACCGCCGCCGTCGTTTTCGTGGTACCCGTGCTCGTTCCAGAAACTCGAGTCGGGGGCGAACACGTATTGTAGCCGCGCAAGCGTTTGCGATGGGACCGCGCCGTCGTACGCGCGGACCGGTACGGTCACGGGTTGGACGTGGGTAGGTGCTATCGCGGGTTTCGTGTCTATCGATGCGCTTTCGGTTTGTCGCGGCTGTGTTTTCTTCCATGCCTCCCCTTTCCCGTTATCAATCCCGCGACTGATGACTCCGCCGCCCAGACTCGCCGGGTACCGCAGCACCCCCCTCGCGAGTCGGTATCGGAACCCCAGCCGTGTCAACAACTCGGACGCCTCAGCGTCCCTGCCTTCCTGGCAAAGGAAAACCGCGAGCTCGATTTCCGCCGCTCGCCGCGCGGTCGCTTCGTTTGCAGCGACTTTGGTTAGCAACCCACATTCGTCATCCGCACTGTTTGCGGTTGTTAACGCTGGGTCAAACTCCACGCTCGCGGCGGCGCGAAGCAGGCGCTCGACCGCCTGCAAGTCCCCCGAGGTTGACGCGAGGCGTTTCGTGACCCTCGCGGCGTTTAAAAGAGCCGTCGCGGGCGTTTTAGATGCCCCTCGCGCGCGCCCGGCTTCATCTTTACAACCCAGCGCGGCTTGGTACGCGCGCAACGAATCGAACGCGAGCCTCGTGTCCTCGCCTCGCTTCGTGGCGACGGCCAGAACCCGTTCCACCAGACCGCCGGTGACACGACACCGGCGTCGCAAACGCACCCAGCCCCCGGGGGGAACCGGGGTCCAACCGCCGGTTGCGTAGCCGTCGCGACCCATCCCGGGGTCGCGGTGTCCACTGTGATGACTGTGTTGACAGATTCTTTCGGGTCGAGCGCTTCACTTTTTGCGAAACACATTTCTTGGCGGCTGAATCTCTTGGCCAGTCCTACGACGCGCGATCGGCGTTCCGCGCGGACCACCCGCGTCTCTTCAACTCGGTCGCGATGATCATTCCCGTGCGCTGCTTCACCTGCGGCAAGGTACGTGGACCTGTAGCAGCGACGTGTTGGACCCGAGTAAACGCCGGTCACTCACGCTCCCGGCACACGCTCGTAGGGGGATTTCTCGCCTGGGCCTAACATTTCCCCCCGTTCTCTTCTCCCCTCGTCTCAGGTGATTGGCAACAAGTGGGACACCTACCTCGACCTTTTACAGGCGGATTACTCCGAGCGCGACGCCCTGGATGCCCTGGACCTGCAGCGGTACTGCTGCAGGCGCATGTTGATGACGCACGTGGACCTTATTGAGAAGTTGCTCAACTACAACACGCTGGAAAGGCAAGATTAGATGGTGTTTTTTTTTCAAGTGAAATCCCTTTCAAGAGGAAGCCGCAAGGGGCCCACGCTGTGAGAGGATGGACAGAGGCGTCCGATGCAGTGACGGAGTGTCGAGAAAGCACCCAAGTACGTAGATTCCAACCCGGTGGTAAAGCACAAACTAGTCATAGAGTAACCGTCGCGCGCTTTTTGTGCTCATCCCGTTACAATCGTCTCCTCCCGCACTACGATCATCGTAATCACCGCCGCGCGCGCCCCGCCGCGGCGGTTGTTTTCTTCCGCTTTTCGCTCGCCCGCCACGCCGCCCGGCCCTCAAGCACCTCGCCGTCGTCCGCCAGGTATTTGTTCGTCTCGCCGTCCCGGAACCACCGGCCATCGCCGTTACCGTTGCCATTACCGTTCCTGTCACCAGCAGCACCAGCGCCGCCGCCGCCGTGGAACTGCCCGTGGTAGTCGATGAACACCTTCTCTCCGTCAACAAACGCACCCTGCCGTAACTCGCGGGCGGGGGTGAAGTGCGGCAAACGTCGGCGCCATTTCGCGGGGAGCGGCGGCGGCGCAGACCGAGGCAAGCGGGACATGGGCCCGCCGAGACCCTCCGGGCGGACGTTATCTTCTCTCGTTCTCGAGGGAGAGCGACGTCGTTCAGCGGGGACGTTCTCTTGTCGCGCGGGAGGGGACACGACGCGGCGACCCCGGTTCGCGACGCGAGCCGGAGGAAGGCGGTGCTCCATTTCGAAACCGTGGTCGGAATCGTGGTCCAAACCACCGGCCAAACCGTCGCGCTCCACCACCACGTCGTCGGCGTCGTCGTCGGACAAGCCGTCGTCGGAAAAGTCGTCTATACGGACAACCACGGGGGGGGGCTTCGTGGGCTTGGCGCCAGGCTTTGTGTACGGAGTTGTAGTCTTAGTCGTGTGAGTAGTCTTAGTCGTGGTCTTGTCGACGGTACTCGTCGTGGTCGCGCGCGCGGTTTTCTGGTTCGTTTTTTGAATCGTCAAAGCAGACGCCGATTTCGGTTTCGCCGGTTTCGCGTCGCGCGCGGCTTTCGCACCGCGTCGACCCCGGGCGATGGTCACCGCGATGCCGAAATCGTCGCTGATTTTGTGAACGAAAAGTGTCAGTCTTGTATGAGCAAACAGGAGGCCGGGATTTGGGACACGCGCAATACGTACCTGTCGCTCTCCACGTTACCAAGGCCATTTCCGGCGGGAGGCTTGCCGATTGAAAACGGCGTGCGCGCCGCAACCGCGGCGGTTAAACACGCCGCCCTACGCAACGCTGCGCTTGGCGAATTCGGTTCGGTTTGTTTCTGGGCGTTTTCTTGTGCACTTTTTTGTGCCTCACTCTGCGTCGTCCGCGTTACCCCGCTCTGCGTTAACCCGCTCTGTTCCAGCAACGCGTCGTCGGAATCGGAAAACTCGACATCACACGAAGGCACGGTGACGTTGTGGTCCCCCCTATCAGGGCTGATTCGCGGCCTGGTGGTTTTGGTATTTCCATTTGTACCGCCGCCGCGGCCGGCGTCGAAGCCGGCGTCGCGTTCGTGCGATTCGGACACTTCGGAATCCGAAAAAGTTCTTGGTTTGTTTTTTTGTCCAACCCACGGCGACGTCTCTTTTCCTGTTTGCTTCGCCCTTTTCTCTTTTTCCCTCCCCGCACCCAATCCCTCCGGTGCTGAAACCGAGCTTTGTTTCGACCGCGCCAGCCCATCCACCGCCCAGTTCGATTTCCACCCGTGTTTGCGTTTCACGGTCGCCGAAAGGAGGGGGACCTCACTTTCCGTGGGCGGCGAAATCGGAGTTCGGCGCGTTGTCGTCGCCGGCGAGGTCACCGCGTTCTCCTTGTTTCGTAGGTTACTTTGGTTTTGATTTTTCAAAGGGTCGTCATGCTCATCATCGCCACCCCCCCCAGCTACCCATCCGCCGCTGGTTTCCGGAGCCTCGTCGTCGGCAGAGGCGCCCCAGCCGTTGTCGCCGCGCGTTTCATTCGCATCGTCGCCTACACGTCGGATGGTTTCGTCATCTTGAATCTCACCGAATCTGCCCCAATCAACCGCTTCGGTGTTGTCTTCCCCGAAAGTTTCCTGGCCTCCCCAGCCCCCTCCATCGTCTTGAGTATCCCCGTTGTCCTCTCTACCTCCACCCCACCGGCCCCCAGCCCCCGCGCCTTTCCACTCGTCCGGGGACGTCTCGTCGTCAGGCGAAAACAACGAATCCTTTTGTAAATTTGAACCCGGACGCGACGAACAAGGCGCCGCGCCCCACGTCGGAACGAGCGTGGCGTCCACGCCCACGTCGTCAGCGTAGCCCCAGCCCGACATCGCGCGCCCTGGGACCGCGGCCGTCGAGACCACCCGTCTCGCCCGCGCCGCACAAAGTGTGAGGGGCTGAACACTGAACGAAGGAGGTGTGATGAGGAGGGTGCCAACAAAAAAATCGTCCTCGCCTCTCGAAAACTTTCCACCCGCCTCGCTTTTGCCAAACTCATCCGGCATCCCGACGTCTCCGGCATAGTGCGCCGGGTCCCCGGGCGACGTCGCCCTTCGTGAGGCTACGCCGCCCTTTTAGCAACCGGACGCTTCTTCAGTCTTTTACTTTCGAAATTCAACCCAAAACGGTCGCGTGGGAGGGACACACGGGACACACGTGAGGGAAACCAAGTCTACAAGTCTATTAGTCCAATAGCTAGCGGGCGCTTTACGACATTCGATATGTCCGGCCACGGCGGCCGCGGTGAGCGGGATTGGGACCGCCCTTCGGGCGGCGGCAGGGGCCGAGGAGGGTGGGGGGGCTACGGAGGGCGGGACAAGGTACGTTTTTCACACACTTGAGGTTTGTCGACGAGCACGGAAACGCGAAGACTCCGGCGTTCGCACATCACGGAACCTCCGCCATCCATCCGACGAGACGAGATCGGGCCCGATAACGGTTCCCGACAGATCGGTCTGTTCCGGCGTGCCGACTAACCGCCCGGTTTCGATCCACACTTTCTTGTCACAGTCAAAAGGCCGGACAATGGCCACCGCCATGAAACTCTCCGTGCCGAAACCCGTGAACCTGCCGAGCATGAAGAAGGTACGTGGGGGACGCGGCGCGACGCAAACGCATTGCTAACGCGGAAACCACGACGCAAACGCGATGCTTTTCTCGGAAACTCAAGTTTGTGTCCATCGAGTTTCGCAAACTAACCCTTTGTCTTTACTTTCGCCCCACCTTAGGAACACGCTGGGAACGCAGACACCACAGCGTTGGTGCCAATTGTTTCCGTGGTGGGCGGGTGGGACCCGGCGGGTGATTTCCAAAACTCTGATAACTCATCGGAGGCGCATTTGTTCGCGGCGGGCGCGCGGTGGGCGAGCCGCGGTTCTGGACCTTCCGGAAACGGCGGTTCTTCCCTTGGCACCGCCGGCACGACCATCAACACGGGGCGCGCCGTAGTCACCGTCGCCGTCACCGAGCCCAACCGCCGGGAGTACCCCGCCCTCGGGGTGGCCCCCAATTCGGTGGATACCGAGGCGGATGCCGATTTGTACGCGCGAAGGCACGACCCGGTTGGCCGGGGGTGGGACGAAGACGAGCGCGGCGGCGGCGGCGGCGAGCGCGACGGTCGCGAACAACCCCACGCACACCAATCGAACAACCGGGACACGAACCGACACGAAAGGCACGGCCACCACCAAGCGCTCGACCGTTTGAACTGGGACCAGCCCCCTGGCTGGCGCGGTGAGGCGCAGAAAAACGGCACGTGGGACCGCGGGCGGAACCACCTGAACAGAGGGCGAGGGCGAGGCGCTCTACGGGACGAAAAAGAAGAGGAGGACCCTTTCGCCAAGGCGGAGGCTGAGGAGAGGGAGTTTTTCGCCATGCGCGCCGCGCGGAGCAACGCGCAGACCCGCGAGGTTTCGGCAATCTCGAATCAACTGTCCAACGAAACGGAGAGCAACGGCTGCCTGCCTGCTTTTTTCCAGGGTGGCTCGCGTACGCGGGAAGAGACGGTTTCGGCGCGGCCGCGAAGCGCGGCGGAAAACGGCGCGGTCGCTCGTGCGGATTCGAGGTTCGCGGGGCCCGGCGGGTTCGCCAACGACCGGAACGGCACGACCCGACCTTGCAACGCGTACCAACCACCCCCCTCACGAACAGGGTTTGGTGCCAACCACATTCCCATGCCTCCCCCCAAAGGAGGAGGCGGCGCGGGGTTCGGATTCGACGCAAGACAAGGGGGGCAATACCGACCCGATCACGGAGGCAATTTGCGTGTCGCGCGCGGCATCCCCGGCGCATCCCTCGGCCGCGGCGCGCCGCCGCTCCCGCCGGGCGCGCCTCCCGGCGCGCGCCGGCAACCGCCGCCGCCGTTACCTGTGGAAGACACTCGAGACGAGGAACGGGACGCGTTTCAACTCGAGCTGCAGAGGGTAGTGGCGGAACAAGAAGCGGAGCGACGACGGCGGGAAGGCGGCGCCGCCGCCGGGACGGTTTCGCGGACAAACGCGCACGCCGGCGCGTCGGGGCAGCCGCACAAACTAGCCCGCGAGCTCGCCGGCAGCGCGCTGGTGAGCCACCCGGCGCCGCCCCCCGGGCTCCACCCGGTCGGGGCTCCAGCGCCGTCGTTCCACGGCGCGCAAGCCCCAACGGGTTTGGCGGATGACGACGGCGACGGCGAGTCCGACGGCGAAACCGATAAACACCGGTCGGAGAGGAAAAAACGAGGCGGCCGCCGCGTGCGGGAGGCGGAGACGCGAAGAGCGGCGAAGGCGGAGACGGTCGGGAGTTTGGGCGGGCCCGTGGGGAGTGGCGTTGCAGGGGGGGTTGGCGGTACGAGTGTCGGCGGGAATTTAGGCGGGGCAACTTACGGACCCGCGGTTGGCGCTGCTGCGGGTGGGTGGGGCGCCGGCGCGCTCGCCGGGTTGGCGTGGGCCGGGCCGGTCGCGGAGATGCAGCGCTCCGCGTCGGTTGATAAACTCGCGAACCCCCTAACTTTTCTGGACCCGAGACGCATGGCAACGCACGTGGGTGCGGGTCCCCTCGTTACCGCCGCCGCGTCCGCCGCACACGCGGCGCACCACCACCAACACGCCGCCAGCGCCAACGCCTTCGCGTACGAATCCGCGCTCGCCGCGCTCAGCGCGCTTGGCGTCGCGGAGGACGCAAGCGTCGCGGCGCGCGCTTCTTCCGCCGCGAACGGAGGCGACACGCACGCCACGCCCGGCCAACCGCCCGCGGCGCTGGCAGGGCACCGCGCGGCCGCGTACGCGCCGCCGCCGTCAGTGGGGCTGGGGTTCGGAAACGGGCTGTGGAGCGCCGCGGCGGGCGCGCCGCCGCTGCCGCACGGGCCAAGGCCGCCATGAGGCGTGGGGGCAAAACTCGTGAAATCGCGAAAGAAACAACGCGCTAAAATCGTACCTACCGTGTTTCAACACGCCCACTGCGCTTACTCGTACCACCCTAATTGCACGTATCAACCTAATCCGCCGTATTACCCATCACAACAACAACTATCCCTCATCTCGCAACAACCCCTCGTCCCAAGAACTCGCTCGGCGCATGTGTTTCTTGAGTTCCGCGTTTTCGTCCAGCCCCGTGGTGAAGAAGAAGTCGTCAGAATCATCAGCGTCTGAAACCCCGCCTTGGCCCTTCACGCTTTGGCTCTTGACGAACAGATTGGTGTACGGCTTCGGGTCCGCGGACCCGCCGATTTGGATTTGCGCCAAGTCCTTGATCTGCACCCACTGCTTCTCCGCTGCGACTGCCACCGCGACCGGCCAGTGCCGGTCTCCTTTCGGCAACGAAGGAGGCGGCGCCCGCGTGTCGCAAAACGGCGCGCACCGTGGCACGGCTTGAAGCTTTGCGAACACGCCCAGGGGCAAGGGCGGGACCCCCGGTAACGGCGGGAACGGCGCGGGGGGGAGACTAGGGAACATCGGGGTGGGGGGCTTTATGTTGCTGTGCCACACCCCTCGCGGGTCAACCGAACTCAAGCCTTGTGAGATAACAGTTCCCGAACCCGTGCCTGGGAAAAACCCGGGGGGCGGCGGCGGCGGCGGCGAGGGAACTGTTTCCGTTTCCGTTTCCGTTACCGGCGGGGGCGGGGGCGGGGGCGATTTGTCAAGCTCTTCCTCGGGTGGTGAGGTAAACACGGCGGGAGAAGGTGGCCACGTTAGCGTCGTTTCCGGAAGCGCCGGCGCGTTTGGCGCGAACGGCGGCGGCAGATTCGGGGATGGCGTTTTTTCAGGCGGCGCGTTTGTTTCACTCGGCGGCGAAGCGTTTTCCCCGCTCGCCGGTGGCGGCGGCGCGCCCGTATCTCCAAACAGTGTTGACGGCGGCGGACTAGTTGTTTTCTGCTCAACGCACACGTCAGGTTGTGTAAAGTCGAAGCAGCAATCACCAACCGCACTGCAGTCGGAATCGCAGCAACAGGACGCCCGGCACAAACCGCACGCCGCGACGCACGAGTCGCCCGCATTTTGATTTTGGTTTTGGTCATTTTGGATTGCGTCCCCCTCGCCCGGGTCTATCAACCGTCGCCGAGTTCTGTTTTGTTTTTCTGTTTCGTCTCGCCACCGCGACCGCGCCTCGCGCGTTCTTGGCTCCCATAAATGCACCCCCCACGATGACGCACTCGTTGTAGTGCTTTGCGAGCCGTCTCTCCCGAACCCGAACTCTTCGTCGTCTATATTTTTCTCGCCAGCAGAATTTCCGTAGTCACCTCCGATATCGCCCTGGCCGGACACGCTCTCGCCGCCGCGGGGTGTCTCCGCTTCGCCCCCGCGGTCCCTGCGCGTCCCCCCGACCGTACCCGAGTCACCTGCGTTAGGCCCGACCGCCCACGACGTGCCCACCACGCCTTCTCCCACAAACTCACCCTTCGTCTCGTCACCTCCCCGACCAAGCCCGCGGTCCTCACCACCCCCCTCCGTGAAAGGCCCGTCCCTTCGAGGCCGACTTTTTTTTTTCGTTGTTTCGTCTCGCGGACCAGGCCACGCCCCACGCGCCAGCAACACCGCGACCAGCATCGCGAGCACCACGAGAAACGCGATGCCCACCGCGCGTCGTCGCGTCCGCCAACGTTCGCGCATCCCGCGGCTCCTCCCCCCCGAGGAGGAGGAGGCGCACGAGAGTGAGAGAAAACGGAGGCTTTGTGCCTCTCGAGGCGAAAACCAACTCCAGAGAAAAAAAAAAACCAAAAAAAGGTCAAATGCCAAGGGTAGGGGATGGGTAGGGCAAGAAAGAGGGGTATATCACAGAATCACTTTGTAGTTGGGATGTAGTATGGAATAAATGTCACCGTGGAGAACGACGTGGATTGGCTGACTGGATCGTGGGGGCGAATCAAAATAGGTTTCCAGGCGAAAGCAGATGAACAATCAAAATCCGCTTATACAACCCCGCTTGGGAGCCGGCAATTCCACTTCGCGCCGGATCCGAATCCGAGGCGCGCGGCGTGAGACGTCCCGGAAGCTACGCACGCGTCCGTCTCGCATCGCACACGCACTAAAGGTGCGTCGCGCGTCCGCCCTGGCTCGGTTTCCGGACCCGATTGGCGGATTCTTTTTGCATCCATCGCGCGCGGGCAAAGTTTGGAGACGTCCAGGTGTCGTCGCTGCTGCCACGTAAGGAGACGTTGGGTTCGCGCGAAGCCGCGGATATGGCGCGAACTCGTCGTCGCGGATACGCACCGACCGGTTGGGATATCGCCGCACTCGCCTGGGTCAACCCTGGACCTCCGCGCCAACGCACCCTCCAGTCCCCGTCCGACTCACCTTGGGAGCGGATTTGATTACCAACAACGAGCTAACGCTCCCGGGTCGGTCTGGGCCCGGGCCGCCAAGCACCGCGCACCCGCCCGCGGTGTTCCACAACACCCAGGTAACAACCTCAACACGTCAACTGACCCCGTTTCTCGGCCTCGCCCTCTCCCAATCCCTCTTCTCCAGGCGCCTGGACGAGAGGAGGATAAAGGCGCCATCTGAGCGAGTCGCGTTGCTACCTTGAGGTCACAAATACAAAATTTTTGGCTAAAATGCAGCAACCTCACGGAAACAACAACGGCGGCGCGCCCCAGAACGGGTCTGGCCAAGGCCAGGGCAACGTTCCCCCCGGTTTCACGTACCAGCAGGCGTACGGCATGCCCGGGCAGCCCGGCGCTGGCGGTTCCATGCCCATGACCCAAATGGACCCGTCCGCGCAAGCGCAGCACCAGCAGCAGTTCATGCGCCAGCACCTGCAGCAGCAGCAGCTCGCGGCTTACCACATGCAGAGTCACCACCTCGCACAGCAGCACCAGCAGCAACTAAGGGTTTTCTGGCAACAGCAGATGCGGGAGATCGAATCGGGGAGTGACTTTAAAAACCACCAGCTCCCCCTGGCGCGGATAAAGAAGATCATGAAAAGCGACGAGGACGTGCGGATGATTTCAAGCGAAGCGCCCGTGTTGTTCGCGAAGGCGTGCGAGATGTTTATCCTTGAGTTGACGCTCCGGTCGTGGATTCACAGCGAGGAGAACAAACGGCGAACACTGCAACGGAACGACATCGCAGCCGCCATTACCAAGACTGACATTTTCGACTTTCTCGTGGACATCGTCCCGAGAGACGACTTCAAGGAGGAAGGCATGAACGTCCCGCGACCTGGCGGGGGCATGGGAGGCGCGGGCGACGCCAACGCGGTCGCCGCGGGAGGCGCGGTGCCGTACGCGCAAGGGATGTACTTCATGCCCCCGCAACAAGGTCAAGGCAACATGGTGAATCCGCAACAAGGCATGCAGGCCGGCCAGCAGTGGGGGGTCGGGAATCAACACGGATCCCTCGGCGGCGGCGGTTTGGGCGACCCGAACCAGCAGTACAGGGGCGCGCAGCAATAGGGGACTTGTGTAGATTGAAAACCGATCGAGACATGATACAACACCGATTTGAAAAATGTTCGTCGCTTGAAACAACACGGACCCTATTTCTATTCCACAACCGGGCTAGGCGTTACTTTCTTCGGACGCTCCGGCGCGGACGGCGATTCTGTATTTTCAACGTCCGGCGCCCCTGTCTCCGTCTCCGTCTCCTCGTCGCTGCTCGACCCCCCCAGCAGGTCGTTGAGGTAGGACTCCAGGTCATTTGGTTTGATTTCAGTGGAAGTTCCTTCCTGAGTTTCCGTCGTATGGGCAATTAGTCCCGACCCGCTCGCCGTCTCGTCGTCGTCGGAACCCCCGGGCCCCCCAAACTCCAGCGCCAGCGCCGACGCCGCGTCCGCGGGCCCGACGCTTATTGGCACTGAAGGCTCACCGTACTGGTTGCGAATCTCCGCCTGTCTCTGTGCCGCCACTGCTGTGCGTCGTGCCCTCGACCGGGCCACCGCCGCAGACGCCGCCTGTTCCACCCGCGCGAGCCTCGGCGCGCACAACCGAAAGTAGATTCGCCAAAACCGGGAGTCGTCCATCAAACTCGGCACCAGTAGGTCTCGCAAGTCCCGGACCTCGGGGATTTTTAAAAGCACCAACCTCGCGTGCGTCTCTCTCCACGGAGATGACGTGCGTGAGGGTTTCTTTTTCTTTTTGGTGCTCGTGTCAGTCGTTGAGGGTGAGAGTTTCGGTTTGGTTGTCTCGTCGGCGTCATCCTCGTTGTTTTCATCCTCCTTAGATTCCTCCTCCTCAGATTCATCCCCTACGGGAAACTCGGTGAACGTTTCCGGGGTCACCCCCAGCCAGAACTCGGCGAGGTCGTCGTCCACCCCGAACGCGCGTGGGGCGGATTCCGCCAGCGCCCGGGCGCGTGCTTTCGTCGTGTCCACAACCATCATGGCCTGGAAATTCCGCTCGCTCTGCTCCGCAACCGCCTTTGTGTTGGCCGCGATGTCAAGGAAAGTTTGTTCAAGCGAGTTCCACGCGTCCGATTTCTGCAACAACTCCGCTTGTTCCTGCGCCGCAGCAGCGGCTCGCGACGCCTGCGTATGCGCCGCGGTCGCAACCTCGGTCGCGGCCGCGGACGCGCGCGTCCACAACGCGTTGAAGTCCATCACCGCACCCGACTCCGCGGAAGGCGAAGTGATGAGAAACTTTCGTTGTTCGCTCCGACGCACGCGGCACCGAAATCTCGCTGTGTGTCAGCATTTACGCGCAGTTCCGTTCGTATGAGCAAACAGACAGGTCTATCCATTTCGTTGGCCAAAAAGATGATGTGCTAACGGGCGAATTTGTCCTTCACCCACCCGCCTCCCCCCCACACGCCACTTCGCTCCGTGCGGTGACGACCCCAGGGTACCTCGTGTCCCGAACGATCGACACACCAAACGTAATGGCCGCCTCCATGACCCTGTCTAGGTAAGCGCGACGACGCGATCGCAGCCGCCACGGGGGTGTCATCTTTTTTTTTAGAAGCTTTTCGGATGTCGCGCGCGTGACACACGCGGGTTGTGGCGACGACAGCCTCGGTGTCGTGAACCTCGTGTGCTCTGGATGCTAAACGCGCGTCGCGGGTCGTAACGAACCTGTGCGTCTCTCTCAGGGTTGGTCCGCGACGCGCGGGCTCGGTGTTCCGTCTCCGAAACGGACCGGTCCCGGGACGTGTGCCCTCGAAGCGACGCGCGTGCACGGCACGATCGCGTTCGCGCGGGGACGACGCACGTTCCGTCGGTGTCGCGGACCGCCGCGTTTGTTTGGACACGCGCTTGGAATGGACGTGCGACGTGCGGTCGCCCCACGCGTCAAATCGCGCCACCGCGCACACGGGGTCGCGCGATCGGAGCGCCACGTCCGCGTCCGCGTCCAAGCCATCCATTTTCACGCAGCCGCCCATCCCCGTTTTCTTCCCAAACTCGACACTGACGTTTTTTTCTTCTTTATTTCCCAGGGCCCTCGCCCTCGCGTCGGCGAAGCCATCCTTGACGGCCAAGCAATGCAGGACCGCTAAGCCCGTGGTGCACAAGCGCGCGTCGTGTCTGGTTACCCGCGCCGAACCCGAAACCGCGCCCAACGCGTCCGTCTCCGCGTCGTGCAGCATCGACGACCCGAGTTCATGTTCCCTGGCGGACCTTGAGATGATGTACGTTGATTCCCTGTGGAACTACTACAACGGCGGTACGTTCACGCTTAGTGACAACGACTACGACCGGCTACGCGACGAACTCAACTGGCAAGGCAGTGGGTTCCCCACGCTTCGGCGGTACGAAGTGAGCTTCGTGAGCGCGGCTATTTCGTACGCCAGGGGCGAGCCCATCGTGAGTGACACGGAGTACGAGGACTTGAAGCGCAAGGTTAAGGCCGCGGGTAAACGCGACGACGTCACCGCGCTCCTGCTGTACACCAAAGGCCAGCAGATGCTCGAACCCGAGCAGTACGAAAGGCTGAAGGATGAGATGGCCAAGCTGGACATCCAGGTCGCCATGAAAGGCGCGACGTGTACGCTTTCGCAAACCCCCGATTTGCTTGAAAACGACACCGGCACGGTGTTCAAGATGTACTCCGCTCTTGCCGCGGTGCCGACTGTCATCGGCCTCGTCCCGTACCTCGCCGCGTCCGTGTTCAAGTTCGACCTCCCCCCCGCCTTTGGGCTGGGGTTCGCCGCGACCTTTGGGCTCGCCGTCACCGCCAAAATCGTAGACTACACCAACCTGCAAAACGCCATGATCCTGAAAGGCCAGTGCCCGTGCTGCGAAAACGAAATCAAGCAGTTCTTCGGCGGCGCGGAACCCGCGGATACGTTCACGCACAAGTGCCAGGTCTGCGGCACCGAGGCGGTGCTCGACCGCAAGGCTATGAAAATAAGAGAAGCGGGGGGGTTGAAGAGCCTGAACAAAAGCTTGGACACGGCGTGATGTTTCAAAACGAAAAAGGGAAGCGGAGGAAGTGAGACGGCGCTTACCTAGTCAGTGAATGAATGAATGTAATGAGCGCACGTTCAAAGAATTTTTGCTTCTTTAAATACTTCCACCTGTACTAACTTGGTTCGTGCTATCTCTCGTTTCGGGGCGACATCGGCGGCGACAGCGGCGAGGCGAACAGGCTTCCCGACGGCGGTTTCCACGGCGGGTTTGTTGTTTTGCTCGGCGGAGGGCCCTTGATGCTTTTCGTTGGGGTCGGTGTTACCACCACTTTGCCTTCTCGCAGCACCCGCTTGGCGCTGGAAAAGGGGTTTCTGGAAACCCCCGAGCCGGCGGTGGTGGGCGTCGACGCGCTGGGCGACAGACTCGCGGCCAGTTTCGCCTTGCGCGGCGGCGTCTGCGTCTCGGCATTGTCAACGCCGGGAGGGGTCTGCGTCTGCTCGTCGTAGGAAGGCCGGCGATGGCCTGTTTCTGTTTCGTGAACCGAATCCACCGCGCCGGGTGACGATCGTTGCGCGCCCAATGTTTGAGAGCGCTGTGGACTGCCTCGAGAAACCTGCGCTGCTTTTTCGGAAAAGATGTTCTCCCCCGACGCGTCGGAACGCACGGGTTCTTCCAAGGCATCGTCAACACGCAAATCATCCTTCCTTCGCGAGCGGTGGGCTTTAGACGCTTTCTTTTGCTTCTTCCTCACCAAGTGCCCGCGCACGGCGCTCTGCAGAATCGTCGCCGCGGCTTCGGCTTGGAAAGAAAGAGCAACCGCGTTTGTCGCCGCCGAGGTGTTTGCCAAAACCCTCGCGCGCGCCGCTTGCGCCGCTTGCGCCGCCCCCGCGTGATTCGCTTCGATCGTTTCCCGTCTCTTGCTCTCCTCCTCGCCGCACAAACGGAGCGCGTTCGCCAGCTTAACGTGCGTCTGCAGAAACGACGCCGCGGACCGCGCGGGCGCGGGCAGGGCGGAGATGGAGAATTGGGAATCAAACGGTTTGGAATCGCTTCCGTCGGTCTCTTTTTTGTCCCCCAGGTCCAGGCCGAAAACGCGAAGCGCGTTAATAAGCGTTTGACGGCTGGTCGGGGTTTGCGAAGAATCGCCCCCGCTCGGGTTTGAACCAGCGCTGGTGCTGCTTCCCTCCGACCTCCCACTGCTTTGCGTGCTGGATGGGGTGTTTGATTGATTCCCTCCTCGGGTTGATTGCGGGGTGTCGAAGGAAAACGCGGAAATCCGCCCGCGCAACGCCTTCGCCTTTTTCACCGTCGTTTCCCCCACGTCTCGTTGAAACGTGGCCCGCTCACTCTCGAGCACCGAGCTCCACTCCACGAACGCCCCGACCGCGGTGCGCACCGCGTTTTCGTTACTCACCGCGGCGCTTCGCCACGCCGCGGCTTCCCCAGCCGCCGCGGCGGCGACCGCCTCCGCTCTTTTCGTCTCGCCCGATTCCCCTGCGACGCGTCGTTTCATTATCGTAACCTCGTCCTCCGCCAACCGCCGCGCCGCGCGTTCCGTTTCAAGCGCCTTCGTGAACCTCGCCTTTTCTTTGGAGAAGTTGGACTCCTCAACCGCGAGTAACTCGGATTGTTGTTCTTCGTCTTTTGGTTGCCGAGAAGGTTGTGTTCCCGGCGGCTGGGAAGAAGGTTGTGTAGAACCCCGCGTTCCACGCTCGGAAGGTTGTAAAGAACCCCGCTCCGAAGGTTGCGCAGAGGTTCCCTCCGAAGAGTGCTCGGACAGTTCCTCGGAGTCTTTGACCTTTCCGGCCAAACTCCCCAGAACGGTCTTAGGGTTCGCCGCGACGCGCTCGCGGGCCAGCAACTCTTGGAGTTTTCGATTTTCACCCTCCAGCCCAACCGCCTCCTCCGCGGCCTTCTCCGCGGCGCCGCCAAGGGCGTCGCACGTCGTGACCAGGGTTTCTAAACGAACCTGCTGCGCTCTAGTCACGACTAGGTGCCACTGGGACATGGCTCGTGACAAAAACATACGGTGTCGCAACCGGTTCGTAAACGGCCGCGCTGCTAACAAAACCGCGTTGGCATAAGCGTCCAGGGCGGTTTTTTTGTCACGGTTCGCGTTTGAAAAAGAAGTCTCTTCCCGCCAAGCGTGTAAAACGTCAGCCCGGTGTTGTTCGTTTTCAGGAGTTGACGAGACGGTTTCAGCACCGGCGTTACGTGTGTTTTCGTAAACGTTGTAAGTGCTTCCTGTCGTCCTGTCGTTCGTGTGTCGGCGCGTCTCGGTTCGAACCCCCTCCTGGGGTGAGACGTCCGTTTCGCTTTCGGTCACAGAGCTCGGAGGCGAGGTAAGCGGCGCGAACGCATCGCCTGCGTCGGCCACCGCGTTGGCTTGGTAAACGCCTTGGTGCGCGAACACGCCGCGAACATTTTCCCGTCGCGTCGTCTCGCGGCGCCACCGTTTCAGCACTCGTCGCGTGGTTAAGCACCGATTCACGCACGACACCAAGCCGTGCAGCCGCCACGCCCGCAACGCCGCGACCGCGCCTTTTGCGGCGATTCGCGAGCGCAACAAACGAAGTTTCACCTGGTTCGTTCCTCGCGAGCGCCACGTTTCGAACAAATCCGCCACTCTGCGATGCGCGTGAATCGAACGCAACACTCTTAGTTGTTGGTTCCGTTTCGTTTTTTGGAGCCAAGCACGAAGCGCCCTTCGCCCCGCGCTTCTTAGGGCCAGAGAATCAGCATTCGCGGCTCGTTCCTCGTCTCGGATTTTACCCGCAAGCGCTTCGCGTAAGGACTCGGCATCCGCTTGCGCGCTTTCAAGCGCAGCTCGCAAAGAATTCAAATCTGCAATCGCCGTTTCCGCCGCTACGCGGCTTTTCAAGTCCCGCGCGTCCGCGGAATCGGCACTCTCCGCTGTGGCGTCCAGCGCGCTCGCCAGCTCCGCGGCGTGCGCCTTGCAGGCTTCTGTTTCAGCCCTCGCGTCCCTTAACAGTTCAGCGTGCTGTGCGGCTTCCTGATTATTTTCTTTCCTAAACCTTTCACAAGAAAGCTCAGCCTCCTCACACCGCTTCAGCAAAACCGCGTTCGCGCGTAACACCTCGCGCTCGCCGGTTGTTTGCCTTAAAAGCGCGTCGCGCAGCGCGTCAACCTCCGCGCTTAGCAGTTCGTACACGCCGCCTTCCGCGAACTGAGAAGGGTCCACGGGGCCGGACCCGGCGGGGTTGGGGTTGGTGGAACGCGAACGCGAGTTTTGCCGCGAAGAAGGCCGCGACGAGTCACGTGGTGCTCGGGATGACGATTTCGTGTAGGACGATTTCGAGAAGGACTCGTCGTCGTCGTCCTCGTCGTTGTACGGTTCGTCGTAACGTTCGTCGCGTCTGTCGTACCGTTCATCGCTTCTGTCGTACTCCCACTCGCTTCGTCGATCGAGTTCCGGGTTTTGTGTGGTGGCCGGTCGTTTTCTTGGCGGCGAGTGCCTCGGTGTCGCCGGGTGCAAACGGGTTTCGTTTGGTTGATAACTCGGACGCGCTCGCGTCGGTGACTCGGAGCGCGTGCGCCGGTTCGCGGCGGTAACGTACGCGCGGGCGACTCGCGTCACCCCGGCGCGCGCGTTTCCATCCCCAGCTCGCGCCTCAGCCGCCAATCGCGCCCGGTCTTCCTCGGATTTAGTGCCAGGGCCGTGGCCCCAAGGCACTTTGCGTGTTTGGGTTGCTTCGGATGAAGCGGATGTACCCAGCGTACCGCGCTTGCTGCCGTGACCTTCGGTACCGACAAAACCAACATTCCTCCGTCCAGAACCAGAACCGGCGTCGCTCGACAAACGCCGTTCGGATCGGTACCACTCCTCCCACGCCGCCGAGTCGTGGTCGTTGGCGGCGGGTCGTTCGTTTTCGTGTTCGTGTCTTTCGTCACGCGGTTTTTGTCGAGCTTGTTCCACCTGCATATGCCCATTGTCCACTCTACCTGAGGTACGTCGTGACTCGTGTCGTGTTTCTTCCTCCCCCTCGTCGGATTCGAACCCCGGTCCTTCCTCCCCGATTTCCATTTCTGTGGTCACCCGGAACGCAAGCGCGGCTTCGGCGTCGATGATATCGCCAAGCGCTCGTTCCCGGTCGTTCCGCGTTTCCGCCTCCCTCGCCGCCGCGGCTTCGAACCCGTAACGCAACGCCGTGGCGAACGGGTCGCTTTGTTGTTTCCGTTGCGCCGCTTCGCTAAACGCGAGGGAGCGGTCCTCCAGGTACACGAGCAACGCGGCGGCGTCGTTCTGTTCGCGCTTTTGACGCAGCGAGTACGACCCTTCCCAGAGCTGCGCGGCGTCCATTGTCGTTAGATTGGCACGTCCGTTGTCTCTGCTGCCATTGCCATTGGCATACGCACGGCTCTCCACCCACCGCCTTTTAATCTCAGGCGCCTCGTTTGCCACAGCGATGCGCAACCGTTTCGCGAACAAGGAAACCTCCCTAGAGGTCATTGCTTTTTCAGGCGCGCACAACTTGAGCCACCGCCGCGCGTCCTGATACGATAAAAAAGAAAGTGTCAGTCTTGTATGGGCAATCGCAGAGGCGGAATTAGGTAATTGGGAAATACTCACCAGCGGCGCGCTTTGGTCGTCCCTCCCGGGCAAACTCTGCGGGCTCACCGGCCCGCGCGCCGTGAAAACCACCGCCCTTAGTTCCTCGTGCACCCTACTTAATTCATACGCGCGCTTAAGCTTATTCGCGGTGGCTGCGGCGCGCATTAGGTTCTCCAGAAGAGCGACGTCCATGCGCACGGCGCGCGACGCGCGGTCGCGCTCGCTGGGCGTTACCGTTTCTCCGTCCAACGTTTTCAAACGCGGAAACCGCGCGATGACGTGCTGTCGGTAAAAAGGCAGCGTACTCACCGGGGTTCTTTCCAAACTAAGCACTTCCATTAAAGGACACCCTTTCGCCAGTGTGTCTATCTCAGAAATGTCGTCAATATCGTTATCCCCCGCGCCCAACAAGCGCAGCTTCGGGAACTGTTTAAAATTTGTTAAACTCGTCAGCGCGTTTCGCGAGGCGTAGAAACGCTCGACGTCTAACGACTGTATGGGCAAACAGTCTGGTAGCAGGTCAACCTCGGTGACCATGCCCTCCACGACGCTTATCCGGCGTTTCGTGGCGTCATAGCACGTGGGGGTTTCTTTAAGAACCTTGGAAAGGGGTTTCGAAAGCCCTCGGCGCGCCTGATTCTTCTTTTTTGTAATCTGCGAATGTGTGGCCCACACATTTGCGCCATTCGCATTCGAGGTACTCGTCTCGTTCGCGTCTCTGAAGTCCCGGTGTGTCACCCCCGGGCGCTTGTGCGCGGTCGGGGCGATAACGAAACGTGACCGCGGGGTCGGCGCGTTGGTGTCGTCGTCGTTGCGGTGCGTTCCCGCGCAAGACGGGTCCCTCCTGCTGAACACATCATTGGAACTTCGGCCCGAAGACCTCGGCTGCGACGATGCGCGGAGTTTCACATCCGCGGCGGGTGGTGCTGGCGGGACCCTGGCCATGGGCCGCACCCACCCGCGTTGCAGCGTTTCCGGTGACGTGGCTCGGGTGCGGCGTGACCCCCCGGTGCTTCGTCCTGGAAGGTGCCTGTCACCCCTAAACTCAAACCCATCCTCCGTAGAGCCTTGAAAACCCACGCGTCCACTCCAAGCCTCGTCCCATCGGACGTGCCGTTTGACCAGATTGGCACTCGACGAAAGGTACCCCGCCCTTTCCCGGTCGTACGCCGCGGCGTACCCTCCCACCGAACTCGGGTCCACGACATCTCCCGCCATCGCGACCAAAGGCCTCCCGACGCCCGGAGCCTCCAAATGTGGCCTCCAGGGGTGGAGGGCGAGGGTGGACGAGTCGGGTTCGAAATCCTCGTTTTGTGCCACCAACGGGTTTAAACGGCTTCAGTTGTTGTCTGTCTCTGCTCGCTCGAAACAACGACGAATGTACGCTCGAAAGGCACAGGGTCGCGCGCCTTCCGGTGAGGCGAGGCGTAGTGCATGCGCCGCGGCCGCGCATGCTTCTGGGCCTCACACGTTGGTCCGGTCGAAACTCGGCGAAACTGCGAGTGATTGGGGCGATGGCGGCCGGGGCTGGGCCGTTCGCGAGGCACGCACAAGTCGTGCGGTGCGAACAAAGAGTTTCGAGGGCAAAAGGAAGCGCCGGTGGTGCCTTCTGCAGATTCGATCATGTATCGTCGTCGGTGGGTTCGTCACAATTACGATCAAAACGAGCGGGACGCGTGGTAACACCAGCGACGCGCGCGGTCAGCACGCGCACGTCGAGACGCGAGCGCCAGGCCGTGACAGAGAACACAGACACGTCCACATCCGCAGCATCGCCATCCGAACGATCATCATCCGATCAGCCCGACTTCGTCGTGGAAAATCTCGCCAACGACGCGCTCGGACACCGACACGCGCTCTGCCAAAAGTGGGTCATGTTTTCCGATTTGCACGTCAACAGGAAATCCTGCGCGGTCGCGATGGAGGTGTTAAGAAAGGTACACGCGACTGCTTTGGCTGAAGATGCTGGTATTATATTTTTAGGCGACTTTTGGCACGCAAGAGGGGCGCTCCCGGTGGAGCCGCTCGTGGACGCTTTAACCGAAATCGGTACATGGTCCGTCCCGACCGTGATGATCCCCGGGAACCACGACCAAGTAACCGTCGGTGGTGAGCTTCACGCCCTGACCCCCCTGGAGAAGTGCAACCCGACAAACGTAAAGGTGTTCACGAAACCCACGCTTTGGCGGAACGCGCTGTGGCTGCCGTACCGAAGGGACCAACGGGTTTTGAAGGAAGCGGTGGCGGAAGCGGTGGGTTTCACCACCCGAGACGGAGACGCCAATGGAAACGTCGCCAATGAAACCTCTTCTGAAACCGAAAAAAACAAAAAGAGAGACGGACCGTACTCCACCCACCTTTCCGCGGTGATGTGCCATGCGGACGTGGTGGGCGCCTCCATGAACGAGTCGTTCCAGGCGCGGGACGGGATATCGCCCGATTTGTTTAACATTTGTTCGAGTGTCGACGGTAGCGCCGACGTACGCGACGTTACTACTGGCGCTGACGTAGCCGCCGGCTTGAGGACGGCAAACAAGACGGCCAACACCAAAACCAACAAAACGACAATACCAACCTACACCGGGCACTATCACAAGCCGCACACCGTGCCTGGCACTCGAATCACGTACGTGGGGAGCCCGTACCAGGTATCGAGAGCGGAGCGGGGGCAACAGAAAGCGCTTTTGGTGTTGGACGCGACTTTAGGGTGGGCGGGGGCGAGTTTGGAGTCACTGAAAAGCATAAACGAAAACGAAACGCAATTCGGCGACCCCGCCGTGACCGACGGAGAGATCAAAAAATCCCTAATCCCCCTCGATATCGGCCCGCGACACTTTTCCGTCACGGGAGAACTTGGTGTCCTTCCACAAGACGCGCGCGCGGGCGATTGCGTGCGGTGGACGTTGCCGTTGTCAAGCGCGATCGGGTTGGGGGGGTCGGTTGTGAAGAAAACTAAAAAGGACGACGAAAACGCGGAAAGCCCCGCGTGCGCCGCAATCGCGGACGCGATGAAACAAGGCATCGAGGTGGAAATAACCTACGAACAGGTCGCACGACCCGCTAGGATTCCACTTGCCGAGGAACTCGGCCCGAACGGTTTGTACGACGCGTATTGCGTCGCCGCCGATTTGCCGCGCGAAGTGGCGGAGTTCGGCAAGGAAATTCTGCGCGACGTCGCCGCCGGCATCGCGAAACGCGCCGACGCCGACGGAACCTCGGTCGCGTCGTTGCAAATGCAGAACGCAGACGGCACCCAGAAACACGTCTCCCTGCACCGTGTCACGGTGCAGGGGTTCGGGGCTTTTTCAAACAAAACGTGTTACCCGCTTCGAAACCGCGGGGTGTGCGCGGTGGTTGGCGATAACCGAAACGACCGGTGCTCGGATAGCAACGGCGCCGGGAAAACCACGCTGGTGATGGCTCCGATGTGGGCGCTGACTGGTAAGACTGATTCGCGAATCGATCAGGGAAGCCAAAAGAGTTTAACGAAGACGGACGTGGTGAGTGACGGGTCAGCGAAGGCGGTTGTTACCGTCGGTGGGACCGTGAACGGCAAGGCGTTTGAGGTTACTAGAATCGTTTCGCGCACAAAAGTGGTTTCCCTGACGTACCAATTGGACGGTTTCGATAAAACGTTAGCGGACTCGCGGTTGACGCAAGCCGCGATCAACCTCGACCTTGGCGCGTCCATCATAGGCCGGGTGGCGTTTCACGGCCAGCACACCGTGGGGTCCTTGTTGGACGCGAACGACGGGGCGCTGAAAAGCGCGCTCGGCGAGCTGGTGGAGGCGGAGACCTGGTCTTTGGCGAAGGCACGTATTTCCCAATCACCACGTTCCGCCTCCATACTCGTCCTGCGAATGGACTATTACGACCAGAAAGGCGCATTCCCTCGGACTATTACCCTGACTGTTCACTCATACCAATCCCTCATACACATGGTCTGAGAGACTGACCCTTTCTTGTTAATCGTGCCAGGAGGTTTCGAAAAAAAAGGTTAGCGACGCGCGGAAAAAGGTGAACGCGTCTTTGGCGGATTTGTCCGCGCGCGAGGCGTACGTGCGTCGCTCGAGTGCGCGACTTTCTTCAGCGATTGAAATGAGAGACAGGTGGGACGTTACGGAGACGCAAAGGGAGCAAGCGTTGCGCCGCGCGGTTGACGAAGCGAGGGGTTTTTGTCAAAGCTCAGCGGAGAAGTGCGCAGACGCGCGCGCCGCGTTGATTGCCGTGGACCACGCGTGGGCGGTTGTAGAGCAAACGGCGGTGGAAACGGCGATGTCCACGGAACGGGCGATGTGGGAACAACAGACGGTAACGAGTAACGAGGAGTTAACTGGGGAGTCCACGAGTAACGGGTCAAACGGTGGCGCACCGAAACAAAGCGAGGCGTATTTCGCCCAACGCGCCGCCGCCCTGGAACTCCAAGCCGAAACCTTGCGAGTCGCCGGGCAAACGAACCGAAGCGCGGAAGCCGAGGCACGCGCGGTGGCCGCCGCGGCGCACGCCGCCGTGGGCGCGTTCCAAGGCGTGGGCGGGTTCTCCACGCCAGCTCGCTCTGGAGTTGACGACGATTCCAAATGTTTTGATACCGCCCACGAAACGCCTTCCATGGGGACTTGCGACCGGTGTTTGCAGCCGATTGACCCTCTCCGACATAAAGACACGGCCGCGAAGTTGGTGGAGGACGCGACGGCGGCGAGACAGAGACACGTGGGGCTTCTCGAGTCCCTGAATTCAGGTGATTTCGCGTATAACGAGGTTGTTCAGTTGCTACGCGAGAACTCGGAAGGTACGTGTTGGGGCTTTCCCAAATCCCGGCCTCCCTGTTTGCCCATACTCGTACCAGAAGGAACTATTACCTCTGACTGTTTACGTAATACACGTTACGAGAGACTGACACTTTCTTTTATTTATCGGAAGCCGCGCGCACGTTCCGGGAGTCGGCTCGACAAAACTCGGAGCGAACCGCGAGCGCGGCGAGGAACGCTTCGCTGAAACTGCAACAAGTTAAAAACCAGCGCGTCAACGCAGTCGTCGTGGCGAGCGTCGTGACGCGCATCGATATCTTTCTCGACGCAGTCGTTTTTTTCCGTAAAACTGTTGAACAGAATCAACCTACACAACCCCAAGACTGTTTGCCCATAGACGCGGACGGCGGCGCGTCCGCGGTGCGAAACGCGGAAACCGCGGTTGGCGACGCGGAGCGGAGTTTGCGGGTTTTGCAGGACGCGACGCGATTGTTGGATACTTCCGGAAACCAGTCACAAAACCAGAACCAGAACCCGCATTGGATGGAGTGCACGACGCTGCAATCGCAAGTCGACGCTGAGCTGTGTGATCTGGAACGGAAACGCGCGGAATCCGCAACGGACACACAAAACTTGACGATATACAAAAGAACCGACACCGTTTTCGGCACCAAGGGGATTCAGTCGTACCTGTTCGAAGGCGCACTTTTGGAGTTGAGCGAACGCACGGGCGCGTACATGGAGTCGCTCACGGGCGGCGCGATCACCATGGAACTTCGGCTAGCGGGTGCGAGTGATGTTAGTCACAAGAAAAAGAAAAGCACGTCGAAAAAGAACGTGGACGAAGAAGTGGACGACGACGAGCTCGATGACTTATCTGACCAGGATGATTCCCAGTCAGATGACTGCTTCGTAACCGCCGGCGCGCAATCCGCGGAGAAGATCGAGCGCGTGATCCACGCGCACCGTCCGGACGGCGAACGCGTGGCGCGATCGTTGCGGCAACTCAGCGGGGGCGAGCGCCGAAGGTGTGCCCTCGCGTTAGCGTTGGCGCACGCGGACCTGGCGATGAGCCGGGGGGGTGTTACGTGCGACCTTTTGGTGCTTGATGAGGTGTTACAACACCTGGACTCCGAAGGTATCGCGCGGGTGGCGGCGGCACTGCGGTCGCTTGATAAAAAAACCGTGCTGCTCACCTCACAAGCGGAAAGCGCGACCGTGTCGCTTTTCGACACCGTGGACCGGGTGTGGAAACTTGGGGGGAGCGCTGGAGTGGCGATCGCGGAGACACGGGGTGCGGCAGGGGGGGAGGAGGTGGAGGTTTGATTTATGTGTAGGGGACCATATTTATGACTCGTAGTCGAGAGGTCGTCGTCGAGAGGTCGTCGTCGAGAGTATTCTTTGGAAGTATTTTTGAAGAGCTTCTGCAGTCGACCCGACTGCCCGACTGCCGATGAGGGTATTTCCACCACGGAGTAAAAGCCTCGCCACTTTGGTAGATTGGGATTTTCAAATGGGTTTGAAAAGTATAACGTTTTTGATCGCAATTTCTATCGCAAACACGTTTGCGATCAAACCCTTTCAAACCATGTGAGGTCATCATGGCATCTCAAATTGGAACTGCTCAACCCCCCCAGAAAACGACCCGCAAGACCGCACACGGGAAATCTACGCGGCACGTCGCCCGGGGATGGCCCCACGAACAGCTGGCTCGAACGGCGAGACAGGGGGCGGCGTACCCTGACGCGCACGCGCGTTGTGACACCCCACAAAGAGGGTATTTTTCCAAAATTTCAGACCGGTCTCATACGTGGCATTTCAATCTACCAAAGTGCCGAGGCTTCATACTCCGTAGACTTGTCAGAGAATTTTCCAGACGACACTGGATCTGCTTCCGGACCAACCGCCCTTCTGCACACCCCCACGCACGGACCCCGCGTTTGCGTACCCGCGGTCGGTTCGTGGCACGCGTTGAAGGCCGTTCCGAAACCCGAAACGTGTCGCGCGGACGCACCAACTGCGTCGTGAACGAAGGGGCGACCACCATCGGCGAAACCTAAAAAACACAATTGTTGAACTTCTTGCGTGTGTCGACGTTCAAGCGGCACTCCACTCCTTCACGATGACCAGCACCGCGCTCCCCCCCCCCCCCGTTCTGTCGCCTGGGAAACGCAAAACCATCGTCTGGAACGAGGCGAACTTGATGTTCAACGAAACAAACAAAAGCGCGAAGATGACCATCGACGAAATCGACACGCCGTGGGCGAGCCCTCCACGGGAGCTTTTCGAGGACCCGATGGACGAGGGTGGGGTTGACGGGGAAAAGAAGGCGGAAAAGAGTGAAAAAGACATGGACGACGTGGCGAACCGGCTGCGGGATATCGACACCGCGGGCGGCTTGAGTGGTGGTGTTAGTGGAGGTGACGCTGGTGCCGTGGCCGCACCCCAGACGAGTGGAGGTGGCGTTTCAGGTCAAAAGATTGACACAAAGAGTGAATGGGACTCGAGCGACGACGAGAGCGCTGAACACAACGATGGAAAACAAAAACAAAAACTTCCAAAGCTTTCCTTCCCGCGCGAAGCGTTAGACGGGGACGAATACGGCGAACCGGAGGATTTCGCCGCGGACACGGATCAGGACCGCGAACTGAAGCAACGGCTGTTCGAAGCGCAGCGCAAGAGCCACCAGTGCACGTTCCGGGGAGTCCTGGCGAAGGGCAAGGCGCTGCTGGAGGGGGATGGGGACGAGTAGATAGAGACGTAGCAGGCAATACAATCTCCCCACAATCTCCCCAGGGGACATCTTTCCACTCTTTTTGTCCCTCTCCAGATTCAAACGCAATCTCGGACCCGACGACAGCTAGAGTCGCGCGCGCGTTTGTGTTTGTCCGCGCGCCTGCGGCGCGACGCGGGGCATGGCCGGGGTGTGGAATCACGACGCACCACCTCCGGGGGGGGGCGCGCTTTGGGATCGAAGCAATACCTGTGCGGGGTCGGGCGTGGTGGGGGACGTACCTCGTGTTGGAGAGAAAAGACCACAACGCGAGAGCGAGTGCGAGGGCGACGCCACGCGCCGTCGCGACGGCAACACGGCGTCCCCCGAATCCGACGACGAGCCCCCCGAAACGGACTACGAAGAACTGTTACCCCTGTCCGTGGCGGAGTTGTACCACGAAGACGAGGACGACGTTGTACGCGCGTTGGAAAGGGACGATGAGACCCACGAAAACGTCGACGTCACGACGTGCCCGGTTTGCTTTCAACCGCTCAACGACGTGGCGGACACCGACGCAGCACGGGTCGCGCACGTCAACGCGTGCCTAGATGGCGACGCGCATTGGCGCGATGGCAGCCCTGACGATGACAGTCCTATCGAAATAAATTCGGACGACGATACACAAATTGGCGAGTGGCACGCTGTCGCGGCGTGGGCGATTTCCGTGGACCAACTTTTTTTCGCCGAGCGCGTGGTGCGGTTCCGGATAACCTGGAACGAGCTTGGCCGGCTTACGGACGACGACTTGATTGAGATGGAAATAGGGACACTCGGGGACAGGAAGCGAATAGCCGGCGCTATTACCCGCAAAGCTGGAGAGGCGCCTGTTGTTTCTCTTGGTGACTTCGCGAAAGACACAGAACAAACAAAAACCGTCGCTTCCGAAACACCGGTACCACCGCGACCGCGTTCCGGCGCCGGGTGGCACCCCACGCGTACTCCTCACGCGGTCGCGCCAGTGTTTCAGCGCGGCGCGAAAGCGGGCGCGGATTCGCGGAACTCGCCTCCACCGCCAAAGCCAAATATGAGGAATATGAGGAATACAAACGGCGCGCGACCGGGAAAATCCGAACGGGGTACTGAATCAGAAAACAGGACGGTAAGTATTTCCCATTTACCACATTCCACTGACTGATTGCCCATACGAGACTGACACTTTCTGCTTTATCTCTCAGGCTCACCAACCTCGCCGATACACCCCCTCCTCGGAGACGTGCCCCCCGCCCCCTCCCTGGATCCGGGTTCCAGGCACGAAGTTCATCGTGGACGGATTCTTTGGGTACGGGAAAACGCACGGCGGGGGTGGTAGTTTTGGGTCTGGAAGTTCGGGAAACCAACCTTGGTGCACAAACTGGTTCCTCACGCACTTCCACGCGGATCACTACAAAGGCTTGACGAAAAGTACGCCAGGTGTGGGGTGTAAAATTTGGTGCTCACGACCAACCGCGGAGCTGTGTATCGTGAAACTCGGGATCCAGAAAGAACGCCTGCGAGTCGTTGATGTCGGCAGACCGTTCAAGGTGGAAGGCGTATCTGTAACCTTCGTGGACGCGAATCACTGCCCGGGCGCGGTGATGATCATTTTTGACGATATTCCGAACGGTTCTGGAAACGGTTCTGGAACGAGTGTTGCAACGAGTTACCAAAACGGCCCGGTGCTTGCCACCGGGGATTGCCGCTTCCATTCCGGGATGCTTAACTGTCCACTCCTTCAAGCGCTGAGCGCCAAAAAACCCGCGGTGATGCTGGACACCACGTATTGCGACCCGAAGGTACGCATAGGGCCTTTCCCAAATCTAACGACTGTTTACTGGTAACTGTTACAAACCCATACTCAAGACTCGGGACTGACACTTTGTTTTACTCATCGCAGCACGCGTTTCCCAAACAAACCGAGATGCTTAAGAACGTGCGCGACGCCGTTTTAGCCGAGAACCACAACCCGAAAGTGCTGTTCCTTTTCGGAACCTACACCATCGGGAAGGAGAAGGTTTTCTTCACCGCCGCCGAGGCGTTACAGAAGAAGCTGTACGTGGGGAAACAGAAGAAGAAGGTTCTGGACGCCTTGGGTGACTGTTTAACCATAGAGGAGCGCGGACTGATAACGAGCGACGACACGGCCACGAACCTTCACGTCGTCCCCATGGGAAGCACGTCCTTCGACCGAATGAAACTCATCAAAAAGTATTACAAAAACAGGTACGACACCATCGTGGCGTTCAAACCAACAGGGTGGACGTTCACGCAGACAAAGAAAAACGACCGGGGGACGAAACGGTCGAAAAGAGGCCAGCTGATTCAGTACGCGGTGCCTTACAGCGAACACTCGAGTTTTTCCGAGTTGCGAGAATTGGTAAAATTTCTCCAGCCGCGAGCCATCATGCCGCACGTCGGGAACGACCGAGGCGAGAAAGCGCGGAGAATGGTGCGGTATTTGACGTTGAGCGACGAGGAGCTCGCGGGGGAACTAGAGGCGTAGTCGATTTGGGTTTAGGGTTAGGGTAGAGGCATAGTCGGTTTGAAATACTTCTTTCGTATCAATTGACCGTTGTAAGCCTCTCGATACCGTCATAATGCCTCGATACCTTTCATGCCTCGATATGTACCTTTATTTCGACATCAAACTCCTTACAAATTACTTCCCCAGCTCTTGCATGAACCTTTCGTACTCCGCGGCTTGGTTTCCGTCGGGCGGCGGCGGCGGGACGTCCCCTTGTGTTTCGCTCGGCGGCGGCGGCGGCGGGACGTCGCCGATGGAGACCGGCGGCGGCGGCGGGACGTTTGAGTGTGCGAACTGCGGCGGCGGCGGAGGAACTGGCTGGTGTCCCCACCCAGGTGGTGGAACGCCCGCGCTGCCGTCCGTGGGCGGCGGCGGGGGTACGTTGGGGAACCCGCCGCCACCCATCGCGGGGGGGGGCGGCGGGACGTTCAGGTTGGGAGGGTACCCGCCCGTTTGCATTTGCGGGTACCCCATTTGTACGGGGGGCGCGTTCATTTGACCCATGTGACCCTGACCCATTTGACCCACGTGCCCGCCGCCGCCCATGCCAAACGGGGGAGGGGGAGGCACGTTCACGCCCATCCCCATGACCGGCGGAGGCGGGGGGGCGAAGCCCCCGAGGTTCCCGGGCGGCGGCGGCGGAGGCATGAACCCGCCGCCGTGCAGCATCCCCATTCCGCCGTGTGGCGCCCCCATCCCCTGCGGAGGTGCCCCCATCCCCGGCGGCCCGGGCGGCGCTCCCACTCCGAAATGGGACCCCGATGCCATGTATGGCGGTCTCGTGGTGGCCTTGAAATCCCACGTTGCTGCAGCAGCCTTTTCTCCCGCGACGTTCACTTTGAGACGCCGGCCTTCCACCTGTGCGCCGTGCATCGAAGCGACCGCGCGTTGCGCTGATTCGGCGTCGCTAAATTTCACGAACCCAAACCCTCTTGGCGTCATGTCGGGGTTCCGCACGACCTTGGCGGTTTCAATGGGCCCGCAGTTCTCGAAAATCGCCCTCAACAGCCCGTCCTCGATGTGCTCCGCCAGGGACCCGACGTACACCTTGGTCTGGTCCACGGACCGGTCACCTTGAGTTCGGCCGCTTCCGAACCCGACACCCGGACCGCCGGACGAAGGGTTTCCAACCCCCGGGACTTTATCCACCCCCAACTCACTCAAGAAGCTCTGGTACTCGCTGCTCATCTCCGCCTGCGCGCCCTTAGCGGCGCCGGGGTTGTTCCGCAAGGGGCAGTCGATCGTGGGGTGCCCTCCGTCGCCGCAGATTTTGCACGTCACGAGCGCGACGTCCGCGCGGAACGACCCGCCGTCTTTTTGTAAAAGAAAAGTGTCAGTATTGTATGGGCAAACAGTCGGAGGGATTTGGGAAATACAATTACTTACCTTTGTCAGGACAGGTATCCACCGAATGCCCGGGGCGCCCGCACCCGTGACACAGCAAACCTTCCACGTCCCGTAACGTGCCGTTGATAAGCGCGAGCTCGCGAAGTTGCGCGCGTTTGTGTTCGTTGAAGGTCTCGTCCACCGGTTTCAACAGCTGCATAAGCATCGTTTCCGCCCGGTCCACTTCTTCGTCCGTATCACCCGTAATAACGACGTGCAGATCCTCGTCCTCCGCGTAATCCGTGTTGGGTTCGCGGTTGGCGTTGCCTTTGATGCACCCCTTGCCCCTAATTGCGATGCGCGTGTTGGTTTCACGCTGCATCCTCTTCTGCGTGTTCCCCCGTGGGCCGATAATCAAACCGATGAAGTTGTACCCGGGGTGTTCCTTTTCGGGAACGAAAATCTTGCGCTTCTTTTTCGTGGGGCGCCTGGTACGACGAAAAAGAAAACGTCAGTCGGTCGTGACGTTCGTAACGCGTATTCCGCAAACAGTGCGTTTGTGATGTATTTGTAAGAGACGCGAGTACGCCAGGAAGAGTTACCAGTAGTGCACTTCCTTTGGATGAGTGGACGTCAAGTAGGGGCATCAATCAGGGAGGCGAAACGTGGTAAATGGGAACTACGTACCAGTCCTGCGGCGGCCGGAACAAGTGCGGACACCGCGCGACGAGCCACCCCGCCAGGTCGTTCCGCGTTTCTTTTTTTGTAAAAGAAAAGTGTCAGTCTTGTATGGGCAAACAGGGAGGCAGGATTTGGGAAGGCCCAAACACTTACCTTTTAGCTTCTGCTCCATTCTCCACTCCCGTGTGTTGACCCGCGCGCCCCGGTTGTCGTACTTTGGCGGCGGCGAGGGCGAGCGCTCGCGCGTGTGTCTGTTGTCCGTGAAGTCCCTCTCGTCCAGCTTGCGCGACGCTTCCACGAAGCGCAAATACCGCGCGACGACTTCCGGGTCGTCGGAATCCGCGGGCGTGGGCCCGCCGTCCGCGGCGCCGATGCCTTGCGTGAACCCGTGAAAAGGCCCATTCACCGGCCCGGACCGCACACCGAACTTGGACGCGATCCCGGCGAGGTGCGCCTTCATCGCGGCGGCGCCGCCGTGCGCAAGCGCGCTTCCGGGTTTAGCGGTTCCCGTTGTTCCGAGACTACCCGGCCCAGCGGCGTCTCCACCGTCGGTTTCCCACCTGCTTTTCCGTTTCCGTTGCCGCCCTTCCCGGTCGTCGTCGTCTAACCCTTTCGGTGCGGGTGTGGCGCGGTAGTGCCGGAGCGCGAGGGTTTGGCGCGACGGGCCGAACTGGTAAGGCGCGCCGGTGCCGTGATCATCTTCACACTGCCCGCCATCCCCGTTTCCCGCCGATCGATCACCACCTCCACCCTGTTCCGCGTCCCTCAACAACCTCTGCACTCGTGTCCGGACCTCCCCCTCCACCCGCGAAACGTCCCCCTGTCTCTCCCGGATCTTCAAAACGTGCCACGCCAGGGAATCCACGCCGCTGCCCACCGTGGCGGACTCGATGATCCCGATCTCCTGCTGCGCCGCGAGGGAGATGCCGGGTAACAGCGCGAGGCCTAGTTCTTGGGCGGCGCCGTCCATCGGGGCGTACCCACCGGTGCCCGCGAGCTCCATCAAACCTAACCCGGAACGCGTGCTCGGAACCCGGAACCCGAAACCCGGTGCCACGCCGGTAGGGAAGGCGGTGCGTAGCGGTCTGACGCCCCAGATCACTTGGGCAGGTGACCCACGATTGCCAAGACGCCAGAAGAGGTTTTATTTGCGTCGAGTTTGAAAAGTTGGCACGCCAGAGATTTGAAGCTGAGATCTGCCCGGTCGCTGCCAGGTCACTCTGGACGACGCGCCCGCGTGTTTCTCCTCAGTTTCTTCGTCGTTTCCACGCGGCACGATGAACAGCCCCACGGCGGCGCTGAAGCGCGCGAGGGATGCTGAGCTTGCCGAGGCTTCCGATTTGAAAAAGTTCAAGGCCGATCTTCTGGCGAGGGTGATTGTCAAGACGATCGTGAAGGAACAGACCACCGACCGCAGCGTCGCCGCGTTGCGGTTCAACCACCTCCCAACCGCGCTCCCCGGCCCTGCCACCGGCGATGGCATCAGCCACACCTCGTTGGGGAACTTGTTCGCCACCTGCGGCGGGGACTTCGCCACGGTGTACGACGACGAGCACTTCGGGGACAACGTCGCGGTTGTGTCGCAGTTCAAAAACGAGAAGACGACGCACGTCGGGGGCGGCGAGCTGAGTTGCGTTTGCTGGGTAGACGCAAGGGGGTTCACTACGCACGAGTTCGGAGACGCGCTGCTGGCGGTGGGGGGCGGTGAGGACAACGTGGTGCAGATATTTTCCGTCGCGGAAGCCAAGGTGATGCGGCTGTTGAAGGGCCACTCAGGGAAGCTAGTGGCGCTCGCGTCGGGCGCCGGTGATGACGGCGGCGCGTACCTCGCCGTGCTGGCAACGAACGGTACGGTTACGGTATGGGACTGGCGCCACGCGAGTGTGCGTACTGTGTTCACCGCGCCTGGGGCGCTGTCCATGGAAATGAACGACCAAGGGGACGTGGTGTACACGGGACACGCGGATGGGAAAGTATTGGCGTGGCCAATCGTTTCCAAAACCGAAAAAGTAAAGAAAACGGTCCCCGCGCCCGCCGGGTCACTCGCCGGAACCGTGGGTGCCGTTTCAGATTCCCCCATCGCGAGTATCGCGTCTCCAACCCCTACTACCGTGAACCTCGGGGTGGCGCACGGGTCGTCCCCGGTGGATTGCGTTCGGTGCCTCCCCGGTGACCGCTTAGCGACGAAGAGCGTGGATGGACAAATTTGCGTGCGCGGGGACGTTTCGAAATCGCCGACGGCCGAATCTTTGCTAGTTACTTTCAAGGTTCCCGGGTGCGTCCCTCCCAAGAAAGCTGTGTTGCAAAAGTCCTTAACCAGCTTCGGGTGCGACCCCCGCGGAACCTTCTTGGCGTGCGGGAACTCGGACGGCGAAACCTACGTGTACGACTTGGCAACGGGCGAGTTGATTAAATGCGTCAAGCAGGTACGTATTTCCCAATCACTACATTCCGCCGACTGATTGCCCATACGATACTGACACTATTCTCCAGGATCGGGATTTCAAACACCTGAACCGGGTGCGGGCGGCGGCGGTTTCCCGGGACTGCAGGTAAGTATTTCCCATTTACCACATTCCCCCGACTGATTGCCCATACACGACTGACATTTCTTTTTCAATCAGGCGCGTCCACTGCGCGTTCGGGCCGGGGGTGGTGTGGAGAGCGGAGGTGGTGCCTGGCGTTGACGACGACGACGGGCCGGGGACCCCGGAAGAGGCTTGAGGGAAGGGGAGTGAGTCTTGTTTAATTTGACGAGCGTTTCGGTTTTTTTGTCCTTTCGCGTTTCGGCTTTTTCGTGTGCATCAATCGACGTGTTTGTCATTCGCGAGCGGCGCGATGTCCCCGGGTCCCCGGGTCGGGGCCGCGCGGCGGCGCGCGCTGTTGGTAGAGGACGCTGTGAATGAAGAAACAAGAATTCACAAACTGTGCGCGCAAGGGCAGTGGGACGTGGCGGATGCGTTGGCGGGTACGGACGCGGGTTTACGTGCCGCGGTGGGTGCGCTCCGGGTACACTTTTCCGCGCTCCAGTCGTGTTCGCAATCGAACAACGAAAGGGTTGGTTTCCTCGCCCTGGACGTACCACTCGCAAACGTGCTCTTCGTGGACGACGAGCCCGGTTTGAAACTCGCGGTTACGTGCCTATCAAACGACCACGTGTTGGGCCTCGATACGGAGTGGCGTCCCGATACGTACCGAGACGAAAAAGAAAAGGACACCAACAAAAAGAACCCAACCTCGCTTGTCCAAATCGCGGGCGCAAAGAGTGTCGTGCTACTCGACGTTCCGGTTTTAGCAGCCAGGTGTCCAGACGCGCTGTGCGACGCACTCACGAAAATACTCACGAAAACAAGAGTGAGTAATGCCGGTGGAAGGGCCTTAATAAGTGAGTTACCCGAGCCCTTGGTTGGTACGCAAACCGAACAAAGAACCGAACCGCCAATCGTGTTGGGCTTCGGGTTGGCCGACGACGTCGTACGATTAGCCCGGTCGTACCCCGGCCCGATCGGGGACGTTTTCGGAACACTTCCGAAGGTGCTTTGTCTTCAAAAACTCGCGCAAGGAGACCACAGCGGTGCACACACCGCTCATCCCATCGGTCTGTCCTCCCTTTCCCAGAACCTGTTAGGGTCACCGCTGGACAAAAGAGAAACCTGCAGCGACTGGAACAAGCGGCCGCTCAGTTTTGGACAAAAAAAATACGCCGCTTTGGACGCGCGGGTGTTGCTTTTGCTGTTCCCCAAGCTGCTTGGTGTTTTGTCGAAAAAAGAAGCGTGTTGTTTGTTACACCACGGCGCATCAGTCTTGATGAGCCCGGCAAACGGTGAGCCCGGAAAAGGAAAGCAACAGCAACAGCAACGCACACACCCCGCGTCGTGGTTGTTCCGCGAACACGATTTGGTACCCCGTTGCGGTGAGTTTCGGACGTGGGTAAAAGCAACGGTCCGCGCGACCACAAATGTACAAACGCGCGTTCCTCCGCTCACCCCGGAACACGCCGCGGCTGCGCTTCGGGTTTGTTTGAACCCGTTAGGGGTTGACTCAACACCAATCACGCTGCCCGTGGATACCGGGCCGACCGCCAAAGACGTGGCGAACGCGCTGGGCGGCGGTATTGACGAAAACGACGTGGTGAAGGCGATTGGAATCGTGGTGAGTGGTGAAACTTCTGGCAAAACAGCCGAAAAGGAAAAAAGAATTCCGTACATCCTCACCCTGCGCGGCGGCGACCGCGTGGATTTCGCGAAACTCGGTTTGTGTTTAAACGTGAAAAGACGCAAAGTCCGGTTGGCCACGCCTGACGAGTGCGTCAACGTTTTCGGGTACCACCCGGGAAGCATGCCGCCCACAGGGTTGAGGGATTTCGCAGATACGGATGGAAACCTTGTTAAAATAAAAGCCTTGATGGATACGCGCGTTTTCGCAAAAGGCGACGCGCGCGTTTTTCCGGGAGCCGGGTCGTCGGACTCGGTGTTCGTAATCCCGGCCCGGCTTTTGCGGATCGCCACTGACGCGAATGTGGTGGATATAGCGCGAAGCACCGTGGCAGGGGGTTGCGAAGAAGGACTTCCAACGGTAAACGTACTTCCGTCACAACAAGACGAAACTCTGTCGGAAGACTTGTTATCCCTGCCTCCCGAAAAGCGCAACGGACGATTTGTCACGGACGGCAGTTTAGGCCGACTCGCGCGGTGGCTCCGAGCCCTCGGCGTGGACGCGGCGCACGTCCCCGCGGGGTGCGCTGGGGAGTACCAAGCTTTGCTTGAGCTGGCGAGTTCGGAAAACCGAATCGTGTTGACGCGCGACCGGCGGATGGCGCGCCGGCGCGACTTTTCCGCGGTGGGCGTTTTCTTCGTCAGCGAAGGTACAGTCCGTCCACTGATTATTTCCCAACTCTCTGACTGTTTGCTCGTTCAAGTAGTTACGAACATCACGACCGCGACCGACTGACACTTTCTTTTACGGAATCGCAGACGACCCGAAGGAACAGCTGGGTGCCGTCGCCGCTCGGTTCGGGCTGACGTTTCGCAAAAGCCGGCTATTGACGCGGTGCGCTAAGTGCAACGGCGAGGTGGAAACCAAGCTGACGTTGGAAGAAATCTCGAATCACGTACGTGTTGCATTTCCCAAATCCAAAGACTGTTTTCCCATACATCACTGACACTTTCTTTTATTGGTATCAGCCCGACATTCCGGAAAAAGTCAAAGCCGCGACGCGCGAGTTTTGGCGATGCGGCCGGTGTCGAAAGGTTCGTGTTTCCCAATCACCACGTTCCGCCTCCCTGATTGCCCATACTCGTACCAGAAGGGACTACTACCTCTGACTGTTTACTCATACACATTACGAGAGACTGACACTTTCTTTTTTATCGGGCCAGGTGTACTGGATCGGCCCGAAGTCGCACAAAGCCGTGGACTTCATCGAAGGCGACTTGCGGGAAATGATGGCGAGTTCCGACAGTGTTGAGGGCACGTCGCGCGAGGCGGTGATAGAGACGGCGGTGCGCGGCGACCGGTGGCCGCGCGACGGCGACGGAGACTGAAAACGGGACGGGGAGCAATACTAAGAGCTCTTAGTTAGAGGTGAGACGCGAGTAATGGGAGACTTAAATGAAACCCTGGATAGTTTTTTTTCTTTCCTCGTATCACATCGCGTGTCTTTCACCTAAGTCGCCTGGGTTTCCGTCATCACGCCGCGCCGGCGCCCACGAGAAGCGTAACAACCGCCGCGTGGTTCCCTCGAGCAATTCTCAAAACGGGTGGTATGATTGCTACGGACAGCGGCGTCGCGCCGTTGACCGCTGCCTTGCTAACGTCCGCGCCCGCCTCGATCAGCGCCCGCACCACAACCTGGTGGCCGTTTTGAGCGGCGACGAACAGCGGCGTCGCGCCGCGATCCGTCGCTGCGTTGATTTCCGCCGTCGCCTTGATCAGCGCCCGCACTAACTCCTCGTGGCCAGATTGAGCGGCGATCCACAGCGGCGTCAAGCCGCCATCTTTACTCGCCTTGTTGATGTCCGCGCCCGCTTTGATCAGCGCCCGCACCACGGCCTTGTGGTTACGTTGAGCGGCCATAAACAGTGGCGTCGTGCCGTTATACTTCACCTTGCTGATGTCAGCGCCCGCTTTGATCAGCGCGCGCACCTCCACCTCGTGGCCAAATTGAGCGGCCATGTACAGCGGCGTCTCGCCGCCATTCATTGCCTTGTTGACGTCCGCGCCAGCCTCGATCAGCGCCCTTAGCACCGTCTCGTGGCCACAATAAGCGGCGATGCACAGCGGCGTCCAGCCATCTATACTCGCCTTGTTGAGGTCTGCGCCCGCTTTGATCAGCGCCCGCGCTACTGCCTTGTAGTTCTGTTGAGCGGCCATGTACAGCGGCGTCACACCGTGAAGCGCTGTCTCGTCCAACGGGCAGCCGTTTTCGAGCAACCACTGCAGCACCTTGAGCAGCCCGCCGTACGCCGCGGCCATACACAACTCTTCGTTAAACTTCACAGGACCGCGTCGATGCAAACTTTTCAGCGTGCCTAAGCATCCTCGCGTCGCGGCTTGTGTAGGCTTAAGCTCCGTGAACGAACCCTTCTCCCCGATCGCATCTCGCATCACGAGAGCGAAATCTCGAAATCCCGCGAGATCTGCGGGTGAATAGGACGGAGCTCGCACGAAGGCGGAGTTCGAGACGCTTGCTTGCGCGTCGGGCTGATCCGCGGCAGTCGCGATGCGACCGCGCGCGGGATTATCGGGGCTAGGTTTGGGTTTGGGGGCCATCGCGGAGGGTGGCATGCGCGGCTGTTGTGGCTTGGATCTCAGTTTCATCTCGGACGTTCCGAAACGCAGCCAAAAAACCAAAAAAAAAAAATCGAGCAGGAGCTTGGCGCGCGACAGAATTTGCGGACGTGTGCTTTCGCCTCGGAGGCATTGTCGGGGCGCCATGCCGTCACCTTCGCAACCGGTTCCGCCGGGTTCGGGTTCGCCTTCCGCGATGGAGGCGTTCCACGCTTCCTTCCAGGGAGCGTTGAACGACGAGTTCGAGGCGCTTGTGCGGGATCTGAGATCCGCCGCGGGCGCGGTGGCGGACGCGTCGGATGCGTCAGATCCGGTGTCCCACCGAGTCACAGTGAGCGAGCTCCTGGCGCGATGGACGTTTCTCATCGCGACGTACCGGGCGCACGTCGCCGCGGAGGACGAGGTGCTTCTTCCCGCGGTCGCGGCGAGAGTCCCAAACGTGGCGCACGCGTACGAACTGGAACACGAAGCGGAAGATGAGCTGTTCGAAAGCATCACCACGGCGCTTGACGATGCAAACCGCGCGGTGGAAACGCTAGTAGCGACGGCTAGTACTGGTAACGGTACCGCTACTGCTACCGGCAATGGTACCGGTAAGGATACGACGCCTTCTGTGGAACACACGCTGGCGAAGGAAAAGCTGCGCACCGCGGTACAGCGAGCCGCGCGGATCGCGCACGCCACGAAAACGGTGCTGCAGCAGCACCTGGCGAAGGAAGCGGCGCATTTGGTGCCTCTTTTGAACGACAACTTCAGTGAAAACGAACAGACTCTGTTGGTGACCAGGTTCATTCAGGTCCTCCCCATCGGGTGGGTGCGGCACTTCCTGGAGAAAGGCCCCACCTCGGGCGAACGCGGGCCGCTGCGCACGTTGCTGGCGTCTTGGCTGGAAACGAGTAAGCCGCCTGGCGGGACAGCGGGCGGGTCGAGCCAATCGTTTGTGCGGCCCGCCAAGCGGCGCAAATTCGGAATGGAAAACGCGATAAAGAAACAGTCCCCGATCGACCACATCTTCCAGTTCCACGCCGCGCTCCGGCGCGAGCTCGTTACCTTGGAAGCGGACGTCCTGGCGCTGCCTCCGATTCACGACAAAGCCGCCCGGGCGGAGCGGTTGCGCGAACTTGAGGGGAGGTTTGTGTTTTTCTGGGGCGTGTACCGAGCGCACAGCCGGAGCGAAGGTACGTGTTTGTCGGGGCTTTCCCGCACAATCCTAGACGACGACTGTTTGCCCGTACAAGACTGACACCTTTTCTACCATACAATCAAAGACGAGTTGGTTTTTCCCGCGCTCGAGGACAAGGACGAGCTTCACAACGTTTCGCACTCGTACACCCTGGACCACGAACACGAAGCGGAGTTGTTTGTTGATTTGGACGCGTGTTTGCGCGACTTGCGCGTCGCGGCGGGGATCGCCAGTGTGGAGGATATTTCGAAGTCCACCCTGCGTGTTGGCGACGACCAGAGGTCCATGGAAAGCAACAAACTCGTGAGCGACGTGGAGCGCAAGCTCCAAGCCGCGTGCGCGGCGGTGCGGGTGTGTCTCGAGACGCACGTCGCGCGGGAAGAAGCGGAGCTGTGGCCTCTTTTCGAGAAGCACTTCTCGAACAATGAACAGAGACGGTTGGTGGGTTTGATTATCGGCCGGACCGGCGCGGAGGTGCTGCGTTCGCTGCTGAGCTGGCAGCGAAAGGCGCTGACGGATGTCGAGAAAACGGCGATGATCGGGGGCTTGCGGGACGCGTCGAAAAACACGCGCTTCGCGAGCTGGCTTGACACGTGGTGGAGCGGCGAGGAAGCGGGTGAGGGTACCGAAAAAAACGAAAAAAACGGGGAAGCGGAAGGTACGACTGGTAGTGCGGAACAAGGGACTACGGAACAGAAGGCCGGAGAACCGTTGGCCGTCGCGGCTACGACAAAGACAACAACTGACAAAGACGACGCCGCCGTGGAAGGGTTGCGTCGGGTTCAGGAATACCTCAGCGAGACGCGGAAAGGGAGTTCGTTTACGACGTCGTCGTCGTCGTCCGCGGCGAAAGCCGCGGCGGCGGCGGCGGCTGCGGCGGCGGCGGTTGACAAAACAGGATACACACCACAGTGGGACGACATGTTCCGCATGAACAGGCAACAGCTGGAGTACAGCGCGCGGACGCTGTCGCGGGACGACTCCCTCGCGCCCGAGCGAAAGGCGTACCTCATGCAGCACCTGCTCGCGGCGAGGTGGATCTGCGCGCAGCAGCGCGTGAAAAAGGCCAAGGAAAGCGGCGGGGGCGGGGGTGGTGGGGTTGGTTTGGATGGGCCTCCATCGACACACGGAAACAACACTCCGAAAACAGACGGCGAGCTCTCCAAGGGAACCGCGGGCGAGGCGCTGGCGCTGGCGGGGACTTCACTCGTCGCGAGCTACCGCCCGAGCGCAGAGGACGACGTCCTTGTGTGCCACGCAATCAACGGCGCGTCGCAATCCCAATCCCAAAAGTTGGGGTGTAAGCACTACACAAGGGGCGCGCGGCTCGTCGCGGCGTGCTGCGGCGCCGCGCACGTGTGTCGGTTTTGCCACGACGAAGCCGAGGACCACCAAATCGACCGGTACGCCACGAAGGAGATGGTGTGCATGCTCTGTTCCGCGCGCCAGCCCGTCGCCGGCGCGTGCCGGCGCTGCGACGCGTCCATGGCCAAGTACTTCTGCAGCGTGTGCAACTTCTGGGACGACGCCGAGGACGTGTACCACTGTCCTTTCTGTAACCTGTGCCGCCGAGGAAAGGGCTTGGGGAAAGACTTTTTCCACTGCATGCAGTGCAACTCGTGCGTGTCCCTAACGATGGGGCCGCACGACTGCGGGGCGAAGACCAGGGCGGGCGGCGGCGGCGGCGGCGGCAACACGAAAGCGGGCGACGGCGCCCCAGGCGCCGTTCCCGCCGCGCACGGCCACGTTTCGGGCGCCATGGAGAGCGACTGCCCTGTTTGCAAGGATTTCCTGTGGAATAGCGACACGCCCGTGAAGGCCATGCCGTGTGGACACATGATGCACACCAGGTGTTTCGAAGCCTACACCAAGCACTACTACACCTGCCCTTTGTGCAGGAAATCGTTGGGGGACTTCTCCGCGTATTTCCGAATGCTTGACGCCATTCTGGAGGAGGAGAAGGAGGGGGTGCTTGGGGAGGACGGCGACACGGACGCGACCGCCGCGAAAACGAAAACCACGCAAAACGTCTCCTGTAACGACTGCGGCGAAACCACCATCGCGCCGTTCCACTTCGTGTACCACAAGTGCGTCACGTGCCACAGCTACAACACGCGCGTGCTTGGCGGGCCGAGCACCACGACGGAGACGGCGGCGAGGTACAGATGTTTTTGACTGACCTATTTTTGGCCAATTTCAAATTTCGTTTCGGCTCTCATTCTCTACTGAACTTATCTCTTCACATGTTCGGCAATCGTCCCGCGCCTCCCGCGAGGCCCTTTGCCGGCGGGATGCTTTTCCGGGCCACCAGCCCGTCCCCTACGATTTCCGTCTGCATGCAGTTCTCGATATCCATATTTTCCGCTTCCAGCTCACCGGCGCGCTGTCGCCAACTCGCGAGCGCGCTTCGCAGCCGCTGCATCTCCTTGTCCGCCACGTCCTTCGACGCCGAATTTTTAATCGTCCGCACCCGCGTGGCGTACGTAAGCGAGTTATGCGTTTCCTCCAGGTTACCGTCGCTGGGCGAGACGTTGACGAACATCAGCGTCTTCGCGTTGCCGCCGAGGGAATCTGCGATTGGGAACGAAAAGGGTCAGTCGCGAGTCGGTGAGTGCAGGTGTACTGTATTGGGCGATGGATGAACAAACAGTCACCAGCTGAGAGAAAACAGTGCGTATGTGATATATTTGTAAGAGAGGCCAGTACTGGTAAGAGTTACCAGTAGTTCACTTCCTTTTAATGACGGCCGTGGACGTCACGTAGGGGCGGTACACAGCGTGTGTCGGATTTGGGAAACGCGCAACACGTACCCGACATGAGCATGGTGAGCTTGTGGTTGCGGTACGGGATGTGTTGCTTTTCATCCGCCAGCGCGGAGATGACGTCCTGATTGTAAAAAAATAAATGTCAGTCTTGTATGGGCAATCAGTCGGTGGAATGTGGTTATTGGGAAATACTTACTCCGAGCGCGGATAGGGATTTGTTAATCGCCTGCGCTTCCTTCATCGTATCCCCCACCGCGCCTGACTTCTTCACGCGCTCGGACCCAGCCAAATCCACGAACGACAACTTCCCGCGCGTCACGTTTTGCGTTTGCAAATCCGTGGTTTCAAGGACCAGGGAGAAAATCAAGTGCGACCGCGACGACTCCACGTTCATCTTCGTGGACGTGGTTCGGCGGTCTTTTAAGCCTTTGTCGATGATTTGCATGATGTCGCTTTTACTCGTGAGCTCAACGGACGTCGCGTTCGGTACGGTGACCCAACCTTTCGCGTCTTTTTTGATCTCGAGCTTTGGCGGGTGCTTCGTTTGTTCCGCCGGTAACAACAAGTCGCCGATCTGCTCCTGGTACAGCTCGAGCATGTACGCCTTTGAGGTGAAAGAAAAGTGGTTAACGTCTTGTGTTGGACGATGTATGGACAAACAGTCACCAGCTTCGGTCCGAACAATCACCAGCGTTAGAGGTAAAACAGTCGTCCGGAGGGATTTGGGAAACGCGCAATCACTTACCTTTGTTTTCACTGAAAATTTCCCAGCCTTTTCGCCCGCGGCGATGATCCGGGTAACCTCCGCCATCGCCCTCGGGGTCAACCCCGGGTTCTCGGCGTCGCCATAAACGGTGTGCGTCTTCCCGCTGCCTGTTTGCCCGTACGCGAAAATGCAAACGTTGTACCCGTCGAACGCGCTTTGCACCAGGTACTTTGTGTCCTGGAAAACCTTACGATAAATAAAAGAAAGCGTCAGTCTTGTGTGGGAAAGCAGGGAGGCGGGATTTGGGAAAGGCCCAACACGTACCTCGTCCTGCGTCGACGCCGCGCCGAAGGTTTTGTCGAACGCGTACGCGCGATTTTTCTTCTCGTCTTTCCACGCATGTTCCATCGTGAACTGGTCAGGCAGGACAAGCGCGAAGGTCTGTTTTTCCCCAATCTCCTTTCGACTCAAAGGCCTGGTACGCGCGTACACCCTGATCTTGCCCTTCATGTCCTCGATCGCGTTGAACAGACCCTTGCGCAAAACGCTCTCCTCCCGGTACTTCACCTCCAACAGCTCCAGGGATTGTTTTTGGCGGTGAATAATCGCGGCGGTTTGTGTATCCTGGCGCTCCACGTCCCGCTTCATTTCGCGCAGCTCACTCAACTCCTGCAAATCTTTCTTGGAGCTTTCGGTTTCCAAACGAAGCTCCCGCAGCTCGTTGGACGTCGACGTGAGGTCACGGGTGACTCTTGCGAGTTCCGACTCCGCGTCCGCGAATTTAAACTCGACCGCTTTCAGTTTTTCGTCCGTCTCCGCTAACCGGGAGGTTAACGAACCCTTTTCGCGTTCCAGCGTTTCCCGCAAATCGTCCAACGCAGACGTATCAACCGCCGAGGTCTTCAGTTTGTGAAGCTCCCTTTCCAACGTCCGTGCCTGCGAATCCGCCACCCGCGCTTTCTCGCACTCCGAATCCCGCGCTGCCGTGATCTCCGCGACGCGCTTTTGTAACACGCCGACCCGCGTGTCGCTGTCCCCCAAAGTCGATTCGCTTTGTAAACGTTGCGTTTCCGCATCACCCAGCCGTAGTCGCAACTCACTCAACTCCAGGGTCAACGCGTGCATTTCGGAATCCTGTGTTTCGAACAAATCCGCCTGCGTCTCGGTTTTCGTCTCAAAACTCTTCGTAAGTTCCTTGAGCTTTTCGCGTAACCCGTCGCGCTCGTTGCGAAGCGAAACGCGCTCGGACGAGAGCTCTTCGATTTTTCGGTTCGCCGCTACTAGGACCCGGCGTAGCTCGGGGGACTCGCCGCCGCCGCCAGATCCATTGGTACCACCCCGGTCACCCCGGCCACCCCGGCCGCCGTTTTCTTTCGGAGTTGCCGGGTCCGGGTCCGATCCACCGACACCGCCGCCACCACGAACCTTCCCCTCCTTTTTCCCAAGGTCCTTCGTCTCGTTGTACCGCTTGGTCATCACGTCGTTGATGTGCGTCTGCAGCGCGACACACACCTCCTCGCCACACGCAGTTTCAAACTGAAACACGTGCAACACACCGGCGACGCGCATTTTGAAAAACACCGCGTTTTGCGACGACCCAAACTGCATGATATCCCGCAGCTCGGCGCTGTGCAGGTACGTCAGCGGGGTGGGTCTGAAGAAGTGCACGCCTCTTTTGTTCACGCCCAGGGTCACTTTTCCTGGAAGCAGACCGATGGGGTCTTCGATTTTGGTTACCGCGAAAAACAAGGCGCCGCCGTAGGGAAGCGCACGGACCATTTTTAAAACCGACAGCTTGCACTCCTCTTTGGAGTCGTTTCGAATCAACTCGTGCCTCTGCGTTATTTCCCGCGCCCATTCCGTACCGCTCTTTTGCTTCAAAAGTGAGCCAGGAATGAACCGAGGTAAACAACCCCGCAAGTCCCGCAGAGTTTCGGTTTGGCGTTCCAAACCCGGACCGGCCTCCGCCGCGATTTGAAACGCCGCGAGCTTCACGGCGTCGTCCGGGTTGACCGGGTAGTTCCCCACCAGGAAGTCGTGTTTGACTTGAAGGTAGGACAGGGTCACGAACACGCTGTCGGTAACGAGCTCGTCGCCCTCGCGGAACATGCGTTTTTTAAACACGAGCTTGGCGTGAAGCGCGTCGGGGGTTTTGCGGGCTCCTCCGTTGTTTTGGTAACTCGCGGCGTTTGGATTGGCGGACGCGGGCAAACCAGATGGAAGCTTTTTGAAATCGAGCAACACGTCCACCAGGTACTCGTGGTCTTTAAGCGCGCGCTCGGTTTCCTTTTCCCCGTCGTTTGGTTCGGAATCGCAGGACTTGTTGCCATCCTTCCCAACGTCGCCTCCGCCGCCGCCAAGGCTCAAGCTCCGTTTCGACGCAAACAACCCGAAGGTTTTGTACTCTTACGATAAATAAAACAAAGTGTCAGTATCGTATATCGCGATGTATGGACGAACAGTCACCAGCTGAGAGATAAAACAGGGAGGCCGGGAGTTGGGAAATACTATAGACTACGTACCTTTCAGTTTTATGGCGAGCGCCAGGGACGGCGTGGCGTCGCCCACGGTGGTCAAAACGTCGTACGGCACCTCCTCGAAGGTATCGTCCAGGAAATACACCCGCGTTGTTAGCCGGACGTCGTTGCGCAGGGCGCTGAACAACTCGCAATCCACCGGGTGTCTACGTACGCCGTTCTTCGCGCAGCGCTTGTGCGCGGCGAATGCTTTTTGCACGAGCTGTTTCTGCGCCGCGCCGGCGAAGGTTGGTTTTTGGTCACCGGCGCACCTGCCCAAGTAGTCCCCCAGAAACGGCGCGAATGTTTCAGTAGGAGTCACGGACGCACACACGCAGTGCATTATGTCCCACGCCCGCATGCACACAAGAGGGTCGGTCAAGTCGCAGCCCCTGGTAAGCGCCAGCGCCGCGAGCAACAACTCGTCACGCAACTCGGGTCGCTTGTGCGTCTCTTTGCACAACTTGACCAACGTTGCGTCGGTTTCGTCGGGAGGCACGGTTGGGTCGGTCACGAGCCTTTGCAACGCGGGGCGCATCTTCCCCGACTTCGCGGAAGCTTCAGGGGACAGCTTCAAAATCGACCCTGGGGTGGTCACCCCGAACACCAGTAAATCCGCGGGGGTTGGGTGTGCAGATCCGCGCGTCAATCGACGCCCCTCCGCGAAAGCCTGCAGATTGAACCTCTCCGCGAGCGCATCTAACGCGGCGAAGGCTTCATCTCCGGGACAGAGCTTGTGTGGCGACCCCTGCCGCCCTGCCGCATCACCCACGGCGCGATCATTCTCCTCACGCAGTGGTGGGAGCGGCATTTCGGCCGCCTCACCACGAGCCGTGTCCACGAGTTGTGGCTTTTGAGAGTGGGATTCAGGGCGCTTTTCAAAAAAGTTTCGTTTTGATTTCGACCGACAGCTGTGCGTTCTCAATTTCCCCATCAATAACAACGACCCTGCGTCTCTCATCACTCCAACGCGTTTATGTTCCCCAGCAGTTCCGACACGAACATGGCTCGTCGCGCGGGAGTTTTGAGTCCCTTGAGCGCTGGGGTCCATTGGTCGCAGTGCGTCGCGTCCGGGGTGACATCCACGGACCACGTGGGAACGAACCGCGCCGCGGCGGGGGCGGGGGTGAGTTTTGGAAAAGGAACTGTTTGCGGGGCGGCGGCGTATTTCGGTTGAAGTACCACGCGCGCAACCGGCGCTGTGGTGAACGTCTGTGCCGGTACCGGACCCGAGGGAACCGTCAATGGCCGCAACGACGAACCCGTTTCCATCAAGCGAGACGCGCTCGTTTCCCCGACGCGACTCGATACGCGGTTTGTCTCCGCCAAACCTACCCGTTTCCGCGCATCTTCCAGCATCTGAGGTGAATTAAAGAAAGTGTCAGTGTTGCGTATGGGCAAACGGCGCGGGATTCGGGAACCGCGCGAAGCCGTACCTCCACCGATTTCGTCATCACGTCCGCGCTTTGCGCTTCAGCGCGAAGAGCTCGGGCGGTCGCGGTTACCAACGCGGATTCAGCGTTGGCCAGCGCGCGACGAAGCGTGGCTTGCGTTTCTTGAAACCCCGTCGCTCGGCGTCGCAAGGTTACGATTTCCGCGTCCCGCTCCGTCGCGAACGCCACCCGTTGCGCTTCGAGCGTCCCCTTCGCGTTCGCCGCTTCGGCGAGCGCGGAGACGCACCTCAGCTCGACACTTGCCAGCCGCGTGGTTAGCCTTTCGATTTGCGTCTCATACCCGTCCCTTTGTGTTTTCGCGCGAGCCGATTCGGAAACGGAAGCTTCGTGATCGCGCCGTTGCGTTTCCGCGGCGCTAAGCGCGTCCCTCAACGCCCCGCGCAAACTCTCCGCGTCTTGCTTCGCGACACGCGCCGAGTCTTTTTCGCGTTCGGCGTCGCGTAGCGCGCTTTTCAACTCACCTTGAACACGTTTGCTCTGCTCGCGCTCGTATTGGCACGCATCTTTACCGTTACTAAGCTCTCCGTCCCGCGTGCGAAGCGTCGCGCGCAGTCCTTCGATTGTTTCCTCCAGCCCCACCAACGTCTCAGCCGCCACGGCGTCGTGCGCGTTTACGATTTTCGTAACGGCGGCGAAAGTTGAATCGGCGTCCTCTCCCGCTTTCTTTTCGCGATGCGCTTGTGTAGCCGCAAACGCCTCGTCACGTTCCGCTTGTACGACTTTCAGCTCGTGTCTTAGTTTGGCGGCGTACTCACGCGCATCACCCGCTTCGCACTGCGCGCGTTCCGTCTCCGCCTTCGCGCCATTGACCTGCGCTTTCAAGTCGTCGAACAAGTCGTTGTACGTATTCCGCGCGTCTTGCGACTCGAGGCGCCACGCCTCCGCCCGCGCCTCCGCGGCGCACGCGTCGCGTTCTCTTTGCGCCGCGCGTTCCACAGACGCGTCCAAACTCGTTTCGCAAGTTTCCAGCGAAGTAAGACACACCGCGAGGCGGTCGCGTTCCTCAGCCAACGCGCGCTCGGCTTTTTTAGCCCTCAGTTTCAGCGACCCGACCTCGCCCCTCCGCGCGGCGCGAGCGGTTCGCGCCTGAGATTAAAAACAAAGTGTCAGTCTCGTATGGACGACAATCAGGGAGGCGGTGTGTGGTAATTGGGAAAGGCCCTTACCGCGTCGCGCTCCGCTTCCCTTGTGGTTTCCGCGGCCGCTTCCAGGGAAGCGGCTACGTCCTGCTTGGCTGCTAACGCCTCGTTCTGCGCGCCCACGAGCTGCTCCCGGAGAGTGTCGATCTCGATGTCACGCTTTTTAACAAGCGCCTCCGCGTCCGCCTTGGCCAAAGAAACGCACTTCGCCGTGGCCTCAACCGTCGACGCGGATTGCGCCTCCGCTTCCGCGTCCGCCTTCGCGGCGGCCACGGCTCTTTTGAGTTTCTCCACAACAGCAGCAGCCTTAACAGCTTCCGACGCCGTTTTCACCTCGAAGGCCTGCAACCGCGCCTTGGTTTCCTCAAGCGCCGCCACTTGGTCCACCACGTCGCCGGCGAGCGCGGCGAAGGCCGGGTGTAGCGCCCGGAGCCAATCCGCGGCTCGATCCGCCACCGCTCGCAGCGCGTCTCGTCTCTGCACGTGGTCTTTTGGGGTCAACCGCAGTTGCGCGCGCACAGAGCAAAGCTCTTGAGTCGCGAGGCCCGCGAGTTTCGTGGCGAACAAAGCGGCTTCCGTTCTTTTTTGTGTAAGCGTCTCGTCACCCACGGCCGCGTCGCCGTTTGTGAACAACGGAAAAAGCACGCCACCCGGTTTTGACAGAAACCGTAAATCCGCAAAAGGGTCGCCGCCGTTCACGAGAAGCTCGTTTGGATCCGGAGCCGGGCGGGTTTTCGCGGACTTGGACGCCGTAAACGGGGTTGCCAAACACTTTGAAGGCGAGGTAGGTTTGGCGGCGGGAGCGGGGCTTTCGAAACGGTTTTCGAAACGGTTTGCGAAAGGATCGGCGAAAGTTTCGGCGAGCCGCGCGGGAGACTCGGTCGCACTTTGTGGCGGTTCGCTTTCATTTGCTTCGCTTGCATTTGCTTCGCATTCATTTGCTTCGCATTCATTTGCTTCGCTTTCATTTGCTTCGCATTCATTTGCGTCGCTCGCGATGCACACCACCGGGGATGGCATTTCTTTTTTGATGGAAACCACTGTGTTGGTTTTGTTTTCTGACGAGTCGAGTGTTTCGGTGTCGTCGCGGTCGTCGGTAGGCGCGGCGGTTGCACTCGAAATCGCGGCGTTTGCGGCCTCCGCGGCGGTCTCGGCATTCTCGACGTCCTTCTCCAAACAACAATCATCACCGTCCTGCGCTTTACCTGTCAGCAACTCTTCAAAATCATGACCGTTCATGCGAACCGGCGTCGCGAAGGACGACTCCAAACCACCGACACAGCCCAAACCGATCGACGTGTTCGGCGCCACCGCGTTTGGCGCGTTCGTCTCGTCAAGTTCGTCAAGTTTGTCTAACGCATGCGCGGTGCCATCCGTGGTTTCCGTCTTCGGCTGTGACTCCTCCTTCTTTCCGTCCGTCTTCGGCGGTTGCTCCTCCTCCTCCCGTAAATCACCGGTGAAGGGTGCGGCGAAGGGTGCGGCGAAGGGTGAAGAACGCGTGGCGTGTGTTGTAAAAGGCAACGCCGGTGCCGTGGGCGTGGAAGGCGGCGTTGGGTTCTCCTTGTCACACACAGCGCTGAGTGTGCTGGCCTGTTGTGATGACACGCGCGGCGTTGCCTGAGGCTTCGTTGGCGTCGCCCGCGCGCTGACGTTGGCTTCGCGGCGGGTCAGCCCGGACCTCGGGCGCGTCCCTGGAGGCGGGGTCTTTCCTTCACTCGAATCCATCGCCCCGGACTTGGACCACCCGGATGAGCCCCACGGAGGACGCACGTTAGCCCCCGTCGCGGGGGTCTTTCGCGTTGCCTGAAACGACAGAGGCATCTTTCCGTGTTCCCGAAACAAAAGGCGCCGAATGCGACGCGAACGTCGACGTTACGCGCGAGTATCCGTCCCGTTCACCTCGCGTCGACGAACACGCACGCGTTGGTGTGCCGTTGGAACCTTCGCCGCGTCCAAGGCTGTGGCGTCTCGGACTGTAGCGACCGCGGGAAGGTGGTCGTTCCCACGTTTCCTCGTTTCGGCAAGTGACCGTTGAGGCGCTAACGTCCTCATGCGTTTTTCTTGGAATGAAAAGTTGAAACTGGAAGTTAAAAAATCAGAGTCTCCGTCTCATCAGATTGAACCGTCGCATTGCTCGCCGCACCCGGCTGATGGCGGTCGACTTCCTCGGTGCGAGGCGCCAGGCGCTTGGCAAGGAGAACGAGACGCCTGTCAATGCGAAGGGCGGGTCGGGTAATCGCGAGGTGCCTGCGTTTCGACCCACCAAGCAAGTTGCGACGAAGAAGGAAGAAACGAAATCGAGCCGCGGGGTTTCAAACGCGCGGGACTCGCAAAAACCACGAAAAGGCACCGGCGGTAAGCCTCCCAAGCCCCCGAGCGATGCGACGAGCGGACCCGAGGTGAAACCTTCGGTGACCAAACACGAACGCAAACACGGCGTGCGAGGTGTCACTCCAAACGAGCTCGTCGCCGGTCTCGCCGGCTCTGCGGTGTTCGCGATGGTGTCGGGGGTTTCGCGTTTGGTGAAGGCCAGGATGAGGCCGAAGATGGACGACGCCGCGGCTGAGAAAAAAACAGAAGAACCGAAAAAGGAAAAGATGACCCCCACGGAACTCGCTAAGCTGGAAGCCACGAAAGGTGAGTTAAGGGAAGCGATGGCGCAGCTCAGGGAACAGCGAAAAACCCTGGACCACCTCGCGCGACAGAACCGGGAGATGGCGCGGGAAAACGTTTTGCTCAAGAAAGCGGCGAGGGCGGCGGCGGCGGTTGCGGCGGCGGAGTCGTCGTCGCGAAGGACGCTGTTTGTATCCACGGCCTCGCAGGGCTCACCTGAGCAAGCATCACTCGATGACGTGTTACGAAAGGTTTTGCCCGTGTTGGACGCGACCAACTCGGATGAAACCGCCCTCGCCGCAAACGAAGTCGCGCGAAACGCCCTGGCCAACGTTTTGCGAAACGAGGCATACGAAAACGCCGATGGATTCTCTTCCCCGGAAAGCACGTCGATTCCAGACTCCATTCCCCCGCTGGGAAGCATCGGCGAGTACGATGCCTGGGCGGGGGTCCCCCGAGGGTCGCCGGGCGCGGGGAGCGATTTGTTCGACAGCGCGGCGAGCGGCGTGAGCGGAGTGAGCGACCTGTCAACCGTGTCCGCCGCGCAAGCGGCGCTGACCAGGACGATGCACAACAAGTACGTGCTCATGGCGCGAATCAAGAACCACAGGTGACCTGTACGCAGTACGTTTTGTACTGCGCTGTGTCTGTAGAGTCGCATGACCAGTCGTGGAGTACATGTAGTTACTCTTCGACTTCAGACGTGTTTATTTTTATGTATTGATCTCGACCATTTTTTTGCGAAACATATAGACACTCTTTTGTTCCGATCGCCCACACCGTGTGGCATCGTCTGGTTCGCGAACCATGCTGGTTCGTGCGGTCACGCGCGTTTCGCCTGTGTTTTCCTCGCGCGCCAGTGCTCGAAACGCGCGCGGTCGGTCCGTGGTCGCCCCCACTTTCGCCTCGAACGCGTCGTCATCATCAAGTGAAACACAAAACGATGACGACCCCGAACCCGGAAAAGGTTCCGTGACCGTCACGTTCCGCGGAAGAACCACTACCTTACCGAAAGGTACGAAACTAAGAAGCTCTTTGTTACGCGCGAACGAAACCCCGCACAACGGCAACGCGAGAGTGGTGAACTGTCGGGGTTTGGGAACCTGCGGAACCTGCGCGGTTGAGATTGTTCCTCCAGATGCGGTTTTTCCTAATCGATGGAACTCGGTGGAACGCGCGCGCTTACACTTCCCGCCGCACAAAGCGCCGGGAAACGCGAAGCTACGACTGGCGTGTCAAGTCCAGGTCCAACAAACGTGCGAGATACGGAAATATGACAAGTTCTGGGGCCAGGGCGATTTTCTTTTGAACACGGAAACCGACGATAACGTAACGCCGTTCGGGGAATGGGAGTTTGCGCTGGACTCGTTAGGTAAACCGAAAGAGGAAGAGAAGCCGCGGGGCCGCGTTTAATCCGAATCAGTCGATGGTTAGAAACTTTTGCAGCGCGTCAACCATCAACGGCGGCCACCGGCGAACGGTGGTGAGCCACTGTTTGTCCCTGTATTTCCCACACCCCGTGTCTATCAAGTCACACGCGAATTCCCACTCGCGCTCGGCGTCGTCGCGGCTGTTCCTTTTCCAATACAAAGCCGCCAACGCCGCTCGTGTGTCGACCACCTGCGGCGCTCGGCGCGACACCGACCTCAACTCCCGTTCCGCGCCCTCGAAATCCCCCATCTGCGCCAGCGCGAGTGCCGCGTTCGTGGACGCGAACGCCACGCCGTTTGCTCGAAAACGCGCGTCGCCGGAGGTACCTCCTGTTTTGCGCGAGGAGTCTCGAAACCCGTTTGCGCTTTTTACGTAAAACGTTCGTGCCTGATTGTAAAACAAAAAGTGTCAGTCTCGTATGGGCAATCAGGGAGGCGGTGTGTGGTGATTGGGAAAGGCCCTTACCGACTGCCAATCCCCGAGCGCCGCTAAGACGTTTGCTTTTTGGTTCACAATCAGGGGGTCGTTCGGGGCGTTCGCCTGTAGCGCGGTGGCCAGCGCGTCGTCGTAGTCAACTAAAGCGCTTTGGTATTCCAGTCCGACTTCAAACGCGAGCGCTCGACCCGCCAGTAACCTCGCTTTTATCAGAAGTATTTCGTTTCCGTCTTTTCTGTCCGAAACCGTTTCCCCCGCCAACCGCAACGCCTCCGAGTACTCCCGCACGGCTTTCTCAGAAGCCTCTTTGTTCGTGCCGAACGCGACCCCCCCCCCGTCCACGAAGCACTGCCCCAGAGCTTCCCGCAAAACGTAGTCACCCGGCTCCGCGGAGATGAGCCGTTCCAGAAAACGCGCGGCGAGTGGGAAGTCGCGCGCGTTGAACGCCGCGAGGGCTTGCTTTTGCAGGTCGTCTCTATTTTGATTTTGAGCAGTCAGCGGCGACGTGGCCGGTTCCGCGAAGGACGTGGGGACGCGGCCGCCGAGGACCACGCCGAGAAGTGACGTGGATACGACTAGCATTAAACGACGAGTGCGTCTTTGGGGTGGCGCGGAAGCGTCGGACGACGCCCTCGTGCGGTCGGCGAAGGATATCGTCCGTCGACGTGGTGGTTGCACCAGGGTGCCTACCGGATGAGACGTCGCCGCGGTGCGCATCGCGGGTTGCGAACCCGCCACACAGGGTGACCTTCCCTGTGGAACGGGGTCTCGGGGATGTGGCTTGACTGGCCGGCGCGGTCGCGGATGGACGGACGTCGATACCCGTGCGTTGAGTGGCGTCTTTCAGATGCAACCGCTTTGCGCACACAGATCTACTACGTCTGTCGCAGCTTTTCGGCTTTTTTGTGGTGCAAAATTTTCACCTCGGCTTCGTCCGCCGCTCCGGAGCGCACAATCATCGATTTGCGCCGCGGACGCTTGGGGATCCTAGCCTATGGGTGCAGCGTCCATGTCTGTGTTTTTGGGCGCCACTGGCTTTGTCCACTTTGCCACTTTCCGGAAATAAGGTTACGTCGACGCGAAGCGGGCCCACGACGGATTTTATGCACATTTTTTCACAACATCAAGTATCGTCTGTAGTGCTCTCGGCGGCGCGTCTCATTCACTCTCGGACTCGCTGAATGTTCATCATCATCAAAGTTGGGCAGTTGGAAGCCATCCGAGTGCGTGGCGCCCGCGGCTTTCAACGCCGCGACGAGTGTTTGGTCGACGTACTCATTGCCGACCGCGGTGTCCAGCGGCGTCGCCCCGTACATGTCCATGGTGTTGACAATCGCGCCCGCGGCGATCAGCATACGCGTCCCGTCCACCTCGTTGCACTTGACGGCCATGTGCAGGGGCGTCCAGCCCGCGCAATCCGCGCGGTTCACGTCCGCGCCCAAACCCACCAGCGCGGTGAGTTTGTCCGCTTTCAGGGGGTACGCGCAAGCGGCAGCGTGCAGGGGCGTGACGCCGTTGTCCTTCCCCTTGTTCACGTCCGCGCCCGCGTTCACCAGCGTCGTCAACATGGCTTTGGGGCCGCGTTCAACAGAGCAGATCAGGGCGGTCCGGCCTTCGCACCACCGCGTCCAGGTCAAAGTTGGCGGCTGCGAACGCCCTGACCGCGCGCGAGCTGCCGTAGTGGACGACGAAGAGCAGCGCTGGGTCATCGAGCATGCGCCGCTCGCCGCGACTCTCCTTGTACGCCCGCACCTTGGCGTCCATCGACTTGACCGCTTCCGTGCTCCACACCGCGTCGCGATACGACCTGTTCACGCACGCCAGCGCGCCGGTGTCCTTCGCGTCCAGCTTGGACACGACGTGCGTGCGTAGGACTTCCGGAAGCACCAAGTTGAGCGCCGCGAGTATGGACATCTCGCCGCGGACGAGCAACTCGAGAGGTGTCGCCTCTTGCTCGGCAATGGCGCGCGCGAGGGAGGACAGGTCCGCGTCGGCGGGTTTGGATTTGCGCTGGCCCATGTGCGCGGCGCGGCGCGGCGGGGGCGCGCGTGGCGTTTGGTAAAAACGTGGGTCGTTGCTTTTCTGAGATCAGCTGGTTTTTGATTTGACACCCGTGTTTTAGTTCTGTGTTCGCTGACGCTTTTTGGATAAGCTAGCGGCGTTGAGTGGTGTCGTTCAGATGCAATCGCTTGCACGTCCACGTCAGCAGCGCACACTCTTGTATTGTCGCCGCCGAGACGTTATTTTTTTTTTCACTGGAATACGAATACGAATACGTCAAGACGCGAGCTCGCGCCGCGCACGGATTTTATCTTGACATTTTAACATTACATCTTTACGTACCGCTCTGGGACGTCTAAAAATGATCAATATCCGCTAGTTTGATAAGTGTCACCGTGATGTACGGTGATCACCGTCGCGTTCGCGCTGACCGTCGTCCTGTAAAAAACGCCTCCTCCTCGTCCAACCGGCTATGACTAGGCCCTTCCACCACGTCTTCGCCAGACGTGCACGAGGACGGCGAGGACGATTTTGGTGGGCGTCGCGTGCCTGCACCGTTGGCGTGCGCCCCGGCAGCTCGGTCCCGCCCCGCTTGACTCACCTCCGCCGCGACGAGGTCTATATCACCTTGGTCCGCACTATCCAACATGCGCTCGCACAGTCTCATACCCATGGTTTGAACCACTTCCTTCATCACCTCCATGTCCCTCGCGTTGTACGTGGCTCGCATGATACAGTTCCCCAAACGCATCACTAACCGGTTCGCCTTTACGCCGTCCATGTTCCGGCCAATCAAAGAGACCACCGCGTTTACCTCCCGCACGACTTCGGGGGTGTCGAGAAACAGCAGCGGCACGGCTTTCCCAACCTGCGCGAAGGAGTCGTCGTTCCACAGGCTTTGCAGGGTATCGCTGGTTCGGTGAGCACCGCGTTCGCCTCTGTTCCGTAAGCCTCTTCGCATCGACGCGGTGTCGCGTGACCGCTGGTGATCCTTCCTGCCCGTGGCGACCCAAGCTAACCCACACGGTGGTTGCCCGCCGTTCCTGAAGTCGGGAAGAAACACCTTTAGTAACGCGTGCGTTTCTCCGGTCACGGGATCGAGCGTGGGTTCGGTGGACGTGTGCAACACCCGTCCGTCGAACGTCACCCTCAACATCACCCCGACCAGAAGTTCCTTAACAACCACGAACTGCGCCTTGCCATCCTTGAAACAAACAGCCGAGGCGCTGAGCTCGGTGCCGCCGTCGGGGCGCAACCCGATTGCAACGCTTTCTTTTTTTGGAAAAAGGTTTTTGATATCCGCCGGGTCTGACGCTGGGTTTGCTCGCCCCGCCAGCTCGCTGTGAGACAGACCAACTTTCCCTGCTCCCGAAGTGTCCCGGAGATCCGCAAACTCCCACCGCATAAACCGCACCGCGAACCGCGACGCGAACGGCGCGGCGGCGACGAAGACGCCTATCGCGAAAAAGTGTTTTCGCCAAACCTCCTCCGGCCCCAGCTTTGCGAAATACGCCTCCCGCAGCGTGTCCGTGTACTTGAATGCGAACGGCATTAAAAGCACGTGCGCTGCGAGAAACCCGGCGTTTATCAGGGCCATCTGACACAACCCGTGCGTCGACTTCACCGCGAGCAGCACGCTAAAAAACGTGGGCGAAACCACCATCAGAAAGATCTGTTGCACCTGGTACGCGTGGAACCCGTCGGGTTTTCCCCCGAGCAACATGGAGTTCACGAGCGGATTCCGCTGGATCAGTTTGCACGTATGGCGGAACAGCAGGGTGTTTTCCTCCGACGTGGTCAAAACGGGAGCGCCCCCTAAACGCTTGGGGAAACTCAACCCGCTCGCTCCGCCAAACGCGTTGAGCGCCCTGAGCGATGTGAAGTCCACGACCAAGTGCACCGCGATGTTCAAAAGCTGCGAGTGTAGTAAAAACTGATTCCAAACCCCGCGTTCCGTGAACTCGTTCAGCTCGAACATCGCCCGTCGGATCATGCAGAACTCCAGGACGATGATAGAGGCGAACCAGATTTTGTACGCGCGTTTCTTCTCCGCGTTGGGGGGCAACGTCGGATCGGATGGGCCGAACCGCGACTCGTCGTCATCCGTCGCGGGCGGTGGTTTGGGTGTGGGCTTTGTAAACTCCGCAGGGGGCGCGCTCAGCGCCTCGTCGATTTTACGCCACGCCGGGACCGGCGTTAGCGGGGACGAGGCCATGACACGAGGTACGCGCCAGGCCCGGGTGCGGTGTCGCGACGCGGGAACGAAGCTTTGTTTTCTTGTCGAATCCTACAACTCGTGTTGAACCCTCCTCTTGAACCCTGTTCAACAAAATGAGGAACAGTCGAAGGGTGGCGTCGCGGCGGGTCTCGTTTACGAAACCGCGATGCGCGAAACCGACGGGTTGTAAGGTACACCCTGATGTTCACGAGTCAGCCCTTCGTGTGGCGCCAGCGCGGCGGGGTGAGTGAGGCGCCGCGTCGGTGACTCGTTTATGATGCCTGCAAATAAAGAAATATTCCCATAGCGCGCGAGTGTCTGGAAGCTTCCAAAGTGTCTGTGATCGCACAGACACGCCTGCAGTAAACAGTTAAACGATGGGAGTCGGGCCATCTGGTCACAGAGCGCGGGCGGTCGCGACCGTGCGGCGCTGCCCGGTACACAACGATTGGGTTGTTGTGATCGGTCCACGATGCCCGCCGCTTTACTTCGTCAACGCGTTGACGACGCAAACGCATCGAGAGAGTTGTCTTGGCGCCGGGTCGTGGGGCTTTGGCATGAGTGGGAACTGGAGGTGAGCGTCGCGACGGATGCGTGGGCGAGTGTTTGTTGGGTATCGGCGGTGCCGGTGGTGTTGTTCATCACGCGGAGGGTGCAGAACGGCCGGCCGGTGATTGCGGTGTGCGTGTTGCTCTCGATGGTCGCGTTGCTCGCGCACCTCGTGGTGGTGCTCAGGCACAGGGAGTGGTACAACAAGAAACGAACGCGCGTGATTGTCGCGTTGCGAGTTGTAATTTTCCTCACCAGCACGGCGACGTGGGCGCTGAGTGACTGGAGTTTATCCCGGCCGCAGGAAATAGCAACAAGAGGGTTGTTCGGGCTGTTTCTTTCACTGGGGTACACGCTTTCGGGTAACACGCAGTTCGCGTTGCAGTGCGCGACGTTTTTGGCGCTAAGGCTGGTGCTCTTCGCGTCGGCGCCCAAACGCTGGGCGGATGAACAGTACCAGCAAACAACCGAAAGCACGGTCTGTTCCCCTCTTGGGATTTGCCACAGGTTAATAGACGGCGTCTCAACAGGGCACTCGCGGATGTGGGGAGGGGACGAGGATTTTGGAGAGCTGACGAGTTCGCGAAAAGTCCCATTCGCGTACTCGGCGCGCGGGCTCTTCTTCGACTTCGCGTTGGTGGTGGTGTTTCCCGCGCTCGTGAATTACCTGCAGCGCCGCGTAAGGCTGGTGGTGTTTTCCGACGAAACACAAGCCAGGCGGCGCAGGGAAAGCAACGAAAGCGAAGAACGCGAAGCGGAACGCGAATATCCGGGCTCGGTCGTTCAACAGGTTTGGCGGGGCTTCCAAGTGCTGGTGCCGCTGATGGAATTTCCCGACGACCAACTCGAGAAACGGTTCAGGGACTGGCACGCGAGGGCGATGACGAAAGTGGACACGACGCGAGCCGCGATTTCAACCTTCACGTCGCTTTTGTGGTACAACAAAATAACGTCCATGATCGCGAAACGAGGCGTGGTGATCGTGCGCTTGGCTTTTTTCAAGCGGCTGTGCGTCGCGGCGTTCACGTCGCACTGCGTTAATTTGTACTTGGTCTCCCGACACACGGACTGGTACGTCAAGCACCGCACGAAAATCACCACGGCGGTGCGAACACAGATGGTGTCCATGTATTTGTTGCTGTGGTACTTCATGGCTGGTTTGAACTGCGCGATTTCGCGCCACACGATTCTGGCCAACCCGGACTCGGCGCCGGCTGGCGTCGCCGAGACGTTGTTGCTTTGGATGACAACGCACACCTGGTTCGTACCGCGCGTGGGAAATGACTCGTTCTACGTCGCGGAAATCAACCCACCCGCGGACGGTAGCGCGCTGGATGAAAATTTCGTGACAAATTCGCTGCTCGTGTTCGCGTTCGATCTCCGGCTGGTGCATTTCGTGATGCAAATCGCGGGAACGCACCAGCTCATGCGCACGTCGCTTTGCTTCACGGTGCTGTACGTCGCGTTCGTGTGCGTTTTGGAGCCGATGGTCGCGTCGTCGCCGCCGCCGCACGTGTGGCCGTCGCGCGTGACGTTTTTGCCGTTTTTCAACCCGCGAATCGCGCGGCAAACGTCGGTGTGGCTGGACGGAACGTGCGTGGTGGCCGTGGGGTATTTCATGGAGCGGTACTTTCGAAACGCGTTCGCGAAAGCGATCAACTTGGAGATGCGACAAACCGTGTTCATGCGGTCGCCGTTAGCCAGGCTGTGGCTGATGACGGAAACCGCGGTGCCGCCGCGGCCGACGCCGGCGACGGAGGACGCGCACGACGCGGCGGCGGCGGCGGCGGGGGAACCCGCGGCCGCAGCCGTATCGGTGCGCCGGCGGCAAAGAATCACTCAACGTACGTGAGTAACGGGTTTTTCGGTTGGTTTGGTGGCGCGACACAACCCCGGGGATATCAGGTGCGGTGTGAATAGACTGAGGGCGGGGAAATATCATTATTATACAGTCGAACCTAAGGTCACGCCGTTCCGCGCGCGACGACGACGTCGCGATGGTCGCGTCCACGAAAGCTCCCGCGATTTCCGCAAACACGACTTCGTCGCGGTCTTACAGGTCACCACCCTTGGGGTAACAACGCTCGGTGCAAAGTCCGCTCGGTGATTTACCGGTACCCTACCGCCCTTTGCTGTAGGACACGACGTTTGCGTTCGCCGAGTTATTTTTCTCGAGCAACGTATCCACGCGTTCGCAGATGTTCCTCAACACCGCGCCTTGGGTTTCCACTTGTTTCGCGAGTTGGGTGACCAGTCGCAGCACGGGATCGGTGATCACGGGCTCGGTTTCCGAAATCGTGGGCGTCACGTCCGAGGCGTCCACTGACTCGGGAAGCGCGAAGACGGCTTCCACGTCGTGCTGTGATTGTGAACGAAAAGTGGTTAACGTCTTGTATGGGAAAACGTGGAGGCGGGATTTGGGAAACGCGCAACGCGTACCTTCAGCGCGCTCAGGGTTTTTGAAAATTTGTACTCGCCGTCGCCGTCCCCGGGGGTGCCCAGCAAATCGTCCATCGTAGGTCCTTCCGAGCTCTCCCCAGCGGCTTCTACCCCGTCCGCGACCGCGGCGAACATCCGCCCGCCCGACATGATTTTGCCCCACCGTTTTTTCGCAGTCGTTTGCTTCGTCGCGACGAACCGCGCCAAGTGAATCCTTTGAAAAACCTCCTGCGCGGATTTTTTCTGTTCACGCGCGACATGGTTTGCTTTACTCGTCTCCGCGCTTTCAATCTGCGTCATGCTGGCCAGCTCCGTACCGGTGTCCGTGTCCCCGTTTGTTCTGTTCGCAAACGATTTGCTCGCCGCCAAGTCAGCCTGGATCTCCGCCAACCGCACGCGCGCAAACTCCATGAGCAAGTCGCCCATCTCCGGGTGCATCCCCACGAGCATTTCCATGTCGTCTCTTGACAGGGTGCACAGCTGGCACTGGCGCATGGCGGTGGTGGTGTACGGTCGGACGTCTGACAGGCCGGCGAGGCAAATGACCCCGAAAAAATCACCCCCCTTCATCGGCGACGAAAGCAGTTCCGTGCCGTCCACGGTGAGTCGCACCTGGTACGGCACAAAAGAAAGGGTCAGTCGGTCGTGATGTGTATGAGGGATTGGAAAGGGTAGGCCCTGTACTCCATACAGTGAGTAAACAGTCAGGGCAATCGGGCCCATCAGTCGGCGGAACGTGGTGATTGGGAAAGCCCCGCACCATCCCGCTCTTGATGACGAACATCTTATCCGCGCGCTCGCCCTCCACGGTGAAAGCCTCGCCGGTTGTGGCGTGGTACGCTTTGAGTTCAAGGCACACGTCCGCTAGGGTTCGGTCGGTTAGGGCGTGGAACAAAGGGACTCTGCGCATCACCCCGCCGTACATGTGAAGCACGACTTCGCTCCGGAGCATCTCGGGCAAGCGCTCAAAGATTTTCTGTTCGTCAAACACGGTTCGGTTGCTGTACAGACGTTCGTGAAACGCCACGACGCGCGCGCCTAAATCTTTCGGGACGCTTTTGGAAAACAAAAACTCCTTCAGCTCACCCATCATCTGCAAATACGCGGTTTCTGCGACGCCGTCCCTGGTGATCAAGTCGCCTATTCCGCCCACGATGAGGGCGAAGGTGAAACCGCCTATGCCCATGGCGAAAATCGAAAAACCCTGTTCGATCCCGGTGCTGCCCGTGATATCCCCGAAACCCACCGTGGTCATGGTGGTGAAACTCCAATAGAAAGATATCAGGTACATCCGCGGAATGGAGGAGACATCGGTGGTGTCCGCGACGCTGGCGACCCACCCGCGGTCCCCGGCGGCGACGCCGCACAGGTACCTGCGATTGGAACGAAAAGGGTCAGTCCCTTCCGTCTTGAGTATATGGGTGTACTGTATGGGCAAACAGTCCACTTGTGATGTATGTAGTCGTAACAGTTGCCTGTAAATGTTACTAGTAGTGCACTTGACCAGGGGCAGTAAATAGTCAAGTAGGGGCAGTAAACCGTGTTGGGATTTGGGAAAGCCCCAGCACGCACCACAGACACGCGATGACGTGCGCGCAGTACGTGATTGAGAAGAACATCTTTATGAGGACGTAAGACTCGAACAGTTTGGGAAACGTGTGTTCCAAACGCCCCATCAGGTCTGAAATTCGGCGCAGGCGGATCAGTTTCGTGAGGCGAATCAGCCTCAACACGAACTTCAGCACGTTCTTGTCGTTCGGGGACAAGCGTTCGCCAGGCGTGGCTTCTTCGTAAATCTCCAGAATGTACGCCATCGGGAACACCGCGATGAGGTCAAGGAAAAACCAGCTCCGAAGATACACGTTTTTGATCTCAACCGGGTCCTGTATCAGGAACTGGTTTTGCCATTCGTCGATCACGACGAAACACGTGCGAAAACCTTACGATACATCAAAGAAAGTGTCAGTCTTTCGGGCCATGCGTATGAGTAAACAGTCATAGTAATCGGGCCGAACAGTGTGTCTGGATTTGGGAAAGGCCAATACGTACACACGAACAAATCGGCAATGAACAACAAATCCACCACCAACTCGAACCAGTACAACCCGCCGAACACATCGGAGGTTCGGTCGGTTTCCAGGGTGAAACCTACTCTTATGGGCTCCATCATCGCCACGTAAATCACGAGCACCGCGAGCAACGTGTCCCACGCGTTTAGGGAGTCGCTCTGATACGATAAAAAAGAAAGTGTCAGTCTCTCGTAATGTGTATTAGGGATTGGGAAGGGGTCCGACGTAGTGTGACTTCGTAACTGTTACCAGTACTGGTAAGAGTTACCCGTAGTAAACAGTCAAACAAGGGCTGTACTCATGCAGGCGGTGTGTGGTGACTGGGAAAGCCCCGCACCTTTGGGAAAAACAACCACCCCGCGCGTGGCCCCCACGCGTTTGGAATGGAAGTCGCCTCCAGGTTCAGCACTTTGTGATAAAGAACGCCTTTCACGAGCTTGCTTTCGAAGTACGTCTCTTTCTCCACCCCGCATGAGGGTTTGAACTCGCCGAACACGGAAGGAGTCCTCACTCCGGTGAGTTTCCCGGTGACGTGAGAGGAAAACCCAGCCGTAACGGCGTCCCGCAGATACTTGGTGGTGGTGTCCACCGAATTGCCAAGTTCCACCAATCCGCCGAATTTCGACCCCAGGTTGGAGCCGAGGCTGAGCAGTTTGTTCACGGACCCGCCCTTCGAGGACTTCCCACTGGACTGCTTGAACGGCTTGCCCGAAGTCTGGCTCGACGACGAAGCCTCGGGTGACACGTCGGAACCTTTCGGGGAGACGCCGGCACCTGCAGGTGAAAGGGACGACGGGGGTGTGGGCGGCATCGGATTCGACATGTGATCGAATTTGCACTCGCCACGAGCTTCGGGTTTCGATCAGTCACCGAGCGCACCACGCACGCACGCCGTTTGCCTCGCAGCTCGTCTCCGGAAAAACCGAAGACACAAAGGCGCGCGCGACACTGGTGGACACGCCGAGGGGACCAACACGACGGGGGCGTTCGACTGTCGGAAATAAATCTTGTTAGGCGCTGGGCTTGAACGACAATTTGATTTGCAAATCGCGCGGCGAAAGAAACCAAACGCGTCGTTTCAAAGGACGGCCGATTGAGCGAAGACCCGGTCGATGAAACTCGTCCCCGTCGGTCAGTTTGACCTGAAGCGTAAGGTTGCTTGCTAAGTCATGACGAATGACTCCTTCGGGCATTGACGGTAGCGTGTGCCTCGTAAATAACACCTCAGGAGTCACTTAAAGTAGCTCCACATCAACAACACCTAGCCTATCTACCCCTCCCCAGCTTCGCAACACTCCACCCCCCCGTCCCGTCCGCGTGCAGCGTGAGTTTCACGTCGTGGAACTTCTCGAGTTCCGGGCGGTGCGCGATGGAGAAGGTTTTTATGTTCATGGCGCGAAGGGTTTCGTAAAACAGCGCTTTTTACGTTTCGAAAAGGAAAGTGTCAGTGTTGAGTGGCACCAAGTAGAATGTATATCGCGATGTATTGGACGATGGCCTGGTCAACAGGGAGGGGTAATCGGTCTGAACCGTGACCAGCGTTAGAGGTAAAACAGTCGTGATTGTGCTGTATGTAGTGAACCGTAGCTACGGGCGGACAACCGTGAAAAAACGTGGAGGCCGGGATTTGGGAAACGCAGCACTCGTACGTACCTTCTTCATCCGGGTTCACCGCGCTTGTGGCTTCGTCGAGCACCGCGAACGGCGGTTTCCTGAGATTGTAAAAATAAATGTCAGTCTTGTATGGGCAATCAGTCTGCGGAATGTGGTGATTGGGAAATACGGACCGGAAAAACACCCGCGCCAAACCCACGCGTTGCTTTTCGCCCCCGCTCAACACATCCGCCCAGTCGTGTTTCGTCACATCAAGGCCGAGGGGTTGCGATTGCACGAGTTTCGCGAGGTTCACGGTGCGCAGCGCCTGAATGTAAAAAAATAAATGTCAGTCTTGTATGGGCAATCAGTAGGCGGAATGTGTAAATGGGAAATACTTACTTGCATGACGTTTTTATCGATTGTTCGTCTGATTTCTTCTCGAGACTTTCCCGCGTTCGATTCGTGTATCAATTCTTCGTTTAGCATGTCTTCGTACGAATCAGGGTACAGAACCTGGTCCCGCAGCGTTCCGTGGGACAGGTACGGTTTCTGCGGGACGTAGAAAACTTTCGTGAAGGGTGGAGATTTGGAGTGGTTACCGTGGCCGTGGTCCTCGAAACGCCCGTCCGGTCGGGTCACGCCGCCGCTCGTCGGGCGCCACAGCCCCGCCAGCACGCGGAACAGGCTCGTTTTCCCCGACCCGTTCGCCCCCGAAACGAACAAGTTCTCGCCGTCCCCCAACGTCAGGCTCATGTTCTTGACCAACAAACGGCCGTCGGGGGAGTGGATGGTGAGGTTGTGGAAGGAAAACGAATCGCGCTCACTACTTGTACCTGGGGTTTGGGAAATGGAAACACGTTCACTTTCACGCGGTGACGCGTCGTTACCCGCCGGAACGGGAACGGACGATAAAGAGTTAGCGCTTTTTCCATCCGCCTCCACCGCCTCCAGGAGCTCCACCACCCTCGCCGTGAACCCAGAGAGCCGCTGCAGTTTCTTGTACACCATCATCAGATCCCCGATTGATGAGGACGCGCTGAGAGATTAACAAGAAAGTGTCAGTCTCGTATGGGCAATCAGTCGGGGAATGTGGTGATTGGGAAATACTAACCTTTGAATCAGCGTGTCGCTTTCGCGGTACAGCGCGGCGAGTTCCGCAATCGGCCGGTTGGTTTTGTCCGCCAGGAACGGAAACGCCAAAACCGGCCACCCGATCATGGACGCGAGGTACTTCACCAACCACTGGTCAACGACGCCTTGTTTCCACTGCAGGTAGTGGTAAAACCGTGTCCAGCTTGTTACCTTCTGCAAGCGCGAGTTTAGAATTTGTTCCTCCCGTCGCGCGCCGTCCAGAAAAGCAACCTCCTCGGCGTGCGTGATTAACCGCGAGTGCGCGCGTCTGAAGTCGCCTTCCAGCCGCTGCGTTTTCGCGATGTACTCCGCGAAGGGCGGTGAGATTCGTTTAATCACCAACCCGCTTGTTAGGAAGTAGGCGTACAGAATCAATAGGCCCCGGTACCCCATGTTTTCGCCCATCCTGTGCGTGCTCAGCACCACGTCGAGCAACGGCTTGAACGTCCGCGCGAACAAATCGGAAAGCGTGTAACAGAACTGGTGCAGGTCATCCGCGATTCTCTGGTCCGCGTTGTCCAGGTTACCGACGCGCAGAACCGCGGCTTTGATTGTGAAGGAAAGAAACGTGTCAATCTTGTCAGTCGCGTATATCGCGATGTATGGACAACAGTCACCAGCGTTAGAGGTAAAACAGGGAGGCTCCCTGGTTTGGGAAAGCCGGCACACGCGTACCTTTGTAATACGCCCCGCCGGTTAAGTACTCCCGGTGCACCTTTTCGGTGAGCCGTTCCCGGAACGAGCTCGTCACGCTGTTCGTCATGTACTTCAACGACGAGTTAACGAAGGACGCGGCGAGGCCTGAGACGAAAAAGTCCCCGAGCACGTATCCGAACTTGGACCACGACCGTTCCATCACCGCTCTCAGGCCGTCGCCGCCTTTCTTAGCGATCCTCAGGGATAGTAAACTCCGCGCGACTAACATCGTCGTCTGAATCGCCAACAGCGCGGCTTCCTTGCTGGTCAGGCTGGGGATTACTATTTTCAAAATGAACACGATCCTTTGCAGAAACACGGTGTCCACCGCAGCCGCCTTGCGCCGGGGGGTGGCGCCGGGTTTCACGGCGGGCGAAACGAACGCGACCGCCGCGACTGATGTTTCCGACGATTTGGTTTTGGTGCTACCCAAATCCAACGATCGGGTCGTATCATCTGGCGAGTCACGTTCAAGCGCGCCCTCCGTATGCGCCGGTTTCCCGGACCCTGAAGCCCCTTTTTTTCGCGCCTGGGCCCTACCCAAACACTCCGCGCTCGCGACCCGGAACTGTGCCGCGATATCTGGGCGTGACGTTTGGTGATGGGTGAACAGCGCCAGGGAAGTTGCGCCGACTGCGAGGGTCCAACACAAGCGCCGGTCCTTGGCGTAGTCCGCGGCGACTTTGGAAACCACGTCGGTGAAATCGCGCACCAGACCGCGAGGCGCCATGGCGGGCGTGTCGCGATCCGCGAAACCCAACCGGCGGGTGCTGCTTCCAGGTGCGCACCGCGGAAGTGAGGTGACGCTTGAAACCGACTCATCACTGCAGGAAAAAGTGCATGCCGAAGATTTCATTTCACGCTTTTACTTCGAGCGCTCTCGTTGGTCCTGATGACAGCCGACGCTACGACACGGCTGTGGTGAATGCGTGCGACGATGCGATAGCCGCACGTGGCGCTGCCTCGAAATGCACTTCTCTTGTCTAAAAATAAAATAGCGTCTGGAATATACAAAATTCTAAGCTGTCGCCCGGTTAACATCCGCGTCGCGTCTACAAACGGCGTCCGGTTACAAACTCTCAGCGGTCGCCGAGTTAACGTCCATGCTGCGACTTACTTTGCCGTCGTTAGCGGTGTACTTCTCCCCCGACGCAAGTTCCTGGTACGGCCAGTTGCGCTTGGTTTTGGCCCAGATGTGGAAAACCACGCCGCCGATGGCGAGGTAGATGATGGACATCTCCAGCAAACCCACGCGGTCGCCGCCGATCCAGCTGCTGGTCGTGATCAAAACAAACCCAAACCCGCAGAAGGAGATGATGGACGGGAGCGGGTACAGCGGCGACTTGAACGGCCGTGGCGTGTCCGGGTGCGTGTACCGGTAGTACACAAGACCAACCGCTTGTCCGCAGAACTGCACGATGATCCGCGTCGTCATCAGCGCCTCGATGATTGTTTCGAGTTCCAGAAAGCAACACGCGCTGGTCACCACCGCGAAGCACAGCAGGGAGTGGTCGGGAAGACCGGATTTCGTGGGGTGCAGGTGGTGGAACCACTTCAGGAAAAAACCGTCCCTCGCGGCGATGTACGGCACGACGACGTAGCCGATGATCATGGAGTAGCACGACGCCAGAATCGTGACGGTCACGACGACGGTGAAAAAGCACGCCACGGCTTTTCCGAACAGCTTCTCGCTGAATTCCGAGATGGGGTAGTTGGCGTTCATGTTCTCCATGTCCCTCGCATCAAGGACGCCGTAGATGGCGCAGTAAATACCGACGCACATCACCACGACGCTGCCGCACGTGATGATCGTGGCTCTTGGTATGGTGTACGTGGGATTCTTGATCTGGTCCCCGATGTGGCACGCGTCGTAGTACCCGGTGAAGTCGAAGATGCCGACGCGCCTGTGATTGTAAACGAAAAGTGTCAGTCTTGAGTGTGGGTGTGCTGTATTGGGCGATATATGGACAAACAGTCACCATATTCGGTAAAACAGTGCGTATGTGATGCATGTAGTGCACTTCCTTTTATGACTGGTGTACTGAAACAGTCACGAACGGGGCAGTAAACAGTGTGCCTGGATTTTGGAAATACACACGTACATCAGCATCCCAAACGTCTTCCAGTCCAAGCTCTTCTGCCACCCGCTCGGGGACTTGAAGTTGGAGGCGTCCAGGTTGGAAAAGCCGGCGACGTAGACGTAGAGCACCGCGAGCATGGTGAGGACCCACAGAAAGTACGTCATCCTCGCGCTTTCGCGCACGCCGGTGTACATGCCGAGAAAGCAGAAGATGGACAAGCCGCACGCCGCGAACTGCGCGCCGAGGTCGCTCATGGGCGCGAAGTACCGCAGGTAGCTCGCGGCGGCGACGAACCCGCCCGCCACTTCGAGCGGGCCGGAGATGAGCAGCTGCCACAGGTACATGAACGCCGCGAGCGAGCCCCAGGTGTCTCTACCGTACATCTCGGACAGGTAGGCGTAGGACCCGCCGGTGTACGGCCAGATGCTGGACAGCTCACCCCACACGAAGCTGTCGAAGAAAACCAAAACGCCCGAGGCGAAGTACCCGTACAAAGCCTGGGGGCCGGCGGGGGTGACGGTTTGAAGCAGGATGGCGCAGGTGATGAACGGTCCTGTGCCGAACATGTTGAGCGTGTTCAACGCGCATGCTTGCCAAAACGTCCACTTTGGGAGAAGAATGCGGTGGTCAGCGTGGTGTGACGGACGGGGGGGGGGGACTCCGAGACGCAAGCACGACTTGGCCGATTGTTTTGGGAAACAAAAGAGAACGCGAAACCCAAAGCCCACCATTCCCTGTCTATTGTCGTTCGAGTTCGAAGCCACGAAGGAGTTCACGAAGCCACGAAGGAGTTCACGAAGCCACGAATCCAAAACGCGGGGGGAGCGTCGGGGGTGGGCCTGTGGGCGGCGGCGGGACTGCGCGGGCAGGTAACATCGGTATGCGCACGCAGTCACGAGGGTCACGAGGTACCACGCTCGGGGACGACCGCGCGCCACGGCCCGCCGCGCGTAGTGCTTGGGAAGCGGCCTCGGGGTACCCTAAAGCGGAATTCATTCGGCAACCCCTCAACAAAAACAACTCCCATCCACGTCCTCGCCAAAAGTCGCGGTCGTGAAGTACCTCCACGTGAACGGGTTGGTTGGTGGTGGCGCTCGCGGGCTTGCCCTAGGGCTGACCAGCCTTGATGTGCCTCAGTACACGTACCTTGTCACTCTCTGGAATCTTGCTCGCCTCTTGCCGGGCGAGATCTTCTTTGCCACTCCCTGCGTTTTTTCGCGATTCCCCCACATCCACGTTGACGGTGGGGAGAGCCTCCTCGCTGATCATGTCGCCGTGAATTTCGGTGAACACGTTCACCGGGGGAGGTGTTTCAAGGCGAGGACAACCCACGGTCTCACGAGGAGGCGTGCGGCGTCACGACCGTGGGTCGGAGTGCCAAACAGCCGTGAAAATACGCGGTTAACATCGAACGTTCAACATTCTTGGACTGTACAACACCTCGAGTACAAAAAAACGGTACCGTTACGCGGATTGATGAACTTCGTGACCGAGCCCTGGACCACGGTCAGGTGCCGACAGGGTCGCCTGCAGCGCATCCGCGTCGCGCGGGATACGAAGGAGAATAAGTACGCCGCTGCGAGGGAGGAAGACCGCGGTAGGGTGTTCACCCGAGGCATCGAAATGGGAGCACGGATGGACGACGAATTTCACGAGGTGTTGTACCGCATCGCGTGCCAAATCTGTGAAGAGTTGGCCTGCGCGCCGGACGAGGCCGACCCTGGGGCGGAAACTGTACAAAACAAGTTCTGGCGAGACAGAGACGGCGCATGACAGGCGGCGACCCGGCGCGACCAGGATCGAAGGAGCGGTGAGAAGCATCTCCGGCAGAGTGAGAGGAAATGCAAGAAACGTACACTGTCTGACGGTGTAGAACAATAAAGACGAGCTTCTATTTCTAAAAAAAGGCCAAGCTACTCAGTTTTACGCGACGTCGAGTCCAACCCCGCGTACGCGTCATCGTCACTTGTTCAGACTTTGTATGAACCCGTCCAGCCCAAACTCTTCCTTGTACTGAGACTCGTCCCACAAATCGTCAAGACCGGTAAGGGCTTGCTTGAGTCCGCCGGCGACGGCGTCGGCGGCGGCGGCGCCCGCACCGCCCGCGGCCGGCGCGCTTTGGGTACCACCGCCCGCGCCGGAACCCTTCTCCGCGGTGAACAGCTCCAGCATCTGGCCCGTGTCCATGGCGCTTAGGGACATGTTGTCCGAGTTCACCACCGCGTTCGCGACGTCCAGTTTGAAACGTTGCAGGGACATGACTTTCTCTTCCAGGGTTCCTTTCGTGAGCAAGCGGTACACGTTTACGGTCCGCTTCTGCCCCAAGCGGTGCGCCCGGTCCATGGCCTGATTGTGAAAAGAAAAGTGTCAGTCTCGTACGGGCAACGAGGGAGGCGGTGTGTGGTGGGTGGGAAAGGCCCGTACCTGCAGGTCCTTCTGCGGGTTCCAGTCGTGCTCCAGGAAAACCACGGTGTCCGCGCTGGTCAGGTTTAAACCTAATCCCCCCACGTGCGTGGTGAGCAGCAAAACGTCGATTGACGGGTCCGCGTTGAATTTCCGCACCACGTCGAACCGCGCGGTAGGCGCCACGCCGCCGTCAAGCCTCAACCACGAAACCCCCCCCAGTTCCCCGCGCGATCCGAACAACTCGTCCTCCACGAGATCCAAAACCGCCTTCAGTTGCGAGAAAATCAAAACCCGGTGCCCGGCGCCGCCCCGGGGGTTCGATCCGGAAACGTCATCCTCCGGGTCCTCACTCGGGACCTTGTCCACCCCGACGCCGCAGTCAAGCAGAATCTGTTTCAGCGCGCGGAATTTCGGGCTCCAGGACTCTGAAGTGCGCGCGCCCAAACCGTTCGCCACGGTGCCTTTTTTGCCCGAAGAAGCCGGCGCCGTCACGAGGCGCGGGTGCGAACACAGCTTGTGTAAATAAAAGAAAGTGTCAGTCTTGTGTATCGCGATGTATGGACAACAGTCACCAGCTTCGGTAAAACAGTGAGGCGGGATTTGGGAAATGCAACACGTACCTTGCGCAGATACTGCAGCGCCTGGAAAACGTGCGCCGTTCCGCCGCCGCCTCCAGAAGCACCCGCATCTCCTCCTTTCACCACCGTTTCAATATCTGTCTTCACAGCGCTACCCTCGAACGCGTCGTACAGTTTCTTCTGGTACGGAGACAGATCCACGTACACGTCTTGAATTATTTTCGGCGGCAGATCCTTCAAAACCTCATCCTTTGTCCGGCGCATCACAAACGGCATGACCTGTTTGTGCAGCTTCCCGGTGGCGAGCGCGCCTTGCTCGGTGAGGCCGCCTCCTTTCTTCGCCGCGGCGCTTCGTGACGCGGCGACGCCGTACACGGTTTTGAACTCCCGCTCCGTGCCGAGAAACCCGGGCATCAGGAAATCGAACAAACTCCAAAGCTCGACGACGTCGTTTTGAATCGGCGTGCCGCTCAGCAACAGCCGGTGCTCGGCGCGAATTTTCTTCACCGCTTGCGTGACCCGGCTCTTGGGATTGCGAATCGCGTGGCCTTCGTCCAAAATGCAGTAGCACCAGGAAGGCGTGTGTAACGCGAGTATGTCGATATCCGCCCGTAACGAGTCGTAACTCATAATAACCACGTCGTGTTTCCCGCTAGAGATACGCGGTCGCAACGCGGCGCGCTCGCCGGGGTTGCCCTGGTACTCCAGCGGGTTCAAAACGTCTTGCGATGCATAACCGAAAACGTCAGTGTTTCGTGGTGTTACGTGAGTAACTACGGGCCCCCCAATCGGCACACAGGACGGCGGGATTTGGGAAAGGATGAAGACGTACCTGCCCCGACGTACTGGCTGATTTCGTGCGCCCAGTGCCCGACTAGCGTGGGTGGGCACACCACCAGGGCGGGGAGAAACGGAAGCTTTTCTTGTCGGCGCTCGCAAACCGTGGCGGCGAGGATACACGTGCTTTGCAACGTCTTCCCCAGACCCATGTCGTCGCAAAGCGCGCCGTGCAGCTTGAACCTTCTTAGGAACGCTAGCCAGTTCACGCCTTCTTGCTGATACGGCCGCAAGGTCCGTGCACACTTGAACGGTAACACGAAGTCGTCCACTTTGCTGTTATCAAGAAGCGCTTCAAGAAACGCGCCGTCGTTTTCGGAGCGTTTCTTTTGAACGACGGTCAGCGAATCGGGCGCCGGGACGCCGCGCGCCAGCGGTAACAGCGGCACCAGCTGCGCGAAGGATTTCGTAGCCATGTTCCGCGTTTTGTCAACCGCGTCGCTCATGCGTCCCATCAGGGGCACCAGCAGAAGCACGCAGAACGGCGCCAGTTTGTTGCCCAGCGACTCCACCAAGGAATACGCCACCGCGGCGGCGCCTCGCCGCGCGCCAGCCGCGTCGTCCGCTTCGCCCGCGTTTTCCAGAGCGGGCACCACGAGGGTGAGGATCCGCGGGACCACCGTGTCGGGGGCCGCGCTCGCCAGGGACGCGAGCGCCGCGCTGTGATTGCGAACGAGAAAGGTCAGTCCCGTGTTGGGCGATGTATGGACAAACAGTCACCAGCTGGAAGATAAAACCGTGTGTGTCGGATTTGGGAAACGCGCAAGGCCGTACCTGGCGCACCGCTGCGTCGCCACGGCGGCGTCTTTTCTGGTACACGCGTTGAACGCCGGCGTTATCAGCGCCAACACTTTTTCCTTGGTGGCGTTGGAAAACGCGTCTCCGTCGAGGGAGGAAACAACCTTGGCTCCGAGAACTTTCAAAACGCAACACGCGTCCACCACGGATTGCGGCGAAACGTTTTGGTCGCCGCCCAGGGGTGACCCGTCCACGTTGGTACCCACGAGCGGCACGAACATGGTTTCCCACAGTTTCGGTACGTCCGCGAACAGGGTGTCGCCGAAAACGTCGCACAGTGCAACGAGCGTCTTCTCCGCGCCGATTCGCGCGACCGAGGCTTCGGTCGGGCCGTCGTGCGTAGACGCGGCGGTTTGCGAAACCTCAATCGCGACGTCGTCCCACTCAACCCGGGGGGTCACCGCGGAATCGCCGCACGCCAGGGACACCACGTTGCCTGCGATTTTGTTCACAGGCGAGGGCACGCGTCCCACGCAAATCTTGATCAGCTTCGCAAGGGACAAAGCGCTGGTTGCTTGTATGTTCCCGTCGCCCTCGCGGCGCACGCTGCCCATCAGGGGCTGGATAAACGGGTTCAGTTTACTTGGAAGCGCGCCAAACGCCACGGCGGCGCCCGCCGCCGCGGCGAGGGAAATCGAGTGCAGCCTTTGCTCTTCCACGCGCAGGCGCGCCGCGGACGCCAGAAGCGCACCGCGCGCGGACTCCACGCCGGAAGGACCCTGGGGGGGGGGGGGAAGTAGATTTCGGTGAGATTTCGGTGAGACGAAAAAAAACGAAAAATCAAATGGGAAGGAAAAAAAAAACCGGAAAAAATATGTCGGGGCAAGTCTACTTGACTCCAGCCAATGCTAGGCGTGGAGAAACCTGCTGTGCCCGATCGCGTTCCCGCTTAAAGGAACGCGACCACACTGTTACTGTGGGAGTCGGCGCGCCAAGTTAACGGCGTACGGTTAACCAACACACGCGCGGCTCGAGGGAGACGAGCGCGCGTTGCGTTGGAACCTCCAAAAATACGAACCTGGAAAGAAAAAAAGAAAAACACGCACCGTCGGAATAGCCGCGGCGAGCGTCACCGCGTGTTCCGCCCCGAAGCCATCCGCCGCTGGTGATGGGATCTCGGATGTCGTGGGCTTGACGTTGTTGTCCGCCGCGGCGCGTAGCAAACCCGCGGATTCACGCTTCACCCTGGCCACTAAAGCAGTGGCTTCGGCGTACGGATTCGGCGACGGCGCGCTTGGATACGCGGGGTTCGTCGCGGCGAGGATTTCGCCGAGGCGCGCGCCCGGGACTGCGATGCGTGGAACGATTTGTCAGTCTTGTATATCGCGATGTATGGACAAAAAGTCAGGGCAGAGGTAAGACGTCCCTTCTGGTACGAGTATGGGCAAACAAGTCGTGTATAATTTGGGAAACGCGGGGACGTACCTTCGAGGGGAGGCTTGGGCGCGCCAACCGGAATGGCGTCCAGCCACCTGGTCAGCAGGTACGCGCCGGTGGCTCTTCGCGTCGCTGACGGCTGGTGCATCAAAAACGTCACTTGCGTTTCCAGTTTCTTCGCCGCCGTGTGTTTCAAGAGTGCGTTTGTCACATCCGAGTCGACGTCGACGGCGCAAAGCACCTTGGCTAACTCCGAAAGCGCGCTAACCGCGCGCAGCCTACCCACAGTGCGCACCACCCACTCCTCCGTTGACGAAGGCGCGCGGTCGTCCGCGCCTGTGATCGGGTTCCGCCCGGACGGGGAAAGACTCACCACGCAAAGCAGCTTCGGGTCGGGGCGCGAATCGGTTTGCGTCGCGGCGAGCAAACACCAGTCCTGCGCGTGGCCGTCCACCGCACGCGCGATGGCGGCGGCGCTCGCGACGTGGCACAAGTCGCTCCACGCGCTCGACGCGGCGTGTGCGGTTGTTTCATCCTCCTCCAACAGAACCGCCTGGAACGAAACCCGCAAAGCGGTGGTGGCGACGTCGTGTATCCAGGAAACGTCCCGTTTTGACGGCCCGCCAGTGTCGGCGGTGCCGCGGCCCATGAGCTGGCGCAACGTGCGCCACACCGCCAGGCGCACGGCGGCGATCGGATGCGCCGCGAACGGGAACAGGTACGGCACGACGTCTTTCAGGGACGACCCTTTCTTCAGCAAAGGCGGGGTGTTTTGCGTCACAGGAAGCGCGTACAGCGCGGCGAGCAGGGACATGACCGGGACGTTTGAGGGTGACGTGAGGAGGTCGGGGTCGTCCAGGCGGCCGAGTAACGACCACAGCCCCGATAGTAACGGCGGGAACTCCGCGTGCATAGGCAGGTGTGTAGATGCGGGAAGCAGCGCCTCCGCCGCGGCGCCTCGCACGTCGTCGTCCTTGTCGCTCAGCGCTCTTGTCGCGGCGGGGAGCGCGTCCGGTAACAACAAAGGCGCCAGGTCCGGGCGCGAGGCGAGGACGTACCGCAGCGCCAGCAACGCGCTGTGCCGCACTTCCCACTCGTTTCGTTTTAGGAGCACCAGAATCGTGGTAACCACCGCGGCAACCGCGGTTGGGGGCAGGGGTAACAAACCAGCGCCCAGGGCTTGCGCGCAGGTTTCCCGGACCGGCGCCACCACGCCGTCCCCGACGTAATCGCCGAACCGGTCCAAGGACAGGACGCACAGCAAACGCACCGCCGCGTCTTCCAGCCACGCCGCGTTTCGTTTCGCCGCACGCGCGCTCGTGTCGGGCGCCACGGTTACCGAACGGGCCGGAGGCGCCGGGACCGCCGCGCTCGCGGCGTGCGTTCGCAAAACCTCCCGCAACGCCGCGGCGGCGCCGTGTCGTTCCTCCCACCGAGGCGCGAAGAGCGAGTACGCCAAGTTCTCGCACGTCCGCGCCAACGGCCACCCACCCGCTTCGACTTCGTTCGCCTCGTCTTCCTCCTCGGCTTGTTCCAGCGCTAGCCGTTTGGCTATTTCAGGGTCTTCACCAACGCCTCCGGTTTTGTGCCTTTTCGCGGTAACCGCGACATCGACCCCAGAGGCTTCGTCTTTCACGCCTCGTTTCATTTTCCGTTTCAGCCGGTTGCGTTCGCGCGCGCTGAGTTGCCCTAAATCCGTGGCGTCAATTTTTTCAGCGTCGACGTCGACTTGTGTCTGTTTCACGTCATCCATATCCTCCTCGTTCACCAGGTCATCCACGTCCACGAACTTATCCACGTCAAGGTTCGCCGCTTTCGGCGCGTCATCGCCGGCGGCTTTCCTTCCCTGTTTCCCGCCCTCACCGCCCTCGTCCTCACCCGCGGCGCCCTCCAACGACGAATCAAGCGCCATCCCAAGCCGCTGTTTCAGGCTTTGCTTCGCCAGGCGTAACCGTTCCGCTTTTGTCAGTTTCTTGTCCTCAAGTGATTCCTCGCCTGCAACAGAAAACATGGACATGTCCTGATACGATAAAAGCCGAAAGTGTCAGTCTCGTAATGTGTATGAGTAAACAGTCAGAGGTAATATACTTACGCTTTTCTTCGCCGCGAGCAACGGCGCCGCTTTGTTCAGCACTGATTCTAAATCAAACTCGGCGAAGTTCAAGTCGCCGGCGCCGAGTTCGTCGTCTTCGTTGTTCGCGGGCAGGTTCGGTACACGAGCCATGAGCTCACCAATGTCGATGCCTTCCAGGCGCGCGATGTCCGCCACGGTGCAGTGCTTGACGCCTTGGCAAATGTGCGCGATTGTTTTCGCCGCCGCGACGCGCGTTTCCCACTGCTTGTGTTTAAGGAAGCCTCGAATCTGAGGATGGGGATGGGGATGACGCGTGGGATGGGTTTAGGGTTAGACGTTAGGGCTTAGGGTTGTCGTATTCGTCGGAGATTTCGATAAAGTTCGAGAATGACGGTAACGCAGTGTGAACACGCCGTCGAGCGGTGCGTGGTAGTCCAGATCGCGGTGGGAAATGTGGGGCGGCACCGAAAAAAAGAAGAAGGGCAAATCGGATCTGGCTGGGGTCGTACCCGACGGAGCAGGTTCGGGAGCTGGTTAGGGTGCGCGGATGCGAGCTCGCCGATCTGCCTCGCGGCTTCGTGACGGGCAGCGGGGCTGGAACCGGTCTCTAAAAGACGCAAAAGCCGGTCCAGACGGCTGCCCCCGCCGTCGTCCGCCATCGTGCTCGGCGCGCAAAGCAGTGACTCGGAAAAAATGTTTTTGTGCCATTATTATTTTCGAGCCGTTTCTTGGAGAGTATTTCACACGTCCATCACATCCCCCTGCGCTTGCGATGTCCACGGAGGATGAGTCGCGCGTCGCGAGTGGCCGCCATGCGTCTGGCGCGCGCGAGCGTGTGTCGCGCGCAAAGACCGTGGATTCGCTCATGACCCGCGAGAAGTTCAGGCTCGCGGAGGAGGTCATCGAGCTGACGCGGGTGAACCACGATTTCGCCAAGCGGGTGAAACTCGCAAACGCGGAGGTTGTTCGAACGACCTCCGAGCTTCGCAAACGCGAACGCGAGGCTCACGCGCTTGCGCGTGGGGAACACGACGCCGGAGAAACGCGACGTGCGACGCGTATTTTGGAACTCGAAGCCGAGAACGAGGTGTACTTTTCCGAGGTTTCACGATTGGCGGGTCTGTTAAGGTTGGACGTGGAAACGGGGGCGGCTGAAAACACAAACAAAACTTCTGATGCCGCCACTTCCGCGGAAGTAACGCGCTTGCGCCTGGAGCTCGCGTTCGGGGCGAAACACTTGGAACAACGCGGTGTACAAATGGACCCTTTTGCCGAAAACGGGTTGCTCCAGGCGGAGACGCGCGCTGTCGCGGCGGAAGCGAAGGTTGCGAAACTTGAAAGTCTCGCGAAGGACTTACAAACGCGTCGCGACGCGACGCAACGCGAAAAGGACACGTGTCAAAGTTTGGTTGAAAAACTCACGAAAGAGCTGGATACAACCAGGGAGGACGCCGAGCACTTCAAGCGCCTGGCGGCGATGGAGGCGGCGGCGTGCGCTCAGGCGGTGGAGGAGAAATTCATGTCCCTGCACGAACTCGAACAAGTTCGCCCCGAGCTTGATTCGCTGCGAATTCAGATTTCGGAAATTGACGACGAAAACTCTGCGCTGCGCGTGGCGGCTGAAAAAGCGCGGGCTTCGGAAACGGCGACGCTCGCGAAAGTCGAAGCCGAAAAGAACGCTTTCGCTGCTGCAAATTCGGACAGGCAAGCCGCACGCGATCAAAATCGTGTTGATTTGCGAAACGCTATGAAAGCCCCTCTAGGGTTCGTGGCGAGACGAGCGGCGCTCGCTGCGAAAGTCGAAAACGCAAACGAAAAAAAACCCGCGCCGAAAATGAGCGCCGCCACGCGCAAGCGCCTCGGCGTGAAACCTGTGGGTGACGCGAGTTCGAAACGGTTCATCTAGACAGGCGCAGCGCACAGACCATAAACCCTAAACCCTCAGCCCTAGCGCAACCCTAAACCCTACACCTTCAATTAGAAGTAGTGCTTTACAATCAAAAGGGTAACGAAACCCTCGCCGTCGATGCGTCGTCCCGCGCGTGGCGGTTCCCGTGTCCCCCGCCGCTTCGCCGGTGCCTGAACTCCTCCGCGACTCTGGTCGCGCGGCCCTCGAAATCCTCCCCCGCTTCCACCAAATCCCCCCGCGTGATTATCCCCGCTAGCCGTGTGCCGCCCCCGCTCTCCACCACCACCACTCTTCGCGCGCCGAGTAACGCAAACTTTTCGTACGCCCGCGACGCGGGAAGGTGCGCGGGAATCGCCCCGAGCTCGTCCTGATTGTAAAAAAAGAAATGTCAGTGCTGTATGGGCAACCAGGGAGGCGGAATGCGGAATGCGGGAAATACGTACCACCGGCACGACGCCGTCGTGAACCCCAAGGAAAATGGGATCGGCCAACATGGAAGAGGGAACCCGCAGCCGTCGCGCGTCGTTCTCGGAAGGCCGCTTTTCGTTGACCATTTGCGTCAGCGTCGCCAGCAAAACGCTCCGCGCGACTAACCCGTGAACTGTGGGTGACGGGTATTGTCCCCCGGTTTCGACGCGCCACACGGGGTATGACGAGTCATTGTCTCTGTCAGAAAAACTGTTTTCAGCGTCGTCTGAACACACCGGGAACGCGGTGTGCGTTGTGTGCAAAAGCACGCGGCACACGCTCGCGACGGTTTCGTTTGGGCGAAGGCACACCACGTGCCTGGTGCACACCGCGCCAACGCTCAGCGTGGCGATGACGGGAGGCTCCCTGGGTTCAAGCACCTGGTACCCTTTCATGGCGATGATTTCATCCGTGAACGACTGCGGGGTTAGGATCCCGGCGACAAGGCGCGAACTCAAAACCGTGACCATCATCAAAATCACGCTGTCCATGTTCCCCGTTTGTTCGAGCATAATAGCGCTGATCGCGATGGCCATGCGCGTCCACCCGCCTAAAGCGGCCCCCGCGCCTAGCACCGCATACGTCGTGGGGTGCGCTACTCGCGATGCGCCGAGCCAAACCGAACGGTTGACCAAACGTCCGAACAAATGCCCCACCGCGCTGCCGAACACCAAGTTCGGCACGAACAACCCGAAGGGAAACGAACACCCGATGACGAACAGGGGGAAAAAGTAGTAACACGTCGCCAACGTTACGAGCGAAGCGTCGCCGTACGTCTCTTCGTCTGTAATAAATAAAAATAAAGTGTCAGTCTTGTATTGGAAAAAAGTCGTTGGATTTGAGAAATGCAATACGTACCTGAGTCTCTTGAGTACAGATGGCTCATGGTGGAGTGAAACGACCCGCTTAGGGACGGGAGTAACAGACTCGCCAGGTCGTTGTACTCGCCCTGCTGGCACGTGAACCGCACGAACATGCGGTGGTCGACTTGGTGTTGCCCGCCCAGCAGGTGCGACGCCCCGGGTTTGCCCTTCACGTGGTCCTGCCTCACTCGGCACTCGAACAACAAAGGAAGCACGAACGCGAGCACGGATACGAGCACCACGGGGAACACGGCGGCTACGATTTCGGAAACTTTGGACGAGTTTCTTTTTTTGCGTTTCTTCGGCGCGCCGAAGCTGTTCGCGTTTTTCCAGCTCGCGCCGCTCGTCGTCGTCGTCACCTCGCGTCCCGCCATCGCCGACCGCTTCACCCGCGCGATTGCGGTCGCCGCCGCGGTGGAGAACGACATCAGCGCCCCCACGACTGATCCAAGAAGCACACACAGGGGCACGTCCGTGATGTACCACGCCCCCGTGATTTCGTTTGAACCGCCGCCGCTTCCTTTCACCAAGTTCGCGGCTTGGAACTCGCCGCGGTCGCCGCTGCGCGCGGTCTGTGATTGCAAAAATAAAGTGTCAGTCTTGTATAAGCAAACAGTCGGAGGGATTTGGTGAAAGGCCCAATACGTACCTGCACCATCAGAGACGTGATGTGCGCCCCCGCCACTACGAGTTGCGAAAAGAACGACGACACGAAGCACTGCAGCACGAGGTGCGCGTCCACTAACCACCGCGCCGCGAGATCCTCCACGACGAACAAAACCCCGCCGATCGGCGAGTTGAACGCGGCGCTTATTCCTGACGCGACGCCGCACGTCACGAGATGCGTGAGCAAATGGTTCCGGTCCTGGTTGCTTCGTAACAAACCAAACTGTTCCATGGAAAGCACCACGTGCGACGCGACCATGGCGCCGATGTGTACCATCGGGCCTTCCAATCCAACCGGCGCCCCAGCCGCGATCACTAGGCAAACCCCGATCGCCTTGACCGCGAACGTTTGTAACGAAAACGCGCCCTTCACGTCGCACCCGTTGAGAAACGCTTTGGTTTCGGGAATGCCTGTGATTGTAAAAAAAGGTGTCAGTGTATGAGTAATTATTCCTCTGGACAATCGGCAACCAGTCGGCGGGATGGTGAAATACAACACGTACCGGTGCTCGCGGCTTGGGGGGCGTAGTTCACGGTGATGTACGCCGCGACAGTGGTGAAGACAACGCTGAACGTGACCCACACCGACGCCGCGGCTAGGGGGCGGTTCAACTCCAGCAAAGCGTTGGTTTCCTGAAGCCGGGTGTTCCCGAAACCCGTGCTTATGTTGGTTAACACCACGGAAACCAACCCCGTGCCGAGCCCCGTGACCATGATAGCGACCCATACCAACCACCCGCTGATCGCGGCAGGGCGCTGGTTGTGCGTGTGTGTAACCCCGAAGCCGTCCATCGGCGGGTGGCTCTCGAACCCGGTCCGCGTACCAGACGCCGTCGCTCCTCCCGACCCAGAGGCGGTGCCGCTTTGTACGCCACCATTTCTCGGCCGATGCACAGGGCTCCCCGCGGTCTGCACCGCGAGCGCGTCTTGCACGGTAGCGGTGTAGTCCAGGTGCTCCACGTCCCCGAAGTGTAACGTGTGAGGCACGATAACCGCGACGTCGTCGGGGGACTGCAGTTTGACGAACGTGTTCAACTGCACATCCAGTCCCAACCCGCGCGTCAGGACCCGCGCCCGCTCCTCATCTTCCTCGGTCGCCTCGCAGTACCCGGCGTCGTTCGCGACTCCCACGTTGAAGCTACCGCGCGTCCAGGGCGCAGCACCGTACCCACTGGAGGACTCACCTCCGGACAGCGATTCCCGCTCGTCCGGTGACGACGCCATCCGCGGTTACACCCCCGCGCTCGCCCTTTTGTGTCGGCACGATTGGGTCGGGTCGGGTGTTGGAACACCCGAGGAAATGAACTGGTATCGGCTTTAAACGGGGCTTTTGGCGAGTTAAAATCAGGGTTTAAATCTCGTTTTTTCCGAGATTATAAATGTCGCGAAACAGCCTTAAAATCTGAAGTACCCCTCGGAGACATCCGCCGAAGCGACTTCCAAAGCGAGTCCGAGACCGCACTTCAAAGCGAGTAGCGCCCGCGCGCGTATTCGTCGAGTACTCGTCGACCCGATTGACACGTATTCGACCTCACTACCCGCACTGTAGTCATGGCGCTCGCTGACGTGAGCAACGACCAGGCGCACGCCCCGCGATCGTTCAACATTCCCGGATTGACGAAACCGGCGAGGGTCGGGACCGCGCTGAAAGAGGCAAAGGGGGAGAAGGGTGCGGCGAAGAAGCTCTCGTCGAAGAGCTCGCGAGTCGCCGTGGGAGGCGAGGCTTTGAAGAAAAAACGCGCCCCAGGAACGAAAAAGGCGGCGGCGCTGGTGACGACGCCGCCTGCCGCGACATCCGTGGCGAAGATTTCCGCCACGGAACACGAAAACAACGGAACCCCCGAAGCGCAAAGCGTGAAATTCCACGAACCGCCAAAGACGCCGTATGAGCCCAAAAACCCGTACGCGGCGTCCGTGGTTGGGGCGGGAAACGCGTCAGGGCCCATGGAAGACATACCGATTGCGTTCAAAACCCCGGGAAACGTCACCTTCGCGGCGCACGACGACGAAACGGGCGCGGAAACTGAAGACGGCGACGGCGACGACTCGGAGGAGAGCGTGGATGCGAACGGCGCGAAACGCGTGAGCCGCCGAGCGCACGCCCGCCCCGAGCGGTTTGGGGAGTTCAAGAGCTGGAACAGCGTACAGAAAGGCACGCTAGGTACGCCAGGACACGGGTTGATTTCCAAGCAGGCGCGGTACCGGCTCGGGGAGGCGCGAAACGACGGGGAAGCGCCGCACGCCGCGAAGGAATCCACTTCGGGGCAATCAAGCGGCGGTGTTAATTCGTCGTCTGGGGCACCCGCGATGACCGCGCAGGCTGCCGCGGCCGCCACACCCACCACCGCCAGGTTCAACGCCGCGGCATCCAACACAGCTGTCAATGACGTGCACGAGCGAGTCGCGGCGCTGATGCGCATGGCGGACGCGGCGCTGCCAACCGAGGACCCGGCTGCCGCGGCGAATGCGGTTGACGAGAAGTCTCTGCGCGAACAGGTATGTATTGGGCCTTTCCCAAATCCCTCCGATTGTTTTTCCATACAAGACTGACACTTTTCGTTCACAATCACAGCTGAGCGACTCGTGGAACGGCCAGGGGTATTACGCCAAGCTCATGACGCAGATGGCAACTCCGAAGAAGGAGGGAGAGAGAAGTTTTTCGC